>Ga0268299_1000030_pt1:72500-589762 | contig 589762 bp, 585 predicted proteins | sample NOBtaG_FD_193484 | JGI IMG/M metagenome (GOLD analysis project Ga0268299, IMG submission 193484) | Activated sludge microbial communities from bioreactor in Nijmegen, Gelderland, Netherland - NOB reactor | ecosystem: Engineered > Bioreactor > Aerobic > Activated sludge | place... | reverse complement strand
CGATGGCGCCGTGGAGGCGCCCGACCAGTGGCAGTTCGACAGCTTCGACGACGAGCTCGGTGCCCTCCTGGGCAAGACGCTCGCGACCACCGACACCGTCGTTCTGGGTCGCGTCGGGTACGAGGAGTGGGCGGGCTTCTGGCCGGGCGCCGAGTTCGACGACGACTTCAAGACCTTCATCAATGCCGCGCCCAAGCACGTTGCCTCGCGCACGCTCACCGGCACGCTCGCCTGGAACAATGCACGGCTCATCGATGGCGACCTGCTGGACTTCGTACGCGCGCTCAAGGCCCAGGATGGCCGCGACATCGCCGTGATGGCGAGCATCTCGCTCGTCCGCCAGCTCTTCCTTGCCGGCCTCATCGACGAGCTGACACTGATCACCCATCCGGTCGTCGCCGGCGGCAAGTATCGTCGCCTGTTCGACGGTGCGGAAACCGCTCAACTCGAGCTCATTCGCAACGAAGTGACGAGCAAGGGCAATGTGGTGAGTACCTATCGGCTCAAGCCCTGATCCATCGGAGGGTGTTCCGCGCGAGAGTTGGTCTGCCAACGGAACGCCGTTTCGGTTCGCGCGTTGTCATCCCCAGGGGCATCCTCCAGCATCGGATGCGCGACGGCCTCGCCGTCGCGCGGCCGGGCGGCAGGCCCATCCCCTCCATTTGCGTCACAAGGAGGTTGAGCAATGGCTTTTGACGGCGTTGGTTGGCTCGCGGCAATCATCATCGGCGGCATCGCCGGGTGGCTCGCCGGCCGGTTCATGGGAACAGGCACCAGCCTCATCATGAACATCATCCTGGGCATCGTCGGCGCCATCGTCGCGTCGCTGCTGCTGGGTGTGTTCGGCATCTCGTTCGGCGGCTGGATCGGCTATCTCATCGCCGGATTCGTCGGTGCCTGCATCATCATCGCCATCGGTCGGGCCGTCTCCCGACGCTAGGCTGCCGCCGCGGGGCGTGCTCCGCGGCTTTCCGCTCAGGGCATCCGCACCGTGTGGCGCGGATGCGCCTCGCCCTTGTCGAGCGACGGCGTGCCGTTGAGCGATGTCCATTCGTGCGGATAGCCGAGCCTGAGCGGCATCGCGTCCGTCAGCTCCGCCCGCACATCCGCCTCGAGCTCGAAATCGCCGGCCGCGAGGTTCTCGGTCAGTTGCTCGATGCGGCGCGCACCGACGATGGCCGCAGTAACGCGGGCATCGCCGAACAACCAGCTCAACGCCACCTGGCTGGGCGTGCGGCCGATGCGGCCGGCAATCTCCACCACCTTGTCGACGAGCTGGCGCGCCTCGTCGAACCAGTAGCGGTTCTCCACGATCGCCTTCTGGATGCCGTGGCGCGTGCCCTCAGCGGGCGCGTTCTGGCCCGCATATTTGCCGCTCAGCATGCCCGCCGCCAGCGGGCTCCAGCAGATCATGCCGACGCCCTCCGCCTCGCAGGCGGGCAACACATCGCGCTCGATGTCACGGCGCACCAGGTTGTAGAGGTGCTGCGCCGAGACCAGCGGCTCGAAGCCCTTGAGCGCGGCAATCCCGTTGGCGCGCGCGATCTGCCAGCCATACCAGTTGGAGCAGCCGACATAGCGCACCTTGCCGGCGCGGATCAGGTCGTCCACTGCGCGCAGCGATTCCTCCACCGGCGTGAACGGGTCGGGGCCGTGGAACTGGTAGAGGTCGATGAAGTCCGTGCCCAGCCGCTTGAGGCTCTGCTCGCAGGCCTCGACGATGTGCTTGCGGCTCAGCCCGCGCTGCGTCACCGCATCGCCCTGCGGGAAGAAGCCCTTGGTGGCGATCACCAGGTCGTCGCGCCGGTAGTCCTTGACGATCGCGGCGAGGAAGCGTTCGGATTCGCCGGCCGAATAGGCATCCGCGGTGTCGATGAAATTGCCGCCGCCCTCGATGAAGGCCTTCACGATGGCGCGTGAGGTGTCGAGGTCGCAGCCCCACTCCGTGTTGCCGAAGGTCATCGTGCCCAGGCAGATGCGCGAGACGAGCAGGCCCGAGTGGCCGAGATAGCGGTACTTCATGTCATCCTCCGAAGCGCCGGAGCAAACACCCGATCGGTGCTGCCGTAAAGCCTCAGCCGGCGATCTCGCGCAGCCGCGTGACGAGCCGGTCGCGCTCCAGCGTCATGCCCTTGTAGTCGAGCTGTTCAGCATTGAACGCGCCGAGCTGCTCGATCAGGGCCGCCGCGATCCGCGCCGCATCGGAATGCCGCTCCAGTGCGTCGAGCGGATCCACGATGATGCGGATGGTGAAGAGGATATCGCGGCTTTGCGGCAGCCGCCGCAGCGTCTGCCGCTCGACGCGCAGGAACACGTTCTCCGTCCGCTCGCCGGTGCCGAAGCGGCGGGCCGGCGAGTTGTGCGGATGGAACAGCTCGGCATCGCCGTAGACCGACCAGTTCCAGCGGATCATCGGCATTTCGGGTCGCATATTGTCGAACATGCGGGCAATCAGCTCGGCGTTGCGCGTGCCCTGCGCGAAGCCAGGCACCGGTGCGTGCACCTCATGGATGGGCCGGCCGAACTTCTCCGCGAGTTTCCACGACGAGGGGAAGCACAGCGATGCCGCGGCAAGCCGCCAGCCGGCGTCACCGCGGCGCATCAGTACAAGGTCTTCCTGCACCAGCCGCGCCGCGGTCCACAGCGCTGGCGTCCCGTCGAGCAATACGCGCCGTCCCGCCACGCTGATCGCGCCGTTCTCGAGCCGGTAGATTTCGGGGAACCGTGCCGGCAGATGCTCCGCCAGCAGCGCCAGCACCTCGGCCTGCGCGGCCTCGGTGTCCGTCTCCGCCGCGAACACCTCGTCCCAGCGCGTCGCGCCAAGCTGCTCCTTGAGCGACAGGTCGGCGGCCAGCCGCTCGTCGGTGTCGATCCACGCACCGACATCGAGCGGTTTCAGCCCGATGGCAAACAGCCGGTTGCTGCCGTCATAGGGCGTGTGCATCGCGCGCTCAGGCGCCGGTGACGCGCCAGATCACGTCGCCCACATCATCGCACATCAGCACGGCGCCGTCCCTGGCCAGTGCCACGCCCACCGGACGGCCATAGCTCAGCTTCTCGTCGGGTGACAGGAAGCCGGTCAGCAGGTCCTGCTTGGGGCCGGACGGCATGCCGTTGGCGAAGGGCACGAACACCATGCGGTAGCCCGACAGCACGCTGCGGTTCCACGAGCCGTGCTGGCCGATCGCCATGCCTTCGCCGAGGCCGGGCAGGGTGCCCGCCGGCAGCCAGCAAAGGCCGAGCGAGGCGGTGTGGCCGCCCAGCGCGAAGTCGGGTTGGATCGACCTCGCCACCAGCTCGGGCTTCTGCGGCACGCGGTCGTCGACGATCCGGTTCCAGTACGAATAGGGCCAGCCGTAAAAGCCGCCATCCTTGACCGAGGTCAGGTAGTCGGGCGGCGTCTCGTCGCCGATGCCGTCGCGCTCGTTCACCACCGTCCACACCTGGCCCAGCGTCGGCTCCCACGCCATGCCCACCGGGTTGCGCAGGCCGCCCGCAAAGAGGCGGCTCTGCTCGGTCCTGAGGTCGAGCTCGTAGATGCAGGCGCGCCCCTCCTCGGCCTCCATGCCGGCATCGCCGATATTGGAGAGCGAGCCCACCGCCACATAGAGCTTTGTCTGGTCGGGGCTCAGCAGCAGATTGCGCGTCCAGTGGCCGTCGACCTTGTAGGTCGAAAGCCGCCGGCCCTGCGCCGTGATTTTCGTCTCGCCCAGCTTGAAGGGGAAGGCCATCACACCGTCGACATTGGCGACGTAGAGCGTCTCGCCGACGAGCGCCATGCCGAAGGGCTGGTTGAGGTTTTCGAGCAGCGTCGAGCGGATTTCCGCCACGCCGTCGCCATCGGCGTCGCGCAGCAGGATGATGCGGTTGGGGCTGACCCCGGTTGCGCCGGCGCGCGCCATCGTTGCGGTGATCGCGAGGTCGAAGGCAGTCCTTGGTGCACCCGGCAGCGACAGCGCTTCCGCCGCCAGCACGTCGCCATTGGGCAGCACCAGCATCTGGCGCGGATGGGTGAGCCCGGTGGCGAAGGCATTGACCTTGAGGCCGGGCGCTGCCACCGGCATCCTGCCGTCGCGCCAGCCATGGGCGGTCGGCATCTTGAGCGTCGGGATCGACTGCGGCACCGCCGCGGGGATCGTCGGGTTGGGGCCCTGCGCCTGCGGGAAGCTGTCATTGCCCCAGGTGCGCTTGAGGATCAGGGCCGCGCCGATCCAGGCCACGACGCGTGCGACAGGCGAAAGCAGATTCATCGATATTCCCCCGGTTCGTCAGCCGTCTTTGACATGCCCTCGGGCAGGGATCAACGTAGCGCACCAGCGGGCAGCCGGAACCGCCGCACGCGCCACCGGTTCTGCCTCCACCAGGCCTGTCAGAGGAGCGTCCCAGATGAACACCGCCAATCTCCAGCTCGAAGGGCTCTATCTCGTCGTCGCCGCGCTCAACAATGCGCTGGTCAAGAAGGGCCTCCTCAGCCGCGACGAGATCGAGCTGGCGCTGCGCCGCGCCGAGGAGACCGCTATCGGCGACGACCGCGTGGCCGAGGACATGCGGCCTGCCAACCGCGACGCCATCGCGTTTCCCGCGCGGCTGCTCACCCTCGCCAATCGCATGGCGTCGGAAGACGAGATTTCGACCTTCTCCGAGCTCGCAAGGATGGTGGGCAGCACCAAGGAGCCCTACAACGACCAGCGGTAACTCCCCGAGCCCCGCGTGCCGCATGAGCCTTCCCCGTCCGCTTGCCAAGCCCCGCCACCTCAGGCCCGGCGACCGTATCGCCGTGGTCTCGCCGTCCTGGGGCGGGCCGGGCACGTTTCCGCACCGGCATGAAGCCGGCGTGCGGCAGTTCGAAGAGACCTTCGGCGTCAGCGTCGTCGAGATGCGGCACACCCGCGCGCCTGCCGATTTCGTCGCGGCGCATCCCGAGGCGCGCGCCGCCGACCTCATGGCCGCCTTCGCCGACCCGTCCATCGCGGGCATCGTCGCGGCGATCGGCGGCGAGGACTCCGTCCGCTTGATCCCGCATCTCGATCTGGACGTCATCGCCGCCAACCCGAAAGTCTTCCTCGGCTTCTCGGACACGACGAGCATCCATCTCGCCTGCCTTGCCGCCGGCGTCACCAGCTTCTACGGCCCCTCCATCATGGCCGGCTTCGCCGAGAATGGCGGCATGCACCGCTACACCGCCGATGGCGTGCGGCGCGCGCTGTTCTCAGCCGCCCCCATCGGCCCGGTGCCGCGCAATACGGAGGGCACCACTGCCGAGCGGACCGAATGGGGTGACCCCGGCATCCAGTCGCGGCGTCGCGTGCTGCAGCCGGCGCGTGCGCCGCGCCTGCTGCAGGGGAGCGGGACTGCCACCGGCCATCTCATAGGGGGCTGCGCGGAGGTGCTCGAAATGCTCAAGGGCACGGCCTGGTGGCCGCCGCTCGCCGCATGGGATGGCGCCATCCTCTTCCTCGAAACCTCGGAAGACGTCCCTAGTCCCAGTTTCGTGCGCTACTGGCTGCGCAACTATGCGGCGCAGGGCATCCTGCAGCGCTTGAGCGGCCTGCTGCTGGCGCGGCCCGATACCGGCGGCGACCCCGACTATGCCGGCCGGCTCGAAGCCGCCGTCGTCGCCGCGCTCGAGGAAGCCGGGCGCGGCGATTTGCCGGTGCTGTCCGGGCTCGATTTCGGCCACACCGCGCCGATGCTGACGCTGCCCTATGGCGTTGCCGCCAGCATCGATTGCGCGGCCGCCAGCCTCACCATCCACGAAGCAGGAGTGCTCTGATGCGTGTCGTCGTCGTTGGCGCCGGCGGCCGGACCGGCCGGCTGATCGTCGAAAAGCTCGTCGCGGCCGGTCACAAGGCAGTCGCCACTATCCGCAATCCGAAACACATGGCGACGATGGTGTCGCTGGGCGCCGAAACGGTGATGCTCGACCTTGAGCTGTCCACCGGTCCGGACTTCCAGGCGCAGTTCAAGGGGGCCGACGCCATCGTGTTCGCCGCCGGTTCCGCGGCCGGCCAGCCGAGCGCGCTCGATCGGGCGGGCCTCGTCAAGACCGCGCGCGCCGCTGAAGCTGCGGGGGTCAGGCGCTACCTCACGATCGCCTCGATCGGTGCCTCGACCGGCATGAAGCTGACGGGGGAGTGGGACACAGAGGAGATGCGCGACTACTACAAGCAGAAGCGCGCTGGTAACAAATATCTCCGCGACTCCGATCTCGACTGGATCATCGTCGAACCCGGCGGTCTCACCGACGGCAAGCCCACCGGCAAGGTCATGCTCAGCGAGTCCGCCCTCGAGGAAGCTCCCATCGACCGCGCCGACGTCGCCGCAGTGGTCGTCGCCCTGCTCGACAGCAAGAAGAGCAGCAAGCGTGCTTTCCAGCTGACCGGCGGCAAGACCCCCATCGCCGACGCCGTCGCAAAAATGCTGGGCGAGGAGGCGGCGAAGGCTCCGGCGAAGAAGGCCGTGGCCAAGACAGCACCCGCCAAGAAGGCAGCAGCCAAGAAGGTTGCTGCGAAGAAGGCGTCGCCGAAGAAGTAGCTAATTGGGGGAACAGGCCGGTTTGGGCCCCCAAAGGCGGAACCCCTCCCTCCCATCGCGGAGGGGGGCGGCAAAGCCGGTGGGTGGAGGCTCGGTTCTGGCAGCGCCCCCACCAATCCAAGAACCTCGTTCTATCTCAGGAACCGCGCCAGCCGCTCCAGCCCCTGCTCGATGGCACTCACCTCCACCGCGTGGCACCAGCGCAGCCAGCCCTCGCCCTCGGGGCCGAACGCCGAGCCAGGCGCCAGCCCAAGGCTGACTTCGCGCACGATCCGCTTGGCGAGCTCGAGCGAGTCCGCATGTCCCGCGATGCGGAAGAAGGCATACATCGCGCCGCCGGCATCGGGCACGTCGATACCGGGCAGGGCGCGGAGTCCGTCGACCAGCGTCTGCCGCGACGCGGCGAGCCGGGTGCGCAGTTTCGCGATCTCCGCCTCGCCCCCGGCCACCGCCACGGCGCCCGCGCGCTGCGCCGGCTCGAGGATGCACGAGGTGTTGTATTCGATGAGCTTGCTCAGGTCGCCCATCAGCGTCTCGGGCGCCACCAGCCAGCCCATGCGCCAGCCGGTCATCGTCCACGCCTTGGAAAAGCTGTTGGAAGAGATGATGCGGTCGCCCGCCTCGTAGCGGCGGAGAAAGGACGGGGCCGATTTCCGCCGCGGATCGTAGACCAGCCGCTCATAGACGTCGTCGGCCAGCACCCAGATGCCGTGCCGGCGGCAATGCGCCAGCAGCGTGTCGACTTCCTCGTCCTCGATGGTCCAGCCCGTCGGGTTGTTGGGCGAGTTGACGATCAGCAGCCGCGTGTCCGGCGTCAGCGCATCGAGTGTGCGCTGCAAATCCAGCGACCATTTGCCGTTGGCGACGGCCAGCGGCACGCGCGTCACACCCGCGCCGAGGATTTTGGGGATCTCGACCACATTGGGCCAGAGCGGCGTCACGGCCACCACCTTGTCGCCGGGCGACAGCACGAGCTGGCTCGCGATCATCAGCGCCGATACGCCTGAACCCACGGCTGCAATCCGGTCGGGGACGATCTCGCGCTCGTGCAGACTGCTCAGATAGGTAGCGATCGCCTCGCGCAGATACGGGCGGCCCAGGTTCTGCGAATAGAACGTCTCTCCGCTTTCGAGCGAGGCGATGGCCGCCTGCCGGATAAACATGGGCGTCGGCTGGTCGGACTCGCCGAACCAGAAACGCAGGATGTCGGGGTTGCCCATCCCGGCATTCGCCACGTCGCGGATCAGCGAGCTCTGCAGCTCGCGCACGGCTTCGCGCGCTTTGACCATCATGCGCTCCGCATCGCGTCGCGATAGGCGCGCATCCCGGCGAGCTCGATACCCGCTTCCTCGAGCAGCCGCCGCGCGGTGCCGCCACGGAACAGATCGTATTCGGTCGTCCTGAGCCGGATGTCGGGGGCGAAGAACTCCATGTCGGAGGGGGCGGTGAAGTGAAACGCGCCGAAGGTCACCCCGGGCTGCAGCCCGGCGATCATCTTGCGGTAATGCGCTTCGGTCGCGGTCGGCTGGTCGAAGGGCGTCGTGGCATAGGTCACGAAGTCGGGCTGGCCGAGCGGGACCAGCTCGGCGAAGGCGGCATCGAGCTGTGCGGGGTCGGCGCCCATCCGCGCGAGGTCGCGCGTGATGCCGAGCGGCAGGCGGTATTCCCGTCCCAGCTTGACGAGGATTGGCAGGAATTCGGGCTGCCACACGGTCCCCATATGCGAGTCCAGATGCGTCATATCGATGCCTGCCGCCAGCGCCGTCTCGATCTGGGCGCGCAGTTCGGCCTCGACCGCATCGGGGTCCGCCCGCCGGGCATCGGCGACGCGTCGCCAGAAATAGCCGTCCGCATCGCAGAGGCCATTGTCCGCAACGCCCGTCAGCGGCCGCCAGCGGAAGCTCTCCCATTCGGAGGTCAGCGTCAGGTGCACGCCCAGATCCATCTCGGGCCGTCGCCGCGCGATCTGCGCAATCTCGGGAAACCAGGGGCAGGGCACCATGACCGAGCCCGTGGTGGCGAGCCCCATGTCCCACAGCTCGACAAATGCCAGGTTCGCACCGTGGCTGCCGCCGAGATCGTCTTCGTGGATGATGAGCGTGCGTGTGTCGGTCATGCCGGCTTTGTTAGCCCAGCGTCCCGCCCTGCGCCAGTTGCACAAGCCGGTCGAACTCGTCGGGCACGTTCTCGGCGAGCCGCGCCGCGGCCACCAGCGGCAGCCACGCTTCGACGGCCCGTCGCTCCACGCCCGTCGCGAGGCAGTAACTCTCCGCATAGCTCTGCGCCATGCCGGCGTCGTAAGTCGAGATCAGCAGTTCGGTGCGGCACACATCGGCGGCCGGGTCGCCCCGGGTTGCATCGAGCCAGTCGATGACGCGGGCGTGCTGGTCGAGCCCGAGGATGTTGAAGGGGTGGAAGTCGCCATGGCAGAGCCGGTCGCCGTCGGGCATGCCGGTGAGTTGCGTCAGCAGCGCGCTGCGCAGGTCGGGGGAAATCCGTTCGGCGCGGCCGATGCGTGTTGCCATGCGCTGCTTGAGCGCGGGGACTTCCGGCGGCGCAGTCACGGCGTGGATGCGGCCATGCAGCGACACCATCAGCTCCAGCAGCTCGGGGAACAGATTGGGGTCCGACAGCGCCGAGGCCATCACCGGCAGGTGGATGCGCTCCATGAGTACGCCCCAGTGTCCGTCGACCTCGATCACGCCGTCGACGCGCGGCGCGAGGCCGAGCGGCGCCAGCGCGGCAAGGATGCGCGCTTCGTGCGTCGCTGGCCCGGAATCGTTGCTACGTTTGGTGACTTTCAGCAGGATATCGCCATAGGCGAAAACGTCAGCCTCGTTGCCCGAGGCAAGCGGCCGTCCCAGGTCGCGCAGCGTTTGTGCCAAGATTTTTCGCCTCCCAACGTCGATTCAGCACCGCGTCGCTCGTCAAGTTCACGAAAGCCGGTGAGCCGGAGACTGCCTGCTGCCACGATCTGTCAGCAGGTTCGGGCATCCTTCTGGCATCGGACGAACGAGAAGGAGAGTTGAGATGGCAGCCCATCCCGGGCCTGACATGGGGAGGTGCTTCCCCGCATTAAAGGCCGCACGGTCGACAAATTCCCACCATATTTCGCTTTCGCGCCAAGCAGACTCTGCTATGACGCGCGGCCCAACGTGGCGCTCGCTCGCCCAAAGCTTCTGAAAAGGACGGTACCATGACCTCGGATACTTTCGAGTCGGGCCCTGCTGCCCCTGCCCCCGCGCCGGCCGTCGATCCTGCAATTGCGGCCCGCAACAGCCTCGTCATCAACGTTTTGTTGGTCTCGACCTTCGTCGTGATGCTCAACGAGACGGCGATGAGCGTGGCCATCCCCAAGCTGATGAGCGCGCTGGGCGTGGATGCCAATGCCGCGCAGTGGCTCACGACGGCGTTTCTGCTCACCATGGCGGTCGTCATCCCGGTGACCGGCTATCTGCTGCAGCGCTTCAACTCGCGGCCGATCTTCCTGCTGGCGATGACGCTGTTCACCACCGGCACGGCGCTCGCCGCGCTGTCGCCCAATCTGAGCGTCCTCATCGTCGCTCGTGTCGTCCAGGCATCGGGCACAGCCATCATGATGCCGCTGCTGATGACGACGGTGATGACCCTGGTGCCGCCCGACCAGCGCGGCAAGATGATGGGAAATATTTCCATCGTCATGTCCGTCGCCCCGGCCATCGGCCCGGTGTTTGCCGGCTTCGTGCTGAGCTATCTCGACTGGCGCTGGTTCTTCGTCATCATGATCCCGATCTCGCTGGGCGCGCTCGCCATCGGCTACCGCATGATGGTCAATGTCTCGACCCCGCGTGAGGCGCCGCTCGACTATCTGTCGGTGGTGCTGTCGGCAATCGCCTTCGGCGGCATCGTCTATGGCCTGTCGGGCTTCGGTGTCGAGGCCGCTTCGCAGCCGATCAATCCGCTGATCCCGCTCATCGTGGGTGCGGTGGTGATGGTGCTGTTTGTCTGGCGGCAGCTTTCACTCGCTCCCCGGGGCGCGGCGCTGCTCGATCTCAGCACGCTCAAGGAGCGCAACTTCACCTCGGCCATCGTGATGATCTCGATCCTGATGCTGGCGATGTTCGGCACCATCATCCTGCTGCCGATCTACCTGGCGACGGTTATTGGCTTCGAGACCTGGCAGATCGGCCTCCTGATGATGCCGGGCAGCCTGATGATGGGCCTGCTCGGCCCGTTCGTCGGCCGGCTTTACGACAAGGTGGGTCCGCGCCCGCTGATCATCCCGGCCATGGCGCTGGTGACGCTGGTGCTGTGGGCGATGACGCTGCTGGGCGTCGGTACCCCGTGGCCGTTCATCCTCGCCGGCCACCTGGTGATGAGCCTCGGCTTCGCCTTCCTGTTCGGGCCGCTGTTCACTGCGAGCCTGAGCTCGGTGCCGCCGCAGCTCTACAGCCACGGCTCGGCCCTCCTGGGTTCGATCCAGCAGGTCGCGGGCGCCGCGGGTGTGGCCCTGTTCGTGGCGCTGATGTCGTCGCAGACGGCGGGCCTCGTCGCCGGCGGCGTCGATCAGCTCGAAGCCCTGGCCGGCGGCATTCGTCTCGCCTTCACGGTGGGCGCAGCCATCGCCATCTTCGCGTTCATCGCGTCGTTCATGGTGAAGCGTCCCGCCGTGCAGGAAGGCGGCTGGAGCGGCGGCCACTAAGCTTGCCTCCACAAGCTGTCTACCCCTCGCGCCGCCCGGTCCTCCGGGCGGCGCTGTCATTTGCGGAGGAGGGCTCGAGCCCTTACTTAGCGGTCTTGTACATCTCGATGGAATCGAGGATCACCTGCCGCGCTTCGGCGGCGTCGCCCACGTGCGAGAGCTTCACCCATTTGCCGGGCTCGAGATCCTTGTAGTGGGTGAAGAAGTGCTTCACCCGCTCGATCTGGATGTCCTGCATGTCGCCGACATCGTGGATCTTGTCGTACATGGCGGTGAGCTTGTGCTGCGGCACGGCGAGGATCTTCTCGTCCTTGCCGCCATCGTCTTCCATGAACAGCACGCCGAACGGCCGGACGCGGACGACGCAGCCGGGGACCAGCGGGCGCGAATTCATCACGATCACGTCGAGCGCGTCGCCGTCGCCGCACAGCGTGTGCGGGATGAAGCCGTAGTTTCCCGGATAACGCATGGGCGTGTAGAGGAACCGGTCGACAAAGAGCGCGCCGGAGGCCTTGTCGATCTCGTATTTGATCGGTTCGCCTCCGAGCGGCACCTCGATGATCACATTGAGGTCGTCGGGCGGATTCTTGCCGGTGGGAATGGCGTCGATGTTCATCTTCAGGGCCGGAAACAGGAGGGAGGAGCCGCGTTGTGGCTCAGTCGGCGGCGCAATTGCAAGGCATAGTTGCGGCAGGCGGCGACGCCTCAGGCGAGGCCGCGCGACATCTGGCTGCGCAGCAGGGTGCGCTGGCGGGCCGACACGCCGATCAGCTCGGCGATGCGCCAGACCATGTTGTCTTCGAGCTCATGGTTCTTGTCGTCGGCGAAAACCACCTGCCACATCATACGGATAATCTCGATCCGCTCTTCCTCGGGAAGCTGCGTGATGGCCGAGGTGAAGCGGTAGAAGTCCACCGCTTCGCTGTCGCGCCGGGTGGCTTCCTCGACCAGTAGCTCGACCTCGGATTCGTTGAGCGCATAATAGTCCATCAGGGTGTGGCGCACCGCCTCCCGCTCGGCCTCGGAGGTCGAACCATCCACCGCCGACAGATGGATAAGCAGCGCCGCCACGGCCAGCCTTGGCTCGGGGTTGGTGGCGGGGGCGTCCTTGTCGCGGAAGAGGCGGGAAATGGCCTCGAACATGGGGTGATCTCCGGTGTCGTTCCGGAGATAGTGCGTCGGGGCCGGTGGGCGAAAGGGGCAGGACTGCTGTCTCACGCGCTATTGAAGCCAAGCGCGGTGTTTCGACAACACCACCGCTCTCCCCACCTCCGATAAGAATCTTTTCCTGTCGCCCGCTTGACTCAGGAACAGAGTCTTGATGTTCTCTTTTTGTTCTACTACAACAGGGAGCCCTCCCCATGCTGGGCGACAAAGTCAAAACGATCGCTGCCCTGAGGGAGAAGGTTGCCGCCTACGACACCAGGCCGGCACTGGCTGACTCGGAGACCACGGCTCCCAATCTGCTCGCCACGCCGCGCGGCTATCTGCATGAGATTTTCGCCGACAGTCCGGTCAATACAGGTGCGGCTTTCGGCTTTGCGCTGGCGCAATCGAGGACGATGCTATCGGACGAACGGCCCGGGCTGCTGATTTTGGGGCTCAAATCTGACTCACAAGAACTGGGCCTGCCCTACGCCTTGGGCTTTCGTTCCTTTGGGCTCGATGCCACGGCTTTCGTCCTGATCCGCACCGATGCCATCACCGAACTGCTCTGGGCGATGGAGGAGGCGATCGCCTGCCGCGCCGTCGGAGCGGTCGTGGCCGATGTCGCCTATGCGCAAAAAGCGCTCGATTTCACCGCCTCGCGCCGCCTGGCGCTGCGCACGGCAGCCGCCGGCGCTTCCGTCTTTCTTGTCCGCTACGCGCGGGATCGCGAAGCCACGGCCGCTCGCTATCGATGGCTGGTCGAGCCCCATCTCAGCAGCTCTCCTCCTTTTGACGAGCGCTCATCCGGCCCTCCACGCTGGCGCCTGACCCTCGAGAAAGGAAGTCTTGGCCGCAAGGCCGGTCCTGAAGGTGAAAAGTATCTCGTCGACTGGACGGAAAATGGCCTCGTTCTGGCAAACATCGGCAGTAGAGATTTCGCCCGGTCTCCGGTCGTCACGGCGATACCTCGCACTGCACCTGCCGCGTTGGGCAACCGATAGCCTCAAACGGGCCGATCCGATGCTCGCCGCCTCAGGACGCCCGCTGGTGCTGTGGGAAAAGCAGCGCGGCGCCATGAAGCTCGTCGAACTCGATGCTGCCGCGAGTGCACTTGGTTTGTTCATCGGGCAGAACCTGTCGGATGCCCGCGCTATCGCTCCTCTTCTCGACGCGCACGAGATCGATCGCGAAACCACGGCACGCATCTTCGCCGATCTTGCGGACTGGCATTCCAATGCCAGTCCGATCGTCGCCATTGTCACCGACATTTCCCCTTGGGGCGACCTGGTGCTCGACATCACCGGGGTCAGTCATTTGTTCGATGGCGAGGCGCAGATGCTGAAGCAACTCGAGGGACGACTCTCGGGGCTGGGCTATGCCGTCATGGGTTCCATCGCCTCCACCGTCGGCGCCGCCTGGGCGCTGGCACGTTACATGCCCGGCCAGGTTCTTGCCGAGGGTAATGAGCAAGCCATGCTGCGTTCCCTGCCTGTTGCCGCCCTGCGGCTGGAAACCGAACAGGTCGAAAGCCTCAAGCAGTTCGGCCTCAAGCAGATCGGCCAACTTTATTCGCGCGATCGACACTCGCTGCAGGCGCGTTTCGGCACGTCCCTGCTGCTCCGGCTCGACCAGGCACTTGGCTGGCTCGAAGAGAAGATCACGCCCCGTCTGCCACTCGCGGAATTCTCCGTAGAACGCCGTTTTCCAGAACCAATCGGTCTTATCGAGGATGTGCTGCTCACGGCACACGACCTCGCGGTGACTCTTTCGGTGCAGCTCGAGCGGGCCGGGATGGGTGCGCAGACCTTTCATTTGTTCCTCTATCGCGTCGATCACAAGGTGATGACGCTCGCAGTCAATTCTGCCCGCGCTACGCGCGATGCCGCTCATATCGGCCGGCTATTCTCCTATCGCGCCGAGAGGCTCGAGGGTGAATACGATGCCGGCTTCGGCATCGATATGATCCGCCTGTCAGCCACCTCGCTCAATCCGCTCGGTGCGACACAATCGGGTGCCTTCGGCAACGACGATGGAGCAGCCAGCCTCGATACGCTCTATGACCTCATGAGCAGTCGGCTTGGGCCTCTTTCGGTTCTCCGCCCGGTCGAGGTGAACAGCTATATACCCGAGCTCGCCGTCAGGCTCGAAGCGGCAGTGGCGCCGTCTCCGTCACATGCTGAAGAGCCGCCACCCGTAACGCGTCCACGCCCAATACGCCTGCTCCCCCAGCCGGAGGCGATTGCTGTTATAGCGGAAGTCCCCGATGCTCCGCCTTCCCTTATGGTGTGGCGGCGGGTCTCCTATCGTTTCGTCAGGGCGTCCGGTCCCGAGCGGATCGCCGCTGAGTGGCAGCACGCCTCCCTGCGTCTCGCACTCACCGATTCTGCGATCGAAGCATCGCAAGGGGAGGCCGGTGCAGGGTTCTATCACGAGGGGCGAAGCACTCGCGACTACTACACTGCCGAGGACGAAGCCGGTCGTCGCTTCTGGCTGTTTCGTCTCGGTCTGCTGGGCATCGCTCCCGAGCCCCGCTGGTACCTGCACGGGATTTTCGCATGAGCCAGCCGCCACCCGTGCATGACAATGACAATGATGAACCCGTCGACTCAACAGTCCCGGGGTATGTCGAACTTGTCTCGACCTCGAACTTTTCCTTCTTGCGTGGGGGCTCGCATCCAGAAGAACTGGCGGTCACATCGGCAGCACTGCAACTAAAGGGTTTCGGCCTCACAGACCGAAACAGCTTCGCCGGTGTCGTCCGCGCCTATGTTGCCCTGCGCGATATGGAGACCCCGCCCCCGAAGGACTTTCGGTATCTCGTCGGTACCCGGCTCTGCTTCGACGACGGTACACCCGATATCGTCGTCTATCCAACCGACCGCGATGCCTATGGACGCCTGTGCAAGCTCATCAGCATCGGCAACCTACGAGGCGAGAAAGGTGCACCAATTCTGCGTTTCAGCGACCTTGCGCCCGAATTTGCCGGCAAGGTCCACGACCTGCAGGCCGAGGACTTTACCATAGGCCAACTCTTCATCGTCCTTCCGAACGAGACCGACTGGCAAGGCAGTGAGGCGGTTCTCGATGGGCTGGCCCGGCAGGCACCCGGACGCGTCTGGGTTGGAGCTGCCTGCCGCTTCGCCGGCGACGACCGCGCTCGGCTCAATCGACTGGCGGGTCTCGCCCGACAGTATGGGGCACGGCTGCTTGCAACAAATGATGTGCTCTACCACGAGCATGGCCGCCGCGTGCTGCAGGATGTTGTCACGTGCATCCGCGAGCATCGCACGATTGCCAATGCGGGCCGCTGGCTCGAACCTAACGCCGAGCGGCACATCAAGCCTCCCTCAGAAATGCTCCGATTGTTCCGGGAACACCCCGAGGCGGTGATCGAGACGGAGCGCTTTGCCAGCCTGATCAGCTTCAGCCTCGATCAACTCAAATACAACTATCCCACCGAGGCGTGGGACAATGGTGAGGATCCGCAGGAGACGCTGGAGCGGCTAACTTGGGAGGGCGCAGCCAAACGATACCACAATGGTGTTCCAGACGATGTAAAGCGCACTCTGTGGATGGAACTGTGCCTCATTGCCTACAAGGGATATGCGCCGTACTTCCTCACGGTTCGAGACGTCGTCCATCATGCCCGCTATGAGCTGGACATCTTGTGCCAGGGCAGGGGATCGGCAGCGAACTCGGCCGTATGCTTCTGTCTCGAAGTCACGGAAGTGAACCCAGATGGCGGCAACCTTGTCTTCGGTCGGTTTCTGTCAACCGAGCGTGACGAGCCACCCGATATCGACGTCGACTTCGAACACGAACGACGCGAAGAGGTGATGCAGTATGTCTACGCCAAGTATGGCGGCAACCATACGGGTCTTACCGCAAACGTGATCTGCTATCGTTCGAAGGCAGCGTTGCGTGAAGTCGGCAAGGTCTTCGGTCTTTCGGACGACGCCATCGACGCCATCAATCAGCTTCACTGGGGCTGGGGGAGCAGCGCAACCAAGCAGGAAATGCGCCAAGCAGGCCTCGATCCAGATGAAACCACCCTCGCTATGGTGCTCGAATGTGCGCGCGACCTACGCGGCTTTCCGCGCCATCTGAGCCAGCATGTAGGTGGCTTCGTTATCACGCGAGACGAACTCGACCGGCTGGTGCCGATCAGTAAGTCGGCCATGGATACTCGCGCCATCATCGAATGGAACAAGGACGATATCGATGCACTCGGCATTCTCAAGGTCGATGTGCTGGCTCTGGGGATGCTGACCTGCCTGAAGCGCGCCTTCGATCTGCTGAGGACGCACTACGACCATGATGTGACCATCTCACATATCCGTCAGCTCTGCGACACCGACAAGGAAGACGCCGCGCGCGTTTTTGCGATGACCCACAGGGCAGATACCATCGGGGTATTTCAGATCGAAAGTCGCGCGCAGATGTCGATGCTGCCGCGGTTGAAACCCGACAAGTTCTATGACCTCGTCATTGAGGTCGCCATCGTCCGCCCTGGTCCCATACAGGGAGGCATGGTGCATCCCTACCTGAAGCGACGGATAAGCGGTGACGAGGTGACCTATCCAAGCCCCGAGCTTAAGGCTGTGCTGCGCCATACGCTCGGCATTCCGCTGTTTCAGGAACAGGCGATGCAGATCGCAATTGTCGGTGCCGGATTTTCGCCTAGTAAAGCAGACAAGCTTCGGCGCTCGATGGCCACTTTCAAGCGAACGGGCGGTGTCAGTGTCTTTCACGACGAGTTCGTCGACGGCATGCTGGCGAACAACTATCCTCGAGACTTCGCCGAGGCATGTTTCAGACAGATCGAGGGCTTCGGTTCGTATGGCTTCCCTGAAAGCCATGCTGCTTCCTTCGCGCTGCTCGTCTACGTCTCGTGCTGGATCAAATGCCACTATCCCGATGTGTTCCTGTGCGCTCTGCTCAATAGCCAGCCAATGGGCTTTTACGCCCCGGCGCAACTCATTCGAGATGCTGTCGAACATGGCGTGGCCGTGCATCCGGTCGATATCAATCATTCGGTCTACTGGACCGAGCTGGAGGAAGGGCCGCGTGCCGCTGAGCATCTTTGGCAACGTCATATCGAAATGCGGAACGACATCAGATCTGCACGGGCCGTTCGGCTTGGGTTTCACGAGATCAAGGGCGTGAAGCAGGAGCATGCCGACCTGCTGGTCGAGCGCCGGGGAGCGGGCTACGGCTCGGTGCGTGATCTCTGGCTCAGGACCTGCCTTCCCATCGCTGCTCTCGAGAAACTCGCCGAAGCCGATGCCTTTAAATCGCTCGGACTTAACCGACGCAAAGCGTTGTGGGCCGTTCGCGGGCTCATTGGAACGGATGGCGCCGAGACGTTGCCACTGTTTGCGGACCGCTCGTCCCCACAACGCAACGAGGTCATGACCGATCTGCCATTGATGACTCCCAGTGAGGATGTCGTTCACGACTATAGAACGATGTCCTTTTCACTAAAGGCGCATCCCGTCAGCTTCATGCGCACTGCGCTGAACAACCGGGGTGTCCTTCGTTGCGCCGATCTCGAAAAGCGGCGGAATGGTCAGCGCGTCGAAGTTGCTGGCCTGGTACTTGTCCGTCAGCGACCGGGCACCGCGACGGGCGTCGTTTTTGCCACCCTCGAAGATGAAACAGGTATCGCCAATGTCGTCATCTGGTCCACAGCCTTCGAAAAGCACCGTCATGTTATCCTGAGTTCCCGCATGATGGCGGTGAAGGGTAAGCTTCAGATCGAGGGCAGGGTCATTCACATCGTTGCTGAAAGCTTCACCAATATGACGGACGACCTGGTCGCTCTCGCCGGCGGCAGATCATTCGGAGACGCCGCTCTCGCGCGCGGCGACGAAGGTCGCGACGGCGATACGCCGCCGGCCTACGACATTCCGCGCGTTCGAAAAGAAGAGGCTGCGCAACGCGCGGCTCGGGCCGCCTTGCCCAAGGGCCGCAACTTCCATTGATCAGCCCAGCAGCCTGTCGATCGCCTCGGCCAGTGCGGCGTCCTTGGCCGTCAGGCCGCCCGCCTCGTGCGTGGTGAGCCTGATCGACACCCTGCTGTAGACGTTCGACCACTCCGGATGGTGGTTCGCGGCCTCTGCGAGCAGGGCGACGCGGGTCATGAAGGCGAAGGCCTCGGAGAAGTTCTTGAACTTGAACTCGTGCGAGATCGCGACTGCGCCCTCATCATAAACCCACCCATTGAGCCGGCCGAGCGCCGCCTCCCGCTCCCGAGCATCAAGCTTTTCCATTACCGCCTCCCGTCTGTCCCACAATGCCGCTGGCATCGCCGCCGTTCCTTGACCGCGCGCACCAAGCCAGATGATGATCGGTCAACATGCTTGACGGTCAACCAAAATCCCGGCTCGGCGCGCTCCTGACGGATGCGCAGGACGCCTGGCAGTTTGCCCTTAACCAGGCACTCACCAGGCGCGATGCTCCGCCATTGGGCGCGGGCGCCGAGCTGCTGGCCCAGGTATCCCTCGCGGGGGTGTCGCAATCCCTGCTTGCCGAACGCATGGGGCTCACCAAGCAGGCCATCCAGCAGTCGCTGGACCAGCTCGAAAAGCTTGCGCTCATCCGCCGCGAAATGGATCCGGTGGACCGGCGGGCGAAATATGTCGTCCTGACGCAGGCCGGCCTCTATGCGCTCGAATTGCGCCGTGATGCCGAGAAGGAGGCCGAGCGGACGCTACGGGATGCCTTGGGCAAGAAAGCGCTCAAGCAGCTCGGCAAGGGGCTGAGGAAGCTCAGCGCTGCGCGCGCGTCGACTCGCGGATAACGAGGTCGGGGTCGATCTGGGTGATGCGCGGTTCGGGAAGCTGGTCGCCCGCAGCAATCAGCCGCATCAGCCGCTCGACGGCCATGCGCGTCACCGTCTCCACCGCATAGTCTACGCTCGACAGCGGCACGCCCGCATATTCGCCGAACTCGATGTTGTCCATGCCGACGATGGCGACATCCTCGGGCACGCGTACATTGTGCTTGAGGCACCACCGCAGGGCGCCGAGCGCCAGGGAATCATTGGCGGCGAAAATCGCCGTGGGCCGGTCGGGACCGCTCATCACGCCATCGACCGCCCAGTAGCCGCGATCCACGGAGTTGCCGCGGGGATCGAGCACCAAGGCGGGTTCGAAGCCGATACCGGCCTCGGCCAGCGCCTGCTGGTAGCCTTCGCGCTTTTCGCGATTTCCTTGCGGATTGGCCCCGTCGATGAGCGCGATCCGGCGATGGCCGACGTCGATCAGGTGCCGCGTCGCCTTATGGGCCCCGCGTCGCTCATCCATGCCCACCGCGTCGATACCGGCGTCCGCCTCGCCGACGAGGAGCACGATGGGATAGTTGGCGCGCCGCAGCATGCGCAGATGGTCGAGCTGACGGTGTCCGGTGGGATAGATCAGGATGCCGTCCACCTGGCGTGCGCGCACCATCTCTATGGCGCGGATCTCCTCGGTTAGGTTGTTGTTCGAGGTGGCAAACAGCGTGCCGTAGCCGCGCGCCGAGAGAGCCAGCTCGATCGACTGCGCCGTATGTGTGAGCACCGGGTTGTTGATGTCGGTCAGAACGAGGCCGATGGTCTTGGTTTCGCGGCTCACCAGCGACTTGGCGATCTGGTTGGGCAGGTAGTTGAGCTCGGCCGCGGCACGTTGGATGACGTCGCGGGTCTGCTGCGGAATGCGCGGCGAATGGCGCAGGGCGAGCGAGACCGTGTTGGTCGAGAACCCCGTCTTGTCGGCTATGTCCTTCAGCCGAACAATGGATCTGCCCATTCTGCACCCAATCGCACCGCCCCTGGTGCGCTGCTTCCCCGATTAGCGCAGTTCAGCGGGGGAATGCATCTCATTTTGCCGGTCGCCGGGCGGGGAAACGTTAATCTGGTGGAGACGGCCCGGCGGCCCTTTGGGAGAGCGTTAATACGCGGGGCGGCCGGGGTCAACCGACGTCAGTCCCAGGCGGGGGACCAAGAGGGGTTGATCTGGCGCGCGTGGCGGTCGGCGGTGCGGAGCTGGGCGAGGTCGGCTGGGGTGAGGGTGATGGCGGCGGCGGCGTGGTTCTCGGCGATGCGGGCGCGGTGGCCGGAGGTGGGGATGACGATGTGGCCCTCGTTGAGCGAGAGCGCGAGGGCGATCTGGTGCGGGGTGGCCCCGTGGGCGCGGGCGACGGCTTCGATAACGGGGATGCCGGCGCAGCGGCCGCGGGCGAGGGGGAGATAGCAGGTGACGGCGATGCCACGCGCGGCGCAGGCGTCGACCAGTGCCTGGTTGCGCAGCAGGGGGTGGCGCTCGAACTGGTTGGTCGCGAGCTGACCGGGACCGAGCAGCGCCGCCGCTTCGTCGAGGTGCGCGATGGTGAAATTGGAGACGCCGATGAGCCGCGTAAGGCCCTGATTCCGGGCCTCTGCGAGCTCGGGCAGGTACTCGTCCATAGGTAGCTTGCCGGCCGGCGAGACGGGCCAGTGGATGAGGGTGAGGTCGACGGCGTCGACGCCGATGGTGTCGTTGGAGCGCCGCAGCGACTCGATCAGCCGGCCGCGGCGGCAGTTGTCGCCGGCGATCTTGGTGGCGAGGAACACCTCGCCGCGCGGCAGTCCGGAGCGACGGAGCGCTTCGCCGCATTCGCGCTCAGTGCCGTAGCTCTGGGCCGTATCGAGGTGCCGGTAGCCGGTCTCGAGGGCGAACAGCAGGGCGTCGATCCCGTCGCTGCCGGTGCGCCCGAAGGTGCCGAAACCGAGCGGCGGGATGCCGTTTGTCACTGCCATGGGCTGGGTCTGCCGCACTGAAATCCCCCTAAACGCCGCCCAAGATATTGCCATTTTCGGACTGATATCGGGGCAAAGATCGCAAACGGCGAGCCCACAGATTCAGTGTCGACGAAAACAGCGCGATGGTCCTATGTTACCGATAATACTGAGTTAGCGCTAATGCAACTCGGCAAAAATGACGGTCAGTCGCGGCGCGACACGGTCGAGGAAACCGACCGAGTGCCGATTGGTGAACGGCCGCTGGTGGGAGGGGGATATGGCACTTCGCTGGAGCCGCGTATCGCCACAGCTTGCGCTGACGCCGGCCCTGGCCATCACGCTGGTGGCCTTCATCGGCGCCATCGCGTGGACGATCTTCATGTCGTTCACCCGCAGCCGGCGCTTTCCCGAGTACTTCTTCGATCCGGCCGAATGGAGCCGGCAGTATGAGCGGCTGTTCAAGGACGATGGCTGGGCCATCGCGCTCAAGAACCTCCTGGTGCTGGGCGTGGGCAGTTTCCTCGCCATCGTGTTCGGCTTCATCCTGGCGGCGATGATCGACCGCGAAAAGCGCGGCGAAGGCTTCTTCCGGACAATCTTCCTCTATCCGCTGGCGGTGTCGCTGATCGTGACGGGCGTCGCCTGGCGCTGGATGTTCAATCCCAGCTTCGGGCTGCAGAACGCGCTCCACTCGATCGGCCTCACCTGGGTCAATTTCGACTGGCTGAGCCGGGCCGACACGGCCATGTACGGCATCATCCTCGCCACGGTCTGGCAGGGCGCCGGCTTCTACATGGCGCTGATGCTGTCGGGCCTCAAATCCATCAATTCGGAGATCTGGAACGCCGCCAGGCTCGATGGGGTCAGCTTCTGGCGGCTCTACATCGAGATCATCATCCCGATGATGAAGTTCACCTTCCTCACCTGCGCCATCCTGATGTCGCTGGGCGTGGTGAAGGCCTATGACATCGTGGTCGCCATGACCAATGGCGGGCCCGGCCAGGCCACCTGGGTGCCAGCCTACTTCACCATCAATGCCTATTGGGTGAAATCCAACCTCGGCTACGCGTCGGCCGCGGCGGTGATCATGCTCGCCATCACCGGCCTCATCTTCCTGCCGCTGGTGCTGCTGACGGCGTGGCGCGAACGCGCTCGCGAAGCGAGGGCGACATGAGCGTGGCGGATGTCTCCCTGCGCCGGGCGGGCGAGGTCCCGGTCGAGCGCGCACCGCGCTTCCCGCGCAAGCCCAAGGGCATATCGGGGCGCTCGATCGCGATCATCGTGTTCCTCACCATCTGCGCGGCGTTCTTCTGCGTGCCGCTCTACATCATCATCACCACGTCGTTCAAAACCATGGAGCAGGTGCGCGAGGGGGCGATCTTCTCGCTGCCCGCGCCGTTCACGCTCGATGCATGGTGGAGCGCCTGGGACACAGCCTGCTCAGGCATCCGCTGCGACGGGCTCAAGGTCGGCTTCTGGAACTCGATGGCGATCCTGTTCCCCAGCCTGATCCTGTCGATCGCGCTCAGTTCGGTGACCGGCTACGCGCTGGCGCTGTGGAACGTCAGATGGGCGAACACCTTCCTGTTCGTGCTGTTCATCTGTGCGTTCGTGCCGTTCCAGATCATCATGATCCCGCTGATCATCCTGAGCTCGGGGCTCAAGGTGTACGGCACGATCTGGGGCATCGCGATCGTCCATGCGGTGCTGGCGATGCCGTTCCTGACGCTGGTGTTCCGCAACTACTACAAGGGCATTCCACAGGAGATCATGAGCGCGGCGATGATGGACTCGGGGTCCTTCTGGCGCGTCTTCGTCGAGATCATCCTGCCCATGAGCGGCAACATCCTGATCGTCGTGCTGATCCTGCAGATCACCTCGATCTGGAACGACTTCCTGCTCGGCCTCACCTTCGGGGGCCTGGGGACACAGCCGATGAGCGTGGTGCTTGCCAATGTGGTGATCACGACCACCGGCGAGGCCGCCTACAACGAGAACATGGCCGCCGCTCTGCTGACGGCGATCCCGCCGCTCTTCATCTACTTCGTGCTCGGCAAGTTCTTCGTGCAGGGCATCACCGCCGGCGCGATCAAGGGGTAGCTGATGCCACGCGTTCAGTTCGAAGACATCATCAAGACCTACGGCCGGGTAACCGTGCTCAAGAATCTCGACCTCGAAATCGACGATGGCGAGTTCCTTGTCCTCCTGGGTCCTTCGGGTTGCGGCAAGACCACGCTGCTCAACCTGCTCGCTGGCCTGCTCGATGTCACCGCCGGGCGGATCACGATCGGGGAGAGGGATGTGACCGACCTCGATCCGAAGGACAGGGGGCTGGCGATGGTGTTCCAGTCCTACGCGCTCTACCCGACCAAGAACGTGCGCGGAAACCTCAAATTCGGGCTCGCCAGCCAGAAGATCGACGGCGCCGAGATCGACCGGCGGATCGCCTGGGCGGCCCGCATGCTGCAGATCGAGCCGCTGCTCGACCGCAAGCCGGCGCAGCTCTCGGGCGGCCAGCGCCAGCGCGTCGCGATCGGCCGTGCGCTGGTCAAGAAGGTCGGGCTGTTCCTGTTTGACGAGCCGCTCAGCAATCTCGATGCCAAGCTCCGCACCGAGATGCGGCTCGAGATCAAGAAGCTGCATGACGAGCTCAAGTCGACCATCGTCTATGTGACGCACGACCAGATCGAGGCCATGACCATGGCCACCAAGATCGCCGTGATGGATGGCGGCGTGATCCAGCAGTTCGGCACGCCCGACGAAATCTACTCGCGGCCGCGCAATCTGTTCGTTGCCGGATTCATCGGCTCGCCGGCGATGAACCTGCGAGCGGGAAAGATCATGAACGGCGGCGGCACAGTGACCGCCGCTCTCGACGGGGTGACGCTCGACCTGGGCCGCTATGGCTTTGCGAGCCAGCCGGCGGATGGCCAGCCGATCGTCGTCGGCCTCCGCCCCGAGCATTTCGGCGCGCCGGGACAGGCCCTCGCGGACGCGGCGGGCACCTTCAGCCTGCCGGTGCAGTACACGGAAAAGACCGGCGGCGACGCCACGGGCTATCTCAAATTCGGCGACGGCCTGATCGCCGCGCGCATCGACCCTGAACAGATCGGCCGGTTCAGGCAGGGCGACACGGTCGACGTGTCGTTCCCGCAGGGCAAGGTGCATGTGTTCGACGCGGTGTCGGGAGCGCGGCTGTGAGGCTATGCGCGCACGGCCGGTCTCCCCTCCCCGGAGGGGAGGGAGGGGCTCCATTCAAGCGGCGCTATGGACCGTCAGCCGGTCAGGAACGTGCCTATGACGAAGCGACTGTAGCGACATTCTACCATTGTCAGACAACAAGGGAGTGATGACGATGACGACCAGGACTTTCGCCGCGCTCGGCGCGGCTCTTCTGCTCAGCACGGCGGCGGGCCACGCTGCCGAACTCGTGGTCTATCACGGCTGGTCTTCGCCAGCCGAAGTTGCCGCCCTCAACATCCTCAAGTCCGGGCTCGAGGCAAAGGGCGACACCTGGACCGACCTGGCGATCCCGCACGATTCGGGCGCGAGCGTTTCGCTGGTCAATCTCGTGACCGGCGGCAACCCACCCAATGTGTTCATGGAATCCAATCCGGGGGTCTATCGCGACCTGATGAGCCAGGGGCTGAGCCTCGACCTCACGCAGTGGTACAATGACAACGGCATCCTCGCGCACCTGCCCGACTCGATCCAGAAAGTGATCGCGGTGGACGGCAAGATCGTGAAGGTGCCCACCGCGCTCCACATCGACGGCATGGTCTACTACAACCTCGCCGTGGCGCAGGATGCGGGGGTCGATCCGCATGGCTGGGCCGACCTCGACGCGATGTTCGCCGACTTCGACAAGATCAAGGCCAAGGGCTATATCCCGCTCGCCATCGGCGGCCAGCAATGGCAGGTGGGTTATCTGCTGCACGCACTGACCGCGGCAGTTGCCGGACCCGAGATCTATTCGGGCGTCTATGGCACCGACCCCACGATCGAGACGCTCGACTCGCCCGAGTTCCGGGCCAGCCTCGAGATGCTGCGCAAGTTCCAGCAGAACACCGACGAGGGGTCGGTGAACCGCGACTGGAACGTGACCACGAACATGGTGATCACCGGCAAGGCGCTGATGCAGATCCATGGCGATTGGATGAAGGGCGAGTGGTACGCGGCGGGCAAGAAGCCGGGCGTCGATTTCGGCTGCGTCAACATTCCCGGGACCAAGGCGCTGTCGGTGACGGTCGACGCCTGGGGCCTGCTGGGCGGGCAACCCGAGGACAAGACCGCCGGCGAGCTCGACTTCGCCTCGGTGGTGCTCGATCCCTCGATCCAGGCGGATTTCGCGCTGGCCAAGGGCTCGACCCCGGTGCGGCTCGATGCGCCGGCGGAAAAGCTCGATGACTGCTCCAAGGAAGTGCTGGGCGCCCTCGGCGACGTGCACAAGCAGGTGCCCAATCCGCACAACACCGCCGACGAGGACTGGCGCACGGCGATCGATATCGTCTCGTTCAACTACTGGTCGGACCCCAACATGACGACGGATGCGGCGATCGAAGAGCTCAAGGAGCAGTTCGACACGATCCTGGGCTGAGGCTCCGACGCGACGAACACCGCCCGCCCCTCGGCGAGGGGCGGGTGCACCGGTTCTCGAGGGAACAGATTAGAAGGATGATCCAATGGACAAGCGCCTGCTCGACGAAGATGCGATCATGCAGATCTGCTTTGTGACCGACGATCTCGAGAAATCGCTCGACTGGTTCGCCGACCTCACCGGCAAGACGCCCAGTCCGATCGGCGCGGCGGCCGGGCATGCGGAGGCGAAAGCCGTCTACCACGGCAAGCCGGCGGAGGTGTCGTGCCGTCTGGCGATGTTCAAGTTCGGCAATATCGACGTCGAGTTCCTTGAACCGGGACCGGAAAAGAGCGCCTGGCGCGATCTGCTCGACGCCAAGGGGCCGGGCGTGCACCACATCGCGTTCAGGACGCGCAACATGACCGAGCGCGGCAAATACCTCGTGGGCAAGGGGCATGAGGAGCTGCAGAAGGCCGAGTTCCTCGGCTCGCACGGGCGCTATGCCTATTACGACACCGTCGACGCTCTCGGCATCCAGGTCGAGCTGCTCGAGTTCAACGCCGACATGGAAAAGCAGGGCTGATGGCCTATCCGATCGCCTATCAGATCTACTCGTCGCGCAATTTTCCGCCACTCGAGGCGCAACTCCCTGAGCTCAAGGGCTTCGGCTATGACGCGATCGAGCCGTGGCTGCCGGCCTATGAGGCCGATGACGGCAAGAGCTTCCGGCGGGCGCTCGAGGCCAGCGGGCTCAGATGCCTGGGCTTCCACATGCCGCTCGCGGGGCTGGTGGGGGAGACGCAGCGCTTCATCGACATCGCGCTGACGCTGGGCGCGACCTGGATGATCCCGCCCTATGTGACGCCCGAGGAGCGCGCCGGGGCGGATGCGGAGTACTGGAAAAGGCTCGGCGCCAAGCTGGCGCGGGGCGCCGCGGCGGCCGGGCCGCATGGCCTCAAGGTCGCCTGGCACAACCACGATTTCGAGTTCCAGGCGCTGCCCGACGGGTCGCGGCCGATCGACCATATCCTCGCCGAAGGCGGGCCGGAGGTGTGGTTCGAGATCGATTGCGGCTGGATCGTCCGGGCGGGCGCCGATCCGGCGGCGGCGCTGGCGCAGTTCAAGGACCGGATCGGGGTGATCCAGACCAAGGACATGGCGCCGCCGGGAACGACGGCCGATGACGGCTGGGCGGCGACGGGCGAGGGGATCATCGACTGGGCGGCGCTGGCGCCGCTGTTCCGCCAGACCGCGGCCGACCACCTCGTCACCGAGCACGACAATCCGAGCAATTGGCGCCAATTTGCCCAACGCTCTATCAACCATCTGCGCGGATTGGGCCTCTAGCGGCCGGAATTGAGCGTTCCCGGGACGTCCCGACGGGCTGTACCGAAATGCGGCATTAACGGCTTTTCGGGCATGATTTCGCTGTCACCGTGCGGGAATCCATGCTCGAACCGGCCAGCAAATCGATGCCAGCTATCGACTACGTGTCGATGGTCCGTGCGGTCTATGGGGACCGCCGGGCAACGCTGGTGGCTACGCTGGCCTCGGCGGTGGGTGCCGGCGCGGCCGCCTTCAAGACCGGGCACTGGACGCTGTGGGCGATCACGGCGATCTTCGTGCTGATCGCCATCGGGCGCTACATCACCATCACCCGCTTCCTCGCCGCCAAGGTCGGGCCGACCGACGTGCCGGCGGCCGAAAAGTGGGAACGCGTCGCCACGTTCTGGGCGGCGTTCATCGCCTTCGTCTCGGGCGTGTGGTGCGTGGTCAGCTTCCTTGTGGTCAACGACACGTTCGCCGAGCTGATTTCGATGACCACCACCGTCGCCATGATGGTGGGCATCGTGGCGCGCAATTTCGGCCTCGTGCGGATGCTCAACATCCAGCTCATCATCGCGGTGGCGCTGCTGTGCGGGAGCCTGCTGTTCAAGGGCGACATCTATTATCCGATCCTGGGCGTGCTGCTGATGCCCATGCTGATCGGCTTCAAGGTGCTGGCCAAGGATCTGCGCAGCACCATGCTGAGCGCGGTGCATGCGCGTGTCGAGGCGAGCCGGCTCGCGGCCGAGCTCGATACGGCGCTCGACACGATGCATCACGGGCTCGCCATGCTCGATTCGGACGGGCTGATCGCGGTGGTCAATGGCCGGGCCGAGCAGGTATTCGACGGCTTCGTGCCGGGCAACTGGAACGGCCGGTCGTTCGCGGCGCTGATCGCGGCGGCGGCGAGCCGCGGCTCGATCCCGCAGCGTTCGGCCGAGCAATTGATGCAGGTGGTCAACGGCCAGCGCGGCGGCAAGGTGATCATCAAGCTCGCCAATTCGCGCTTCTCGGAAGTCACCGTCAGCGCCCGGCAGGGCCGCGTGGTGCTGCTGTTCGAGGATATCACCGAGCGCGTGCGGGCTGAGGAGCGGATCAACTTCATGGCGCATTACGATGCGCTGACGGGCCTGCCCAACCGGGCGCATTTCACCCAGCAGGTGGCGGCCGATCTCGAGCGGCGGCGCAGCGACGCGCCGGGCGAGATGGCGATGCTGATGATCGTGGACATCGACGATTTCAAGCATGTGAACGACACGGCGGGGCACCTGGTGGGCGACCGGCTGCTGGTCGAGGCGGCGGACCGGCTGAAGGGCGCGGTGGGGATGAACGGGCTCGTGGCGCGGCTGGGCGGCGACGAGTTCATCGTCTACCGCTCGGGCGATGTGGGGCCCGACGACGCGGCGCTCGATTCGGGCGCGATCCTTGCGGCGTTCCAGACGCCGTTCTCGATCATGGGGGAGAGCCTGTCGACCAATGTGTCGGTGGGCATCGTCACCTCGGCCGATACCGAGGACGATCTCGACGGCATGATGACCAAGGCGGATCTTGCGCTCTACAAGGCCAAGGGCGCGGGCAAGGCGCAGGCGCAGCTCTTCCACGACGAGATGGACACCGCCTACCGCTATCGCCAGCGGCTCAAGGCCGAGCTCAAGCTCGCGGTGGAGAACGAGGCGCTCACCCTCGTCTACCAGCCGCTGATCGACCTCAAGACGCGCCGCGTCGTCGCCTGCGAGGCGCTGGCGCGCTGGACGCACCCGCAACTGGGCTCGATCCCGCCTTCGCTGTTCATCCCGGTGGCCGAGGAGAGCGGACTGATCTCCGACATCACGCGCTGGGCGCTGCGCACGGCGGCGCACGAATGCATGAACTGGGCGCCGCATATTTCGGTGTCGGTGAACGTGTCAGCGCGCGACTTCCGCAATGCCGATGTCGAGGCGATGGTGCTGGGCGCGCTCAGCGAGAGCGGCCTCACGCCCGAGCGGCTCGAGGTGGAAGTGACCGAGACGGCGCTGATCGAGGAAAAGGAAACCGCGACCAAGATCCTCTCGGCGCTGGGCAAGCGCGGCATCGGCATCGCGCTCGACGATTTCGGCACCGGCTATTCGTCGCTGAGCTATCTGCAGGCGCTGCCCTTCACCAAGCTCAAGGTCGACCGCAGCTTCGTGATGGATATCGGCAGCAATCCGCGCTCGCTGAAACTGCTTTCCAACGTCGCCCAGCTGGGCAAGGACATCAACCTGACGGTGACCGCCGAAGGCGTCGAGACGGAAGAGCAGCTGGCGCTCATCCAGGCGCATACCAAGGTCGACCAGATCCAGGGTTACCTGTTCGGCGTGCCGCTGCCGCGCCGCGAAGTGGCCGAACTGATCGTCCGGATGGAAGGCGCCGCCCGGCGGGAGCCCGCGGCGCTAGAATCGCGTATCAGGGTTAACGCCGGTTAACCCTCGCTATCTGCTTAACAAATCGTTACCTTGATGGCGGCAACCCTGGAACCACAGGGGTGTCCCGCGCATTGTGCGGGTTCAAACGTACTTAACAAATCGTTACATTCATTCCCGTGGTTTTGGGGTTTTAGTGATGAGTGCGGCAACTCAGAACCAGGCGCCGACGGCTTCCAACTTTGCCGGGGCCTTGGTTGATATTCTAGATCGCGTCGAATATCGCCGGGTCAATCCCGCCGATCTGAACGATCCCGTGTATCGCCTCAGATATGACGCGTATCGTCGCGAGGATTTCTACCCGTTCAACAGTCTGGGTGTGCTGCGGGACGATTTCGACGACTACGAGACCTTCCCCAATTCATGGAATTTCGGCGTCTATATTGACGGGGCGCTGGCGAGTTCGCTGCGCATCCACTACCTGACGCCGCAGTTTCCGAAATCGCCGGCCAACAGCCTGTTCGGCGATGTGCTGAAGCCGTTGCTCGACCAGGGGGCGACGTTTGTCGATCCCACCCGTTTCACCGTCGATTTCGAGGCGAGCCTCGCCTATCCGGCGCTGCCCTTCCTGACGCTGCGGCTGGCGGTGATGGCGACCCGACACTTCCGGGCCACCTACGGGCTCCATTGCGTGCGTCCCGAGCACGGGCCGTTCTACAAGCGCGTGCTGGGCTCGAGCCTGATGTGCGAAGCGCGCAAATGGCACGATGTCGGCTTCCCGATGGAGCTGTGGGGTACCAAGGTGTCGGAGGTCTACGACCGGACGATCCGGCGCTATCCGTTTTTCCACTCGTCCGATGAGGAACGGGCCCAGTTGTTCGCCCCGCCGCACCAGACGCCGATCTGGGTCCACCCCACGGCGCGCACGGCGGAGGCCCCGACGATCGGACCCGTGGCGCCGGTGCGATAGATCGGCCCGTTACGCCGCGTGCCTGATGGGCTGGTGAGCCTTGCGGGTGACCGGGCGGCGGCTGAGCCGGCGCGGCAGGGGGACACCGAGGGCCTTGGCGACGGCGGCTTCGAGCAGATGGTCGATGTCGGACTTACGCATGTGTCTCACGTCCTGTGCTGCGCCCCGGGGTGAGCGGGCCTTCGACCCCAGCAACGGGCGGAGCGCGGACGGGTTGCGAAAACTTAATGTCCTGCGGGCGTGGAACTTCTTGCCCCCGACACAATTTGCCACAATCCTTATAGTTAGGGCACACTCGTGCCGGTTCGCCGGGGGGCGAGTCGGAGACCTGATATGAGAATTCTTCCCCGCCTGATTGGCCCGTTGCTCGCAGCGGGGCTGGTCCTGATGCCGGCGATCGCGTCGGCCGCGCCGGGCCTGGCCAATGTGAACGCCAATGTCCGTTCGGGCCCCGGCACCGGCTATCGCATCGTCGATACGCTCAAGAAGGGCGAGTACGTCATCGTCAAGGATTGCGGCGCCAATTGGTGCCTGATCAGCCATATCGGCAATGACGGCTACGTGTCGCGCGCGCTGATCCACAACCCCTATTACGGGTCCAAGGGCTACTACCAGTTCGCCCCCAAGCATCCGCAGCCGGGCCGCGACTCTAACCGCTGAGCACCGACGGGTCGGGCCACAGATAGATCACCGATTCCACGTCGGTGCCGTCGATGCCGTGCCGCACGCGCTTCGCCTCGATCCCGCCCAGCGCGGCGTAGGCGAAACGATGCGGGTTGTCGGCATAGGCCGACAGCGCCAGCGGACCGGGAGACTTGCCGGCGAGCCAGCGGACGCCCTCGGCCAGCAGCGCCCGGCCGATGCCCCGGCGCTGGCTGTCCGGATCGACATAGAGCAGGCTGACGTGGCCGGCCGCGCCGACATCGCCCTTGTCGCCCAGCGCCATATGGATGAAGCCGGCGATGCCGTTTTCATCCTCGGCGACGAACAGCGCTTCGGTGTCGGGCTCGAATTCGTCGTCGAGCCATTCCGCGATCTCGGCGCGGCGATAGGCCGGATCGATGCGCGGCGCGAGGAAGCCTCGCGGCATGAACCGCGAATAGGCCTGCTTCCAGCCGGCGGCGAGAATGTCGGCAATGGCATCGGCGTCGGCGCGCGCGTGCGGGCGGATCAGCATGGCTAGGCCGGCTGCAGCTCGGGCTTGACCTCTTCGAGTTCGATCAGCGTGCCGTCGAAATCCCTGGGGTGGAGGAAGAGCACCGGCAGGCCATGCGCGCCTGTCCGCGGCGTGCCGTCGCCGAGGACACGCGCGCCGCCCTCGACCAGGGTGCGCGCCGCCTGCGTCAGATCGGCGACCTCGAAGCACACATGGTGCATGCTGCCATTGGGATGGTCGGCGAGAAACTTTGCGATCGGCGAGGCGGCACCGAGCGGTGTCATCAGCTCGAGCTTGCTGTTGGGCAGATCGACGAAGACGACGGTGACGCCGTGCTCGGGCAGGTCGCGCGGGCTGTGCACGGTGGCGCCGAGCAGGTCGCGATATCTCGCTGCGGCCGCGGCGAGGTCGGGCACGACGATGGCGACGTGGTTGAGGCGGCCGATCATTGCTTCAACCTCACGTCCGTGAATGTTCGCATCAGCGCCTGCCGGGTGGCGATATCGCGAGTCTCAACGCGCCAGAAAGTGGAGTCGATGGCGTGCAGCGCAATCCAAGGCTCGTCGCTCTCGACCGGATCATAGCCCAGAAAAGTGCCCCAGATGACCTGCGAAGACCTTCTGGCCATCTCGACGAGTTCCGCACCTGCTACGCGTGTGCCGGTGTTGGCAAGCCTATCGAGTTGGTCGTGCCAGCCGCCACCGAGAAAGAAGGCCTCGGAGCCATCAGGATGGAAAAAGTCCGATACTTCCCATGCCGATGTGACAATGCGTGAGGGCAGCGGCGATAGGATTTCGGTGAGCGTGCGGAAGCGGTGATCCGACACGTCCCAAATCTCGATGGCCTTCATCGGTTGCCGAGCCTTCCCTCGATCTGGTTCAGTACCGAGAAGGCGGCTTCGAGCACATTGGTGCCGGGGCCGAAGATTTCGGCGACGCCGGCGTCGCGCAGAAAGGCATAGTCTTCGGGCGGGATGACCCCGCCGACGATCACGGTGACGTCGCCGAGGCCGTTGCTGCGGAGCTCGGCGATGAGCTCGGGCACCAGCGTCTTGTGGCCGGCTGCGAGCGACGACACGCCGACGGCGTCGACCTTGAGCGCGGCGACGTGCGCGGCGACTTCGGGGGCGGTCTCGAACAGATCGCCCATATGCACCGTGAAGCCCAGATCGGCGAAGGCGGTGGCGATCACCTTGGCGCCGCGGTCATGGCCGTCCTGGCCCATCTTGGCGATGAAGAGCGCCGGCGGGCGCTTCGCCCTGGCTGCAAATGCGGCAAGACGCGACTGCATCTGGGCATATTGCGGGTCGCCCTCATAGCTTTGCGCATAGACGCCGGAGACGACGCGGGTCACCGCGTGGTGGCGGTTGAAGACGTCCTCGAGCGCGGCAGAGATCTCGCCCAGCGTGCAGCGGGCACGGGCCGCGTATATGCTCGCGGACAGCAGGTTGCCGCCGTGCCGCGCGAAGCTGCGCAGGCCATCGAGCGCCTCGACGACGCGGGACGCGTTGCGGGTTCGGCGGATATCGGCGAGGCGGGCCACCTGCTCGTCGCGCACGCGCGCATTGTCGACCTCGCGGAACGGGATTGGAACCTCGTTCTCGAGCCGGTAGCGGTTGACGCCGACGATCACGTCTTCGCCGCGATCGATGCGGGACTGGCGCAGGGCCGCCGCCTTCTCGATCTCGGCCTTGGGGCCGCCGGACTGCACCGCCGCGGTCATGCCGCCCTCGGCCTCGACCGCGCCCATCAGCGCCTCGGCCTTCTCGACGAGATCGGCGGTGAGGGCTTCGATGTAGTAGGAGCCGCCCAGCGGGTCGACGACGTCGGTGATGCGGCTTTCGTGCTGGAGGATGAGCTGGGTGTTGCGGGCGATGCGCGCCGACTGCTCGGTGGGCAGCGCGATGGCCTCGTCGAAGCTGTTGGTGTGGAGGCTCTGCGTGCCGCCCAGCACCGCCGCCATCGCCTCGATGGTGGTGCGGACGATGTTGTTGTGCGGGTCCTGTTCGGTGAGCGAAACGCCCGAGGTCTGGCAATGGGTGCGCAGCATCTTCGATCGCGGGTCCCTGGCACCGAGATCGGTCATGACGCGCGACCAGAGGGTGCGGGCGGCGCGGAGCTTTGCCACTTCGAGGAAGACGTTCATGCCGATGCCGAAGAAGAAGCTCAGCCGGCCGGCGAAGGCGTCGATGTCGAGGCCGCGGGCCTGCGCCGCGCGTACATAGTCGCGGCCGTCGGCGAGGGTGTAGGCGAGCTCCTGCACGGCGGTCGCGCCGGCCTCGTGCATGTGGTAGCCCGAGATCGAGATCGAGTTGAACTTGGGCATGTGCTGCGCGGTGTAGGCGATGATGTCGCCGACGATGCGCATGCTCGGCTCGGGCGGATAGATGTAGGTGTTGCGCACCATGAACTCTTTCAGAATATCGTTCTGAATGGTGCCGTCGAGTTGAGCCTGGTTGACGCCCTGCTCCTCCGCCGCGACGATGAACATGGCGAGCACCGGCAGCACGGCGCCGTTCATGGTCATCGACACGCTCATCTCAGCGAGCGGGATGCCGTCGAAGAGGAGCTTCATGTCCTCGACGCTGTCGATGGCGACGCCGGCCTTGCCGACATCGCCCACGACGCGGGGATGGTCGCTGTCATAACCGCGATGGGTTGCGAGGTCGAAGGCGACGCTGAGGCCTTTCTGCCCGGCCGCCAGATTCTGCCGGTAGAAGGCATTGGATTCGCGCGCGGTGGAGAAGCCGGCATATTGCCGGATGGTCCATGGGCGGTTGGCGTACATGGTGGCGCGCACGCCGCGGGTGAAGGGCCCCGCGCCGGGCATCCCCGGATCGGCGGGGGCGTCGCCGGCGAAGTAGGCCGGCTTCACGCGGAGGCCGCCATAGTCGCGATCGAGGCTTTCGACCGGTGTATCCTTGAGCTCGCGGGCGGCGAGTTTCTCCCACTCCGCGAAGCTGCTCATATCGCCTCGAACTCCAGGATCACCTCGTCCACGGCGAGCACCGCGCCGGGCGCGACGCGGACCTTGCTGACGCGGGCGCGGCGTTCGGCCCTCAGCACATTCTCCATCTTCATGGCCTCGACGATGGCGAGGTTCTGGCCGGCCTCGACGACATCGCCCTCGCGCACGTCGATGCGGACGACCTGTCCAGGCATGGGGCAGAGCAGGAATTTGCTGAGGTCGGGCGGCAGCTTCACCGGCATCAGCGGCATGAGGTCGGCCACCTTGGGCCAGAGCACGCGCGCCACGAGGTCGGCGCCACGCCAGCGCAGGCGGAAGCCGGCGGTGACGCGGTCGACGCGCACATGGTGCAGCTCGCCGTCGACGCGCGCGATGGCGAGCGACAGGCCGGGCTTCCAGCCGGTCTCGACCAGCAGCTTCTTGCCGGCGCCATCGGTGAGCCAGTACTCGATGCCGTCGGCGCGAACCGCGAAGTCCCAGCGGTCGGCGCCGATGAGCACGGCGCGGCGCTTCTCGGGGCCGGTATGCGAGCGCGTGTCGAGCGCATAGGCCGAGACGCAGGCGAGCGCCGCGAGATGAGTGAGCTCGGTGGCCGAGAGCGTGACGCCGGTGAAGCCGTCGGGGAATTCCTCGGCGATGTAGCCGGTGGTGAGCCGACCCTCGCGGAAGCGGGGTTGCGCCATCACCGCCGACAGGAACGGGATGTTGTTGCCCACGCCCTCGACCTCGAACTGGTCGAGCGCTTCCTGCATCACGCCGATGGCAGCGGCGCGGTCGGGCGCCCAGGCGCAGAGCTTGGCGATCATGGGATCATAGAAGGTCGAAATCTCGCCGCCCTCGTAGACGCCGGTGTCGTTGCGCACGGCATGCTCGGCGTCGCGCTCCTCGGCGGGCGGACGGTAGCGGGTGAGGCGGCCGGTCGAGGGCAGGAAGTTGCGGTAGGGGTCCTCGGCATAGAGGCGGGACTCGATGGCCCAGCCGTCGATGCCGACGTCCTGCTGGGTGAGCGGCAGCGTCTCGCCGGCGGCGACGCGCAGCATCAGCTCGACGAGGTCGAGGCCGGTGATGAGCTCGGTCACCGGGTGCTCGACCTGGAGGCGCGTATTCATTTCGAGGAAGTAGAAATTGCGGTCCTTGTCGACGATGAACTCGACGGTGCCGGCGGAAAAGTAGCCGACGGCTTTGGCCAATGCGACGGCCTGCTCGCCCATGGCCCGGCGGGTCGCGGCATCGAGGAAGGGCGAGGGCGCTTCCTCGATCACCTTCTGGTTGCGGCGCTGGATCGAGCACTCGCGCTCGTTGAGATAGAGCACCGTTCCATGCTGGTCGCCGATGAGCTGGATCTCGATGTGGCGCGGCTCGGTGACGAATTTCTCGATGAAGATGCGGTCGTCGCCGAAGGAGCTGGCCGCCTCCGACTTCGAGCGCTCGAAGCCCTCGCGGGCCTCGGCGTCGGTCCAGGCGATGCGCATGCCCTTGCCGCCGCCGCCGGCCGAGGCCTTGATCATCACGGGGTAGCCGACCTTGCGCGCGATGGTCACCGCCTCGTCGGCATCGGCGATGAGGCCCATATGGCCGGGCACGGTCGAAACGCCGGCTTCCGCCGCGATTTTCTTGCTCGTGATCTTGTCGCCCATCGCCTCGACGGCTTTGGCGGGCGGGCCGACGAAGATGATGCCGGCCGTCTCGAGCGCGGCGGCGAACTCGGCATTCTCCGAGAGGAAGCCGTAGCCGGGATGCACCGCCGCGGCGCCGGTCTGCTTGCAGGCGGCGATGATCCTGTCGATCGAGAGGTACGAGTCGCGCGCGGCCGAGCCGCCGATATGCACCGCCTCGTCGGCCATCTTCACATGCAGCGCATCGCGATCGGCATCGGAATAGACCGCGATGGTGCGAATGCCGAGCCGCTTCGCCGTCCTGATGACGCGGCAGGCGATTTCGCCGCGATTGGCGATGAGGAGGGAGGTGAACATGCTCATAGCGGGATGTTGTCGTGCTTCTTTGCCGGCACGGCGACCTTCTTGTGCTTGAGGGTCTGGAAGGCGCGGGCGACGCGGCGCCTGGTGCTGCTTGGCATGATGACGTCGTCGATGAAGCCGCGTTCGGCGGCGACGAAGGGGTTGGCGAAGCGGTCTTCGTATTCCCTGGTGCGGGCGGCGATCTTGTCCTTGTCGCCGAGCTCGGCGCGGTAGAGGATTTCGGTGGCGCCCTTGGCGCCCATCACGGCGATCTCGGCCGAGGGCCACGCATAGTTCACGTCGGCGCGGATGTGCTTGGAGGCCATCACGTCATAGGCGCCGCCATAGGCCTTGCGGGTGATGACGGTGACCTTGGGCACGGTGGCCTCGGCGTAGGCGAAGAGCAGCTTGGCGCCGTGCTTGATGATGCCGCCATATTCCTGCGCGGTGCCGGGGAGGAAGCCGGGGACGTCCTCGAGCGTCAGGATTGGAATGTTGAAACAGTCGCAGAAGCGGATGAAGCGCGCGGCCTTCTTGGACGAGTTGATGTCGAGGCAGCCGGCGAGCACCAGCGGCTGGTTGGCGACGACGCCCACCGTATCCCCGTCGATGCGGATGAAGCCGGTGAGGATGTTGCCGGCATGGTCCTTCTGCAGCTCGAGGAAGTCGCCCTCGTCGGCGAGCCGCACCACCACCTCGCGCATGTCGTAGGGTTTGTTGGCGCTGTCGGGGATGATGGTGTCGAGCGCTTCGTCGTGCCGCTCGATGGTGTCGAAGGTGTCGACATGCGGCGCCTTCTCATTGGCGTTGAGCGGCAGGAAGTCGAACAGCCGGCGGACTTCGAGCAGCGCTTCGATGTCGTTGTCGAAAGCGGCATCGGCGACGGAGCTCACCTTGGTGTGCGTGCCGGCGCCGCCCAACTCCTCGTGCGTGACGATCTCGGAGGTGACGGTCTTCACCACGTCGGGGCCGGTCACGTACATGAAGCTCGTGTCCTTCACCATGTAGATGAAGTCGGTCATGGCGGGGGAGTACACCGCGCCGCCCGCCGTGGGGCCCATGATGACGGAGATCTGCGGCACCGCGCCCGACGCCTGCACGTTGCGCCAGAACACTTCGGCATAGCCGCCGAGCGCCGCCACGCCTTCCTGGATGCGCGCGCCGCCGGAATCGTTGAGGCCGATCACCGGGGCGCCGTTCTGCACGGCGAGGTCCATGATCTTGCAGATTTTCTGCGCATGCGTCTCGGACAAGGACCCGCCGAAGACGGTGAAGTCCTGGCTGAACACATAGGTCATGCGGCCGTTGATGGTGCCCCAGCCGGTGACCACGCCGTCGCCGGGGATGACGCTCCTGTCCATGCCGAAGTCGCGCGCCCGGTGGGTGACGAACATGTCGTATTCTTCGAACGAGCCGGGATCGAGCAGCACGTCCAGCCGCTCGCGGGCGGTCAGCTTGCCTTTGCCGTGCTGCGCGTCGATGCGCTTCTGCCCGCCGCCCAGCCGCGCTTCGGCGCGCCGGGCCTCCAGCGCCGCGATGATCTTGTGCATGCTCCTCCGAGCCTTCTTTGTGCTCCGTCCGAACGATCCGGAGACGGCTCGTTCGGCCAACCGCCCTGTGTGGTTTGACCGGATGGTCAAATCAGAATGTGACGGCGTGGTCAAAAAGGCAACGGGCGCGGAATGGGGTGCTGCGCGAGTGGTCAACGGATCGCAGCAGCGGCGCCGGCGCTTGCCAGTTCAGGATGGAAGCCCTTTCATGGCGGGGGAGCCAGGGAGAGCCGCCGTGAAGATCACCGACATCAAATGCGCCGTCATCGCCAACAGCCCGGTGATCCGGATCATGACGGATGAGGGGATCACCGGCTGGAGCCAGATCGAAACGCCCAAACCGTATCTCCAGCCCATCGTGCTGCAGCTCAAATCGTGGATCGTCGGGCAGGACCCGGTGAACGTCGAGCGGGTGGTGCGGCGCATCAGGGTGCGCGGCGGGTTCAAGCCGTGGGGCGCCGCCGTGAGCGCCATCGAGACGGCGCTGTGGGACATTGCGGGCAAGGCGGCCGGCCTGCCGGTCTACCGGCTGCTGGGGGGCAAGGTGCGCGACCAGGTGCGGACCTATCGCACCCTCTACCATCACGAGGTCGGGGTGGGGCACTCGCCCGAGGACTATGTGAAATGGGCCGAGTACGGCATGGCGCTGCCCGAGGGCTTCACCATGTTCAAGCTGCCCACAGCGTTCCATTCCTCGATGGTGCGCGACGTGCCCGATTTCTACTATGGCGACGTGCAGCACGACGCGCCCTTCCCCTATCCGCACAAGGGGCTGATGAGCGAGGACGGCTTCGAGCATCTCGTCGCCTGCGTCGAGGCGGCCAAGGGCGCGCTGGGCTCGAAATACGGGCTGGCGCTCGATGCGGGGCCGGGCTTCCTGCCGGTCGACGCGCTGCGGCTGGCCAAGCGCCTCGAGCCGCTGCACCTTCTGTGGATCGAGGACATGATCACCGGCGACTATGTGCCCTACGTCAATCCCGACGTCTATCGCGAGGTGACGCCGCACACGACGACGCCGATCCATACCGGCGAGCAGATCTATCTCCGGCAGAACTACAAGGCGCTGATCGAGACGCATGCTGTCGATATCGTGGGGCCCGATCCGTGCGATGTGGGCGGCATCGCCGAGCTCAAATGGATCGCCGAATATGCCGACCTCCACGGCCTCGCCATGGCGCCGCACGGCACCGCCAACGGCATACTTGGCCTCGCGGCGCTGGTGCAGGTGTGCGCCACGCTGCCGGACAATCTTATCGCCTTCGAGTATCCGGCGCGGTTCGAGCCGTTCTGGTACGACATCACCGAGGGCTTTGACGGCGTGCCGGTGAGGAACGGCATGATCGATGTGCCGGACCGGCCGGGACTGGGCGTGAACCTGTTGCCCAAGGCGGCCAAGGCGTATCTGGAGGACGGGGACGCGGACTTCTTCGACTAGGGCGGGGTTGCGCCGCAAAGGCGGGTACCACCTTTGCCGGAAACGCTTTAGAGGGAGAGGCAGTGTTTCTCCGCGTCCGCCCCCTGATCATGAGCCGTGCTATGAACGATACCGTCGCCGACCGCTTCCTCCGCTATGTGGTGATCGATACCCAGTCGGACGGCGCGTCCGAGACGCAGCCTTCGACGCTGAAGCAGAAGGATCTGGGCCGCCTGCTGGTCGCCGAATTGCTGGCGCTGGGCATCGCCGATGCGCATCTCGACGAGCACGGCTATGTCTATGCGACGATCCCGGGCAATACCGACAAGGACGTGCCGGTCATCTGCTTCTGCTCGCATATGGACACGGCGCCCGATTTCACCGGCACCAATGTGAAGCCGCAGATCGTGCCCGACTACCAGGGTGGCGACATCCGGCTGTCGGGCGACGCGTCGCGCGTGATCCGGGTCGATGAACATCCGGAGCTGCGCAACCAGATCGGCAACGACATCATCACTTCGGACGGCACGACGCTCCTGGGCGCCGACGACAAGGCCGGGCTCGCCGAGATCATGAGCGCGGCCGCGCGGCTGGTGAGCGATCCGGGCATCAAGCACGGCACGATCAAGCTGCTGTTCACGCCCGACGAGGAAATCGGCCGCGGCGTCGACAAGGTGGACCTCGCAAAGCTCGGGGCGCAGTTCGCCTATACGCTCGACGGCGAGACGGCGGGCGACATCGAGGACGAGACGTTCTCGGCCGACGGGGTCGAGATCAACATCACGGGCGTCGCCATGCATCCGGGCTTTGCCAAGGACCGCATGGTCAACGCGATCAAGGTGGCGAGCGCGATCGTCGCCCGGCTGCCGCAGGAACAATCGCCCGAGACCACCAGCGGCCGGCAGGGCTTCATCCATCCGGTCGAGATCACCGGCTCGATGGCGAGCGCCAGGATCGCGCTGATCGTGCGCGATTTCGAGGACGCGGGGCTGGCCGAAAAGAACGCCCTGATCGGGCGGATCGCGCAGGAGGTGGTCGCGGCCTGGCCGGGGGCGACCTACATGCTCAAGGTGCACGAGCAGTACCGCAACATGAAGGGCGTGCTCGACCGGCACCCGCAGATCGTCGAGAACGCCGTCGAGGCGATCCGCCGCGCCGGCATGACGCCGCGGCGCGGTTCGGTCCGCGGCGGCACCGACGGCTCGCGGCTGTCGCTGATGGGCCTGCCGTGCCCCAACATCTTTGCGGGCGGCCACGCCTTCCACTCGCCGCTCGAATGGATCAGCCGGCAGGACATGGAGAAGGCGGTCGCCACGATCGTCGAGCTCTGCAAGCTCTGGGAGGAGCGCGCCTAGCGCCCGGCGATCACGGCCCGGCGCCGGCCGCCCTGCGCTTGCCGGCAAAATGCATGAGGGCGCCGATGGGGGCGAAGACGACGCCGAGCACCCAGGCGACGACATAGAGCAGCGCGAGGGGTATCCAGGCGAGGAGGCCGGTCAACTCGATCGGCGACCATGCGGCCGTGGTGTAGACCACGAGGTCGGCGGGCAGCCGCGCAAGCGGGAACAGCAGGCTGCACAGCGCGAGATAAGCAAGCAGCGGAACGCGGATGGCCCAGTGCCACTCCCAGGTGAGCCACACCGCGCACGCCATGGAGACGGCAGCGATCGCGTAGCTGAGCGCAAGATAAGGCCACTTCATGCGGTGCTGCCCCTTCGACCTGAGAGTGCCCGAGGCTGCCTGGTTCGAACAGCGGATTTGTGGCGGCGGGTTTGGGACAGGCGGGCCTCAAGCCCGCCTGCGGGTGTCAGCTCCGGTCGTCGACATAGACCAGCGTGTTGCCGCTGGCATCCGTCCTGATGGCGACGATGTCGTCGGCCGCGTGGCCCTGGGCGGTGACCTTGGCGTTGATCGCCGCGTTGGCGGTAGCGTCGGTACGCAGCGTTGCGAGGGCCCCGGCCTGCGCGGCCAGCGCCGCGTCGAGGGCCGCTCCCTCGGTGGCGGCATCGCCCTCGAGGGTCGAAACCAGCACAATGTGGACCTTTGTGTCGTCGGTGACGCCCGACAGGTCGACGCTGGCATTGGCGTTGATGGCGGCAATCAGCGACCCATAGCTGTTGTCGCCGGTGATCTGGGCATCGAGCGGCGCCGTCGCCGCAGGATCGGCCAGCTCGAGGCTCGGCGTATTCTGGGCGAGGGCGGGGACGCCCGTCATGGCGAGGCCAGCCGCGATGGCGAGGGCAATTGGGGATTTCAAGGCAGTGCTCCGTGTTTCGCGCCCCCATGCAGGGGCCAACGCGGGCGGACGGGCTTCGTTGCGCGATCAGGATGGGATAGAAGCCTAGGCTAATCCCCGTCGATGCCATCCCAGCTGGAATAGCTTGCGTTCACGCAGAGCAGCGCAGAAGGATGCATCGACGCCTGTAGACCGCGAGGTCGGCGGGCAGCCGCGCAAGAGGGAACAGCGCGAGATAAGGGTGACAAGCAGCCTCCAGATGGGACTCCGTCCAGGTGAGACTGAGTGAGAAGCAAGCGGCGACACCACGACCACCTAGGGTACCACGACCACCAAAAGAGCATAAATCAAGGCAGACATCGGAGGAGGAGTAGAACAGTCCCGCTCGAACCGCAGCGTTGTGCCTTCAAGAGCAGCGATCACCTCGATCCCATCCTTCGGCCAGGACCGGCGCGACAAGCACTCGTCGTGCACACACTCACCACGAAGACACGACCCATAAGCTCGACGATGGGCGGCCTGAGTTCCCGGGAGGGCTCGGGGTTCCGTCGACCTCGCCGAAAGCGGAGGAAATGGTGCCGCTTAGGTGACTCGAACACCTGACCCCATCATTACGAATGATGTGCTCTACCAACTGAGCTAAAGCGGCCCCCGGGATCGTCCCGAAGCGGGGGTCTTTTACTGGGCACCCGCGGGGGGCGCAAGCGGAGTTTCCGCTGCAGCAGGGGCGGGAACGGCGGGCGGCGGCCCGACCGGCGCGGGGAGGCGCTCGCTGGGCGGCCTGGGCTCGCTGCGGCCATTGGCCGTGGACAGCGGCACGCGCCACTCGAAGGCATCGAGGGCGCCGGTGACCGGGGAAGTGGGCTCCCATTCGTCCGAGGTGATGCCGTCGGCGATCCAGACCGGGTCGGCGGGGGCGCGCACGGCGCGGGCCAGCCATTCGCGGGCCTTGCCCTGGTCGGCGTTCTGGCCGTCCTCGATCTCGGCCATCAGCAGGCAGACGGCCTGGGTGGGGTCGGTGGCGACATGGTTGGCCAGCGCCGCCCGGGCCGTGGCCCAGTCATAGGCGTCGACGGCTGATCGGGCGAGGACGATGGCGGCGGGACGGCTGGCCGGCGGGCTGTCGATGAGCTCGCGCACGCGCTTCAGCCGGTCGACGGCGGAGGCGCCGGGCTGGGCGTTGGCGTAGAGCGTTGCCACATGCGGATGCGAGGTGGCGCGCCAGACGCGGCGGAGCAGGCTCATCGCCTTGCGCACGTCGCCGCGGTTGGACTGGATGCGCGCGGCGATCAGCGCCGCGGGCACGAAATCGGGCACGAGCTTGAGGGCGAGCGTCGCGTGGTCGAGGGCGCTCAGCGGATTGGTGTCGACCTGCTCGCGGGCGAGCGCGGTTTCGATCACGGCCTGCTTGCGCCGCTTGAGCATCTTTTCTTCGCGTGTCACCGCCGCCTCGGCATTGACGCTGGCGAGCGCCAGCTCCCACTGGCCGCGACGGGTGAGGTCGTCGAGCACCGCGTCGGAGGCCCAGCGGGTCTGCGGCGACAGCGCCACGGCCTTCTGCGCAAAGCTCAGCGCCGCGTCGGTGCGGCCCTGGGTGCGAGCCTGCTCGTAGAGGCCGGCCAGCGCGGCGACGGCGGTCTTCTTGTTGGAGATGAGGGCGCGATAGTGCTCGCGCGCCGACTGCATGTCGCCGAGCGCGAGATCGGAGCGCGCCTCGAGCAGCTGCGCGGCGTGGTTGCGCGGCAGGTTGGAGCGCGCTTCGCGGGCCAGCACGCGGGCGCGGCCGGGGTCGCCGGCCTGCAGCGCGACGAAGCCGTCCGACAGGGCCGCGACGCCCGCATCGCGGCGGCGTTCGCGGTTGAGCTTGGCGAAATAGCGTGGCGCATCGAGGATGCGGCGCAGGATCGACCAGGCGAGGATGACGCCGGCAAGGGCGGCCGCCACGACGAAGGCAGCGAGGCCGAGACGCGGCTGCATGCGGTAGCCGGCGACCTCGATCATGGCCGTGCCCGGCAGGCTCACCAGCCAGGCGATGCCGGCGGTGAGCAGCAGGCTGACGACGATCCAGGTGGCGAGACGGATCATTGCGTGTCGGCCGTCGTGGTGGCGAGGGCGCGGGCGCGGAGATCGGCGACGAGTTTTGCGGCTTCCGCATGGGCCCGCACATCGGCGGCCACCAGCGTGGCCTTGTCGCGCATGGCCTGCGGCAGCGCCTCGATCAGGGCGAGCGCGCCGGCATAGTCGCGGCGCTCTATCGCGCTTTCGAGACGCGACATCACGGCCTCGGGGCTGTCGCCGGCGATCTCGTCGGCCGGCCGCAAGGCGAGGATCGACTTGGCCCAGTCGATGGCGCTCTGCGTCCAGTCCTGGCCGCTCGAATCGCGGGCGCCGAGGATCTCGGGCACGGCGGTGCGGAACTTTGCGTCGAGCGCGTCGGGGCGGATGAGGCCGTCCGCCGCGGCGGCGGTGAGCGTCGCCGGCACCACCAGGTCGGGCAGCACGGTGCGCAGCGCGTCGAGCTCTGCCTGGAACGGCTTTCCACTGGCGAAGGCGCCTTCGAGGCCGCTGAGGATCAGCGGCAGCTTGAGGGCAGGGCCGACTTCATTGGGCAGCGCCGCATCGATGTGCTGGGTCAGCGCCGTGCGGGCGGCGTCGAGGTCGGTGCGCAGCGAGGCGACGGTCGAGTCGACGCCATTGAGGCGCGTGGTGAGGCTCGACAGGCCGGTCTCGAGATCGGCGATCGATTGCGCGATGGCGCCCGCATCGGCGCCCGAGGCACCGGCGGCGATGGCATCGACCTGCGCCTTGAGCGTGCGGAGCTGGGTCTCGAGCGGGGTGAGATCGACGAGAGGCGCCGCGTCGGGGATGGACGCCTCGACATCCGCTATCGACTGGTTCAGCGCGGCGATGCCGGCATCGAGCTGGGCGATGGTGGCATCGAGCGACACCTGGGTGCGCGTCGTGCTCTGCTGGAGGCTGGTGACGGTGCCGCTGAGCGCATCGAGCTTTTCGCCCTGGGCGGCGAGCTCGGGTTGCAAGTCGGGCTGCTCGGGGCCGCGCGTGGGCAGCGGCAGGGCGTTGGCGAGCAGGTAAGTCAGCAGCGTGCCCAGCAGCGCGCCGCCGATGGCGACACCGCCCAGGAGCGGCCAGTTGGCGTCGGCGATGTCGAAGCGCGGGGCGCGCTCGCGCGTGCCGGGGGGCGGGGTCTCGGTGGCGGACGGACGCTCCTCCGGCCGCGCATTGGCATTGCGGGCCGTCAGGTCGATCACCGGCGGTTTCACGGGGCCCGTCGAGCGGTCAGCCATCCATTGCATCCTTCATCGGGGGATCATGCCCATCTTTTGCTCTCGCGCGAAAGAGAGCGCCAATGCCATCATCGCCTCCTCCGAGGGGTGGTCGGCGAGGCTCACGCGGACGAAATGGGCAGCGATCAGCGGCGCCGCAACGGCCTCGGAGAGACAAAGCATGCCCGGCCGCGCCCGTGCGGTGCCCGCCGGCGCGAGCCGGGTGAAGGTTTCGGCGGTGCGGCGCGAATAGAACAGCGCGCCGTCGAACTGGCCGAGGTCGGCGGCAAGATGCTGCGCCGGGTGCATTTCGTAGATCGCGGTGGTGATCACCATCACGCCATGGGGCGCGAGCGCCCGGGCGAGGTCGGCGGCCTGGTGGCGGGCAGTGGGGTAGAGCACCGGACCATCGACGCCGGCCTCCGCGAGCAGCGCCACGAGGTCCTGCGCATTGCCCGCCGCGCTCACCACTTCGGCAAAGCCCAGCTCGCGCGCCATGGCGGCGCTGCGGTCGCCCACCGCGTAGACGGGGAGCGACTGGAGGCGGGGCACTTCGCCGCGGTCATGCAGGGCGCGCAGGGCGTTGGCGCTGGTGATCGCGAGGGCGGCGAAACCGTCGGCGGGCGGCAGGGTGGTGGTGAGCGTTCGGGCGATAAGCAACGGTTCGACCACGGCTTCGATGTCCAGCGCCCTGAGGCGCGCAGCCGTCTCGCTCGCATCGGGCTCCGACCGGGTGACGAGCAGTCTGACCATGTGAGCCCTTATCCGGGGAACAGCTTGAGGAAGTCTGAACCGGCCTTGTCGCGGAGAATCTGGCCCAGTTCGTGGCCGACCGCCTCAGGGGCGGCGGCGGGGCCGGCATGCCGGGCCTCGATCGAGATGCGGCCATCGGGCGAGAGGATTTCGCCGCGCAGCATCAGGGTCTTTTCGGCGATGTGGCTGACGACGCCGATGGCGGTACGGCAGGAGCCGTCAAGGGCATCGAGCAGGGCCCGCTCGCCATGTACGGCGGTTGCCGTCTGCTGGTGATTAAGTGGCGCGACAAGCTCGAAACTTCTGCTGTCGTCGGCCCGGATCTCAAGTCCGATGGCGCCCTGCGCCGGCGCCGGCAGGAAGCGCTCGGGGTCGAGATAATCTGTTATGTCGCTGGCGCGACCGAGCCGGTTGAGCCCGGCGACGGCGAGCAGCGTGGCGTCGGCGACACCGTCCGCGAGCTTGCGCAGCCGGGTGTCGACATTGCCCCGGAAGGGCACGATCTCAAGGTCGGGGCGGGCGCGGAGGATCTGGCTGGCGCGCCGGAGCGAGGAGGTCCCGAACCGTGCGCCTTGCGGCAGTTCATCAAGCGTCTTGACCGATAGCGAGACGAAGGCGTCGCGGATGTCCTCGCGCTCGAGGAAAGCGGCGAGAACCAGCCCATCGGGCAGCCTGGTCGCCATGTCCTTGCTGGAATGGACGCCGATATCGACTTCGCCGGCCTCGAGCGCGGCCTCGATCTCCTTGGAGAACAGCCCCTTGCCGCCCGCCGTGCTCAGCGGCGCGTCGGTCAGCCGGTCACCCGAGGTGGTGATGGTGCGGATCTGGATCGCCTCGAGCGGCACGCCATGGGCTTCCGACAGCAGCCTCTGGACCAGCCGCGCCTGGACGAGGGCGAGGTTGGAGCCGCGGGAGCCGATGCGCAGGAAGGCCGAAGATTGCAAAGCGGGCACGTTCTCTCTAGGTCAGGTGCGCAGGCCTTAACCCTCACGGATACTCCGCGCAATGCGGCTTCTCGGCATCGAAACCAGTTGCGACGAAACCGCCGCCGCCGTCGTCGAGCGCGACGAGGAGGGGCACGGGCGGATCCTGAGTAATGTGGTGCGCAGCCAACTGGCCGAGCACGCGCCCTATGGCGGCGTGGTGCCGGAGCTGGCGGCCCGGGCGCATGTGAGCCATCTCGACCGCATCATCGACCGGGCGATCACGGAATCCGGCCTTTCCCTCAATGAGATAGACGGAATCGCCGCGACGGCGGGGCCGGGGCTGATCGGCGGCGTGCTGGTCGGGCTGACGACCGCCAAGGCGCTGGCGGCGGCGCTCGGAAAGCCGCTGGTGGCGGTCAACCATCTCGAGGGGCACGCGCTCACAGCGCGGCTGACCGACGGCCTGAGCTTCCCCTATCTGCTGCTGCTGGTGTCGGGCGGGCACAGCCAGTTCGTGCTGGTCCGTTGCGTCGGCGACTATGAGCGCTGGGGCACGACGATCGACGATGCCCTGGGCGAGGCGTTCGACAAGGTGGCCAAGCTGCTCGATCTGGGCAATCCGGGCGGGCCGGAAGTGGAGAAACAGGCGATGGCCGGCGATGCCGGCCGCTTCAGGTTCCCGCGGCCGCTGCTGCGCGAAGAGCGCCTCGACTTCTCGTTCTCTGGCCTCAAGACGGCGGTGCGGCTCGCGGCCGAACAGATCGCGCCGCTGACACCCAGGGACGTTGCCGACATCTGCGCCTCGTTCCAGCTCGCGGTGACCGACATCGTCACGACCCGCGCTGCCGCGGCGCTGGCGAAGTTCCGCGCCGAGCTGCCGGACGCGGCGCCGACACTGGTCGTGGCAGGCGGCGTTGCCGCCAACCGGGCGATCGGCGACGGCCTGCGGCGGGTGGCCGACGAGGCCGGTGCGCGACTGGTGGTGCCACCGATCCCGCTCTGTACCGACAATGGCGCCATGGTGGCCTGGGCCGGGGCCGAGCGGCTGGCGCTGGGGGAGAGCGACGGTCTCGACAGTTCCGCCAGGGCGCGCTGGCCGCTCGACAGCGACGACATGAGGCGCCGGCATGCCGCTTGAGCGCGTTGCCGTCATCGGCGCCGGGGCGTGGGGCACGGCGCTGGCGCAGGCCGCCGCGATGGCCGGCCGGGCGGTGACGCTGGTGGCGCGCGACCCGGCCGTGGTGGCCGAGATCAATGCGCGACATACCAACATCGCGCATCTGGGGGCGCAGAAGCTGGCGCCGTCCGTCCGCGCCGCGAGCGCCTATGCCGATGCAGACCTCGTGATCCTTGCCGTGCCGGCGCAGGCGAGCCGCGCCGCGCTCGCCGGGCTGTCGCTGGCGGGTATCCCGGTTGTGCTGACGGCGAAGGGACTGGAGCAGGGGTCGCTCCGGCGCCAGAGCGAGGTGCTGGCGGAAGCGGCACCCGGCGCGGTCCCCTACGTCCTGTCGGGGCCGAGCTTTGCGGCGGATGTGGCGGCGGGACGACCGACAGCGGTGACGCTCGCGGGCGACGACGATGCGGCGACCGAGGCGATTGCCGCCGCCCTCGCCGGACCGAGCTTCCGGCCCTACGCGGCCGGCGATCGCGTCGGCGTCGAACTCGCCGGCGCGCTCAAGAACGTCTACGCGCTCGCAGCCGGCGCCGTCGATGGTGCGCGGCTCGGAGCGTCGGCCCGGGCGGCGCTGATCGCGCGGGCTTTCGCCGAACTCGGCCGCATCGTGCCGGCATTTGGGGGACGCGCCGAAACGCTGATGGGGCTCGCGGGACTGGGCGATCTGACGCTGAGCTGCACGTCGGAGCAGTCGCGCAATTATCGTCACGGCGTGGCGCTCGGCCGCGGCGAGCCGCAACCCGCCTCGCTCGCCGAGGGCGTGTTCACCGCGCCCGTGGCGCAGCAGCTGGCGCGGACCGCCGGCGTCGAGGCGCCGCTGATCGATGCGGTCAATTTGCTGCTGTCGGGCAATGTCGATATCACCACCATCGTTGCGGGCCTGATGACGCGCCCGCTCAAACGCGAGGACTCCTAGAATGCTGTTCGCCCTGGTCGCCCACGATCGTCCCAACTCCGTCGCGCGGCGCATGGAACTCCGACCCGATCACCTCAAGCATCTCGATGCGCTGGGCGACACGCTCGTCCTGGCGGGGCCGTTCCTTGCCGACAATGGCGACATGGTGGGGTCGATCGTCGTCATCGAAGCGGCAACGCTCGACAGCGCCCGCGAGATTTTCGCGCGCGACCCCTTCATGACCGGCAATCTCTTCGATAGCGTCACGATCAAGCCGTGGAAGCTTGGGGTCAACAAGACCAGATAAGGGAGGGCTCGCGATGGCCTATTGGCTGATGAAGTCGGAACCTGACGTGTTCAGCTACACCGACCTCGAGAACAAGCCCGTCGAGGAATGGCACGGCGTGCGCAACTTCACCGCGCGCAACAATATGAAGGCGATGAAGGTGGGCGAGCTCGCCTTCTTCTATCACTCCAATATCGGCAAGGAGATCGTGGGCATCATGAAAGTGGTGGCCCTCGCGCATCCCGATTCCACTGCCGAGCCCAACGACAAGGGCAAGGTGGTGTGGGAGTGCGTCGACGTTGTCCATCACATGCGCATGCCCAAGCCGGTGACACTCGAGACCATCAAGAAGACGCCCGAGCTTGCCAACATGGCGCTGGTCAAGCTGTCGCGCCTGTCGGTCGGGCCGGTGACGGACGCCGAGTGGAAGCTGATCTGCCAGATGGGCGGCCTCAAGAAGGCGCCGACCGCCTAGGTCCCGGCGAACGGATTGACGATACGGAGCCGGTTTTCGATGACGAGACCGGGTCACAACGCCCGGCTAAAAATCGGCGGTGATGCCTTTGATCTCCCAGTCGCCGTAGCGGTTGGGATCGAGGCCGCCGCGGCCGCCTTTCTCGACAGGGCGGGCGGCCATGTCGGTGTCGATCTGCTTGCGGCGAAGCTCGGCCTCGGCGAGGGCACGCCGGGCGGGAGGTGACAGCGGTTTCGGGATGGGCTGAGCGGGAGCTGACTTGTCGGGAACCGTCATGGCCCCCATCTTATTGTCCGGTATCGCGTCCTGTCGAGGAGACCAATGTTCAACCTGATCCGCACCGGCGTCCTGATCGCTGCGCTGACCGCGCTGTTCATGGTGGTGGGATATTTCATCGGCGGCCAGACCGGCATGTTCATTGCCTTCCTGTTCGCCGCCGGCACCAACCTGTTCGCGTACTGGAATGCCGACAAGATGGTGCTGTCGATGCAGGGCGCCGTCGAAGTCGACCCGCGCCAGGCCCCCGATCTCTACCGCATGGTGGAGACGCTGGCGTCGCGCGCCGGCCTGCCCACGCCCAAGCTCTATGTCATCGAGACGGCGCAGCCCAACGCCTTTGCCACCGGACGCAATCCGCAAAATGCGGCGGTTGCGGTGTCGTCGGGCCTGCTCAACACGCTGACGTCGGCCGAAGTGGCGGGCGTGGTGGCGCATGAGCTGGCGCACATCAAGAACCGCGATACGCTGACGATGACCGTCACCGCGACGCTCGCCGGCGCGATCTCGATGCTGGCGCAGTTCGGGCTGTTCTTCGGCGGCGGCAACAATAATCGCGACAATCCGCTGGGCGGCATCGGCGCGCTGCTGATGGTGTTCCTCGCGCCGCTGGCGGCAGCTCTGGTGCAGATGGCGGTAAGCCGGACGCGCGAATACGAGGCCGACAAGGATGGCGCGCTGATTTCGGGCGAGCCGATGGCGCTGGCCTCGGCGCTGCACAAGATCAGCTCGATCGCGCAGCGCACGGTGAACGTGCGGGCCGAACGCAATCCGGCGATGGCGCATCTCTACATCACCAACCCGCTGAGCGGGGCGCGGATGGACAATCTGTTCGCCACCCATCCGGCGGTCGAGAACCGCATCGCGGCGCTGCAGCAGCTCGCGGCCGAGATGGGCCGCGACGATCGCGGCTATCGGCCGGCACCGCGTCCGGACTTTACGGAGCCGTCGCGGGGCACTAGTGGCTGGCGGGTGCCGCAGTTCAGCGAGGGCGAGGATCGCCGGTCGCGCGGGCCGTGGGGCTGACAGTGTCGCGTTTCCGAGCCGAAAGGCCTCGCATTTGCGGGAGCGCGCCGTGGAGATGAGTTGCCAAAACAAGAGCAGGTACCGGGCCTTGCGCTCCGGCTGATTGCCGCCGACAGGCTGGCGCAGGTCTTGAAAGGGGCGAGCTTCTCGCCCTTTTTCGCATCGGATGTCGCCGATGGCCGCGACCGCGCGCTCGCCAACCGGCTGGTCACGACGGCGCTGCGCTATCACGGCCCGATCAGCCGGCTTGTCGGCGAGTTGCTGCAGCGCGGCATCCCCAAGAAATCGGGGCGGTTCGAAGCGGTGCTGCGGCTGTCGCTGGCGCAACTGCTGTTCCTGCCGGACCTGGGCGACCATTCGGCGCTGTTCCTTGCCGGCGAGGCGATGCGGGCCGAACAGAAGACCCAGCACCTGATCAAGCTGATGAACGGCGTGCTGCGCGAGGCGCAGCGGCGGCGCGAAACGATCGTGGTTGGCGCCGACACGCTCTTTCCCGAGCATCTGCTCGTCCAGTGGCGCGCCGCCTATGGCGATGAGGCCGTCGAGGCGTTCGGGCGGGCATTGCTCGATGGCGCGCCGCTCGATCTGACGCTCAAGGCGCCGGTAGCGGGACTCGACGCCGCGCCGGTGCTTGCCGACACGGTGCGCATCGCCGACCGCGACCGCGCCGTCGACCAGCTTCCCGGCTATGCCGACGGGCAGTTCTGGGTGCAGGACGCGGCGGCGGCCATTCCGGCGCGGCTGATCCGGCTCGAGCCGGGTGCGCGGGTGCTGGATCTGTGCGCGGCGCCGGGCGGCAAGACGGCGCAGCTGGTCAAGGCCGGCTATGCGGTGACAGCGCTGGACCGCGATCCGGCGCGGGTCGAGCGGCTACAGCAGAATCTCAAGCGGCTCGACTATGCGGCCGAACTCGTCACGGCCGATGCGCTCGACTACACGCCGCCGGACCTGTTCGATGCCGTGCTGCTGGACGCGCCCTGTTCGGCCACCGGGACATTCCGCCGGCATCCGGAAGTCGCCTGGCACCGCGATCCGGCCGATATTGCCGGGCGCGTCGCGCTGCAACGCAAGCTCATCGGACGCGCCGCCCAATGCCTCAAACCGGGCGGGATCCTCGTCTATTGCGTTTGCTCACTGGAGCGCGACGAGGGCGAAATGCAGGCCGAATGGGCGATCGGGCAAGGGCTCGACGCCATGCCCGTGATGCCGGCCGAGCTTGACGGCTGGGCCGCACCCGTCACACATGCCGGCTTCGTGCGTACGCACCCCGGGCAGATCGTTCCTGGGGATAAGGGCGGCACGCTGGACGGGTTCTTCGTTGCGCGCTTCATTCGCCGCTGAATATTGTTCGAACTCCGGCGCCAGCCGGTGGGGCGCGGCCGCGGGGGCCGGAGCGTCTCCTATTGTGAGGTCCGGTTGGCGAACCCGCTAGCTTTTGCTGTCAGCCAGGGCACCAAGCGCATTGCCGACTTCATGGTCAGCAATCCGGTGATCCGCTGGGTGTGGACCGGGCCGGGCAATGAGGACTATGCCAGCGCGCTCAGCGACTTCCGGCCGTCGGACAGGGAATCCCTGCTCGAGATGATGCAGGGGCGCTACCTGCTGGCGAGCAAGCTGGTGGACACCAATGGGGCTTCGCCCTTCGCCATCGACATGGTGCATGACGACTGGCTGGACGATTTACAGTCGTTTGCCTGGCTGCGGCACTTCCGCGACGCGCGCACCGACGAGGAGCGGAGCTTTGCGCGGGCGCTGACAATCGACTGGATCGACCGCGACGGCGGCTTCGACCATCGCATCTGGGGGCTGTCGCTGACGGCGCGGCGGGTCCTCAACTGGCTGCGGCACTTCAACATCCTGGTCGAAGGCGCCAATCCCGAAGACGCCAAGGTGATCACGCGCTCGCTGGGCACGCAGATCCAGTCGCTGAAGCTGCGCGCGCCGTTCGCGGACGAGCCGGTGGATGCGCTGATGGCGGCGATCGCGCTGCTGGGGGTCGCGCTGTGCGACCACGACCGCGAGAACGAAATCCCGTCGCGGCTCTACGCCATGAACATGCTGCTCGACAGGCAGATCGACGAGGACGGCCTCCACCGCTCGCGCTCGGCCAAGGTGCAGTTCCAGCTCATCGTCGAGCTGACGACGCTGAGGCAGGCGCTGTTGCGCCAGTCGGACGCGTACCGGAATGAACTGGGCGAGCTGCTCGAGAGCATGCACCGGGCGCTCGACGCGATCTCGCTGGGGACCGGCGAGCCCGCCTATTTCAACGGCACCGGGCAGATGCCGCACGACATCATCGTGGCCGTGCAGGCGCAGACGCCGACGCGGGCGCGCTCGACCGGGACGGCGGGCGGCTATGGCCGGCTGATCTGGGGCCGATCGATCGTCGTCGCCGATTCCGGCCTCGTGCCGCCGCCTGAATATGCGCGCCACATGCACGCCTCGGCGCTGGCCTTCGAGTTCAGCCATGGGCGCGACCTCGTGGTCTGCAATTGCGGGCCGGCGCAGTCGGACGAGGAGGAGAGTGCGCTGCTGTTCCGGCAGGGCATCGCGCATGCTGCGCCGACCATCAATGCACTGTCGGCGGCGGCGATCCCGACGCGCGGGCCGCTGCGCAACCGGGTGATCAAGCTCGGCCGGACGCCGGAAATGGCGAGCGAAGAGGCCGACCATACGCTCGTGATGCGTACGCATGGCTATGCCGAGCGCTTCGGCGTGGTGCTCGAGCGGCGGCTGACGCTGCTGGCCGAAGGCCATTCCCTGGTGGGGCAGGACAGGATTCTCAAGGCGCGCGGCAAGGTGTCGGGAGCTCTCGCCATCCGCTTCCACCTGGCGCACCAGACGCAGGTGAGCCAGGCCGGCGACATGCTGAAGCTGCGGCTCGCCTCGGGACAGGTCTGGAACTTCCTGTGGGAAGGCGCGGAGATGCGGGTCGAGGAGAGCGTCCGCCAGTCGGCCTATTTCGGGTTCCACCGTACGCGCCAGATCGTGCTCGACGCGCTCGTCTCCGACGCCAGCGAAGTGAGCTGGATTTTCACGCTGGACGACGGCTGAGGCGGTTCCCATCGCCGGCCTCGCGTGATAGGTCGCGGCCAAATCACAGGGAACCGGCCATGCCCAACGCGATCGTCCCCATCAAGCGCGCGCTGCTCAGCGTCTTCGACAAGACCGGCATGGAGGACTTCGCCAAGGAGCTGGCGCGGCTCGGGGTCGACCTGGTCTCGACCGGCGGAACGAGCAGGCTGATCGCGGGGACGGGGGCCGCGGTGCGCGACATCTCGGACCTGACCGGCTTCCCGGAGATGATGGACGGGCGGGTCAAGACGCTGCATCCAAAGGTGCATGGCGGGTTGCTCGCGGTGCGCGACAACCCCACGCACAAGGCTTCGATGGACGAGCACGCGATCGGGGCGATCGACCTGGTGGTCGTCAACCTCTACCCGTTCGAAGCGACAATCGCCAAGAATGCGTCCTACGACGAGACGATCGAGAACATCGATATCGGCGGGCCGGCGATGATCCGCTCGGCCGCCAAGAACCACGCCTATGTCACCGTCGTGGTCGACCCCAATGACTATGCGCAGGTGCTCGAAGCGATCCGCCAGCAGGGCGGCGTGCCGTTCGAGATGCGCCAGAAGCTTGCGGCCAAGGCCTATGCCCGCACCGCTGCCTATGACGCGACGATTTCCAACTGGTTCGCGCGCTCACTCGACTATAACGACATTCCATATCGCGCGTTCGGCGGCCAGCTCGCCGAGGTGATGCGCTACGGCGAGAATCCGCATCAATGGGCGGCATTCTATCGCAATGGCGAGGCGCGGCCAGGTGTCGCCACGGCGACGCAGCTCCAGGGCAAGTCGTTGAGCTACAACAATCTCAACGATACCGATGCGGCGTTCGAGCTGATCAGCGAGTTCGATCCGGCGGTGCCCGCGGTCGCGATCATCAAGCATGCGAACCCCTGCGGTGTCGCGATGGGCACGACGCTCGCCGATGCCTATCGCAAGGCGCAGCGCTGCGACCCAGTGTCGGCGTTCGGCGGCATCGTGGCGCTCAACCAGGAGATCGACGAGGCGACCGCCGTCGAGATCGTCAAGATCTTCACCGAGGTGATCGTCGCGCCGGCGGCGAGCGAGGCGGCGCAGAAGATCATTGCGACCAAGAAGAACCTTCGCCTGCTCGTCACAGGTGCGCTGGCCGATCCGAACCAGGCCGGCGTGACCTTCAAGTCGCTGGCCGGCGGCATGCTGGTGCAAAGCCGCGACAATGGCCGGCTCGACGATGTCGAACTGAAGGTCGTCACAAAGAAGGCGCCCAGCGACGCCGAAATGGCCGACCTCAAGCTCGCCTGGAAGGTGGCCAAGCACGTCAAGTCCAATGCCATCATCTATGTGAAGGATGGCGCGACGGTCGGCATCGGGGCGGGCCAGATGAGCCGGCTCGACTCGTCGCGCGTGGCCCACCGCAAATCGATCGACGCCGCCGAGGCGGCGGGAATCGAGGGAGCCCTGACGCAGGGCTCGGTGGTGGCGTCGGATGCGTTCTTCCCATTCCCCGACGGCATGCTGGCGGCCGTCGACGCCGGTGCTACCGCGCTGATCCAGCCGGGCGGCTCGATGAACGATCAGGCGGTGATCGACGCGGCCGATGCGCGGGGCGTCGCGATGGTGTTTACCGGGATGCGGCACTTCCGGCATTGAGCCATCGGCCTGCGGAAGCGTCCCCGGCGTCACGCCGAGCGGGCGAGGTCCGAGAGCAGGCCGGCAGCGACGGAAAGCCGTGATACGGTCATTTCGCCGCCCGTCAGCCCCCCAACCGCGTCGACAACCCGGTCGATGGCTTCGGGGCGGGCGGCTTTCCAGGCGGCGAGCCGCGTGTCGATTTCGCCGCGACCAAAGCCGAGGACATCGACCGTGAGATCGCGCTGGGCGCGCATCAGATTGGCCAGCGCCCGGTCGAGCGCCATGCGGTCGAAGCGATCGGCGAGGACGATGCGGCCACCGGCTTCGACGATGCCGGCGAGGCCGAACAGGTCGAGCACGCCGAAGAAGGCGCCGGCGGCTGCAGCGATGGTCGACTTCGTGCGCTCGGCAACGAGAGCGATGTCGGTGGCATAGCTCAGGGCACTCAGTTCGGCGATGCGGCGAGCGACAGCGCTGGAGGCGCCGCCGGCGATGAACGCGTCGGCGCGCGCATCGATGGTCTTGGCGAGGCTCGGCGGAACGAGGCTCGACACGAGCCCGGCCACATCGGTGACGCCCTCGGCATAGCGCAGCACGAGATCGGCGAGCGGCTGGGTGAAGTCGGCATTGCGCAGCAGCCAGAGCGTCTCGCGCTCGAGCAACTTGCCGATGTCGGCATAAAGGTCGAGCTGCGTGCTGCCGGCGATCTGGCCGTCCAGCGTGTCGATCTCACCGTAAAGGCGCTCGAGCCCGTAGGCGTCGCGGGCGAGGATGAAGGCGGCGGCGACCTGGCTCGCATCGGCACTGGTCGCGGCCATCATCTTGACGACGTAGCCCGGTCCGCCGCGGTTGACCATCTGGTTGGAGAGCACCGTCGCGATCACCTCGCGGCGCAGCCGATGCGTGCTCACGGCGTCGGGATAGCGGTCGGCGAGGGTGGGTGGGAAGTAACGGTAAAGCTCGTGCGCGAGATGCGTGTCGTCGGGGGCCTTACCGCCGAGCAGGTCGGCATAGAGCGAGTTCTTGGCATAAGCGAGGATCACGGCGATCTCGGGTCGCGTGAGCCCCTTGCCGCCGGCGGCACGTGCGTTGAGCTCGGTGTCGTCGGGCAGGAACTCGACGGCGCGGCTCAACTGCCCGCGCGCCTCGAGCGCTTCGATGAGGCCGCGATGGTCGGGCAGCGCGGCGACGCCGGCGCGCTCGGCGAGCGACATTGCGAGCGTCTGGAGATAGTTGTTGGCAAGGCAGAGCGCCGCCACTTCGTCGGTCAGCGCGCCAAGGAAGCGGTTGCGCTGGTCCATCTCCAGCTTGTCGGTGCGCATCACGGTGTTCATCGCGATCTTGACGTTGACCTCGATGTCGGACGCGTTGACGCCGGCCGAATTGTCGATGGCGTCGGTGTCGATCCTGCCGCCCGCCAGCGCGTACTCGATGCGGCCGCGCTGGGTGACGCCCAGATTGGCGCCTTCGCCGACCACCTTGGCGCGAATATCGCGGCCGGCAATGCGGATCGCATCATTGGCCTTGTCGCCGACGTCCGTGTCGGTCTCGCCCGAGGCGCGCACATAGGTGCCGATGCCGCCGAACCACAGGAGGTCGACCTCGGCCCTGAGGATCGCCGCGATCACGTCCTGGGGCGTCACCGGATCGTTGCCAAGGCCGAGAGCGCGGCGCGCTTCCTGGAACAGGGCGACGTTCTTGAGCGAGCGCGCATAGACGCCGCCGCCCTTCGAGAGCAGCGTCTTGTCGTAGTCCTGCCAGCTCGACCGCGGCAGGCCGAACAGGCGCCGGCGCTCATCGAGGCTGACCAGCGGATCGGGATCGGGGTCGATGAAGATGTCGCGGTGGTCGAATGCGGCGACAAGCCTGATCTGCGGGCTGAGCAGCATGCCATTGCCGAACACGTCGCCACTCATGTCGCCGACGCCGACAACGGTGAAGGGCGCGGTCTGGATGTCGCGGTCGATCTCGCGGAAATGCCGCTTCACCGCTTCCCATGCGCCGCGGGCGGTGATGCCCATCTTCTTGTGGTCGTAGCCGTTCGAGCCGCCCGACGCGAAGGCGTCGCCCAGCCAGAAGCCGCGCTCGGTGGCGATGGCGTTTGCCGTGTCCGAGAAGCTCGCGGTGCCCTTGTCGGCGGCGACGACGAGATATGGATCGTCACCATCGCGCCGGCGCACATCGGGGGGCGGGATGACGACATCGCCGTCGAGATTGTCGGTGACGTCGAGCAGGGTCTGGACGAAGATCTTGTAGCAGGCGGTGCCTTCGGCCTGCACCGTTTCGCGGTCTGCGCCCTTGGGCATCATGCGCGGGACGAACGCGCCCTTGGCGCCGACCGGCACGATGATGGCATTCTTGACCTGCTGCGCCTTGACGAGGCCGAGCACCTCGGTGCGGAAGTCCTCGGGGCGGTCGCTCCAGCGCAGACCGCCGCGGGCGATGGCACCGAAGCGCAAATGGAGGCCTTCGATGCGCGGCGAATAGACGAAGATCTCGCGATAGGGCCGTGGCTCCGGCATGCCGTCGATCTTGTGGCTGTCGAACTTGATCGCGAGGGCAGGGCGGCGGCGGCCGGCGGCGTCGTGCTGGAAGGCGTTGGTGCGCAGCGCGGCGTCCACCAGATTCAGCACGCGGCGGATGATGCGGTCTTCGTCCAGCGACTGCGTCGCCTGGAGGGCCGCCGCGATCGCCTCGCGCGCCTCGTTGGCGCTGCGCTCGCGGTTGCCGCCGAAGCCGGCATCGAGCTGGGCATGGAACAGCGTTACAAGCGATCTCGACACATCGGCGTGCAGGTTCATCACCTGAGCGAGGTAGGCGCGGCTCCAGGTGACGCCGACCTGCCGCAGATAGCGCATCAGGGCGCGCAGGATCGCGACGTCGTGCCAGGGCAGCCCCGCGCCGAGCACCAGCTGGTTGAGCGCGTCGCTCTCGGCGTCGGTCTGCCATACGGCGAGGATCGCTTCCTCCACCAGCGGCGCGCGCACCGCGAAGTCTTCGGCCCTTGCCCCGACGGTGTCGAGGACCATGTCGTGGATGTAGATCTCGGCCTGGTCTCGGGGCTCGATGGTGTAGGTGCGCTCGTCGATGACGCGGAAGCCGAAATTCTCGAGCATCGGCACGCGGTCGCTCAGAGGAATGGGCTTGCCGCGGTGATAGACCTTGAGCCCGTAGGCGCCGTCGCCATCGGCGCGTTCGATCAGCTTGAGCGCGAGGCTCGCCTCACCGTGCAGGCGGTTGATCACGGCAATATCGGCGAGCGCCTGTTCGGCATTGTTGCGCGACTGGTAGGCGGCCGAGAAGGCGTTCAGCCATGGCGCCATGCCCTCGGTGTCGCGCGCCGCGAGCTGCAGGCGGTCGCCAAAGGTCAGGATGATATCGGCGACCTTGTCCTCGAGGTCGTCGCGGCTGGGTCGCGGCGTGCTGCCGCCATTGCGCCCGATGATGAAATGGACGCGGACCAGTTCGCCTTCGGGGAAGTGCGGGTAGTAGGCCGAGACCCGGCCCTGGTAGATTTTCGCCAGATAGTCGCCGATCTCGGCGCGCACTTCGGAGGTGTAGCGGTCACGCGGCACGTAGACGAGGATCGAGACGAAATTGTCGAAGCGGTCGATGCGCGGCAGCACGCGTACCCGCGGCCGGTCGGCGAGGGCGGAGATTTCCTTGGCGAACTCGAACAGGGTGTCCTGCCCGATCTGGAACAGCTCGTCGCGCGGGTAGGAATCGAGCGCCGACATCAGCGTCTTGCCGGCATGGCCGTTCGGATCGTAGCCCGAGCGTCGCATCACTTCGCTGACCTTGCGGCGGATCAGCGGAACGTCGGTGTGCGGCGTGGCGAGCGCGGCCGAGGTGAAGAGCCCGACGATGCGCAGCTCGCCCGAGACCTCGCCGCCCTCGCGGTAGAGCTTGACCCCGACATAGTCCATGTAGGCGCGGCGATGGACGCGCGTGCGCACATTGGCCTTGGTGACCATGATGGGGTCGGGCTCGTTGAGCCAGGCCACATGCTGGTCGGTCATTTCGACATAGTCGGTGCCGGCCCGGAGGAAGTGGAAGTCCTTGTCCTCAAGGATGCCGATGCCCGAGGTGATTAGCGGATGGAGCTTGCGGTCGGCGCCTTCGCCCTCGAGGCGATATTCGCGCATGCCCAGGAACGTGAAGCTGTGCTCGGCGAGCCAGGCGAGGAACTCCTTGGCTTCGGCGGTCGCGGCGGTGGTGGCGCGCGGCGGGTTGAGCTTCCAGTCTTCGACCACGCGGCGCAGGCGCTCGAGCATTGTCCGCCAGGAGCGGGTGGCGCGGTAGGTTTCGGTGAGCGTGCCGTCGATCTCGGCGAGCAGCGCCTTTCGCGCCTCGGGGTCCTCGATGGCTTCGATCTGGACCAGCAGCAGGCTTTCGTTGACCGAAACGGGTGCGGCTTCGTCGAGCAGGCGATGCGACTCGGGGTCGAGATGCAGCACCGGGTGGCTCATGAACCTGATGACGCCGCCCTTGGCGCGGATGGCGGCCAGCACCGAATCCACGATGAAGGGCATGTCGGCCGAGAAGATCTCGATCAGCTCGGGGTGGCCGGGATGCTCGGGCGGGAAGTCGAAGATGACGTGGCTCTTGCCCTCGCGCTTGCCGAGCCGCGTATAGGTCTTGCGGAGCATCGCCTCGACCACTTCGGCCGAGCTGCCCTCGAGATCGTCCGGGTCGGTGGCGTTGACCATCGCCAGCATGAAGCGGGCAAAGTTCGGCTCCGTTTCCCGGAGTTCTTCGAGGCGGTCCATGAGGCCGCGCTTGGTATCGATCACAGCGTCCACTGCCATGGCCCCCTTAACCATGACAAATCAGGCAGCCTCCAGAGTGCGGCCCCCGGCAGGTAATGTCGAGGCCCAGTAAGACCTTCTAAGAGAAGAAGGGGCATAGTCCCCGCCGCCATGGACCATAGCCCGCGTTCGGACCTGCGCAGCCTGCTGCGTTCGGGTCTCAGCAAATCGCTGGTATCGCTCGTCATCAAGGTGGCGACGGCGGGCCTGACCTATGGGATGTATGTCATCCTCTCCCGCCTGATGGGAGTGACGGAGTATGGCTATTTCGCCTTCGGGCTCAGCCTCGCGACGATCCTTGCGATCGGCGCAAACTACGGGCAGCAGACGGCGATCCTGCGCTACTGGCCCGAGGAAATGGTGGCCGGCCGGCCGCTGAAGGCGCTCGAAGCGCTGCGTTCGGGCGGCGCGGTCACGATCATTGCCGGTATCGGCATTTCGGTGCTGCTGCTCGGCGCCGGCGCGGTTTCCGGAGGCTTCGGCGTTCCGGCCGGCCACCTCTACGCCGCCGCTACGCTCATCCTGCCGCTGGCGCTTGCCGAGTATTGGAGCTCGGCGCTGCGTGCGCAGGGTTCGGTGTGGACCGCGCTGACCCCGCGCGACATCGTCTGGCGCCTCGGTCTGCCGCTGCTCGTTGTCGCGCTGTGGTATGCCGGGGTGACGCTGTCGGGCGCCGCGGCGCTGCTGCTCACAGCGGCCGTGCTCGCGCTGTCGCTGGGGCTGCAATATCTGCTCGCCCGCGCCCGCCGGTATGAAATCGCACCCGGTACCGCGGGGCTCGGCGCCTATTGGCGCGCGCACGGGGTGTCGAGCCGATCGTTCTTCCTCGGCACCGTGCTCGACAGCGCCGCGCTCAATGTCGACATCATCCTTGTGGGCCTGTTCGTCGCGCCGGCGGCGGCGGGCATCTACTTCAACGCCTTCCGCACCGCGGGGCTGCTGACGCTGTTCATGTTCGCCATCACGCTCGTCGTCGCGCCGATGGTGGCGCGGCACTACCATGCCGGCGAAATGCGCAAGGCCCAGGCGATCACGGCGCTCTGCGCCTGGGCGGGGTTCATCTTCTCGGCCGTTGTGTTCGTCGGGTTCCTGCTGTTTGGCGACCTGATCCTGGGGCTGTTCGGCGAAGGCCAGGAGCAGGGCAAGCTGATCCTGATCCTGCTCTCGATCGGCCTGCTCGTCGACGCGGCGACGGGGCCTTCCCGCATCGTGCTGATGATGACGGGGCACGAACGGCACTATGTGCGCATCTTCGGCTCGATCGTCGTCGCCGGCATGCTGGCGCAGCTTGTGGTGATCCCGGTGTTCGGGCTCGTTGGCGCGGCGGTGATGAACATGCTCGCGCGCGTCGCCGCGCAGCTCGCCATCGCCTGGTTTGCCCATCGCCGCATCGGGCTCGACACGACCCTGCTCGGGGCATTCCTCGTGAACCGGCTGGCCGACCGGCCCGCGGCGTCAGCGACCTGACACGGCGGTGACGGCTGAGCGGCCGAGCTCGGTGAGCCGGTAGGTGCCCGGTTTCACGCGCTCGAACCAGCCATAGACATTGCTCAGGAGGATCTTGCCGGCGTCGGGTGCGTGCGGCCGGATGTCCCGCGGGCGCAGCGGACCGGCGCACAGGGCCTCGGCGCAGAGCAGGGCCTGCTGGCGATAGGCGGTCATGATGGGCGTGCGCGTGCTGCCGCCAAGCGTGGGATCGCCGCGCCGGCGCTGGTGTTCGCGCACCAGCCGGGAGCGGCGCCTGGGATTGGTGCGGGGCATGGGCGAGATGGCGCTCACGAGCACACTGACCTCGCCGCGATCGGAGACGCCAAGCATGCCGATGCCGAGGCGGCGGCAGAGGTTGCGGTAGCGCTTGTCGGCCTCGCGGCCCCGGCCGGTGGCGGAAACGCGGGCGGCGATCCAGACCTCGTCGGCGATGGCGGCGCGGTCGACGGCCTGCAGGATGAGCTCGAGGTTGAAGCTCAGCTTGAGCTCGCAGACGACGACAACGGGCGGGTCGCCTGGGCTCAGTCCGACGAGATCGCAGCCGCCGATCTCGCCCTTGACCGCATAGCCGGCCGCTTCGATGAAGGTCTTGATCGGCTGGTATAGCGAGGTTTCCACGGCGGCCGCCAAGCTGGAGAATCGAGCCCATGACGCTAGCAATGGCGCGTTAACGGGCGGTGCCGGCCGGCCGCGCCGTTCGGCGCGCTTGACCCGTGACCGGTGACGGGCTTATGACCCCAACTCCACCAAACCCCTAGCAAATTGGGACTTTCTGCCAAATGGGCCGCACGCTGTACGACAAAATCTGGGATGACCACCTGGTCGCTGACAACCCGGACGGCACGTCGCTCATTTACATCGACCGCCACCTTGTCCACGAAGTGACGAGTCCCCAGGCGTTCGAAGGGCTGCGCATGAACAAGCGCAAGGTTCGCGCGCCCGAGCGCACGCTGGCCGTGGTCGACCACAACGTCCCCACCACCGACCGTTCGCTGCCGAACCCCGATCCCGAGAGCGCCATCCAGATCGCGGCGCTCGCCGAGAACACCAAGGATTTCGGCATCGAATACTACGATCCCTTCGACAAGCGGCAGGGCATCGTCCACATCGTGGGGCCGGAGCAGGGCTTCACGCTGCCGGGCATGACGATCGTGTGCGGCGACTCGCACACCTCGACGCATGGCGCGTTCGGTGCGCTGGCGCATGGCATCGGCACCTCCGAGGTCGAGCACGTGCTGGCGACGCAGACGCTGATCCAGCAGAAGGCCAAGAACATGCTGGTGCGGGTCGACGGCCAGCTGCCGCCGGGCGTCACGGCCAAGGACATCATCCTCGCCATCATCGGCGAGATCGGCACCGCCGGCGGCACCGGCCACGTCATCGAATTCGCCGGCGAAGCGATCCGCTCGCTGTCGATGGAAGGGCGCATGACGGTGTGCAACATGACCATCGAGGGCGGCGCCCGCGCCGGGCTGATCGCGCCCGACGAGAAGACGTTCGAGTATGTAAAGGGCCGGCCGCGCGCGCCAGTAGGCGAAGCGTTCGACATGGCGCTCGAGTACTGGAAGACGCTGAAGTCGGACGAGGACGCGCACTACGACAAGGTGGTGATCCTTGATGCCGCCAAGCTCCCGCCGATCGTGTCGTGGGGCTCCTCGCCCGAGGACGTGATCTCGGTCAATGGCGTGGTGCCGAACCCCGACGACATCAAGGACGAGAACAAGCGCGCCTCCAAATGGCGCGCGCTCGACTATATGGGTCTGAAGCCCGGTACGCCGATCACCGACATCACCATCGAGCGCGTGTTCCTCGGTTCGTGCACCAATGGCCGGATCGAGGATCTTCGTGCCGCCGCCAAGGTGGTCGCGGGCCGCAAGGTCGCCGCTGGCGTCAATGCCATGGTGGTGCCGGGTTCGGGCCTCGTGAAGGAGCAGGCGGAAGCCGAGGGCCTCGACGTGATCTTCAAGGATGCCGGCTTCGAATGGCGCGAGCCGGGCTGCTCGATGTGCCTTGCCATGAACCCCGACAAGCTCAAGCCGCATGAGCGCTGCGCTTCGACCTCGAACCGCAATTTCGAGGGTCGCCAGGGCTTCAAGGGCCGCACGCATCTGGTGTCGCCGCAGATGGCGGCGGCCGCCGCGATCGCCGGGCATTTCGTCGATATCCGCGAGTGGCACTGAGGGAAGCGAGTAGTGAGGAGCGAAATAGCGAATAGGACGCCCCGTCTGCCTCTCGCTATTCGCTCCCCGCAATGCGCTCGTCGCGCATGAATCCCTGGACCGACCGCACCGCTCCCTCGCTCGACGATTTCGAGGAGATCGCTGCCGCCGCATGGGCGGCGCTTCCCGAGACATTCCGCGAGCTGGCCGGGAACGTGCCCTGCGTCGTCTCCGAGTTCCCGGACGAGGAGACGATGCGCGAGATGGAGCTCGAAACCGAGTTCGACATTCTCGGCCTGTTCCGCGGCGTCGGCCTGCCGCAGGGTGGCGCCACGCCGTTCACCGGCCAGTTGCCCAATCAGGTGTGGCTCTATCGCCGCCCGATCCTCGACTACTGGGCCGAGAGCGAGGAGGGCGAGACGCTGGGGCAGATCATCACCCATGTGCTCGTGCACGAGATCGGCCACCATTTTGGCTTCTCGGACGAGGATATGGAGTCCATCGAAGCGCAGGCCGCACTCGAAGACCAGCGCTGATGTCGCACACCACGCAGGGCACGCTGCTGCTCAACAAGCTCGGCATCGCCTTCGAGCTCCATCCTTACGACTATGACCCGGAGGCGCCGCGCATCGGCCTCCATGCGGCGGAAGCGCTGGGGATCGACCCCGGCCAGACGTTCAAGACACTGATGGCGGAGGTCGACGGGAAGCCGGTCTGCGTGGTGATCCCATCCGACGCCGAGGCCTCGATGAAGAAGCTCGCGGCGACCTTCGGCGGCAAGTCGGCGGCGATGATGAAGGTGCCCGATGCCGAACGCCTTACCGGCTACAAGGTTGGCGGCATCGGCCCCTTCGGCCAGAAGCGCAAGGTGCCGACGGCGCTCGACGAGACGGCCGAACTCTACGACAGCATCTACATCAATGCCGGGCAGCGCGGCCTGCTGCTCGCCATTGCGCCGGCGGACGCCGTGAGGGCCGCGGACATGCGGGTGGCGGACCTGACGGCCTGAGCCGGCGCGGCGCAGCCCTGGCATGCCGCTGCCGCGGGTTGAACGGCGGGCCGGTTCCCGGTAATCCCAAGGCATGCACAGCTTCCCGCAGCATTTGATCGACGGCTATGCCGCTTTCATCCGCGGCCCCTATGCAGAGGCCGAGGGCAAGTACAAGACACTGGCCAAGGAAGGCCAGTCTCCCACCACCATGGTCATCGCCTGCTGCGACAGCAGGGCGGCGCCCGAGACGATCTTCGATGCAGGGCCCGGCGAACTGTTCGTGCTGCGCAACGTGGGCAACCTCGTGCCGACCTTCCAGCCGGACGGCGGGCAGCATGGCACGTCGGCGGGCATCGAGTTCGCGGTCGCGGCGCTCGAGGTCGAAAATCTCGTGGTGCTGGGCCATGGCCGGTGCGGCGGCATCCGCGCCGCGCTCAATCCCGGCCATGCGCTGGCGCAGGGCGATTTCATCGGTAAGTGGATGGCGATGCTGGCGCCGGTCAGCGACGAGGTGGCCAAGTACAAATTCCTCACCCCGACCGAGCGGGAAACGGTGCTGGAGCGGCTCAGCGTGCGCAACTCGATCAACAATCTGCGCACCTTCCCCTATGTGAAGGAGCGCGAGGCGGACGGCCGGCTCAGGTTGCACGGCGCGTGGTTCGATATTTCAACGGGTGAGTTGTGGGTGATGAACCCCGAGACCGGCGATTTCAGCCGCCCTGAGCTACCACCCGAAGCCTAGGCTCCGGCGCGCCGCGCCAGGAGGCGCGGACCGAAGACGTTGAGCAGCAGCCCGACGAACACCAGCGCGCCGCCGGCGATCTCGTGGCCGGTGACCTGCTCACCCAGGAAGATGGCACCCGCGGCGATGCCGGCGACCGGCACGAACAGGGCGAAGGGCGACACCTGGCTCGCCGGATAGCGGCTGAGCAGCCAGGCCCAGGCGCCGAAGCCGAAGATCGTGGCGGCGTAGGACATGAAGGCGATGGAGGCGACGCCGCGCCAGGTGATCGCTTCGAGCGCCGCGGGGATCGCCCCGGACCCCTCGAAGGTCAGCGAGGCGGCGAGCAAGGGCAGCGGCGGCACCAGCGCCGACCAGACGACGAAACCGAGCATGTCGACGCGGCCCGCCTTCTTGCCGGCCATGTTACCCAGCCCCCAGCAGACGGCGGCGACGATGGTCAGGGTCAGCGGCAGCAGGGCGGCGCCCTCGAGCCGTTCGAGCGCAATGACCCCGATCCCCGCGAAGGCGATGGCCGCGGCCGCGATCTGCCAGACATTGGGGCGCTCGCCGAACATGGCGAACGCCAGGAGGATGGTGAAGAACACCTGGAGCTGGATGACGAGCGACGCGAGCCCGATGGGCATGCCCAGCTTGACGGCGATGAACAGGATGCCGAACTGCCCCACGCCGATGGCAAGGCCGTAGCCGAGCAGGATCGGCCAGCCGACCTTGGGGCGGCGGATGAAGAACACCGCCGGCAGCGCCGCGAACAGGTAGCGCAGCGCCGTCAGCAGCAGAGGCGAGACTTCGTCGACGCCCCACCGGATCGCCAGGAAGCTGAGGCCCCAGACAAGAGCGACGGCGACCGCGAGGAGGATGTCCCTTGGTGCCACGATGCCGCTCCGGAGCCGGCTTACGCCGCCTTGCGCTCGACCAGCTTGCGCTCGACGAGCGTTTCGAGGATCTGCACGGTGTTGAGCGCGGCGCCCTTGCGGAGGTTGTCCGAGACGACCCACATCGACAGGCCGTTCTCGACCGTCACGTCCTCGCGGATGCGCGAGACATAGGTGTCGTATTCGCCCACCGCCTCGATCGGCGTGGCGTAGCCGCCGGACTCGCGCTTGTCGACGACCGAGATGCCCGGCGCGTCGCGCAGGATATCGCGCGCTTCGTCGGGCGTGATTTCCTTCTCGAACTCGATGTTGACCGCCTCGGAGTGACCGACGAACACGGGCACGCGCACGCAGGTGGCGCTGAGCTTGATCTTGGGGTCGAGGATCTTCTTGGTCTCGGCCACCATCTTCCACTCTTCCTTGGTCGAGCCGTCTTCCATGAAGACGTCGATGTGCGGAATGACGTTGAAGGCGATCTGCTTGGTGAACTTCCTGGGGGTGGGGGAATCGTTGACGAAGATGCCCTTGGTCTGCGTCCAGAGCTCGTCCACACCCTCCTTGCCGGCGCCGGAGACCGACTGGTAGGTCGCCACCACGACGCGCTTGATGGTGGCCGCGTCGTGCAGCGGCTTCAGCGCGACGACGAGCTGGGCGGTGGAGCAGTTGGGATTGGCGATGATGTTCTTGCGGTCGTTCTGCGCCATGTAGGCGTCGAGCACGTGGGCGTTGACCTCGGGCACCACGAGCGGCACGTCGGCGTGGTAGCGCCAGAAAGACGAATTATCGACCACGATGCAGCCGGTGGCGCCGATCCTCTCGCCATACTCCTTGGCGATGGAGGAGCCGGCCGACATCAGGGCGAAGTCGACACCGGAGAAGTCGAAGTGCTCAAGGTTCTGCACCTTGAGGCGCTTGTCGCCGAAGCTGATCTCCTGCCCGACCGAGCGGGCGGAGGCGAGAGCGATGACCTCGGAGGCCGGAAACTTGCGCTCGGCGAGGATGTTGAGCATTTCGCGGCCCACATTGCCCGTGGCCCCGACGACAGCGACGCGATAACCCATGGAACTGATCCCTTGACCCATCCCCCGCGCCGGCGACCGGCGGCGTAACCTCTTCGGCCTCTCCCCGGCGGGGAGCTGCCCGGGGAAAAGCTTAGCGGGTGGTTTTGGTGGTTTTGGTCTTGAGGCCGAGCGGCAGCACCGGGACGCGCCGGGGACCGAAGGCCTCCAGCTCGATGATCTCGATGTCCATCATGTCTTCGCGCATCGCGAATACCTCAAGCAATGAGCGGCTTTTACGCCGAAATGGCAAAGAGTCAATTGACGGCGATTCGTGCTAGAGGCCGCTGATGCGCAAATATGACGTCCTTGTCCTTGGAGCCGGTGCGGCCGGCATGATGGCCGCCATCGAGGCCGGCAAGCGTGGCCGTTCGGTGCTGGTGATCGACCATGCCAAGGCGCCGGGCGAGAAGATCCGCATCTCGGGTGGCGGCCGCTGCAATTTCACCAATGTGAACACCCGGCCTGACCGCTTCCTGTCGCAGAACCCCAAATTCGCGGTGTCGGCGCTGAGCCGCTACGCGCCGCAGAAGTTCATCGACCTGGTCAAATCCTATCGCATCGCCTTCCATGAGAAGACGCTGGGCCAATTGTTCTGCGACGGTTCGTCGGTCCAGATCGTCAATCTGCTGACCAGCGAGATGGGCAAGGCCGGGGCGGAACTCGAGCTTGGTGTGGCGATCGAAGCGGTTGAGAAGGCCGGCGCGGGCTTTCGGGTGCAGCTCTCGTCGGGCCCGGTGGAGGCGGCTTCGCTGGTGGTTGCGACGGGCGGCAAGTCCATCCCCAAGATGGGGGCGACCAATTTCGGCTATCGGCTGGCCGAGCAGTTCGGGCTCGCCGTCACTGAGACGCGGCCGGCGCTGGTGCCGCTCACCTTCGAGCCGCGCATTCTCGAGCGGCTGGGGCCGCTTTCGGGCATCGCCGTGGACTCGACGGTGAGCGCCAATGGCAAGACTTTCCGCGAGGCGATGCTGTTTACCCATCGCGGTCTCAGCGGTCCGTCGATCCTCCAGATCTCGAGCTACTGGCGGGAGGGCGATGCCATCGTGGTCAACCTGCTGCCCGACATGGATGTGCCGGGCATGCTGAAGGACGCGCGCGCCGCAACGCCCAAGCTGGCGCTGCAGACCGTGCTGTCGGCGCATTTGCCCAAGCGGCTGGCGCAGATGCTGGCCGAGGACATCGGCATCGCATCGATGATGGGCGACATCTCGGACAAGAAGATCGCCGGCGTGGCCGAGAGCCTCTCGCGCTGGACGCTGAAGCCGACCGGCTCGGAGGGCTATCGCACCGCCGAGGTGACGCTTGGCGGCGTGGATACCAGGGGGCTCAATTCGACCACGATGGAGGCGCGCGGTGTCCCCGGGCTCTACGTCGTCGGCGAAGTCGTCGACGTCACCGGCTGGCTTGGCGGCTACAATTTCCAGTGGGCCTGGGCGAGCGGCTGGGCGGCGGGGCAGGCGGCCTAACCGCGCCACGGGGTCAGGCGCGGGATCCAGCGGCGGACATTGGCGCGATAGCGGTCGTACTGCTCGCCATAGCTTCGGCTCAGCGTCGGCTCTTCATAGGCCAGGACGAACAGGTGCACCGTCAGCCAGACGACGGCGCCCCAGATCAGCACGCTCACGCTCCCCAGCAGCAGCGCCTGGCCCAGGATCAGCAAGACGACGGCGACATACATGGGGTTGCGCACGAGGCGATAGGAACCGGTGACGACGAGAGATTTCGTGGGCGCGATCGGCGCAGGCGTGCCGAGGCCCTGGAGCGCAAAGCGCGCGAAGGTCTCGATGAGCAGCGCGGCGCCGGGCAGCAGGAGCGCGATGCCGAACCAGCGGAACGGTTCGAAACCCAGAAAGGGCGGCCCCAGTCGATAGCCCGAAAGGGCCCATGGGATGAGGCCCGCGACAATGCCGGGCGCAACGAACAGGAACACGATCGAGCCGACGATGGCGCGGAAGCGTTCGCTCATGGTCTCTCCTGCGGCGGCGGCGCACTATCCTCCCCGGGCCCTTGCCCCGTCAATCGCGCTGGAATATACGGGCGTATCTTCGGCACTGGCCCAGGGAGGCGTGTTCATGTTCCATCGCACCGATCGCCCGCTGGGCGGAATGGCGGCCTAGCTCCGCCTCCCGGCCTCCCCGCGGGCCCCCCTTTCAGTTCCATCGCCGACCGTTCCCTGCCGTCGGCGGCATTTGTCGAAACTCTTCTCATTTCAGGACCGGTGCGTTGGCATCGGCAGTGATCATGGCCAGTTCAAAGCTCGCAAAGGAAGGCGATGCCTATCGCAAGGTACTCGGCTTCACTCTCCGCCAGTGGCGGCATCAACCCTGGACGCTGGGCGCAATGCTCGGCGCCTTCATGCTGGCGACCGTGCTCGACGTGCTGACGCCGCTCTATGCCGGCCGGCTCGTCGATGCCGTCGCGCGGGGCGGCGACGCGGCGCTCGGCGCCGCAATCGAAGCCTTCGCGGTTCTCATCGCGCTTGGGCTGGGTGCCGTCATCGTGCGCCAGATCGGCTTCATGACGATCATCCAGTTCACGCTCAGGATGATGGCCGACACGGCGCAGAACGCGTTCCGGCGCGTGCAGCGCTTCTCCACCGACTGGCACGCCAACACCTTTGCCGGCTCGACGGTGCGCAAGGTGACGCGCGGCATGTGGGGCATCGACCAGCTCAACGACGTGCTGATCATCTTCATGTTCCCCAGCCTCGTGATGCTGGTGGGAACGACCATCATGCTCGGCCTCATCTGGCCGATGATGGGTGTGATCATCGCGGTTGGATCGGTGATCTACATCGTGCTCACCGTGTGGCTGTCGGTGAGTTTCGTGTCGCCTGCGGCCAGCCTCGCCAACATGTGGGATACGCGCATGGGCGGCGCGCTCGCCGATGCGATTTCGTGCAACGCGGTGGTCAAGGGCTTCGGCGCCGAAGACCGCGAGGAAGAACGGCTGAGCCATGTCGTGGGCAAGTGGCGCTCGCGCACCGCGCGCACCTGGAATCGCGGCACGCTCAATGGCGGCATCCAGGGCGCGATGCTCATCGTGCTGCGCACCGCGATCGTGGGCTTTGCGATCCTGCTGTGGCAGCAGGGCGTGGCGGCGGCCGGCGACATCGCGTTGGTGCTGACCTCGTTCTTCGTGCTGCAGGGTTATCTGCGCGACATCGGCCAGCACGTGCGCAATCTGCAGCGCGCGGTCAACGACATGGAGGAACTGGTCGACGTGCACCTCGCGCCCGTCGGGATCGAGGACCGGCCGGACGCCAAACCGGCCATGATCGAGGAAGGGCATATCGCGTTCGAGAACGTGACCTTCCAGTATGGCCGGCACGCCAATCCGCTCTACAGCGATTTCTCGGTGACCATCCCCGCCGGGCAGCGCGTGGGTCTCGTCGGCCATTCGGGCAGCGGCAAGACGACCTTCGTCAAACTCATCCAGCGGCTGCACGATGTCACCGGCGGGCGGATCACGATCGACGGCACCGACATCCGCGACATGACGCAGGCGTCGCTGCGCGGCCAGATCGCGATCGTGCAGCAGGAGCCCATCCTGTTCCACCGCTCGCTCGCCGAAAACATCGCCTATGCACGTCCCGGCGCGACGCGACGCGAGATCATGGAAGCGGCGAGGCTGGCGAGCGCCCACGACTTCATCGAGGCGCTGCCCAAGGGCTACGAGACGCTGGTGGGCGAGCGCGGAGTGAAGCTCTCGGGCGGCGAGCGCCAGCGCGTGGCCATCGCGCGGGCGTTCCTCGCCGACAGTCCGATCCTGATCCTCGACGAGGCGACGTCGTCGCTCGATTCGGAGTCGGAGCTGCTAATCCAGAAGGCGATGGAACGGCTGATGGTGGGGCGCACGACGATCGTCATCGCGCACCGGCTCTCGACCGTGCGCTCGCTCGACCGGCTGCTGGTGTTCGACAAGGGCCGCGTCACCGAGGAAGGCACGCATGAGCAGCTCGTGGGCCGCGATGGCGGCATCTACCGCCGGCTGTTCGAGCGCCAGGCGCTGGAACTGACGCGCGGCATGAAGGTCGCCTAATTGTCGAGCGGAAGCGCGGTGCGTTTGCTGCCGCGCTTCCGCGCATATTCGTCGGCGAGGGTGGTGAAGTCCGCGGCCGTGTAGTGGCTCAGCCATTCGCTGAACGGGTTCGACTTGCGCTTGTGTGGGAGCCCGAGCTCGAGCAGCAGCACATCGAGATAGTTGTGCATGTGCGCGCTGACCCAGTAGGCGCGCGTCGGCTCGAACAGCGTGTTGGCGCGCTTCCAGTCGCGGACCCGCAGGCGGCTCGCCTCCTGTTCGTCGGGTGAAGGCAGCGCCAGGTCACCGCGCTCGACTGCGTCGAACCACAGGGCAGCGATCTCCGACGAGGTAATGTGCAGCGGGTTGTGGTTGAAGCCCGCAAACATCAGGTGCGGCAGGGCGGGGTGGACGATGTGGCGGTAGAGCTGCACGCCGTCGCTGTTGCTCTCGAATTCGCTGCGCGCCGGTTCGGGCAGGAAGGGCAGAGCGGGCCGCTTGTAGCCGATGGCGAGGATGACGGTGTCGACCTCGATCTGCGTGCCATCCGCGAGGATCACGCCCGTCTCGGTCAAGCCGGTGAGCGCCGAGCGATGCGGCTCGATCTCGCCGCGGATGACGGCGGGGACGTAACCATCGGGTGCGAGCGTGCCGCGCAACTGCCGGTGCATCGGATAGGACGGATCGAGCAAGGCAAGCCGTGCTCGCGCCGCGGCATCGTGCCGGCCGCCTCTTAGTCCCAGTGCGCGGCGGACCATGCTGTCGGTAATGCCGGCATTGATGTCGGCGGAGCGGGGGTTGTAGCGCTGGGTGAGCTGTTGCAGGCGGTGCGGATAGACCCATGAGCGCGAAAAGAAGCTCGACAGCCGTTCGGTCGCGAGGCGCGAGGTGTACTGGCCCAGCATCTTGCGCGGGATCATCCAGCGCGCTTCGCGGAAGATGTGGTGGATCTGCTGCGCGTGGCCGACGGCGAAGCTCGCCATGTCGACAGCGCTCTTGCCCAGTCCGATGATGGCGACGCGCTGGCCGTCGAGCATGTCGGGGCCGGTCACCGCGTGTTCGGTCAGCACCTGGCCAGTGAAGCGCTCGCGGCCCTCGAGCGCGATCTCGGCCTTTTCGTGCGTGTAGTGGCCCGCGGCGACGACCACCGCGTCGGCATCATGGGTAATGGGACTGCCCGGCGTATTGATCCCGAGCCGCCAGCCCGAGGGAAGGCGCGCCAGGTCGGTGACCTCGTGGCCATGGCGCACATCGAGCGCGTAGTGCGCGATGGCGGCCTCCACATAGCGGCGGATGTCAGTGGCCGATGGAAACGGACCCGGATCGAACGGCCAGGGGAAATCGCTGAAGGCATAGAGCTCACGGTGATTCTGGAGCTGTACGCCAGCATAGGCGCGGGCCCATACGCCGCCCGGCGCGGACGCGCGCTCGTAGATCGTCACCTCATGGCCGAGGCGCTTGAGCGTCTTGGCGGCGGCGATGCCGCACACCCCGCATCCGATGACAGCGACCCGCATGCCGGCCTCCTTGCGCGCGCCAGCCGGCGGCGCCGGCATAAGGCCCGATGGCCCCATTGATGTCCAGTTCGGCTGGAATTTCGGCAAGCCGATGACGATATTGGCAAAATGACCCTGCCGCTTTCGATCCTCGATCTCGCCCCCGTCCCCGATGGCACCACATCGCCGGAGGCCCTGCAGAACATCGTCAGCCTCGCCAGGCTCGGCGACGAGCTTGGCTACACCCGCGTCTGGTATGCCGAACATCACGGCATGCCCTCGATCGCCTCGTCGTCGCCCGAAGTGCTGATTGCCACGGCGGCCGCGAATACACGGCGCATCCATGTGGGGTCGGGCGGCGTGATGCTGCCCAACCATGTGCCGCTGCGCGTGGTCGAGACCTACCGCACGCTCAACGGTCTCCATCCCGGCCGCATTGATCTCGGCATAGGACGAGCCGGGGGCAGCGACGGGCGAACGCTCAGCGCGCTGCGCTCGACCGACGGCAGTTACTTCTCGCACGAGCTCGCCGAACTACTGGCGTTCGAGGAAGGCACGTTCCCCGCCGATCATCCGTTCGCGCCGATCGCTGTCGTGCCCGAGAAGGTCGCGCTGCCGCCGATTTTCCTCCTTGGCTCATCCGGCGCCAGCGCGGCAGCGGCCGGGGAGCTGGGGGTCGGCTATTCGTTCGCCGCGCATTTCTCGGCGACACCGGCTGCGCCGGCCTTCGCCGCCTATCGTGCGGCGTTCCGGCCCTCGGCGCAGTTCGACAGGCCGCACACAATCCTCGCCGTTTCGGCGCTGGTCGCGCCAAGCGAGGAGGAGGCCAGATTCCTCTCGAGCTCGCAGGCGGTGAGTTGGGCGCTGTTCCACTCGGGCGATCTGCGCCGGCTGCTCGCACCCGAACAGGCGAGCAAATGGCCGCTGACGCCGCAGCAGGAGGCGATCGTTGCCAATCAGGGCAAGCTGTGGATTGTCGGCGACCCGCAGCAGGTCAAGGCGACGATCGAAGCGCAGGCGGAGGCCGCCGGCGCCGATGAGGTGATGGTGACCACCACGGCGTGGAGCCACGAGCACCGGCTGCGGTCGTACCGGCTCCTCGCGGAGGCGTTCGGGCTGACTTAGGCCGCGAGCTTCTTGAGCACGGCGGCGCCCATTTCCTCGGTGCCCACCGACTTGCCGCTCTGCGCGATGTCGCCGGTGCGCAGGCCATCGTCGAGCACGGCGGCGATCGACGCCTCGAGCTTGTTGGCGAGCTCGATCAGGCCGAAGGAATAGCGCAGCGCCATGGCAAAGCTCGCCAGCATGGCGATCGGGTTGGCGACGCCCTTGCCGGCGATATCGGGGGCCGAGCCGTGCACCGGTTCGTACAGCGCCTTGCGGCGGCCATTGGCGTCGGGCGCGCCGAGCGAGGCGGAGGGCAGCATGCCGAGCGAGCCGGTGAGCATCGCGGCGGCGTCCGAGAGGATGTCGCCGAACAGATTGTCGGTGACCATCACGTCGAACTGCTTGGGGTTGCGCACCAGCTGCATCGCCGCATTGTCGGCGAGGATGTGGTGGAAGGCGACGTCGGAATAGTCCCGGGCGACGGACTGGGCGACTTCGTCCCACAATACGCCCGATTTCATGACGTTCTTCTTGTCGGCCGAGTGCACCTTCTTGCCGCGGGTGCGGGCGAGGTCGAAGGCGACGCGCACGATGCGGTCGATCTCATAGGTCTCGTAGACCTGGGTATCGACGGCGCGCTTCTGGCCATTGCCCAGGTCGGTGATCTCCTTGGGCTCGCCGAAATAGACGCCGCCGGTGAGCTCGCGCACGATCAGGATGTCGAGGCCTTCGACCAGCTCACGCTTGAGCGAGGAGGCTTCGGCGAGCGCCGGGTAGCAGATGGCCGGGCGGAGATTGGCGAAGAGCTGCAGATCCTTGCGCAGGCGGAGGAGGCCGGCTTCGGGGCGCACCTCGTAGGGTACCTTGTCCCACTTCGGTCCGCCGACAGCGCCGAAGATCACCGCATCGGCGGCGAGGGCCTTCCGCATATCGTCTTCGGAGATGGCCGCGCCGTGCTTGTCGTAAGCCGAGCCGCCAACGAGGCCGCGGTCGATCGAGAAGTCGCCCTTGCCCTCCTTGTTGAGCCAGGCGACGAGCTTTTCGACTTCGCCCATGACCTCGACGCCGATGCCGTCGCCGGGGAGCAGGAAGAGGGAATGAGTGGCCATGGTGTCCTCGCCGTACTGGTGGTTACGGGCCGGCACATAGGAGCTTTTGGGCCCGTAGCGCAAGGGCGGAAACCGCCCGGCGCGTCCACAAGGGCCGGCGCTGGCGCCGGCCCTTGTGGCGTTGTGATCGCTAGCTGACGAAGAAGGGCTGGGTGCCGTGCGCCTCGATGGCGGTGGCAAGGCGACCGAGCGCGTGGATATAGGCGGCGCTGCGCATCGACACCTTACGTTCGGCGGCGATCGACCAGATGGCGCGGCCCTCGCGCTCGACGATCTTGAGCAGGCGCTGATGGATCTCGTCGAGGTCCCAGTAATAGCCCTGCCGGTTCTGCACCCACTCGAAGTAGGAAACCGTGACGCCGCCGGCATTGGCGAGGATGTCGGGGAGCACGGTGACGCCACGTTGCGCGAGGATCTTGTCGGCGTCGGGCGTGACCGGTCCGTTGGCCAGCTCGAGCACGACCCTGGCCTTGATGGTTCCGGCATTGCCGGCATCGATCATGTCCTCGAGCGCGGCGGGGACCAGCAGGTCGGCCTCGACGGCAATGAGGGTGGCGGGATCGATGACCTGTGCGCCGAGGTCGGCGGCCATGTCGGCGACCCTGCGGCCAGCTTCCTTGCCCGCGACGAGGCGCGTCACATCGAGCCCTTCGGGGCGGTGGATGGCGCCGGTCGAGTCCGAGACGGCGACGATCTTGTTGCCGTCGGCGGCCGAAAGCAGGGCGTAGAACTGGCCGGCATTGCCGAAACCCTGGATGGCGACGGTGTGAGCGCGGTCGAGGCCGAGCTCGCGGGCGAGATGGCGCACCAGGTAGAAGCCGCCGCGCGCCGTCGCATCGTTACGGCCGAGCGAACCGCCCAAGGCGATCGGCTTGCCGGTGATGACGGCGGGGGAGACCTGGCCGACGATCTGGCCGTATTCATCCGCCATCCAGCCCATGATCATGGCGTTGGTGTAGACGTCGGGCGCCGGAATATCGCGGTCGGGCCCGATGATGCGGGCGAAGGCCTGCACATAGGCGCGCGACAGGCGCTCGACTTCGGATTTGGAGAGCTGGTGCGGGTCGACGCGCACGGCGCCCTTGCCGCCGCCATAGGGCAGGTTCATCACCGCGCACTTGAAGGTCATCCAGAAGGCCAGCGTTTCGACCTCCTCGATGCTGGCGTCGGGGTGGAAGCGGATGCCGCCCTTGGTGGGACCGCGGGTGTCGTCGTAGCGGCAGCGCCAGGCGAGGAAGGATTTGCGTGAGCCGTCATCCATGCGGATCATCAGGCGCGTCTTGGTGGTTTCGCGCGGATATTTGAGTTTCTCGATGACGTCCGGATCGATCTGCAGATGGCTGGCCGCCTCTTCGAGGCGGATCAGGGCACGGTCCAGAAGGGTATCATCGCTCATAGCGGCTCCGGTTGGTCAGAAACTGTGCGCGTCGCATAAATTGCGGGCACTTCTCTGCCACGGCGACGAAAGTCGGTCAACAAAGCTGACCGATATTGCCTAGATCAGCCCCATTGTGCCTACCAGCTGAGCATATTGGCCGAGCCAGCGTTCCGGCCTATATCACGGCCATGACTCTGGTCTTTCCCACCCAGCCGCTGCCGGAAATCGTTGTCAATTCGGACGACCGGGATCGGGTGCTGCTGCTCGCCGAGCGCGTCACGGAGCGGATGCCCTATGTGTCGGCCTATCTCGAGCGCGAGCTCAACCGGGCGGAAATCTGCCAGCCCTGGGAGCCGGCCGGGGTGTCGATGGGTCACCAGGTGCTGTTCCGGCTCGACGACGAGGCGCGGGTCCGGCTGGGGCGGCTGAGCTATCCCAACCGACCGCTGACCGAGAAGGGCAATGTGCCGATCCTGGGTGCAGTGGGCGCGGCGCTGATCGGGATGCGCCGCAAGGCGAGCATCGAATGGCTCGACAATGGCCGGCTGCGCACCCTCACAGTGCTCGACTACGGCTGGTAGCCCGGTCAGCTCTTGGCGGCGCCGATGCGGGCGGTGACCTCGATCTCGATCTTCATCGCCTCCTCGATCATCTTGACGATGAGCATGGAGGCGGCCGGGCGGATGTCCTTGAACACGGCGCCCACGGCGTCGACGACGTCGTCGACATAGGAGGCGTCGCCGACGTAATAGGTGACGCGCACGGTATCCTCGATCGAGGCGCCGGCCTGCCGCAGGGCCTTGTCGATGGTGGCGAGGGCATTGCGCGCCTGTTCGCCGACACTCTCGGGCATCTTCATGGTGGCGTAGTCGTAGCCGGTGGTGCCGGACACATAGACGGTGTCCTCATGACGCACGGCGCGGGAATAGCCGAACTTCTGCTCGAAGGGCGAGCCGGTCGAAACGCGTTGCACCATCGTCAGATCCACGGCCGCTGGTTGGCGATCTTGCCCTCATAGGAGGCGATTTCGGCGCTTTCCTTGAGGGTTGTCGCGATGTCATCGAGGCCCTCGAGCAGCACATGCTTGCGCGCCGGGTCGATGTCGAAATGGATGGTTCCGCCGTCCGGCCCCTTGATGGTCTGGCTTTCGAGGTCGACCGAGATGGTGGCGTTGGAGCCGCGCTCGGCATCATCCATCAGGAGCTTGAGCTGCTCGGGCGTCACGACGATGGGCAGAATGCCGTTCTTGAAGCAATTGTTGTAGAAGATGTCGGCGAAGCTGGTTGAAATGACGCAGCGCACGCCGAAGTCGAGCAGGGCCCAGGGCGCGTGCTCACGCGAGGAGCCGCAGCCGAAATTGTCGCCGGCGACAATGATCGAGGCATGCCGATAGGCCGGCTTGTTGAGCACGAAATCGACGTTCTCGGTGCCGTCCTCGTTGTAGCGCATTTCCGAGAACAGCGCGCTGCCAAGGCCGGTGCGCTTGATTGTCTTGAGGTACTGCTTGGGAATGATCATGTCGGTGTCGATATTGATGATCGGCAGCGGCGCGGCGACTCCGGTGAGTTGCGTGAATTTATCCATGGCAGGACCCCTTTCGAGCCGGGGTAATGGCGCGTACAGCGCGGGAAATCAAGGGTAGGGGCGGCCGGAAGCGTCCATCGGCCGAGAGCCGATGCCACGCGCGTCCCTGCCTTCCCTGCGGAAGGAGATGGTGGGGTAGCCCTCAGGCCGGGACGAACTCGAAGTCGTTGTCGAGCACACCTTCGACGCGATCGCCGACCTTGAGGACAAGGTTCTGCTTCTTCAGCTCGGCAATCCATTCGTCCCAGGCCACCAGGTCGAGACCGCCGGGACGGTCCTGTTCCTGGGATTCGCCGGAATTGAGCAGATACTGGTCGAAAACGATCCGGAGCGTGATCTGCGAGCGGGTGCCGGAGGGCAGCTCGGCCCACGCGGGTTCGCCGCCGCGGGCTTCGGCCCACTGGCGGATTTCACTGGCGGTTCTGAGAATACGAGACATGGGACGCTCCAAAACAAAATGGCCCGGCGAGCGGGCCATCACGATAGCCGGAATCGGCGGTCAGTTGAGCGTTTTGCGCTCGACGAATTCATAGTCGGTATCGCCGTTCTCGGAAACACGCAGGGCCAACTGCTGCCGGTCGAGCTCGGCCAGCCAGGCGGCCCACGAGATCGGGCTCAGTCCCTGGTCGGTCGCCGGCATGTCGATGGGACGTGCCGGCTGCTCGAATCTGAGGGCCAGGCGGGCCCGCCATTCGCCGAAGCGATTGGGTGAGCGCGACATGGCCGGCAGGCCGTGGCGTTCGGCAACCCAGGCCTGGATGTCTCGGTGGCGCGTCAAGGTGTGTGCGTGGGTCATTGGTCCCTCCCAAGCTTACGCGTCAAACTTCGCTGCGAGGCCGTGGTTCCGCACGCAACTGGGAGAATTGGACTCAAAGTGAGCGGAACCGCCCGCCGCCGACTCTTCTATTCGCTGAGTCGCGTGGCGAGTTTGAGGCGCGTCAAATCCGCGGGCGAAAAATAGCTGAGCCGGTCGGGCGGAGTTTCGAGGGCCCGCAGCCACACCTCGCCGTCGACGCCCATGTCGATGAGGTAGCGCGAAATCTCGGCGGTCATCGTCTGCGCGTCGCTCATGGCACTGCCGGCAGCGGCAAGGCGCGAGGCAAGCGTCGAGTCGGCCGGCGCGGCGACATAGATCTGGTGCACGGCGATGGCGGCGGCCGGCGACGCCTCGCGCTCGCTGCCGCCGGCAAAGACCAGGGGGCAGGACGAGGCGCAAAGCGCGCCGCCGGCGACGGAGGTGGCAAAGCCCTTGTCGCGGATCAGCCGGCCCATTTCGAGCGCGTCCACCACGGAGCCGCCGGGCGAATTGAGCGCGACGGTCTTGATGTACTCGGCGAAGGCGTCGATCTCTGCGGCGAAAACCGCGGCCGAGCCCGGCATGATCGTGCCGGTGACGGTGAGCGCACCGCCGCTGCCGAGCTTGATCTCGAGCGGCTGGCGCAGCACCTCCATGGGTGTCGACACGTCGGGGCGGGGCGTGCCGCCGGGAGACGACGGGTCGAAGGCGGGCAGGATCGGCGCGAGTTCGGACGGCAGCGCCAGCGGTTGCTGACCGCTGAGCTCGGTGTAGTCGAGATAGAGGATCACCACGGTGGCCGAGAGCAGGCCGAAGAAGGCGGCGCGGATGATCGCGCCGTCCTCGAACGCCGCGGCCCAGTTGACAATGCGACGCGCGACCGTGGGCATCAGCGCTTGCGCGTGACGTCGAGCGGGGTGACGGTCGCGTCGGTGCCCGCGGGCTTGTCGGCTTCGCCGGCGGGCGTTGTCGCGGGCTCCTCGATGGGCGGCGCGGGTTCGGCCGGCGTCGCCGGTGCTTCGGCGATGACCGGATCGACCAGCGGCTTGCCCGAAAGCTGGCGATAGAGGTCCATGGCGCGGATCATCTCGGCGGCGGTCATCGTCTCGGCTTCCTCGATGGTCGACGTCTCGCGCCGCATGGCGTCATAGGCGATCATCAGCACGAGCACGAGAACCACCGGCAGCAGGTCGATCGAGATCGCGCCCGCCCAACTCGGAATGAAGTCGGACCAGTAGCGCAGCACCGCCTCGGCGGACGACAGCGGCACGAAGCGCGTCGGCTCCACCTTGGGCTGGGCGAGGATCTCGTCGGCGGCGGTGGCGAGCGCGGCCGACTGGGCGGCGACGGATTCGCGCACCGTGCCCATCACCGCATCCTGCCGGCTGACGAGGTCGGTGGTGCCGCCATCGGCGACCGGGGCGATGAAGCCGAGCGACAGGTCGGCGGCGGCACGTTTCACCGACGGAGCGACGCCGGTTTCCTGCAGCGAGGCGATGATGGCGTTGAGCTGCACCACTTCGGCGGCAAACTCGTCGGAGCGCGGTCCGATATCGCCGGTGCCCGAGACCAGCTCGCGCATCCTGGCGAGGTGGGCCGAGCCCTGGTCGAACTGGCCCTGCACCTCGGCGCGCGAGTTGGTGATGGTCGAGCTCAGTTCGTTCATCTGCGCCGACATCTGGGTCAGAAGCTGAACCACCGAACCCGAGCCGGTCGTGCCGGTCAGCGCGCCAGAATTGCGCTCGTCCTCGGCAAGGCGGGCGAACCGCTCGGAGGCGCGCTGCACGTCAGGCAGCAGCGACTGGCTGGCGAGCGCGTTGGAATGGGCTTCGTCGAGGTCCTGCACATAGCCTTGCAGGGTGACCGCGAGATGCTGCTCGAGTGCGGCGGAGCCGGCGAGCGCGGCGGCGTTGAGCCAGGACGACATCGCCATGATCATGAAGCAGCCGATCGCCATGGTGACGAACAGGCCGATCCGCTGCACGCCTGCCGTGACGATGGGCACGAAGCGCAGCATGAAGGTCCAGAACGCGTAGATCGCGACCGACACGGCGGCCGAATAGATGATCGCGGCGAAGAACACGAAGGTCGCCGTGCCGTCGAGCAGGCCGCGCACGCCGAGGTAGGTGTAGACACCGGACGCCAGGGCGAGCACCGCCAGCGCGAACCGCGTCATCGTCTCGACGCCGTTCAGCGTCTGCTGAATGCGGGCGGCATTGTTCCTGCGCAGCATGTCGGTCGTCCCCGAGGGGCAACGGCCCCGAAGCGGCACGTTAAGGGGCCAAGTGCGGCGGGAAAACGGCGGGAAGAGCGCGGCACCACGCAGGCTCCTGCCACTTCCTGGCAGGCGGGACGGCCACATCTCGCGCATGAGCTATGCGCAGAGCCTCTGGATCTACACCGTCCTGCTGTTCGGCATCGTCGTGGTGCCGGGCATGGATATGCTGTTTGCCGTCACCAATGCGCTGACGGGTGGACGCCGGGCCGGCATGGCGGCGGTGGGCGGGCTGATGCTGGGCGGGGCGTTTCACGCCGTGATTGCCGCCTTCTCCGTGGGTGTGCTGCTCAGCCTTGCGCCACACGCCTTCACCTGGCTGCTGCTGGCGGCTTCCGCCTATATGGCGTGGATCGGCTTCACCCTGATGCGCTCGTCGATCGTCATCGACGCCGTGCCCGATGCGGAACGTCGGCGGCTCTGGGTGATCTTCTCGCAGGGGACAATCACGTGCCTCCTCAACCCCAAGGCCTACCTGTTCACGCTGTCGGTCTACCCGCAGTTTCTCCGGCCGATCTATGGACCGCTCTGGGCGCAGGCGCTGGTGATGGGGACGCTGGGCGTGCTGATGCAGCTCGTCATCTATGGCGGCATGGCGCTGGCAGCGAGCCAGGTGCGCACCTTCCTGCTCGACAGCCCCGCGGTGACGATCTGGATCGGCCGGATCGCGGGACTGCTGTTCGTTGTCGTCGCGCTGGTTTCGGCGTGGCACGCCTGGACCGGGTTGGCGATCGCTAGCCCTTCGCCAGTTTCCTGAGCACTTTCTCGACGCGCGCCTTCTTGGCGGGGGCGTCGATGGTCGCGAGCCGCTTGTCGAGGATCGCGACGAGGCGCGCCTTGTGCGCCGGCGTCACGGCCGCGGCGGCGAGCTCGGCATACATCGGGAACTGGTTGGCGGCGGCGTCGGCCAGCCGGTCGAGCAATGCGGGCATGGCCCTGGGTTCGCCTGCCTGCGCCAGCCGGGCGAGGGTCGACATCGCCTTGTCCTTGGCGATCACCGAGCCCTTGTCGGCGGCAGCAAGGATGTCCTTGAGGCGGGCCGCAACGTCTCCGGCCTTCACGCCGGCGATGGTGTCGATGGCCGACAGCGCGCCCCAGACATTGCGGTTGTTCTTTGATTTGAGGAGGGCGAAGAACGCCTCGGCATGCGGCGCGACGAGGTCCGGGGCGCGTTCGCCGAGCTCGTAGAGCACCTTGATGGCGTCGTTCTGCACGGCGACCGTGCCCGTCGCCAAGGCGTCGGCCAGCGTGGCGATGGCGCGCTTGTCGGGCTTGGCGGCAAGGGCTTCCGCCAGCTCGACATTGGGCCGTTCGTCGTTGCGGTCGAGGGCCGAGGCGAGCCTGTCGAGGACGCTCATGCGGTCCGCCAGCGTTCGAGCCTGGGCAGCGAGCGGGTGAAGATCCACCCCATCACACGCGGCATGCCCTGTTCGGCGAGCCGGTCGATGCAGAAGGACTGCATCTCGGCGACCGTGAAGGCGGGCTGTGTGAACCGGCCGTCGCGGTAGCACAGCGAGCAGTATTTGGCCGAGTGCGTGCCGTTGGCCTCGGTGCCGCCGTGGCCGGGGTCCTTGCCCATGGGCATCGAACAGCTCTGGCAGATATCGGGCATGGATAATCTCCTGACGCGCTTGACCGCGACGGATCGACGGCATACGAAAACCGTGGAGTGCAGTCAATGGTCTTACGCAATGCGCATCGGTGAGCTCTCGCGGCGGAGCAAGCTGCCGCGCGACACCATCAGGTTCTATGAGCGGAACGGGCTGATCGGCTCGGCGCCGTCGGCGGAGGCGTCCAACGACTATCGCGACTATCCCGAAGAGACGGTGGAGCGGCTGAAAATGATCGGCGTCGCGCGCGCCGCGGGGTTCAGCGTGACCGATCTCAGGCTGCTGCTCCAGGCGATGGAGGGCGCGGCGGAGCCGGGCTTCGATCCGGAAGGCTATCTCGACGGCAAGATCGCCGAGCTGACGCTGCTGATCGCGCAGTCGGAACGGCTGCTCGATGTGCTGAGCGCGACGCGCGCCGCGCTCAGCCGGGTCCCGGGCTAGGCGGTCGCCACGTCGAGGCAGAGGCTGACCATGTCCTTGAGCGAGGTCTGGCGCTCCTCGGCGCTGATCTCCTGATGCGTGACGAGGCAGTCGGTCATCGTGCACACCGTGAGGGCCTTCACGTCGAAGCGCGCCGCCAGCGTGTAGAGCGCGGCCGATTCCATCTCGACGCCGATGACGCCGTGGCCGGGGAGGCGACCGTAACCCGCCATGCCCGGCTCGACATGGTAGAAGATGTCCGAGCTCAGCATGTTGCCCACATGGTAGCGCATACCCTTCTCCTCGGCCTTGTCGGCAGCCGAGCGGAGCAGCCCGTAATCGGCGATGGGGGCAAAGTTGAAGGGGCCGAAGCCATCCTTGACGATTGTCGAATCTGTGGTGGCGGCCTGCGCGATGATCAGGTCGCGCACCTTCACCCTGGCATTGAGCCCGCCGCAGGTGCCGATGCGGATCAGCGTCTTGAGACCGTAGACATTGATCAGTTCGTGCACATAGATCGAGAGCGAGGGCTGGCCCATGCCGGTCGCCTGCACGCTCACGCGCTTGCCGTTCCATGTGCCGGTGTAGCCCAGGCAGTTGCGCACCGAATTGACCAGCTTGGCGTCCTTGAGGAAGGTCTCGGCGACCCATTTGGCGCGCAGCGGATCGCCCGGCAGCAGCACGGCTTCGGCGTAGTCGCCCGGTTTGGCATGATTGTGCGGGGTCATTGCGGCTTCTCCTTTGCGTGCACCTCAAGGAAACCCTATATGTGCCCGCGCATTTGCTCCAGACGGAGGCGGAAATGGTCGCGAAGATTTTCATCGATGGCGAGGCCGGCACGACCGGCCTGCAGATTCGCGAGCGGCTGGCCGGCCGGCGCGATCTCGAAGTCATCTCGATCGCCACCGACAAACGCAAGGACCTCGACGAGCGCAAGCGGCTGCTGAATGCGGCCGACGTGGCGATCCTGTGCCTGCCCGACGAAGCGGCCAAGGAAAGCGTGTCGCTCATCGAAAACGACACGACGCGCGTGATCGACGCCTCGACGGCGCACCGCATCGCCGCCGGCTGGGCCTATGGCTTTGCCGAAATGGACAAGGCGCAGTCCGCGGCCATCGCCAACGCGCGGCGCGTCGGCAATCCGGGGTGCTGGCCGCAGGGCGCCATCGCGACGCTGCGGCCGCTGATCGAGGCGGGGCTGATCCCGGCCGACTATCCGGTGACCGTCAACGGCATCTCCGGCTACACCGGCGGCGGCAAATCGATGATCGCCGATTACGAAGGCGCGGGCGAAGACGCCAATGAATTCATGCCGTATGGGCTGACGTTCAAGCACAAGCACCTGCCCGAGCTGCAGACCTATGCCAAGCTCGGCGCCACGCCGCTGTTCACCCCGGTGGTGGGCAATTTCGCGCAGGGCATGGTCACCATGGTGCCGCTGCAGCTCTCGATGGCCGCGACGATCCCGACGGGCCGGCAACTGCACGACGCGATCGCCGCGCATTACGCGGCGATTCCCGATGGTTTCGTCGAGGTCGCGCCCTATCAGGAGGCCGAGCGGCTGCCTGAGCTCAATCCGGAAATCTACAACAATACCAACCGCATGAAGCTGCACGTCTTCGCCAATGACGAGAAGGCGCAGGCGGTGCTGATCGCGGTGTACGACAACCTCGGCAAGGGGGCCTCGGGTGCTGCGGTGCAGAACCTCAACCTGATGCTGGGCGTTGCCGCCGACACGTCGCTCGCGGCGTAGGGGCCGGCATGCAGATCTACCGGTTCCTGACAGGCGAAGACGATTCCGCCTTCTGCCACAAGGTCACTAAGGCGCTCAGCGAGGGCTGGGCGCTGCATGGTTCGCCCAGCTATGCCTATGACGCGGCGAGCAAGAAGATGCGCTGCGGCCAGGCCGTCACCAGGCTGGTGTCCGACCAGCCCTACGACCCCGACAAGAAGCTCGTCGACTACGTCTAGGAGACAAGGTGGACGCGGCGCAGCGCGTCCATCTGCTGCCGGTTGGCGTCCGGCCCGAGCCGGTCGCGCGCCTCGCCCCTGGCCGCAAGCAGCGGATCGACGGGCTCGTATTTCCGACTCCAGCGGCTGATTTCGGCAATGATGGGCAGGAGCTCGATGCCCTTTTCGGTCAGCGAATAGATCGCCTTGAGCTTGTGGGCGGGGTCATCGTGGCTCATTCCTATGGCGGCATAGTAGCGACCGACATCGCCGGGCGACTATCTGCACGAGGCGGATCGCGCCTGGGTCGATGCCAAGGCGACGCCGCTACCGCTCGCGACGCCGACGGATCGGCTGGCGGTGTCCGGCGGCTATAAGAGCCTGGCGAAGAAGGCTTTTATCGCGGCCACGACGTGGCGATCGACATGCCGGAGGAGCTGCGGCGCTGCTCGAGGCGGCGTAACGCGAAGATGAACGGCCGGTTCAAGCCCGGTTCCGGGCGGGGTCCTTACACATCACCATCAAGAACGCGGCGAGATGAAGCTGCATCTGATGAGTGGAGTGCCGGAAAATGCGTGTCAAAGTCCTGAGCCTGGCCCTGTTGGCCGCGATCGTGGCTTTGCCCGTGCCCGCCAGCCAGTTGCTGTCCGGGTCGTTTTCCGCCCCCTCACCGGTCGCCCGGATCGTGCCCGGCGACGCCAACCTGCGCTTCCTGCTGCAGGACCCATTCCTCATCGACCAGACGAGCTTCGCGTGGCCGACCGAATTTTCGGGCGAGATCCTATCGAAAAACTAGGAAAGCAGCCGCTTCAGCGCGGCATATTGGAGCAAAAGCAGGGTTTTCGCGTCGGCGATTTCGCCGCTTTCGATCATCGCCATGGCCCGCGCGAAGGGCAGGCGGAGCACTTCGATGTCCTCGCCCTCGTGATGCAGCCCGCCGCCGGCGCCGCCAGCCGGGCTGTCGACGAAACCGACATAGAGCGTCAGCCGCTCGGTGACGGAGCCGGGGCTCATGAAGCAGTCGAACGCCTTGATCAGCTCGCCGACGCGGTAGCCGGTCTCCTCCTCGGCCTCCCTGCGGGCGCAGGTCTCGGGATCGTCGCCCTCGAGCTTTCCGGCGCAGACCTCGATCAGATAGGGCGACTCGCCGCGATAGAAGGCCGGGTAGCGGAACTGACGGATGAGGATGACCGCGCCGTCGGCCCGGTCGCAGAGCAGCACGGCGGCGCCGTCGCCGCGGTCATAGGTCTCGCGAATCTGATGCTGCCATTCGCCGTTGCGGCGCCGGAATTCGAATTCGTGGCGCTGCACCAGCCCCCATCGGTCCGAAAGCGTGGTGGTGCTGATGGGGCGGAGGAAGTCGGCCATGCGCGGGCTCCGGTGACGCGTTGTCCCGGGACTTTGCACAGGCCGCCGGCGATTCACACGACAGATTTCCGGGGCCGGGCAGAAAGTCTGACGCGGTGCGGACCATTCCGCTTTGACCTTGGCAGTCGAGGCGGCTAGAAGTCTCGAACCATTCCAAACTACGGGCGGCGAGCTACGGCGACCCGCCGTCGAGACGCTTATGGCAGCCCGGTTCCGGCCCCTTTCTCCGCACCTGCAAATCTACAGATTCACGCTGACGATGGCCAATTCCATCATCCAGCGCGGCACCGGCATGGCGATGTATTTCGGCACGCTGCTGATCGTGCTGTGGCTGGGCGCGGCGGCGCTGGGCGATGGTCCGCTGGGCGTGATGAATGCGATCTTCGGCTTCTGGCTGGTGCAGGTGATCCTGTTCCTCGCCACCTGGGCGCTGTTCCACCACATGCTGGGCGGTATCCGCCATTTCGTGTGGGACAGCATCCATATGCTCGATCCGGTGGGGCGCGAGACGATCACGCGCCTGCAATGGATCGCGTCCATCCTCCTCACGCTGGGCGCGTGGGCCATCTTCGTGTGGTTCTGATGATCGACAAGGCCACCCTCTCCAATCCCAAGACGCATTACGGCAGCGGCAAGCACGCGACGCGCGAGTTCAGGACGCAGCGCCTCACCGGCATGCTCAACGTCCTGCTGACGATCTTCTTTGTGTGGTTCGTTGTCCGCCTCGCCGGCGCCGAGCGGGCCGAGATGGTCGACATTGTGCGCAACCCGCTGGTCGCGCTCGGGCTCGTGCTGCTCATCGTCAATGTGAGCGTGCATATGCGCATCGGCATGCACGAGGTGATCGAGGACTATCTCTATGAGGGGCAGAACCGGCTGGCCAACATGGCCAACAATGCGTTCGCCATCTTCATTCCGGCGGTGACGATCCTCGCCGTCGCTAAAATCGTATTCTGGGGCTAGTGCCGATGGCGGCTTATGACATCATCGACCACGAATTCGACGTGGTGGTCGTGGGCGCCGGCGGCGCGGGGCTGCGGGCGACGCTGGGCATGGCCGAGCAGGGCTTCAACACCGCCTGCGTGACGAAGGTGTTCCCGACGCGCTCTCACACAGTGGCGGCGCAGGGGGGCATCGCCGCTTCGCTCAAGAACATGGGACCCGACAGCTGGCAGTGGCACATGTACGACACCGTCAAGGGGTCGGACTGGCTGGGCGACAACGACGCGATGGAGTACCTGGCGCGCGAGGCGCCGGCCGCCGTCTACGAGCTCGAGCACTATGGCGTGCCGTTCTCGCGCACCGAGGAAGGCAAGATCTACCAGCGGCCGTTCGGCGGCCACATGACCGAATTCGGCGATGGCCCGCCGGTGCAGCGCACCTGCGCCGCCGCCGATCGTACCGGCCACGCCATCCTCCACACGCTCTACGGCCAGTCGCTGCGCCACAATGCGCAGTTCTTCATCGAGTATTTCGCGCTCGACCTGCTGATGGGCGAGGACGGCTCGTGCCAGGGCATCATCGCCTGGAAGCTCGATGACGGCACGCTGCATCGCTTCCGCTCCAAGCTCGTCGTACTGGCGACGGGCGGTTACGGCCGCGCCTACTTCTCGGCGACCTCGGCGCACACCTGCACCGGCGACGGCAACGGCATGGTGGCGCGGGCGGGGCTGCCGCTCCAGGACATGGAGTTCGTGCAGTTCCATCCCACCGGCATCTATGGCTCGGGCTGCCTCATCACCGAAGGGGCGCGCGGGGAGGGTGGCTATCTCGTCAATTCCGAGGGCGAGCGCTTCATGGAGCGCTATGCGCCCAACGCGAAGGACCTCGCTTCGCGCGACGTGGTTTCGCGCTGCATGACGATCGAAATCCGCGAGGGCAGGGGCGTGGGGCCGAAGAAGGATCACATCTTCCTCCACCTCGACCATCTCGATCCCAAGGTGCTGCATGAGCGCCTGCCGGGTATCTCGGAGAGCGCCAAGATCTTTGCCGGCGTCGATCTCACGCGCCAGCCGATCCCGGTGCTGCCGACGGTCCACTACAATATGGGCGGCATCCCGACGAACTATCACGGCGAGGCGCTGAACCCGGTCGAAGGCGACCCCGACCGCACCGTCGAGGGGCTGATGGCCGTGGGCGAAGCCGCCTGCGCCTCGGTGCACGGCGCCAACCGGCTCGGCTCCAATTCGCTCACCGACCTCGTGGTGTTCGGCAGGGCTGCTGCGCTGCGCGCGGGCAAGACGCTTGACCGTGGCAAGGCGGTGCCTGCCGTCAATCGCAGCAGCGAGGAGAAAATCCTCGCCCGCTTCGACCGGTTGCGCAACGCCAATGGCGGCACGCCGACGGCGGAGCTGCGCGACCGCATGCAGCGCACCATGCAGGAAGATGCCGCGGTGTTCCGTACCGGCGAGACGCTCGCCACCGGCGTGCGCCGGATGAAGGACGTCTATGCGCTCAAGTCCGACATCAAGGTCACCGACCGCTCGATGATCTGGAATAGCGATCTGGTCGAGACGCTCGAGCTCGAGAATCTGCTGGCCAATGCGCTGACCACGGTGGTGAGCGCCGAGGCGCGCACCGAGAGCCGCGGCGCTCATGCGCGCGAGGACTTCCCCAATCGCGACGATGCGAACTGGCGCAAGCACACGATCAGCCGCATCGACGATGCGGGCACCGTGACGCTGAGCTACCGGCCTGTGCATGTCGACCCGCTGACGCCGGAAAACGAAGGCGGCATCGAGCTCAAGAAGATCGCTCCCAAGGCGCGCGTCTACTGATGCGCCGCGGGCTCGCACTGGCCGTCATCGTGCTCGGCACGGGCGCAGTGCAGGCCGCCCGGATCGACGAGGGCGCGATCCCGGATCTGGGCCGGTTCATCGAAGGCTGCTGGGTGAACGATGAGGGCATCCTTGCCGCCGATGCCGGCCGGCAGGTCGAGCTCTGCTTCAGCGGCGGCGCGCTCGATGCGGCGCTGCTCGACGCAGGCGGCGCGCGGCTTTCGGCTGCGCCCGGTTCTTACGCGTTCCGCAACGAGAAGATCGTTCTCACCGGTGATGCCGACTGGCTGTTCGGCCGCCCCACGCTCATCTGCGACGTCGGCATCAAGCCCTATGTCCGCCTTGGGCTGTTCGACTGCGTCGGCAGCGGCACGGACGCGCCCGTGATGTTCTACGAGGACATGCTGTTCCTCGCGCGGAAGCCGGCGGCGACATGAGCGGCAGACCGTACTAAGATAGGCCATCATGGAGGCCCCAATGGGCATCATTGAAAAGATCGTCGTGAGCGACGAAACGCTGAGGGGCCTGGAGGCAGACGCGCGGGTACACGGTCGCACCGTCGAGCAGGAGGCCGCGCATCGTATTGAGGTGCAGCACAAGTCGCTGGATCGCGAAGCGCTCATCGAAAGGGCTCGCACGTTTCGCGAGTCGCTGCCGCCTCAAACCACAGACAGTCTGACCTTGCTGCGGGAAGACCGCGACAGGTGATTGTCATCGATAGCTCCGTCGCGTTGCAATGGGTGCTCCCGGAACCGGATGGCGAGCGATCGCGATCCTATTTGGGTGCACCCGACACGACCGCGCCGGACATCATCCTCATCGAGGTCGCCAATGTGCTCGCAAAGAAGGTTCGAGCCGACCAGATGACCGCCGACGAGGCAAAGGTTGCACTCTCCATTGTGCAGGATGGTATTGGCCGAGTTGCCGAAAGTGCACCCCTCGTCCACCGGTCGCTGGAGCTTTCTGTCCAGCTCAGCCACCCCGTCTATGACTGCGTCTTCCTCGCCTGCGCCGAACGCCATGGTCGCCTCGCCACGCGCGATGCACCGTTCATCAGGCGCCTCACCGAGCGCGGCTTTGGTCATCTGCTGGAGCCGACGCTATGAGCGCCTCGACTCCCACAACCGGCTATTCCGGCACGCCGCTCGCGCAGAAGCTCGGGCTCAAGGATGGGCAGCGGGTGATGTTCATTGCGCTGCCGCCCGAGCTCAAGGAGCTGCGCAAATCGCGCGATTTCATCGAGATCGCAGAAGCAGGGTGGGAGACGTTCACCGACGGCAATCCGGGATACGACGTGATCCACGGCTTCACTGCGTCGCGCGCGGTGCTCGAGAGATCGGCAAAGAAGCTGATGCGGCAGATCGACCGCGACGGAACGATCTGGATTTCGTGGCCGAAGAAGGCCAGTAAGGTTCAAACCGACATCACCGAGGACACGATCCGCGAAGTGGTCCTGCCCATCGGGCTGGTCGATGTGAAGGTGGCGGCCGTCTCCGAGATCTGGAGCGGCCTCAAGCTGATGATCCGCAAGGAGCTGAGATGAAGAAGACCCTGCTCGTTCTCGCCGCGCTGGCGTTCGTGACCCCGGCCGGGGCCGCGCCGCCAACCGCCGAGCAGAAGGCGGAGTTCCTCGCCACCTGCCTCAAGGTGGCGCCGGAGGCGGGGACGCTGTGCACCTGCAAGGCCGATGCCGCGATGTCGCTCGTCGACAGCGAATTCATGGCCGTGATCATCGCCTCGATGCAGGGCAAGGACGTGCCGGCCGCGCTCTATGACACCTACAACGACTACATCGCCCGTTCGACCCAGGCGTGCGGCATGGGGAGCGCGATGTAGCGATGGCGACGCCGCTCAAGAAGATCACGTTCGAGAAAGCCGAGCGCGAGGCCATTGTGGGCCGCATCCAGCGCTATTTCGCCGACGAGCTCGACCAGAGCATCGGCAACATTCCCGCCGAACAGCTCCTGCAGTTTTTTGGCGAGATCATCGGGCCGTTCTACTACAATCGCGGCCTCAACGATGCGCAGGCGGCGTTCGCCCGCATCGCCGACAGTTTCAACGACGAGATCTATGGTCTCGAACAGCGCGAAGCGCGCAGCCGCTAGGTAACCGCCATGGTCGAACTCTTCCTGCCCAAGAACAGCCAGCCCACCAAGGGCAAGACCTGGCCGAAGCCGTCGGGGCTGCGGCTGCGCGAGTACCGCGTCTATCGCTACGATCCGGACACCGAAGCCAATCCGCGCATCGACACCTATTTCGTCGACCTCGACGATTGCGGGCCGATGGTGCTGGACGGTCTGCTGTGGATCAAGAACAAGGTCGACCCCACGCTGACGCTGCGCCGCTCGTGCCGCGAGGGCATCTGCGGCTCCTGCGCGATGAATATCGACGGCTTCAACACGCTCGCCTGCACCAAGGCGATGGACGACATTAAAGGCGCCATCCGCATCTATCCGCTGCCGCACATGCCGGTGGTCAAGGATCTGGTGCCGGACCTGTCGACCTTCTACGCGCAGCACCGCTCGATCGAGCCCTGGCTCAAGACGACGACGCCGGCACCGGCGACCGAATGGCTGCAGAGCAAGCCCGAGCGCGAGAAGCTCGACGGGCTCTATGAGTGCATCCTGTGCGCCTGCTGCTCGACCTCGTGCCCGTCCTACTGGTGGAACGGCGAGAAATATCTGGGGCCGGCGATCCTGCTGCAGGCCTATCGCTGGCTGATCGACAGCCGCGACCAGGCGACCGAGGAGCGGCTCGACAATCTCGAAGACCCGTTCAAGCTCTATCGCTGCCACACCATCATGAACTGCTCCAAGACCTGCCCCAAGGGCCTCAATCCCGCCAAGGCGATCGCCGAGATCAAGAAGATGATGGTGGAGCGCAAGGCGGCCTGAGCCGCCTCGGAAAGGGGCGTCGCACATGGAAATCATCGCGCGCGTCCCCGATGCCACGCTGGCCCGGTCGCTGATCGTGGCGCTGCGGGCCTATGGCTTTCACCCCGAGGACGCCCAGGATGGCGGGCTGCCGGGCATCACCGATCCGATCTTCGGCCGGGGCGTGCCGATCCGGGTGCCGGAAGAAGAAGCAGAGGACTGCCGGGTGCTGGCGGCCGAACTGCTCAAGGAAATGCAGGCACGCTAGCGGGCGGGGCGAGTCCCTATAATGGCCACGATCGTGCGGCCATGTGCCATCAACTTAGGGTTTGAGGCCTCCCCGCGATTGGTCTATATGGCACCGCTCATTTTCAACCGGGACATTGTCGGCATGAACAAAGCACTTCCGCTGCTGGGCGTCGTCGCCATCCTGCTCGTTGCCGGATGCTCGTCGACCCGCGTCGCCGTCAACAATGCCGGCTCGACCGAGCAGCTTGGCGCCGTGCAGACCGGATCGGTCTCGACCACCGCGCTGCCGCCGATCGGGCCCAATGGCGAAGTGCAGCGGGGCGTGCCGCCGCTGACCCCGACCACCACCGACCCGCTGGTGGCCGACACGCAGCCCGGCGTTTCGGGCGGCCTGACCAGCGCCGGCGGCGATTTCAACAGCTCCGGCCGCGACCTGTCGGGCGGCCTGACGGTCGAGAAACTGCTCGGCCGCTGGACGGTGGTGTCGGGCGGGGCCGAGTGCCAGCTCAACCTCACCCAGACCGCCAAGACCGGCACCGGCCGCTACCGCGCCAATGCCCCCGCCTGCAGCCTTTCGGGCCTCAGTGTCGTCGCGAGCTGGACCCTCGCCGGCTCGCAGGTGCAGCTGTTTGACGAGAGCGGCAACCTGATGGCGGCGCTGATCCTGAGCGGCAACCGCTTCGTGGGCACGCTGTCGGGCGGCACCGGCATCTCGATGGTGGGCTGAGGCTCGCCGGCAGAGATTCCCGCTTCGCGGCACTGACTCGGTGGGGTATGGGCTCTCTCCGTGAGCCCGCCCGCCAACCATTCCGTCTCAAAGGCCCTTGCCGATCTCGTCGGGCGCGGGGCGCTGAGCGCCGATCCGCTGCAGGCGCAGGCGGCGCGGGCGCTCGACCGCATCGCCGACGGGCTCGGCCGGCCCGCCGGCCTGTTCCGCAAGCCGAGGCCCGTCCGCGGCGCCTACCTCGTGGGGTCGGTGGGACGGGGCAAGACGATGCTGATGGATGTGTTCTTCGAAACCGTCCCCATCCGGCAGAAGCGGCGGCTGCATTTCGATGAGTTCATGGACGAGGTGCATACGGCCATCGCGGACTGGCGGCGCGGGCACCAGTCCGACCCGATCCCCGAGGTAACAAAGCCGCTGCTCGACACGACGCGGCTGCTCTGCCTCGACGAGTTCCAGGTCAGCGACATCACCAATGCGATGCTGCTCGGGCGGCTGTTCGAGCGGCTGTTCGCGGGCGGGGTGACGCTGGTGGCGACCTCGAACACGGCGCCCGACGCGCTCTATCGCGACGGGCTCAACCGGCAGCTCTTTTTGCCGTTCATCGGGCTACTGAAGACGCATGTCGAGGTGGTGGAGCTCGACGGGCCGACCGACTACCGACGGCTCAAATTCGCGGGCGAGGCGGTCTACCAGTTCGGCGCCGGGCCGGCGGTGGCGGCGGCGATGGACCGGCTGTGGCTGAAACTGACGGGCGGCACGCCGGCGCGGGCCGAGTCCGTCCATTCGCTGGGCCGCGACATCGCGGTGCCGGCGGCGGCGATGGGGGCGGCCCGGTTTCCGTTCGCGGCGCTGTGCGAAAGCCCTTTGGGGGCGCGGGACTATCTGCGGCTCGCGCATGCCTATGACACGCTCATGATCGACGGCGTGCCCCAGTTCGGGCCGGCCAATCCGAGCGCCGCCAAGCGCTTCATCCTGCTGGTCGATACGCTCTACGACCGGGGGATCAAGCTCGCGGCGAGCTTTGCGGTGCCGCTGGGCGAGCTTGCCGCCGGCTCGCGCAATGCGGGCGAATTCCAGCGCACCCTGTCGCGCCTCGTCGAAATGCAGTCGACGGCCTATCTGGAGGCGGCCCACAAGCCCGCGACGCCGACCAAGGGCTGACTTGTTAACGCAACCCTCAGGGGCTATAGGGGCGGCCAATTTCAACCATAAGGCAGGACTAGGGGCTCATGGCACGCAAGAAGATCGCTCTGATCGGTGCGGGACAGATCGGGGGCACTCTCGCTCATCTGGCGGCGATGAAGGAACTTGGCGACGTCATCCTGTTCGACATTGTCGACGGCGTGCCGCAGGGCAAGGCGCTTGACCTCAGCCAGTCCGCCCCGGTTGAGGGCTTCAATTCCACCATCAAGGGCACGTCCGAATACAAGGACATCGCCGGCGCCGATGTGGTGATCGTCACCGCCGGCGTGCCGCGCAAGCCCGGCATGAGCCGCGACGATCTGCTCGAAATCAACCTCAAGGTGATGGAGCAGGTGGGCGCCGGCATCGCCAAGTATGCTCCCGACGCCTTCGTCATCTGCATCACCAACCCGCTCGACGCGATGGTGTGGGCGCTGCAGCGCTTCTCCGGTCTGCCCTCGTCCAAGGTCATCGGCATGGCCGGCGTGCTCGATTCCTCGCGGTTCCGCCACTTCATCGCCGACGAGCTCAAGGTTTCGGTCGAGGACGTCACGGCGTTCGTCCTGGGCGGGCACGGCGACTCCATGGTGCCGCTCGCCCGCTACTCGACCGTCGCGGGCATTCCGCTGACCGACCTGGTCAAGATGGGCTGGCTCAGCAAGGACCGGCTCGAGCAGATCATCCAGCGCACGCGCGATGGCGGCGCCGAGATCGTGGGCCTGCTCAAGACCGGCTCGGCGTTCTACGCGCCGGCGACGTCGGCGATCGAGATGGCCGAGAGCTATCTCAAGGACAAGAAGCGCGTGCTGCCCGTCGCCGCCTATCTCAAGGGCGAATACGGCGTGAAGGGTACCTATGTGGGCGTGCCGGCGATCATCGGTGCCGGCGGCGCCGAACGCATCGTCGAAATCTCGCTCAACTCGGCCGAGCAGAAAGCCTTCGAGAAGTCCGTCGCCGCCGTCAACGGCCTCGTCGACGCCTGCAAGAAGATCGCCCCCAAGCTGGCCTGATCCCGCACATGCGCCTCGCCCGCCTTGCAATCCTCCTCGCCCTCGCCGCGCTGCCGAGCGCGGCACAGGCGGAGAGCGCCTATACCGACCTCGATCTGTCGTCCTGCGACGTGCTCGAGCGGTACGAGGATGGCGGCGCGGTGATGCGCTGCCAGGGCTATGGCGGCATCGACGTCGTGGTGAGCGAAGGCGATGCGCGCATGGACGTCGACTATGGCGCGCCCAGCGGCGCCTTCGAGACCTTCTTTGCCTTCAACGGCGTGGGCGAGACGATCGAATGGATGCTGGATGGCGAGGGCGCGCCCTATGCGGCTGCGCTGCGCTTCCACATCGACAATGACGGCAACCTCGCCGCGCAGGCGCTGGTTGTCAGCAAGATCGGCACCGCCGATGCTCCCGGCTGCGTGGTCGGGGTGGTGGATGCGGCGGCCGACCAGGCCAATGGCGTGGCGCGCGGGCTGGGTGCCCTTGCTCCCGCCTTCGATTGCACGACCGACAAGGTTGCGATCGTTCCCGGCGCGAGCGAGCTCGTCGCCGGCTTCGGTGGCGCCAACAACAACTAGCACGTTGCCCTTACAAGGAGTGCCGACTTGAATATCCACGAACACCAGGCCAAGGCACTGCTCAAGACGTACGGCCTGCCCGTTGCGTCGGGCGTCGCCATCTTTAAGCCCGAGGAAGCGGAGGCCGCGGCCAGGTCGCTGCCCGGTCCGCTCTATGTGGTGAAGTCGCAGATCCATGCGGGCGGCCGCGGCAAGGGCAAGTTCAAGGAACTCGGGCCAGACGCCAAGGGCGGCGTGCGCCTCGCCAAATCGCCGGCTGAGGTCGCCGCCAACGCCAAGGAAATGCTCGGCAATACGCTCGTCACCAAGCAGACGGGCGCGGCGGGCAAGCAGGTCAACCGGCTCTATATCGAGGACGGCGCGGACATTGCGCGCGAGCTCTACTGCTCGCTGCTGGTCAATCGCGAGACCGGCGAAGTCGCCTTCGTCGTTTCCACCGAAGGCGGCATGGACATCGAAACAGTGGCGCATGACACGCCCGAGAAGATCGTGACCGTCGACATCGACCCGGTGGCCGGCGTCACCGCTACCGACGTCGCCAAGATCAGCGCGGCGCTCAAGCTCGAGGGCGCCGCCGCCGCGGATGCCAAATCGGTGTTCCCGGCGCTCTACAAGGCGTTCACCGAAAAGGACATGAGCCTGCTCGAAGTGAACCCGCTGATCGTGATGGCAGACGGCCATATCCGCGTGCTCGACGCCAAGGTGAGCTTCGATAACAACGCGGCGTTCCGCCACCCCGAGCTCGCCGACCTGCGCGATCTCAGCGAGGAGGACGCCAAGGAGATCGAAGCGTCCAAGTTCGACCTCGCCTATGTGGCGCTCGACGGCAATATCGGCTGCATGGTCAACGGCGCGGGCCTGGCCATGGCGACCATGGACATCATCAAGCTCTATGGCGAAGAGCCTGCCAACTTCCTCGATGTGGGCGGCGGCGCGAGCAAGGAAAAGGTCACGGCGGCGTTCAAGATCATCACCGCCGACCCCAACGTCAAAGGCATCCTGGTCAACATCTTCGGCGGCATCATGCGCTGCGACGTGATCGCCGAGGGCGTGATCGCCGCGGTCAAGGAAGTCGGGCTCCAGGTGCCGCTGGTGGTCCGGCTCGAAGGCACCAATGTCAAGGAAGGCAAGGCCATCCTTTCCGCCTCCGGCTTGAACGTCATTCCAGCCGACGATCTCGACGACGCTGCGCAGAAGATCGTCGCCGCCATCCGGGGATAATTCGATCGCCCGATCGTTCGGGCATCAAGCCAGTCTGAAGGACCGAACTTAATGTCCATTCTCGTCAACAAAGACACCCGCGTTCTCGTGCAGGGCCTCACCGGCAAAACCGGCACCTTCCACACCGAGCAGGCGCTCGCCTATTACGGCACCAAGATGGTGGGCGGTACGCACCCCAAGAAGGGCGGCGAGACCTGGTCGTCGGGCGTCGACGGCACCGAGCTGCCGATTTTTGCCTCGGTGGCCGAGGGCAAGGAAAAGACCAACGCCAACGCGTCGGTGATCTATGTGCCGCCGGCGGGCGCCGCCGACGCCATCATCGAGGCGATCGACGCCGAGATCCCGCTGATCGTCGCGATTACCGAGGGCGTGCCGGTGCTCGACATGGTGCGGGTCAAGGCGCGGCTCGAAAAGTCGAAGTCGCGGCTGATCGGGCCCAACTGCCCCGGCGTGCTGACGCCGGAAGAGTGCAAGATCGGCATCATGCCGGGCTCGATCTTCAAGAAGGGGTCGGTCGGGATCGTGTCGCGTTCGGGCACGCTGACCTATGAGGCCGTGTTCCAGACCACCAATGCCGGGCTCGGCCAGACCACGGCGGTGGGCATTGGCGGCGATCCGGTCAAGGGCACCGAATTCATCGATGTGCTGGAAATGTTCCTCGCCGACGACGCCACCAAGTCGATCATCATGATCGGCGAGATCGGCGGGTCGGCCGAGGAAGAGGCGGCGCAGTTCCTCGTCGACGAAGCGAGGAAGGGCCGCAAGAAGCCGATGGCCGGGTTCATCGCCGGCCTCACCGCCCCCAAGGGCCGTACAATGGGCCATGCTGGCGCCGTAATTTCAGGGGGTAAGGGCGGGGCCGAGGACAAGATCGCGGCAATGGAGGCGGCCGGCATCAAGGTGTCGCGTTCGCCTGCCAGGATCGGCGTCACCCTCGCCGAAGTGCTCAAGGGCTAAACAGCGGTTGGCCGAGCGAGCCCACTTGGGATCGCCCGGACAGAGCGCAAGGAGCGAAGCGGTCGGCCGAGCGAGCCCTATCGGGACCGTTTGGACGGAGCGCAGGGAAAGCAAGCGTCACAACACGCGGGAAAGTGAAGAAAACCGGCCTTTGAGACCAACGTCGGAATGCCCAAATTCTTAGCAGGATGCTAATCTAACACCGTCATAGTCCGCTCAACGCGGAACGGCGGCCCTCTCCGGGCGGCCGGCAAACAGGGAACACGGGGAAAAGCCCCGCCTTACAGACACGATGACCCGACAGGAAAAGAACGAGCAGTTCTTACTTTCCTCTTTCCTCTACGGCGGCAACGCCACCTACATCGAGGACCTCTACACTCGCTTCAAGGCTGATCCGAAGTCCGTCGATCCGACCTGGGCCAGCTATTTCGGCCGGCTCGAGGATTCGGCGGCCGATGCGCGCAAGAACGCGGAAGGCCCGTCCTGGGCCCGGACCGACTGGCCGCAGCAGATCAATGGCGAGCTGGTCTCGGCGCTCGACGGCAATTGGGGCGAACTGGTCGTCAAGACCAACGCCGCGCTCGGCAAGAAGGCCGCCGCCGACGGCGCTCCGGCCCCGAGCCAGGCCGATGTGCTGCAATCGGCGCGCGACTCGATCCGCGCCATCATGATGATCCGGGCCTATCGCTCGCGCGGGCATCTGCATGCCGACCTGGATCCGCTGCGCCTTAAGCAGGACGAGCCGGCCACCGAGCTCGACCCCAAGACCTACGGCTTCACCGACGCCGACAATACGCGGCCGATCTTCATCGACAATGTGCTGGGTCTCGAATTCGCGACGATCCCGCAGATGCTCGAGATCCTGCAACGCACCTACTGCTCGACCGTGGGCGTCGAGTACATGCACATGAACGATCCTGAGGCCAAGCAATGGGTCCAGGAGCGCATGGAGGGGCCCGACAAGGAGATCCGCTTCACGCCCGAGGGCAAGCGGGCCATCCTGAACAAGCTGATCGAAGCCGAGGGTTTCGAGAAGTTCCTCGACGTCAAGTATACGGGCACCAAGCGCTTCGGCCTCGACGGCTCGGAGGCGCTGATCCCGGCGCTTGAGCAGATCATCAAGCGCGGCGGCGCGCTGGGGGTCAAGGACATCGTTCTAGGCATGGCGCATCGCGGCCGCCTGAACGTGCTCACCCAGGTGATGGCCAAGCCGCACCGCGCGCTGTTCCACGAGTTCAAGGGCGGCGCCTACTACTCCGAGGACGTCGAAGGCTCGGGCGACGTGAAGTACCACCTCGGGGCGTCGTCCGACCGCGAGTTCGACGGCAATTCAGTGCATTTGTCGCTGACCGCCAATCCGTCGCATCTCGAGATCGTCGATCCGGTGGTGCTGGGCAAGGCCCGCGCCAAGCAGGACCAGCGCGCCGCGGTCAATGACCGCTTCGTCGAGCCGCGCCAGGTCGACCGCTCGGTGGTGCTGCCGCTGCTGATCCATGGCGATGCGGCCTTTGCCGGGCAGGGCGTGATCGCCGAGTGTCTCGGCCTGTCGGGCCTCAAGGGGCACCGCACGGGCGGCTCGCTGCATTTCGTCATCAACAACCAGATTGGCTTTACCACCTCGCCGATGTATTCGCGCTCGTCGCCCTATCCCACCGACGTCGCCAAGATGATCGAGGCGCCGGTGTTCCATGTGAACGGCGACGATCCGGAAGCGGTGGTCTATGTGAGCAAGGTCGCGACCGAGTTCCGGCAGCGCTTCGGGCGCCCGGTGGTCATCGATATGTTCTGCTACCGTCGTTTTGGCCACAATGAAGGCGACGAGCCCAGCTTCACCCAGCCTCTGATGTACTCCAAGATCCGGAGTCACAAGACGACGCTGGAACTGTATTCCGAACGGCTGATCGGCGAAGGCCTGCTGACCTCCGACGAGGTCGATGGACTCAAGGCCGAGTGGCGCGCCCGACTCGAATCCGAATTCGAACTGGGGCAGGATTTCCGCCCCAACAAGACCGACTGGCTCGACGGCCAGTGGAAGGACATGAAGCGTGCCGATGCGGACGGTCCGCGCCGCGGCGACACGGGCGTGGCGCTCGACCAGCTCGTGCGGATTGGCACGGCGCTCACCAAGGTGCCGGCGAGCTTCAACGTCCACAAGACGGTCAAGCGCTTCATGGACAGCCGCCTTGCCGCGATTGAAAGCGGCGAAGGCATCGACTGGGCGACCGGCGAAGCGCTGGCGTTCGGCACGCTGCTCGAAGAGGGGCACCCAGTGCGCCTGTCGGGGCAGGATTCCGAGCGTGGCACGTTCACCCAGCGCCACTCCGTGCTCAACGAGCAGGAGACCGGCGAGACCTATACGCCGCTCAACAATATCGGTCCCGACCAGGAACGCTACGAGGTCATCAACTCGATGCTCTCGGAAGAGGCGGTGCTCGGCTTCGAGTACGGCTATTCGCTGGCCGAACCCAACACGCTCACGCTGTGGGAAGCGCAGTTCGGTGACTTCGCCAATGGCGCGCAGGTGGTGGTGGACCAGTTCATCAGCTCTGGCGAACGCAAGTGGTTCCGCATGTCGGGCCTGGTGATGCTGCTGCCGCATGGCTATGAGGGTCAGGGGCCGGAGCATTCCTCGGCCCGCCTCGAGCGCTATCTGCAGCTGTGCGCCGAAGACAACATGCAGGTCGCCAACTGCACCACGCCGGCCAACTACTTCCACATCCTGCGCCGGCAGGTGAAGCGCGATTTCCGCAAGCCGCTGATCCTGATGACGCCCAAGTCGCTGCTGCGCCACAAGCGCGCGACCTCGACGCTGAGCGAGCTGGGGCCGGAAAGCTGCTTCCATCGCCTGCTGTGGGACGACGCCGAGGCGCCTGGCCCCAAGAAGACGACGATCCAGCTCGCCTCCGACGACAAGATCCGCCGCGTGGTGCTGTGCTCGGGCAAGGTCTATTACGACCTGCTCGAGGATCGCGAGAAGCGCGGCATCAACGACGTCTACCTGCTCAGGCTGGAACAGCTCTATCCGTTCCCGGCGAAGGCGCTGCTCGACGAGCTCAACCGCTTCAAGAATGCCGAAGTTGTCTGGTGCCAGGAAGAGCCCAAGAACATGGGCGGCTGGGCGTTCGTGCAGCCCTATGTCGACTGGGTGCTCGAGCAGATGGGCCGCACGCATGACCGTCCGCGCTATGTCGGCCGGCCGGCCTCGGCCTCGACGGCAACGGGTTTGATGCGCACCCATCTTGCGCAATTGCAGGCTTTCCTCGAAGAAGCGTTCGCGAACTAAGGACCGAGAGACATGGCAACCGACATCCGAGTTCCGGCGCTGGGCGAAAGCGTCACCGAAGCGACCATCGGACAATGGTTCAAGAAAGTGGGCGACACCGTCGCCGCCGATGAGCCGGTTGTCGAGCTCGAAACCGACAAGGTCACCATCGAAGTGCCGGCTCCGTCGGCCGGCGTGCTGCAGGCGATCTCGGCCAATCCGGGCGACACGGTCAATGTGGGCGCGCTGATCGGCGCCATCGGCGAGGGTGCCGCGGCGCCCGCCCCGAAGGCACCCGAGCCGCCCAAGCCGGCTGCTGCCACTGCAGCGCCTGCGGCTCCGGCCTTCAAGCCCGAACCGGCGCCGCCGGCTCCGGGCAATGGCAGTGCCGCTCCGGCGCCGGCCCCGTCGGCGCAGAAGCTGATTGCCGAGAACGGCCTCAGTGCCGGCGACATTAACGGCTCGGGCCGCCACGGCCAGGTGCTCAAGGAAGACGTGCTCGCGGCCATGAGCCGTCCGGCGGCTCCGGCCGCCGCGCCGGCGCAGGGCGCGGTCTCGGGTTCGGCCGCCGTTGCGCCGCGTCCGGCTCCGGCGCCTGTCGCTGCACCCACTCCGGCGCCGGCCCCCGTGCCGCGCGCTCCGGTCGCGGTTGCCGACGAATCGCGCGAAGAGCGCGTGAAGATGACGCGCCTGCGCGCCACCATCGCGCGGCGCTTGAAGGATGCGCAGAACACCGCCGCCATGCTCACCACCTTCAACGAGGTGGACATGAAGCCGGTGATGGACCTGCGCGCGCAGTACAAGGATCTGTTCGAAAAGAAGCACGGCGTGAAGCTGGGCTTCATGGGCTTTTTCACCAAGGCGGTCGTGCACGCCCTCAAGGAAATCCCCAACGTCAATGCCGAGATCGACGGCGACGAGATCGTCTACAAGAATTATGCCCATATCGGCATCGCCGTGGGCACCGATCGCGGCCTCGTGGTGCCCGTGGTGCGCGATGCGGACAAGCTGTCGATCGCCGGCATCGAAAAGGACATCGGCCGGCTGGGCAAGCTCGCCCGCGACGGTGCGCTGTCGATGGCCGACATGCAGGGCGGCACCTTCACCATCACCAATGGCGGCGTCTATGGCTCGCTGATGTCGACGCCGATCCTCAACGCGCCGCAGTCGGGCATCCTGGGCATGCACAAGATCCAGGAGCGGCCGGTGGTGGTCGACGGGCAGATCGTGGTGCGGCCGATGATGTATCTGGCGCTCAGCTACGATCACCGCATCGTCGACGGCAAGGAAGCCGTGACCTTCCTGGTGCGCGTCAAGGAGAGCCTCGAGGCGCCGGAGCGTCTGGTTCTCGACCTCTAGGGGGCCGAGACCGATGCCGCAGCAAAACGGCGTTCTCATTGTCACCGGCGGCAGTCGCGGCATCGGCGCCGCGACGTCGCTGCTTGGTGCCGAGCGCGGTTATGCGGTGGTCGTCAACTACACGAACAATGTCGCGGCGGCGGAGCAGGTCTGTGCCCGCATCCACCAGCAGGGCGGCGAAGCGGTCGCGGTGCGCGGCGATGTCGCCAATCCCGTGGATGTCGAACACATCTTCCAGGCAGCCGACCGGCTGGGCACGCTCACCGGCCTGGTCAACAATGCCGGCATGATCTTTCCCGCCCAGCGGCTTGACGAGATGGACAATGACCGTCTGCGCCGCTCCTTCGAGGTCAATGTGTTCGGCACCTTCTACTGCGCGCGCGAAGCGGTGAAGCGGATGTCGACCCGGCATGGCGGCAATGGCGGGGCCATCGTCAACATCAGCTCGGGGGCGAGCAAGGTGGGCGGTGGCGGCACCTATCTCGACTACGCCGCGGCCAAGGGCGCCATCGACACCTTCACGGTGGGCCTTGCGACCGAAGTTGCGGCCGAGGGCATCCGCGTCAACAATGTACGTCCCGGCGTCATCGAGACCGAGATCCACGCTTCCGCCGGCGATCCCGGCCGGGTGCAGCGCATGGTCTCGCAATTGCCCATGGCGCGGGCCGGCACTGCCGAAGAGGTCGCCAGGGCCATCCTCTGGCTGCTGTCGGACGAGAGCTCCTATTCCACCGGCACCACCGTCACGGTCAGCGGCGGCCGGGCCATTCTCCCCTAGGATTGCCGATGACCACCGAACTCTGGCTGCTGTTCCTGAGCCTGCCGCTCTATGGGCTCTACCTCGGTGCCCAGTCGCTGATCTTCCGCTGGAAGCATGGCGTGCTGTATGCCGCCTCCGCCCGCGACGAGGAGTTGCCGGAGGGCGAACTGCTCGGCCGCGCCGAACGGGCGCTCAAGAATTTCCAGGAGACGTGGCTGGTCTACGTGGTCCTGATCCTGATCGCCCACCTCGCCATGCCCGGCGACACGCTGATCTTCTGGGGCGCGGTAGTGTGGGGCGTCGCCCGCATCGCCTATCTGCCGCTCTATCTGGCCGGCACGTTCATGGTGCGCTCCATTGTGTGGAATGTCTCGCTGATCGGGCTTGCCATGATGGTGTGGGGCGTTCTGTTCTAGTTTTCCGGGCGTTCAGCGACTACATAGACGGCACAGCAAAGCAGGAATCTTCGCCATGGCGGACCAATTCGACCTCACCGTGATCGGCTCGGGCCCGGGCGGCTATGTGTGCGCCATCCGCGCGGCGCAGCTCGGCATGAAAGTGGCCGTGGTCGAGAAGATGCCAACCTTCGGCGGCACCTGCCTCAACATCGGCTGCATCCCCTCCAAGGCGCTGCTGCATGCGAGCGAGCTGTTCGAGGAAGCGGGTCATAATTTCAGCCACCTCGGCATCGACATCCCGCCGCCGCAGCTCAACCTGGCGCAGATGATGACGCACAAGGACGAGACGGTGGCCGCCAACGTCAACGGCGTCTCCTTCCTGTTCAAGAAGAACAAGATCACGCCCTTCACCGGCACCGGCTCCATCGCCGGCCCGGGCAAGGTGAAGGTCGCGCTGGCGGGCGGCGGCGAGCAGGTGATCGAGAGCAAGCACATCGTCATTGCGACGGGCTCGGTGCCGGCGACACTGCCGGGGATCGACATCGACGAGGAATGCGTCGTTACCTCCACCGGCGCCCTGGCGCTCGGCACCGTGCCGGAGCGGCTGCTGGTGATCGGCGCAGGCGTGATCGGACTGGAACTGGGTTCCGTCTGGGCGCGCCTTGGTTCCAAGGTCACGGTGGTCGAATTCCTCGACCGCATCCTTCCCGGCATGGATTCTGAAGTGGCGCGGCAGTTCCAGCGCATCCTGCAGAAGCAGGGCATGGAGTTCCGCCTTTCCTCCAAGGTCAAGTCGATCGACAAGCAGGACGACGGCTCGCTCACCGTGCGCATCGAGCCGGCACAGGGCGGCGACATGCAGATCATCGATGCCGATGTCGCGCTCGTCGCCATCGGCCGCAAGCCCTACACGCAGGCACTGGGCCTCGAGACGGTGGGCATCGTGCTCGACGAGCGCGGCCGCGTGCCGGTCAGCCCCGCCTATGGCACCACGGCCGAGAATGTCTATGCCATCGGCGACGTGATCGTCGGCCCCATGCTCGCGCACAAGGCCGAGGACGAAGGCATTGCCGTGGCCGAGATCATCGCCGGCCAGCATGGCCATGTGAACTATGGCGCCATGCCGTCGGTGGTCTACACCAATCCCGAGATCGCCTCGGTGGGCAAGACCGAGGACGAGCTCAAGGCCGCCGGCATCGACTATAAGGTTGGCAAGTTCCCCTTCACCGCCAATGGCCGCGCCAAGGCGCAGCTGGCCACGCAAGGCTTCGTCAAGATCCTCGCCGATGTCGCCACCGACCGCGTGCTGGGCGCTCATATCGTGGGCAAGAATGCCTCCGAGATGATCGAGGCGTTGACGGTGCTGATGGAATTCTCCGGCTCCGCCGAAGACCTCGCCCGCACCACCGCCGCCCACCCGACGCTGTCGGAAGCGATCCGCGAGGCGGCGCTGATGTGCGGCGACGGGGCGATTCACATCTAGCTCAGGCTTTGGAACGCGATCAGCGCGTCGCCGCGTACGTGGAGGCTGGGTCCCGGCTTCGCTGGGATGACATCAGTGGAACGCTGGTAGCTGCGATTCGTGTCCGGGCCACCTAGGGCTCGACCTCGGCTGCTGCGACGTCCGCGGGCTTCGGCTTGCGCTTGCGGCCGAAGAGCCAGACGCCGAACAGGACCAGGGCCGTGCCGGCGGCGTGCCAGGGGGTGAAGTTCTCGCCCAGCACGCTGATGGCAAGGCTCACCGTCACCACCGGCGACACGTTGCCGATGATGGCCGTGCGCTCGGGGCCGATCATGCCGATGGCGCCCGAGATGCAATAGGCGGGGAGCACGGTCGAGATCAGGCCAACGGCCAGCATCAGCACGAGGCCGTAGCCGTCGATGGCGAGGTCGCTGAGCGGGTGCGAAGCGAGGAAATGGATAATGACGGCGGGGCCTGCCGCGCTCATGGCGATCGAGGTGAAGAGCTGCGCGCCGAGGCGATCGATCAGCGGCTTGGCGAGAATCTGGTAGGCGGCGTAGACGACGGCCGAGCCGAAGACCAGCAGCGAGCCGAGCACGACGTTGTCGCCCTCGATGGCGAAGTCGGTCGCAAAGATGAGCGCGATGCCGCAATAGCTCACCACCAGGGCCGCGAGCATCAGCGGCGTGACCTGCCGCCTGAAGAACAGCGCTCCAAACAGCAGCACGAAGAACGGGTAGGTGAGGAGGATCAGCCGGTCGAGCTGCGCCGTGATGTAGGTGAGTGCCGAGAAATCGAGGTAGCTCGCCACGTAGTAACCGAGGAGGCCGACGCCCATTGCCTGCAGCAGCGTAGTGCGCGTCAGCACCGGGGCGGCATCGCTGCCGGCTTCCGCGCGCTTCCGGCGATAGCCCAGTACGCCCAGCGTCACGAACACCGGCACCGACACGATCATGCGCCAGGTGAGCGTCGTCAGCGTGTCGATGCCGACGCCGAGCGCCAGCTTGATGAAGATGCCCTTGGTGGCAAAGAAGGCGGCGCCGAGCAGCGCCAGGGCGATGCCGAGCATCTGGCGGGAAGCGAGCGGCGAAGCTGAGGCGGTGGTCATCGGGGTTCCGTTATCGTCGCCCCGCACTGGATCACCGGATAGGTCCCGCGCCAGAGGCGGGGCCGGTGCGTGAGGTCAATGAACGCGCGCGCCGGTCCCGAGGGAGCCGGTAATCATGATGCCGATGGTGCGCAGCGCGGTCATGCCAGCGTTGCTACGCCTGGTGCCGGGCCGTGTAAAGGGCGAGGGCTCACCCCGCCCTGCTGCGCGGATGGGCCGCCCGGTAGGCGTCGAGCAGGCGTTCGGTGTCGACGGCGGTGTAGATCTGGGTGGTCGACAGCGAGGCGTGGCCGAGCAGTTCCTGGATGGCGCGCAGGTCGCCGCCGCGACCGAGCAGGTGGGTGGCGAAGCTGTGGCGCAGGGCGTGCGGGGTAGCGGACGGTGGCAGGCCGAGGGCGCCGCGCAGTTGCGTCATGCGCAACTGGATCAGCCGCGGCGACAGCACGCCGCCCTTGACGCCGCGGAACAGCGGTTGGCTCGGCGTCAGCGGGAAGGGACAGAGGCCCAGATAGGTGTCGATGCTGGCGCGGACGCTGTCGATCAGCGGCACCAGCCGCGTCTTGCCGCCCTTGCCGGTGACGCGCAGCGCCGAACCTTCGAGGTCGGCGCGGCTCAGCGACAGGGCTTCGGAGATGCGGAGGCCGGCGCCGTAGCAGAGCGAGAGCACCGCCATGTCGCGCGCCGCGACCCAGGGCCGGTCCTCGAGCTCGTTGGTGGTCGCGATGGTCGCCTTGGCTTCGAGCACGGTCAGCGCCTTGGGCAGCGACTTCTTCGCTTTGGGCGTGCGCACGATGTTGAGCGCTTCGGTCGACAGCACGCCTTCGCGTTCGAGGAAGCGGAAGAACGATTTGATAGCGCTCAGCGTGCGGGCGAGCGAGCGCGGCTCGATCCCGTCTTCGCGCCGGCTCGCCATGAAGGCGCGCACATCGGCGCCGCGCATGTCGCGGAGCGTCGCGGTGGTCACCGGCCCGCCGGCATGGGGGCCGAGGAAATTGATGAACTGGCCGAGGTCGCGCTGGTAGGCCTCGGTGGTCTTGGGCGCGAGCCGCCGGACGCTCTGCAGGTCGCGCAGCCAGCGCACGATCTGGGTGTTGATCTCGTCGTCGGCGATCAGGGCGGTGGACATGGGTCGAGACTAGGCAGTTGATGTGAACGATGGGTTGAAGGAGCCGCCATGCCGATCGGCGATCGATGGCCGGCGCGACGCGGTGTTCCTCGTGAGCAAGGTGATCTAGTGGCGGTGGCGCGAAGCAGCTAAGGCTCGACTGATGATCCGTGCCGCGCTCGCTTTGTTGCCGCTGCTTGCCGTGCCTGCCGCCGCGCAGGAGGCGCAGATCGCTTTCGGCACGGGCGTGCTGGGGCTCCATGCTGACGAGATCGTCTACGAGGGCGGCAAGCGGATCAGTCATCTCGTCTGGACCACATCGGCGGCGCCGCTGCTCACGGCGGGGCTCGAGGTGCGCTGGCCCGAAGGCTGGCGGCTCGATGTGGACGGCAGCTTCGCGGTGTCGGGCGTATCGTTCATGGCCGATTACGATTGGCTGGGGGCGGTGCAGCCGGCTGCGGGGTTCGAAGACTGGACCGACCGTTCGCTGCACCCCGATACGCGGCTCGACTTCTATGCCAGCGGCCGCGCAGCGATCGGGCATGGGCTGGTCACGGCCGGGCCGGTCGAGATCGGCGCGGCGCTGGGCGGCCGCTACAGCGCGGTGCGCTGGACGGCGTGGGGCGGCAGCTACAACTACGATTCGGGCGCCGATGTCGGCAGCTTCGACCCCGGGGCGCGGATCATCAGCTACGAGCAGCGTATGCCTGTCGGTTTCGTGCGACTCGATGCGAGTGCGGGCAGCGGGGCGCTGCGCCTCGACGGCAGCGCCGAACTCGGTCTCGCCATCGGCCCCAGCGATATCGATGACCACTGGCTGCGCGGCCTGCGCTTTTACGACCGGTACGGCCTGACCCCGGTGCTGCGTCTCGCGGCCGATGCGAGCTACGCGGTTTCGGACCGGCTGACGCTCACCGCGGGCGCCTCGTTGGAGCATCTGTTCACGGTCCGCGGCGACACGCTGATGGTCGACCGGACGACGGGCGAGTCCGTGCTGCTGCCCGACGGCGCGGCGATGAGCTTCAGCGCGCTCACCCTGCGCGCCGGGGCCATCGGCCGCTTCTGATGCAGAATCAGCTTGCGCCGCCTATATCAGCCGTGAACAAAGCGTGATCGGATGAGCGAGCTCGGTAACATCGTCGCAGTGATGGTGAGTGTGTCCGTCGATGGGCCCTACTCCTATCGCGTGCCCTACGGAAAAACCGTGGTGCGCGGCTCGATCGTGGCCGTGCCGCTGGTCGGGCGGCTGACGCTGGGCGTCGTGTGGGGCGAGCCCAAGGACAATTACGCCCACAACCGGCTCAAGGACATCGAGATCATCTACGACGTCCCGCCGCTGTCGGACGAACTGCTCAAGACCGTCGACTGGGTGAGCCGCTATACGCTGGCGCCGCCGGGCCTCGTACTGCGCTCGGTGCTGCGCTCGACCGAGGCGCTGGAGCCCGACCGCCCGGTGCTCGCCTATCGCCGCACCGGCCACGAGCCGGACCGGCTGACCCCGGCCCGGAGCCGCGTGCTCGATACTGTCGCCGATGGCGAGGCGTGGACCAAGACGCTGCTGGTCGGCACTTCGGGCGTGTCGCCCTCGGTGATCGACGGACTGGAGCGGGCGGGGGCGCTCGAGCGGCTCGAAATCCCGGCCCCGCCGATCGTTCAGGATCCGGACCCCGATGCCGCGCCGCTGACGCTGTCGGCTGAACAATCGGCCGCCATGGGCCAGATCCGCGAGCTCGACCCGCAGCAGTTCGGTGTGGCGCTGCTCGACGGCGTCACCGGCGGCGGCAAGACGGCGGTGTTCTTCGAGGCCGTCGCAGACACCTTGCGGGCCGGCCGGCAGGCGCTGGTCCTGCTGCCCGAAATCGCGCTCACGGGCACCTTCCTCGACCGTTTCGCCAAGCGTTTCGGCACCCGTCCCGCCGAATGGCACTCCGACATGACCCCGGCGCAGCGCACCCGGACCTGGCGCGGCATCAATGACGGCACGGTGCGGGCGGTCGTGGGCGCGCGATCGGCGCTGTTTCTGCCGTTCCACGAGCTCGGTCTCATCGTTCTCGATGAGGAGCATGACGGGGCCTACAAGCAGTCCGACGGCGTCAACTATCATGCGCGCGACATGGCCGTGGTGCGGGCTCGTTTCGCCGAGGCGCGGGTGATCCTCTCGTCCGCCACGCCCTCGGTCGAATCGCGCAACAACGCCAACACCGGGCGATACAAGCATGTGCTGCTGACCTCGCGCTTCGCGGCGCAGGCGCTGCCCGACATCACGGCGCTCGATATGCGCGAGGAGCCGCCCGAGAAGGGGCAGTGGATCGCGCCGCGCCTCGCGCGCGAAATCTTCGCCACGCTCGACCGCGGCGAGCAGGCGCTGCTGTTTCTCAACCGCCGCGGCTACGCGCCGCTGACGCTGTGCAAGTCGTGCGGCCACCAATATCAGTGCCCCGATTGCGACGCCTGGCTGGTCGAGCACCGGTTCCGCGGCGTGCTGATGTGCCACCATTGCGGCTACGAGCAGCGCCGCCCCAAGGTGTGCACGGAGTGCGGCACCGAGGATTCGCTGATTCCGATCGGGCCCGGCATCGAGCGCGTGGCCGAAGAGGTGGCGCTGCGCTTCCCCGAAGCGCGCACGGTGATCCTGAGTTCCGACATGGGCTCGAACGCGCAATTGCGCGAACGCTTCGCCGAGATCGAGCGCGGCGAATACGATCTCATCATCGGCACGCAGCTGGTCGCCAAGGGCCATCACTTCGAGAAGCTGACACTAGTGGGCGTGCTCGACGCCGACCTCGGCCTCGCACATGGCGACCCGCGGGCGGCGGAGAAAACCTTCCAGATCCTGACGCAGGTCACCGGCCGTGCCGGCCGCGCCAGCAAGGCCGGCCGCGCCTTCCTCCAGACCTATCATCCGACCCATCCGGTGATGGAGGCGATGGTCAAGCAGGACCGCGAGGCGTTCTATGCCCATGAACTCGAGGTGCGGGAGGACGGGCAATTGCCGCCTTTCGGCCGGCTTGCGGCGCTGATCGTGTCGGCCAGCGAGCATGACGACGCCATGGGGTTCGCCCGCCAGCTGCTGAGCGCGGCACCCCAGGCCGAGGGGCTGCGGCTGTTCGGTCCGGCGGATGCCCCGGTCGCCATGGTGCGTGGCCGCCACAGAGTGCGGCTTCTGGTGCAAAGTCCGAGGGATTTCGACCTCAGCGGCTATGTGCGGTTCTGGCTCACTTCGGCCGAGCGCGTGACCGGGAATCTGAGGGTCCAGGTCGATATCGATCCCATCAGCTTCTACTGAGTCCGGCGCCGATCCGCGACCAGCGACAAAACGCGCGAAAAAGCCCTCTGGCCCTGCCTTGCGGGCGCGCGGAAGCGTGTGATAGAGGGGGCGCGATTTCGGGGCAGGTGGGCGCTCCCGATAGACCAACGCGCCGTTCGTCCGGGCTAGTGGGCGATTGAGAGCGCGGCCAGCAACAGGGATGAAGCGGCATTGGCAGAGCAGAGTGGTGTGCTGACCCAGATCGCGCGGCCTTACGCGGCGGCGCTGTTTGATCTGGCCAAGTCGGAGAATTCGGTCGAGGCGATCGAGCAGGGTCTCGATAGGCTCGTCGCTCTCGCCAGTGAAAGCCCGGATTTTGCGCGGTTCCTGCGCTCTCCCGTGATCAACGCCGAGGAAAAGCTCGTCGCCATGCACGCGGTGCTCGAGCGCGCCAAGCCGCATACAAGGGTGGGCGATTTTGTGCGCGTCGTGGCGCGCAATGGCCGGCTGTTCGCCCTGCCGGCGATGATCGCCGCCTTCAAGAATCTGGCCGCCGGACATCGCGGCGAAATTTCCGCCGACGTGACCTCGGCTACCCCGCTCAGCGCCGCGCAGGCCAAGTCGCTTGCCGACACGCTCACGAGCAAGATCGGCAAGTCCGTCTCGCTCAACCAATTTGTCGATCCCTCGCTGATCGGCGGCCTTGTGGTCAAGGTCGGCTCGCAGATGATCGACAGCTCCCTCAAAACCAAGCTCCAGGCGATGAAGATCGCGATGAAAGAGGTCGGATAATGGACATCAAAGCCGCGGAAATTTCTGCGATCCTCAAGGACCAGATCAAGAATTTCGGCCAGGAAGCCGAAGTTTCCGAAGTCGGCCAGGTGCTCAGCGTCGGCGACGGTATCGCCCGCGTCTACGGCCTCGACAATGTGCAGGCCGGTGAACTCGTCGAGTTCCCGGGCGGCATCAAGGGCATGGCCCTCAACCTCGAAACCGACAATGTCGGCGTGGTGCTGTTCGGCGCCGACCGCGGCATCAAGGAAGGTGACACCGCCAAGCGGACCGGCTCGATCGTCGATACGCCCGTCGGCAAGGGTCTCCTCGGCCGCGTCGTCGACGCGCTGGGCAACCCCATCGACGGCAAGGGGCCGATCCAGTTCACCGAGCGTCGCCGCGTCGACGTGAAGGCCCCGGGCATCCTGCCGCGCAAGTCGGTGCATGAGCCGATGTCGACCGGCATCAAGGCCATCGATGCGCTGATCCCGATCGGCCGTGGCCAGCGTGAGCTGATCATTGGCGATCGCCAGACCGGCAAGACCGCCGTGATCCTCGACACCTTCCTCAACCAGAAGCCGGCCCATGCGTCGGGCGCTTCGGAGCAGGACAAGCTCTACTGCATCTACGTCGCCGTCGGCCAGAAGCGCTCGACCGTGGCGCAGTTCGTCAAGATCCTCGAAGACAATGGCGCGCTCGAATATTCGATCGTGGTCGCCGCCACGGCCTCCGATCCGGCCCCGATGCAGTTCCTCGCGCCCATGACCGGCGCCGCCATCGGCGAATATTTCCGCGACAACGGCATGCATGCCGTGATCGCCTATGACGATCTGACCAAGCAGGCCGTCGCCTACCGCCAGATGTCGCTGCTGCTGCGCCGTCCGCCGGGCCGCGAAGCCTATCCGGGCGACGTGTTCTACCTGCACTCGCGCCTGCTCGAACGCGCCGCCAAGCTCAACGAAGACCACGGCCTCGGCTCGCTCACCGCGCTGCCGGTGATCGAGACGCAGGCCAACGACGTGTCGGCCTACATTCCGACCAACGTGATTTCGATCACCGACGGCCAGATCTTCCTTGAGACCAACCTGTTCTTCCAGGGCATCCGCCCGGCAGTGAACGTCGGTATCTCGGTGTCGCGCGTGGGCGGTAACGCCCAGATCAAGGCGATGAAGCAGGTGGCCGGCTCGCTTAAGGGCGAACTTTCGCAGTATCGCGAAATGGCTGCCTTCGCGCAGTTCGGTTCCGACCTCGACGCCGCCACGCAGCGCCTGCTCAACCGCGGCGCCCGCCTGACCGAGCTGCTCAAGCAGCCGCAGTTCTCGCCGCTGAAGCCGGAAGAAGAAGTCGCGGTGATCTTTGCCGGCGGCCAGGGCTACCTCGACGACCTGCCGGTCAACAAGGTCGGTGCCTTCGAGAAGGCGCTGCTCGGGGCGCTGCGCTCCAAGCATGCCGATATCCTCAGCAAGATCGCCACCGAGAAGGCGCTGTCGGACGACCTCCGCACGCAGCTCAAGGCAGCGATCGAAGGCTTCAAGAAGACCTTCACGGCCTAAGAAAGCGCGCGATGCCTTCGCTAAAGGACCTTAAGAACCGGATCGCCTCGGTCAAATCGACCCAGAAGATCACCAAGGCCATGCAGATGGTGGCCGCCGCCAAGCTGCGCCGCGCGCAGGAGGCGGCGGAGGCCGCGCGCCCCTATGCGCAGCGCATGACCAATGTGCTCGCCTCGCTCGGCGCCGCTTATGCGGGCCGTCCCGATGCGCCGGCGCTGCTGGGCGGCACGGGCAAGGATCAGGTCCATCTGCTGGTGGTCGCCACCGGCGAGCGTGGGCTGGCGGGCGGCTTCAACTCCTCGATCGCGCGCCTCGCGCGCGACCGGGCGAACCAGCTCCTCAAAGAGGGCAAGACGGTCAAGATCCTGACCGTCGGCCGCAAGGGCAACGACATCCTTAAGCGCAGCTTCGCCGACAAGATCATCGAGACGATCTCGTTCCGCGAAGTCCGCCAGCTCGGCTATGTCAACGCCGCCAGCGTGGGCGAGAAGATCCTCGCCATGTACGCCGCCGGCGAGTTCGACGTGGCGACGCTGTTCTTTGCCACCTTCAAGTCGGTGATCAGCCAGGAGCCGACGGCCCTGCAGCTCATCCCGGCGCAGTTCGCGGCGCCCGCCGAAGCGGCCGGGGCCTCGAGCGTGAACTACGACTACGAGCCGGACGAAGAGGCGATCCTCAACGACCTGCTGCCGCGCAATATCTCGGTGCAGGTGTTCCGTGCGCTGCTCGAAAACTCCGCGTCCTTCTACGGCGCGCAGATGAGCGCCATGGACAATGCCACGCGCAATGCCGGCGACATGATCAAGAAGCTGACGCTCGTCTACAACCGCCAGCGTCAGGCGCAGATCACCAAAGAACTCATCGAAATCATTTCGGGCGCGGAAGCGCTCTAAGCAGGAACAAGAGGTCCAAAATGGCAGAAGCAGGAAAGCCCGTCGGGCGTGTGAGCCAGGTCATCGGCGCCGTGGTGGACGTCACCTTCGACGGTCACCTCCCAGCCATTCTGAACTCGCTCGAGACCACCAATAACGGCAACCGCCTGGTGCTCGAAGTGGCGCAGCATCTGGGTGAGAACGCTGTGCGCACCATCGCGATGGACACCACCGAGGGCCTCGTTCGCGGTGCCCAGGTGACCGATACGGGCGCCGCCATCTCGGTGCCGGTGGGCGACGAGACGCTGGGCCGCATCATGAACGTGATCGGGGAGCCGATCGACGAAGCCGGCCCGGTGGGCGCCGCCTCGCGTCGCGCCATCCACCAGGAAGCGCCCAGCTTCACCGAGCAGTCCTCGGAAGCGCAGATCCTCGTCACCGGCATCAAGGTCGTCGACCTCATCGCCCCCTATGCGCGCGGCGGCAAGATCGGCCTGTTCGGCGGCGCCGGCGTGGGCAAGACCGTGCTGATCCAGGAGCTGATCAACAACGTCGCCAAGGCGCATGGCGGTTACTCCGTGTTCGCCGGCGTGGGCGAGCGTACCCGCGAGGGCAACGACCTCTACCACGAAATGATCGAGTCCGGCGTGAACAAGGACCCCAAGGAGAACAACGGCTCGACCGCCGGCTCCAAGTGCGCCCTGGTGTTCGGCCAGATGAACGAGCCGCCGGGCGCCCGTGCCCGCGTGGCGCTGTCGGGCCTCACCGTCGCCGAGCACTTCCGCGACCAGGGCCAGGACGTGCTGTTCTTCGTGGACAACATCTTCCGCTTCACCCAGGCGGGCGCCGAAATGTCGGCGCTGCTCGGCCGTATCCCCTCGGCCGTGGGCTACCAGCCGACGCTGGCCACCGACATGGGCGCGCTGCAGGAGCGCATCACCACCACCGACAAGGGCTCGATCACCTCGGTGCAGGCCATCTATGTGCCCGCCGACGACTTGACCGACCCGGCGCCGGCGACCTCGTTCGCCCACCTCGACTCGACGACGACGCTCAACCGCGCCATCTCCGAGAAGGGCATCTACCCCGCGGTTGATCCGCTCGACTCGACCTCGCGCATGCTCGACGCCAACATCGTCGGCCAGGAGCATTACGATGTGGCCCGTGCCGTGCAGGCGATCCTCCAGCGCTACAAGGCGCTGCAGGACATCATCGCGATCTTGGGCATGGACGAGCTCTCGGAAGAGGACAAGCTCACCGTGGCGCGCGCTCGCAAGGTCGAGCGCTTCATGAGCCAGCCGTTCCACGTGGCCGAAGCCTTCACCGGCGCTCCGGGCGTGTTCGTGGCGCTCGAAGACACCATCAAGGGCTTCAAGGGTCTGGTCGACGGCCAGTACGACCACCTGCCGGAAGCGGCCTTCTACATGGTCGGCACCATCGATGATGCCGTCAAGAAGGCCCAGAAGCTCGCGGCCGCGGCCTAACCAGAAGCGAACAGCGCAACAGGGAGTAGCGAATAGGGGTAACAGGCGGTTGGCGACCATTCGCTATTCGCTGCTCGCTATTTGCTAAGTTGAATGATGGCCGAAGGCGTCAAGATCGAGATCGTCTCTCCCGAGCGGCTGGTGCTGTCCGAGCAGGCTCGCTCGGTCATCGTGCCGGGAGCGGAAGGCTACTTCACGGTGCTGGGCGACCACGCGCCGCTGATGACAACGCTGAAGCCGGGCTTCATCACGGTCACCGACCAGGCCAATGTCGCGCATGTGTTCTATGTGCGCGGCGGCTTTGCCGACGTGGCGCCGACCGGCCTCACCATTCTCGCCGAGGAAGCCCGCCCGGTGGCGGATTTCAACCGCACCGAGATCGAGGCGCTCATTGCGAGTGGGATGACCGCGCTCGAAGCGGCGACGACTGCCGAAGAGCAGGATCGCCTGCGCACCGAGATCGACCAGTGGAAGAACCTGCTGCTCGAAGCCGGCACGGTGGGCCAGACCGCCCACTGACACCATCGGCTCGCCGAGCGGTATCGAGGGCGCCTCCGGGCGCCCTTTGCTTTTTGCGGCAGCGCTCATCCTCAGACATGCTTCACGGCTCCTTAACGGGGGCCGTGCGATTTCTTGCGGCGGGAATGCCTCACTGGATCTGCCGGGCTGATTTTGGCCGGCGTCTGACATCAACCGCCGCGCTTCGCATCGGGCGCGGCCGAACGTGCGCGCGGGAACACTGTCACATTATGAAATTGCGGACCAAGATACTGCTCATCGTTGCTGTCATGGGCTTCGTCATCGTCGGTATTGGCGGCATGGCGGTCTACATCACCAATGTCTATTCCCGCCAGGTCAACGAGCTCGAGGCGGCCTCCGCCCGTGCCTTCAATGGCGAGCATCTCAACCGCCTCGTCACCGCGGTGGTGATGGATGCGCGCGGCATCTATGCCTCCGATACCACTGAGCAGGCCAAGCCGTTCGGCGACGGCATCCTCGCTTCGCTCGACAAGATCGATGCGCACCTCGCCACCTGGCGTCCGCTGGTGAAGGCCGAGGACCTGCCGGCTTTCGAGCAGGTGGTCACCCGCACAGCCGAGTTCCGTACCTTCCGCGCCGAGACCGCGCGACTGGGCACGATCGATCCGGCGCTCGCCAACGAACAGGGCAACAACGAGGCCAATCGCGCCAACCGCAAGGCCTACCAGGCCGAGATCGACGAAGTGGTCAAGAAGGACCAGGCCGATTTCGACGCGCTGCATGCCGACCTTGCGCGCTTCCAGTCGATCGTCCTGCCCAGCGTGCTCGGCGTCATCCTGCTCGGCCTCATCGCCGGCACCGCCACCGCCATCTTCATTGCCACCCGCCACGTGGTGCGGCCGCTTGCGGCGATGACCGCGGCGATGGGGCGGCTCGCGCAGGGCGACCTCAAGGTCGAAATCCCGGGCCTGGGCAAAACTGACGAGATCGGCCAGATGGCTACCGCCGTCGGTGTGTTCAAGGAGAACGCCATTCAGGTCGCGCAGCTCAGCGAGCTCGAGCGCGAGGGCATCGAGCGGGCGCGGGCGCGTGCCGCCGCGATGGAGACATTCCAGTCGGGCTTTGACGATGTGGTGAGCGCCACCGTCGATGGCGACCTCTCCAAGCGCCTCCCCACCGGCTCGTCAGAGCCAGATCTCGAAGTGCTGGCGACCAAGTTCAACACCCTGATGGAAACCGTCGATGGCGGCCTGCGCGGCGCGGGCGACGTGCTGGCGGCGCTTGCCGCGGCCGACATCAGCCGTCGGATGGAGGGCGACTATCGCGGCGCCTTCGGTCGTCTCAAGGACGACACCAATGCGGTGGTCGACAAGCTGACGGCGATCGTGGGCCGGCTCAAGAAGACCTCCTACGACCTCAAGACGGCGACGGGCGAAATCCTCGCCGGCGCCAACGACCTCAGCGAGCGCACCACCAAGCAGGCGGCGACGATCGAGGAAACGTCGGCGGCGATGGAGCAGCTCGCGGAGACCGTGCTCAAGAATTCGGAGCGCGCCAGCGAGGCGTCGGTCAGCGCGGCCGACATCACGACGGCGGCGACCGAAGGCGGTAGTGTGATGGTCCGCGCCAACGAGGCGATGGAGAAGATCACCGCATCGTCGGGCAAGATCAGCAACATCATCGGGCTCATCGACGACATCGCTTTCCAGACCAACCTCCTCGCTCTCAATGCCTCGGTCGAGGCGGCGCGGGCCGGCGAGGCGGGCAAGGGCTTTGCGGTGGTCGCGGTCGAAGTGCGGCGCCTCGCACAGTCGGCGGCGGAAGCGTCGTCCGAGATCAAGGGGCTCATCGAGCAGTCCGCGAGCGAGGTCACGGCGGGCTCGCGTCTCGTCTCCGATGCGGCGGGCAAGCTGACGGGCATGCTCGAGGCGGTGCAGCGCAACCACGCGCTGCTCGAGTCGATCGCCGCCGAAAGCCGCGAGCAGGCCACCGCCATCACCGAGGTCAATGTCGCCGTCCGTCAGATGGACGAGATGACCCAGCACAATGCGGCGCTGGTGGAAGAGACCAACGCGGCCATCGAGCAGACCGAGGCACAGGCCGTCGAGCTCGACCAGGTCGTCGACATCTTCCATCTCGAGGAGCAGCAGGCGACCCACGCGCCGGCACCGCGGACTGCGGCCGCCGCGCCGAAGTCGACCCGAACCAAGGCAGCCGCCAAGACGTACCTCGCCGACGGCAACGCGGCCCTCGACTGGGCCGAATTCTAAGCGTTTTACCGTAGGTTAACGCTGATCGGCGATAGTCGAAGGCGGGAATGCACTCGAACGACTGGGGTTGGGCCGGATGCTGGCCCGCCATGTTCCGCGTGCGGCCTGTCTTCCTCCGCATGCGATCCCCAGTCGCCGGGTGACATCCACCGCAAACAGCGGTGTCAGCGTCACACTGGGGGTTACCGTCTTGAGCTTTTCGGCAGTCGCCGCGTCCGATCGCGGCTCACTTAGCGTGTCTGGATTCTCCATGAGGTTCGGCGCGATCGCCGCCGGACTCTCGATCGTCGTTCTAACCGTCGGCCTCGCCATCGCCGGCAGCAGCCTGTGGGTGTCGCAGAGCTTCGAGCGCAGCGGTGCCGAGTCGGCGACGCTGATGAGCTCGATGCGCGATCACATGACCGCCGACATGATGCATGACAGCATGCGTGGCGTCGTGTTTCGCGCCATGTACGCCGCGGCGATCGCCGACAGCGCGATGCTGGCAGATGCGCGTGTCGAGGTCGATGAGTATGGCGGTACCTTCCGTGCGGCGATCGCCGCGCAGGAGGAGCTTTCGCTGCCGGCCGATATCCGCAGCGCCGTCACCGCCCTCGGCGAGCCGCTCGATGCCTACATCACGGCGGCGGCTCACATTGTCGACCGGGCGATCGGCGGTGACGTCCTGGGCGCCCGCGAGGAGCTGAGTGCGTTCGACGCGAGCTTCAAGGCGCTCGAGGGCAAAATGTCCGACGTGTCGGACGCCATCGAAGCGGCCAATGCCCGTGAAGCGGCCACCGCCGCGACCAATGCCACCATGGCGCATATCGCCAATTGGGGTGGTCTCGCCATCTTCCTTGTGCTCGCCGGCGCCATCGCCGTGCTGTCACGCAGCCTCATCGCCCGGCCGCTCGCGGGTACCACCAGCAGCCTCACCAAGCTTGCGGGCGGCGACCTCAATGTCGCGCCAATCGCGCGCAGCGCCATCCGCGAAGTCGCCGAGATCGGCCGCGCGCTCGACGTGTTCCGTGGCGTGCTGCAGAACCGGGCGGAACTGGCCAAGGTCGCCGACGCGGCGGCCGCGACCAACACCACGCGGGTCGAGCGGACCAGCGCGCTCAACGCCGATCTGTCCACCGTCGTCGGTGCGGCGATCCTGGGCGACTTCTCCAAGCGCGTGCATACCGACCTGGGCGACGCCGAGCTCAACGGCCTCGCCCAGAGCGTCAACAATCTGGTCGAGACCTTCGACCGCGGCATTTCGGAAACCGGCCAGGTTCTCTCGGCGCTGGCCGAGGCCGATCTCACGCAGCGTATGAACGGCCAGTTCGCCGGCGCACTGGCGCGGCTCAAGGCCGATACCAACGCGGTTGGTGACAAGCTGACCGACGTGGTCCAGCAATTGCGCGGCACCTCGCGGACGCTCAAGACCGCGACCGGCGAGATCCTTGCCGGCGCGAACGACCTCAGCGAACGCACCACCAAGCAGGCGGCAACGATCGAAGAGACGTCTGCCACCATGGAGCAGCTCGCCGCGACCGTGGCGCAGAATGCCACGCGCGCGCAGGAAGCCAGCGCCAGCGCCCAGTCGGTCACCAACACGGCGGAAGCGGGCGGCAAGGTGATGCTGGCGGCCACCGAGGCCATGGAGCGGATCACGGCGTCGTCGGGCAAGATCAGCAACATCATCGGGCTGATCGACGACATCGCGTTCCAGACTAACCTGCTGGCGCTCAACGCCTCGGTAGAAGCGGCGCGCGCCGGCGATGCCGGCAAGGGCTTTGCCGTCGTCGCGGTCGAAGTCCGGCGCCTCGCGCAGTCGGCGGCGAGCGCGTCCTCCGAGGTCAAGGCACTAATCGAGCAGTCGGGCACGGAAGTGGCCGGTGGCTCCAAGCTGGTGGCGGAAGCCGCCAGCAAGCTCGAAGCCATGCTCGAGGGGGCGCGCAAGAACTTCGAACTGCTGCAGGGCATCGCGCGCGAAAGCCGCGAACAGGCCTCGGCGATCGACGAGGTCAATGTCGCCGTGCGTTCGCTCGACGAGATGACGCAGCACAATGCGGCGCTGGTCGAGGAGACCAATGCCGCCATCGAGCAGACCGAGGCACAGGCCGCCGAGCTCGACCGCATCGTCGACATCTTCACCATCGCCGACCAGCCGGCCCGCACCGCCCAACCGGCGCGGCGCGAGGCGCGGGCACCGCGGGAGCAGATCAAGTCCGCGGCGCGGACCTATCTCGCCAGCGACGGCAACGCGGCTGTCGACAAGGACTGGTCGGAGTTCTGACAGCCGGACGACTTATCTCAGGTCCTCAGTACGATGCGGCGCTGGTCGAGGAGACCGGCGCCGCCATCGCGACGGACCGTGCAGCGTTCTGACCGCCGACAGAATAGAACGGCGTTCACTCGGTCTTAACGTGCCAACGTTATCTCTGCTCTCGGGAATGCACTTACGGACTGGTCTTGACTGCGGCGAAGTGCGGCTTCCCCCGTTCGGCTCCAGATTCGGCGAGTGCAGGCCAGCGCACTTTGGAGCCGACTTTCAGCATGCGTATCAATTCCCTTTCCCTCAAGGTCGCCCTTTTTGGCGGCATTGGCCTCGCGGCGGTGTTTGCCGTGGGCATGACGGTCCTCGTCCAGCAGGTGTCGCGCACCATTGAAGCGCAGACCCGCCAGCTGCAGACCGAGACCACCAGCGGCATCGCCGAGTCGGTGTCGTCCGGCCTGATGCATGCCGAGCGCTCGGCCGAGGGGGTGGTGACCGCGCTCGAAGCGCTGCACGCGGCCGGGGTCACCGACCGCGCCGCTTATGATGCGGCGCTCAACCGCTTCCTCGAACGCAACGGCGAATTGCTGGGGACCTGGGCCGGGCTCGAGCCCAATGCGCTCGACGGCAACGACGCTGCTTTCGCCAACCAGCCGGGCTACGACGCCACCGGCCGCTACGTCGTCTACTGGAACCGCGCCTCCGGCTCGATCGTGCGCGAAGTACTCATGGGCTATGACGAGCCGGGCACCGGCGACTACTACCTCAAGCCCAAGGCGCTCGGCCGCACCGTCGCCATCGAGCCCTACAGCTATTTCGTGGGCGGCAAGGACACGCTGATGATGTCCTTCGGCGCCCCGATGATGGCGGGCGACACCTATATCGGCACCGGCGGCATCGACCTGGCGCTCGACAACATCAATACGCGCGTGTCCGCGGTGAAGCCGTTCGGTACCGGCAGCGTCATCATCGTCAGCACCTCGGGCCTCGTCGTGGCGCATCCCGATGCGACGCTGATCGGCAAGGTGCTCGAGGCGTCCGACCCGGCGCGCGGCATCGTCGAGCGCGCGCTCGAAGGCGACGAATCCGAGGAGGCGACGACGATCGGCGCAGGCGGCCAGCCGGTCCGGCTGATCGCCGTGCCGTTCAGCGCCGGCGGCACCGCCGATCGCTGGGTCGCCATTTCGAGCGTCCCGCTGGCGACGCTCGAGGCCACGGTCAATGAGGGCCGCACCACAATCATCGCGCTGGCGGGGCTGTGTGTGCTGATCGCCTGCGCCCTGCTGTTCGTCCTTGTCGGGCGGCTGGTGGGCGGTCCGCTGGGCAAGATGAGCCGCACTGTCACCGTCATGGCCGAGGGCGACTACAGCGTCGCCGTGCCTGAGACGCAGCGTACCGACGAAGTGGGCACGCTCGCCCGCGCCGTCGAAGTGTTCCGCCAGAACGGCCAGAAGGTCGCCGAGATGACCGAAGCGGAAGCCATCCGCATCATCCGCGACCAGGAAACGCGCAGCGCCATGATGAAGGGGCTCGAGGAAGCGTTCGGCGCCGTCGTCGACGCCGCCGTCGCCGGCGACTTCAGCCGGCGCGTCGATGCCGAGTTCCCCGATCCGGAGCTCAGCGCCATCGCCACCTCGATCAACAATCTGGTCGAGACGGTCGACCGCGGCATCGCCGAGACCGCCTCCGTGCTGGGCGCGCTCGCCGATACCGACCTCACCCGCCGCATGCAGGGCGATTATCGGGGCGCCTTCGCGCAGCTCAAGCAGGACACCAATGCGGTGGCCGACAAGCTCACCGCCATTGTCGGCCAGCTCAAGACCACCTCGCGCGATTTGCGCACGGCGACCGGCGAGATCCTCTCGGGTGCCAACGATCTCAGCGAGCGCACCACCAAGCAGGCCGCGACCATCGAGGAGACGTCGGCGGCCATCGAGCAGCTCTCCCAGACGGTGCTCGCCAATTCCGAGCGCGCCCGCGAAGCCTCGCGCGATGCGTCGGACGTGACGACGGCGGCCGAGGAGGGCGGCGCGGTGATGACCCTCGCCAATGGCGCCATGGAGCGCATCACGCAGTCCTCGGCCAAGATCAGCAACATCATCGGGCTCATCGACGACATCGCGTTCCAGACCAACCTGCTGGCGCTCAATGCGTCGGTGGAAGCGGCGCGGGCGGGCGATGCCGGCAAGGGCTTTGCCGTGGTCGCCGTCGAGGTTCGCCGCCTCGCCCAGTCGGCCGCGAGCGCCTCCGCCGACGTCAAGGCGCTGATCCAGCAGTCGGGCACCGAAGTTGCGGCCGGCTCCAAGCTCGTCGCCGATGCGGCGCGCAAGCTCGGCAGCGTGCTCGAGGCCGTACGCAACAACCGTAGCCTGCTCGAAGGCATTGCGCGCGAAAGCAGCGAGCAGGCGTCCGCCATCGCCGAGGTCAATGTCGCGGTGCGGCAGATGGACGAGATGACCCAGCACAATGCGGCGCTGGTCGAGGAAACCAATGCGGCCATCGAGCAGACCGAGGCGCAGGCCACCGAGCTCGATCAGGTGGTCGCGGTGTTCCGCATTGCCGGGGGAACCGCGGCGCGGGAGACGCCCGTCCGAGGGCCGGCTCCCCGCAGCAAGCCCGCCGCCCGGCAGCAATATCTGCGCGAGGGCAACGCCGCCGTGGACAAGGATTGGGCGGAGTTCTAGGGCCACGCAATTCTCCGTAACCGATCCTTAGCCATGCGGGCCTAGCATTCCCGCCCGACAGTGCCCGTCCGCGCCAGCGGACGGCAGCCGGGGGGTCTCGTCATGCAGCTCGTTCCGTCGTTACGGCTTTCGCAGAAACTGCCGCTGGCACTGATCGGCTCGGCCATCGTGGTCGCCGCCGGTGTCGGCATCGCCTCATATCTGATCGCCTCGAGCGCGCTCGAAGGCCAGGCGCGCCAACAGCTTGCCACCATCGCCTTTGAGCGGGCCAATCAGCTGGCGACCTATCTGCAGACCGTGCAGCTCGACCTCACCAAGACCGGGCGCGCCACCGCGACGCGGACTGCGACCAACAACATGGCGCAGGGCTGGCAGGGCATGGAACTGCAGGGCGGCGAAGGGAACGCCTCGACCACGCTCAAGGGCGTGTTCTCGGGCATGGCTGCCGCCGAGCGGCTCGCCACCGACGTACCCAAGGGCGCGCCGCCCGACTACACGCAGAACCACAAACGCTACCAGCCGGTATTCCGCGAGCAGATCACGGCGAACGGCTACCGCGACCTCTATCTCTTCGATGCGCTGGGCAATCTCGTCTATTCGGTCACCAAGGCGGACGATTTCGCCTCCAATTTCGCCGCCGGCAGCGCCGATCCGCTCGCCAGTTCCGGCCTCGGCGAGGCGTTCCGCGCCGCCGCCGCGCAGACCACGTCCGATGGTGTCGCGTTCGTCGATTTCTCACCCTACGCGCCGCAGGGCGGCGAGTTCCTTGCCTTCCTCGCGACGCCGCTGCTCGACGATGCCGGCGCGCTCACCGGCGTGCTCGCCATCTCGTTCGGAGCGGAAAAGCAGAGTGCGGTGATCTCCTATCGCTCTGGCCTCGGGGCCACGGGCGACACGATCATCGTTGCGCCCGACGGGCTGGCGCGCTCGGATTCGAGCTTTACGCCGCAGAACGACATGCTGCAGCCGACGCTGTTCGACGACGCCATCAAGGAGGCCATCTGGGGCGTGCCGACCGAGACCGGCTCCAACGACTTCCGCGGCCGCAGCGTCATCGCCGCTGCCGCTCCGGCCGACATCACGGCTAAGCAGAGCTGGGCGGTGATGGCGGTGATGGACCGCGATGAGATCTTCGCGCCGGTCGCCCGGCTCTATCAGAGCATGCTGCTGGTGGGCGGCACGCTGCTGGCGCTTGTCGGCCTTGCCGGTCTGCTGTTCTCGCGCGGCCTCACGCGGCCGATCACGGCCCTCACCGCCGGGATGAAGAAGCTGGCGCAGGGCGACCTCGACGTCGAGAATCGCTACGCCGGCCGGCGCGACGAGATCGGCGAGATGGCCGATGCGGTCGAAGTGTTTCGCGCCAATGCGCGGCAGGTCGAGGCGATGTCTGAGGACGAGCGCGCCGCATCCGAGCGTCACCGCGAAGAGCGGGCGCTGATGATGCGCAACCTGCAGCGCTCCTTCGGCCAGGTGGTGGATGCGGCGGTGCGCGGCGATTTCTCGCGGCGCGTCACGGCCGATTTCCCCGATGCCGAACTCAACAGCCTGGCCGACAGCGTCAACAATCTGGTCGAGACGGTCGATCGCGGCCTGACCGAAACCGGCGACGTGCTGTCGGCGCTTGCCAATTCCGACCTCAGCCTGCGCGTTGTGGGCGAGTATGAAGGGGCCTTCGGGCGCCTGCGCGACGACACCAACAATGTGTGCGACACGCTGAGCGAAACCATCCAGGGCCTGCGCCACACCTCGCGCACGCTCAAGACCGCGACCGGCGAGATGCTGTCTGGCGCCAACGACCTCAACGACCGCACCAGCAAGCAGGGCCAGACCATCGAGGAAACCTCGACGGCCATGAGCCAGCTCGCCCAGACCGTGGGCGACAATGCCAAGCGCGCCGAAGCCGCGAGCGCCAAGGCCCGCGCGGTCAGCCAGACCGCGACTGAGGGCGGCGTCGTGATGAACCGCGCCACCGAGGCGATGGAGCGGATCACGGCGTCCTCGGGCAAGATCAGCAACATCATCGGGCTCATCGACGATATCGCGTTCCAGACGAACCTGCTCGCGCTCAATGCCTCGGTGGAAGCGGCGCGGGCCGGCGAAGCGGGCAAGGGCTTTGCGGTGGTTGCCGTCGAAGTGCGCCGCCTCGCGCAATCGGCCGCGCAGGCGAGCTCGGAGGTCAAGGGCCTCATCGAGCAGTCGGGCAGCGAAGTCACCGGTGGTTCGCGGCTCGTCGCCGAGGCCGCGCAGAAGCTCGTCGCCATGCTGGAAGCGGCCAAGGAATCATCGTCGCTCATCGACGGCATCGCCACCGCCAGCCGCGAACAGGCGCACGCCATCGACAAGGTCTCCGAAGCCGTCCGCGCGCTCGACGAAATGACCCAGCACAACGCCGCGCTCGTCGAAGAAACCAACGCCGCCATCGAGCAGACCGAAGCGCAGGCGAGCGAGCTCGACCGCGTCGTCGACGTCTTCCACCTCGAAGACATGCCCTCTCCCCGCCGCGCCGCCTGACGCGGCTTACGTCCAGCCTATCGATCGTCATCCCCGGGCTTGACCCAGGGATCCAACACGCGTCGCACCCGGCTGGTGGATGGCGAGGGGTCCCCGCTCTTGCGGGGACGACAGGCGCTGGCTGGGATGGCATCTGCGGGGTGAGATGCGGTCGATGGTGCGTCGCCGCCGGTGCAAAATTGAGGGCCGCCAGGACGCCCTGGCGTGGGCTCAGTCGAGCGCAGCCGCCACCAGTGCCTTGGCGTGGAGCTCGGTCGTGTCGTAGGTCGGGATCGGGCTGACGCTGTCGTCGATCAGCATGCCGATTTCGGTGCAGCCCAGGATCACCGCCTCGGCGCCGCGGGCTGCCAGCCGCGCGATAGCGTCGACATAGAGGCGTCGCGACTCCTCGCGCACGATGCCGCGACAGAGCTCCTCATAGATGATGCCGTTGAGGTTGGTGATGCCGATGTCGGGCACCAGCACCTCGAGCCCACGCTGCTCAAGGCCATCGATATAGAAGCGCTGCTCCATGGTGAAGCGCGTGCCGAGCAGGCCCACCGTCCCGATACCGTCGGCGAGCAGTGCATCCGCGGTCGGGGCGGCGATGTGGATGAAGGGCACGGTCAGTGCCGCGACGATCTGCGGCGCGCAGATATGCATGGTGTTCGTCGCCAGCCCGATCACGCCGCAGCCCTGCGCTTCGAGCGTGGTGGCGATCTGCGCCAGTTGCGCACCGGCGCCATCCCAGTCGCCGGCACGCTGCATCGCCTCGATGGGTGCGAAATCCACCGAGTGGACGATCACCGGCGCCGAATGGAGGCCACCGCGCAGCCGCGCGGTCTCGCGATTTAGAATGGCGTAATAGTGAGCCGTCGACTCCCAGCTCATGCCACCGATGAGGCCGATCGTCTTCACGCGTGCCGGAGCTGCGACGGCAGCTCGCGGAATGCCGTGACCACTTCGAGGTAGGCCTGCTTCTTGAACGGCACGATCAGGTCGGGCAGCCGGTCGAGCTCCTCCCAGCGCCACATGTCGAACTCGGCCGGCATGCTGCCGTCACCCGGCTCGAGCACGTCGATCTCGCTTTCGGGGCCGGTGAAGCGATAGGCGAACCAGCGCTGCCGCTGACCGCGATACTTGCCCTTGAGCGCAATGCCGATCATGTCGTCGGGCAGATCGTAGTAGATCCAGCCGGGGGCTTCGGCGACCAGTTCGATCGAGCGGATCGAGGTTTCCTCGAACAGTTCGCGCACCGCCGCATCGTGGGGATTCTCGCCCTTGTCGATGCCGCCCTGCGGCATCTGCCAGGGCGCGCCGCGTTCGGAAGAGTCCTCCGGGTCGTCCTCGGGCTTACGACGCCCGATGAACACCTGCCCCCTGGCGTTGAATACGGCGGTGCCCACGCAGTCGCGATAGGGCATTTTTTCGCGATCGATCTTGCTCATGCACCGGCCTTCATCAGCGCGCTCACGGGGACGATGGCAAAGCCGCGGCTCTCCACCGCGCCTGCCCATTCGGCGAGAGTCTGCACCGAAACGGGCAGGGCCGAGATGACGCCGATCGCCTGTCCGGCATCGGTGGCGCGCGCTTCGAGCGCGGTGAGCTGCGCGAGGATCGAGGCGCGCGTGGGGTTCTGGTCGAGCATCATGTCGGCGCGCCCGAACTCGACATTGTTGGCGGCGGCGAGCTGAGGCGCCACCGAGCGGTTTGAGCTGCCGTCGTCGAGATAGCCGAGCCCGCGGGCGCCGAGTTCTTCCATGATCGGCGCGAAGTCCGCCGTCGAAGCGGTGAAGCGGGCGCCCATATGGTTGATCACGCCGACATAGCCGCCGAAGCTCGCCATGACGTTGAACAGCTTGTCGAGATTGTCGCGCGGTGCCTGGCCGGTCAGCAGCGTGTCGGGGCCGGGATCGCTGTCGGGATAGTCGAAGGGCTCGAGCGGGATTTCGAGCACGATCTCATGGCCGCCCGAGCGCGCCGACGCAACCGTGCGGTTGAGCGACTTGCCGTAGGGGGCGAAAGCCAGCGTGATCGCTTCGGGCAGCGTGTCGATGGCGTTGGCGGTCCCCGTCTCGTTGAGCCCGAGGCCGGTGACGACGACGGCGATGAGGCGCTTGCCGCCAGCCGTCGCGGGTGTCAGCGAGGGACGTGCATACGCCTCGAACGGCGTTTCACCCGTTGCCGCGACGCGCGGGATGGCGCCCCGCTCGGTTTCCTCGAGCAGATCGGGGAGCAGGCCGTCGGCATTGGCGGTTTCAGGGCCGATCCCGGTGGGGTCGCCATCGGGCACGTCGTCGCCCACGATCGTGACGCCGAGATTCTCAACCGGCATCTCGGGGCCGGCGGTGATCGTCACTTCATTCGGCGCGACGACCTCGGCGATCGCGTTGGAGCTGCCCGAATTGAGCGAGATTTCGGTCACCGGCCGGCCGCCCATCGGGTCGTTGACCAGCAGCACGCGGGCGCCGATGCCCACCACGATCAGGGCGGCCACGCCGAAGGCGATGCGCGCCAGCGGCAACGCGGTCGGCTTGAGGTTGAGGTTCAGCCCGCGCGATGCCGGCTTGGCTGCCTTGCGGCCCAGCGGAGCGCTCAGATCGTCGGCCATCGCTCAGTTCGCCCCCGGGCGAATCAAGCGCCCTTCGTTGCTGCCCGAGCGATAGCACATTTGTCGGCTCAGCCCGTTGCCCGGGGCGGGAAGGCGTCGTTGGTCTCGGTGCCCAGGATCAGCTTGATCGCGTACTGGAGCTGGGTGTCCTCGTCCTTGTTGGCGGGCACATAGACCGACGAGCCGGTGGTCGCCTGCTCCTCGGTGCCGCCGCCGATCTGGCCGGAGAGGCCGGCCTCGCCGAGGATTTCGTCGCGGCCCGCGAATTCGGCCGGCACGTTCTCCTTGACGGTGATGTCGGGCGTGATGCCGGCCGCCTGGATCGAGCGGTTGGAGGGAGTGTAGTAGCGCGCCGTGGTGAGGCGGATGCCGCCATCGGGGCCCAAATTGATGATCGACTGCACGCTGCCCTTGCCGAACGAACGGGTGCCGATGAGCGTGGCGCGCTTGTGGTCCTGCAGCGCGCCGGCGACGATCTCGGCCGCCGAGGCCGAGCCGCCATTGATCAGCACGATCAGCGGCACCGCGGCGAGCTTGGCGTCCAGGTCGTCGGGCCGCGCATCGTAGCGCGTCGCCTCTTCCTCGTTGCGGCCGCGGGTCAGCACCACCGCGCCCTGCTTGAGGAACGCGTCGCTCACATAGACCGCCTGGTCGACAAGGCCGCCCGGATTGTTGCGCAGGTCGAGGATGATGCCTTTGGGCGCGGTGCCCTTGCGCTCCTCGTAGATGTCGCGGATCGCCTTCTGGATGCCGGGGAAGGCCTGCTCGGTGAAGCGGGCGAGGCGCAGCACCGCCACGTCGCCCTCCATGGTGTAGCGCACCACGCGCTGCGCGATGACGTCGCGGGTCAGGTCGAAATAGAGCGGCTCGGCGGCGCCTTCGCGGATCACCGTGATCTTGATCTTGGTGCCCACCTTGCCCTTCATCATGCCGACGGCTTCGTCGAGGCTGATGCCCTGCACCGACTTGCCATTGATCTCGACGATGAAGTCGTTGGCGAGCACGCCCGCGCGCTGCGCCGGGGTGTCGTCGATGGGCGAGACGACCTTGATCACGCCGTCTTCCATCGTGACCTCGATGCCCAGGCCGCCGAATTCGCCGGAGGTGTCCTGCTGCACGTCCTCGAACATCTTGGGATCGAGATAGCCCGAATGCGGATCGAGCGAGGTCAGCATGCCGTTGATGGCGGCGCGCAGTAGCGTCTGCTCATCGGGGGCGTCGACATATTCGCGGCGAATGCGGTCGAACACCTCGCCGAAGAAGGTGAGGTCCTGGAAGATCTCCGCGTCGGTGCGCGGCGTCGGCTTGGGCTCGGGCGCCGGCGGTGCGTCGGGGGCGGGATCGGGGACCGGCTCCTCGCTCGACGGTGCGCTTGAGGGACCGTCGGCCGGCGCTTCGATCGATGGTTCGCTCGAGGGCGCGCTGTTCTGCGCGAGTGCGGAGGGCACGGCGGGCGTCAGCAGCAGGAGCGCGGCAAGAACGGCGCGCGAAGGGGTCAGACGCATCAGGGTCTATCCACTCTGGGTAGTGTTTGTGGGGGAAGCCCACCATCCCGTCGGATCGATGGGCGAATTGCTGTTTCGCATCTCAATATAAAGGGTCGGGTTTGAAGCACCAGCGCTGGTCGCCACCGTCCGCCCAATTGTCCGTGATCCCATCGCCCCGAGCCGCTCGCCCATGCGGACGAATTGGCCGACCTTGGCCTCGACGGCTTCGAGACCTGCGAGAAGGATCGTGTGATCCTGGCCCACATCAAGAATGACGATTTGGCCGTAATTGAGGTACGCGCCGGCATAGAGCACGGTACCGTCCGCCGGGGCGATCACGGGCGCCTGCGCGCGCGTCACGACCGACAGCCCCCGCGAGATGCCGCCGAAGCCGTCGCCGTCGCCATAATTGATGACGTTGACGCCCGAGACCGGGAAATTGAGGAAGCCGCGGGCCGAGGCGAAGGGCACCGCCGGCTCGGTCCGTTCGGGATTGGCGAGCGCCAGCAGCACCGTCTCGCGGTCGAGCGTGGGCGTGGTGCCGCCGGCATTGGCGCGCTCGGTGGCCGCGGCGGCGGTCGCCACGGCATCGGCGCGCTTCCCCAGATCGGCGATGAGCTGCTTGAGTTGGGCGGCCCTCTCGGCCATCAGCGCCGCTTCCTGCTCCTCGGCGGCGAGTGCGGTGGTGGCCGTCTCCTCGCTCGATTTGCGGGCGGCGATGAGCGTGGCGATGCGGAGCTGCTCTTCCTCGAGCACGTCGAAATTTGCGCGGAGGTTCTCCTCCTCGGCCTGGGCGGCGAGTTTGATCTCGTTGAGCGCGTTGAGGTCGGCCATCACCGCGTCGGCCTTGGCCTGGAGCTGCGGCAGGATCGCCGAGATCAGGATGGCGCTGCGGGCCGAGCCCAGCGCATCGGAGGGATCGACGATCAGCGCCGGCGGCGGGCTGCGTGAAATCCGCTCCAGTGCAGCGAGGACGTTGGAGATGGATTTGTCGGCGCCGTCGAGGCGGCCGCGGGTCTCGAGTTCCTCAACAATCAGCTCGCCGATCTTTTCCTGCACGGCGGCGACGTCCACCTCGGCGAGGCGCACGCGTTCGCCGGCGGCGATCAGCGCGGCGTTCTGCTTGTCGCGGTCGCCCTTCATCGCCTCGATCTCGGCCTTGAGGGCGGCGGCGCGTTCATTGCTCAGCGACAGCGACGCCTCGAGCTCGGCGAGCTGGGTCTGGCTGTCGGTGGCCGACTGGCGAATCCAGCCGGGCGCGCCGCCATCGGTCGCGGCCGCGGGAGCGGGGGCCGGTTCGGACTGAGCGAGGAGCGCCATGGGGGCGGCAACCGCCGCTGCCACCACGCCAACCGCCGCCCAGCGCGTCAGTTGCTTCATTGCACCCCAAACCCTACGAATCAGCCGCAAAACCCTAGCAGCCCGCGGGTTAACAGCCGCATGTGTTTGGTTTTTCGATGGCCGGATCTAGGGTGATTGGATGCAGGGGCACGGCAGGTACGCAGTCTACATTCTCGCCAGCCGGAAGTACGGCGCGCTCTACATCGGCGTCACCGGTGACCTGTTGGGCCGAGTGGTCACCCACCGCGATGAGCTGATCGACGGATTCACCTCGCGCTACCACATCCACCACCTTGTCTACGCCGAGTTCCACACCGACCCGAGCGCCGCGATCCAACGCGAAAAGCAGCTCAAGAAATGGCGGCGTGCCTGGAAGATCGAGCTGATCGAACAGTTCAACCCAAAGTGGCGAGACCTGTTCGAGGATTTCACCGGGTAGGGGGCGCTGCGAAAGCGGGGACCTCCGTTGGCTGGCCCATCGGCAGGCGTTTTCGCGTGTATGAAACAGAGGTTCCCGCTTTCGCGGGAATGACACCGTGGGTGGGGTGCTTCTGGCGGGCGCGTTGCGGTCAGCACTGCACACACCGCCGGCGGAGCATGGCAGTCAGCACAGCGCCAACCGCCCCACCGGGTCATCCCCGCGAAAGCGGGGACCTCCGTTGCGGGCCCATCGGCAGGCGCTCTGGTGCAAGTGAGACAGAGGTTCCCGCTCTCGCGGGAATGACACCGTGGGTGGGGTGCTTCTGGCGGCGCGTTGCGGTCAGCACGGCGCGCACCGCGGAGCATGGCAGTCAGCACAGCGCCAACCGCCCCCACCGGGTCATCCCCGCGAAAGCGGGGACCTCCCGTTTCTGTTACGACCTCACTCCCGGTGGTACGGGTGTCCGCTCAGGATCGTTGTGGTGCGGTACAATTGTTCGGCCAGCATGATGCGGACGAGCTGGTGGGGCCAGGTCATGGTCGAGAAGCCCAGGGTCATGTCGGCGGCCGACACGAAGCCCGGGTCGAGGCCGTCGGCGCCGCCGATGACGAAGGTTACGGCCGGCTTGCCGTCGTCGCGCCAGCGGCCGAGCCGCTTGGCGAATTCCTCCGAGCCGGTCGACTTGCCGCGCTCATCGAGCGCCACGACGATCCCGCCGGAGAGCTGCGCGGTCAGCGTCCTGGCCTCCTCGGCCTTGCGCGCGGCGGCGCTGCCGGCGCGGGACTCGGTCAGTTCGGTGACGGAGAAACCGGTGAGGCCCAGGCTCTTGCCCGTGGCGACGGCCCGGTCGAGATAGCGCGCCACGAGCTCCCGTTCCGGCCCCTGCTTCATGCGGCCGACGGCGAGGATCAGGACGCGCACGGGGCGCGCTTAGCGGGCGTCGGCGGCGAAGTCCGCCTGCCACATCTTCTCGATGTTGTAGAACTCGCGCACTTCGGGGCGGAAGATGTGGACGATCACGTCGCCGCCATCCACCAGCACCCAGTCGGCATGCGGCAGGCCCTCGATCCGGGGCTTGCCGAAGCCGTTGTCGCGCAGCGCCTTTGTCACCTGGTCGGCGACGGCGGCGACGTGGCGGTTGGAGCGGCCCGAGGTCACCACCATGTGGTCGGCGAGCGAAGACTTGCCGGCGATATCGATGGCAACAGTCTGCTCGGCCTTGGCGTCTTCGAGGCTCTGCAGCACGACGTCGATCATTTTGGGTCCAGTGCTTGGGGTCGGTTGTGCCGCCGAGGCGGCCTTCTTGGGCGATGCTGCCATCAGCAATTGGCCTTCGCCCATGCAGGTGCATGAGTCATGCGGGTTTCAGCATTCCTTGCAGGTTGGGAGAGATGGTGTCGCGGCTAGCGATGGTCTTCAGTCCCTATCGTGGCCTTTGGCCACAAGCATCATAATGGTGCTTCGTTCCCGATTGTGCAAGGCGAACGTCTACGGACGATGACGCCATCAGCCCGCCCTGGCCCGGCGGATGGCGGTGGAGGACTGCGCCGACATGACGCCGCGCAGATAGACCCAGGCGGGCGGACGGCTCTCGGCGAGAACGGCGGCCTTGTCCTCGGGCAGGCGGAACTCGGCGAGCGCCACCGCCGCGCGGGAGCGCGTCGCCCGGAACGTCGCGCCGGGGCGGGCATAGATCGCCATGGGCATGGTGCGGGCGATTTCCTCCCAGCGCTCCCAGCGGTCGAAATTGAGCAGGCTGTCGGCGCCCATAATCCACACGAAGTGCACGCCGGGCTCGGCGGATACGAGGTGGTCCAGCGTCTCGTAGGTGTAGCGGAAGCTGTGACCGGCCTCGAAGGCGGTGACGTTGAGCTGCGGATGGTCCATCAGCTTCTCGGTCGCGGCAACGCGGTCGCCCAGCGGCGCCAGTTCCGAATGGTCCTTGAGCGGATTGCCGGGAGACACCAGGATCCACACGCGGTCGAGCGCCAGCCGCCTGAGGCACTGCAGGGCCACCAGCCGGTGACCCTCATGGGCGGGGTTGAAGCTGCCGCCGAACAGGCCGATCCGCATGCCGGGCTCGGCGGGTGGCCGCTTCAGATAGTCCGGCATCAGGGGCGGGTCTGGCCGCTGCCGCGGACCTGGTATTTGAACGAGCAGAGCTGCTCGAGTCCCACCGGTCCGCGCGCATGGAATTTGCCCGTGGCGATGCCGATCTCGCCGCCGAAGCCGAATTCGCCGCCATCGGCGAACTGCGTCGAGGCGTTGTGGAGGAGGATGGCGCTGTCGATCTCCGTGAAGAAGCGCGCCACCGAAGCGGGGTCCTCCGAAATGATCGCTTCGGTGTGATGCGAGCCGTAATGCTCAATGTGGGCAATGGCTTGCGCGATATCGTCAACAACCTTGACCGAAATGATGGCGTCTTCATATTCGGTGTGCCAGTCGTCCTCGGTGGCCGGCTTGGCGTCGGGAAAGAGCCGAACAACCGTCTCATCGCCGCGGATTTCGCAACGGCGAGCGACCAGCGCGTCGAGGACCGGCTTGAGATGCGTGCCGACGACGTCCCTGTGCACCAGCAGGGTTTCGGTGGCGCCGCAGACGCCGGTCCGGCGCATCTTGGCGTTGACGGTCACGTTGATTGCCATCACCAGCGACGCCGATTTGTCGATGAAGGTGTGGCAGAGTCCTTCGAGGTGAGCGAAGACCGGCACTTTGGCCTCGTCCTGGACGCGGCCGACGAGCGATTTGCCGCCGCGCGGGACAATCACATCGATCGTGCCGCCGAGGCCGGCCAGCATCTCGCCCACGGCGGCGCGGTCGGTGGTGGGGACGATCTGGATGGCGTCGAGCGGCAGGCCCGCGGCCTCGAGCCCCTGCACGAGGCAGGCGTGGATGGCGCGCGAGGTGCGGGCCGAGTCCGAGCCGCCGCGCAGGATCACCGCATTGCCCGATTTGAGCGTCAGCGCGCCGGCATCGGCGGTGACGTTGGGGCGGCTTTCGAAGATCACGCCGATGACCCCCAGCGGGGTGCGCACGCGCGAGATATCGAGGCCGTTGGGGCGCTGCCAATTGGCCATTACGGTGCCGACCGGGTCGGGCAGGGCGGCGATGTCGCGCAGGCCCTGGGCGATGGCTTCGATGCGCTTATCCGTGAGCGTCAGCCGGTCCAGGAAAGCGCTCGAGATACCGCGTTCTTTTGCGGCAACGATGTCTTCGGCATTGGCGGCGAGCAGAGCCGGGCTTTCGGTAATGATGGCGTCGGCGGCGGCAGTCAGGGCCAGGTTCTTGGCGTCGGTCGTCGCATAGGCAAGGACGCGCGCCGCTTGGCGCGCGCGCTGGCCGATGGCAGCCATGATCGATTTGACGTCGCTGTCCATGGCGTTCATGCGGTCTTTGCCTCAAGGCCCATCAGCACCACCATGTTGTCACGGTGGACCAGTTCGGAGCGGGCGCCAAGCCCCAGCAGCTCGGCGGTGCGTTTGGAGTTCTTGCCCTTGACCAGGTCGGCCTCCTCGCGGTCGAGCCCGACGAGGCCGCGGGCGATCTCGCGTCCGTCCGGATCGAGGATCGCCACGGCGTCGCCGCGTACGAACTCGCCCTTGACCCTGGTGACGCCGATCGGCAGCAGGCTGCGGCCGTCGAGCAGCGCCTTGGCGGCGCCGGCATCGACATAGATCTGGCCGGCAAGGTCGAGCGTGCCCATGATCCAGCGCTTGCGCGCCTGGGCGCGCGAACCGGCGGCGGCGAACAGGGTGTGGAGGCCGCCCTCGGTCAGCGCCTTGAGCGGGTGCAGCGGCGTGCCCTTGGCGATGATCATCGCCGTGCCGGCTTGCGTCGCGATCTTGCCGGCCTCGATCTTGGTTGTCATGCCGCCGCGGCTCAGATGGCTGGCGGCGCCCCCCGCCATGTCCTCGATCTCGCCAGTGATCGCCGGCACGAAGGGAATGTGCCGGGCCTCGGGGTCGCGCGCCGGTGGGGCGGTGTAGAGGCCGTCTATGTCCGAAAGCAGGATCAGGCAGTCGGCCTCGATCATCGTCGCCACGCGGGCGCTCAGCCGGTCGTTGTCGCCGTAGCGGATTTCCTGCGTCGCGACCGAGTCGTTCTCGTTGATGATGGGGATGGCGCCCAGCCCGAGCAGCGTGGTGATGGTGGTGCGGGCATTAAGGAAGTAGCGGCGTTCCTCGGTAATATTGGGTGTTATGAGAATCTGGCCGGTGACGATACCGTGCCGCCCGAGGCTTGCCGCCCAGGCCTGGCTCAGGGCGATCTGTCCGGCGCTCGCCGCGGCCTGCTGCTGTTCGAGCGTCAGGTTCACGGCGCTCAGTCCGAGCAGTCCGCGCCCCAGCGCAATCGCGCCGGAGGACACAACCACCACCGACACGCCCTGCTTGTGCAGTGCTGCCAGATCCTCGGCCAGCGCCGCCAGCCATTCGGTGCGCACGCGACCGGTCGCGCCGTCGACGATCGTCGCCGAGCCGATCTTGACGGTCAGCCGGCGGTAGGGGGCGAGGGCGTTGCTCACGGCGTCCAGCCGGGTTCGACGGCGCGCCGGGCGACTTCCGCGCGCTCGGCCTTCTCGGCGTCGAGCACGGAGATAACGCGGTATAGGACTTGCTGCACGCCCTGACCGGTGGCGCCGGCGCAGGTCATCACTTCGGCCTTGCTGGCGCGCTTGAGTGCCCTCACCTTGTCCTTGACGTCGTCTTCGGTCAGCGCGTCGATCTTGTTGAGGACGACGATCTCGGGCTTTTCGGCCAGGGTTTCATCGTAGGCAGCGAGCTCGCCGCGGATGATCTTGTAGGCCTCCTTGACGTCGTCCTGTGTGCCGTCGATCAGGTGGATCAGGACGCCGGTGCGTTCGACATGGCCGAGGAAGCGGTCGCCGATGCCGGCGCCCTCATGCGCACCCTCGATCAGGCCGGGGATGTCGGCCAGCACGAAGTCGCGCTCGCCCACTTTGACCACGCCCAGATTGGGGTGAAGCGTGGTGAACGGGTAGTCGGCGATCTTGGGTTTGGCCGCCGATACCGCCGCGAGGAAGGTGGATTTGCCGGCATTGGGGAGCCCCACAAGTCCGGCGTCGGCGATCAGCTTCAGGCGCAGCCAGATCCACTTTTCCGTGCCGTCCTGGCCGGGATTGGCGTGGCGCGGGGCCTGGTTCGAGCTGGTCTTGAAATAGGCGTTGCCGAAGCCGCCATTGCCGCCATGCAACAGGGTCAGCGTTTGGCCGACTTCCGTCATGTCAGCGATCAGCGTTTCGTTGTCTTCCTCTAGGATTTGCGTTCCGACGGGGACCTTGAGGATGACGTCATTGCCCTTGCCGCCATGCCTGTCCTTGCCCATGCCGTGGTGGCCGGTCGAGGCCTTGAAGTGCTGCTGGTAGCGGTAGTCGATGAGGGTGTTAAGTCCATCCACGCATTGGACAATCACGTCGCCGCCGCGGCCGCCATTGCCGCCGTTGGGGCCGCCGAATTCGACGAATTTCTCGCGCAGGAAACTGACCGAGCCGGCCCCGCCATCGCCGGAGCGGACAAAGACTTTCGCCTGATCGAGAAATTTCATGTGGTTTCCCTCGCCGCCGCGCCGTGTCGCCGTTCGTCCCAGCGGGCGCGCGTCAATCGCGTCTCGATATGGCGCAGGTCCTCCTGACGCGCAAGGCAATGCCGCTTGGAGCCGCTGATCTCGGTAAAGCCCAGCTTCTTCTGCACGGCGAGCGAGGCCTTGTTGAAGGCGAAGGCGCCGGAGTCGAGAGCCGCGACGCCGGTGGCGCCGAAGTACCAGTCGATCGCTGCCGCCGCGGCTTCGCTCATGAAGCCGCGGTTCCAGAACGGCTCGCCCAGCCAGTAGCCGATCACCACCCCCTGTTCGTCGGGGTGAAAGCCGCAATGGCCGATCAGCCCTTCGCCCGGGAGGTCGATGATGAAGCCGGTCTCGCCCGGCGGCTTGTCGGCACGCCAGGTCCCCAGCCACCACTCGGCATCGCTGAGCTTATAGGGGTAGGGGACGCGGCTCAGCTTCCCCGAAACGGCGAAGTTGTTGAGGAGCCGGGCAATCCGGAGGGCGTCGTCGGGCCGTGGCTGGCGCAGCAGCAGACGCTTCGTGTCGAGCCTCACATCCATCGCGGCTTCACAAGCTCGAGCGACACCGTGGGCCGGTCCGCGATCTGGCCGGCTTCGCGCCGCGGCTGCTTCACGCGCTTGAAGCCGAGCTTCTCGAGAACGTTGAGGGAGCCGGCATTGTCGGCCAGCGCCCGCGCGGCGATGAGCTCAAAATGCTGCGTGCGGTGGGCAGCCTCGATCAGGGCGCGGGCAGCTTCGGTCATGTAGCCCTTGCCCCAGTGCGGTTCGCCCAGCCAGTAGCCAAGCTCGGGCGGCTTGCCCTCGAAGAAGGTGAAGCCGATGACGCCGATGAGCCTGTCGTCCAGCGTAATCGCATAGGGCCGCTCATCGGGACGCTGCGCGAAGATCTCGACGAAGCCGACTGCGTCGGCCCGGGTGTAGGGGCTGGGCAGCCGCACGAGCTTTTCGGCGATCGCTTTGTTGTCGGCGAGCCGAACGAGGTCGGGTACATCGCCGCGGATCGGCGCGCGCAGGACGAGCCGCTTGGTCGCGATCCGCCCGGGCAGGCTGTCGCGAATGCGGCGCATGGTGAGTCGGTGGGTGGCCTGGGCGAGCTCGCGGATCGCGCGATCCGTTCCGCCCGGCCTGAACACAGCTGTTTCTTCGATCTCCGCCTTGGCCTTCTTCATGATGCCAGTCTCTCGAAATTACCCACCTGAACGATCACTTCGCCATCCGAGATGGCGCGATACCGAGTTCGCCTGGCCCGCATATAGGACACCACTTTCTCGGCCGACGCCGCCTCGGGGTGGCGCGAGCGATAATGGGGCACGATGGCAAAGGGCGTGAGGCCGAGTCCGCTCCAGATCAGCGGTTCGTCATAGCTGTCTGGCAGCTCGAACGGGTCGTCCATCAGCTCCAGTCCACGCAGCGTCGGACCGGCCACGACGGCGCCCGCGGCATAGCCGCCATAGGCGACGGCGTCGGCGTCGAGCATGTCGCGGATGACGGTGTCGAAGCCCGACTGCTTCATAGCACGGCGGAGGACGAAGCTGTTGCCGCCCATCACCCAGACCAGATCGTAGCCGGTCAGGCGGCGGCGCAGGCTCGTGGCGTCGCCGAAATGGGCGCGCAGGTCGACCTCGTGCGGCTCCAGCCCGAGCGCCGTGAACTCGGCGATCGGGTCGTAAACCTCGGTGCGGTAGATGTCCCGCGCGGTGACCGATGCGCCGTCATAGCCATTGGCGATGACCGCGATGCGGGGGCCGCCCAGCATGTCGAGCAGCGCTCCCGCCCGCTCGCCCAACCGTTCCGATGATAGATAAAGCCTCATTTCACTGCCCTCAAAGCGAAAGGGGAACCGGATACCGGCTCCCCTTGGAACTTTGCCTGGCGGTGTGAGTATCGCCTTGCCGGGGAGCTAGTCTCCGGCAGGGATTTTGTGTCCTACCGGGTTATTCTGCAGCTTCCATGGTCGGGAGTACCGACACGAGGGATCGCTGGTTGGCTCGGGTTTTGAAGCTGACGGTGCCGTCGATCGTCGCAAAAATGGTGTGATCGACACCGATGCCCACGCCCGAGCCGGGGTGCCATTTGGTACCGCGTTGACGAATGATGATGTTGCCGGCGACGACAGCTTCGCCACCGAACTTCTTGACGCCGAGACGACGACCGGCGGTGTCGCGACCGTTGCGGGACGAGCCGCCTGCTTTCTTATGTGCCATTCGTCTAGCTCCTTACTTCTTGGCCTTGGCGGCAGCGGTTTCCTGGTCGACCTTGGCGCGCGGCGGCTTGCCGGCGAGAAGGTCCTGGGCCTGCTGCACCCACTCGTCGCGCTCGGCGCGGCCGTGGAGGGCCAGTTCTTCATCATACTTCTTGAGATCGTCGGCAGTCCACTCAGCGATCTGCTTGAGCGAGGTCACGCCGGCCTCGGCCAGCTTCTTGGCCAGCGCCGGGCCGACGCCGCCGATCAGCGTCACGTCGTCCTTCTTGGCCTTGGCGGCCTTGGGAGCCGGCTTGGTCTCGGTCGCTTCGGCAGTCGCCGCAGCTTCGGCCTTCCGGGCCGGCGCCTTCTTGGCCGCCGGCTTGGGCGCATCGGTCACGTCCGCGACCGGGGCCGCGCCGTTCAGCAGCGCCGCGTAGCGGGCCTTGGCCTTCTCATCGACAGCCAGAGTGGTCTTGGCGCCGCCGATCAGGATCTCACCGATCCGCACGGTCGCCAGTATCTGGCGATGGCCGTTGCGGCGGTCGAAGTGCTGGCGACGGTGCTTCTTCTGGATGATGACCGTGCGCTGCTTCTTGTTGTGGACCAGATGGCCGGCCACCGAAGCCCCCGCGACGAGCGGCGCGCCGACGGTCACGTCGTCGCCATTGCCCACCATCAGCACCTGATCGAAGGTCACCACATCGCCGGGCTCGCCCGCGAGCTTTTCGACCTTCACCACGTCATTGGCGGAAACCTTGTACTGCTTCCCGCCGGTCTTGATTACTGCAAACGTCATTTCCTATCCGGCGCGTCGGCCGGTCCTTCTTACTCGCGCTCTGCGGCGGGGCGTCTCGCCCGCTTCGTCGGCCTTGCGGCCAGCCTCGAACTGCGGAGTTCTCAGACAAAACCAAAACACGCACCGGTCGCCCGGTACGTGCAGTCGGCGCCTTATCCGCGCAATGGGCCTCAGAGTCAAGCTGGACGGGCTGCTTTATCGGCCGCCCACGGCGCCCCTAATGGGGCCGGATGGCGATGAGCTTGAGCCGCAGCTCGTCGGCGGTTGTCCGCTCGCTGGCCAGTACCTGCTGCTTGTGCTCGGCCTGCCAATGCTCCAGCGACCAGTCGGGCTGGTCGGCGGCCGATATGACGGGGAGGTACGCGAAGGCTTCGTGCAGTTCCTCGTCGATCATCACGGGGACGATGCTGCGGCGATACTCCGCGCCCTCGAAGGCGTCGAGCAGCTCGATCTCGAAGGGCGTGAGGTCAGTCAGGACAAGCCCATGGGCCGCCGCGCCCGGTCGCCGCAGCAGCGCCGGATAAATCCGGCCGGGATAGTGTACCACCGCAAAGCCGGGAGCCGCCGCCGCGAGACCACGGGCGCGGCGGCCGAGCACCGCGCCAAGCAACTCCGGATCGCGCAGGGTGCCATAGACGAAGAGCATGGGCGCAAGGCCTGTTGCAGGTGACCTTCTGCTATGTCATAAGCCCGCCCGTGTCGACCGCGCCGCCCGCAAGGCGGTGTTTTCATCTCGCGGAGAGGTGGCAGAGTGGTCGAATGCACCGCACTCGAAATGCGGCGTGGGGGCAACTCCACCGGGGGTTCGAATCCCTCCCTCTCCGCCACCTGCTCCCTCCGCTTGCGTTAGCTGCTGACCCAAGCCGTCCCTGAGTGCAGTTATCTGGGCGTGCAGTCGTTCAAGCATTCAAAGATGGGCTCCAGTCGCTCGACATGTGCGCCGCCAGCGCCCGGTGCAGCGGCAGAGCTGCACTAGCGACGCCGGAACAGCCTGCGGACAATCCGGGGGAGCCGCCGAACAACCAAAGCAACCAAGTCCACCGTCCTCGTGTTGGAGGTCAGCAACGGCGTTTGCGCGTTCAGTCGAGCCTGCAATTGGGCAATCTGAGCCTGTGAGGCAGCAGCTTGCGCCTGGGCATCGGCAGCTCTGGTCTGCAATTGGGCAATTTGAGCCTGCAGATCGGCGCCCGTCACTTGGAGCGAGTAGACGATGCGAGCGTAGTCAAGCGAGCGCTCTGCACGGGGACCGACGGCAGCAACCTGCCCCGGCCCCTTCGCTTGTTCAGTCAGTCGTCGCAAAGCGCCGCGAACCGCGGGCTCCGAACTGAGGTCGGTCGCGTTTGGCCTGACCTTGCGGAATTGCGCGGTCCACTCATCGTCCGAATTGACGTGGTGTGCTCCCCAGCCTCGGGCAATGTCCGCGGGCGTCATCTTGTCCCGGTGATGCGTCTTGCGACGGACGCCCGCTTCGGTCCAGGGAGCAAACCTGTAGTGGAATATGAGGAGATCGCGGCTCCTGTAGGCATAGTCGGGATGGGCCGACGCGTGCCGCCCCACGGTATACAGGCCGGTCGAGTTCGAATGATAGAATCTGTTCCGGCCAATGATGCGAGGGAGTCCCAGGCTGGCCCGTAGATCAGGATCCTGTACCGAATTGTCGTCGAGGCCCCAGTGCTTCTGCAGAACCAGCGGCTGTTCGTATGTCGGCGCGCGTTCTGGAGCGTCGTCGACCACGATAAAGCCGGAACAGGCGCAGCCCATCCGGCCCTGTTCCGTCAGCTCGCTCTCAATCTCGGAAAGAGGCCTGGCAGGCAGCACAAACTCTGTGATGTTGAGCGCGATCTTCCAGCACGTGGGCAACTCCCACTCGTAGTTCGACACTTCCAGATCGGTGAGAGCGGCATCGAACTGGGTCAGCCGGCTATTTACGATACGCCAGTGAGGCGCAAGCTCCCTGGCGATCTCGACAGAGCGATCGGTGGAACCATGATTGATGAGTATCCCTACGTCGAACAGATCGACGTGATGGGCGAGCCACCAGGGCAGCAGATACTCTTCGTTGTAAAAGTGGCTAATGACCGCGCGCACCGTCGCCTCCATACGGGTGCTCTCGAACCTCCGGCAGGTATACGAGGAACCGGTGCCTCACAGGCAGGTTCAGCGCTTCGATCTTGGCGATGAGTTCATCGGCAAAGTTCCATGCCCCCAACAGCAGTACGAAGGGCCTGGTGAGGAGGTGAAGATCGCCAAGCGGCGCGATGGGGGTGCGGGCGCCCGGCACATAGCGACCGATCTTCATCGGCGCTTCATCGAAGTAGGCGTCGGGATCGAGCTTGGCCGCATGCACGAAGGTGAGCGCCTTGGCTGCGACGCCGACCAAGGCAACGCCGTAGCCCTCAGCGCGGTACGCTGTCACCCGCGAGGAGACGTCCCGCAGCAGGCCGTGAACCCTGGCTGAGAACTGAGCAAAATCCTCCTCGGCGTCACAGGCGTCAAAATTGGTAGCCAGCGAGGACGGGCGCGGGTCGGGTGGCCAGGGTACGGCGAACGGTCCGGAAGGCGGTAGCGCAAGTGGTGTCTGGCCAGGGTGATGAAGTGAGAACAGAAAGCTCGTTCCATGGACTGAGACCAGGTCCACCTTGGAAAGGACAAGGCCGGCGGCCTCAGCCAGCCGCCTCATCGAGTTCACGGAGAAGAACGAGTAGTGTTCGTGGTAAACTGTGTCGAACTCGCCGCGGGAGACCATCCAGGCCTGGCTGGTTTGCAGCAGAGCGATGCCGCGAGGTGCTAGGGCCGCGGCGATACCCTGCATGAAGGTCAGAGGGGCCGGCGTGTGCGCGGCAACATTCATCGCCACGATTGCGTCGAAGGTCCCTTCAGGGCTTGTGTCGGGAAAGTAGCCGGTGAGAACGGCGAGCCCCTCGCTGGCGGCCGCCGCGGTGAGATTGGCAGCGGGATCTATGCCGACAGACTGAAGGCCGAATTCGTTCAGTCGCCGCAAAAGGCTGCCGTCGTTGGAAGCGATCTCGAGGACTCGCGCACCGCTGGGCAGGATCGACGCGAGGCTCGAGGCGAACCACTCGAAATATGCTGCCATCGTCTGGCTTGTCCCGCTCGCGTAAAGATAGTCATCAAACAGGCGCTGGGGATCGACAAAATGTGACAGCTGCGCGTGGCCGCAACCGGTGCACGCCGCGAGACCAAGAGGAAAGGCTTCGAATGGCTCGTCCTGAGAGGACAGCAGCTTGTTCGCAAGGGGTTGAACCTGCAGGTCGAGTATCTTGGAAACTCTGGAGCCACACACGACGCAGGTTGATTGATTCATGGGTGTCCTCGAACTGCCAGTCGGAATTGCTCGCATTGCGCTTCCAATGACATGGCGACGGGCTCGCCTGCCAGCGAGCGGAGCTTCTCCCAGCTGATGCGAAACGAGTATGTCGGACTGTCTGGCGCCGCAACGACCGGCACCTTGTAGAATGCGGCTATCCGGAACGCCAATTCGGCGATGCTCAGATTGAACGAGCCTACATTGAGCACCGAAGGCAGTGCGCCTGGGAGGGCCAGGAGCTGCAGGACGTAGTAGGCCAAGTCATCCAGGAACAGAATCGTTCTATGGGCGTATCCGTTGGCGAGGACGATGTGCCCATGCTCCACCGCGGTCAGATTCATGGCGTTGAACACGAGGTCGCGGCGGAAGCTCGGGCTATGACCGCTGACGGTACCGAGTCTGAGGCCGGTGCAATTGTCGGCGAAAGCAGGAGCCAATGCTTCGAACGCCGCTTTTGACGCGTCGTATGCATTCGTGGGCGCCAAGCGGGCGTCGCTCTCCGCCAGCGTGGGAGGCGCCCAATGGGGATCGGTGTGAACGGCCGAGTACACACTGGCGGAGCTGGCGTAGATGAGACGAGTTGCTGCAGGCTTTCGTTCGGCCAGCGCCAGCAGGTCGAAGCAATTGTTCGCCATGGCGCCACGTGGGTCCTGCGAGGAGCGGCCCACGCCCGAATGGCCGGCGAACCATAGGATGGCCTCGAACTCGCTGAGATCACTCTGGGTCAGCGCCTGGTAGGGCGTGTTGATCGCCGTCGGGATGCCGGCAAGTCGGCCCGCCCCGTGGTCGCAAACAACTACCCTGTGGCCGGCATTCTCAAGTCTCGGCCGCAAGAAGGAGCCCAGATACCCATAGCCCACCAGCAGGATATTCATAGTCTCCGATCCGATCAGTCGACGACCGAAGCTTTGGCTTCGAGCCCGCACCGTGTCTGGTTTGACTCCGCACAACAAGCCCAAAGCAGCAGCCGACCTGCCGGACCCTGAACGTGACGCGGGTCGCGTGCGGGTCCAGGTGCAATTCATTGCCGGGCGCGGTGAGCAGCGGCTATCTCAACCTTGTCTGGAGCGGGCTCCGCGTCTGGAAGGCGAATTTCTACCTCTGGCGCAAGGCATAGGTCGCGGAATTACAAGCGGCAGAATCATGGGCGACGCGTGCCGCGACGTTCTCGCGGGCCGCTCAGCGCGCTGGCGTACCGACTGATCGTGCGACGACAACGCGCTCCTCATCGACACCGCAGGCAAGGTCGTCGGGTGATGGTGCGTGCATCGTGTCCATCCTTTTGCCTATGCACTCCGCCCGTGAACATCGTTGACATTTCTAAGAAATCCAAAATAGATTTCACCTTGTCGCATTCGAAATCCGGATAGCGACACGATCAGGATTTCGGCGCGGCCATGCGCAGGACATCTCATGATCTTTGGAGGAAGCAATGCGAGGACTACCCACACTATGCGTGGCAGCGTTGGGACTTGCCCTGACCATCACGCCCAGCCTGGCCGCCGACGGGGCCGGAATTACCATCGTTCAGCCCGCAGGGCCCCAGACCATGGATGCCTGCCAGGCAGCCGTGTCGTCCACCGGCCGCATTCTGAAGCTGAACGTGCTTGAATCTCTTACCGAGATCGACGCCATCAACGGCGGTGCCATTCCGAGGCTGGCGACCTCATGGGAACAGGAAGCCGACGGCTCCTGGCTGTTCGAACTTCGGCATGGCGTGACTTTCCATGACGGCACGCCGCTGACGTCGGAAGCCGTGAAGTACTCCTTCGAGCGCATGCTTGATCCGGCGCTGAGTTGCGACGCCTACATTTTCGTGTTCTCGGGCACTACGGTGAATGTCGAGGCAGTGGACGAAGACACTGTCCGCATCGTCACGAATCCGGTTCAGCCCATCCTGCCGCTGATGACCGAGGCGCTGCCGATCGTGCCGCTGTCGACGCCGCGCAACGAGATCACCCGCGCGCCTGTCGGTACCGGTCCCTACGCCTTCGCCAATTGGGATACCCAGACCTCGGTGACCCTCGAGCGCTATGATGGCTATTGGGGCGACAAGCCGGCGGTCGAAAAAGCCACCTTCGTCTGGCGCGAAGAGGCCAGCGTGCGCGGCGCCATGGTGGACGTCGGGGAGGCGGACATCGCTCTCTCGATCGGCGAGCAGGACGCCCGCGATACGGACGTCGTGTTCCAGAGCGCGGAGATGTCGCGTATCAAGATCAACAAGGATCGCCCGCCGTTTGACGACCTGCGTGTTCGCAAGGCGCTGAACTACGCGATTGATCGGCAGGGTCTGATCGGAACCCTGGTCAATGCGAAGCTCAAGCTCGCCAACCAGGTGGTCGGTCCCAGCGTTTTTGGCTACAATCCCAATATCGGCCAGTACGAGTACAACCTCGCCGAGGCCAAGCGCCTGCTGGACGAGGCCCGTGCCGATGGCGCCCCGGTCGACACTCCGATCCGCATGATCTCCATCAGCGGCTCGAGCACCTTCTCCAATCAGGATGAGGTCATCGAGGCGATCATTTCGATGTGGAAGCAGGTCGGCCTGACGGTGACCAACGAACCGCTCGAAATGGGCCTGTTCCGCGACTCCATCCGGCGCGACAACTTCGAGCCTGGCCGCCCGCCCACCCTGGTGTTCTCCAACCACGACAACACCACGGGCGATGCCGGCATGAGCGTGTCGTCCCGCTACCACTCGTCCAACATGACGGCCGACCTTCCCATCGGCGAAGAGGCGATCAAGGCGATGGATGCCCTGATCGACTCCGGCATGGCGGCGGTGGGCGAGGAACGTCGGACGATCTTCCAGGAGATCCTGCGCCAGCAGCACGAGGAAATCGTCACCGAAGTGTGGCTGTTCCAGATGGTCAACATCATCCGCGTCAGCGATCGGATCAACTACGAGCCGAACGCGCGCACCAATGCGGTGATCGAACTCTCCGACATCAGCTTCAACTAGCTGCCAACCCAGCGGCGCCGGGTCACACCGGCGCCGCTCCCCCGCTTCAGCGTCAGCGACCAGAAGAGCGCGATATGCTGCAATTCATTCTCCGGCGAACGTTGAGCGGTGCCCTCTCCCTGGCGGTCCTGATCACGCTCATCTTCTTCTTCGCCCGCCTGAGCGGCAATCCCACCGATCTTTATCTGCCGATGGACGCCTCGGAGGCGGTCCGCAACCAGATCGCCGAGGAGCGCGGCTTCAATGAGCCGGTGCTGTCGCAGTTCGTACGGTTCCTGACCGACCTGGCGCGCGGCGATCTCGGCGATTCCCTTCGATTTGCCCGTCCGGCCATTGACGTGGTGGCCGAAGCCATGCCCACCACGCTGACCTTGGCGGCGCTGGCCATCCCGATCGCGACATTGCTGGCGCTGGTCCTTGGTTCGCTCGCCGCATTGCGCCCCGACGGCATCTTCGATCGCATCGCCAGCGGCACGTCGCTGGCCGCGGCGGCGCTGCCGGACTTCTGGCTGGCCATTGTCGGCATCCTCATCTTCGCCGTGTCCCTACGCTGGCTCCCGACCTCGGGGATGGGCACACCGCTGCACTGGATTCTGCCCGTGGCGATCCTGGTGTTCCGTCCACTCGGCATTCTGGTCCAGGTGGTCCGCACCTCGATGATCGCCGTGCTCAGTGCCGACTATATCCGCGCCGCGCAGGCCAAGGGCGTCCGCCGGGCGACCATCGTCATGCGGCACGCTCTGCCCAATGCCGTCATTCCGATGCTGATGGTCGTGGCCTATCAGGCTGCCGGGATTCTTAACGGCGCGATCGTGGTCGAGGTGATCTTCGGGTTGCCCGGGGTCGGGCGGCTGATGCTCGATTCCATCGTGTTCCGCGATTTCAACCTGCTGCAGGCGACCGTTGTCGTTACGGCGGTGGCGATCTTTGCTGTAACCGCTTTGGCCGACGTCCTGCATGCTCTCATCGACCCCCGGATCAATCATGGTTGAGGTAAAGGCTGTGACGGCCCCGTCGAACCTGACCCCGATCGTGTTCCTCTGGTTCCTCAGGCACCGGCCTGGGGTGACGCTCTCGATCGCCTATCTGGTGTTGGTGGGGATCGCCGCAATCTTCGGCGCGCACCTGTTCGCAGAGTCGGCGAGCGCCGTTAACTTTGCCAGCCGCAACCTGCCGCCGCTTTCGGTCGAGGCCGGTTGGAATTTCGTTCTGGGCAGTGACTCGCTTGGGCGCCCAACGTTGGACCGGCTGCTTGCGGCCGCCCAGCCCACTGTCGGCATCACACTGCTCGCGGTGACCATCGGTGCCGTTGTGGGGATCTCCCTCGGCCTCGTGGCCGGCATGCGCGAGGGGCCGGTGACGGCGATCATCATGCGCTTCACCGATGCGCTGATGAGCTTTCCGACGCTGCTGCTGGCGATCCTCCTTCTGTACGTAGTCAAGAGCAGTATTGGCACGGTCATCGTTGTTCTCGCGGTCAGCCGCGTTGCCCTGTTCATTCGCGTCACGCGCGCCGAGACCATGGAGATCCGCAGCCGCGTCTATGTCACGGCCTCGCGGGCCATCGGAGCTCCCGTCTCGTGGATCACCCGTGTCCACCTGCTGCCGACCTTACTGCCGACACTGGTGACGCTGCTCGCGGTGGAAGTCGCGTTCACCATGCTGGCCGAATCGAGCCTGAGCTTCATCGGCGTCGGCGTGCAGTCGCCGGGCGTCTCATGGGGCCTGATGGTGGCGCAGGGCCGGGACTATCTGGCGACGCAGTGGTGGCTGGCTTTCTGGCCGGGCCTCGCCATCGTGCTCACCGCCATGTCGCTCATCGTGCTTGCGGACTGGCTGAAGACGGCCCTCGATCCCCGCCAGAAATGGCGCCTGCAGCCCGTGGAGAGTGCCACATGAGCGCCGCTCCGCTGCTGCAGGTCGAAGACCTGTCCATCGAGTTCGGCTGGGGCGCAAGCGCGGTCAAGGCCGTGCGCAATGTGAGCTGGTCGGTTGCGCCCGGCGAGACGCTCGCCATCATCGGCGAGAGCGGCTCCGGCAAGAGCGTCAGCACCTCGACGATCCTCAACCTGCTCCCCACGCCACCTGCGCGCATCACCAGCGGCCGGATACTGTTCGATGGTGTTGACCTTCTGAAGATCAATGCCCGCCAGCGCCGCCAGATCAACGGCAAGCGCATCTCGATGATTTTCCAGGACCCGCTGTCCAGCCTCAACCCCCTGCATACGGTGGGGCGTCACATCACCGAGGCGATGACGGCGCATGGCGTGGACGCACGGTCGGCCCGCACGCGGGCCATGGACCTGCTGATCCGTGTCGGCATTGCCAACCCAGAAACGCGCTTCGACGACTACCCGCACCAGTTTTCCGGCGGCCAGCGGCAACGCATTATGATCGCCGTGGCGATCGCCATGGGACCGGAACTGCTGGTCGCCGACGAGCCTACCAGCGCCCTCGACGTCACCGTCCAGGCCGAGATTCTGCACCTACTTCGGAGCCTGCAGACCGAAACTGGGATGGCGATCGTCATTATCACCCACGACATCAACGTGGCACGCCAGTTCGCAGATCGGGTCGCGGTGATGCACTGGGGTGAAGTGGTCGAAACGGGCCCGACGAACGCGGTTCTGTCCAATCCAACCAACGACTATGCGCGCCGGCTCATCGCTGCCGTGCCGAACCCCAGCGAAGCCATCGTGACCTACGACCGGCCGGCTGGCGGCACGCCGATGTGCAAGGTCTCGAACCTCACCAAGATCTATCCGGCGAGGAAGAATTTCTTCGGCCGCCGCGTCAGTGCGGACAAGATCGCCGTCAAGGATGTCAGCTTCGACATCTTCCCCGACGAGATCGTCTGCGTCGTTGGCGAGACCGGGTCGGGCAAGTCGACGCTGGTCCGCTCGCTCCTGCTGCTCGAGAAGGTCGATACCGGATCCGTGGTCATGGGCGGCAAGAACCTCATGGACCTGGATGCGGAGGCCCTGCGCGCCATGCGGCGCGACATGCAGATCATCTTTCAGGATCCGACGGCTTCGCTGAACCCCCAACTCACCGTCGAGGCGATCATCTGCGAGCCCTGGAACATCCACCAGGATGTGGTGCCGCCGGCCCAGCGCCGCCAGGAGGCCGGGAACCTGCTCGAGCGGGTCGGGCTCAAGCGCGAGCACCTCGACTGGCATCCCCACCAGTTCTCCGGCGGCCAGCGCCAGCGCATCGCCATTGCGCGCGCCCTTGCGCTGCGGCCGCAATTGATCGTTTGCGACGAGGCGGTGTCGGCGCTCGACGTGTCGGTGCGGGCGCAGATTCTCGACCTGCTGGCGGAGCTCAAGGAAGCCACCCGCATGTCGCTCTTGTTCATCACCCACGATCTGAGCCTGGTTCGCCACTTCGCCAACCGCGTCGTGGTCATGCGCGATGGCGAGATCGCCGAGGCGGGGAACGTCCAGGACGTATTCCTGGCGCCCACTCACCCCTACACAAAGAACCTGCTCGGTTCGCTGGAGCGCCTCGTTGAATAGTGTTCTACAGGCGCCAGCGTGTTGGCTCGCCCGTCGCTCATCGACGGGCGAGATTGTCGACGAAACCATCCCAGACGCGGGTCAGGTGATGGTTCAGCGCATTGCGCGCCGCAACGGCGTCGCCATCGGCGATGGCCTGCAGAATCTCGAGGTGCTCGCGGCAGTTCTCGCGGAACCGGCCGGGATAGCGGTTGACGTTGCACATGCGGACGCGGCGGCGGACGGTGGCGATGGTCTGCTCGAGTGCGACATTGCCGCTCGCCTTGGCGATGGCCAGATGCAGGTCTTCGTCGAGGGCGAAGTAGACCGGCAGGTCGGCTTCCTCGCGGCTCGCCATCGCCTCGATGCGGGCCCGGAGATCGGCCAGCACCGCTGGGTCCATGCGACCGGCGGCACAGGCGCAGGCTTCGCCTTCCAGGAGCCGGCGCAGCTGCAGCAGGTCGAGATATTCGCCGATGGTTGGCGAGGGCACCATGTAGAGTCCGTTGGACAGGCGCTCGAGCATTCCCTCGCCGTGCAGGCGGCTGAGCGCGATCCGCAACGGTGTGCGCGAAATGTCCAGTATTTCGGACAACGGGCGCTCCTCGATGACCTTCCCGCCGGGCAATTCGCGCTGGAGGATCATCGATGACAACGCCTGGTAGGTGCTCTCGGAAAGGGTTTGCCCTCCGGCGGGGTTCTTCATCGCATAGCTCCGGCGCGACTGTTCGTTTGGGCCCAACCCTTACCGACGACGCTGCGAAATTTCAATTGAGTTTCATCGCAATCCACGCGGCTAAGTTATCGCGATAAAGGGCTTTTCTGGAAGTTTGAGGCGATCGGGCGTCCGGACGGGCAGCTCGAGACAGGCGCCAGCAGGATGGAGAAAACAATGCGTGACACCAAGCAATCGATGGCGCTGCCCAAGCCGCGCACCCTGATGTGGCTCGACCTGGAGCCGGCGACGCCGACGAGCGATCTCCAGAAGGTGTTCGATGCCACCAAGGAGCGCATCGGCTATGTCCGGAATTCCCAACTGGCCATGGCCGGAATGCCGGACGTCGTGATTGCGCTCGACGGCCTCAGCCGCTCGGTCATGAGGGACGGCGCGGGCACGCTCAGCGCCAAGGAGCGGGAACTGATCGCCCTCGTCGCCAGCGTCGAGAACAGTTGCGTCTCCTGCACGTTCACGCATGCGGCCCGACTGCGCTCGATCACCGCCGACCCGATGTGGACCGCGATTGTCGAGGCCAACTATCGCCATGCCGATTTGTCCGATCGCGAGCGCGCTATTGCCGACTACGCCTACAAGCTGACGGCCCATCCGGCGCAGGTCGACGAGAGCGACCTCGCTCCGCTGCGGACCTGCGGCGTCTCGGAAGAGGACATCTTCTACGTCGTTGCCATCACCTCCTATTTCAATCTGAGCAACCGGCTGATGAGCGGGCTGGGCATGAAGCCCAATCGTGAAGCCTACGAAGCCAGTCGTTGATCACCCGCCACCGGGGAAGAGCACCTTGAGCGACACTGATGGGAACTACCGGTTTGGCACGCGCCTCGTGCAGATGGGACGCTCCCAATCCGACGAGCAGTCCTTCGTAAATCCACCGCTGGAACGAGGCTCCAGTGTGCTGTTCGCCAGCGTTGCGGCACGGGACGCGGTGCGTGAGCGGCCGTTCGATCAGGTTCTGACCTATGGGCTGAAGGGCGGGCCGACGCACTTTCACCTCGAGGATGCCATTGCCGAGATTGAGGGCGGCAGCCGCTGCCAGATCGTTTCGACTGGATTGGCCGCGGTGACGACGGCACTGTTCGCCTTCGTCAGGGGTGGCGGACACTGCCTGATCCCGGACAGCGTCTACGGGCCGACCCGCACCTTCCTGGCGACCATCGGGAAGGAGTGCGGGATTTCCGCAACTTACTATCCGCCCGATACGGACGAAGCCGGACTGCGGAGCCTGATGCAGGACAACACCACGGTCGTCTATGCCGAGAGCCCGGGCAGCCACACGATGGAGATCCAGGACGTTCCCATGCTGTCGCGCGTCGCCCGTTCGGCGAATGCGAAGCTGCTGATGGACAACACCTGGGGCCTCTCCTTCTTCAAGCCGTTCGAGCACGGTGTCGACTGCTCGATCCAGGCCGGCACGAAGTACATCGGCGGGCATTCGGACTTGCTGCTGGGCGCGATCACGACCAACAGCGACGAGGATTGGCAACGCCTGCGCAGCACGGCGGTGACCCTGGGTCAGTATGCCAGCCCTGATGATTGCTGGCTTGCCCTGCGGGGCCTGCGGACCCTGCGGGTCCGCATGGCCGAACACATGCGCGCCGGTATCGAGGTCGCACAGTGGCTGCGCGGCCGGCCGGAGGTGGGCGAGGTGTTGCATCCGGCTCTGCCGGGTGCTCCAGGCCACGAGCTCTGGAAGCGGGACTTCTCGGGCGCCTGCTCGCTGTTCTCGGTCGCACTCGATCCCAGCTACTCATACGACGACATGGTCGCCCTGATTGATGCCCTGAAGCTGTTCGGCATCGGGGCCTCCTGGGGCGGCTTCGAGAGCCTGGTCATGCCGACCACCAGGACCATCACCCGCCAGCATCACCGCGAGCACCCCGCCGGCCCCATGCTTCGCCTGCATGTCGGGCTGGAGGACACGCGCGACCTGATCGCCGACCTCGAAGCGGGCTTCGCTGTGCTGAACAAAATTCGTGCGCAACGGACATAGCGTCCTTCGCCCCACCCAACCAGGAACCTGTCATGAGCAACATCACCCGTATCGATCCGAACCATCGCCGTAGCCGCGTCGTCGTCCACGGCGACACCGTCTACCTGGCCGGTCAGGTGGCCGCTGATACCAGTGGCGACATCACGCATCAGACCAAGGGCGCGCTCGCCAATGTCGATGCGATGCTGGCCCGCGCGGGTAGCGACAAGAGCAAGGTCCTCAGCGCCACCATCTGGCTGAGCGACCTCGGCAACTTCAAGGCCATGAATGAGGTCTGGGACGCCTGGATCGATTCCCAGAATCCGCCCGCGCGGTCCTGCGGCGAGGTCAAGCTGGCCCGGCCGGATCTGCTGATCGAAGTGATCGTGGTGGCGGCTCGCTAGGCCGGGCCAAAGATTCAAGAGGATGGCCATCGTGTCAGACGCAAACATTCAGGAAGCCGCCGACCGGATATGGCAGGCCTGGGAAACCGGGCAGGTGATCGCCCCCGTTCGCGACCGCATCGGCGCGGGGGATGTGGCGGCCGCCTATCAGGTCCAGGAGATCAATACCCGACGCTGGGAGGCGCAGGGGCGCAAGATTTCCGGCCGCAAGATCGGTCTCACCGCCAAGTCCGTCCAGGCGCAACTGGGGGTGGATCAGCCAGACTACGGCATCCTGTTTGCCGACATGGAAGTGCAGTCCGGCGAGGAGATCGCCATGGGCCGCGTACACCAGCCCAAGGTCGAGGCCGAAGTCGCTTTCGTCATCTCCGCTCCGCTGGTGGGCGAGCATCTCACCATGACGCAGCTCATTGCCTCGGTCGGCTTTGCCTTGCCGGCCATCGAAGTTGTGGGGAGCCGCGTCAGCAACTGGGACATCCGTATCGCCGATACTGTGGCGGACAATGCCTCCAGCGGCCTCTACGTCCTCGGCCAGTCGCCGCGCCAGCTCGGCGACTTCGATCTGCGGCTGTGTGGGATGGTGATGCTGCGCAACAACGAGCCGGTCTCGTTCGGAGCGGGTGCCGCGTGCCTGGGCAGTCCGCTCAACGCCACGCTCTGGCTTGCCCGCACGATGGCGAAGGCAGGGCGTCCCCTCAATCCCGGCGATGTCGTCCTCTCGGGGGCGCTCGGTCCGATGGTTGTGGCGCAGCCGGGCGATGTCTTCGAAGCGCGGATCAATCGGCTGGGCTCGGTCAGCGTCAGCTTCGGAATGGAACCGAGATCATGACGAAAGTGAAATGTGCCGTCATCGGGTCGGGCAATATCGGCACAGACCTGATGATCAAGATCATGCGCAATTCCAGCATTCTGGAAATGGCGGCGCTGGTCGGCATCGATGCAGCGAGCGATGGCCTGGCACGGGCACGGCGACTGGGAGTGGCCACAACGCACGAAGGTCTCGACGGCCTACGCCGGCTTGCCAGCTATCCGGACATCCGCGTCGTGTTCGACGCGACCAGCGCCGGCTCGCATAAGGCGCATAGCGAGGCGCTGCTGGCCGACGGCAAGCAGGTGATCGACCTGACGCCGGCCGCGATCGGGCCCTTCACGATTCCGTCGGTCAACCTCGACAGCAACCTCGACCAGGGCAATGTCAACATGGTCACCTGCGGCGGCCAGGCGACGATTCCGATCGTTGCGGCGATCAACCGGGTCAGTCCCGTTCGCTATGCCGAAATCGTCGCTTCGATCAGCTCGAAATCGGCCGGTCCCGGTACGCGTGCCAACATCGATGAGTTCACCGAAACGACGGCGCGGGCCATCGAGGATGTTGGCGGGGCACAGCACGGCAAGGCGATCATCATCCTCAATCCGGCCGAGCCGCCGATGATCATGCGCGATACCGTGTTCTGCTTCTGCGACACGGCCGATGTCAACGATATCAGGGCGTCGGTCGAGGCGATGGTCCGCGAGGTGCAGGCCTATGTGCCCGGCTATCGGCTGAAGCAGGACGTGCTGTTCGACCATGTCGGCTCGAACGCGCCGCTGCTGATCCCCGAAATGGGCGGCAGCTTCACCGGCATCAAGGTGTCGGTGTTCCTCGAGGTGGAGGGCGCGGCCCACTATCTGCCGGCCTATGCCGGCAATCTCGACATCATGACGTCGGCCGCGGTGCAGACAGCGGAGCGCCTGGCGGAAAAGCGCAACTGGTGGAGGGCCGCGTGATGGCGAGACTCTACATTCAAGACGTCACCCTGCGCGACGGCATGCATGCCGTGCGGCATCAGTACGATCTGGGGCATGTCCGCGACATCGCCCAGGCGCTCGATGAGGCCGGGGTCGACGCCATCGAGGTCGCTCATGGCGATGGCCTCGCCGGCTCGACCTTCAACTATGGCTTTGGCGCCCACACCGATACCGCCTGGATCAGGGAAGCGGCGAAGGTGTGCAAGCGGGCCCGGCTGACGACGCTGCTGCTGCCCGGCATCGGCACGGTCGAGGATCTGAAGCGCGCCCGCGACGACGGCGTGCAGTCGGTCCGCATCGCCACCCATTGCACCGAGGCCGACGTGAGCGCGCAGCATATCGGCGCCGCAAGGGAGATGGGGCTCGACGTGTCCGGTTTCCTGATGATGTCGCATATGAGCGCGCCCGAAGCTCTCGCGGCACAGGCCGCGAAGATGGAATCCTACGGGGCCCATTGCGTCTACGTCACCGATTCCGGCGGCGCTCTCACCATGGCAGGCGTCGAGGCGCGTTTCGCGGCCTACGATCGCGCCCTGCGGCCCGAAACGCAGCGCGGTGCGCATATGCACGAAAACCTGTCGCTCTCGGTGGCCAACAGCATCACGGCCGTCCAGAACGGCGCGACGCGAGTGGACGCATCCCTCGCCGGCATGGGCGCTGGCGCAGGCAACTGCCCGATCGAGGCCTTCGTGGCGGTCGCCAATGTCTATGGCTTCGAGCATGGCTGTGACCTGTTCAAGCTGCAGGACGCCGCCGAGACCCTGGTCCGTCCGCTGCAGGACCGACCGGTGCGCGTCGACAGGGAAACCCTGACCCTCGGTTACGCCGGTGTCTATTCCTCGTTCCTGCGTCATGCCGAGAACGCCGCATCCATCTACGGGCTCGATACCCGCGAGATCCTGGTGGAGCTGGGCAGGCGCGGCATGGTCGGCGGACAGGAAGACATGATCGTCGACGTCGCGCTCGACATGATTAAGCAGAAAGAAGAAACGCCATGATCGACCTGGCACGAATGGCCGAGATCGTCGACGACGCGGCACTCAGCGCCACAACGATTCCGCAGTTCTCCGACGAGCGGGCACTGACGGTGGCCGAGGGCTACGAGATCCAGAAGCTGTCGATGCACCGGCGCTATGCGCGCGGCGACAAGCGGATCGGCATCAAGATGGGCTTCACCAGCCGCGCCAAGCAGCTGCAGATGGGGCTCGATGATCTCATCTGGGGCCGTTTGACCGAGACCATGCGGGTGCCCGAGGGCGGCACTATCTCGATGGCGCAGTATGTGCACCCGCGGGTCGAGCCGGAGATCGCCTATCTCATCAAGCATCGGCTGGAAGGCAGCGTCTCGGCCCTCGAGGCGCTCAATGCCGTGGCCGGCGTGGCCTGCGCCCTGGAAGTGATCGACAGCCGCTATGCGGACTTCAAGTTCGACGTGGGCGACGTGCTGGCCGACAACACATCGGCAGCCGGCTTCGTCATCGGCAACTGGCACGCGCCGGACACCGACATGGTCAATCTCGGCCTCGTCCTTTCGATCAATGGCCGCCCCCGGCAGATCGGCTCGACCGCCGCGATCATGGGCAATCCTGCCCGGGCCCTGGTTGCCGCCATCCGCATGGCTGCCGAAGTCGGCGAGCCGCTGGAGCCGGGCGACATTGTCCTGGCCGGAGCCGCCACCGCCGCCGTTGAGTTGGCGGTCGGCGACCATGTCGAAGCCCAGTTCGAGACCCTGGGCTCCATCGGTTTCGCCATTATCGAGTAGAGTCGAGATTTCAGCATGAGTGCTCCCCAGCCAATCGCCCTGCCACCCCACCGAGGCAGGCCCGTCTACGGCGCCAAGCTCGGCATCATCATTCTCGACACGCGCTTCCAGCGCTTTGTCGGCGATATCGGCAATGCCGAGACCTTTCGCTACCCGGTTCAGTATTCGGTGGTGAGCGGTATCTCGCTGGGCGCCGAGCTCACACCCGAGGGTGAGACGCTGCAAGTCTTCTATCGCGCGATCGATGATCTGGTGGCGCGCGGCGTGGATGGCATCTCGACCAGTTGCGGCTTTCTCGCAATCATGCAGCCCCATCTGACGGCCCGCAGCCCCGTCCCCGTTGCGAGCTCGAGTCTGCTGCAGATTCCGATGATCCAGCGCATGCTGCCGAGCGGCAAGCAGGTGGGCGTCGTCACCGCCAAGAAGCCGGCATTGACGCCCGGCCACTTTGCCGGGGTGGGGGTCTCGTTCGACGGCCCGATCGCCGGCATGCCACTGGACGGCTACTTCCGCGCCAACCTGGTCAGCGGCAATCCCCACATCGATTTCGCGCGGCAGGAGGCCGAGGTGCTCGATACCGTTGGCGCGCTCCTGCAGGAGAGCCCGAACATCCGGGCGCTCGTCTTCGAGTGCACCAACCTCTCGCCCTATTCCGCCGCGGTCGAGCGGGAGTTCGGGCTGCCGGTCTACGACGTCATCACCATGCTCGACTGGTTCCACGCGGGTCTGCGTCCCCGCCAATACAGGTAGGCCAATGTCGCTCTCCCCAAAGACCTCGAGCCGCGTCACCCGCCTCGGCATCATCGGCGCCGGCCGCATTGCCAGGGCGGTCATGGACAGCATCCGGAGCGGCGAGGCCGGCGACTATGAGGTCTGCAGCGTGCTGGCGCGACGCCCGGCCGACCGCACGGGTATCGACGCGCCGCTGACGACGAGCCGAGCGGAGTTTCTTTCCTCCGCTCCCGATCTCATCATCGAAGCGGCCGGCCCTCCCGCCCTGGCCGAGCATGGTGTGGACGCGATCGCGGTCGCCGACATCTGGTCGATCAGTGGAATGGCGCTCGCCGATGCCGACTTCGCCCGCCGGATAGAAGCGGCGGGGCGGCAGTCTGGCCATCGACTCCGGCTGGTCGGCGGTGCCATCGCTGGGCTCGATGCTGCAGCCATCGCCGCCAGAGACCCGAACGCCCGCATCCGCGTTGAAGCGATCACCGACGACGCGAGCGTCGGAACGCCCAGCTTCGTCGGCAGCGCGCGCGCGGCCATGGCGCAGCTGCACGGCGTCAACGTCGTGGCGGCCGCCGCCATTGCCGGCACCGGGCTCGATGCCACCGACCTTGTCTTCTTTGATCGCAAGCCAGGGGCCCGCCGCTATTTCAACATCCACATCGACAGCAGCGTCGGCAAATACATGATGAGCAGCAGTCCCAATCTGTCGCCGGAGACAGGTGCGACCGCTGTTGTGGCCGCATCGGTGGTCACGGCCCTGGTGCAGGCGCAGCAAACCATCTGGGCAGGCTAGCCCGGCCCATGGTTGACGGGCTTGGCGCGACACAATCGATGACGCGATCGGGATTCTTCTGGCGGGCCGCGCTGGCCCTGCTGATTGGTGCCGTATCGGGCGTTCTGGCTGCCGCTATTGGTCTGCCCCTGCCGTGGATGCTCGGTCCGATGATCGGCACCACGATTGCGGCGCTGGCGCGGGCACCGATCGTTGCACCGCTCGGTCTGCGCACCATGTTCCTCCCCATCCTCGGGGTCATGCTCGGCTCCAGTGTCAACGCCTCGCTCCTTGCTGCCATCGGCCAATGGACGGTAACCCTGGCGCTCCTGATCCCCTTCGGCGTGACTGCCGCAACGGCGTCCTATTGGCTGTACCGGCGGATCGGCCGCTACGACCCGGTGACATCGTTCTTCAGCGCCATGCCAGGCGGCCTCAATGACATGGTCATCATGGGCGGCGCCGAGGGCGGCGACGAAAAGCGCATCGCCATGGCTCATGCGATCCGCATTCTCGCCGTCATCCTTCTGGGCGTCCTGTTCTTCGGTCTCGCGCTCGGCGTCACCAGCCGCGATGCACCGCCGCCGGTGCTGGGGCTGGACCAGCTGACGGTGCAGGACTGGCTGATCCTGTGCGGCTGCGCTCTCGTCGGGACGCCCCTGGCGCAACTCCTGCGCCTGCCTGCTCCGGTGATCGTCGGCCCCATGCTGCTCAGTGCCGCCGTGCATGTCGGCGGACTGGTCGCAGTCGGACCGCCCACGCTCATCGTCATCGTGGCGCAGGTGGTCATCGGAACGCTGATCGGTGCTCGCTTCGTGGGCACCGCGATCGGCCAGGTCGGGCGCGACATGCTGCTCGGTTTCGGCTCGTCGCTGCTCATGATCGCGGTGGCGGTGCTGTTCGCCGTGGTCGTCAATCGCCTGACCGGCACGGAGGTTTCGCATGCATTCCTCGCCTACTCGCCCGGTGGCCTGACCGAGATGAGTCTGCTCGCCCTCGCTATGGGTCAGGAGGTGGCCTACGTCTCGGTTATGCATGTGGCGCGGCTTACGCTGGTTGTCTTTGCCGCGCCGCTTGCCTTGCGCTGGCTGCGTCCGCGACGGAAATTGCCAGCGAGTGGAGAATAGGCCGCGATGACCGATACTTATGATCTGCTGGTCGTCGGCGGTGGCCTGATCGGGTCCGCGGTTGCCTGGGGCGCGGCCGCTGCCGGGGCGAGAGTTGTGGTCATCGATGGTGAAGACGCCGCCTATCGCGCCTCGGTGGGCAATTTCGGTTTGCTCTGGACCCAGGGCAAGGGAATCAAATCGCCGGCCTATGCCGAGTGGACGCGTGCTGCCGTCCGGCTGTGGCCGGAATTCGCCGATCTGCTGGCCGCCGCAAGCGGCATCGACATCGGGTTCGAGCAACGGGGCGGACTGCACTTCGTGCTCTCCGAGGCCGAGGCGGAAAAGCGCATGGCGCAGCTCGCGCCCGCCGGCTCGCCGAAAGACGATTTCGCCGTCGAGTTCATCCCGGCCGACATCCTCCGCACCACTATGCCCGATCTCGGGCCGGAGGTTTATGGCGCGACGTTTTGCCGGCGCGATGGTGCGGTCAATCCGCTGCTGCTCCTGCAGGCCCTGCGGGTCGCGCTGGCGAACAGCGGCGTCACGACGCTGACGGGCCGGTCCGTGGACGACATCCGCCCCTCCGCTGGCGGCTTTGCGGTGTCCGTGGGTGGGCGCGAGGTGCGGGCCGGCCGATTGCTGCTCGCCGCCGGCCTTGGCAGTCGCGACCTCGGGCGGTCCGTCGGCCTCGATCTCGCGATCTTCCCGCAGCGCGGACAGCTGATGATCTCGGCGCGCACGACGCCGCTGCTCGACTTGCCAGCAAGCGCCATCCGCCAGAACCGCGAGGGCACGATCATGCTCGGCTCTACGCAGGAGAATGTCGGCTTCGACAAATCCATTGGCCTGCCGCAACTGGCAGTCATCGCCCAGCGCGCCGTGCGCATCTTCCCGCGCATTGCCGAGCTGGACCTCGTGCGCAGCTGGTCCTGCCTGCGGGTCATGACCCCCGACGGCTATCCGATCTATCAGCAATCCGAGCAGTACCCGGGCGCGTTCGCCGCGACCGCACATAGCGGAGTCACGCTCGCGGGCATTCATGCCCTCGCACTGGCTCCCGCCCTGTTGTCTGGCACGCTTCCGCAAGGGGTTGAAGCGTTTGCCGCCGATCGCTTCGGCGACTGGCAGGGGCACACCGGCGGTTCGGAACATTAGGGGGCTGCAATGTTCAAGAGGCTCGCACCCGAGGATGGCACGCAGAACCGGGCAGTCGACATCGTCGTGAACGGCCGCACCATTGCGGCCCAGGAGGGCGACAGCGTGGCGGCCGCATTGCTGGCGGCAGGGGAGCTGCACTTCCGCATATCGCCTACGGCGACAGGGCCTCGCGGCCCGTATTGCCTGATGGGAGTGTGCTTTGAATGCCTCGTCACCATAGATGGCCGTGCCAATCGCCAGGCCTGCATGACCGCGGTCAGGCCCGGCATGACCGTGACGATCGCGGGAGCCGCGAGCCATGACTGAGCCGGCATCCGAACCCTGGGACGCGGTGGTCGTCGGTGCCGGTCCCGCCGGCCTTGCCGCATCGACGCTGCTGGCAGAACACGGCACGCGCGTCCTGCTGCTGGACGAGCAGCCCGAACCGGGCGGGCAGATCTATCGCGGCATCGAGCGCGCCGCAGCCGGTGGAACGCGCGCCAGAATCCTGGGCGCCGACTACATGCATGGTGCCAGCCTCGTTGCTCGCTTCCGCGCCAGTTCGGTCACCTATCGAGCGGAGACGAGTCTGTGGCACGCCACGCCGGAGCTCGCGCTGTTTGCCAGCCATCGGGGCGCGACCGACAGGCTCCATGCGTCGCAGCTCATCCTCGCCACTGGAGCGATGGAGCGGGCCGTACCTGTCCCCGGATGGACCCTGCCGGGCGTGGTGACGGCCGGCGCGCTGCAGATCCTGATCAAGGGCAGTACGCTCGCACCTGATCAGCCGGTTGTCCTCGCCGGGTCTGGACCGCTGTTCTACCTGCTGGCAACGCAGTGCCTGGCTGCCGGCGTGCCCATTGCCGCGTTGCTCGATACGGCCGAACCTCGCCACATGGCCGCGGCGGCCGGCGCGCTGCCGCGCGCTCTGACCGGAGCAGGACCGAGCTATCTGCGCAAGGGATTTGCGCTGATGGCGCAACTGCGTCGGGCCAGTATCCCCACGTTCCGAGCGGTGCGCGACCTTGAGATCCTCGGCGACGACCGGGTGGCGGCCGTACGGTTCAAGTCCCGCAACAGGGAGCACGAGCTTGCCGCGAGTCTGGTTGCCCTGCATGAAGGCGTCATTCCCGGACAGAACGCGACGCGCCTGCTGGGATGTGACCATGTCTGGGATGTGCATCAGTTCGCCTTCCGGCCGACGCTCGATGCCTGGGGCCTGACCAGCAATCCCGCCATTCATGTTGCGGGCGACGCCGGCGGCATCGTCGGCGCGCGGGCGGCGGAGCACCAGGGGCGCCTCGCTGCCCTCGATGCGCTCAGCCGGCTCGGGCGTATCGATAGCGCCACCCGCGACCGGCACGCCGCGGTGGAGCGCAGAGCCCTCAGTGCGCACCTCGCTGTGCGGCCGCTGCTGGACCGGGCCTATCCGCCGCCAGCGGACATCAGCACGCCCGCCCATGATGTGATCGTGTGCCGGTGCGAGACGGTGACGGCCGGTGAGGTTCGCGACCTCGCGAGGCAAGGGCTGGGCCCCAACCAGATCAAGGCAGCGCTTCGCTGCGGCATGGGGCCTTGCCAGGGGCGCCTCTGCGGTACGACGGTTACGCAGATCGTCGCCGAGGCGCGTGGGAGTGCTCCCGAGGGTGGCGACTATTACAGCATTCGCGCGCCGCTCAAGCCGGTATCGATTGGCGAGATCAGCACACTGGGCTAGGGCAGGGCTGGGCCGCTGTCGGCGTCAGATGGTGGGCTCGATAGCGCTCCGAGCACCCGGATCCACGAGCGGATGCCGCGGTGGTAGCTCTCGAGGTCATACTTCTCGTTGGGCGAGTGGATGTTGTTGTCGATCCGCGCAAAGCCGATGAGGAGAGTATCGAGCGCCAGGAGGCGCTTGAACTCGCCCACGACCGGAATCGAGCCGCCCGAGCCGGTGATGACTGCCGGCTTGCCCCACTCGTCCGACAATGCCCCAACCGCGCGACCAAGCTCGAGACCGCTATCGGCAACGGTGATCGCCGGCGAGCCCCCGTGGTCGGTGAAGCGCACCGTGCAGTCGGGCGGCAATCGCTTCTCGACATGCTGGCGGAAAGCCTTTCGCACCTTGTCGGGGTCCATCCTTGAAACAAGCCGGAACGAGATCTTGGCGCTCGCTTTGGCGGGTATGACGGTCTTGAATCCTTCGCCCGTATAGCCTCCGCTCATTCCGTTGATCTCGCAACTTGGCCGTGCCCACAATGTCTCGAGGACGGAGCGATCCCTCTCGCCGGCCGGAACCGAAAGTCCGACCTTGCCAAGAAAGGCTGCCGCGTCAAAGCCCAGACCTGACCACTGTGCCCGCAGCTCAGGGCTGATTTCGTCCACATCGTCGTAGAACCCCGCTATGGCGACGCTGCCATCGGGGGCCCGGAGGCTGGCGATGATCTCGGCAAGGACCTGGTTGGGATTTCGCGCGGCATTGCCATAGCTGCCCGAGTGCAGATCCATGCTGGCACAGGTGATCTCGATCTCCTCCGCCACCAGTCCCCGCAGCATGGTGATCACAGAGGGCGTCTGGGCGTCCCACATGCGCGTGTCGCATACCAGCGCGATATCGGCTGCTCCCAATTCGGCCGTATGCTCGGCCAGGAAACCCGGCAGACTGGGCCCGCCGCTCTCCTCTTCGCCTTCGATGATCATCGAGACCCGCACAGGGAGCCTGCCGGTCACCGCCTTCCAGGCGCGGCAGGCTTCGATGAACGTCATCATCTGCCCTTTGTCGTCCGACGCGCCACGGGCAACGATGATCGTCCTGCCATTGGCGTCCGTTCGCACCACGGGTTCAAACGGATCGCTCTGCCAGAGCGCGAGCGGATCGACTGGCTGCACATCGTAGTGAGCGTAGAAGAGCACATGCGGACCGCTTTGCTCCGGGCTGTGCGCCACGACCACCGGATGGCCCGGTGTCGGCCGGACGCTCGCGTCGAATCCAAGCGTCTGCAGCCCTTCCGCCAGCCAGGATGCCGCCTGCCTGCATTCGTCGGCAAAAGCCGGATCCGTCGAGATGGACCGAATTCGCAGCAGCGCCTTGAGACGCTCCAATCCCGCCTCGACATCCTCCTCCAGACGCGCAAGAACGCTGTCGATCTGACTCGCCATATCCACTGGTCAACCGGCCTCCATTTGCTCACCCCTAACGTGGGCAGGGCCGGAATTGCAACCATTGGCAGCTCCAGGCGTCACGTCGTATCAGATCGTTCTAGTGTGAGCGTGTGCTGTCGCCGTTTCGCACCCTCGCGCTGAGCTGTTCGAGGCTGCTGTCCGCCTCGGACGCCAACCTGTCATGGATGCTCTCCGTGAGCTCGATGCGGGCGTTGTCGAACGCCATGAGCAACGCGCCGAGCACCGGCTCCTGGCCGATCCTGGTTGTGGCAAAGCCGCTCTCCTGCGGCAGGTGACGCTGCAGGGCCGACTTTAGCGTCCCCGCCCGATCGCGAAACAGTCCGCCATTGAGGACGAGTGTGCTGTCGGGGGGCTGCAAGCCGACCTGTCGGGCGGCTGCCAGCGCGTAGTCGGAGAGCTTGCGTGCATGTTCATCCACAATGCGTGTTGCCACCGGGTCGCCGGCGCGCGCGCAGTCGAGCACGGCCGGCGCGAGCCTGGCATAGTCCGGCTCGGTCAACGCCGGCCGGTCATGGCCGAAGATCGTTCGCAGCACGGTTGCCACGTCATCACGATCGAAGTGAGTCAGCACGGCTGCGCGCAGCTCTGTAGCGGGCGCGATCCCCAGCTCCCCACGCAGCACCTCGTACAAGGCATCGTGCCCCATGCGCCCGCCGCCCATCGGCTCGGCCCAGAATCCACTGTGCCAGCTTCGCCCGCTGGCGTTGCGGGCGGCCGCCGCGAGGCCGGTGCCGTAGCTGAGCACGACGCCGACGCCATCGTCCGTTCCCGCGCGCAGGGCAGGGATGGCGTCGTTGGCGACGCTCACGCGCTGCCCGTAGCCACGGTTCCGGATATGCGCTTCGAGATAAACCATGTCCTCGGGCCAGTCCGCGCCCGCCAGCCCGAAGGCGCCGTAGGTAATCTGCTGGGGACCGATCCCGGCGGCGGCGAGTGCTTCGTTCACCGCAGCGTCAAGCTCGCCGAGCGCGTCGGCCTCACTCGGAGCGTTGAAGATGTCGCTGCATCCGGCACGACCGGCGCCCACGACCTGGCCGTCCGCGCGCGCCACCAACGCGATGGTCTTGGTGTTGCCTCCGTCGACCCCCAGCAGGAACTGGTCAGCCATCTGCCAGGAGCCGACCGGGCAGGTACTGCCCCTGCGCCGCGCAGAAGTCGTCGAAGACGGCTTCCGCCTTGGCCGTTGACATCACAAGGGGGTTGGCCGCCAGCGCCCGGATGGCATCACGGCGGGTCCCGGACCACGCGGCTTGCGCGGTCAGCGCCTGATATTCACCCAGCATCTCAACCAGTCCGACGACATGCCGCGGCAGGCGGCCATCGGCGATGCGGTCGACGCCATGCCTGTCGAAGCGTCCACGCATTTCGACCACGAGATCGTCGGGGAAATCGGTCAGGGCGCCGTGATTGGGGCAATTGACCGGCAGCACGTCACCGCGATCGTTGAAGATGGCATCCATGGCGTCGATGGCGAGCTCGAGCTCGTGGATGCCGCCGCGCGAGCGCTGTGGATCGAGCTTGGGCGCATCGGACTCCGCCTGCTCGACATAGTGCTGCCAGTAGTCGGGGACCTTGGCGAGAATGTCCTGCGCGCGGGTTGTCGCCTTCGCGGAGAGTTCGCGTACGATCTCGTCGCGATAGTAGTAGTACTGGAAATAGTCCGCCGGGATGCTTTGCATCTCCACCGCGAGGCGGAGCAGGCGCAGGCGCGTGACGTTGACGTCGGGCTTGTCGCGGAGCCGCCCATAGGCCTCCTCGAGCAAAGGCATGACATCCTTGCCCTCATAGAGATGGCGCACCGACCAGCTGCCATGGTTGAGACCGATCATCACGGTGTCGAGCTTGTCGGGGTCGAGGCCTGCGAAGCGCGCCGTCGCCTCCGGGAAGTCGTAGGGCCCCTCGCAGAAGGAGAGGAAGGGCACGCTGGAATTGTGCGTTACCGCCTCGGAGATGATGTTGATCGGATTGGTGTAGTTGAACACCCGCGCGCGCGGCGCAACGCGCTCGACATCGGCGATGATGTCCTTCATCGCGTTGATCGAGCGCAGCGCCATCATGAAGCCGCCAGGCCCCTGCGTTTCCTGCCCGATGAGCCCATGCTTGAGCGAGATGCTCTCGTCGAGATAGCGTGCCTCGAAGCCGCCAGGCCGATAGCTCGTAAGCACGGCGTCGCAGTCGGTGAGCGCAGCGCGACGGTCGGTGCTCACCGACACCGTGAGGTCCATGCCGCGATGACGCGCCATCTTCTGGGCGATCATCTTCACGATATCGAGGCGAGCCGGATCGAGATCGAACAGAACGATTTCCGATCCTTCGAAGTTCTCGCCCTGCTCGATGAAGGAAGCGACCGTGCCGGGCGCGCGAGTGCTGCCGCCGCCGATATAGACCAACTTGATACGCGCCATGTCGATTGTGTTCCTGAAACTGAGCTGGTTGCGATGCGCCGCTATCTCGTCGGCGGCTTGCGCGGCGCCGGCTGCAAGCGATACCGGTCGCCGCGATACAGGGAACGGGCAAACTCGATTGGTCTGCCGTCATCCAGAAACGTGATCTGCTCGGTGGCGAGCAGTGCGGCGGGAAGCGGGAGCTGCAGCAGGGCGGCTTCCTCTTCGCTCGCAAGGTCCGCACTTGCAGAGGTCTGCGCATCGACAATCTTGAGGCCGTACTGTGCCTGCAGCACCTGATAGAGCGACGCGTTCTCGAGACTCAGATCGAGCAAGCCCGGCACCAGCGAGGATGGCAGGAAGGTGCTTTGGATCGCCATCGGCTCGTTGTCGGCAAGGCGCAGCCTTCGGAGGAAAACCAGCGGGTGGCCGACGACCACCCCGAGGATGTTGGCGAGCGAGGTCGAGGCACTGACGATGCGGGTGTCGAGCAGCTTGCTGAGCGCCGTCATGCCGCGCAGCCGCATGTCTTCGGTGAAGCTGATCAGCGGTCCGAGCTCCGCGTCGCGCTTCGGTTCGGCCACGAACAGGCCGCTCCCCTGCCGGCCGTAGATCGTACCTTCCTGGATCAGCTCGTTGATCGCCCGACGGACCGTCATGTGACTGAGGCCGTGGTCCTCGCCGAAGTCGCGCTGCGATGGCAGGCGCGAGTGCGGCTTGTAGACCCCCTTGGCGATATCGCTGGCGATCCGGTCCTTGAGCTGGAGGTAAAGTGGGGTGGATTCGGGGCTCACTAGATGCTCCTCACGACCTTTGCGATGCGCCGGAACTGCGGCTCGAGGCCGAGTGTCCGCGCCAGCGTTTCAGCAAAGACCTGCATGGGGACGACATCAAGTAGCGGGCTCAGGAGTTCCCCGAAATGTCGTGCCGGCGGCCTGGCTGGGTGAACGACCTGGCCCTCCGAGACGGCCAGGACCGTCGTGCCATAGGCAGCGAGCTCGGCCGAGAGATCTGCCGTCGAACGGGCGGTTACGCCGCCGCTGCCGAGCACCACGACGGCGCAGTGCTCGTCGGCTACCTCGATCAGGCCGTGCCGGAACGCGCCGATGCCAGCCGCAATGGCGGGACGCTTCACCCATTCGCCCATCATCATGGCGCCCTGCCGAGCGGTGGCGACATGAGGGCCGTGCCCGACGAAGTAGAGCCGCTCGATACTGGAAAGCCGCTCCAGCCAGAGCGAGCCGACGGCCTCGCGCGCGTCCACGATCGCCTCGACCGCGTCCGCCACGCGCGACAGAATGGACTCATTCGCTTCGCCGGGGCGCCACGCCTCAGCCAGCAGCCATAGGCAGGCAAGCGTGTTCAGATAGGTCTTGCTCGCAACCGTGGTCTCTGCTCCCGCTTCGATCGGCAATACCACTGCACTGGCCGAGCCGAGCGCGCCGTCTGGATGATTGGTGATGCCGATCACCGGTACGCCAGGCGGAACGATATCGAGCAGCGGCAGGATCTCTGCACTGGCGCCGGACTGGGAGATCACAATGACGCAATCATTGCCCTCGAACAGCAGCCGACTGAAATGCAGCAGCTCCGACGCTTCCACCGCGATGGCCCAGATGCCGCGCGCCTGCAGCACGTGGGTGGCCCAGAGCGCGGCATGAAACGACGCGCCCATGCCGGCAATCAGGACCCGCCTCGGGGTGCCGATTCGGCCGACAAGATGCTCCATGCGGCCGCCGGCATAGCAAGCAAGCATGTGGCGCAGGGCGGCCGGCTGCTGGGCAATTTCGTCCTGAAAGGCGTTCAATTCAAAGGCTTTCGACTGAGTTATATATACGAGTATATCGATTGCGCTGTCCGCGCAAGATGGGTCGCACTTCTGGCTGCACTTTGGAAGCCCCGCCTTCACGTCATTGTCATGATCAATGGCTAGACACTAGGCCAACGAAGGCAGGGAAGCTGATCATGGGCATGTCGGAAAGAAGGATAGATAACCGGCTCCCGGGCATCTCCGCAGATCACAGAAAGGGTCGGAACATGCTCGAAACGAAGACGCATTGCCAAGCTTGTCTAAGCTGGTATATATATGTTGTGCTAAGCGGTCGGGCGGTCATTCGCCGAGATCGCGGGATGGCCAGCCGTGCCATCGAGAACAGCAAGCAAGGGGAGGGACGAATGGACCGCAACAGCCGCAAGAGGCGAGTGACGATCGGAGCAGCAGCGCTGCTCGCTACGCTGGTTCCGGTAGCAGTCTACGCTCAGGACAATGCATGCACGACCTATAATGAAGCGCCGCAACTGGCCGAGAGAGTCGCCGCTGGCGACCTGCCGCCCGTGGCGGAGCGTCTGCCGGAGCATCCGGTGGTGCTGACGCCGGCCGAGCAGGTCGGCACGTATGGCGGGATCATGAACAGCCTCTACGATGGCGGGCGCGTCGCCGACTTCCGCATGTATGGCTACGAGGGGCTGGTTCGCTGGAGCCCCGACGGCAACGATGTTGTGCCCAACATCGCAGAGAGCTGGGAGGTCAACGAGGACGGCACGCGCTACACCTTCCATCTGCGCAAGGGCATGAAGTGGTCCGACGGGCAGCCCTTCACCGCCGACGACATCCTGTTCTGGTGGGACCGTGTCGAGAACAATCCCGACATCGTGCCGACGCCCTACAGCATCTATCTCGTCAAAGGCGAGGCGGCGAAAGTGGAGAAGCTCGACGACTACACCGTCGCGTTCTCCTGGAGCAATCCGAACGGACTCTTCCTGCTCAACCTCGCGGCGGCCTATGGCACGCGCATCGGCCAGTTCGCCAAGCACTACCTCGAGCAGTTCGACAACAAGGCCAATCCCGAAGGCGTCGCCAAGATGATGGCCGAGGCGGGGCAGACGACCTACGGCACCTGGTGGATCTCGCGGGTTGGCACCTACGGGCAGCCCGCCGAGTACAACGATCCCAAGCGCCCGCTGCTGCAGGCGTGGATCCCGACCGAGCCCTATATCGGGGCGGAGCGCTTCACCTTCGTGCGCAACCCCTACTACTTCAAGGTCGACACGGCCTGCAACCAGCTGCCCTATATCGACGGCCGTACCTTTACGCTGGCCACCGATCCGCAGCTGCGTGTGCTGAAGACCGTGAGCGGGGAGGACTTCCTCTCGCGCGACGATGTGAGCCAGCCGGTGAATCGCTCGGTCTTTTTCGACAATCAGGAAACCGGCAATTTCCACTTCGTCGACGTGCAGAGCAGCGATTTCAACACCATGCTGCTGCATCTCGAGCTCAACAATCCTGACCAGGCGCAGGGAGCGATCCTCAACGACAAGGACTTCCGCATCGGCATGTCGCTGGCGATGGATCGCCAGACCGTCATCGACACCGTCTTCCTTACGGAGGGCGAGCCCTGGCAGCAGGCACCGCGGGCCAATTCGCCGTTCTATAACGAGCAGCTTGCCAAGCAGTACACCGACTACGATCCGGCTGCGGCCAATGAGCACCTGGACAAGATCATGCCGCAGAAGGATGCCGACGGCTTCCGCCTGCGCTCGGATGGTCAGCGGTTCAAGTTCAACGTGATGGTCAATGCGACCGCGCGTGCCACCATGGTCGATATCCTGGAGCTGCTGCAGAAGAACTGGAAGGATGTCGGTGTCGATGTCGTCATCGTCTCGGTTGCCGACGATACGTTCTGGTCGCGTCGGCAGGATCCTGCAATCGATGCCTATGTGTGGATCGGCGAGAACGGCTCGGGCCTGCTGCCCGTGCTCGGTGCCGGCTTCTACGCCTTCACTCCGGAAGCGGCATGGAACTGGATCGCGTGGCAACAGCGCCAGCTCGACCCCAATGCCAAGGTGACAAGCGACCCGATCGAGCCGCCCGCCAACATCCAGCGTCAGTACGAGATTCTCGCCGAACTCAAGGTGACCTTCGATACCGACGCCCAGGCCGCGCTGATGAAGGAGCTGCTGCAGCTCTCGGCCGACGACTTCTACACCATCGGCCTGAGTCTGCCGTCGGGTGACTACAAGGTCGTCAACAACACCCTGCGCAACGTCCCCGAGCCGCTCATCACGGGCTGGTTCTATCCGGGGCCGGCGCCGGTGAACTTCGAGACCTTCTACATCGACGCCAGCAAGGCAAAGTAGCACAGGCGGGGCGCGGGCAGGCTTGCCAGCGCCCCCACCCACACTGTCATCATGTGGGATAGGGGCGCGGCATGACGCTCCGATACTCACCCGGGAAGGTTGCGACAGTTGGCCGGCTACATTCTCAAGCGCATCCTCTACATGATCCCGACCCTGCTCGCGATCTCGATCGTGGCATTCACCATCATCAACCTGCCGCCGGGTGACTACGTCGACCGGCTGGTGATCGAGGCGAAGAACCGGGGCGAGAGCATGACGCCCGAAGCGATCGACGGCCTGCGCCAGCTCTACGGACTCAACAAGCCGATCGTCGAGCAATACGTATCGTGGATGTCCGGCATCTTGCTGCGCGGCGACTTCGGCATCTCCTACAAATGGAACCTGCCGGTGTGGACCCTGCTGGGGGAACGTCTCGGCCTGACGGTCGCGCTCTCGGTCGCAACACTGCTGTTCATCTGGGCCGTTGCAATCCCCATCGGCGTCCTTTCGGCGGTACGGCAGTATTCCGTGTGGGACTATGTCTTCACCTTCATCAGCTTTGTCGGCCTCGCGATCCCCAACTTCCTGCTCGCTTTGGGGCTCATGTACATCTCGTTCAAATACTTCGGGCAGAGCGTGGGCAGCCTGCTGTCGCCCGAATATCTCGATGCGCCCTGGAGCTTCGCCAAGGTCCTCGACCTGCTCAGCCATCTATGGGTGCCCATGACCGTTCTGGGTGCGGCAGGCACGGCGGAGCTCGTGCGGACGCTGCGGGCGAATCTGCTCGACGAAATCAAGAAGCCCTATGTAGCCACCGCGCGTACCAAGGGCATGCCGGAGGTCTGGATGCTGATCAAGTATCCGCTCCGGCACGCGCTTAATCCGTTCGTCAGCAGCCAGAACGAGATCTTCGTCAACCTCGTGTCGGGCGGCACCATCGTTTCGGTCGTGCTCGGGCTCCAGACCATCGGCCCCCTGCTGCTCGACGCCTTCAGGAGCCAGGACATGTTCCTTGCCGGCAGCTCCATTCTGATCCTTGGCGCGCTGGCGGTCATCGGCACGATGCTGTCGGACATCATGCTCGCCTGGCTCGACCCGCGCATCAGGTTCAATTGATGGCGAGCAGCGAAACAACCCTTCCGGCACCGGTCCGCGGCCAGCCCGAGAACCGCCTGGTTGTCGCCGGCCAATGGCGGCTGATGTGGCTCAAATTCCGCAAGCACAAGCTCGCCATGGCGGGCGGCGTGGTGACGATCCTGATCTATCTGGTCGTGGCGTTCGCCGAGTTCCTCGCGCCGACAGCTCCCGAGGACTACAAGGCCGCCTACAGCTACGCGCCGCCGCAGATGCTGCACCTCATCAGCATGAAGAGCGGGTCCCCATCGCTCCTGCTGCATGTCAATGGCTACAAGATCGAGGTCGACAAGCAGGCCGGACGCCGCAACTTCGTTGCCGATCCGGAGGTCGAGATCCCGGTGGGGCTGTTCGTGCGGGGCGCGCCATACCGGCTCTGGGGCCTGATCCCGCTCGACGTGCATCTGATCGGGCCGCTCAACGACAGGGACCCGATGTTCCTTCTCGGTGCCGACCGGCTCGGCCGCGATATGCTCAGCCGCATGATCTACGGCGCGCGCATCTCGATGAGCGTCGGCCTGATCGGCGTCTCCATCGCCCTCGTTCTTGGCATCCTGCTCGGCGGCCTATCGGGCTATTTCGGCGGCGGGGTCGATACACTCATCCAGCGGCTCATCGAGTTCCTCCAGTCCCTGCCCTCCATCCCCCTTTGGATCGGTCTCGCCGCGGCCATTCCCCCAGACGTCGACCCGGTGCTGGTCTACTTCCTCATCACAGTGATCCTGTCAGGTCTGGGCTGGACAGGGCTTGCGCGGGTCGTGCGCGGGCGGTTCTTTGCGCTCAAGACCGAGGACTTCATCAAGGCGGCGCGGCTCGACGGCAATTCCAGCCTCCGCATCATCGTGAGGCACATGGTCCCCTCCTTCCTCAGCCACATCATCGCCGTCGTGACGCTGGCCATCCCGGCAATGATCCTGTCGGAGACGGCACTAAGCTTCCTCGGCGTCGGCCTGCGACCGCCGATCGTCAGCTGGGGCGTGTTGTTGAGCGAGGCGCAGAACATCCGCTCGCTGGCGCAGGCGCCCTGGCTGCTGCTGCCCGGCGGATGCGTGGTGATTGCCGTCCTGTCGCTCAACTTTCTCGGCGACGGCCTGCGCGACGCGATGGATCCCTACGCATGAGCGACGCAGCCGACGACGTGTTGCTCGCGGTCGAGCAGCTCAAGACACACTTCCTTACCGACGAGGGGGTGGTTCAGGCGGTCGATGGCGCATCGCTCGAGGTCCGTCGCGGACGCACGCTGTGCGTTGTCGGTGAGTCCGGCTGCGGTAAATCGATCATGGCGCGGTCGATCCTCAATGTGGTGGACCGGCCCGGCCGCATCGTCGACGGGAGGATCCTGTTCCGGCCGGAAGCGGGCACCGAGATCGACCTCGCTGCGCTGCCGCCTCACGGTCAGGAAATCCGGTCCATACGCGGCCGCGACATCACCATGATCTTCCAGGAACCCATGACGGCCCTGTCGCCGCTCTATACGATCGGCAACCAGATCATCGAGACTATTCGCCTGCATCTGCCTGTCAGCAAGCGCGAAGCCCGCGAGATCGCGCTCGATGCGCTCGGCAAGGTCGGCATTCCGCGCCCGCACCAGATGATCGACGCCTATTCGTTCGAGCTTTCGGGCGGCATGCGGCAGCGCGTGATGATCGCGATGGCGCTGGTCTGCAAGCCCAAGCTGTTGATCGCGGACGAGCCGACCACGGCGCTCGACGTCACCACGCAGGCCAACATCCTCGATCTTATCGGTGGCCTGCAACGCGACATGGGCATGTCCGTCATGTTCATCACGCACGATCTGGGCGTCGTTGCCGAGATCGCCGACGACGTCGCGGTCATGTATCTCGGCCAGGTGGTCGAGCGCGGGCCGGCGGCGCAGATATTCGACGATCCGCGGCATCCCTATACGCGTGCGCTGCTGCGCTCGGTGCCCGAGCCCTCGCTCAAGCGGCGTTCGCGGCTGGCGGCGATCCGTGGCAGCGTTCCGCATCCACTGCATCGCCCCAGCGGATGCCTGTTCCGCGATCGCTGCGACTTTGCGGTTCCGGGGCTCTGCGATCGCACCGTGCCGATACTGATCGGCGGCGCCCACGCCGCTGCCTGCCACTCCTATGGCAGCCGTCCGGACCGGCCGCTGCTGACCGCCGCCGACGCGATCCACGAGGCGGGCGCGCCGGCGCCGAAGGCGGTGGGCGAGCCGATCCTCGTTGTCGAAGACCTCAAGGTTCACTTCCCGATCCGCAAGGGCTTCTTCGGTCGTGCGGTCGGCAATATCCGAGCCGTCGACGGCGTATCGCTCGATGTGCGGGCCGGCGAGACGCTGGCTCTCGTCGGCGAGTCGGGCTCGGGAAAAACAACTCTGGGCCATGCCATCATCCGTCTCCTCGACCCCACGGCGGGGAGTGTTCGCTATCGCAGCAGCGACGCCGGCGAGGTCGATCTCGCAACGCTGCCACCGGGGGCGATGAAGCCGCTCTGGCGCGAGATCAGGATGGTGTTCCAGGACCCCAACTCCTCCCTCAATCCGCGTCTGCGTGTCGCGGAGCTGATCGGGGAGTCGCTGAAGCTCGCGGGAATCGCCAGAGGCGACGCCCTCGAGCTGCAGGTGCGCGAGCTCCTGGAGCGGGTTGGCCTGCGTCCCGAATATCTGAACCGCTACCCGCATGCCTTCAGCGGCGGCCAGCGGCAGCGGATCGGCATCGCCCGTGCGCTCGCTCCTCAACCGCGGCTCATCATTGCCGATGAGGCGGTTTCAGCACTCGACGTTTCAGTGCAGGCACAGATTCTCAACCTGCTGAGCGACCTGCAGGCCGAGTACGAGCTGACCTACATCTTCATTTCCCACGATCTGGGCGTAGTCTCGCACATCAGCGACCGCGTCGCGGTGATGTATGCGGGACGCCTCGTAGAACTGGCAGCGACCGCCGATCTGTTCACGCGACCGCTGCATCCGTACACCGAGGCCCTGCTCTCGGCAGTGCTGCCGCCGCGGCCACGTCCCGCCGATGCACGCAGGCGCATACTCCTCGATGGCGCGGTAGCCGATCCGTCGAGCCAGCCGGTGGGCTGCCCGTTCGCGCCGCGCTGCCGCTATCGCCAGGACGTCTGCGGACGGGTTGCGCCGCCGCTGCTACAGCAGCCGGACGGCCGGCTTGCCGCATGCCATTTCGCCGAGACCCTGTCGCTGGCAGGGCTCGACGCACCTATCGACACCACCGCTTGTGCGCATCAGGACACACAATGAAGATCCGGTTCGAAGATACGATCACGACTGCCCACGATCATCGCCACATTCCGCATGCCTTCGAGGTTCCGGAAGGAACGACCGAGGTCCATATCGAGCTGGCCTACAGCCCGCGCTTCAGCGCCGGGCAGATGTTTCACAACCAGATGAGCCTGTCGGTGGCCGATCCCGCCGGACCGCGCGGCGTCTACTATCTGCTGCGCGACTACGGCATCAACATCACCGAAGCGGCCTGCACGCCCGGCTTCAATGCCGGCCCCGTGCGTCCGGGGCGGTGGCTTATCGAGGTCGATACCTACCGGCTGTTGCCGCCCGACCCCATTACCTACACCATCGATGTGACGCTCTCGGACCGGCCCATCGACACCCCGCCGCGGGTGTTCCCGAAGCCGAAGCGCGCATTGCGCGGACGTGGCTGGTACAAGGGTGATCTCCACGCGCACAGTCTTCATTCCGACGCGAGCTGGGATATTCCCGATCTCATCGCCTACGCCAAGTCGCGCGGACACGACTTCCAGAGCCTCACAGACCACAACACGGTGTCGGGATTGCCCGAGCACGAAAGCCGGGGCGACGACGAACTGCTCACCATGGGTGGGCTCGAGCTGACGACATATTACGGCCATGCCGTCGTTCTGGGCACGCGGCAGTGGCAGGAATGGCGGCTCGATACCGATGATCACTTCACCATGCCGCAACTGGCGCAGAAGGCGATGGACAGCGGTGGCTTCTTCATCATCGCCCATCCGCAGAATGTCGGCTATCCGGAGTGCGCGGGCTGCCACTGGGACTTCGACGACATGCGCCCGGGCAATGCGCGCGCCGTGGAAATCTGGAACGGGACATGGAACCCCTGCACCGAGCATGCGACGCAGGACTTCTACCAGTGGCTGAACGAGGGTTACAGGATGGTGGCGACGGGCGGCACGGACCTGCACGGTCCGCACGCCGAACCGCGCCGGCACGGAACCAATGTCGTCTTTGCGGATGAACTGAGCGAGGCCGAAATCGTCGCGGCCCTGCGCAAGGGGCATTCGTATCTGTCGGCAGGACCGGAGCTGCTGTTGACCGCCGAAACGGCGTCGGGCGCACGCGCCATGTGCGGCGACAGCCTCTCGCCCGAAGATGCGACGATCTCGATCGCATGGAGGGATGCGCCTCCCGGCACCAGGCTCCGCTTCATCGTCGATGGTGCGGTCCGCGACCAGCGCGACGCCTCTGAGGCGGGCGCGGCGAGCTGGCCGCTGCCGAAGGGCTCCGCGCAATGGTGCGGCGCCGAAATCCGCGGTGCCGACGGGTCCATGTGGGCCATATCCAATCCGATCTATCTCGACGGGCGGCAGTAGGATCGAGATGCTGGACTTCTCACGCATCGACGGCGTGGTCAGCGACATGGACGGCGTGCTCTGGCATGGCGATGCGGCACTGCCGGGCATGGTTGGGTTCTTCGAGCTGGTGAAGGCGCGCCGCCTGCCGGTAGCGCTGGCAACCAACAACAGTTCGAAGTCCGAGGCCGAATATGTTGCGAAGCTCCGGCGGCTGGGCGTCGAGACCGTGGGCGAGGACGCGATCATCACGTCGCGACGCGTCACGGTCGAGCACCTGACCCGCAACTATCCCACGGGTACCGGCGTATTCGTCGTCGGCACGCCGGGTCTCGAGGCGGCCGTCGCGAAGGCCGGGTTTTCGCTGGACGACAGGGCAGTGGACGTCGTCGTCGTCGGCATCGATCCCGCTTTCACCTACGACAAGCTCAAGCGCGCATCTCTGCTGGTGCGCGCGGGCGCCCGTCTTGTGGGCACCAATGGCGATGCCGCCATTCCATCGTCCGAGGGCATGGTACCAGGCAATGGCTCGTTGCTTGCCGCGATCGAGACGGCATCGGGTGGGAAGGCGCTGGTTCTCGGTAAGCCGGCACCGGCAATGTACGAGTCTGCGCTGCGCGCCGTCGGGACCGCGCCCGCGCGCACGCTGATGATCGGCGATCGCATCGATACCGACATGACCGGGGCGCGCCGTGCCGGAATGATGACGGCGCTGGTCTTGAGTGGAGCAACCGACGATGCGGCGGCAAGTGCGGCCACCCTGGTTCCCGATGCCATTTATCGGGGGCTCGACACGCTCGTTGCCGCATGGGCTGCCACCTAGCGTCCGGCTAAGCCGCAATGGCGCCGCGGAGACATGCGATCGAGGCGTCGATCGCGTCGGCAGCGGAGAGCGCATAGTCCTCGTTCTCGATGCTGAGCACGTCGTCATAGCCGGCGCGGCGGAGCGCAGCGATCAAGGCGCGCCAGAACGATGCATCCTGGCCACGTCCCACGGCGACGAAGTTCCACGAGCGGCCCTCGACAGGCATCACCGGTTTGGCATCGAGCCGACTGTTGATCGCCGCCATCGCCTCAAGACGCGTATCCTTCGCATGTGCGTGGAAGATGCTGCCGGCCAGCCGCCCAACAGCAGCGATGGGGTCGGCGCCCATCCACAGCAGATGGCTCGGATCGAAATTGATGCCCACGCTTTCGCCAGTCGCCTCCCGCAGACGATCGAAGGTTTCGACATTGTAGACGCATTGGGTGCCATGCATCTCGAGGCAGAGCCTTACGCCGTGGTCGCGCGCCATGGCCGCGAGCTCGATCCAGTAGGGGATCACCTGTTCGCGCCACTGCCAGGCGAGGATGTCTCGCGTTTCAGGCGGCCACGACGTGACGATCCAGTTGGCATGGCTGTCGCCCGGCCCGCCGGGGCATCCCGACATCGTGACGATGCGGCCGACGCCCAGTCGCGCAGCGAGGACGATGCTGTCGGCGATTGTCTTGCGGTGCTGTTCGCCGACCGCACCGGGATGGAGCGGGTTGCCCGAGCAATTGAGCGCAGAGATGGTGAGCCCGCGAGCAGCGATGCCGCCAAGCAGCTCGTCGCGCCGGCTGGCGGAGGCGAGCAATGAGGCAAGCGCGATGTGTGGTGCCTCCGACCAGTTGCCGGTGCCCAGCTCGATACACTGGAGCGCCCGCTGGCGACAGAAATCGAGGCAATCCACAAGGGGCAGGTGGCCGAGCCCGTCGGAATAGAGGCCGAGCTTCATGCTGGGGCTCCCACATCCTGCATCGTCCCACCGGCTGTTGCCGAGCGCTCGATCGCGTCGACGACGGCCTGGTTCTGGTAACCGAAATCGAAGTCGAACCGTTCCGCCTGCGGGTCGATCAGGCTGCGCAGCAGGCCGCGGATCTCGAGAACCTTCACGTCGAAATAGCCGATGCCGCCGCCGCCATAGTCGAACCCGAAGAAGCCCTCCCGGAAGCCGGCGACCTGCGAGCCGCCGAGGATCGTCTTGAAGCCGCGCTCATCGACCGGATCACGCATGCGGAAGATGTGCAGCTCGTTGGGACGCTCGTTTTCAACGTAGATCGTCCCCTCGCGGCCGCGGACTTCCCAGTTGATGCCGAACACCCGTCCCGGCGCGACACGCGAGGCGCCGATGCTGCCGATGGCGCCATTGGCAAATCGCACCAGGGCCTGGGTGAGGTCGTCGTTCTCCACCGTCTGGCCGGGGGCGGCTGCGTCGGCCTTGGCACCATACCCCATGCCCGAGCCGCGCAGGGGGCGCGAGGCCACGACGGTCGCCGCCAGCCCCGTTGCCGTGGCGATCGGTCCCACCAGGTATTGGGCGATGCTGATCACATGCGAGCCGAGATCGCCCAGGGCTCCGCTGCCGGCCTCGGCGCGCCGGGTGCGCCACGAGGCCGGGAGGTACGGATCGGAAAAGAAGCCCTGATCGAAGCTGCCGACGAACTGGATCGGTTCCCCGATATCGCCGCGCGCGATCAGCGCTTTCGCCAACTGTGTCGTCGGCGTCCACAGATTGTTGAAGGCGAGGAAGGTGGGCACCTGCCTGTCGCGTGCCAGCCGCGCCATTTCTGCGGCTTGCCGCAAATCGAGGGCCATGGGCTTTTCGCAATAGATGGCCTTGCCCGCCTCGATCGCCGCCATGGCGATGGGGTAATGGAGATCGTTGGGAGTCGCGATGTCGACCAGGTCGATGTCGGGATCGTCGATGATCGTGCGCCAGTCACCTGTTGCCGAGGCGATACCTGTCCGTGCCGCAAAAGCCTGCGCTGCCGGAAGACTGGCATCCGCGACCGCGGTGACCGCGGCGGTAGCCCCAAGCTCCGGAAACAGCAGGGCCGCACGGCGGAACGCGTCGAGGTGCGTCCGCGCGATAAACCCCGCCCCGACGATCCCCACCCTAACCGTGCGCATCTGCGCCCTCCCGTCGACTTGTGCAGCAATCCTATGCGGGTCGGCGGACGCGGAGCAGCCGGCACGTTGAGGCACTTGCCTCAGGCCGGTGTGCCGTGCGCGTAACCATTGCGGCGATCGCGCGCCATGCGGGGGTCAGCCGGGCCACGGTCGACCGTGTCCTCAACCAGCGCGGAGATGTCTCGGCCGACACCGAACGCGTGGTGCTACTGAGCGCGCGCGCCTTGGGCTTCGGCCATCGCCTCGAAATGGTCCCGACGCGGCTGCTCCGTATCTGCGTCCTGATGCAGGCCCCGGCCAATCCGTACTACCGGCTCCTCGCCGACGGGTTTGCCGCGGCTAACCGTCATTTCGCGCCGGCCCGCGTGGCCTCCTATGCCTCCCACATCGATGTCGATGAGCCCGAATCCATCGCGCGGAAGCTCGATCGTGTCGCCGCCGAGTACGACGCGCTGGTCATCGTCGCGCCCGCCCGCCCCGAGGTTCAGGATCGGGTGCGGGAGATCGCAGACCGAATGCCGGTGGTTGCCATCGCGACGGGCCTCGACCGCGATACTCCGCATCGATATGTGGGACCCGACAACTACCGTGCCGGGCGGCTGGCTGGCGAGTTGATGGGGCGCATGATGGGCCCCCGGACCGGCGTCCTAGTCGTCGGCGGCTTAGCGAGCTTCATGGGACATCTGCAACGCCGCGCCGGCTTCCGCGACGTGCTGGCCGAAAGCTATGCCCAGCTGCGCGTTGCCGGCGTTATCGAGAGCGGTGATCAGGGGGGCGCCGCGGCGGTGGCGATCATGCGCGCGCTACGCGATGATCCTGCTATCGGCGGCATCTACAATATCACGCAGGGCAACCTCGAAATCGTCAATCGCGCCATTGAGATCCGCGTCGGCGAACGGCCTATCATCGTTTGTCACGACCTGACGCCGGTGACCGAGCAATTGCTGCGGCAGGGCAGGGTCGACGTCGTGCTCGATCAGGATCCCGTGCTCGAGGCTCGTCGCGCCGTCGAGATCGTGCTGCACCACTATGGACGATTTGAGGGCGACGCGCCGGCCGGTGAGATACCCATTCGGCCGGTCTTTCGGGAAGGGCTCTAACACCAGTTCGCGCATGGCCAGGTGGCGACCAGTTAGGCCGGAATTTACGACCGGCCGGAGGGCCGACCCGTCACGCTGTCGGTGATAGCGCCGATCATGTTGGCGATCTCGCCCTGGTTGCGGTCGAGAACGCAGCCATTGATCAGGACGTGGTCGACAGCCAACGCGGTGGGGGAGAAATAGCTGCCGGGGTGAACCACGATGCCCCGGCTCGAGAGCTGGTTGGTCACCACGTACTCGTCCGGCACAGGAAGCCAGATCGGCGGCCCGTCGGAGTCCGGCAGGTCGAAGCCGGCCCGCCGCAATGCGGCAAGCATCGCCTTCTGGCGGCGGCGGCAGGTTTTCACATAGGCGGCCACCTCACGGCGCGCCTTGCTGTCGGTTAGCTGGAAGGCCAGCGCGTTCTGCAGCACGCGGCTGACCCAGCCCGACGAGAAAGTCAGCTTCTGCCACATGCGGTCGACGTAGTAGCTGCTGCCCCCCGCCACGCCGATGCGCAGGTCCGGACCGGTGAAGAAATTGTAGGCGTGGACGTGGATGACGTTGCGCGGCAGCCTGCTGCCCAGCGACTGCCAGGGCTGCTCGTGCATCAGCGGCGACTGTACGAGCTCGATGATGGGCATGTGGGTGTCGACAAGCATCGCCGCCGCCTTGTCGATCCATTGCGGCGTTACCGACACACCCGTGGGGTGATTGCCGATAGGCTGGTAGAGAAACGCCGTCGGCCGCATGGCCAGCGCCTTCTTGAGTTCGCCGAGGTCCGGTCCGCCGGCGCGCACGGTGACAGGGACGGGGCGGGCCCCGAGTGCTTCGAGAATGTCGAGGACGCGCGAGACGGTTGGCGAATCGACGACCACACGATCGCCGGGCCGCACCGAGGTCTCGAGCGCCAGTTGCGCGGCGGCGATACCACCCAGTGTCGCGATCATGGATTCGGCCCGGAACGGCCAGCTCGGCTCGACGGCGTCGCGTAGCGCCGTGCTGATCGGGGAGGGCGTCGCGAGGTTGATCTCGGGGTCATCGAGCGCTCCGGCGAAGGCCCGGCCGAGCGGCGGCAGGATGGTGCGGTCGGGCGTGAGGTGGCCGAGGTTAAGGGCGATGCCTTCGGAGGCGCGCATCATTACATCGAAGCGCGTGGCGCCGCGGGTCAATGCCGGGCCGAGCACGGTGGTGCCGCCGCGACGCCGCGTCTCGAGCACGCGCCAGTCGACGAGCTCGCGCCACGCCGCGGCGACGCCGGCCGGGCTCATACCGAGAGCGTCGGCGACCTCGCGGACCGTCGGCATCCTGGTGCCGGGCGGCAGCTCGCCCTCGGCGACCATTTCCATGATCGTGCGGCTCAAGCCCCGCGGATTGCGCATGGGCACGCGTTTGACGATCCGCCCAAGCATGTCTCAAACCTCGGCAATTATGTTTATGAACATAGTTATATTGACCAAAACAAATAGCAGTGTCTAGCTTCATGATTGTGACGGGACGGTGGTTTCGTAGGGCGCTGTCCGTTTTCTTGTGGTCAACCGAATTCCCAGCCGTACTGGGGAAAGGACGCTCCGTTGAGGTCTCCTCGCTTTGCCTGCTCTGTGGCCGTAGTCGCGCTCGCGCTGGCTGCCCCTGCCGTCCCCGCTGTCGCCGCCGATGTCGTTGCGGTGCAGGATGGCGGCGAACTCATCATCGCCTCCACCAACTCGCCGCCGAACTGGAACCCGGTTTCAGCCACGGGCGACATCACGACGAACCGTCAGCAGCAGTGGCCACTCTATCCGCACCCCTTCCTCACCGGGACCGATGCCAGCGTCACGCTCAATAGCCAGTTCCTGACATCTGCCGACGTTGTCAGCACCGACCCGATGGTCGTCGAGTATGTGATCCGTGACGAGGCAGTCTGGTCCGACGGCACGCCGATCACCGTCAAGGACTTCGAATACACCCAGCAGGTGCAGGATCCGCGCGCCTGCGCCGACTGCAAGGCCGCGTTCACCCAAGGCTACAGCCTCGTCTCCTCGATCGAGAGCAACGACTCGGGCAAGCTGGTGCGCATCACCTTCGCGACGCCCTTCGCGCCGTGGAAGACGCTGTTCCCCTACGTCCTCCCCGCGCATGTCGCGGCGACCTATGGAGACCTCGCGACCTCGTTCAACGTCGGGCTGTCGGAGAATGTGCCGACCGTGTCGGGCGGTCCCTACCGCGTCGATGGCTATGAGGACGGTGTGGTCATGACGCTTGTCAAGAACCCGGCCTGGTATGGCAACGCGCCGCATCTCGATACCATTCGCGTGCGCTACATCGCTTCGATCGACGAGCAGATCACCGCGCTTCAGAACGGCGAAATCAATGCCGTTTATGGTGGCGCCACGCTCGACACGGTCGAGCAGGTCAACCAGATGACCGGCGTCAATGTCGATCTTGGTCCGACGCTGACCTACTATCACTTCGGTCTCAAGGCGAGCGGCGATGTGATGGGCGATCTCGCCCTTCGCCAGGCAATCGCCAAGGCGCTCGACATCGCAGACATGACGCTGCGCACCGTCGGGCAGTACGTCGAAGGCGCTGCGCCGATGACGAGCTCGGCCTACATCCCGGGGCAGGCCGAGGTGCAGGACAACACCGGCGCCACCGGTGTGGGCTCCGGCGACATCGCAGGTGCGCAGGCGCTGCTCGAGGGCGCCGGCTACAAGCTGGTCGACGGCAAGCTGCACAAGCCCGATGGAACGGCCCTGCGCGACATCGAGGTGCTGACCTATTCGATCGATCCGATCCGCGTGCAGCTGGCCGAACTGGCGCAGGCCCAGCTCGCCAAGCTCGGCATCACCGTTGTGATCGATGCGGCCGACCGTTCGCGCTATACGCCCGACGCCCGGGCTGGCAATTTCGACATCTACACCACCGCTACCGCGCTCGACCTCGGGGCGCTGTCGTTGGCCCAGTGGTACCAGACCGGCGCCGCGCGCAACTACTTCGGCTACTCGTCGGCGACGGTCGACAAGCTGGTCGACGAGATCTCGCTGACGCTCGATCCCGCCAAGGCCGTTGAACTGACCAACGAGCTCGACCGGGCCCTGCTGGCCGATGGCGTCGTGGTGCCGCTGTTCCCCATCACCAACATGGCGGTCTATTCGGACAGCTACGCCAACATCTTCGTCAATCCGTCCAAGTACGGCACCACCATGAATGTCGAGGAATGGGGCCTCAAGGCCAACTGACCGAGTGCGTTCCAGGGCGGGCCAGCGGCCCGCCCAACCCGACATCCCTTCATCCTGATGAGAGAATTATGAGCATCGACTTTGTCGTGGCGACACCGCACGACGCGGTTCATTTCAATGACGTGCACCGCAACTACACCGCCACCGCCGGCTACCTGGTGTGCAACAACATCTACAATCGGATGGTGCTGACGGAGTGGTACAACTTCAGCGGGTCGTATCCCGACCTCGCGACCCATTGGGAGATGCTCGACGGCGCGCGTCGCTGGCGGTTCCATCTCAACCAGGCGGCGCGCTGGCAGGATGGCGTACCGCTCACGGCTCACGACGTCGTCTATACCCATCTCCATGCCAAGAAGATGGGCTACACCGGCGCGATGTTTCTCACCGACGTCGCCGACATCGTCGCCGTCAACGATCACACCGTCGACTATCACCTGACCGGCCCCAATTCCGGCTTCCTCGTGCAGTTGGGCAATTTCATCTTCTCGCATGTGCTGCCGCGGCACCTCTATGAGGGCACCGACTGGGACACCAACCCCTACAACCTCAAGCCGGTGGGCTCGGGTCCGTTCCGGCTGGTTGAGTGGGCGAAGGGCGAGCATATCATCCTCGAGAAGGTCGAGAACCATTGGGGCGCGCAGCCCGAGATCGACCGGCTCATCTTCAAGATCCAGCCCGACCGCGACGAATGCGTGAAGATGGTGGTGCGTGGTGAGGCCGACTTCTTCCCGCAGGACACGCTGACCTATGATCGTCTGCACCTGGTCGAGGGTGCCGACAATGTTGAGGTGATGCGCCGCAAAGGGCCGGGCATGGCGCTGCTCGACTTCAACCACGGCAGCCCGCTCTGGGCCGACCAGCGTCGTCGCGACGCCATCGCCCAGGCCGTCAACCGCGCCGATATCGCCAAGATCGCCGACCCCGGCACCAGCTTCGCCTGGGATCACTATTTGCTGGCGACGGTCGACTGGGCTTTCAATCCCGACGTCAAGGCGCCGGGCTTCGATCCCGCCGCGGCCAACAAGCTGCTCGATGAGAGCGGCCTCGCACGCGACGCGTCGGGCCAGCGCGGCACGCTGCGGCTCTACTACATGGACAGCTTCTACGGCCACCGCACGCTGGCGGCGATCGTTGCGCGTAACCTCGATGCGGTCGGCTTCAAGGTGGTCTATGAGGGGCTCGACTCGGTCGAGTGGTCCAAGCGCATCCGCCGCGAGCACGATTTCGACCTGATCATCGTGGGTGGCACGATGTCGCCCGATATCGAGATCACCGCGACCAAGTATGCGTCGAACGGCCTCAACAATATGGGTCTCCATCACAACAAGGATGTGGACGCGGCTTATGAGGCGGCGCGCACCGCCATTACGCGCGAAGAGCGCGGGGCGCACTATCGGCGGCTCCAGGAGATCTGGCGGCGCGATTGCGAGTTCGTTCCGCTGTTCTGGTATGGTACCTACTTCGCGCGGTCCAAGCGCTTCTTCGGCTGGGCCGACCAGTTGGACTATTCGATCCCCTGGTGGCACTGGGGCCGCATTCGTCCGACCGAACAGGCGTGAGGTCAAGCTGTTGACACGGAGCGCGCCATGCTTGCGCTGATCGGCCGCCGGCTCGCCAACAGCCTGCTCATCCTTGTCGTGTCAACCTTCGTGGTCTTCTGCCTGGTCGCTCTGGCAGGAGACCCGCTGGGCGAGCTTCGAGACCGGCAGCCGCCGGTCTCGGAAAGCGTGATCCATGCCGAGGAGGTGCGGCTGGGGCTCGATCAGCCCATTCCGGTGCGCTACCTCCGCTGGCTCACCGGTGTCGTGCAAGGCGACTTCGGTCCTTCGGTCAAGCCCAACCAGAACATCGGCAAGGAACTGGCCCCCCGTGTCGGCGTGACGCTGCGGCTGGTGAGCGTGGCGATCGTCATCGCTGCCGTGCTGGCCCTGGTGGCGGGAACGTTCGCCGCGCTCTACCGCAATCGCCTCGCCGATCATGTCATCTCGACCGGTGTGTTTGTGTTGATCGCGCTGCCCTCGTTCTGGCTGGCCGTGCTGCTCAAGCAGGCAGGGATTGCAATCAACAAGGCCGCGGGTGCGCGGATATTCTTTACCGTGGGCGATGTCTCGGTGCCGGCGCCGCAGGACTGGCTGCCGCTGATCGTCGACATGGCCGGCCACCTGATCCTGCCCACCATCGTGCTCACCATGATCCACTTCGCCAGCTGGAGCCGCTACCAGCGCACTGCCGTCGTCGAGTCGCTGTCGAGTGACCACGTGCGCTTCGCCGTTCTGCGCGGCCTGTCCCGCAGCCGCATTGTTGGCGCTCATGTCGTGCGCCCGGCGCTGATCCCCATCGTTACGGTCATCGCGCTCGACCTGCCCGCACTGTTCTCGGGCGCGGTCATCACCGAGACGGTGTTCCAGTGGCGTGGCATGGGCGGCTTCCTGCTCGAATCGATCGCCAACCGCGATGCCAATGCCGTGATGGCCTGGCTGCTGATCGCAGCGGTGGCCGTGGTACTGTTCAATCTGGTGGCCGATATCCTCTATGCCGTCGTCGATCCGCGGGTCCGCTATGGCGAAGCCTGATCCCGTCCCGCGGTCGACTTCGCGGCTCGCCATCGCAATGCGCCGGTTCCGCGCCAACTCTATGGCGATGATCGGCCTCGCCATCCTGCTGCTGCTCGTGGCTGTGGCCATCTTCGGTCCGATGCTGTGGACCTACAGCTACACCGACATCACACCGGATCTGTCGAAGCCGCCATCATGGGCGCATCCGCTGGGCACCGATACGCTTGGCCGCGACATGCTGGCCATGGCCATGCGCGGCATGCAGCAATCGCTGCTCATCGCGGGCACCGTCGCCCTGATCGCCGGGTTGATCGGCACGATCATGGGAGTTGTGTCGGGCTATGCCGGCGGTCTGGTCGATGCGTCGATCATGCGGCTTGTCGACCTCGTCCTGACTATCCCCACGATCGCTCTCGCCGCGTTCCTCGGCAATGCGATGAGCAATTCCGGCGTATCCTGGCTCGGACTGTCGCTCGTCCTCGGCGCGCTGTTCTGGACGTCGGTGGCGCGCCTCGTCCGCGGCGTGTCGCTGAGCCTGCGAGAGATGCCGTACATCAAGGCCGCCAGGGTGATGGGCGCGGGTCGCATCCGCATCATGCTGGGTCACATGGTGCCCAACGTCGCCGACCATATCATCGTTGCGACCGCGCTGCTGGTGGGCGTCGCCATCCTGTCGGAGACCGGCCTCTCCTTCCTCGGCTTCGGCGTACGTCCTCCCGATACGTCGCTGGGCCTGCTCATCTCCAATGCGCAGTCGGCGGTGTTGACGCGCCCCTGGCTGTTCTATGCGCCCGGCGTGCTGATCATCCTGATCGTGCTGTCGATCAACTATGTCGGCGAGGGGCTGCGCGATGCGTTCAACCCGAAGGCTGCTCCGACCAACCCACTGGTTGCGCACCGGACTAGGGCCATGCAAACAGCCGCAGCGCCGGTTGACGGTGACAATGCACTGGTCCGGCTGGCTGACTTCCGCGTCCGCTTCCCGCGCATCGAGCGGCCGGCCGTCGATGGCGTCAATCTGTCGATCAATCGCGGCGAGGTTCTTGCCCTTGTCGGCGAGTCGGGGTCAGGCAAGTCGCTGACGGCGCTGGCCATCGCCGGCCTGCTGCCGATCGGCGCCGAAGCGTCGGGACAGGTGCTGTTCGACGGCCGCGACATGGCGGGCCTCAGCTTTGCGCAGTGGCGCACGTATCGTGGCCGGCGGATTGCCACCATCCTGCAGGATCCCTCGACCAGCCTCAATCCGGTGCTGACCGTGGGGGCGCAGTTCTACGAGACGATGCGGGTCGCCGGACCGGTGTCGCCGGCCGAAAGCCGTAAGCGGGCGCTCGAACTGCTAGTGCTGATGGCCATCCGCGATCCGGAGCGACGGCTCGACCAGTACCCGCATCAGATGTCGGGCGGCATCCGCCAGCGCATCGTCATTGCGCTGGCAATGATCCACAAGCCCGATCTGATCGTGGCCGACGAGCCGACAACCGCGCTCGACGTCACGGTGCAGGGCCAGGTGCTCGACTCGCTGCGGGTAGCGCGCGAGCGAACGGGCGCCGCCATGCTGTTCATCACTCACGATCTGGCGCTTGTCGCCGGCGTTGCCGATCGCGTCGCGGTGATGCGCGAGGGCCAGGTGGTCGAGGTCAAGTCCGTCCACGATATCTTCGAGCATCCCGAGCATACCTACACGCAGCGCCTGCTTGCGCTGGCGCCGCGCCTCGACCAGGTCGTCAAGGCGCCTGCTCCCGCGACTGGCGGTCAGGAACCGCTGCTACGGGTGGAGGGGCTCTCGCGTCATTTCCGCCATCCGCGTGGCCGCACGCGCAAGGGCGCCGACCGCACCATCCATGCCCTCTGTGGTGTCAGCTTCGACCTGATGCCGGGCGAGACGCTGGGGATTGTCGGCGAGTCCGGTTCGGGCAAGACGACGCTGCTCAATACGATTCTGGGCCTCCACGCGCCGAGTGCGGGCCGCGTCGTGTTCTCGGGTGAAGACCTCGCACTGCCCGGTGCCCGGCAACGGGCCAGCCGGCACATGTCGGTGGTGTTCCAGGATCCGTATGTCTCGCTCGATCCGCGCATGACGGTGTCCGAGTTGCTGGCCGAGCCCATGCAGATTCATGGCGGCGGCGACATCGAGCGGCGAGCCCGCATGGTGCTCGAGCAGGTGCGGTTGCCGACCGCTGCGCTCGACCGCTTTCCGCACGAGTTCTCCGGTGGCCAGCGGCAGCGCATCGCCATCGCCCGCGCGCTCATGCTCAGCCCTCGGCTGGTGGTGCTCGATGAACCGGTCTCGGCGCTCGACGTCTCGATCCAGCAGGACATCCTCGCATTGCTTGCCGATCTCAAGCGCGAGCTCGGCGTGGCCTATCTGCTGGTGGCGCACGACCTCGCCATCGTGGCTGAGCTCAGCGACCGCATCGGGGTCATGTATGGCGGTCAGATGCTCGAGCTCGGCGAGGCGGGGCAGGTGATCTCCGAGCCGCGCCATCCCTACACCAGGGTGCTGCTCGATGCCGTGCCCATCCCCGATCCGATCGCCGAGCGCGAACGGCGTACCCGCAGCCGCGCGGCATCGTGGCCGACGGCGGCCAACCCCCTTCCTCCCTGTCCTGTTCCCGGAGTCTCGTCATGAGCATCAAACGCATCCACGTCGGTCCGCGCATGAGCGGCATCGTCATCAACGGCAGCAATGTGCATCTGTCGGGGATGACGGCGGCGCGCCGGGAGGGCCGCAGCGTCGCCGAGCAGACGGGCGATATCCTCAAGCGCATCGACGAACTGCTGGCGGACGCCGGCACGAGCAAGGAACACCTGGTCCAGGTCAATATCTGGCTGAGCGATATCACGACCTTCGACGAGATGAACTCGGTATGGGACAAGTGGGTGATCCCCGGTCACACGCCCGCCCGTGCGACGGTTGAGGCGCGCCTCGCGCTGCCCGACATCAAGGTCGAGATCCAGGTCCTGGCAGCGCTCCCCAGCTGAGCCGGGAAGCGCTGCGATTGCGGCGTCCCGCGGAGAGGGCGCCGCTTTACGCAGGTGCTTCCCATCGAGCGCGGCGTGGCCATGGTGTTCCGGCTTGCCGTGGACAACCTGCTCAGCCTCATGGTGGGGAAGCACCAAAGGTAACGGAGATGCTGGTGCAGCCAAGGATCGTGGAACGCGAGTCCGTGCGACTGAAACCCTCGGCTAGCGAAGGTGGCTTGTCGTCAGGTATGAGGCCCAGAACTCGCGCTCGCTGGCCGTGAGGTGCTCATCAGGCGTGTCACTCGCCTTCACAGTCACCGGCAAAGGCTGCACCGTCGACGCTCCGCACGACAGTGCAGCTCCCGATCCAGACGGGAAGGAGCGCGTCACGGCCGACAGCAGGCGCTGCATGCGCATCAGCAACCCGGGTGTCACCGCGGCGCGACTCCAGCTGCAGCGACGAGCCGGTCGGCAATCCACTCGAAGTCGGCGTCGGACGCCGCAGCGATTTCCGCGAGGCCGTCCCAGGCGAAGTTCTCGCGGCGCTCGACGATTGTCTGACCCAGGCTCAACCGGCTTTCGCGCTCGACGACCACCCTGAGGCGCTCGGTCGTGAGCCTGGTGTCGTCCATGAGGTGGGCGATCGCCATACTGTCGATGAGGCCGCAATAGCTGCCGAAGCCGCGCTGCTCGACGAATGCCAGCACATCGAGGATCAGCTTGGCCATTGGCGTTCCGGCGTGCTTCAGACGCTCCCGCTGGTCGGCCGAAAGGTTGAGCCTGGGGTGGGTCGCGACGTCCAGCCCGACAGCAGTGAGGTTGAAGCCGGCCTCGAACACCAGTTGCGCCGCCTCGGGGTCGACATAGACGTTCCACTCGCTGGCCGGGTTGTCGCCGGTCGCGCGGCTCGTGCCGTAGGTCTGGAGCCCGAAGGCCCCCGCGATTGCGGTGACCCTGGCGACGCGCCTGGGCAGCGTTGGGTCCTTGATGACGGCAAGGGCCAGATTGGTGAGCGGCCCCAGCGCGGCGATCTCGAGCTGCCCCGGATAGAGGTGAGACATCTGCAGGATGAAGTCCGCCGCGAAGCGCGGATCGAGCCGCCGCTGCGTCTGCGGAAAGCTCAGATTGGCGAGGCCGTTGTCGCCATGCGAGAACGGATCGCGGGGGTAGGGTCGCACCATGGGCTTGAGCGGGCCCTCGCAAACCGGAATCTCGCCTGCGCCAAGGAGGTCGAGAACGATCCTCGCATTGTTGCTGCAGCGGTCGGCAGTGAGATTGCCTGAAACCGTCGTGATGCCGACGAGATTGAAGTGCCCGCTATTGTGGGCGAGGCAAATGGCGATGGCGTCGTCGATGCCGGGGTCGCAGTCGATCAGAAGCGGTTTCATTTCCGGGCAGCCTCCTCGAGCTTGCTGGCCCACGCGTCGCCGTCCAGTGCGTTGACCGTGCCCACGAGCGACCGCCAGCTCTCGGGGATGGCCGACCAGCCGCGATAGGCGCCGCAGATGGCGCCCGCCATTGCCGCAGTGGTATCGGTGTCCCCTCGGGAATTGGCGCAGAGCTCGATAGCCAGCGCGGGATTGCCCTTGGCGTAGTGGGCCGCGGCAATGGCCGCCGGCACCGATTCCGTGCAGGGCTCGCCGGTTCCCACGATCTCGGAGAGTGTCGTGGTAAACTCCATCGGGGTCGTCGAGCTGTCGGCGATCTTGAGCGCCAGGAGAATCCGCTGACGGATGCTTGGTGCGTAGATCCAGTTGCCGCGCCTGGCGCCTTCGTCGGCCCCTTGCAACGATGCATCGATGATCTCGTCCCAGGTCGCACCTTGGATGGCCGCTGCGACGGCGGCGGCAATGGCGCCGGCGCCAGAGATCGCCGGCGACGTGAAATGCGTTGGAATGCAGGATGTTTCGACCAGGTCGATGAGCCCCGCGATCGGCAGCGACCTGAGTCCCGCGACGACGCCAACGGGCGCCACGCGCATGGCCGATCCATTCGTTACCCCGAGCCGGCCGATCTCATAGACATCGCCCCCTGCCGCAAAGGCGAGCATCGCCCGCTTGGTGCTCGGTCCCACCGCCAGCGAGGACTCGCCCCCGACGCCGATGAACCATTCATTGAGCCGGGCCGCCACCTCCTCGGCGGTGAAGCCAACCAGCAGGGCCTCGGTCAGCGCCATCGCCTGTTCGGTATCGTCGGTAATGCGGCCTGCTGGGTAGCCGGCATGGTAGGGACTGTTCGAGGGGCCGGGAACCATCTGCGTCAGCCACGGCAGCGTCTGCAGGAAGGAGTTCGGCATGCCGAAGGCATCGCCGCACGCCGTGCCCCAGACGGCACCCAGGACCCGGTCCCGCGTCGAGAGCGCCGGTGTGGCGGGCTGGGCATCGCGGCGCATGTAGGCCGCCCAGGAGCCAACGCTCTCGCAGCACAGCGCCGCCATCTTGCTTGCATAGTCAGCGGCGTCCTGATGGGCATTGCCGCTGAGGCGTGCGCCGATATAGGCACCGCCATAGGTGTCGCCGGCGCCTGTCGTGTCGACGACACGCGCCAGAACGGCCTTCACATCAATTCGCAGCGCGCCATCGACCACAATCGATCCATTGGCGCCGTCCGTCACGACGACGGACTTCGTCCGCAGTCCCTTGGCCGCGTCGTGCTGGGCGCGGTCGAGTACCACGACGTCCCACTCTCCCATCGCAGCCGCGTCGGGCCGGAACTCGCCCACCATCGCACAAGGGATGCCCTGCCTATTGGCCTCGCGCACCACCTGCTCGGAGAGCCGGCTCCAGACCGGCGCGACGACGACATAGTCGATCCCTCGCAGGATCGTCGGCGCGTCGGTCTCCACTTCCATGTCCGGCGGCGTGGACCAGGCAAAGCGATCGGGCTCGCCATAGACCAGGATGCATCGGCCGGCCTCGAGAGGGGTTCGCGGCGAGCGATCGAAACCGATGCCACGGCGCGAAAGCTCGCTGAGCGGCACGCCATGGTCGGCACTCGCGGGAAGGGGATGGCAGAGCTCGACGTCGTGGCCGGCCTCGCGGATCGCGAGCGCGACTGTCGTCGCAGCGCCTCCCGGCACCCAGGTGCCGTGGATGCCCGGCGATTCCGTCAGCACCGCGACGGAGGACGAGCCCGGGGCCTTGCCCGCCTTCAGAATGAGATCCGTCAGCGATGCATTGCCAACCACCAGGACGCGCATAGACCCAAGCCCTTCTATCGAGTTTGCAACAGGTCTAACATTATAGACCTCTTGGTTGCAAGCCGGATTTTTCGGGCTTTCGTGGCTACGTCCGCATTGACCGCGGCGGTAATGGTCTAATAGCCTAGACCTTTAGACGACTGGCAATTTGTAGCAACAGGGCCGGTCGCTGAGGGGAAGTGCCCACATGATGGGTCGACGTCGAACTGCGAGGGTGGTCGCCGATCGGAATCTGGAGGGGAGCTACGCGCTCTTCGTCCTGCCGGCGATCCTGCTGTCGGCGCTCGTGGTTGTCGTACCCGCCATCCTCACGATCCTTGCCTCCCTGACCGAATGGGACGGTGTTTCACAACCCTACTGGGTCGGGCTCGACAACTTCGCTGAGCTGCTTGGCGACAGCGCGTTCTGGCAGGCCGTGTTCAACAACGTCCGCTGGATGGTGATCTTCCTCACCATTCCCATGACCCTGGCGCTGGTGGCCTCGTCGATCCTGCTCAATCGCAAGAAGGCGGCGGCCGTCTACCAGATCATACTCCTCATTCCGTTCGTCCTGTCGCCGGTGGCCAATACGGGCATCTGGCTCAATATGGTGCTGGACGTGAACTCGGGCGTGCTTGGATACGTCAACCGCACATGGGTGGACCTCGGCTATCCACTCGGCAACCTCGACAGTGCGCTTTACACCGTCGCGGCCGTCAATATCTGGAGCTTCTGGGGCTATCTCGCGGTGATCTTCACCGCCGCCATGCGGCAGACGCCCGAGGAACAGCTCGAGGCCGCCTACCTCGAAGGCGCCAACGCCTGGCAGATCTTCGTCAACGTAACCTTCCCCAACATCCTGCCGACCTTCTCGCTGATGTTCGTGATCGTGACGATCTACTCGTTCCTCAACTTCGACTACGTCTACCTGATGACGGGCGGCGGCCCGGCCGGCTCGACAGAGATGCTGTCGACCCTCGCCTACTCGTTCGCATTCCGTACGTTCGAAGTGGGCAAGGCGGCGGCGGTTGCGATCGCGATGAGCTTCTTCGGCTTGCTCGCGTCCTTCGTCTATGTCTGGTTGAGCCGGGAGAGTCTGCGATGAGCGCGGTGTCCGGCAAGCGCGTGGGGCATCTCGCGGGCACGGCCTTCCTCTGGACGGCAATCGTCGTCGCCGTGCTCCCCCTGACCCTGATGGCGATCAATTCGCTGAAGCTGCACGGGGAGATCCTCGCCAATCCTCTCTCCCTCCCCACGTGGTTCAACGTCACCAACTTCGTCCAGGCATGGACCGCGGGGAACTTTACCAAGGGGCTGGTCAATTCGCTGCTGATCTCGGGGTCGACGGTGCTGATCACGCTCGTTTGCGCTTCGCTCGCCGCCTATCCACTGGCGCGCCAGAAGATCCGGTTCGCCAGATTGTTCACGCTCTACTTCCTGGGCGCGGTGACGGTGCCGATCCAGCTCTTCCTGTTTCCGCTGTTCTTTGTCTATGCGCAGCTCGGATTCGTCGGCAATCCGATCGCGACGTCCGTCATTCTCGCGGCCGTCAACCTGCCGCTCTCGATCCTGCTGCTGCGAACCTACGTGCTGAACGTGCCGCGCGAGCTTGATGACGCCGCGTTCATGGACGGCGCACGCAAGTGGCAGGTGTTTGCCTTTGTCATCATTCCGCTGATGCGGCCCGGCCTGATCACAGTGGCCATCATCGTCGGTCTCAATGCGTGGAACGACTACCTGATCACCTCGACGTTCCAGCAGGGATCGGGCAGCCAGACGATGATGCTCGGTTTCCTGTCCATGAACAACGTCATTCTAACAGACCGCGGAATTCTGATGGCCGGCGCCGCGATCGTCGTCGTGCCGATCATCGTCTTCTTCCTGATCATGCAACGCCTCTTCATCGAGGGCGTAACAAGTGGAGCCGTAAAGGGATGAGCAATTCGACTGCCAACACCAGTGTGTTGAAGTTCGCGGACCAGATCTATGCCGGGATCGTCGGCAAGCTGATCGGCGTCTATCTCGGTCGCGCGGTGGAGGGCTGGAGCTACGACGCGATCCGCGAAACGTTCGGCGAGATCAACTACTACGTCAACGACAAGGTCAACTGGCCGCTCATCGTTCCCGACGACGACCTGTCGGGCACGTTCCTGTTCTACCGCGCCATGGAGGACAATGGCTGTCCGGCCGACATCAAGGCGGCGGCGATTGGCGACACCTGGCTCAACTATATCGTCGAAGACAAGACGGTTCTGTGGTGGGGCGGACTGGGCCGTTCGACCGAGCATACCGCCTATCTTCGCCTCAAGAACGGCATCAAGGCGCCGATGAGCGGCTCCGCCAAGCTCAACAGCGTGGCGATGGCCGAGGCCATCGGCTCCGAGATCTTCATCGACACCTGGGCACTCGTGAACCCCGCGAACCCGGAACGTGCGGCCTACATGGCGCGCGAAGCCTCCCGCGTGAGCCACGACGGCGTTGCGGTCGAGGCTGCGGCGCTGCTGGCGGCGATGGAAGCGCAGGCGTTCGTCGAGCGCGACATCAACAAGCTGCTCGATCTGGGCGTGTCGCTCGTCGACAGCCCGATGCTCGTCAAGGCGATCGGCGATCTGCGCGACCAATGCGCCAAGGCCAATCACTGGCGCGATGTGCGCGACTGGCTCGAGCGCAACCACTCCTACGGCCACTATGCCGGTCCGTGCCCGATGATGCCCAACCACCTGCTGCTGCTCGCTTCGTTCATCATGGGCGGCGATGACGTGCAGGAGGGCCTCAAGATCGCCGTCTCGTCCGGCTGGGACACCGACTGCAATGCCGGCAACCTCGCCTGCCTCAATGGCATCCGGCTGGGCATCGAGGCGTTCGACGTCGGCCCGGACTTTCGCGGCCCCGTCGCGGACCGTCTCTACGTGGTCGGGTCCGACGGCGGCGAGTGCCTCTCGGACGCCGTGCTCGAGACCCGCAAGGTCCTGCGCGTCGCAACCGCTCTCAATGGCGAGGCCTATGACGAGCCCAAATCGCGCTTCGCGTTCGAGTATTCCGGCTCGGTCCAGGGCTTTGAGAAGTGCCCGCTGCATGAGGGCCACCAGGCCGTGTCGCGTGTGGGCAATCTCAACGAGGACGGCGACGATAACGGCCTGGCGGTCTCGTTCGACGCCATCGCCAAGGGGATAACCGGCTCCGTCTCGGTGCCGACATTCATCGATCCCAAGCCGCGCTCGCGCAGCGAAACCAGCTACTTCGAGGTGCTGGCCAGCCCGTCGCTCTATGGAACGCAGACGCTCACGGCGAAGGTGAAGACCTTCGGCGAGGATGTCCCCGACGTGACGCCCTACATCGTCTACTACGATGGTGACGGCCAGTTGGCCAAGCGCAGGGGCGATGTCATCAAGCTGCGGCCGGGTGTGTCGACCTTGGAATGGGCGGTGCCCGATGTCGGCGGCCTACCGATCCATCGCGTCGGCTTCGAGCTGAGCTCGGACCGCCGGATCTCGGGAACGTTCGGTATCCTCGAGATCGACTGGAAGGGGGCTCCCAGGGCCTTTGTCATGGGGTCGGCCTACGACCTGTCGCCGCGTCTCTCGCCGTTCGACATCTCCTCGTACTGGGTGAAGTCGTTCATGAGCTCGGCGCGCAATTTCGGGCCCGACGTCGGCTCGACATTCTGCCTCTCGCACCCGACGGGGAATGGCGTGGCGACGACGGGGTCGCGTGACTGGGTGAACTATTCGGTCTCAACCCGGCTCACTCTCGACCTGCACAAGGCAGCCGGCCTTGTCGCCCGTGCCCGCGGCCATCGCCGCTACTACGCCGGCATCGTCGAAGACGGCAAGGCCAAGATCATCCGTCGCCGCGACGATGCGGTGGAGGTCCTGGCCGAAGTGCCGGTCAAGTACGCCGAGCACGACACGCTGGAGTTCCGGCTGGCCGTCAAGGGCGACCGGCTCGAATTCAGCGTGGGCGATCGCGCCACCGTCTCGGCGAACGACAACGCATACGTCTCGGGCGGCGCCGGCTACTTCATCGAAGAAGGCACGGTGCCCGCACGGGGCTTCGCCGTCCACGCGCTCTAGACGCGGCAAGGAGCCCAGCATGCTCAGCCTCAGCCTCAAGGACGTCCACAAATCGTTCGGCCCGATCGAAGTAATCAAGTCGGCGGAGCTGGACATCGGACCGGGCGAGTTTGTCGTCTTCGTCGGCCCCTCGGGGTGCGGCAAGTCGACCTTGCTGCGCATGATCGCCGGGCTCGAGGCGGTAACCGACGGAACGATCGAGATCGGCGGCAAGGACGTCACGCGCCTGCCGCCGATCGAGCGAAACGTCGCGATGGTCTTTCAGAGCTATGCGCTCTACCCCCATATGAACGTGGCCGACAACATCGCGTTCGGCCTCAGGATCGCCGGCATGCCCAGGGCGCAGCGTCTGGCAAAGGCGCGCGAAGCCGCCAAGGTGCTGCAGCTCGAGGCGCTGCTTGATCGCCGCCCGAGAGAACTCTCCGGCGGCCAGCGCCAGCGCGTCGCCATCGGCCGCGCCATCGTCAAGAAGCCCGGTATCTTCCTGTTCGACGAGCCGCTGTCGAATCTCGACGCGGAGCTGCGTGTACAGATGCGTCTCGAGCTCGCCAAGCTCCATCAGGACGTTGCGGCGACGATGATCTACGTCACCCACGACCAGATCGAGGCCATGACGCTGGCCGACCGGATCGTCGTGCTGCGTGCGGGTGTCATCGAGCAGGTCGGCACGCCGCTCGAACTCTATCACCAGCCCAGAAACGAGTTTGTGGCGGGCTTCATCGGCTCACCCAAAATGAACTTCTTCGGTGCCCGGGTCGATCGGCGTACGGCCGATCAGGTGCTGCTGAAGGTGGGCGACTTCGACGGCGCGACCGTCGGCGTCGCAGCAGATCGCTCGGCTGCCCAGCCGGGCGACGCCGTTCGTGTCGGCGTGCGACCGGACGGCTTCGTCGTCTCCGAGAGCGGAGACATTCCCTGTCGGATCGGCCTCGCCGAACGACTGGGCAACGTCAACTACCTCTACGCCTCTACCGGTACTCAGCAGATGTGCATCGAGACCAAGGACGGCAGCATCGCCGCCGGGGACGTCGTTCGCGTCAGCATCGATCCGAAGAGTGCGCACATCTTCTCGTCCAGTGGCGACAGGATTTAGCCACTGGCCGCAGGAGTCGCCTGCCATCCAAGGGAGAACAAAAATGCTGTTCAGGTCTACAATCGCCGTGGCTGCAGTCGCTCTGCTTGCCATGCAGAGCGGCGCCGCCTCGGCCCGCGAACCCATCACGATGTGGTTCTGGGGTGCCTCGCCTGCCTATCAGGAAGTGCTCAAGAAGTCGCTGAAGGAGCCGTTCGAGGCGGCACAGAGCGACTACTCGCTCGAGATCGAGTTCCGCAACACGGTCGACAACGACGTGCGTGTTTCGGTGATGGCCAACCAGGGCCCGGATCTGGTTTACACCTCCGGCCCATCGTGGGTCACGCCGATGGCCAAGGCCGGCAAGCTCGAGCCGCTCGATGCCTATGCCGAGAAGTATGGCTGGAACGATCGCCTCGTTGCTCCCGCGCTCGCCTCGTGCACGACCGGTGGGCATCTCTACTGCCTGCCGCCGTCCATCCTCGCCGACGGCATGTTCTACAACAAGCGGCTGCTCGAGGAGAACGGCTGGCCGGTCCCCAAGACTGGCGAAGAGCTCGAGAAGATCATGACCGAAGCGCAGAAGCTCGGTCTCTACGCATCGGCCACGGGCAACAAGGGTTGGCAGCCGGTCAACGAGAACTACTCGTCGATCTTCCTCAACCAATACGTCGGCCCCGAGAAGCTCTACAGGATCCTCACGGGCGAGCTGAGCATGGATGCGCCCGAAGTGCTCGACGCCATGAAGAATCTCGACCGTTGGTACAAGGCGGGCTTCCTCGGCGGCAGCGACTACTTCTCGCTCGACTTCGACACCTCGCTGAAGCTGCTGTCGGAAGGCAAGACGCCGTTCTTCTTCGCGCCGGACTTCGCCTATCAGTGGGCCATCAACCACTTCACGGGCGACCTGGCCGACGACATCGGCTGGACCGCGTTCCCGCAGATGACCGGTGCGGTCGAGTACCCGGTCTACTCGATCGGCAGCGCCTTCACCTACTCGATCAATGGCGCTTCCAAGCACAAGGATGCTGCGGCGCAGGTTCTCGACATCATGATGTCGCCCGAGTTCGTGGTGAGCATGGCCAAGGTGTGGCCCGGCTACTGGGCGGTGCCGCTCAAGGACTTCCCGTCCGATCCGGACGCCACCGGCGTGGTCGCGGCCTTCTACGCGTCGGCCAAGGAAGTCGCTGACGCCGTCGCCGCCGGCAATTTCGGCTACAAGGTTCAGGCATTCTTCCCGCCGGCCACCACCGACGTCTACATCAAGGACGTGGAGTCGATGTGGCTGAGCAAGTCGACTCCCGAACAGGTGGTTGCGGCCGCCAAGAAGGAGTTCGACAAGGAACTCGGCCGCGGTCTGGTCCAGGACATCCCCAAGAATCGTTTCGTCCAGTAGACATTCGCAAGCGGGGCCGGCTCGCCGGCCCCGCCTTTCCTTCGCATTGCTGAACAGGACCACCGAATGACCGGAGTGCTGGACGCGGAGTGGAGCATCATTCGCCACGACCTCGGAAAGGTCGCCCGGCCCGACTCGAGATTTCATCTGGACCTCGAGAGCTTTATTCCTGCCTTCGACGGCATCGCGGCCGCCTCGGCCAGGGCGATTGCCCATCCCGTGTTCGAGACCGCCAAGCTGATCTTCGTGACGCCCGACAATTCGATGCAGCCGCTGCGTCGGGAAGCTCTCGCCAGGGGCAAGACCCTGCTTGTCCCGTCCTATGGGCTGCATCGAGGATTCCTCCGCCTGGGACCGGGCACCGTGCCGCCGGACCTGGCGCTCTATGCAAGCTGGGGCGACGGCATCCAGTATTTCGCCGAGCCCGTCGCTTTGGACAGGCTGGCCGAAGCCGGACAGATCGACCTCGTACTCGCGGGTGCTGCTGCCGTGGCCTCCAATGGACGGCGCTTCGGTATGGGACATCGTTATCTCGACGTCGAATGGAACATCTTTGCGACGGCCGGCATGCTCGATGCGACCACGCCCGTGTGGACGGTGGTGCACGATTGCCAGGTTGCCGATGGCCCCGGCCCCCTAGAAGCCGACAGCATCTGCGCCGATTGCGTCTTCACGCCGACGCGTCAGCTTTCCGTCGAGCCGGCGCTAAGGCCGGCGCGCGTCCGGCGCAGCACGCTCGATGCCTTGTTCGCGGAACCCGGCACCGCCGCATCGCTTGCGGCACACCTGACCCTCGTCGCCTGAGCCGCCAGCTCCGGCCTCGCGTCGATCGCCTCGCGCCAGCACCAAAGGAAAGCCGCCGGCGGGAGGCTCGCCGGCGGCAGGTGGACGTCAGGGAGGACGTCTAAACGGTACGGCCCGAGGCCTTCAGTTCCTGCAGCGGCGGGATCGTGGCAAGCATGTGAGGGTCGAGGCGGTCCCAAAGGATGCCGCAGGTGGGCTTTTGCGGCCGGCTCACCTCGATCGTCTTGGTCGGTGTGAAGACCACATCGGCGACCGTATCGAAGGTGTCGGGATACAACGTTTCGTCGAGGAGCTGGCAGTCGTGGACCACCGCCGCGGCAGGTGTGCTCGCGGTTATGCGGTTGAGCGTGTAGAGCATCGCCCACTCCACGTCGAAGAACCCGTGGCCCTTGCCGAACCGGACGCCCTCATGATTGATGGCTCCCGTGCCGGTCACGAGATAATCGACGCTCGGCACCTCGCTGGCGATGTCCTCGAGCGACAGCGGTCGGCCAAGCTTCTCCATCCCGTCAAGCATCGCGGCATGCTCGTAGTGTGCCTCGCCGATCCGATCAGGGTCCAGCAGCCAGAAGCCGCGCTTGATCGAGTAGGTGGTCATGAGCACCATCTTGCCGTCGCGCAGCGCCTGGAGCCTCAACTGCTCGATGCAGTTGTCGGGAGCGATGAAGATCACCTTCGCATTCTGGTAGTAGCGGTGCGACGTGAGGCGACGCACGGCGGCGTCGCTTCCCTCGAAGTCAGCGATGAATTCACCGAAGTCGAAGTGGAAGCGGCTATCGGGACGTGCGACCTTGCGCAGTTCGCTCCAGACCCGCTCTCTGACCGATGACTTGTGATCCATGACCTGTCCCATCGAACCGTTGCATGTCCATCCCCGCCCGAGATCTGTCGATCCATTTGGGGTGGCGCTCGACCAGAGGTCTAGTATATAGTACCTCTTGGTACAAGCGGATTTTCACCACTCTTGACAGAGCCCGGCAGGCATAGGTCTTTTGCGCGGCATTGGGGAGATAGTTTTGGCCCGTTCTCATACAGCGAAACTGACAATCAGCAATTTCGTCAACCACGAGTCGCCGGTTCCGGCGTTCATGCAGGTGGAGCAGGATCTGAGGCGACAGATCCTGTCGGGGACTATCCAGTCCGATGTGCGTCTGCCGCGGGAGACGGAACTCGCAACGCTCTACGGTGTGAGTCGCATGACGGTCAGGCGGTCGCTCGAGGGGCTGGAAACTGGCGGGCTCATCCGGCGCGTCCATGGCGTCGGCACGATCGCTACGCCGCCCGAAGTTCCCGTAGCGGTGGATCTGAGCTCGATGATCAGTATCGCCGAGCAGATTCGCCGGCAGGGGCACGAGCCGCGAACGGTCATCGATGTGCAGACCATCGCGACGCCGACGCCGCTCATCCGCTCGGCGCTACTGCTCGGGGACAATGATACCGCGACGGTGGTGCGCCGCGTCCGCTATTCCGATGCCCGGCCGATCCTCATCAATACCTCGTGGCTGCCGACGAAGCGCTTCCCCGGACTCGATCGTGCCGAGCTGCTCGATGGGTCGCTGTGGAAGACGCTGACGACCAATTTCAAGGTGACCCCCGCCGCGACCGAGGAGCACTTCGAGCTTGTGCAGGCGTCGGCCGACGAGGCGAGACTGCTGCATGTGGAGGAGAGTGACACGCTCATCCGCGTCAGCGGAACGACCTTCGATGGCGACGATCATCCGGTCGAGCGGTGCTTCTCCTTGTGGGCCGGCAATGTTCGCTTCCACTTCTCGTCGCGCAAACCGAGAAAGACCAGGCTGGCCGCCAAGCCGGCCAGCCTGGGCAAGAAGCCGGCTCGAAAGGTCGCCGCCGCGTCCGCCCGCGCCCCTCGTTCCAGCGCCGGCAAGTCCAAACGCTGAAGCGGCCCAGCCTCTTGTCCAATTTCACCCGGGTGTAGGGCCGCCTACACTGCCGTGCCCGGTCGAGGCTTGCGCAGCCATGACAAACGTGCAAATTTGAGGTCTATAGATATAGACCTCTAGGCCATGACGCCGAGGTCCGAACTGGGGAGACGATCATGATCAGCTACCGCCTAACGATGGCCGCGGTTTCGATGGCAGCCATCCTTGCCGCCGCTCCGGCGAGCGCCGAGACGCTTGTGATTTTTGGGCCGAGCACCTGGGACACGTTGACCCCGGGTGCTTCGGAGGACGTGCAGAATGAAGTTCTCGCCAAGCTGCGGGACGGTTTCATCGCACAGCACCCGGAAGTGACCGACGTGACGGTCAATGCGGGCGGCACTGTCACGGACGGTCTCAGCCGGCTGCGCAACGCAACGCTGGCCGGCGATCAGATCGACGTGGTGCTGTGCGCGGCCAATCCGGTCAACACCTCCTATGCGCGCCTGAACCTGATCCTGCCCGTCGACGATCTCGTCGCCCAGATGGGCGACCGCTTCATCGACGGCGCGGTGGACAATTTCACTGTCGGCGGCAAGGTGTGGGGCGTGCCGATCTCGGCGGTGAACGTGACCACCTTCTTTTACAACAAGGACCTGTTCGACAAGGTCGGGATCACGGCGCCCAGGACGTACGAGGAATTTCTCGCCGCCGTTCCCAAGCTGACCGCCGAAGGCGTCATCCCTGTCGTGCATCAGGGCAAGAACGCCTGGATGTGGCCGCTCTACTACATGAGCTCGCTGTCGCAGACGACGGGCAACAAGCAGCTCGAGCTTGTCGAGAAGACGCTCCGCGGCGAAGCCAAGTTCACCGATCCCGAGAGCGTCGAAGCCCTCAAGCTCGCCTATGGCTGGGTCACCGATGGCCTGCTCGACCCGCAGTCGAACGAGCTCGACGAGGACGCGATGAAGTCCGTCTTCTACGCCGGACGCGCCGCCTCCTACTTCGGTGGATCGTGGGACGTCCCCGGCGTAACAGACAATGCGCCCTTCAACTGGGGCGTGTTCAAGTTCCCCCAGTATGAGGGACAGCCGGGTACTCCCGTGGCATATGGTGGCGCCGAGACCGGCATGTGCGTCTCGAACTCGTCGAAGAATCCGGAACTGGCGAAGGCGTTCATCGCCTACGTCGCCGAAGATGCGCAAACCAAGCTCATGCTTGAAGCTGTCAAGCCGATCGCAACGTCGCACAAGGGCGTGGCAGGCGTCGACACTCCCGTCGCCAAGGATCTGCTCACCTATCTGCCGACCGCGAAGTTCCTCGACTGGGTCTGGCCGCGTGAGCTGACCGAGACGATCCAGCGCGAAGTGCAGTCGATGATGGGCGGCAGCGTCACGCCGGAGCAGGCCGCCGCAAACATGCAGGCCAAGTTGGACCAGATGGTCGCAGCGGGCTATACCTACGGTAGCTGACTAGAGCCGGCGCGAGGACTTCTGGAGTGAACCGTTCGATCGTTCCGGTCCTCGCGCTGCTGCTTCCTGGCATGGCGCTTCTGACCGTGTTCATGCTGGCGCCCATCGTCTACGGGCTCTGGCTCAGCGTCCACCAGTTCGACGGACTCGTCGTCGGCAACTTCGTCGGACTGCTGAACTACGCAGCCGTTCTCTCCGACACGTCATTCCTCTCCGCGCTCTTTCAGACCTCGGTCTTTGCGGCGATTGTTGTCGTCGGCAAGAACGTCGCGGGCCTCGCGCTTGCCGTGCTGCTCTCCATACCGCTCAGGGGCGTCCGCCAGGCGCGGACGCTCGTCTTCCTGCCCGTGACGCTGAACATCATCGTCATCGGTGCGTTCTGGCAGTTCTTCCTGTCCTCGGCGCGCTTCGGCGGCCTTCTGAATCAGGTCCTGATCTGGGTTGGCCTCGGCCAGTTCCAGACGTCGTGGCTTAGCACGCCCGGCATTGCGCTGGTGAGCGTTGCGCTCGTCGAGGTCTGGCGCTGGTCGGGACTGCACATGCTGATCTTCCTTGCGGGAATGCAGGCCATCGATCCGTCGCTCTACGAGGCTGCCCGGCTCGACGGCGCCAACGCCTGGCAGCGCTTCCGCAACATCACCCTGCCGGCCCTGCGCCCCATCATCTTCGTGTCGACACTGCTCGCGCTTATGGGCGCGTTCGTTCGCAGCTTCGACGTGGTGTGGGTGATGACCCGGGCTGGCTTCGGTACTGACGTCGTCGTGACCCACCTCTACAACGAGGCCTTCCAGTTCGGCCGCTTCGATCGGGCCGCCGCCATGGGGTATGTCATCTTCGCGATCATCGCGGTCATCAGCTTCGTCTACGTGCGGGCTGCGCGCTTCGGACAGGCCCATGGTTGACAGCCTCGCATCCTTCCGGCGCAATCCGCTGGGCACCGGCCTGGCCTACGCGGCACTCGCGTTCGCGGTGATCCAGGCGATGGGGCCCGTGGTCTGGGTCCTGCTGGGCTCGCTCAAGTCGCGTCCGGAGTTCTACGCCGATCCCTGGGGACTGCCGCGCCAGTGGCTCTTTGCCAACTATCCCGAGGCGATGTCGATCGCGCGGGTGGGCGATCACGTCACCAACAGCCTCATCGTCGTCTCGCTTGGCCTCGCCATTCTGCTGGTCTGCTCGGCGACCACCGCCTATGCCCTTGCGCGCTACGACTTCCGCGGACGGACCCTTGTGCTCAGCCTCATCCTTATGACGATGATGGTGCCGCCCGACATCCTCACCGTGCCGCTGTTCCTCACGCTGCGCTCGCTGGGTCTCCTCGGATCATATCTCGGTCTCGCCTTCGTCTATGCGGTAGGCGGGTTCGGCATGTCCGTGTTCCTTCTGCGCGGCTACTTCCTCGATGTTCCCCGTGAACTCGAGGAGGCGGCACGGCTCGACGGCGCCGGCACGCTACGCGTTCTGTGGTATGTGATCCTGCCCATGAGCATGCCCGGCTTCCTCAGCGTGCTCATCATCCAGGCGATCGGCATGTGGAACGACCTCTATCTGTCGTTCGTCTTCATTCGTGATCCCGACATGGCCACCGTGCCGCTCGGCCTCCTCAACTTCTTCCGCCGCGACTCGGTGGATTGGCCGCGCCTGCTGGCGGCGCTGACAATCCTGACGGTGCCGGTGCTGGTCATCTATGCGACGGCCCAGCGGCGGTTCGTCGAAGGGTTCACCGGCGGCGCCGTGAAATGACAGGGGCACCGGACTGGCGTCCAGTGCCCCCTCACATGCGCATCGGATCCGTCTGCTAAGCGGTCAGACCGATATCCGGGGTCCAGTATTCGACACCGGCCGCCTCGCGCGCCGCATCCATGCGCGCGAGGATCGCAATACCCTCGAGAGCAATGTCGATCGCAGCGTTGTGGCCGGCACCGGCGGTGAACACCTCGCCTGTCGCGATGTTGTCCGCCACCGAGCACACCGACCCGCCACGCTTGCCGAACAGCGTCGCCATGGTGACGATGGCGGAGGACTCGCGCTCGCCATTGAGGATACCGAGGCGCCGGCAATCGTCGACAGCGTGGGCCTGGTGCGGGCGCAGATAGCCGCGCACCGACGGACGCCCGCCCGAGATGAGATCGGAGTCCACCGAGCGCGTCAGGCCGATGTGGTGCGGCACCTTCAGCGCCCGCGCCGCCTGCGCCAAGGCGAGCACCAGATCGGGGCTGCACACGGCGGGCCAGCCGCCCGGAACGTAGGCCGCACTCAGGCCGTCGTCGCGGACGATGCCGCTGGCGATCACCACGTCGCCTGGATGCACGCGCTCGTTGGTGCCGCCTGAGCCGCCTACGCGCATGAAGGTATGGGCATCGGTGTATTCGAGGAGCTCGAACATGCAGAGCTCTGCCTCGGGGCTACCGCTGCCGCCGCTGACGGCCGAAATGCGGGCGCCCTTGTAGGTGCCCGACCATGTGGTGAACATTCCGGACTTGCCCGCGAGCACCGGGTCGTCGAGCCGCTTGGCGAGCTGCGCCGCCGGATCGTCTTCCTCATAGGCGCACAGCGGGTCGCGCACGAACAGCATGACGTAGTCGCCGACCTTCGCGGGGTCGATGGCGGTCAGCGCCGGCTTCCCCTCGATCATGAGGCCCCTGAGCGGGACGTTGTCACGATACTTGTAGCTCTCCCACAGCTCGCGGTTGACCTTGGGAAGCCTGTCGAGATCGTCGCTCATTTGCCCATCACCTTTACCTGCACCGATCGTTTGCGTGGTCCATCGAACTCCCAGAAGTAGATCTTCTGCGAGTGGCCCAGACCGAGCTTGCCAGCGTCTAGAAAGAACGTCCTCGAGTGGCCGACAATCGCCGCCTTGACGTGGCCGGCAGCGTCCTGCGGCGTGTCGTATTGATGCTTGAAGTCGATGCGCGTCGGCACGAGCCGCACGATCTCGTCATGCACGTCTTCGAGGCCCAGAACGTCCCAGGGGGACACGACCGTGACGGACGCGGTCGAATGCGGCACGGAGACGAGAACCAGCCCATCGGTCAGGCCGGTCTCGTTCACAGCCGCAGCGACCTGCTCGGTAATGTCGAACAGCCCCGAGCGATCGGTCTCGAGTGGAAAGGACTTCAGCATCATGACCTCGAGGTGTCGATTGGACTGTTGCGAACAAGGTTGGCGCCGACCGCGCCGCTCCATGGACCGGTATGGCCACGATAGTGAACGACACCACGCCGCTCGGCGAACTCAGCGGCGAGCAGGGAGGCGGGGACCGCGTGCACGATCGGCGCGAACCACTCGCGCACCCTCGGAACATTGAGCACATGCTGTTGCCCAGCCATCGTGGCATCGTTGGTCACCACGGCGAACGGGCGTCCCAGGCCAGCGAGCGTGGCGCAGAGTTCCTTGCTCCGCGCCGCCGACAGGGCGTTACCCGGGGCAAAGACCAGGGCCGGCGCGCTGACGTCGGCGACAAAATAGTTGAGATGGTGGAATTCCTCGGCATCCTGTGACGATGCGTGAAGGCCTGCGGCTTCCACCAGCTTGGCCGCCGCGAAGCTGGCGCTGCCCAGCGACGGGCCGCTGCCGAGACAATCGCAGACGCTGCTCGTGGCCCATGCGTCGGCGAGTGTCGCGATCGGCTGGCGGAGCGACTTGGCGACTGAGCCGAGGGGGCCGGACAGCTCTGCAATCTCGCGACGCATCGCGTTCGCATCGTCCATCGTCACGCACATCAGGATTTCGGCAAGCCTCAGGCCAAGGAGGTAGAGGCTGATCAGCGAGGCGAGATAGCTGCGCGTTCCCGGCGCGTTTGCGGAGGGAGGCACGATGACCTCGCTGACGACCTCCGCGGCCTTCCCCAGCCGGCTCTGCGGATTTCCCGTCAGGGCCAGCGTGAGCGCTCCGAGGTTGCGCAGCCGCTGCGTGGCTTCGACCAACCGCGCGGCTTCCCCCGAATTGCTGACGGCGACGACGAGCAATCCGCGGTTGCGGCCCGCGAGAGGAGGAACGCCGGCGTCCACGTATCGCGAAGCTTCCATCGAAACCATCACCTGGACCGGGAGGCCGGTCCAGGCACGGATCGCCGGCGCCGCAGCGAGACCTGCAATATAGGAATCGCCGGACCCGGTGATGATGATCTGGCGGATGCCGTAGACATCCGGGACCTTCAGCGACAGCCGGTGCTTGTCCGACAGACGCTGGGTTTCGTCCGACAGCAGCGCTGCGAGGCTGTCGATCTGCTCGAGGTAGTTGGAGTATTGCTGACTCATCGGCCGTATCTCATGGCTTCTTCCATTCCGTAAGCTTGGTCTGGCGGGCCCAGGCGATCGCCTTGTCCCGCTCTCGAGGATCGCCGGGACCGTACTGCCCCAGCGAGTGCGCAGCGGCGGCAGCTGCCCCGCGGGCGGCCTGTTCGATATCGCCGCCACTGCTCAACCACGCGCCGAGGTAACCGCCGCAGAAAGAGTTGCCGCCGCCGGTAACGTCAACGACAGGGGCGGGAGGGGGCGTCACCTTGAGACGCGCATTGGAACTCGCGATCAGGGCGCCTTCGCCACCCATGCGGAGCAACACGGTCTCGACACCGCTGTCGAGAATGCGATCAATCACCTCGTCCGGATCGGCATGGTCGAATAGCCTGTCCGCCTCGGCGCGGTTGAGCGAGAAGTGATCGACAAGGCTCAGGATCTCTTTCACGTCGGGCCAGAGGTGGGCATAGGCCGCGTCGTCCTGAAGTTCCCAGAGGACGGTCCCGAACGCTGATTGTCGCGAGCGAATGGCTGCCCAGAAGGGCGGTTCGAGGTCGCGGAAGACATAGGTCCCTGCAGCAGGGAGAAGGCTCGGAGGCGTGTCCGCAGGCGTCACCTGCAGAGAGGCGAAGTAGTCGCGCCCATGCGTCGGCGTCTCGGTTCTCGAGCCGTCGTCTCTGTAGACAAGCCTCGACTGAATCGTGTGCCGCCCGCGGACAAGATGGCCGTCGCTCAGGAAGCCGAAATCGCGCAGCTTGTTGTCGCTGACGTCGTCCAGATCCGTCCCGACGCCCGCGACCATGGCGACCGGCGAGTACCACAGCGCGGCTCCCGCGGCTGCATAGGTGGCGGCACCGCCGAGTGTGGCGGGAAAGCGCGTGCCGTCAGCGAGCCAGATGTCATCGATGATGATGTTTGACTGCACCAGCAGGGGCCGGCGTTCGGCGGTCACGATGGCTACTCCGTCCCACTCGACACGAGAGGTCTATATTGATAGACCTCATAGCCTACTGCGCACCGGCTTGCAACAAGAGGATGGTCCGGGAAGAGTGCGGAGCATGCATAGACTCAGCACCCAGTCCATCCGGGCGATCTCTCACTATGCCGGGCTGTCGGAGATGGCCGTTGCGGAGCATTTGCGCGGCCGTCGCCTCCTGCCGGATCGTGCCTCGGGGAGAATCGATGCGGCAATCAGGGATCTCGGACTGGACGTAGAGTGTCGATCCATAGAGCGGACTCCGACAGTCGGGCTGCTCCTGCCTGACCTGGTATCGCCGTTCTTTGCCGAGCTCGCAGCCGCCGTCGAGCGGGCGACCGTGGACCGGGGCTGGGCGCTGGTGCTGCTCCCTACCGGCGGTTCGGTGACGCGCGAGATCGATCACATCGCCAGGCTCAGGCGGGGCGAACTGCAAGGTCTGCTCGTTGCAACCAACAATGGCGCCGATCGGGCCCTGTCGCGAGCCATCGGCGAGACGGATCCCGTCGTGCTTATCAACGAAGAAATCCGCGGCCGGGAGCTGTCGATCGTGGGCTACGACAACCGGGCGAGCGGGGCACTGGTCGGAAAGCATCTGGTCGAGCGCGGGCACAGGCGGTTCTGCTACGTCGCCGGGCCAAAGGACACGACCAGCGCCGTTCAGCGCGGCAACGGTCTGCGCACTGCCGTCAGGAACGCACTGGGAAGCGGCGCGGACATTCGCTTCTGCTTTGGCAATCACAGTGAGGACCACGGCTACGACACCGTCACACGAATGGCGAAGGCCGGTGCGTTGCCGGAGGCGCTTGTGGCCGGAAGCGACACTATCGCGATCGGGGCGATCCAGGCTTTCCGCGATCTGTCGGTGGAGGTTCCGGCGTCGCTGTCGCTCGCCTCGATCGACGGTACCAACTCCCTGGCACTGGCGGGGCTGCGCATGGTGTCGATCAAGGTTCCTGTCAACGACCTCGCCGAGCACGCGATGGACACGCTGCTCAGAAGTCCGCTGCGGGGTGGACGTCCGGTCCGCGTCACTCTGCCGGTTCGCCTCATAGGTGGTGGCGCAGTGCGGGACGCCGCCGGCTAGCCCCGCCGGCACGCGGAGGGTGTCCAGCGGGCCAACGACGCAGTCGTCGTGGGGTGGTTGCCGGGGCAGGGGTTCACCTGCAAGATGCGGCATGTTCGAACATGCGTCGCTTCTGTTGCTGGTCCTCCTGCCCTTCCTGGGGAGCATCGTCGTCGCCTTTCTTCCGACGCGGGCACGGGGGAACGCCGCCGCCATTTCCGGGATGGTCGCCATCGCGCTGACCGCTCTGGCTGTCCTGTCATATGGCGATGTCGCAAGCGAGCGGGTGCTCCGCTCCGAACTGCAATGGCTGCCGCAACTGGGGCTCAACGTCATCATCCGGATGGATGGCCTCTCCTGGCTGTTCACAACCATGATCGCGAGCATTGGCGGCCTCGTGGTGCTCTATGCGCGCTACTACATGTCCGCCAAGGACCCGGTGCCCCGGTTTTTCGCCCTGCTCCTTGCCTTCATGGGCGCCATGCTGGGCATGGTTCTGTCGGGCAATCTGATCCAGCTCGTGCTGTTCTGGGAACTGACCAGCATCTTCTCGTTCCTCCTGATCGGCTATTGGCACCAGAACGCGGCGGCCCGCGACGGCGCCCGCATGGCGCTCGTGATCACCGGAACGGGCGGGCTCGCGCTGTTCGCGGGTATGCTGCTGCTCGGGCACATGGTTGGCTCGTTCGATCTCGACGTCGTGCTCGCTTCGGGCGACATCGTCAGGACGCACCCGCTCTATACGCCGACGCTCGTGCTCATCCTCCTCGCCGCCTTCACCAAGAGCGCGCAGTTTCCTTTCCATTTCTGGCTGCCCCGCGCGATGGCGGCACCCACCCCGGTGTCCGCCTATCTGCATTCGGCCACGATGGTGAAGGCTGGCGTGTTCCTGCTCGCGCTCCTCTGGCCGGTGCTGGCCGGCACGCCCATCTGGTTCTGGATCGTCACCTATGTCGGGCTCGCGACGCTTCTGCTGGGCGCCTATTCGGCCATCTTCCAGCAGGATCTGAAGGGCGTACTGGCCTATTCCACGGTCAGCCATCTCGGTCTCATCGTGACGCTGCTGGGCATGAGCACGCCGCTGGCGCTGGTCGCGGCGGTCTTCCACATTGCCAACCACGCGACCTTCAAGGCCTCGCTGTTCATGGCTGCGGGCATCATCGATCACGAGACCGGAACGCGGGACATCCGCCGCCTGGGCGGCCTCGCCCGCTTCATGCCCGCCACGGCGACGCTGGCGATCGTGGCGAGCGCGGCCATGGCCGGCGTGCCGTTGCTCAACGGTTTCCTGTCCAAGGAAATGTTCTTCAGCGAGACGGCGCTGCGCAACCCGATCCCCTTTGTCGATGTGTCCCTACCGGCCGTGGCGATCATTGCCGGTGCGTTCGCCGTCACCTATTCGCTACGCTTCATCCTCAAGGTGTTCTTCGGGCCGCCATCGACCGACCTCGACCGCATGCCGCACGAGCCGCCCGCGCTGATGCGCCGGCCGATCGAGATCCTGGTTCTCGCCTGCCTCCTCGTGGGGATCATTCCGGCCATCACGATCGGACCGTTCCTCGCCACCGCGGTGTCGTCCGTGCTGGGTCCGGATCTCCCCTACTACAGCCTTGCCGTCTGGCACGGCCTCAACATGCCGCTCCTGATGAGCGTGGTCGCCCTTGGCGGTGGCGTGCTGCTCTATGTGTTGCTGCGTCCCTATCTGGCGCGCGGTATCGATGGTCCACCCTTCATTGCGCATCTCGCCGGTCCGCGCATCTTCGAGCGGCTTCTCATCCTGCTGTCGGTGAAATGGGCAAAATCGCTCGAGAGGCTGCTGGGAACACGCCGTCTGCAGCCGCAGCTGGCGATCCTCGTGGCGGTCGCGATCCTCGCGGCGGTGATACCGACGCTGGCCGGCGTCGGACCGCTCCGCTTTTCCTTTGCGGGCGTCGAGCCCGGCCTCGTCCTCGTCTGGATCGTGGGCATGGCGTGTGCCGTGGGGGCGGCGACGCAGGCGAAGTATCACCGCCTCGCCGCGCTGATGCTGATGGGCGGCGCGGGCCTCGCGACGTCGGTGACCTTCGTGTGGTATTCGGCCCCGGATCTGGCGCTGACGCAGCTGCTGGTCGAGGTGGTCACCACCATTCTCATCCTGCTCGGCCTGCGCTGGCTGCCCAAGCGCTTCGAGGATGCGGGCATCGATCCCCTGCGCAAGTTCAGTCCACGCCGCCTGCGCGATCTCGCGCTCGCCATCATGGCCGGTGCGGGAATGGCGCTGCTCTCCTATGCCGTCATGACGCGCGATGCTCCCGACGGCATTGCGCGGTTCTTCCTCGACAACGCCTACAGCGAAGGCGGCGGCCGCAATGTGGTGAACGTTATCCTCGTGGACTTCCGCGGCTTCGATACGCTCGGCGAGATCACGGTCCTCGGAATCGTAGCGCTGACCACCTATGCGCTGCTGCGACGCTTCCGCCCGGCCGCCGACAGCATTCCGCGTCCAGAGCAGCAGCGCATCCAGAGCGAGGTCGAGGTCGAACGCGCCGACCATGAAGAAGGAACAATCCTCTCCGACTTCCTGTTCGTTCCAGCGGTCATCATGCGGTGGCTGTTTCCGGCGATCGTTACCCTGGCGGCGTTCCTCCTGCTGCGCGGGCACGATCTTCCGGGTGGCGGCTTCATCGCCGGCATCACCATGGCGATCGGCTTCATCCTGCAGTATCTCGCGGGCGGCACGCGGTGGGTCGAGGATCGCCTGCGTATCCTGCCCGTCTACTGGATCGCCGCGGGGTTGCTGCTGGCGCTTGCCACGGGTGCCGGCGCCTGGCTCTTCGGCGTACCGTTCCTCACCACGTACTTCCAGTATGCCGACCTGCCGGTGCTGGGGCGCCTGCCGGTCGCCAGCGCGCTGCTGTTCGATCTGGGCGTCTTCGTCCTCGTCGTGGGCGCCACCGTGCTGATCCTCGTCGCCATTGCTCACCAGTCGCTCCGTGCCGCTTCGCCGCGCGCGAAGGGAGCGTCCGGCAGCGCCGACGCCTCGCGAGGAGCCAGCTAGATGGAACTCGTCCTCGCCGTCAGCATCGGCGTTCTCGCCGGTTCCGGGATCTGGCTGCTGCTTCGGCCGCGGAGCTTTCAGGTCATCATCGGGCTGTCGCTGATCTCCTACGCAGTCAACCTTTTCATCTTCAGCATGGGCGGTCTCAAAAGCGATGCTGCTCCCATCCTCGAACAGGGCGTCGACGTCTCGACCTATGCCGATCCGGTGCCGCAGGCGCTGGTGCTGACGGCGATCGTGATCGGCTTCGCCATGACGGCCCTGTTCCTCGTGGTCCTGCTGGCGGCGCGCGGGCTCACGGGTACCGACCACGTCGACGGACGGGAGCGCTGAGATGAACTTGAACGATCACCTCGTCATCCTGCCTATCCTGCTGCCGATGCTGGCCGGCATCGCGCTCGTCATCATCAACGAGCGGCATCATACGCTCAAGCTGGCACTGAACCTGGGCGCCACCGCCCTGCTGCTGGTGCTCAGCATCGTGCTGCTGAGCCAGGCAGCCGGCGACGCCGGCGCCGTGACCGCAACCTATCGGCTCGGCGACTGGCCCGCTCCGTTCGCGATCGTTCTCGTCGGCGACCGACTGTCGGCGGCGATGGTGATGCTCGCATCGGTCCTCGCGCTCGCCGCCGCCACCTTCTCGGCCGCCCGCTGGCACGAAGCCGGTCCGCATTTCCACACGCTGTTCCAGTTCCTCCTCATGGGGCTCAATGGTGCGTTCCTCACCGGCGATCTGTTCAACCTGTTCGTCTTCTTCGAAATCCTGCTCGCCGCGTCCTATGGCCTGGCGCTGCACGGATCGGGCAGGGCCCGCGTTCGCGCCGGCCTCCACTACATCGCGTTCAACCTCGCCACATCGTCGCTGTTCCTGATCGGGGTAAGCCTCGTCTACGGCGTTGCTGGCACGCTCAACATGGCTGATCTCGTCGTGCGGATGGCAGCCGTCCCGACGGAGAGCCGGCCACTGCTGAACGCGGGCCTCGCCCTGCTGGGCATCGCGTTCCTCGTGAAGGCCGGCATGTGGCCGCTCAGCTTCTGGCTGACGACCACTTATGCCGCCGCAACAGCGCCCGTCGCAGCGATGTTTGCGATCATGAGCAAGGTGGGCATCTATGTCCTGCTGCGGATCACCGGCTTGCTCGATGGCGTTTCGGCGGGCTTCGGGCACGACTGGCTGTTCTTTGGCGGCCTCGCGACGATGGCCTTTGGAACCGTCGGCATCCTGTCCTCGCAGGAGTTGCCCCGTATGGCGGCATTCAGTGTGCTCCTCTCATCTGGTACCACCATCGCCATGCTCGGCTATGGCGATCCGGACGTGACAGCAGGCGCTCTGTACTACCTCGTCGCGTCCACCCTCGGGCTGTCCTGTCTCTTCCTCCTGGCGGAGCTGATGGAGCGCGGGCGATCGGCGGAGGCAGATATCTTCGCGGTTACCCTCGAGGCGTTTGGCGACGACGAGGAGACCGAGCACGAAGAAGAAGTGGGCATCGCCATCCCGGCGACCATGGTCGTGCTGGCGATTAGCTTTGCCACATGCGCCATCCTTCTGGCCGGCATGCCGCCGCTGGGCGGGTTCGTAGGCAAGTTCGCCATGCTGAGCGGCATGCTTGGGTCGGTCTCAGTGGCCGATGGGACGGTGCCCGCCGGCACGTGGTGGCTGATGGGTCTGTTGATCGTCTCCGGACTGGCAACGATGATCGCGATGCTGCGAACGGGCATCAATCGTTTCTGGGCGCCGACGGACGATCACGTCCCGCGGGTGCGGGTGGTCGAGATCGCCCCGATCGCCCTGCTGCTCGGTCTCAGCGTCGTGCTGGCACTGACGGCCGGTTCGGTGATGTCCTTCCTGCAGACTCTGTCCGATGCCGCGTACGATCCCGGCTCCTACGTGCAGGCTGTGCTCGGCTCCATCGCCGGAGGCGGGCAATGAGACGGGTGTTTGCCTATCCGGTTCTGTGGGTCGCGCTGTTCGGGATGTGGCTGCTGCTGAGCAGAAGCGTCGCCCCCGGCCAGCTGCTTCTCGCGGCCCTGGTCTCGACCATCGGCTGCTGGGCAGCCGTCGCCGTCGAGGCGCCGAAGTCGAAGCTGAGGAAGCCCGCACTGGTGCTGAAGCTGATCGGTCGCGTGCTGCTCGATGTCTTCCGCTCCAACATCGCCGTGCTGCAGCTCACAGTGGGGCGCCGTGCGCCGCGCTCGGCTTTCGTGACCATCCCGCTCGAGTTGCGCGACCCAAACGGTCTGGCCATCCTTGCCTGCATCATCACGGCGACGCCGGGGAGCGCGTGGATCAACTACAATGCGCGCACCAGCACGGTTCTGGTCCATGTGCTCGACACGGGGGACGGTATCGCGTGGGGCGAGGCGGTGAAGCATAGCTATGAGGCGTTGCTGCTGGAGATATTCGAATGAGCGCAACCATATTGGTCATCGCCATCCTCGTGTCGCAGGTGCTGCTGGGGGGCGCGATGTGTCTCGCCGGCTGGCGGCTGCTGAAGGGGCCGCGCGCGCAGGACCGTGTGCTCGCCCTCGACAGCCTCTACCTGAGCGGCATGCTTCTGCTTCTCACCTTCGGCATCGGCTCGGGGCAGACCATCTATTTCGAGGCGGCTCTTGTCATCGGGCTGCTGAGCTTCGTGGCGACGGCGGCTCTCGCCAAGTTCCTGATGCGCGGCGAGGTGATCGAATGAGCGTGCTCGACGGCCTGCCGGTCTGGATTGCAGTCATCGTCGCCATCTGCCTGGTTGCCGGCGCGGCGATCACTTTCGTGGGCACGATCGGGCTCGCACGGTTTCCGACTTTCTATCAGCGCATCCATGCGCCCACATTGGGAACGAGCTTTGGCGCTTTCTTCGTTGTCGTGGGCTCCATGGTCTTCTTCACCGCGCTCGAAGCCCGCCCGGTCATCCACGAGATCCTGATCCTCGTCTTCGTGCTGATCACGACGCCGGTCACGCTGATGCTCCTCGCGCGCGCTGCGCTCTATCGCGATCGGGCAGAGGGGAACGATGTCGGCGCCGACTTGCCCGCCGCCGAAAGTCGGTCAGCGCGCAGCGATGTCGGCGATACCGACCAGACCGGCCTGTGAGCCAAGGCGTGCCTGCGCGAGGGTTGGCAGCAGCCGTGCAGGGAGGTGGGACAGTCGCTCCCCCACGAGGTCGAGGAACCCCGATCCGAGCCCGATGCCCCCGCCGATAACGATCCTGCGCGGATCGAACGCGAGCTGCACGTCGGCGCAGAGGGCGGCAACCTTGTCGGCAGAGGTCCGGATAGCGTCCCTGGCCCATTGCTCGCCGCTCGCGGCGGCAGCGAAGACGCCCCTTGCCGTCAGCTCGAGTCCCGCGGCTTTCGCCTGGGAGGCAAGGCACCGTCCGGAGACGTCGTCCTCCAGCGGCTGGCCTTGCGAGCGCGAACGCCACAGGCCGAAATGCCCCGCGAGGCCGCGCAGCAATCGCCCGTTGAGGACCACGCCGCCGCCAACGCCAGTCGAGATGGTGAGGAACACCATGTCTTCGCGCTCGCCGGCGCCCCAGTAATACTCGCCCCATGCGGCGGCCTGCGCGTCGTTGAGGGCGGACGTGGGGACGCCAAAAATCGTCTCGGCGGCATCGATCAGGGGAAAGCCGTCGGGGACGTTCAGTGTCGCGGGATTGAGGCTGGACCAGCGGCCGTCTTCGACCAGCCCTGACACCGCGATGGCGACGCGGGAGTAGCTGCCGGGCTCGCGAAAGTGCATCGCGATCTGGCGCAACCAGATGTCGGGGGTCTCGCCCCGGTCGGTCTCCAGCGTCACTGCCGATCGAACGGCAGCGCCCTCGACAAGCGCCGCCGCGATCTTGGTGCCGCCGATGTCGATCGCGAGCGTTGTCGGGACGGGTGCCGCTGCGGCGTCGACAGCGGACTTGAACCACGCGGTAACGTGCTCGGTGCGCGTGATCGCCGATCCGACGACGACGCACATGGCGCCCCGCCGCACGGCCTCTGCCGCGAGCTGCGGCGAGTTCAGCCGGCCTTCAGCGATCACGTTTGGCGTGAGTTGCCGCATGGCGGCGATCAGTGCGAGATCCGGCTCTTGGGGCACGGGGCCGCCGGCATAACCGGACATCGTGGTGCCTACGAAATCGGCGCCCGCCGCCAGCGCCTCGCGCGCATCCTCGATGTCGGAGCAGTCGGCCATCGTGAACTTGCCTTTCGCCCTGATCGTGGCGATGAGGTCAGCGACGGTGGCGGGCCGCGGACGGCGCGTCGCGTCGAAGGCGACGATGTCGGCTCCCGCGTCGCACAGCGCCGCGGCGAGCGCCGTCGTCGGCGTTATGCGGACCGGCGAATCATCGCGATCCTGCTTGACGATGCCGATGATGGGCGCGGATGTGGCGGCGCGCACGGCGCGGACATAGTCCAGCGACTCGATGCGCAGGGCGCGGGCGCCTGCCGCGATCGCCGCCAGCGCAAAGGCGACGACGCTGTCGGCCGTGTCCATCGGCCCGCCGGGCACCGGCTGACAGGAGACCACGAGCCCGTTGTGAAGATCGTCGATACGCAATGTCAGCTCCTGCTCTGGGCCGCGTGGCGAACAGTGAACTCAACCGCGGCCGCGTCGGCGATCCGCGCCGAAATGTGAGTTGGCGTGCCGACCTCGATCAGCCCGCACAGCGTGCCGGTCGTCACCAGCATGCCGGCATCGAGGGCGGAGAAGGCCAGGGGGCGCTTCGCGTAGGCAATCACCGGATCGAGCAGTTCGCCGAATGGCGCCTTGCTCCTTCCCTCCCAGCGCACTGCGCCGTCGATGGCGACGACGATGGGCAGGTTCGCCACGTCGATCCCGCGGGTCCATGGGGCAGGTGACCAGACATAACCGGCTGTGTTCATGTTGTCGGCGAGCGCGCCACTGGCTCCCGCCGCCAGCCGGTCGTCATAACGTGACCCGACGATCTCGATCCCGACATGGAAGCTCTCGATCGCCTCGAGCACGCCGACGCTTCCCCGCGCCGCCAGCTCTGGCGTGACTGTGCGCGCGAGCCTGGCGGCGATCTCGACCTCAATGCCGAGCCACCCCCCCGGGGGCAGATCGATGGTCCTGCCGCTGGTTGCGACCAGTCCGCCATAGATCGGTGCCGCGATCGCCCGCCCCTGGCCATCGATCGCCACCTTGCTGACCGGCGCCGTTTGGCCCAGCAGGCGTCGGGTCTCGGCCTGGACGATCTGCGCACCCGCGAAATCGAGCTCAGCGAAGGCCGTGGCGCTCACCTTCAGGTTCGGGTCGCGATGCGCCTCGGCCAGCATTTGCGCCAGTTTTTCGATCGTGTCGCCCATCGGGCATATTCTCCATCAGCCTACTTGTAGGATATCCTACCTCATGCTAGAGCACAAGCATTGATGGGAGAGAGCCGTGACGAAACTGAAGCCGATAAAGCCTGTCGACCGCGCTCCGCTGCTGCACGTTTCGGCGCAGGAAAGCCTGCGGGGGTTCATCGTGGACAACGGTCTCAAGGCCAGCGATCCGCTGCCGCCCGAATCGGCGCTGGCCGTGCAACTGGGCATCAGCCGCAACTCGATGCGCGAGGCGATCAAGGCGCTCGAGTCGGTCGGCGTGCTCGAAACCCGGCGGGGCGTCGGCGTGTTCGTCAAGGAGTTCTCGTTCCAGCCCCTGCTCGACAATCTCGCTTACGGCCTGCAGGACTCGCTGCGGGACGTCGACGAGCTCCGCGACATCAGGCGCGTACTCGAGGTCGGGCTGATCGAGCGCACGGTGGCGCTCATCACTGACGACGACATCGCAGCGCTGCGCGAGGTGACGGAGCGCATGCGCGTCAAGGCGATGCGCGACGAGAGTTTCGCCGAAGAGGACCAGTTGTTCCACCAGCTCCTCTTCCGCTGCCAGAACAACCGCATGCTGAGCGGCCTGCTCGAGATCTTCTGGGTCGCCTTCTACAAGGCCTCGGGGCTCGCCGACCTGGGCAACCCGTCCCCGCTCGACACCTGGCGCGACCACCAGAGCATCGTCGAGGCCGTCGCGGCCCGCGATGTCGCCGGAGCGCGGCTGCGCCTCGACGCTCACTATCGCGGCATCCAGGACCTTGTTGCGATCAATCGCGAGCAGTCGGCGGCAGCCGACGAGTCTGCCGCCTCCCCCAAGAACAGGAAGAACTGAAGTGCCCTTGTTTACCGGCGTCGTGCCGCCCGTCGTTACGCCCCTCACGCCGTCCTTCGAGATCGACTATGCCTCTTATGACCGCGTGCTCGAGCACCTGATTGCGGGCGGCGTCCACGGCCTGTTCGTCCTAGGTTCGACAAGTGAAGTAGTGTTCCACACTGAGGCGACGCGCCGCACCATCATCGAGCGCGCGGTGAAAGTCGCCGATGGACGAGCGCCGGTCATCGTCGGCACCATCGACCCGGCGACCGACCGGGTCATCGGTCACGCAAAGGCGGCGCAGGAAGCCGGCGCCGCGGCCGTGGTGGTCACAGCGCCGTTCTACACCCGGACCAATCAGGCTGAGACGATCGATCACTTCCGCTATGTCCGGGAGGCGCTCGATATTCCGGTCATCGCCTACGACATTCCGGTCTGCGTCGGGCTGAAGCTCGATCGCAAGACGACCGTAACGCTCGCTCGCGAAGGCACCATCACCGGCCTCAAGGATTCGAGCGCCGACGACGGCACCCTGCGCTACGTTCTCGCCGATACGCGCGGCCTGCCGGACTTCTTCGCCATGACCGGCTCCGAGATCGTTGTCGACAGTGTGCTCAACATGGGCGCGCACGGCGTTGTCCCAGGCCTCGCCAATGTCGACCCTGCTGGCTATGTGCGCCTGTGGAACCACTGCCAGGCGGGGGACGCCGTTGCGGCGCGCGCCGAGCAGGAGCGCCTCTGTCGTCTGTTCGAAATGGTCTGGGTTTCGGCTGGCCGCACCAGTGCCGGTTCGGCCGGCGTCGGGGCCTTCAAGACCGCCATGCGCCGGCTCGGCATCATCGACACCAACGTCATGGCGCGCCCGCAGCGGGCGCTCAACGACGCCGAAGCCCTCGAGATCGACACCATCCTGCGCGCGGCCGGCCTGCTGGGCTAGCCCGCCATGACCCGCCTACTGCTACAAAGGGAGACCCAAATGTCACTTCGTGCCTACCGACCTATCACAGCCCTGGCCCTCGGCGCCGGCCTTGCATTTTCCACCTTCGCCAGCGGCGCGCTCGCCCAGGACGATCTCTCGGGAGACCTCGTCTTCTGGTCCAGCTTCACGCAGGGACCGCGTGCCGAGTACATGCAGCGCATGGCCGACAAGTTCACGGCCGCGCATCCGAATGTGAAGATCTCGATCGAGACCTTCAGCTGGAACGAATTCAACACCAAGTGGACGACGGGCCTCGCGGCTGGACAGGTGCCCGACATCAGCACGGCGCTGCCCAATCAGGTGGTCGAGATGATCGATGTGGGCGCGCTGGTGCCCGTCGATGACGTCATTGATGCCATCGGTCGCGATCGCTTCGCGGCATCGGCACTGCTCGAAGGCCAGAAGGACGGCAACAGCTACTCGCTGCCGGTCTACTCGCACGCGCAGGTGATGTGGTACCGCAAGGATCTGCTCGACGCCAAGGGCCTCGCCGTTCCCACCACCTGGGCCGAGCTCAGGGATGCGGCCATCGCGCTCAACGACCCGCCCAACGTCTATGGCCTGTCCGTGCCGCTGGGCACCAACGACTTCATGGGCACGCGCTATCTCAACTACTACGTGCAGTCGGCTGGCAGCGCCCTTATCGATGCGAGCGGTCGCGCCGACCTGACGTCGCCCGCCGCCATCGAAGGCATCAACTTCTGGGTCGATCTCTACAAGCAGGTCTCGCCGCAGGGCAGCATCAACTACAATGTGCTCGACCAGGCGACGCTGTTCTACCAGGGCAAGACCGCCTTCGACTTCAACTCCGGCTTCCATATCGGTGGCGTTGCGGCCAACACGCCCGACCTCCTCGACGACTTTGCGGCGGCGCCGCTGCCGCGGCTCAAGGCGGGCGATCCGATCTACGGTGGCGAGACGGCCAATATTGCGCTGGTGGCATGGGCCGTCGGCAAGCACCAGGCGGCGGCCAAGGCCTTCCTCGAGAGCCTCTACGAGGACGCCGACTACATCGAGTTCATCCACTCGGTTCCGGGCGGTATGCTGCCGGCACTCAGCGATATCTCGCAGCAGCCGGCCTATCAGGACAACGACCTGCTCAAGCAGTTCGCCAGCAGCGTCGCCGTCATCGAGCAGGTGATCCCGCTCGGCTCGGCCATCGGCATGGAAGACGGCCCCAAGATCCAGGCAGGCATCATCACCAGCCAGGCGGTCATCGAGCAGATGTTCCAGGACATCATCCTCAATGGCACGCCGGTCGAGACGGCTGCGCAGGCCGCCGAGGACAAGCTCAACGAGCTGTTCGTCGCCGCCGGCGCGGTCTTCACGGACTAAGTTCCTCCCAGGAAGCCGCCGGCGGTCCAGTGTCGCCGGCGGCTTCCGCCCAAGCTCAGAGATCACAGTGCAACTCCGCTCCCACACCACCGCCGGCTTCTGGTTCGTCCTGCCCGCCATGCTGGTCGTGGTCGCGCTGCTGCTCTATCCGGTGCTATCGAGCATCTTCTTCAGCTTCACCAACCGGAACCTGCTGAAGACCGTCTACGCCTTCGTGGGCGCGCAGAACTTCCTGTCGGTTCTCAACAGCCGCGACTTCTGGAATGCCTTCTTCACGTCGATCAAGTGGACCGCCGGGTCCGTGCTCGGCCAGCTCGTTGTCGGCCTCCTCGCGGCCCTCGCGCTCGAACGCGTGCCGCGCTTCTCCGGCCTCTACCGCACGCTGCTCGTCATCCCGTGGGCGTTCCCGGCCATCGTCATCGCCTTCTCCTGGCGCTGGATCCTCAACGACGTCTACGGCTTCCTGCCCAACCTGCTGAGCGCTTTCCGCATCACCAACGGCAACGTCAGCTTCCTTGCCGATCCGCAACTGGTGTTCGCGGTTGCTCTCGCGATCAACATCTGGTTCGGCGCGCCGCTGTTCATGATCAACATCCTCGCCGCCCTCAAAACGGTACCGCGTGACCAGTACGAAGCCGCCATGATCGATGGCGCCAATCTCGGCCAGCGCTTCTGGTACATCACGGTGCCGCATGTACGGCGGGTGATCGGCCTCCTGCTGATCCTGCGCACCATCTGGGTCTTCAACAATTTCGAGCTGCTGTTCCTGATCACCGGCGGAGGCCCCGCCGGCCTCACCACAACGCTGCCCATCCACGCCTACCGCACCGGCTGGGGCCTGCGGCAGCTCGGCATGGCGTCGGCGATCACTGTCCTGCTGCTGATCTTCCTGCTCGTTGCCGCGGCGCTCGCGTTCAAGCTTGTGAGCCGCTGGGAAAGGACGCCGGCGCGATGACACGGCTCCTCATGAACCTTCGCAGCTACACGGTCCCCTACGCCTTCCTGAGCGTGCTCGCCGTGCTTGCCGCCTTCCCGCTGTTCTGGATCGTGCTCTCATCCATCAAGAGCACGCCCGAACTCGCCAACGATCCACTGTCACTCTGGCCGAGCCAGCCGACGCTCGATCACTACCGTCGCGTACTGTTCGAGCTGGGTGCGCTCACCAACCTCGGGAACAGCCTCGTCATTTCGCTGTCGACGACGCTGCTGACCGTCGCCATCAGTGCACCGGCCGCCTATGGCATCGTGCGGTTCTATCCGCGCGTCGGCCAGCGGCTCACGCAGCTGCTGATCAGCACATACATGTTCCCGCCGATCCTGCTGGCCGTACCCTACACGATCATCATGATCAGTCTGGGTCTGTCGAACACCTATTTCGGGCTCGTCCTCGCCTATCTCTCCTTCTCGATTCCCTATGCGGTCTGGATGCTCACCGCATTCTACCAGACGGTCCCGCTCGAGATCGAGGAGGCGGCCTATGTCGATGGGGCAGGGCGCTTCCGCACGTTCCTGTCGGTCGCCTCGCCCATCGTGCTGCCAGGCCTCGTCGCCACGGCGATCTACACCTTCATCAACGCGTTCAACGAGTTCTTGTTCGCGCTGCTGTTCATCAATACCAGCGAGCGCATGCCGATCGCCGTCGCCCTCTATTCGCTGGGCGGCTCGGAGGTTCTCGACTGGGGCGCGATGATGGCCGCCTCGGTCGTGGTCGTCGTGCCGTCCATCGTCTTCTTTCTCTTCATCCAGAAATACATCGCCGCCGGTCTCGCCGAGGGATCGGTCAAGTGAGCATCACAAGGGACTGAATATGTCGAACATTCGCTACGGCGTCGTTGGAACCGGCTATTTCGGCGCGGCCCTGGCCCGCGCTCTCGCCAGGCTGCCCGGCGCGCAGGTCACCCTGGTTTATGACCCGAACAACGCCGCACGGCTCGCGGCGGAAGTCGGCGCGCGGCAAGCGGCCAGCGTCGAGGAACTCTGCGCGAGTGCCGATGTCGACGCGGTGGTCGTGGCGTCACCCAATTTCACCCATCCCGAGCCGGTGATCGCGGCCGCGCGCAACGGCAAGCATGTCTTCTGCGAAAAGCCGATCGCCTTGTCCTATGCCGACTGCTCGCGCATGGTCGAGGCGGCGCGCAAGGCCGGCGTGCTCTTCATGGCGGGTCATGTCATGAACTTCATGGATGGCGTGCGGCGGGCCAAATCGCTCATCGGCGAGGGAGTCCTCGGCGACATCCTGTTCTGCCGGGCCGTCCGCAATGGCTGGGAAGCCCCGCAGGCGCAGGTGACCTGGAAGAAGAAGCGCGAGCTCTCGGGCGGGCATCTCTATCACCACATCCACGAACTCGACCTCGTGCAGTTCCTCATGGGGCCGGCGCAGCGGGTCACCATGGCAGGCGGAAATGTCGCGCATGACGGCCCGGCCTTCGGCGACGAGGACGACATGCTGCTGATCACGCTCGAATTCGGCAACAAGCGGTTTGCCGCCATCGAGTACGGCTCGGCCTTCCGCTGGCCAGAGCATCACGTTCTCATCGAAGGCACGAAGGGCGCGATCCGGATCGACCTCCAGGAGGTCGGCGTCGAGCTGCGCGCTCCCGGACGCCGCGAAACGTTCCTGCTGCACCGCACGGCCGAGGAGGATGCGGACCGCACGGCGATCTATCGCAACAGCACGACCGACGGCGCCATCATGTACGGCAATCCCTCGATCGAGCCGCCGCTCTGGCTGCGGGGCATCATCGAGCACGAGTTCACCTATTTCCACGGCCTCATGCAGGGGAAAAAGCCGTTGCCGGAATTCGCTGCTCTCACCGACGGCACCGCTGCGATGGCCGCCATCGCGACCGCCGACGCGCTCAGCCTGTCGCTGGCGGAGGACCGCAAGGTGTCCGTCTCGGAGATCACCGGCCGCCACATCTAGGGCACCGGCCCGGCTTGCCGCACGGGTTTGACAGGCTGATCCTGCGGGATCTAGTGCTGTCATTGACCGATCAATGCGACAAGAGTGATGTGAAGCGATGGACATCGCGCTGGCCAGGACATTCCTCGAGATCGCCGAGACCGGCAGCTTCGTCGCCGCAGCCGGTCGCCTCAACGTCACGCAGACGGCGGTGAGCGCGCGCGTTCATGCCCTCGAAGAGCAATTGGGACGGCGGCTCTTCGTCCGCAACAAGGCGGGTGCCAGGCTGACGCCGGCGGGCGAGCGCTTCGTCCGTCATGCAACGACGCTGGTGCAGGTGTGGGACCGCGCCCAGCGCCAGGTCGGGCTGCCGCAGGGCAGCGTCGACATTGCCAGCGTTGGCGCCGAGATCAGCCTGTGGAATCCAGTTCTTGCCGACTGGCTGGTGTGGATGAAGCGTGAAGCGCCCGAGATCGCGCTGCGCGCCGAGGTCGACACGCCATCGCGCCTGCTCGAGGCGGTGCACAATGGCGCGCTCGATCTCGCGGTGCTCTACGACCCGCCACAGCAGGGCGGCAGCATCGTGGTCGAGCTGATGACCGAGGAGAAGCTCGTCATGGTGACGACCTCGGCCGATGGGCGGCTGGGTGAGGTCGGCGACTATGTGCATGTCGACTGGGGGCCGTCCTTCCAGGCCAGCCATCAGGCGGCCTTCCCGCAGTTTGCCAGTCCTGGCGTTTCCATCTCGCACGGGCCGCTGGCGCTGCTCTATCTGACGCGCGTCGGCGGCACCGGCTACTTCCGCCTCGGCGCCGTCCGTCCCTATCTCGAGGATGGCCGGCTCAAGCGGGTGAAGGGCGCGCCCGAGTTCTCCTATTCGGTCCATATGGTCTATTCGAGCCGCGTCGAGGCGGGCCTCATCGACCGGATGCGGCGAGGTTTCCAGGTCAGCTCGTCAGGCTGAACTGCAGGCTCCTCACCAGCTGCGATGCCGATCGCTCCTCCAGCACCTGCCGCAGGGCGATCAGCGTGTCGCGCGGGCGTCCGTCAGGCAGGCGTGGCGCCATGTCGCCAAGCTTTCGGATGAGGGACGCCGGGTCGCCCGCCTGCGGGTTCGTCCTGCCCCTCTCCCTCGGTCCGGCGATATCGCGCAGCGTCAGCGTCCATGCGGCCAGCTCATAGCCATCGGACGCGAAGGCGGGCGTGTCGAGGCGTGCTGCCTTGCTCTCGCCGAGCACTCCGCCGAGCACGTGCAGCAGTTCTCCTTCGATCTCGCCCAATGCCGAGGTTACCTCGTCACCATCGAGCGTTCCCATGTAGTCGCCGCTCATCTCGCCGGCATAGCAGACCGCAGACGCGGACGAGGGTGCTTCCGTCACTTCCGTCGCTGCCAGGAACTGCTCGGCGTCGGCCATGATCGTGCGCATGCGTGCGCCCGCCGGCACGACGTCGCGTATCCGGCCAACGCCGGTGCCGGCATAGAGTGCCATGGCGCCGAAATCGCCGGTCATCGAGCGCAGCGGCGAGTCGGTGCTGAACAGAAAGATCGGCCGGCCGTCCTCTTCGCCGATGACGATCCGCTGGTCCGCATGCGACCCGCCGCGCTGGCCCGCCGTGACCTCGCTCTTGAGCACCCGCACCGGAGCGCCCGGCGGCCAGTTGATGTGGAACGTATCGGTGAGTACGGTATCGGAGGCATGTGCAGCAAGCAGCCGCCGCTTGTGGTCGTCGTGGGCAAACGCCTCTTCGGTCGCCATCAGTGCCGTGCCCAGCACGATCCCCTCGGCACCCAGCGCCAGTGATGTCAGCAGATCGCCACCGGTCGCGAGGCCGCCGGAGGCGAGCACCGGTATGCTCACCGCCGCGACCGTCGTCGGCAGCAGCTCATGCAATGGCCGCGTACCGCGCACATGGCCGCCCGCTTCGACTCCCTGGGCGATCAGCATGTCGGCGCCGGCGCGCTCGGCGGCGATGGCCTCGTCGACCGAGCCGACCTGATAGACCACCGCGATGCCGGCATCGCGGAATCGTGCCACCACCGACGTGTCGATGTCCCAGAACAGCGCCACCACTGGAACATGAAGCTCGATGAGCGTCTCGACCTGGCGCTGCAGCAGCGCGCTGTCGGTGGCGGCAGGGATGATGTTGACGCCGAAATTGCCGTAGCCCAGCGCGCGCAGTGCTTCGACTTCCCGTTCGATCAGCGCCGTGGGCTCGCGGACCATGCCGAGGAATCCGAAGCCGCCGGCGGCGGTGACGGCGGCGACGAGCTCGGAGCGGGCCACCCCGCCCATGCCGGCCAGTACAATCGGCAGGTCGCAACCGAGCAGGTCCGTGGCGCGGTTAGTCCTGAGCGCCATGCTTGTTTCCTCTCAGCAGTTCGAGCAGGACGCGCGCCTGGTTGTGCTCCTCGTCATGCGCGCCATAGAGCAGCGTCATGCGGCCGGTCTTGGCGAGTTCGCGCAACTGGTCGACGGCGTCGGTATTATCCGCCAGCTCGGCCAGGTAGCGCCTGTGGAACTCCTCCCACCTCTGGGGGTTGTGGCCGAACCATTTGCGCAGCGCGGCGCTCGGCGCCACGTCCTTGAGCCACACATCTATCGCCGCTTCGCGCTTCGACAGGCCGCGCGGCCAGAGCCGGTCGACCAGCACGCGCTGGCCATCGTCCTTGTCTGGGGGGAGATAGACGCGCTTGATGACCAGCCTGTCGCTCATGGGGTGCCTCACTCATCGGCATCGGTGGCCGCAAGCAGCCAGTGCGACGACGGTCTTCTCAAGTCACGTTCGAATGTCCAAATCTCGGCGACGTGCACCACGCGATCGCTCTGCCCCTCGATGATACGGCCGGCCCGATCCCGGGTCACCGACACGAGTTCGGCCGCGAACCGCACGTCGAGCGTTGCAACGCCCTCCAAGCTTGCCGCAATGATCTCGGCCGCGTCAAATCCGATGAAGGTCAGCGTTTCGGTTTCGCCGCGACGCTGCCGCGCGGCGATGAAGGCAGCGAAGTCTCGTGCCACCGGCTCGGTCAGAAGGTAGGCAATGCCGTCGAGATCGCCTTCCGCCACGGAGGACACGATCAGCTCATAGGCGCGCCGCGCGCCCTCGAGAAACTCGGGAACGGTTGCGAAGCCGCCCGCCGCTCCGATCCGGGTCAGGACATGGTCGAGCCCGGTAGGCGGCGTGCCGGCCGGCACAAATGGCGCGCCGCCCACCAGCAGGCCAGACATGGCGAGCGACTGGAACGGATCCTGCTCCGTCTCGGGCGGCGGATGTGCTGCATCGTAGAGCCCCCACCACAGGGCAACGAGAAAGATGATGAAGACCAGGTTGAGGAGGTTGAGCACGTCCATCTCGCGTCCTCCTAGGCTTCGTTATGCTCGGCGTCAGTGTCACCGAACCGGGGCAGCGTGTCGAAGGTGTGCTCGGGCGGTGGCGACGGCAGCGTCCATTCGAGCGTGGTCGCCCCCTCGCCCCATGGATTGGCTGGTGCGGCGCGCCTGCGAATGAATGCCTCGGCTACCGTCACCAGGAACAGCACGAAGCCTGCCGTCGAAATGTAGACGCCGATCGACGAAACGAAGTTCCAGAGCGCGTAGGCATCGGGATAGTCGGCATAGCGCCGCGGCATGCCGGCAAGACCGAGGAAGTGCTGGGGGAAGAAGGCGATGTTGACGCCGACGAAGGTGATCCAGAAATGCAGCCGGCCCAGCGTTTCGCTCAGCGCGTAGCCGGTCATCTTGGGGAACCAGTAGTAGAAACCCGCAAAGATCGCGAAGGCCGATCCCAGCGACAGCACATAATGGAAGTGCGCGATCACGTAGTAGGTGTCGGTCAGCGAGTGGTCGACGCCGGCGCTCGCCAGCACCACGCCGGTGACGCCGCCGACGGTGAACAGCATGATGAAGCCGGTGGTCCACAGCATCGGCGTCGCGAAGGTGATCGAGCCGCCCCACATCGTGGCAAGCCAGGAGAACACCTTCACGCCCGTCGGCACGGCGATCACCATCGACGCGAACATGAAGTAGGCCTGGACGTTGAGGCCCAGTCCGGCGGTGAACATGTGGTGGGCCCAGACCACGAAGCCGATGAGGCCAATGGCGACGATGGCATAGACCATGGCCATGTAGCCGAAAATCGGCTTGCGCGAGAAGGTCGAGATGATGTGGCTGACGATCCCGAAGGCCGGCAGGATCATGATGTAGACTTCGGGGTGGCCGAAGAACCAGAACAGGTGCTGGTAGAGCAGCGGGTCGCCACCGCCCGACGGCGCAAAGAACGTCGTTCCGAAATTGCGGTCGGTCAGCACCATGGTGATGGCGCCGGCCAGCACGGGCAGGGAAAACAGCAGCATGAAGGCCGTGACCAGCATGCTCCAGGCGAACAGCGGCATCCTGTGCAGCGTCATGCCGGGCGCGCGCATGTTGAAGATGGTGGTGATGAAGTTGATGGCGCCCAGGATCGAGCTCGCCCCCGCGAGATGGACCGAAAGGATGACGAAGTCGACCGCCGGACCAGGCTGGCCGGTGGTCGAGAAGGGCGGATAGAGCGTCCAGCCGCCGCTATGGCCGTTCGAGCCCGGCGGTCCCTCGACGAACAGCGAGATCAGAAACAGTCCGAAGGCGGCGACGAGCAGCCAGAACGACACGTTGTTCATGCGCGGGAAGGCCATGTCCGGCGCGCCGATCAGGATGGGCACGAACCAGTTGCCGAAGCCGCCGATCAGCGCCGGCATCAGCACGAAAAAGATCATCACCAGCCCGTGGGCCGACACCACGGCGTTGTAGAGGTTGGTGTTGTAGAACAGCTGCAGCCCCGGCTGCTGCAGCTCGAGGCGGATCAGGAACGACAATCCAGTGCCCAGCACGCCCGCCACGATCGAGAAGGCCAGATAGAGCGTGCCGATGTCCTTGTGATTGGTCGACCACAGCCAGCGCCTCGCCAGTCCGGTGCGCGACGATGGGGCAGGGACGGGGGCATCCATTTTTTCTTCTCCGACAACGCCAGGCGGAGGCGCTGGATCGGCGAAACTCGCGGACCGGGAGCGTCTCTACGCTCGCTTCAGAGGCTAGGAAGCCTGGTGCGTACAGACAAGCGAATTTAATTCGTTGTTGTCATCAGAATTGTTGGTGTAAAAATCCTCCACGGGAGAGCACGTTGCTCAATTCCCCTGCCGGGCCCATTGGGCTATGCGTCACCCTTCGACCAACGCCCAAGCCCGACACATGACCCAGATTTCGCCTGTCACCCAGTTCACCGACGCGCTCGCTACGTATCGTTCCGAACGCGACGTGGGCCTCGCCCTTCACCGGCTCGCCGAGGCGACAGTGGGAGTGAGGCTCTTCACCATGACGGCGGACAATCCGGCTGGCGGCTATGTCCGGCGCGTCTATTCGAGCGACGAAACGGCCTATCCGGTCCTCGGCACCAAGCCGATCGTCTTCGACGACACCTATCGCAAGATGACCGAGGAGCGGTTCGTCTACGTCGCCAATTCGATCGAGGCGATGCGCGGCGATTTCCCCGACCTCGATCTCATCGTCTCGCTGGGCTGCGGTTCGGCCATCAACATGCCCATCGTAGCGGGCGGCGAAATGCTGGGCAGCGTCAATCTGCTGCACCAGGAGGGCTGGTACACGCCCGACCGCGTCGAGGCCGTCAAACTTCTGGTCGCCCCGGCGATCGCCTGCTTCCTCATCCTGCGCAGCCGCTTCACCATCTAGCGGTTGCGTCCGCGCGGCCAAGATGCTCAGATGCCCACAATTATAGTGGGACTAAAGTTGAGCGTTTCGGGCCAAGCGGGGCAGCCCAGATGACCGGCTATGTGATGCAGCGGCTGGTGCTGATGCTGGTGACGCTGCTCGCCATCATCACTCTGACGTTTTTCCTGATGCACGCCGTGCCGGGGGGGCCGTTTGTCTCCGACAAGATGATGGCGCCGGAGATTCAGGCGGCGATCAATGCCAAGTACCACCTCGATGATCCGGTCTGGCTGCAGTATCTCAATTATCTCAAGGGCATAGCGAGCTTCGACCTCGGGCCGTCGTTCAAATATGCCGGCATGAGCGTCAATGAGATCATAGCGGAAGGCCTGCCAACGACGCTGAAAGTCGGCGTCCTGGCGCTCATTTGCGTCGTTTCGCTCGGCGTGCCGCTCGGCATCGTCGCCGCCCTCAACCGCAACCGCTGGCCCGATACCTTGGTGATGGTGGTGGCAACCATCGGGGTCGCCGTCCCCTCCTACGTCATCGCCACCGTCGCGCTCTATCTGTTCGCGCTGCGGCTGGGCTGGGTGCCGACCTTCGGGCTCGACGACTGGCGCGGCTATTTCCTGCCGGTCTTTGCGCTCTCGGGCTTCTGGATTTCCTTCATCGCCCGCCTCGCGCGCTCGAGCCTGCTCGAGACGCTGCAACAGGACTACATGATCACCGCCAAGGCAAAGGGCCTGAAGCCGGGCCAGATCCTGTTCAAGCACGGGCTGCGCAACTCGCTGATCCCGGTGGTCACGGTGCTCGGGCCGGTGGTCGCCAACCTCATCACCGGCTCCTTCGTCATCGAGCAGATCTTCGCGCTGCCCGGCATCGGCCGGCATTTCGTGCTGTCGATCACCAACCGCGACTACACCGCCATCATGGGCATCACGATCTTCTACGCCGCGGTGCTGATGGTGATGATCTTCATCGTCGACATGCTCTATCTCGTGCTCGATCCGCGCATCAAATATCGCGAGGCGCGATGACCGATAGTCCCGTCGCGCCGCAGATGTGGGAGCCGGCCGCCCGGGTTGCCGGCGCCGCCGAACAGATCGCCGCGCCCAGCCTCACCTACTGGCAGGACGTCCGGCAGCGCCTGTGGCGCAACCGCACCGCCATGGCGGGCCTCGTCTTCATCCTCCTGCTGGTTGTCGCTGCGATCTTCGGTCCGATGGTGTCGCCGCACACCTATTACGACCAGGACCTGAAGCTCGCCAACATCCCGCCGGCGTTCCAGCTCTACGAGGTGACCGACGGCAGCGGCGAGACCACGCGGTTCTTCTTCAATTCGGGCAATCTCAATATCTACGAGGTCACCGATGACGGCCGTATCGCCGGCCTCATCCGCGGCAAGAAAGACCTCATCAAGAAGCAGACGCTGTTCACCTTCGGCGACGTGGAGGTGACGCTGCACACTCCGACCCAGACCCTGACGCGCGGCGACGGCGTCGTGCTCGCGCCGGGCCAGTGGCAGTGGAACATGAGCAATGTGTTCGGCACCGACCAGCTCGGCCGCGATGTGCTGGCGCGCCAGCTCTATGGCGCGCGCATCTCGCTCACCGTCGCCTTCGTCGCAACGCTGGTGAACTTCTTCATCGGCGTCTTCTATGGCGGCATCTCGGGCTATCTCGGCGGCCGCATCGATACGCTGATGATGCGCATCGTCGAAGTGATCGCGACCATTCCGCTGACGCTCTACGTCATCCTCATCATGGTGGTGTTCAACTCGGGCTTCTTCTCGGTGATCATCGCCATCGGTTCGGTCTACTGGGTCGACATGGCGCGCATCGTGCGCGGCCAGATTCTCACGCTCAAGCAGCAGGACTATGTCGCGGCGGCGCGCACCATGGGGGCCTCGACCGGCCGCATCCTGACGCGGCACCTGCTTCCCAATTCGATCGGACCGATCCTCGTGGCCCTGACCATGCTGATCCCGAGTGCCATCTTCATCGAGAGCTTCATGAGCTTCATCGGGCTGGGCGTCACGCCGCCCGAGGCGAGCTGGGGTACGCTGACGTCCGAAGCTGTGGAAACGCTGCGCGCCTACCCCTACCAGATGTTCTTCCCCGCGGCCGCCATCAGCCTCACCATGTTCGCCTTCAACTTCCTCGGCGATGGCCTGCGCGATGCGCTCGATCCGAGGCTGCGCACATGACCGCGCCGCTTCTTTCCGTCAGCGATCTGCGCACCAGCTTCTTCACCTCGCGCGGCGAGGTGCAGGCGGTGCGCGGCGTGTCGTTCGAGCTCAAGCCGGGCGAAATCCTCGGCATTGTCGGCGAGAGCGGCTCGGGCAAGTCGATCACCTGCATGAGCCTGCTGGGCCTGCTCAAGAGCAACGGCCGGGTCATCGGCGGCTCTGCCCTGTTCGAGGGGCAGGACCTGCTCACGCTCGACGACCGCGATCTGCGGCGTCTGCGCGGCGACGAGATCGGCATGATCTTCCAGGACCCCATGACCTCGCTCAATCCGACGCTGACGGTGGGCGAGCAGGTCATCGAGACGATCCTGCGGCACCGTCGCATCTCGCGCGCGGCGGCCCGGCAGCGGGCGATCGAGCTGTTCGAGCTGGTGCGCATCCCCTCGGCCGCCAAGCGCCTGCGGTCCTATCCGCACGAGTTCTCGGGCGGCATGCGGCAGCGCGTGATGATCGCGATCGCGCTGAGCTGCGACCCCAAGCTGCTGATCGCCGACGAGCCGACCACGGCGCTCGATGTCACCATCCAGCGCCAGGTGCTGGCCCTGCTCAAGGAGCTGCAGTCGCGCCTCGGCATGGCCGTCATCCTCATCACGCACGACCTCGGCGTCATCGCCGAGACCGCCGACCGCGTGCTGGTGATGTATGGCGGCATGGTGATGGAAGAGGCGCCGGTGCGCCGCATTTTCGCGCGGCCGAGCCATCCCTATACGCGCGGTCTGCTCGCCTCGATCCCCGATCTGCGCGACGGCGCGCATCAGCGCCTCACGCCGATCCCGGGTTCGCCACCCGATATGCGGCACCCACCCGCGGGCTGCCCGTTTGCCCCGCGCTGCACGCACGCGATGGCGCAATGCGCCAACGTTCTGCCCCCGGTCTACGATGTCGAGCCCGGACACGGCTCGCGCTGCTGGCTCCACCACCCCGAGGCGCCGCGCGTCGAAGGCGTGAATGATCGGGAACTGGCATGAGCGACACGCCGCTGATCGAGCTCCGCAACCTGGTCAAGCACTTCACGCTCTCGAACGGCCTGTTCGGGCGCAACAAGGTCGTGCTCAAGGCGGTGGACGGCGTCGACCTGCTCATCAAGCGCGGCGAGACCCTGGGCCTTGTCGGCGAAAGCGGCTGCGGCAAGTCGACCCTGGCGCGCACGCTCATCCGCCTGTTCCAGCCGACTTCGGGGCAGATGCTGTTCGATGGCGTCGACATCGCCGAGATGGGTGAGCATGCACTGGCGCCCTATCGGCGGCGCATGCAGATGATCTTCCAGGACCCCTATGCCTCGCTCAATGGCCGTATGACCGTACGCGCGCTCATCGCCGAGCCGCTCGAGATTGCCGGCATCGGCGACGAGGCCTCGCGCCGTATCCGCGTCGACCAGTTGCTCGATACCGTCGGGCTCAATCCCGATCACGCCACGCGCTTCCCGCACGAATTCTCCGGCGGCCAGCGCCAGCGTATCGGCATCGCGCGGGCCATCGCGCTCAATCCGGACCTCGTGATCTGCGATGAGCCGATCTCGGCGCTCGACGTGTCGATCCAGGCGCAGGTCGTCAACATGCTCGAGGACCTGCAGGCCGAGCTCGGCCTCACTTATCTGTTCATCACCCACGATCTGTCGATGGTGCGGCACATCTCGAACCGCATCGGCGTGATGTATCTGGGCAAGATCGTCGAGATCGCCCCCAACGACGCGCTCTACAAGGCGCCCGCGCATCCCTACACCCAGGCGCTGCTCGCCTCGATCCCGGTCGCCGATCCGGAGGCACGGCGCGACAGCGCACCGATGCGCGGCGAGGTGCCCACGCCCATCGATATCCCCTCGGGCTGCCGTTTCCGGACGCGCTGCCCGTTCGCGACCGACCTCTGTGCTTCCGTCGAGCCACCCCTCAGGGAACTCGATGGCGGCCACTTCGCCGCCTGCCACTACGCCGAGAAGGTGATGGGCAGGCAGATGGAGGCAGCATGATGTGTCATGCGGCCAGGGAGTCCACCGGACCGGAAACACGGTCCAGATTCAACAGGAGAGACGTCATGCTGAAGAAAGCGATGCTGCCCGTGATGGCCGCACTGCTGCTCGCCTCGACCAGCCCGGTGTGGGCCGCCGGCGAGCTGACCTATGTGGTCAACAATGAATCCGCCAAATACGATCCCGGTACCACTGCCGAGACTTTCGCCACGCCGATCATCGGCAATGCCTTCGAAGGCCTGGTAAAGTACGCCTCGGATGGCGCGATCGTGCCGGCGCTGGCCGAAAGCTGGACCATCAGCGAGGATGGCCTCACCTACACCTTCAAGATCCGCGCCGATGCCAAATGGTCGGACGGCAAGCCGGTGACGGCAGGCGATTTCGTCTATGCCTGGAAGCGCGTTCTGACTCCGGCCTCGGGTGCGATGAATGCGCCCATGCTCTATTCGATCGCCGGCGCCGAAGAGTACTTCGCCGACCAGAGCAAGGACAATGTCGCCCTCAGCGCCACCGACGACAAGACGCTGACGTTCACGCTCAAGCAGCGTGTCCCCTACATGATGCAGCTCCTGGGCTTCTCGACCTTCTACCCGGTGCGCGAGGACATCGTGTCGGCCGATCCCGAAGGCTGGACCACCAAGCCCGAGACCTATATCGGCACCGGTCCGTTCAAGGTCACGGCGATGAACTTCGGCGAGTCCGTCGTGCTCGAAAAGAACCCCGAGTACTACAACGCCGCCAATGTGAGCCTCGACAAGCTCACCTTCCGCCTGATCCCCGATCCTGCCACCGCGCTCGCCGCCTACGAAGCGGGCGACGTCGACGGCATCGAATCGGTCCCGGCGCCGGAAATCCCGCGTCTCTCCTCGGAAGAGAACAACGGCTTCCTCGTCGTGCCGGCGCTCGGCACCACCTATGCCTTCTTCAACCCGGCGCAGAAGCCGCTCGACGACGTCCGCGTCCGCAAGGCGCTGTCGATGGCGATCGACCGCGAGGAAATCGTCGAGTTCGTGCTGCAGTCGGCCGACCAGCCGGCGCTGGGCCTCGTGCCGCCCGGCATGAGCGTTGCCGGTGAAGACTTCACCCAGGGTCGCGACACCTTCGGTCTCGCTCCCACGGCCGAAGTCGATGCCGCCAAGGCGCTGCTCGCTGAAGCGGGCTACCCCGACGGTGCCGGCTTCCCCGACACGGTGTTCGTGACCTACTCGTCGCCGCCGATCGAGAAGCTGCTCGAAGCCATCCAGCAGATGTGGAAGAAGAACCTCAACATCGACGTCAAGATCCAGGCGTCGGAGTGGCAGGTCTACTACCCCGAAGTGCAGAAGGTGCAGTATCAGATCGCGCAGATGGGCTGGGGCGCCGACTATCCGCACCCCATGACCTTCCTCGACAACTTCGTCACCGGCAGCCCGAACAATCTCGCGGGCTGGTCGAATGCCGACTACGACGCGCTGATCGCCGACGCCAAGGCGACCAACGACGAGAAGGTCTCGCTCGACGATATGCGCAAGGCCGAGGCGATCATCATGAACGAGATGATCATCCTGCCGCAGTACCACCGCAACCAGTACATGATGATGAAGCCCTATGTGTCGGGCTTCTGGCGCTCGCCGCTCAACGTCCCGTACTTCGACGCGGTCACGATCAGCAAGTAATCGAACAGGAAGGGGGCCGGACCACCGGCCTCCTTCATCTTCCGGCGCGCGTCCACGCCGCGAGCAAATCCGGCAGGCCGCCGAAAACGCCGTCGGGCAGCGCCCCAGCTTCCTTCATCTGTGCAGCCTCCGTCGCGCCGGTCAGCACCAGCGCCGCCTTGAGCCCGCTCGCCCTGGCGCCGGCGATGTCGGTATCGAGGCGATCGCCGATCATCAGCGTTCGCGATGCGCTCGAGCCGAGCGCGCGCAGCGCGGCGCGATACATTGCAGGCGCGGGCTTCCCCATCACCTCGGGCGCCTTGCCAGTCGCCGCCTGCAGCGCGGCAAGGATCGCGCCATTGCCCGGCACCATGCCCTCCGAGGAGGGGATGGCGAGGTCGCCATTGGTGCCCAGGAAGTCGGCGCCCTCGCGGATCAGCAGCGCGGCACGCTTGAGCTTGCTGTAGCTCAACTCGACATCGATCCCGACCACAACGACGCCGGCCACGTCGGCGATCCTGTATCCCGCCGCCGCGATGGACGCGGCAAAGCCAGGGCTGCCGAGGACGTGGACCGGCGTCCCCGGCGCATAACGGTCGGCCAGATGCTCCAGCAGCACGGTGCGCGATGTGACGATCTGGCGCTCGGCCACGCCCCCGACGCCGAGGCGGCGCAGCTTGTCGACATACTCGGCCTGCGACTTGCTGCTGTTGTTGGTGGCAAGCGCGATCGGCAGGTCGAGCCGGCGGACGTGCGCGAACAGGTCCACCAGACCGGGCAGGGCGGTGTCACCGCGCCACAGCACACCATCCATGTCGCTGACGATGCCGTCGATGGCCGACAGGTCGAGGGGCGGCGTCATCCCGGCGGGAGCGGATGCTTCAGGTCCCAAGGCCGAACTGATCCGTCACGACGTCGTGCACGTGATGCGCCACGCCCTGCAGCAGCCGCAGCGATGCCGTGCGTGCGGCCGCGGGCCGACCGGCGGCGATTTCCGAGAGCACGGCTTCGTGGAGGTCGAGCCGGTTGGCCGGCCCGACATGCAGCGAGGAGTGCAGGCTGAAGCTCAGCGTCAGGGGCATTTCGAGGATGTTGCCCATGGCAACCAGGAACTCGTTGTTGGACGCCTGGAAGATGGCCTTGTGGAACTGTACGTCCGCGGCCACGAAGGTGCGGCCGAAGGGGTCGCGGTTTTCTTCCTGCCGCATCTGCTCCAGTGCGGCGCGGATCTGCTCGATCGCCTCGGCGTTCTGATGTTCGGCCGCGGACTCCGCCGCGAGCGGCTCGATGCTCTGGCGCAGCACGAAGAAATCCTGGATGAAGCGGTCGATATCGCCCGAGGCAAGCCGCCAGGCCATCAGGTCGGGGTCGAGCAGATTCCAGCTGCTGCGCGGCGCCACCAGCGTGCCGGTGTTGGGCCGGGCGCGCACCATGCCCTTGCCGGCGAGGATTTTTACCGCCTCGCGAAACGATGTTCTACTGACGTTGCGGCCGCCGAACATGCGCTCGGACAGCACGTCGCCCACCTGAAACTCGCCAGCCACGATCCGTCCCCCGATCTCGTCGGCGAGCGGCGACAGATGATGCCGGGTGGCCAGTGCGCTCTGGATGGCGCCGGCCATCTCCCTGCGGCGCTTGATGTCCTGGTTGGCGTCCAAAAGCGAACCTCGTGCGAGCGTCTTCAATCACCCCACCGGAAAGAGCGCAACTGCGACGGCCCGCGCTTCCCAGCATTCCTGCGCCCGCTTGACAGCCCCAGCGCCGAGGGAGATAGTAGTATTAATAGTACTAGTATGCAAAGAGGGAATTTCAACGGCGGCGGCCCCGGGGGCCGACCGCAACTGGGAGGGACGAATGAACAAGCTGATCCTGTCGGCGACGTTGGTTGGGCTAATGACCTCGACCGCCGGAGCCGTCGACCTGACGGTGTGGGTACACCCCGACTTCTCGCCATCGGCCGGTCTGCCGGCGGTGGCGGACGCCTACAAGGCGGCCTATGCGGAGTTCGAAAAGCAGAACCCCGACATCACAATCACCTATGAGGTCGAGCGCGGCGGCAGCGAAGCGCTGCAGCAGTTCCTGACCGCCGCCAGCAGCAACACGCTGCCCGACCTTGCCCTGCTCGACGGCTTCTGGATCTCGCGTCTCGTCGAGACCGGCACGCTGCAGCCGCTCAACGATCTGTGGAGTGCCGACAGCCGCGCTCACTGGCTGCCCGCTTCGGTGGACGCGGTGACGCTCGACGGCAACATCTATGCCGTGCCGTTCCACACCTCCTGGCGCGGCCTGTTCTATCCCATCGATACGATGAAGGGCCTCGGCTACGACAAGCCGCCGCAGAACTGGGACGAATTCCTCGCGTTTGGCGAAAAAGCCAAGGCCGGCAAGATGTTCGCCACCATGCTTCCAGCCGCGGGCGGCGAGGTCACGGCGCTGCACATGCTCTCGATGTTCTGGGGCCTCGGCGGCGAGATGGTCGATGCCGACGGCAAGCCGATCTTCTTTGACGGCGCCAACCGCACGGCGCTCGAGAAGGTCTATTCGATCTATCACGACCTGGCTGCGCAGGGGCTGACGTCGAGCGATACCACGCTCGACGAAGGCAAGATCCGGCCCTTCCTCTATACCCGCGAGACCGCATCCATCGCGGCCAGCACCTCGCGCATCCAGTCCATGTACACCGATGCGCCCTGGCTCAAGGGCAATCTGGGTGCCTTCAACTATCCGCTGCCCGACGGGGCCAAGGCCGTGCCGGTGCTGACCGGCTTCACCTATGGCATCTTTACGGCTGATCAGGAGCGGCAGGCGGCGGCCTGGAAGTTCATCCAGTTCCTGACGCAGCCCGATGTCATCGGACCGCTCAACGCCAATGCCGGCCACCTGCCGGTCATCGACGACGTGTGGGAGCAGGACTTCTACAAGAACGACCCATTGATGCAGGAGTTCAAGGGGATCGTCGAGAGCGGCATGAAGCCCCGCCCGTCGGTGCCGATCTATCCCGCCATCACCGCCGCATGGTCGGCGCAGATGGCCGATGTGATCGCCGGCAACATCACGCCCGCCCAGGCCGTCGACAATGCCCGGGATACCGTGATGGCCGAATACGAGCGCATGAACGCCAACTGATTGCTCCGACGCAACAGGACGCCATGGGCGGGCACGACCCCGGTCGCGCCCACCCACAGCCTGAGTCTGTCTTCGCAAAGGAAGGAATTGTCATGTCGACCAAGTGGACCATCGCGGCTGCGCTGGCCGGAACCCTGCTCGCCAGCCCGGTCGGCGCCGTCGAACTCACGGTGTGGGCGCAGACCGATCTGTCGCCTTCGGCCTCGCTGGGGCCGGTGGCCGAGGCCTTCACCGAGCTCTATGCCAGGTTCCAGCAGGAAAACCCCGACATCACGCTCAAATACGAGATCCTGCCCGGCGGCACCGAAGCGCTGCCGAGCCTGCTGACGGCGGCGTCGGTCGGTAATCTGCCGGACGTCGCCATCCTCGACAGCTTCTGGATCGCGCGCCTGGTCGAGACCGGCCATCTGCAGCCGCTCAACGATTTGTGGACGGAGGCCGCTCGCGCCGACGTGCTGCCCGCTGCCGTCGAGAGCCTGACTTTCGATGGCAAGATCTACGCCGCCATGTTCTCCAATGCGTGGCGCGGCGTGTTCTACCGCACCGACCAGATGCAGGCGCTCGGCTTCGACAAGGCGCCGGCGACCTGGGACGAATTCCTCGCCTTCGCCGACAAGGCCAAGGCTTCCGGCGTCAAGCCGATCATGATCCCCGGCGCCAATACCGAGGTGACGACGCTGCATCTCATTTCGACCTTCTGGGGCTTTGGCGGCGATTTGGTGGACGCCTCGGGCAAGCCCATCTTCTTTGAGGGCGACAACGGCAAGGCGCTCGAGCAAACCTATGCGCTCTATCGCGACCTCGTCGATCGCGGCCTGCTCGGTACCGATGTGTCGACCATGGACGAGAAGGCGCTGCGGCCGTTCTTCTACACCGGCGAAGTGGCGGCGATCGCCAACACCTCCTCGGGCCTGCAGCAGATGTACTCGGACGCGCCTACGCTCAAGGGCAATATCGGGGTCTTCCCGCTGCCGCTCCCCAATGGCGAACGTGCCGCGCCGATCCTTGGCGGACAGAGCTGGGGCATCTTCGCCGCCGACGACGAGCACAAGCAGGCGGCATGGAAGCTGGTGAGCTTCATGCTCGATCCTGCCAATCTCACGGCGGTCGACGGTGCCAAGGGCTATCTGCCGGTCAACCAGTCGGTCTGGGCGCAGCCCTTCTATGCCGACGATCCGCTGATGCAGCAGTTCAAGGCGATCTTCGACGGCGCCAGCGTGGTCAAGACGCGGCCGCCGGTGCCGATCTATCCGGCCCTGTCCTCGGCGTTGTCCGAGCAGGTGGCGGGGGTGCTCGACGGCTCGGTGTCGCCGGCGCAGGCGGTCGAGCGCGCCCGTGATAGCGTCATGGCCGAATACGAGCGCCAGGGCGCGCGCTGAGCGTCACAGGGAGCAGGCGGCGCCGTCCGCGATGGCGCCGTCGACAGGAGAGGGGCATGGCTCAAAGATCAACATTCGCTGCGACATTATCGAGGCACCAGTACCTCTTCTTCATCATGCCCGCCGTGGTGCTGGTGCTGGGGCTGACGGCCTATCCGGCGCTCTATGGCGTGCTGGTGTCGTTCACCAACCTCAACTTCGGCTATGCCACTTCGAAGTTTGTGGGGTTCGACAATTACGTGCGGCTTGCAACCTGGCCGGCGCTGCCGCAGGTGCTGTTCAATACGGCCGTGTTCGTCACGTCGGTGGTGGCGTTGCAGCTCAGCATCGGCCTGCTCGCGGCGCTCCTGCTCAATCGCGCAGTGTTCGGGCGCGGCCTCGTGCGCTCCATCGCCATCCTGCCCTGGGTCATCCCGGGCATCATCATCGCGCTCATGTTCCAGCAGTTCTTCTCGGGCAGCCGGCTCGGCATCATGAACACGGTCTTCTCCGTGTTCGGTCTCGAGAGCCGCACCTGGTTCTCCAACCCGACGGAGTCGATGCTCGTGCTGATCCTCGCCGTCGTCTGGCGTGGTGTGCCGCTGTCGATCATCCTCCAGCTCGGTGGCCTGCAGACCATCAACAAGGAGCTCTACGAAGCGGCCTCCATCGACGGCGCGAGCCGCTGGCAGATGCTGCGCTTCATCACCATCCCCTCGCTGCGGCCGATCCTGCTTATCAATGTGATCATGGCGACGTCGGGGACGCTGAACCATGTCGACATCCCGCTGGCGCTGACCGGGGGCGGGCCGGGGCGGTCCACCGAGGTGCTCGCGCTCAGTATCTACAAGCAGGGCTTCGAGGTGCTCGATGCATCCTATGCCTCCACCATCGCCACCGTGATCCTGCTGCTGAATCTGCTGCTGACCATCGTCTATCTGCGTGTCTTGAGGGCCAGGGATGAGCTTCCTTCCTAATGTCGCCGAGCGGCCGGCTCCGGCAGCGGTGCGTACCGAACATCTGCGGCGGCGCATCGGCGAGCATGCGGGGACCTATACGCTCTATGCGGCGCTGCTGCTGATCGTGCTGTTCCCGCTGTCGTGGGTGATCCTCGGTTCGTTCAAGAATCCGTCCGAGATCTTCGCCTACCCCACGACATTCTTTCCGCGCGACTTCACGCTCAGCAACTATGCCGACGTGATCCGCCGCACGGCGCTGCCGACCTATCTGATCAACACGGCCATCGTCACAGCCTTCACGCTGGTCTTCACGCTCGTCATCGGCACCATCGCGGCCTACGGCTTCTCGCGCTGGAACTTCCCGTTCAAGAACACGATCCTCGTGACGTTGCTGATCCTGCAGCTCATTCCGAGCACCGTGAACATCATCCCCTACTACCTGATGATGAACTGGCTCGGGCTGCTCAACACCCGCACGGCGCTGGTGCTGATCTACACCGCCACGCACGTGCCGTTCACCATCTGGATCATGAAGGGCTACTTCGACACGCTGCCGCGCAGCCTCGATGAGGCCGCGGTGATCGACGGCTGCTCGATGTTCCGCGTGTTCTGGAGCATCATCCTGCCGCTCAGCCTGCCGGGTTTGTCGGCCGCGGGATTCCTCGTCTTCATCGGCGCGTGGTCGGAGTTCCTCGTGCCGCTGGTGATCGCCAATTCGCGCGATGTCGCTGTGATGAGCGTCGGGCTCTACAGCTTCTTCGGCATGGACGCGACCGCTTACCACTACGCCTTTGCGGCGTCGGTGATGTCCACCGCGCCCGTCGTCATCGCCTACCTGTTCGCACAGCGCTACCTGATCTCCGGTCTCGCCAGCGGCACGGACAAATGACCTCCATGAACGGCCACCTTACGAACGAGTGAAGCACAAGATGAACGAGATTATCGACGGAACGTCACTCCAGGTCGGCCGTGCGCCGCAGGTATTCGTGGACAATTGGCTGATCGAGCAGGTCGACAGCGTCACGCGCCGCTGGCACAAGCCGCAGCCGCTGCAGGAAGATCCCGTGCTTGTCGGCGATCGTCCGTGGGAGCTCACGCCCTATTTCACCTACAGCAATTACAACGTGCTGCGCGATCCGACCGACGGGCTCATCAAGTGCTGGTACGAAGACCTTGGTCCCATGGAGCGCTACCAGCCGCACCCCTGGCGCAACCGCATGCTCTATGCCGTCAGCGAGGACGGCGTGCATTTCGACAAGCCTGCCCTGGGCCGCATCTCGATCGGCGGCGAGGACACCAACATCTTTGCCGGCTATGTCGAGGGCGCCACGCCCGATGCAAAGAACCCCTGGGCCGATGTCGGCGTGCATTCTGGCGCGGTGGTGATCGATCCCAGTCCGGCCAATCCGGACGAGCGCTACCGCATGCTGTTCTCGCGGTCGCTGCCGTCGCTGAGCCAGGTTGTCGAATGCGCGCACTCGGCCGACGGCATCGTGTGGACGCCCTACAAGGAGCGGCCGACCTTCGGCAGCCAGAAGAATCTCAACGACGTGTCGACCATCACCTACGATCCGGTGACCAAGCTGTTCACGCAGTACACCCGGCACGCCTATATGACCGTGGGCGGAATTCCGGCGTCGCGCATCGAGACGCCCTCAGGCGGGCGCGGCAGCTTCCGGACCTATTTCCCGCACCGGCCCGACCTGATGAACAAGCGGCGCGTGTACCGCACCGTCAGTGCCGACTTCGTCCACTGGACCGAACTGGTGCCGATCTCGACGCCCGACGACGAGATGGACAATCTCGATGAGGCACACTACGGCTGCGGCCAGTTCAGCGTCGGGAACATGCAGTTCGGCACGCTGGGCGTTTTCCACGGCACCGACAACGGCATGTATGTGCGGCTGATCTACAGCCGCGACGGCATCAACTTCCGGACCACCGACAACGGCCTGCCCTTCATCGCGCCGCGCGGCGAAGGGCATTGGGACCGCTACATGGTCACCCAGGTCAGCCCGCCCATCCGCGTCGGCGACCAGTGGTACTTCTATCATGGCGGCGCCCGCAATCATCACGACTACTGGTATGCCGGCAAGCAGCGCCTCGACCATGAGGAGGCGCGCAACCCGCAAGCGGAGATGCGCTATTGCCTCGGGGTCGCAACCCTCCGCTACGAGGGCATGGCGTCGATCGACTCGGTGCGCCCGCGTCTCGGCCGGCTGGTCACGCGTCCGCTGCTCACCGACGGCCTCACCCTCGCCATCAATGCGCGTTGCCGCAAGGGCGGCTCCATTCGAGTGGCCGTCCTCGATTCCGAGCACAACGTGCTGCCCGGCCGCTCGTTCGACGACTGCATTCCGTTCACCGGCGATGCCATCCGGCACACAGTGCAATGGAAGGATGGAGATGATTTCGGCGGAACGCGCGGTCCGATCGACTTCCGCAAGCTGGCCTTCCTGCTCGACGATGCCGAAATCTTCGGCTTCGTCTTCGAAGGCGACGGTCCGGTCCCCGAAGTGGCGAAGCCGTAATCATGTCCAGGATCGATATCGTACTGCCTGAACGGATCTTTGCGGGGACGCGCGCCACGCTCGAGGCTGAGTTTGCGCCGCACTTCCTGGCGGAGGCGCCAGACCGGGCCCGGCTCATCGCCGAGATCGCGCCGCGGGTGCGCGCCATCGCGCGCGGCAACCACGTCCCCATCGACAAGCCGCTCATCGACGCCTTCCCCAATCTCGAGATCATCGCGGTGTTCGGTGCCGGCTATGACGGTGTCGATGTGGGCTATGCGCGCGAGCGCGGCCTCGTCGTCACCAACACGCCCGACGTGCTCAACGAGGAGGTGGCCGACTACACCATCGGCCTGCTGGTCATGACGGCGCGCGACCTGCTGCGGGCCGAGCGCTATCTGCGCGACGGCTCGTGGGCGCGGCTTGGCCAGTTTGCGCCCACCCCCGGCTCGCTGCGCGACAGGACCGTCGGGCTTGTCGGGTTCGGCCGCATCGGCCGCGCCATCGCCCGCCGTCTCGACGCGATGCGCATTCCGGTCGTCTATCATGCGCGCCATGCGCGGCCGGACGCCGCCTATCGCTACTATGGGTCGCTGCTCGAGATGGCGGCCGACGTCGACACGCTGATCGTTGCGGTCCCCGGCGGCGCCGCGACCCGGCACCTGGTCGATGCGGACATCCTGGCGGCGCTGGGCAAGCGCGGCATCGTCGTCAATATCGGCCGCGGCTCGGCCATTGACGAGGATGCGCTGATCAAGGCGCTCGAGACTCACTCGATCCAGGCGGCCGGTCTCGATGTGTTTTCGACAGAACCCGCAATCGATCCGCGGTTTCTCACGCTCGACAATGCCGTGCTGCTGCCGCACTCCGGGTCCGCCTCGCAGGTCACGCACGGCGCCATGGGGCAGCTCCTGGTCGACAATCTGAAGAGCTGGTTCGGCGAAGGCCGCCCCCTCACGCCGGTGCCGGAGACTCCCTGGCCTCCCGCAAGGCGGCCGCAGTCGTGAAGATCACCAAGCTCACGACCTTCATCGTTCCGCCGCGCTGGGTCTTCCTCAAGATCGACACGGACGAAGGCATCTTCGGCTGGGGCGAGCCGGTGGTGGAGGGACGCGCGCACACCGTCGCCGCCGCCGTCGACGAACTGGCCGACTATCTCGTCGGCCGCGATCCGCTGCAGATCGAAGACCATTGGAATGTGCTCTATCGCGGCGGCTTCTACCGCGGCGGCGCGATCCATATGAGCGCGCTGGCCGGCATCGACCAGGCGCTGTGGGACATCAAGGGCAGGGCGCTCGGCGTCCCCGTGCACCAACTGCTTGGCGGCCGCTGCCGCGACCGCATCCGCGTCTATTCCTGGATCGGCGGCGACCGGCCGTCCGACCTCGCCGCCAACGCCCGCGCCGTCGTCGCCTCGGGGTTCACCGCGATCAAGATGAACGGTACCGACGAGCTGCAGTTCGTCGACAATACGACCAAGCTCGACAAGGTGCTGTCCAACATTGCCGCGGTGCGCGACGCGATCGGCCCCGAAATCGGCATCGCCGTCGACTTCCACGGCCGCGTCCATCGTCCCATGGCCAAGACACTGGCCAAGGAGCTCGATCCGCTTCGCCTCATGTTCATCGAGGAGCCAGTCCTGAGCGAGCATCGCGAGGCGCTGCGCGAAATCGCCAACCACTGCAGCACGCCCATCGCGCTCGGCGAGCGGCTCTATTCGCGCTGGGACTTCAAGGCGATCCTGGCCGACGGTTGCGTCGACATCGTGCAGCCCGATCTGTCGCATGCCGGCGGCATCACCGAGTGCCGCAAGATCGCGGCCATGGCCGAGGCCTATGACGTGGCGCTCGCGCCGCATTGTCCGCTCGGCCCCATCGCGCTCGCCGCCTGCCTGCAGCTCGATGCCGTCAGCTACAATGCCTTCATCCAGGAGCAGAGCCTGGGCATCCACTACAATCGCGACAACGACCTGCTCGACTATCTCGTCGACCGCTCGGTGTTCGACTACAGCGACGGCCTCGTCGCCATCCCGAACGGGCCCGGCCTCGGTATCGAGATCGACGAGGACTATGTCGCCGAGCGGGCGGCCATCGGCCATCGCTGGCGCAATCCGGTGTGGCGCCACGTCGACGGCAGCGTCGCCGAGTGGTGACGCAGCGCTCGCAGTCCTAGCCCGGTATCGCGGCGACGAGCCGGCTGGTGATGATGTCGGGGGCGGTGATCGCCGAACCGCAGACCACCGCATGGGCGCCGGCGGCGAAGGATTCGCGCACATGCTCGGGCGTCCACACGCCGCCCTCGACGAACACCGGAACCTTGAGGTCGAGCAGTTCGGCCACGAGGTCGAGGGGCGGCCGGTGTGCGCCCTGCGTCTGCCGCGTGTGACCGACCATCGTGGTCGCGACGATATCGGCGCCCTGCGCCACCGCGAGGATCGCCTCCGCTCTTGTCGCGATGTCGGCCATCACGACACCGCCACGGGCGTGCACGGCGCGGGCCAGCGCCGCGAAGGAGGGACCGGGACGAGTCCCCTCGGTCGCCTGGATGGCGACGATCTCGACACCCGCATCCAGCAGGTTCGCGACATCCTCGAGCGACGTCGTGATGTAGTTGTCGAAGCCCTTGCGCTCGTCCTTGACGATGCCGATCACCGGCAGAGGCGAGGCGGCCTTGAGCAGCCGCGCAACCGCCGCACCGTCGACGCGGAAGCCGCCGGCTCCACCCAGCGCCGCCGCCTGCGCAAGCAGGGACAGCGTCTCGGGCGCGCGCAGCGGACTGAGCGGATTCATCGCCTGCGACGAGACGATCAGCTTGCGCGCGAGCCGGGCGATCACGTCGGTCATGCGGTTGCTCCGGTGAGCGTGACGTCGAGCTCGAAGCTGCGGTGCCAGGGGAAGCTCACACTGTCGATCGTCGTGCCGGGCGCGATCTCAGCCAGCAGCGCATTCAACTCGCGCGCCACATCGCGTGCCGCCGCGGCCTCGCCTTGCGCATCGAAATTGCGCAGGCCCGCATCGTAGGTGCGGCGCACCACAGCCTGGTAGCCCCAGTCCTCGATCAGCCGGTGCAGAAGCAACCGCCGCGCCGCCGCCGCATCGTAGGTTCCGGCGCCGCGCGCCACCTGCGTTGCAGCCGCAGCGGCCACCACCGAGCCGAGCGCGTTGCCGGCGGTGTTCCATCCGCCATAGGCCGCGAGCCGGGTCAGGATGCCGCGCTCACGTAGCGCGTCGATCAGCAGCGGATCGCCGCCATTGGAGTAGCGCAGGTCGGCCAGCGCCACGTCGCGTCCACCCTTGAGCAGCCGCAGCGCAAGCTCCGCCGTCCGCGCGGCGTCGTTGCGGTCGTCGCCGTCGAACTGGGGGATATGGCCGCACAGATCGCGCCGCCTGCTGTCGGGCGCATGGACCAACAGCGCCATCGCCCCCGCGTCATCGACAAGCTCCGCGCCGGCCGCGCGCACCTGCCGGTCGATGGCGACGCGCAGCGGACCGTTCTCGAAATTGGGGATGCGCTCGAGCCCGGCCGGGTCGGCGCACTCGACCCTGAACCGCGCGGTGCCGTCCAGGATCAGCGCCAGTTGCCGCGCGACCAGTACGGCGCCGACTTCGTCGGCTCCCGGGTACATGAGCACTTGGCCCGGTATCGGTAGAATCCGGCTCCACTGGGTGAGCCAGAGCTGCTCCATCGTGCCTGCCGCGAATTCGGCCGTGTCGTCGGCGGTGATCAGCAGCGGATCGATCGCGCCATCGGCGGCGAGCGACAGGGCGTGGAGGTTGATCTGGTGGTTGCGCAGCCGGCGGCGCTCGAAGTCGAGCCGGATATCCCGGGGGATACCGGCCTCGAGCGCTGCCAAATCGGCCCCCGTCTGGCCGGCAAAGGCGCGATGGTGCACGGCGCCCAGTCTGTGCAGCTCGCGCCCATGCGTCGCCCAGTAGTCGGGCTCTTCCTGCGGGTTGTAGGAATCGGAGGCGCGCATCACCAGCGTCACGGCGGCAACCGGCAGCGCAGGGTGCCGTTCGCTGATTGCGCGCAGCGCTTCGAGCCGCCCGAGCGCGGTGGCCAGCGGGTCGGCGCTCGTCCGGGCGGCGATCAGCCCGCCGTAGCAGAGCATGTCGGTCGAGACGACCAGCGCGTCGGCAGCGTCGCTGGCCGCTTCCAGCCAGGCGCCGAGCTCGTCGGCGCGTCCAGCCTTGCGCAGGTCCGGGAGCATTTCACGCGGCGGGAGTGCGAGGCTCGCCCCGGCGATCGCCGCCACGTCGGCGGGCAGCCGCACATTCACCGGGCGTTCGTCGAGCGGCAGGAGGGCGATCCGCGGACCGCGGCCGGAGGAACTGGCGTCGGCGCTCATCAGCTACGGTCGTCCTTGGAAGAGCGATAGATCACGAAGTCGTACGAGTAGCGGTCCGCCCGATAGAGGCTCTCGGCATATTCCATCCGCCGGTTGCGCGAATCGTAGGCGACGCGCGTGACGCGGAAGGCCGGCGAGAACTCGGCGACATCGAGCTGGCGTGCGAGGTCGGGATCGAGCACCGTTGCGTGGATCGACTGCTCGGCCTTGCTCACCCGCAGGTGGAAGCGGTCGGCGAGCAGGTCATAGAGCGAGCCTTCGACCTCGAGCCCGGCGAGTCCGGGGGCGAGGTGCGAGGGGATGTAGGTGTGCTCGATGCACATCGGCTCGTTGTCGGCGGTGCGGACGCGATGGATATGGGTCACGCGATCGCGCGGACTGATCCCCAGTTGCGCACCGATCTCGGCGCCCGCGGCGATCTCGGCGACCTTGGTGGCGAGCGAGCCGGGCTTGAGCCCGCGGGCGCGCATGTCGTCGCTGAACGACGTGAGCTCCACCGATTTGGCGATGCGCGGCTCGCTGACGAAGGTGCCGGCGCCCTGTGTGCGATAGACCCGTCCTTCGTGGTCGAGCTGGTCGAGTGCCCGCCGCACCGTGAGCCGCGTGACGCCGAACTGCTCGGCCAGGTCGCGCTCGGTCGGCATCTTGTCGTGCGGCTTGAGGCCGCCTTCGATCAGGCCGATGAGATGCGCGCGGAGCTGGGCGCTCTTGCTGCCCGAGCGCGCAGACGCCTCCACCTGATGCATCGTCCATCACTCCGCTTGTCCGTCCGCTATCAAGCACAGAGCGGCGCCCCGCGCAAGATATTGGGCTACACCATGACGGCGTGAAATAGCTACTTGACGCGCACCATGTTTCGCGTCTTCACTAATTGGGCTACACCAATTTGGCTTTCGGCCGTAGGGAGAGTTGGACCATGAAGCGAACTTCCACACTGGATATGGCCAGTCTGGCCACTGCCACCGCGCTGGGCGTGGTGATGAGTTTTGCCGCGACGATGGGCGCCGCGGCGCAGACCGAGATCACGTTCTCCTACCTCTGGGGCGGCGTCGAAGGCGAAGCCCTCGAGCAGATCATCGCCGACTTCAACGCCAGCCAGAGCAATATCGTGGTCAAGGGCGTCTCGTCGCCCGACACCACAAAGCAACTGGCCTCGATGTCGAGCACGAGCGGTTCGTTCGATATCTCGGACAATTTCGGCTCGAATGTCGGCGCGTGGGCGTCCAAGGGCATCCTGCATCCGCTCGACGATGCGGGCATCGACGTGGCCGATTTCATCCCGGCCTCGATCGATCAGGTCACCTATGACGGCAAGCTCTATTCGATCCCGATCGCCGTGCACGACTACCAGCTCATCTACAACAAGAAGCTGCTCGACGAGGCCGGCGTTGCCGTTCCCACGACGATGGACGAACTGGCCGCGGCCATCAAGGCGCTGACCAAGGTGGACGGTTCGGGCAACATCACGCAGCTCGGCCTCGGCTATGCGTGGATGCCCACCACCATGACAGTGCTCGGCTACGCCTTCGGCGGCGATTGGAACGGCGGTGGCAAGCCGACCCCGACCGACGCCAATGCGATCAAGGGCGTGAACTTCTATGCCGACAATGTGGTCAAGCCCTACACCTCGGCGGCGGTGAACAAGTTCATCGCCGGCTTTGGCCCCTACATGTCGCCCGAGGATCCGTTCCATACCGGCAAGATCGCCATGGTGATCGACGGCGAATGGCGCTCGGCGTCCCTGGGCAAGGTCGAGGGCCTCGACTGGGGCGTGGCGCAGATCCCGGCAGCATCGCCGGAGCTCGCCAATTCGACGCTGGTGGAAGTGAGCACGCTGTTCATCCCCACCAATTCGCAGCACAAGGCCGAGGCCGCCGAGTTCCTCAAGTATCTCGTGAGCCCGCCGGTCATGGCAAAGTTCAGCCATGCGCTGGGCAATCTGCCGGCCCGCACCTCGCTGCTGGGCGATCCGATCTATGCCGATCTGCCCAACTATGCGGCATGGCTCGACGCGCTCAAGAGTCCCAACGCCAAGTCGTTCAGCTCGGCGCCCTATGTGACCGAATATGTCACCGATCTGGGCTCGGCATTTGACGCTGTGGTGCAGGGCACGCAGACTGCCGAGGACGCTCTCAAGGGCGTTGCGGATCGCTCGGCCACGTATGCCCAATAGACCAAAGCGCAGTTTCCGGCTTCGGCCGGACCTCCCGGGAGGCCGGGCCCTGTTCAAGGGCCTGGCCTTCGCCTCGCCGTTCCTCATCGGCTTTGCGGTGTTCTTCGCCTGGCCGATCCTCGCCTCGGGCTACTACAGCCTCACCGACTTCAGCCTCTTCCAGCCGCCCAAGTTCGTCGGCCTCGCGAATTATCAGCGCATGCTGATCGACGCCAAGTTCTGGAAGAGCCTCTACAACACGCTGTTCCTCACCGTCACGGGCGTGCCGCTGAGCCTTGCCATCGCGCTCGCGGGCGCGCATGTGCTCAATCTGCCGGTCAGGGGCCAGCCGCTGTTCCGTGCGCTGGTCTATCTGCCTACCATCATCCCCGTCGTCGCCGGCGGCTTCCTGTGGCGCTGGCTGCTCAACGCGCAATACGGCTTCGTCAACGAAATCCTGCGTTGGTTCTCCATCCCGCAGCCCAACTGGCTGGTCGAGCCCGCCTGGGGCAGCATCTCGGTGCTGCTCGTCTCGCTGTGGACGGTCGGCGGCACCATGCTCATCTACCTTGCCGCGCTCAAGGACGTGCCGCAGGATCTTTACGAGGCCGCCGCGATCGATGGCGCCGGACCCTGGCGCCGCTTCGTCTACGTCACCTGGCCGACGATCTCGTCCGTAACGTTGTTCCAGATCGTCGTGCTGCTGATCGCCTATCTCCAGATCTTCACCCAGCCTTTCGTCTTGGCCAAGGATCCGGGTATCGGCTCCTCGACCTCGTCCGGCCCGGGCGATTCAATGCTGACCTACAGCGTCTATCTGTTCCAGAACGCGTTCCTCTTCCTCAAGATGGGCTATGCGTCGGCAATGGCGTGGATGCTGCTGGTCGTGACGCTGGCCGTCACGCTCGTTCTCCTCTGGTCCTCGCGCTTCTGGGTACACAATGGCCGCGCCCGTGATTAGTCTGCAGCGTGGTGCCAATTGGGTCGCGCAGCGCGCGGTGACGATCCTGCTCGTCGCCGTGTTCGTCTTCCCGTTCGTCGTCATGCTGACCACGGCGTTCAAGCCGACCGACGACATCTTCTCGGCGCCACCCGAGCTCTGGCCGCGCACCTGGACGCTCGAGCAGTTCATGCTGGCGGTGAACCAGTTTCCGTTCTTCCGCTATCTCGCCAATACGCTGCTGATCTCGGGCCTCAGCGTCGCGGGCACGCTGCTCGCTTCGCCGCTCGTCGCCTATTCGCTCGCCAAGCTCGAATGGCCGGGCCGCAACCTGCTGTTCGTCACCATTCTCGCCACCATGATGCTGCCGCCACAGGTGACGCTCATTCCGGTCTACATGCTGTGGAACGGCCTTGGCGCCACCAACAGCTACCTGCCTCTGGTGGTGCCTGCCTTCCTCGGCACGCCGTTCTTCATCTTCATGATCCGGCAGTTCCTGCTGGCGGTGCCCGACGAGCTGATCGAGGCGGCGCGGATCGACGGCGCCGGCGAGCTTCGCATCTACTGGACCATCGTCCTTCCCATTGCCCGCCCGGCGCTCATCACCTCGGCGGTGTTCCAGTTCGTCTGGACCTGGACCGATTTCCTCAATCCGCTGATCTATCTCAACGATTCCGACAAATACACGCTGTCGATCGGCCTCTATTCCTTCTTCGGACAGCACGGCGTGCAATGGGGACCGCTGATGGCCGCCTGCGTACTGTTCACCCTGCCGGCGGTGGTCATCTACATTGCGGCGCAGCGCTACTTCGTGGGCGGCATCGCCGCGGGAGCGGTCAAGTGAGCCGGCTGGCGCTCGGTATCGATATCGGCGGCACCAAGATCCTTGCCGGGCTCGTCGACGAGGCAGGCACGGTTCATGCGCAGCATCGCGTCGCAACCCCGGCAGCAGAAGGCGGGGAAGCGGTGCTGCGGGCCGTGATCGACGCGGCGCGCGCGCTACTGTCGACCACCGACCTCAGGCCGGACGCCTGCGGCGTCGGCACGGCAGGCGTCGTCGACACGGCCGGGACCGTCGTGTCTGCCACCGACCTGCTTCCCGGCTGGGTGGGCCTCAGGCTGGCGGACCGGCTCGCCGAGGCATTCGGCCTCGACACGGTCGTCCTCAACGACGTGCATGCCACGGCCGTTTGCGAGGCGCGGCTCGGCGCCGCCCGCGGCTACGGTTCGGCCTTGATCGTTGCTCTGGGCACCGGGATCGGCGGGGCGCTCATCCGGGGCGGCCGGCTCGATCCGGGCCGGACGGGAATTGCAGGCTCCATCGGACACGTCCTCGCGCCGCTGCATCGCGGGGCAGTCTGCTCATGCGGCGCGCCCGACCATATCGAGGCCTATGCCAGCGGTCCTGCCATCGAGGCTGAGTACGCCGCGCGGTCGGGCCGCGTGCTGGACCTGCGGTCCATTGCGGCACGCGACGACGAGCTCGCCCGGCAGGTCATCGCCGAGGCCGGCGAGGCGCTCGGCGGCACCATCGGCACGGCGGTCAATCTCCTCGACGGCGATATCGTTGTAATCGGCGGGGGCGTCGCCGAGATCGGTGAGCCGCTGATCCGCGCCATCGGCGCCGGGTTGCGGCGTCACGCGCTGCCGCCGGCTCGCAACGTCCCCGTTGCGCTGGCGCGGCACCGCACGAACTCCTGCCTCATCGGCGCCGCGTCCGCGGCGCTTGGCGGCGTCTAGCTGCGCGATATCCGCCCCAGGGCTGCATAGGCCTCCTCGAGGCCGGCGAAGCCACCCTCGGCGATGGTGATCGGCGCGGCGCTGTCGGCGATGGCGACGAGCAATGTCGTGATCGCCTCGACATCGCCGTGGATTTCACCCGCCGCCGCTGCGCGTTTCAGGGCGCCCGCGAAGATGTCGCGGATTTCCGTCGAAAAGTGCGCGAGCCGGGCGCGGCCGGCCTCGGTAAGCAACTCCTGGTCCTGCCGAAGCCGGGAGATCAGGCTCCACGGCCGGACCAGTTCGCCGTCGGCGTTGAACCGATCGTAGCGCTGGCGGCTGAAGACCAGCATCTGCCGCAGCTTGTCGGGCAGGGGCGTGCCGTCCACCGCCCAGACGCCGCGCAGCGCTTCGAGCGTCGCCGCCACATAGTCGGCCAGCACCTCGTCGATCAGCGCGGCCTTGGAGCCGAAATGGTAGTGGATGTTGGCCCGCGTGATCCCCAGCCGCGTGGCGATCTCGGCATAGCCCATGCCGCGATAGCCGTGCCGCACCAGCAACTCCTCGGCCAGGCGTTTGATCTCGCTGCGGCTCTCGCTCTCGTCCATGCCGTCCCCTAGCGCAGATTGGGCCGGATGCACATTGACGACATACTTACTTACATGTCAGTAAGTATGCGAGTGGGGAGGAAGAGATGACGGCACCAACGGTCATTCGACGCGGCAATTTCGTGTTTGTGGGTGGTCTCGTGGCGCGCGACCGCAGCGGCGCCATTGCACCTCCCGACGTACGGCTGCAGACCCGGCTCGTCTTCGACACCCTCCGCGACATGCTCGAGAGCGTCGGCGCCAGCCTGGGCGACGTGGTCAAGCACTCGATCTACTTTACCTGCGCGCCCGAGCAGGCGGCGATCGACGCGTTCACGGCCGATGTTGACGCGGTGCGTGCGCGCTACTTCACCGCGCCTGGCCCGACGCGGACCGAGTTGCGCTGCGGCCTCGATACCGAAGGCGCGCTGCTGATGCTCGATACCTGGGTGGTAATCGGCGGCAAACGTGAAGTCATTGATCCGCCCGGTCACTGGGGCTGGGGCGTCGAGCAGCCCTTCGTTCATGGCTGGAAGGTCGACGACATGCTGTTCATCGGCGGCCAGCGCTCGCTCGATGCCAACGGCAAGGTGCTCGGCCTCGGCGATATCGAGATCCAGACCGACGAGTCGTTCCGCAATCTCGATACGATGCTGCGGGCCGGTGGCGGCGACCGCCACAGCCTGATGCGGCAGAACACCTATTTCCGGTTCTTCGGCGAGGGCCGCGAGGTCACGCAGTACTGGGAGAAGATGACAAATGTCCGCCGCCGCTACATGTCGGTGCCGTCGGCGGCGGGTGCGGGACTGCGTATCCAGGGCATGCCGCAGGTCGACGAATTGATCCAGGTCGAAGGGATCGGCGTCCTCGGCGACGAGCGCGTCCGCCTCCAGCCCAAGGATCACTGGGACTGGAGCATCTCCAATTCGCAGTTCACGCAGGGCTGGGCCAAGGGGCCGCTGATCTTCATCGGCGGGCAGATCTCGGCCGACAACAAGGCGCAGGCGGTGGGCGACGACATGGAGGCCCAGGCGCGCAACGTCTTTCAGTTCATCCGCAATGTGCTGGGCGAAGGCGGCTACACCGAAGCCGATGTGCAAAAGCTCTACATCTACTTCCATGCCGAGGGTGACTGGAACGAGATTGCAGCGGCGCGCGAGACGATCGCCCGGGTGCAGCGCGAATTCTACCCCGAGCCCGGTCCGGTCGTCACCGCCATCCGTGTCGCCGGCTTCGCCTTCGAGAATTTGCTGATCGAGATCGAAGCGTTCGGAGTCCGGTAGTGGGCCGTGGCGACTTCCCCGCGGCGGAGTTTGAGCGACGGCTCGGGCTCGTGCGCGGGCAGATGGGGGCACGGAGCCTCGACAGTCTCGTCGTCATCCATCCGGCCTCGCTCCACTGGCTCACCGGTAGCGAGGCCAAAAGCTATCAGGAGTTCCAGTGCCTCATCGTCGGCGCGCGCGAGTCCAGTCCGCTCGTCGCGCTGGTTCGCGCCGGCGAGGTACACGAGCTCGAGACCGAGGCGCGTGTCGATGAGGTCGTGGGTTGGGGCGGCGGCATCGCCGAGGATCCCATCGCGGCGTTCGAAGCAGTGGCGCGCCGGCATGGCGTGCTCGGAGGGCGCGTCGGGCTCGAAGTCCCGGGCTACTACCTCCACCCCCATCACTACGAAGCGCTGCGCGACCTGATCGGCGCCGACAGGCTCGTCGACGCAACACTGCTGGTCGCCGACCTCAGGATGGTGAAGTCACCGCTCGAGCTGGCCTATGTCCGCGAGGCGGCGCGTCTCGCCGATCTCGGCATGCAGCAGTTCACGGCTGAAAGCCCTCTCGGCCGCAGCGAGCTCGAGCTTGCCGGCGACATCTATGGCACGCTGCTGCGGGCCGGCAGCGGCATTGCCGCCAGTCCGATCAATCTCGTAAGCGGCCCGCGCTCGGCCTATTCGCACGGCGCCCCGACCGAGCGGCGCTTTGCCGTCGGCGACTTCGGCAGCATCGAGTTTGGAGCGACGTTCAAGCGCTACACATCGACCATCGGCCGGCAGTTCGTGCTGGGGCGCCCGACAGCCCGCATGCGCGAGCTCTACGACGTGGTTCGCGCCGCCAGCGATGCCATGCTGGCGGTGATCGGCGACGGCGTCGCCGCCATCGAGGTGCACGAGGCCGCCCGGCAAATCATCGCTGCCGCCGGTCTCGATCGCTACCGGGTGCACCTCTCCGGCTACGGGCTAGGGCCGAGCTTCCCGCCGAGCTGGGCCGAGCCGCTGCACCTGCTCGAGGGCACGTCCTACACGCTGCGCTCGGGCATGGTGATCACCGTCGAGCCGCCGGTGTTCATCGGCGAAGAGGGGCTTGGCGCCCGCATCATCGACAACGTCATCGTGACCGACAGCGGGGCCGACCTGCTCTCGACGGTCACTCGCGACCTGTTCGAGGTCGCCTGATGTCAGCCGCCCAGCTCATGCGCAATCTCGGCGCAGGCGATCTTGAGCCGCGCCAGCATCGCCTCGAAATCGGGGGCGCTGCTGCGCCGGCTCACCGCGGCCACGGTGACGCAGGCGACCGCGCGATCGCCGGTGACGATCGGGCAGACCACATCGGTCACGCCGATGATGTCGCGGCTCTCATGGATGATGGCGCCTTGCCGGCGCACGTCGTCGAGCTCCGCCGCCAGCCGCGTCGGATCGGGCGGCAGCCGCATCAGCGTCAGGCATTCGTCGATCATGCGCTGCCGGATCGCGGCCGGCTGGAAGGCCATCAGCACGAGGCCGGAATGCGCGTCGGCCAGCGGCCGGCGATAGCCGAGCTTGAGCGAGAAGTTCATGTCGGCGCCGCCCGAAGCGGCGGCGATGATCACCGTCTCGCCGCGATGCGCGACCACCAGGTGCGCCGCCTGGTGCACTTCGTCGGCGAAGCGCTCGACGATAGGGGCCGCGACGCTCACCAGATCGCGGGCCCGCGCCGTCTGCATACCCAGCCCGAACAGCTTGTTGGAGAGCACCAGACCCTCGCCGCTGTCCTCGCGCTGCAGGTAACCGCGCCCCACCAGCACATGCACCATGCGGAAGATCTCGTTCTTGGAGCGCCCGAGCTCCTCGGCGATCTGTCGGGTGCCGAGCGGCTGCCCGGAGCGCGCCAGCAGTTCGAGAATGTCGAGCCCCTTCTCGAGCGCAGGGGCGCTGTAGCTGAGTTTGTCTTCTGCCACTCGGTTCACCAATGACGCTTGACGACACATATGAAGCAACATAGCGTGACAGCCACGCCGGAAACTAGCGCTGAGCTAGCTCATTCCTGCCGCCTGCAGAAGGGGGATCTGCACGGATGAACTACAATTTCAGATTTAACGCCCTCGCCCCCTACACCGGCGAAATCCTCCGCGGCATCGGCCTCACGCTGCAGCTCACCTGCCTCACCATGGCGATCGCGCTGCTGGTCGGCCTGTTCGTGGCGTTGGCCCGGATGAGCGACAATCGGTGGCTGAGCGGCGCGGCGGCCACCTATGTCGAGGCCATCCGCAACACGCCGCTGCTGGTGCAGCTCTTCATCGTCTTCTTCGGCCTCCCCAGCATCGGTATCCGGCTCGATGCCTACACCGCGGCGGTGATTGGCCTGTCGATCAATGTCGGCGCCTATGCCGGCGAAATCCTCCGGGCCGGTATCCAGTCGATCCGGCCCAGCCAGGTCGAGGCCGGGCGGGCGCTCGGCATGACCGCCGGACAGACGTTCCGCAGCGTCGTGCTGTTCCCGGCGGTCAAGGCGATCTATCCCGCGCTCGCGAGCCAGTTCGTGCTGCTGCTGCTTGCCACCAGCGTCGTCTCCTCGCTCGGCGTCGGCGAGCTGTTCCACCAGGCAGCGTTCATCGACTCGCGCACCTATCGCTCGTTCGAGGCCTACGCGCTCATCACGCTGACCTACCTCATCCTCACGCTCGGCTTCCGGGCGCTGTTCGCGCTGGTCTACTGGCTGGTCTTCGTGCGGAGGTCGCGCGCATGATCCGCGAACTCGGCCCCAACGACATCGTCTATCTGCTGGAGGCGGCGCGCTGGACCATCGCGCTCGCGCTCATCGCCATGGTCGCGGGCGGCGTGCTCGGGCTTGTCGTCGCGGTGCTGCGCATCGTCGCCTTCGCCCCGGCCAACTGGCTCGCCATCGGCTACATCAATCTCGTCCAGGGCACGCCGCTGCTCGGCCAGCTGTTCATCTTCTTCTTCGGGCTGCCGCTGTTCGGCATCCAGGTCGGCGCGTGGGAAGCGGCGGCGCTGGCGCTCTCGATCAACGCCTCGGCCTTTCTCGGCGAGATATGGCGCGGCAGCCTGCAATCGGTGTCGCCGCGGCAATGGGAGGCGGGCGCCGCGCTCGGCCTCAACTACTGGCAGCGCCTCACCAGCGTAGTCCTGCCGCAGGCGGTGCGCATCTCGATCGCCCCCACCGTCGGTTATCTGATGCAGCTGGTGAAGGACACGTCGCTCACCGCGCTCATCGGTTTCATCGAGCTGACCCGCGCCAGCCAGATTCTCAGCGCCGCCACCTTCAAGCCCCTCCAGGTCTATGGCCTCGCCGCCATCGCCTATTTCGTCATCTGCTTCAGCCTGTCGCGGCTGAGCCAGCATCTCGAGAAGAGAACCCATGCCGCTCGTTGAGATCACCGATATTCACAAGAGCTTCGGCCTCGTCGAGGTGCTCAAGGGCGTTTCGCTCACCCTCGAAAAGGGCGAGATCGCAGCCGTCATCGGCCGTTCCGGCTCCGGCAAGTCGACAATGCTGCGCTGCGTCAATGGGCTCGAACGCGTGCAGTCGGGCCGCATCGTCGTCGACGGCCTCGAGGTGACGGCGCCGGCGACCGACCTCAATGTGCTGCGCCAGCGCGTCGGAATGGTGTTCCAAAGCTACAATCTGTTCCCGCATCTCAATGTCGAGCGCAATGTTATGCTGGCGCTCCGGAAGGTGCGCCGCATGGCCGATGCCGAGGCGCGCGACATCGCCCGTGCGATGGTCGCCAAGGTCGGGCTCGCCGACAAGCTCGCGGCCTATCCCGACGAGCTGTCAGGCGGCCAGCAGCAGCGCGTCGCCATCGCGCGCTCGCTCGCCATGCAGCCCACCATCATGCTGTTCGACGAGATCACTTCCGCCCTCGACCCTGAACTGGTGGGCGAGGTGCTGAAGGTCCTCGAGGAGCTTGCCCGCGAGGGCATGACGATGATGCTCGTCACGCACGAGATGAACTTCGCCAAGAACGTCGCCGATCGGGTGATCTTCATGCACCAGGGCAATGTCCATGAGGACGGCCCGGCGCGCGAGACCCTGCTCGAGCCGCGTACACCCGAGCTCGGGAGCTTCCTGAGCGCGGTCCTGCACTAGCCCAGAACCGACCATCGACCAACCATAGACCAAGAAGGGGACTACAATGTTGAAGCATCTCTCCAGGATCGTCTCAGCCGTGCTCCTGGCCGGCGCAGTTACTGCAGGTCCCGCCCTCGCGGCCGACCTGCAGGAAATCATCGCCGCCGGTAAGGTGAGGATCGGCGTACCCGTCGACGTGGCGCCGTTCGGCTCCAACGACGCCAACAACCAGCCGGTCGGGCTCGACGTCGACATGGCCAACAACATCGCCAAGGCGCTGGGCGTCGAGCTGGAGCTGCAGCAGATCACGGGTGCCAACCGCATCCCGTATCTGGCCACCGACAAGCTCGACATCGTCATCGCCGCGATGGGCGCCACGCCCGAGCGGGCGCTGCAGATCGCCTTCACCTCGCCCTATGCGGCGCTGTCGGTGGGCGTGTTCGGCCCCGACAGCATCGCCATCACCAGCGCCGACCAGATCACCAGCGAGACCATTGCGGTGGCCCGCGGCACCACGCAGGACCTGCTCCTCACCGAGCTCGCGCCCAACGCCACGATCCAGCGCTATGACGACGACGCGACCGCTGCCGCCGCCTTTATCTCGGGTCAGGCCCAGCTGCTCGCCACCGCCGACATCGTCGCCAAGGATCTGATGGAAAAGAACCCCGGCGCCGAGCTCAAGCCGAAGTTCCTGATGCAGTTCTCGCCCTGCTACATCGGTGTCCAGCAGGGTTCGCCCGAGCTGCTGCGCTGGCTCGACACCTACATCCATGTGAGCCAGCTCGACGGCACGCTGTCGGCGCTGTCGGAAAAGTGGATCGGCACCAAGCTGCCCACGCTTCCCGCCATCTGATCATCAATCCTCCCGGCGCGGCGGGTTCGCCTGCCGCGCCGTCCCCCTCGCCACCGCCCAGCCAGGTTTCCGATGTCCACCGCGCGCACCACCATCGATTTCGACCGCACCGGCAAGCAGATCGGCTTCGTCGACATCCCGCATTCGCCGCATGAGGATGCCTGGGGCGCCACGCGCATTCCGCTGGCCGTCATCCGCAACGGCAGCGGTCCCACGGTCATCCTCGAAGCGGGCAATCACGGCGACGAATATGAGGGGCCCATCGCGCTGGGCGAACTGCTGCGCGAACTCGACCCCGGCGCCGTCAATGGCCGCATCATCATCCTGCCGGCGGTGAATACACCCGCTGTCGATGCCGGCCGGCGCACCTCGCCTGTCGACGGGCTCAATCTCAACCGCACCTTCCCGGGCGACGCCACCGGCACCATCACGCAGCAGATCTCCGCCTATGTCAGCGAAGTGATCCTGCCGCTGGGCGATGCTTTCGTTGATCTCCATTCGGGCGGCTCCTCGCTCAATATCCTGCCCAGCGCCATCATCGAGCCGGCCGCCGATCCGGTGCTGCGCCGCCGCAACATCGATGCGGTACTGGCCTTCGGCGCGCCGCTGACGGTGGTCATCGACAATCTGGGCGAGCCACGCACCTCCACCGCCACGGCGGTGCGCGCCGGGCTCGTCACCATCGGCACCGAGCTGGCCGGCGCTGGCACCGTGTCGCTCGATGCGCTCGCGATCTGCCGACGCGGCGTGCGCAATGTGCTCGCCCATTTCGGCGTCCTCGATCCGGCCAGCGCCACGCCACCGGCGCGTCCCGACGCCATCCTGCGTATCCCCGGCCATGATGGCTATGTGCTCGCGCCCACCGCCGGCGTGTTCGAACCGTTTCACGCGCTCGGCGCGCGGGTCTCGGCCGGACAGGAGGCGGGCCGCATCCACAATCTCGTCAACCCCTCGCGCGAACCGGAAGTCGTGCGCTACGGTGCCGGCGGCATCGTCTATGGCCAGCGCCAGCCCGGCCGCGTCGTGATCGGCAATTGCTGCGTCACGGTCGCGGCGCCGTATGAGGGGGAAATTTCTTGATCGAGATCGAAGACATCCGTGCCGCGCAGCGCCGCATCGCGGGCCATGTGCGGTACACGCCGGCCATGCGGGCCACGGCCCTGCGCGACGGGCTCGGTGATTTCGATCTGTGGCTGAAGCTCGAGCTCCTGCAGGCCACCGGCTCGTTCAAGGCGCGCGGCGCCACCAACAAGCTGCTGTCGCTCGACAAGGCAGCGTTGGCGCGCGGCGTCGTCACCGCCTCGGGCGGCAATCATGGGCTCGCCACGGCGCGGGCCGGCTACATGGCCGGCGTTCCCGCCACCATCTTCCTGCCCACCAACGCGGCCCCGTCCAAGATCGAGAAGCTCAAGGCGTGGGGCGCCCAGACGCGGATCGTCGGCAGCGCCTGGCATGAATCGAACGAAGCAGCGCTGGCCTTCAATCGCGAGGCCGGCGCCGCCTACTTCCATCCCTTCGCCGATCCGCTCGTCGTCGCCGGGCAGGGGACCGTCGGGCTCGAATGCCTCGACCAGATCGAGGGGCTCGATACCATCCTCGTCGCCATGGGCGGCGGCGGCCTGGTCAGCGGCGTGGCAACGGCGATCAAGGCGCTGAAGCCCTCGGTGCGCGTCATCGGCATCGAAGCCGAAGGCTCGCCCGTGCTGCTGCAGGCGCTCGAAGCGGGCCGCAACATCGCGCTCGATCGGGTTACCACCAGCGTTGCCACCATGAGCTGCGCCAAGACCGACGATTCGATCTTTGAAACCGTGCGGGCGCGGGTCGACGACATCGTTCTCGTCAGCGACGACGAAATGCGCATAGCAGCGAAGTGGCTGTGGTTCGAGCTCGGCCTTGCCGCCGACCTCAGCGGTGCCGCCGCCATCGCCGCGCTGCAGACCGGCCGGGTGAAGCCGGCGGCGGGCAGCCAGGTCTGCGCCATCGTCTGTGGCGCGGGCCCCGACGCCCTCCTCTGAAGTCAAGCGACCGGCGGGCTCAGTGCCCCGGCTGCACCGTTTCGCGTCCGACGCGCGCCTGCAAATGCGGTGGATAGCGGTGGCCCTCGATCGCCGTTGTCGCGAGGACCGCGTCGATCTGCGCGCGCTCGGCGTCGCTGAGCTCCACCGCGGCCGCGCCGAAATTTTCCTCGAGCCGATGCAGCTTCGTCGTTCCCGGGATCGGCACAATCGAGGGCCGTTGCGCCAATAACCAGGCGAGCGCGATCTGCGCGAGGCTGACGCGCTTTCCTTCGGCGATCTGCCGCAGCACCGCGATCAGGCTCTGATTGGCCTTGCGGGCAGCGGTGGTGAAGCGCGGTACGATGTTGCGTACATCGTCGCTGCCGAATGTCGTCGACTCGTCGATGGTGCCGGTAAGGAAGCCCTTGCCGAGGGGGCTGAACGGCACAAAGCCGATGCCAAGCTCGTCGAGCAGCGGCAGCAAGTGCTGCTCCGGCTCGCGCCACCACATTGAGTACTCGCTCTCGATGGCGGCGAGCGGCAGCACCGCATGGGCGCGGCGGATCGTCTGCAGTCCCGGCTCGGAGAGGCCGAAATACCTCACCTTGCCGATTGCGATCAGGTCCTTGACCGTCCCCGCGACGTCCTCGATGGGCACGTTGGGATCGACGCGGTGCTGGTAGAGCAGGTCGATCACATCGGTGCGCAGGCGCTTGAGCGACGCATCCACGGAGTTGCGGATTTCGTCGGGGCGGCTATCGGTCAGTTGCGGTTCGCCCGGCCTGGGCACGGTAAGGCCGAACTTGGTGGCGATCGTCACCTTGTCGCGCATCGGCTCGAGCGCCTCGCCGACCAGCTCTTCATTGTTGCCGTAGACCACGGCGGTGTCGAACAGCGTCACGCCCAGCTCATAGGCGCGGCGGATCACCTTGATGGCGTCGACCCTGGGTGTCTCCGGACCGAAGGAGTGGCTCAGCCCCATGCAACCGAACCCCATGGCCGAGACTTCGAGGCCGCCGAGTTGGCGCGTCTTCAATAGCCGCTCCCCTTGCCGGCGGCCGGCGCCGCGTCGCGGACCAGCGCGAGCCGGCCGCGTCCGGCCTCCGTCATCAGTCCGGTGTCGGAGCCGACCGTGACGAAGTCGAAGCCCATCTCCACCATGCGCTTGGCCTGCGGGCCGTTGGCGCAGTGCATACCCACATGGCGACCGGTGGCGCGGCTGCGCTCGACCACATGGCGCAGCGCCTCGACGAAGCGCGGATCGGTGCTGTCGCCATTGGCGCCCAGCCCCATCGAGAGCGTCAGGTCGGACGGGCCGACATAGACGCCGTCGAGCCCATCGGTCGCGAGGATCGCATCGAGATTGGAGAGGCTGAGCGGCGTCTCCACCTGCCCGAACACCACGATCTCCTTGTTGGCGTCGTCGGTGGTGTAGTTGGGCCCCTGCGACATGGCGGCTCGGGTCGGGCCGAAGCTGCGCTGGCCGATCGGGGGATAGCGGCAGGCCTCCACCAGCCGCCGCGCATCCTCGGGCGTATCGATCATCGGGCACACCACGCCATAGGCGCCCGCGTCCAGCAGCTTCATGATCTGCGGCGGATCGAGCGATGTCGGCCGCGCCAGCGGCACCACCGGGGTGGTCGAGATTGCGGTCAGCATCGGCAGCGTGCCCGCATAGTCGATGGCGCCATGCTGCAGGTCCACCGTCAGCGAGTCGAAGCCGATATGCGACATCACCTCGGCAGAGTGAGAGGACGGCACGCCCAGCCAGCCATTGAGCACTGGCCGGCCGCTGGCCCAGATCTCCTTGAGGCGGTTGCCGCGCATCGTCTCAGGCCTTGAGTGACAGGGTTGCGAGCATGAAGCCGGTCATGCTGTCCGGCAGTTCCGCCCTGAGCCGCAGATAGTGGCCGAAATGGCCGAGCCGCGCCATGCTGACGCCGTCGACCTCGGTGGGGATGGCGAGGCTCGTGCCTTCGTCCACCCAGCGCATGCCGTCGAGCGAGATTTGCACATGCGCCTTGGCGCCAGCCCCGAGCGTGCCCGCCTCGAGCGTGCGCACCATGATGATGGCTTCGCGGGCCCAGCTCGCCTCGTAGGGCTCGGTCGTCGACCCGTCGACCCAGTCCTCACCGCGCGCGATGACGGCCGTGTAGCTCTCCGCCAGCATTACCAGTCTCCCGACAAGAGGATGGAATCGAAATAGAGGAAGGCGCGCCGATCCGAATCGCTGTCGACGAAGGGAATGACATTGAACAAATTCTGCAGGTTCGGCATCGCGTCGAACTTCAGCGTCCCCAGTCCCGACAGGTCGAGCACCAAATCGTTGCACTGCAGCTCGGTGTAGCGCAGCGTGCGGATATCGAAGCCAAGGCGGAAATAGTGCCAGTTCACCTTGGTTGGAATCTCGTTATAGCAGATCAACTGGTGACCGCCGGGGATGTCCTTCCAGTTCTCCTCGCCGTAGTGGTAGATCGTCACCGTGCGGTCGCCGACATTGTCGAAGTCGACGCTTTGCTCCTTGTACTGCCACTTGTTCTGCAGCTTGCCGTCCAGCGCGTTGAGGTAGCGAACCTGCGGCAGCACGCGGTGCTTGCTGTCCTGCACGTCGAACACCACGCCCCATGAGCGCACGTCGCTGTCGGAGAGTTCGAGCTGCGTCGCCTCGGGCTTGTAGGTGAAGAAGCACTCGAGCTGCATCGTGCAGGCGCGCGGGAAGGTCATGCGCTTGAGGCTCACGGTCTGCGAACCGCGGCCGGGGCGCGAGGCGAGCTTGAGCGCATAGGAGCCGGTCAGCGCGCCATGCGTGCCGCCGTCCCACTGCGTCAAATTGCTCAGCATGGGCGGGGTAAACTGCTTGTAGCCCGGATGCATCGTCCGCAGGCTGCCGGTGTAATTGCCCAGCAGTTCGGTCCAGCCCGACATGCCCTGGCTGAAATCGTCGTAAAACATGATGCGGGGCAGGGGATCGAAGCGACTGAGGTTGAGATCCGGTCGCTGCCCGGCTTGTGAAGTGCTGATCATTGGAACGCTGGGGCCTCTGTGAAACCGATCGGCGCGGCGTATCTGCCGCGCGTCTGGGGCGGGTCGGGAACGTCCCTCCACTTCCGTCACATGTAAAAGCAGGTTTTGTTAGTGTCAACATGGCTTGGCCCAGCAGAGACGTTGCGAGGGGCGTTGCCAGGGGAGTGTGCAGGCAGCGGCAAGCCTGCATTTCGCGTCGCCCGACGCTGGCCGATTGGGTGGAATGGCCCAAGGCTTTGTTGTTGCGGGCCTTCAGACGTTCGGCTCCGGCGTCCTCTGGTCGGGCGATCGTCGCGTGGAGCGGAGCGGGGCAGGCGAAGACCTCTCGCTCGCCGTTAAATCGAACTTTTGCTTGACACCAATGATAGTGACTATCGTATATGAAACGTCCGGCTAGGAAAGTGCCGGTACGGGAGGAAACGCCAATGCTACGCAAGATCCTGGCCACCGCCGTCCTTCTCGCTGCCACCGCGGGAAGCGTTTCGGCACAGGAGCCGCGGACCCTGACCATCATTTCCCACAACGTCCACAAGACCGCCGCCACCGGCGGCGACCTCGCCACCGCGCAGAACATCGCGGGCGAGTGGGCGGAGCGGAACAATGTCACTCTCAATTGGGTCACGCTCGATATCGGGCCGCTGCATGATCGCCTGCTGCGCGAGATGAGCCTGGGCGAAACCAGTGTCGACCTGGCCGCCGTGCTCAATACGCGCATCGTGCCCAGTGTCGCGAGTCTGCTCGAGCCGCTCGATCCGCATATGCAGGCCAATCCCATCGAGGATTTCGACGGCATCGCCGAAGGCTTGCGCAATGCGACGGTGATCGACGGCAAGCGCGTCGCGGTCCCTTATCGCCACGCGACAAACGCCCTGCACTTCAACAAGACGCTGCTCGCCGAGCGCGGCGTCGCCGTGCCCGCCACGCTCAACGAGATGCTCGCCGCGGCCCGCGCCGCCACCTACACGCGTGACGACGGCACGCGGGTCTATGGCCTCGTGACAACGCTCGATACGCATGTCACCGCGCTGCAGTTCCTCAGCGCTTTCGGCGCGGTCTATATCGACGCCGATCTCAATGTGCGCGCCAACTCGCCGGAGATGGTCGCCGGCCTCACCGAGCTCGCCAATCTCTACAAGGAAGGCGTGCTGCCCTCCAACGTCACGGCGCTCGGCCTCGACGAGCTGATCGCCACCATGCGCGAAGGCCGCGGCGTGTTCGCTATCAACCCGTTCTCGCGCTACACCGCGCTCAACGATCCGGCCGCCTCGCTCTATCCGGGCCAGATCGACGTGATGCCGTTCCCCACCAACGAGCCCGGCAAGGCTTCGGCCAACACCGAGTTCTGGTCATGGGCCATCCCGGCCAATTCCAAGCAGAAGGACCTCGCCTACGACCTCATCCGCGAGCTGTCGGGCAAGGATGCGACGGTTCGTGCGGCGCTCAACGGCAACGGCCCGGTCCGGCCGGCGGCCTATGACGATCCGCGCATCATCGAGAAGCTGCCCTATGCCGCCGCCGAAGCGATCGGCCTGAGGGATGCCTCGGTTGCGGTGCCGGCCTTCGCGGGCGCCGTCGAAGCCACCACCATCTTCATCGAAGAGATGCAGGCGGCCGTGCTTGGGCTCAAGACTCCCGAGGATGCGGCGGCCGCGCTCCAGACGCGCGCCGAAGCGCTGGTCGCGAAGTCGAAATAACCGCACACTAGGATCGTGACCGCCGCGCGGCACCTGCTGCGCGGCGGTCTGAAATTCGGGACCCTGGGGAAGAGCGAGAGATGAGGCGACTGAACCCGGCTGCCATCCTGATGCTGGCGCCCACCCATCTGCTGCTCTTTCTCGTGATCGCTCTGCCCTCGATCTACGTGTTCTGGCTGAGCCTCAACGAGTCGACCTACGGCTCCGACCTGACCTTCGTCGGCTTCAACAATTACGTGACGGTGCTCACCAGTCCCTATTTCTGGCGGGCGGCGCTCAACACGCTGATCGTCGTCAACGCCGTCGTCTACATCGAACTGCTGATCGCCATCGGCATGGCGGCGCTGTTCCTTGGTGGGGTGCGCTACCCCAAGATCATGTTCGCCATCGTTCTCATGCCCTACGCCATCTCCGAGGTGGTGGGTGTGCTGGTGTGGAAGATCATGCTCAATACCGGCAGTGGCGTCCTGGCGCGCACCATCGAGGCGCTGGGCTTCGGCATGTTCAACTGGAGCGTGTCGCCGCCGCTGGCGCTGAGCGTCGTCACGCTCATCTCGATCTGGCATCACCTGCCGTTCACGTTCCTCCTCATCTATGCGGGCATGCTGGCGATCCCCAAGTCGCTCTACGAAGCGTCGCGCATCGATGGCGCCACGCCCTGGCAGGAATTCTGGCGCATCACGCTGCCGCTCACGATCCCCGCGATCCTGATCTCGCTGATCTTCCGCTTCGTGTTCGCCTTCCGGCTGTTCTCGGAAGTCTGGCTGCTCACCGCGGGCGGTCCGGCGCGTCTCACCGAAGTGCTCGCCGTCTACCTCTACCAGAGCGGCTTCAAATACGGCGAGTTCGGCACTGCGTCGGCCACGGGCTGGCTCATGGTCCTCGGCTCGCTCGGTGTCGCCTCCGTCTATCTGTGGGCAATGCACCGGAGGATGGTCTCGGGCAATGACTGAAGCCACTCCCATCGTCCTGCCGAACATGGCCGCGCGCCGCGTCGCCGGCATCGCGCGTGCCATCGTACGCACCGCGCTGTTCGCGCTCATCATCGTGTGGTCGGCGTTTCCGATCCTCTACATCGTGGTCTCCTCCTTCAAGCAGCAGAAGGAGATCTTCAAATACCCGCCCGACATCATCTTCACGCCCACCTTCGAGCACTACGCGGCGCTCGCCACCAAATGGACCGGCTTCTTCCCCACCATGGGCAACAGCCTCATCGTCGCCGTCGGCGCCACGATCCTCGCCTGCGTCGCGAGCATCCTGTCGGGCTTTGTCTATTCGCGCTACGCCAACCGGTTCCTTGCCGGCTCGGTGCTCTATCTTATCGCCATCCGCCTGTTGCCGCCCATCGTGGTCACCCTGCCACTCTTTCCCGTGGTCGACGCCCTCAAGCTCAGCGACACGCATCTTGTGCTCATCATTCTCTACGCGACCTTCTGGGTGTCGCTGTGCACGATGATCATGAAGACTTTCATCGACAAGATTCCGCGCACGCTCGATGAGGCTGCCGTGGTCGACGGCGCGACGACGATGCAGACTCTCGTGCGCGTCATTATGCCCCTGGCGCTGCAGGGCATCGCCGCCTGCGCCATCTTCGTGTTCGTCTTTGCGTGGAACGAATATCTGTTCGCGCTGATCTTCACCACGCAGCACGCCAAGACCGCACCGCTCATCATCTCCGAGGTGATGGACGCGGTGAGCGGCACCAATTGGGGCGTGCTGTTCGCCGGTGTCACCGTGCAACTGCTGCCCGTGACACTGCTTGTCATGCTTGCCCAGAGATTCCTCATCGCCGGCCTCACCGCCGGGTCGGTGAAGGGCTGATTTGAAAGGATGCCTGGCTGATGGTCGCCATCAACATTGATCGCTTCGTCAAGCGCTATGGCAGCGTCGAGGTCGTCCACGACATCAGCTTCGACATCAAGGAGGGCGAGTTCCTCGTCCTCGTCGGGCCGTCGGGCTGTGGCAAGAGCACAATCCTGCGCATGGTGGCCGGACTCGAGGAAATCTCCGGCGGCGAGCTGCGCATGCAGGGGACTCGCGTCAATGAGCTCTCCCCCAAGGAGCGCCAGGTCGCGATGGTGTTTCAGGACTATGCGCTCTACCCGCATATGAGCGTCGAACAAAATATCGGCTTCTCGCTGGAGCTGGCCCGCGTGCCCAAGACCGAGCGCCAGGAACAGGTCAAGCGCGTCGCCGATATCCTCCAGATCGGCCATTTGCTGCATCGGCGCCCGCGCGAGCTTTCGGGCGGCCAGCGCCAGCGCGTCGCCATCGGGCGCGCCATGGTGCGCAAGCCGCATCTGTTCCTGTTCGACGAGCCACTCTCCAATCTCGACGCCAAGCTCCGCGCCGAGATGCGCGGCCAGATCAAGCGTCTGCACCAGTCGCTCAAGACCACCAGCATGTATGTCACGCACGACCAGCTCGAGGCGATGACGCTGGCCGATCGCATCATCTGCCTGCTCGATGGCCACATCGCCCAGATGGGGACGCCGCACGATCTGTTCGACCGTCCGGCCAATGTGTTCGTCGCCGAGTTCATCGGCTCGCCCACGATGAACATCGTTCCGGTCACTGCCGGCGCCGCGGGCGGGCGCCCGGTGCTCACGCTTGCCGGTGGCGGACAGGTCGGTCTCCCGGCGGGCATGGTGCTGCCGGCCCTGACCAATGGCGGCAACGTTCTGGCGGGTATCCGTCCGGAGCATCTGAGCGACACGCCCACGCCCGGCACCACGGCGCATATCGAGGGCGTCATCGAGATGCTCGAGCCGCTGGGCAGCGATATCCTCGTCACCATGCAGGCTGGCGGCGCCACCCTCACGGCGCGCTGCACCGACAAGGGCCAGTTCCAGCCGGGCCAGCCGTTGACGCTGCACCTCGACCCCGCCCGCCTGCACCTGTTCGACAGCAAGACGCAGATGCGGCTGACGTGAGCGGGCTCGCCGCCCTCATCGGTCGTCTCGATGCTGTGCTCGTCGCGGCGGTGACGGACGGAGAGGTCGGTGTTGTTCGCTCGCTGCGCCTGCATGTGGGCGGCCTGGCCGGTGACCTGCCGGAGCCGGCGAGGCTGCTGGCGCTGGGCGACAGGCTCTTTGCCTGTCCGCGCGTTCGCGAAGCGGAATCGGGCAGCGCGAGGTTGTGCGTGTGGGAGGGCGGTCAGGTGGCAACCGTCAGCGCGTCGCCCGCGCCCCGGACTGTCGTCGTCCTCACCGTGCTCGGCTCGGGCGGCGCGCTGCATCTGTGCGAGCGCTCGCCGTGACCGCAGGCATCATTCTTGCCGGCGGCAGCCGCTCGCACCAGGAGAACTACGCCACCGCCTTCTCCGCCGCCGGCTGCAGGCTGCTGGCCGTGGGCGTTGCGCTGGGCCTCGACGAGGCCGAAGCCGCCCGTCATGCCGAGCTCGCTGCCGGCCTGGGGCTCCCCTTGCTGCCGCTCGAGGCGGCCGTCGCGCTGCCGGGGGCGTCGATCGCCAGCATCTGTGTGAGCCTGCCGCATCGGCCCCGGGTAGCGGCGCTCTGTGCCGCCGCGGGGCTCAACCTCTATCTCGACAAGCCGCTCGCCGGCAGCGCCGAGGATGCGGCGGCCATTGCCGCCGCCGTCCACGTAGCCGGCGTCGGCGCGCAGGTGTTCAGCCATGTCACGGCCGACTGGGCGCGGGCGGCACGGGCGGCCATCCGCGAGGGGCGGCTCGGCCGCATCCTTGCCGTCCATTCCGACATGCTGATGGCCAAGGGCCTTTCCGCCATCGTTGCATCGAAAGTCCGTCAGGAGCACGGGACCTTCACTGACTTCGGGCGGGATCTCGTCAAACGCGAGCTCACCGATATGGGCATTTACCCCGTCTCGCTCGTCGCCTGGCTGCTGGGCACGCGCGCGCTCTCGGTGCAGGCCGTCACGGCAAACCACGCCTTCGCCCAGCACTTCGAGCACGATGTCGAGGACTACGGCGCCATGCTGGTCGACTTCGACGATGGCGTCGTGGCCAGCATCACCTGCGGGCGCGTCGGCTGGCATGCCTGGCGCCGGCCCTTCCTCGCGCGTGTCGTCATCGTCGGCGAACGGGACACGCTGGTCTTCGACAGCGAACCCCCTGAGCTTACGCTCACCAGCGGCCGTGGCGTCGCGCCGCCTGGTTTCAACGCCATCGACCCGATGGAGATGTGGCTTTCGACGCAGGCCAGCCCGCGGCCCCAGCCTGCCGTCTCCGCCATGCCGCTGGGCGGCGGCACGCCCGACGTCGCCGCGTTCCTCGCCATGCTCGCCGGCAGTGAGCCGGCCGGGATCGACGCCGGCGCGGCGGCGCATCACTGCGCTATCATCGCCGCCGCCTACCGCTCCGCCGCCGAGAAGCGTGCGGTCGCAGTGGCTTAGTCGGTGCCGGGGTCGCGATGGCCGAGTTCGCGCGACAGCTTCCGTGCTGCCAGGTCCAGCCTGTCGCTCGCCTCGGCCGGCGTCACCACCACGCGCTTATGATGCAGGAACGGCACCGTCAGCGCCGCCACGGTGGTGCCGAAATGGTTGTAGATCGGCCGGCTGATGGTCAGCAGGCCGCTCACGAAGTAGCTCTCCCGCTGCTCCTTGCCGGCACCGCCGATCTCGGCGACGCGCTCGCGGAACTGCTGCAGCACCTCGGGCGCCACGATGCGCGTCATCGAGCGGAACAGCGCCTCGCGCTTGGCTTCCGGCAGTTGCGCCAGCAGCAGATTGCCCGAGCTCGCCTCCCACACCGGCAGGCGGGCGCCCAGCGTCACCGAATACTGGCGGGGCAGGGGCGAATCGACCTGCGCGATGATCAGGATGTCGAGCCCGTCGAGCACCGCCAGATGGCAGGACTGCTCGATGTCGATCGCCAGCTCTTCCATGATCGGCAGCGCCAGTGCCGACAGCGAATGCACGCGCGGCATCGCATGGGCGAGGCGGAACAGCTTCATCGTCACCGCATAGCGGTCGCCATCGGCGTTGCGCTCGAGATAGCCGCGCGCCTCGAGCAACTGCACGGTGCGGTAGATCTCGCTGATCGTCCGCCCCAGCCGCTCGGCCAGTGTCGCCATGGGCAGCCCCGTGGCCTCGGTCGAGAGCAGTTCGAGGATGTCCAACGCCTTGTCGACGGCAGGAACGCGATAGCGCGTCTGCCTCTCTGCGGAATCGTCAGCGTCCAGCAGTCCCGCTTCGGGCGCGCGCGCCATCCGGAATCTCCCTCTGTGTAGCTTGCTTACCAGCTTCCCCGCTCCCCTTTCCAGAGACCCCGTCGCAATCGTCCGGGAGACCCTATCTCAATCTCTGCTTCTTTCTTATAGGAAAGTAAATTGTACCAGTGGATATCATGGTTGAGGGTCCCGGTGTCCGCTATTGGCGTATAGGTCCATGCTGGTCGTCACGTCATCGGCTGCATGATGCTGAATTGCCATGGCAGGTGGAGCAGGCCGGGCCGACATCGAGGGAGCCGGCAGGCAACAGTTTTGGCTTGCCCCCACCTGTCACATCTGCGATCATCTACAAAAGTCAGTTTCCTATAAGATGAGAATCGATGATCCGACGACTATCTGCCCTGTGCCGCGGCCGAAGGTGCCGCGCAGGGCAATCGCGAGGTGACGATCCCGTCGCGCGTTTCGACCAACAAGACCAACCGGGAGGATATTGATGGCGGCCGCCGTCAACCGGACGTTCTGGAGCGATCCGGAGCTGTCCAAGTTCAATCCGCTGTCGCGGATCATTGCCTATGACCAGTTCTCGAAAGGCTTCCGCGGCTACACCGCGCTGGTCGGCAATTACGAGCATACGCTCGACAACGTCCTGCCCGGCTTCAAGGACATGAACCAGCCCATGCTGAGCAATGGTACGCATTGGGACACCGGCTCGCATGGCGGCCACGATGGCACCTATGCCCTCAAGATCGCGTCGCGCCCCCGGCCGCGCTCGGTCAATATGGCGCTCAAGCGCTTCACCTTCCGCAAGGCCTGCCCGATCCAGATCGAGGCCTATCTGGCGTTCAAGCCCGAAGCGACCGACCTGACGCTTTCGGCGAGCGATGCCGGCGCGTTCAGCCTGGTGCTCGACCTGCAGGACAATGAGCGGCGCATCATGCCGCACATCCGCTATCTCAATGCGTTCAACGGCGAACGCATCGAGAAGTGGCAGTTCAAGCGTGCGGTTGAGCCGGCCATGGATGTGGGCGGCAAGAACTCGCTGGGCGAAACCCGTTCGCACCACCATTTCGGTGCCGACGGCTGGGAGGACATTCCCGGCGGCGCGCAGCAGCTCTGCTACAACGAGGTGCCGACCAAGTACAATTGGCACTACCTCAAGATGGGGTTCGACCTGCGGTCGATGAGCTTTACCTCGCTGCAGTGCAACGACCGCATCTTCGACGTGTCGACGCTCGAGCCGATGCGGATGCCGGCCTGGCCCAATCTCAACTGCCTGTTCAATGTGTGCTGGACGGTCGAGGCCGACAGCCACAAGCGCTCGTTCCTCTATCTCGATTCGGTTCTGGTCTCGGGAGACTGGGAAGATGCGTGAATCCATCACCGCCGTCGTCGCGCGCGGCGATACCTGGTCGGGCGTTGCCGCCAGCGAACCCTACGACGTCGCATGGGCCGGGGAGGCCGTCATCTTCCTCCGCTCGCTCGGCGCCGAGGGCAATCCCGAGCAGGCGCGGGCCTGGGTACAGATCTCGCCCGACGGCATGCGCTGGGTCGATGAGGGCAGCATGCTGCCTATCCCGCGCGTCGACGAAATTTCGTCGGTGCGGGTCCGCAGTTTCGGCACCTATCTGCGCGTCATGACGGTGCTGCCCGAAGGGAGCAGCTTCAAGGCGCTCCTCACTCTCTCGCTCAAGGAGTAATGCCAGATGGCTGGCAAGAAGATCGGTTTTGTCGGGCTTGGCGCCATGGGGCGCGGCCTCGCCGGCAACCTGCTGCGCAAGGGCTTTGACGTCACCGTGTGGGACCTGGCGCCCGCGGCGGTGGATGCCCTCGTGGCAAAGGGGGCCAAGCGCGCCGCCAATGTCGCCGAGCTCGCCCGCGCCGTCGACGTCATATGCACAATGGTGCCTGACGCACCGGACGTGAAGCGCGTGGCGCTTGGCGAGGAGGGCATCATCGCCGGCGCGCATCCGGGCCTCATCTATGTCGATTTCAGCACCGTCGATCCCACCACCAGCCGTGCCGTCGGCGCCGCGCTCGCGGAAAAGGGCATCCGCATGCTCGACAGCCCGGTCGGCCGCGGCGTGCCCGAGGCCGAGGCGGGCACCGTGACCTTCATGGTGGGCGGCGATACCGCCACGCTCGAGGAGGTCCGGCCCATCCTCGAGGCGATGTCGTCGGAGATCATGCATATCGGCGATCTGGGCGCCGGCACCACCATCAAGCTCGTCAACAACTACCTCGCCGCCGGCATGGTGGCGATCATCGCCGAAGCGATCTCGTTCGGCATCAAGTCGGGCGTGACGCTGGAGCAGATCATCGCGCTGTCGGACAAGACCGGTACCTCGAACAAGGTGCTCAACACCGTCTTGCCGCGCAAGGTGTTCAAGGCGGACTACACGCCGGGCTTTGCGTCGCGCCTCGCGGCCAAGGACCACCGGCTGGCGATGAGCCTGGCGCGCGACCTCGACATCGACCTGCCGGTCGGCAAGGTCATCCTCGACATCCTGCAAACCTGCGAGACCGAGTTCCGCGACGAGGACTTCATGGGCTCGATCATGCGGCTCGCCGAGCGCGAATCCGGACAGCAGCTCCGGCTGCAGGGCAACTGACCACAACGGAACTGCCGATGCCCGGCCAAGGGGCATATCGGCCGATGGAGTAGATCATGGAAAGCAACTGGATCGGCAACCGCTCGGTCCCCTCCGAGTCGACCGACGCGCTCGCCGTCGTCAATCCGGCCACCGAGGAAACCCTGGGCGAGATCCCGCGCGGCTCCGCCGGCGATGTCGAGCAGGCCGTCGCCGCCGCCAGGGCCGCGCAGCGCGAGTGGGGTGGGCTGTCGCCCGTGGCGCGGCGCGCCGCGCTCTACGAAATCTCCAACATCCTGCTTGAGCACAAGGAAGAGCTGGCCCGCCTCAATACGATCGAGATGGGCAAGCCGCTCTTTCTGTCGCGCAACGAGATCATCGGCGCGGCGACCGCGGCGCGACAGTTCGGCGAGCTCGCGGTGCATATGCGCTCGGGCAGCCAGCAGGCGGCCTATGGCGAGCTCAACTTCCAGCAGCGCTTCCCGCGCGGCGTGGTGGGCGTCATCGTGCCGTGGAACTATCCCGTGGCGCTCGGCGTCGAGAACGTCAGCGCTGCGATCGCGGTGGGCAACACGGTGGTGTGGAAGCCGTCCGAGAAGACGCCGCTCACCTCGCGGCGCATTGCCGAACTCGCCTTCGCCAAGCTCCCACCCGGTGTGGTCAATCTCGTGCTCGGCAATGGTCCTGGCGCCGGCCAGCCCATCGTCGACCACCCCGATGTCAGCGCCATCCTCTTCGTCGGCTCGGAGGCGACCGGCCGGCGCATCGGCGAGTCATGCGGCCGCAGTCTCAAGAAGGCAATCCTCGAACTCGGCGGCAAGGATCCGCTGATCATCGACGAGACGGTCGACATCGAGAGGGCGGCCGCGTTCACCATCGATGCGGCCTACTTCAACGCCGGACAGCTCTGCACCGCCACCGAGCGCATCTATGTGGCGCGCCAGATCTTCGAGCCTTTCGTCGAAGCGCTGACCCGCCAGTCCCGTGCCATCGTCCAGGACGACGGGCTCATGGACAATGTCGGCATGGGGCCGATCGTTGACCGCATCCAGCTCGACAAGATCGTCGAGCAGGTCGATCGGTCGGTTGCCGCAGGCGCGGTGCTCCATTGCGGCGGCGCGCGGCTTGACCGCAAGGGCTGGTTCTATCCGCCCACGGTGATAACGGGCGTCACCGCCTCTCAGCCTGTCATGGCCGACGAGACCTTCGGTCCGGTCGCGCCCTGTGTGCCCTACGACGATTTCGACGAGGCGCTCGCGCTCGCCAACGACCATCGCTACGGGCTCGCTGCGGTCCTCTGCAGCACCTCGGCGCCGCGCTCGCTCAAGTTCCTGCACGAGGTGCGCGCCGGCATGATCAAGGTCAACGCACCTCCGCGCAAGGCGCCCGGCGGTACATCCGAGCCGGTCGGCGCGAGCGGTATCGGGGCGGGCTACGGCCAGGAGCTGCTGCTGGAACTGACGCGCCAATCGTCGATCCAGTGGAAGGCTGCGATCTAGGGTGAAGTTCAGGCGCGCGGCAGCCAGCCGCGCGTCAGCGTCTCGAGCCAGTGCGGTTCGCGCACCAGCCGGAAGCCCAGATTGTCGGGCGGCACCCCGACCGAGCAGCCGCCGCCCCGCGCATCGCGCACGAACGTGCTCATCGGCGTCCGGTGCCGACCTTCGAGGTAGCGCACCCCGCAGCTTTCGACGTGGCTGATCTGCGTGCCGGCCGCATCGAGCGTCGTCCGGCTCGCGCAGGTCTGTGTCCACTCCCACACCACCGCCGACAGGTCGGCAAGACCGAACTCATTGACGCCAAAGGTGCCGAGGGGCTGCGGGTTGGCCGGGCCGTCGCTGCCGAGCGCGGCCTCGCGGGCATAGGCGACCAGCCAGCGCTTGGCGGGGTCGGCGGCATTCGCCTCGATCCCCAGCGCGTGGTCCACGGCCCGGCTGCCGGCGGCGAAAGCCCACTCCTCGACCGTCGGCAGACGCCAGGTCTGCCCGGTCTTCGCGCTGAGCCAGGCCGCGTAATCGGTGGCGTCGTCATAGCTCACGCCGGTGACGGGCACGTCGCCTTCGCCGCGCCGCCGTGTGTCGGCCTTCCGACAGGCCCCGTCCGCGACGCACTGCGCGTAGTCGGCGGCGCTGACCTGGTATTTCATGATCTCGAGCGGCGCAGGCTGTTCGACATGGACCAGCGGGCCGTCGGCACTGGCGCCGGCGCGGATGAACTCACCGGTGGCACGGTAATCGAAGGGGCGCGGCGCAATAGCGACCGTCTGCGGTCCCGGCATGGCACTGCCGAAGGCGGGGAGCTGGAATGTCTGGGTCTGGAGACCGATCACGGTCAGGAGACCGGCGAGGAGGAGAGCTGGAAGGGCGATGCTGCCCGTCCGGTATGCGACCGCTGCGTGACCCATGGAAACCTCCGTCGCTCGAAAAGCGGCGGTCCGTTGCATGGCCGGACCACCACCAGTTTCAGGCGCCTCAGCCGATCGGCGTCGGAGCCTGGACCTGTGTCATCAGGTCATCGTTCCACTCACCGTCCACCATGAAGTGGGCCGTTGCGCCCAGCTCCACCGCTTCGATCAGGTTGTGGTTGACATAGGCGTAGATGCCCGGCTGCAGGAACGTATAGAGTGCCGCTCCAGCGCAACCGCCGGGAATGTGCCAGGTCTCGAGATCGACCTCGGGCGCGTTCCGGAACTTGCCCGTGGCCCACACATAGTCGCCGTGCCCGCCGATGATGTGCGGCCGCGTGTCGCGGTTGGCCTGGCTGTGGACGATCAGCACCGTCTCCCCCACTGCCGCCTTCATGGCGTTGTCGCCGGTCAGGGCTCCGACCGCGCCGTTGAAGACTTCGTGGGTCGGGGTCAGGGTCCGCATCACCTTGAGCATGTCGTCATAGCCGTCGCCGGGCGACTCGTAGCTCTTGAAGTTCCCTTCCTCATCCTTGGGGATGTAGAAGTCCTGCTCGCCCACATAGTAGACGCGGTCGTATTTGAGCGGCTTGCCGTAGCCGTCCTTGAGGCCCTCGCGCGGCAGCACCATGATGGCGCCGTTCATGCCCGACACGACGTGCCAGGGGATCATCGGGCCGCCCGGTGCGCAGTGATAGACGAACACACCCGGCCGCGTGGCCTTCCAGCGCAGCACGACCTGTTCGCCGGGGTTGATCAGCGTCAGCCCGCCACCGCCCAGCGCACCGGTCGAGCTGTGGAAGTCGATATTGTGCTGCATCTGGTTGGTGTCGGGGTTCTTGAGCGTGAGCTCGACATAGTCGCCCTCGTGCACAACCATCAGCGGTCCGGGCACCGTGCCGTTGAAGGTCATCGCCTGCACCGTGGTGCCGTAGTCATCGATGACCATTTCCTTTTCCTGGATCACGAGCTCGAACTCGACGACCTGGGGCCCGACCGTGGCGATCTGCTCGTGCTCGTGCACGAAGGGCGGATCGACCAGCTTCACCTTCTTGCGCGGCAGGTGGCTCATGTCCGGCACGGGGCCGGTAACCACGCCCGCATCTTCCGCGACGGCCGGCACGGCGGTCAGCACCGCGGCGCCCACCACGCTGGCGAATGCGGCTGCGCCGAGCAGCGTGCGCCGCGATACGATGATGTTCTCCTTGCCGTCCATTTCCGGTCTCCGTTGCATCGGGCGACCTATGCGCCCGGATCGAGGGTGAAATAGTCCGGGGTCGGCCCAACCTCTTTGACGGCGATCAAAGAGTCGTTCGAGAGCAGCGAAACCTGCGTTGTTTGATCGGCGTCAAAGTGCGCCAGTCGCGCATCAAGCAAATGGGCGCCGGAGACCCGCTGTGGGTGTCTTCGCAACGGAGAATAAAATGCGCCCTCTCATGACGATTACTGCAGCCGCCGCGCTGCTCATCTTTGCCGCCGCTCCCGCGCTGGCGGCCAACTTCGAGGTCCACATGCTCAACAAGGGCGCCGATGGTGCCGGCATGGTGTTCGAGCCGGCGCTGACCAAGGTCGCGGTCGGCGACACGGTGACCTTCATCCCCACCGACAAGGGGCATGATGCCCAGACGATCAAGGAGATCCTCCCCGAGGGCGGCGTCGAGTTCAAGGGCGCCATCGGCAAGGAAGTCGTGGTGACCTTCACCGCGGCCGGCGTCTATGGCGTCAAGTGCACGCCGCACTTCGCGATGGGCATGGTTGCTCTCGTGGTGGTGGGCGATGCGCCCGACCTCGAGCAGGCCAAGACCGCCAAGCTGCCCAAGAAGGCACGCGAGCGGATCGACTCGGCCATCGCGGCCTACGCGCCGTGATGCACCGCAGGGGTGGGCCGTGCCTCCCGGTCCGGTCCGCCCATTGCCGCCGCAGGGTCGCCTGATGCTGGATTTTGTGAACGATTGGGGCGGGCTCGGTCTCGCCCTGTTCTGCTTCCTCGCCGCCCATCTGGTCCCGGCCCGGCCGGCGGTCCGGGGGGCCATCATCTCGGCCATCGGTCGCCAGCCCTACATCGCCGTCTACAGCGCCCTGTCGATCGGTCTCCTGATATGGGTCGCCCGGGCCGCCGCCGGCAGCCCCTATGTCGAGCTCTGGCCTTACGACGAGCGCCTCGTGGCCGTACCGGCGATCGGCATGCTGGTTGCGTGCCTGCTGCTGGTCTTCGGTCTCACTTCGCCCAATCCGCTGTCGCTGGGCCGCAGCGCGCATTTCGATCCGCGCGCGCCAGGGGTCGCCGCGGTGGTTCGGCATCCGGTGCTCTGGGCCGCGCTGATCTGGGCCGGCAGCCACCTCGCGGTAAACGGCGACGTGGCGCATCTGGTGGTGTTCGGGGCCTTCGCCCTGCTCGCCGTCGCCGGCATGGCGGCGCTGGACCGTCGTTCCATCCGTCGTCTCGGCCGTCCCACTTGGGAGCAGCTTGCGCGCCGCACCTCGAACGTGCCGTTTCTGGGCATGCTGCGCGGTGCAACGAACCGCTTCGGCATCGGCACTTTGTGGCGCGCGGCCGTCGCCATCGCGCTCTATGCCCTCCTCGTGGTGCTGCACGAAATCCTTGCCGGCGTGCCGGTGCCGCTGTGACAGGCTGGCTATCTTTGCTGTGGCGCAAAGAGGGCGCGGCGGGCGACGCCTACTCTTCGGAGGTTCATTCCGGGGAACGACCCATGGACTCCGATGACCCAGGTTTCGACGACGAGGTGGCCGAGTGCCTCCACGACGTCCTCGACCCCGAGATCGGCCTCAATGTGGTCGATCTGGGCCTCGTCTATGTCGCGCGGCGGCGCGGCACGGAGATCGACGTCGCGCTCACACTGACGAGCCGCGCCTGCCCGCTGGGCGAGCTCGTTCTCGCGCAGGTCCGCGACTGTCTCGCGCGAGCCTATCCCGGGCATGAACTCAATGTGGAACTGGTCTGGTCGCCCGCCTGGACGCCAGACCTCATTACCGACCGCGGCTACGATTTGATGGGCCGCGAAAGAACAAGGACACTCATCTGATGTGCAACGACTGCCAGACCACGGACACGATCATCGACGTGCGGGCGATCGCGCCGCGACTGCGCCACCCGCTGATCTTCTCCACTTTCGAGAATCTGGGAGGCGGCGAGAGCTTCCACATCGTCAACGATCACGATCCCAAGCCGCTCTTCTACCAGTTCAGCGCCGAATATCCCGGCATCTTCGACTGGGTTTATGAGGAGCGCGGTCCCGATGTCTGGAAAGTTCGCATCGACCGGCTCGTTCCCTGACGAGCATGGTCGCGATCGCGCGGAGACGAGGGCGGATCCGCGCGATCACCCTTTGCCTGGCGGTCCTTTCCATGGCCGCCGGTGTCTATGGCGGGCTGCTTCAGCTCGGGTTCGACCTGCCCGAAGCGCCTCGCTTTGCCGACAGCCACGGTCCACTGATGATCTGCGGCATGTTCGGCACGCTGATCGCCCTGGAGCGCGCCGTCGCTCTCGGCCGGGGCTGGGCCTATCTCGGTCCCGCGGCGCTCGGCCTGGGCGGTCTGGCGCTGCTCGCCGGGCTGCCCGGCATCCTTCCGGCCGGCCTGTTCGTCATCGGGGCGTTCGCCTTTTTCGCCACATCGGTGACCATCTTCTCCCTGCAGCGCGCCGTGTTCACGCTCGTCCTGTGCATCGGCGCGCTCGGCCTTGCCATCGGCAACATCATGCTGGCCGCGGGGGCGCCGGTTGGCAGCTTCGTGGGCTTCTGGCTGATCTTCCTCATTTCGACCATTGCCGCCGAGCGGCTGGAGCTGAGCCGCGTATTGTCGCCTCCGCCGGGTGCGCTGGTGGCCTTCGTGGCGATCGTCGCGGTGTTCGTCGTCGGCGCCGGCTGGGGCGTGTTCGAGCCGCCGGGGCGTTCACTCGCCGGCGCGGGTCTTTTGGGCATGACCGCCTGGCTTGCCCGCTATGACGTCGCCATGCGCACGGTCCGCATGCGGGGTCAGCCGCGCTTCATGGCCGCGGCCATGCTCGCGGGCTATGGCTGGCTCGTCGTCGCCGGGCTGTTCCTTCTGCTCGCGGGTGGCGCCGCCTTCGACTACGATCTCGTCCTCCACGCCGTCTTCATCGGCTTCGTCCTGTCGATGGTCTTCGGCCACGTCCTCATCATCTTCCCCGGCATCACCGGCGTCGTCCTCGCCTATTCCCCCTGGCTCTACCTGCCGCTCGCCCTGTTGCATGCCGCCGTCGCCATGCGCGTTGTCGGCGACGTCCTCGAGCTCGCGCCGCTGCGGCTTGCCTCGGGAACCGTCACGGTCGCGGCACTGCTCGGCTTTACCACGACGCTGGCGCTCGCGGCCCGGCGGTCGCGGTCGAACGCCGCGGCTTGATCTGGATCAATTGCGCCGTTCCACCGGGCGATAGATAGAGATCTCCACGATGCGCGGACGAGCGGGGGAAACCGATGCAGATTGACCGTTCGCTGGTGCAGGGCTTCGATCTGTTCGAGGGCATGCGGCCTGACGAGATCGACGACATGCTCGGGCAGGCGACCAGCCGGCGCTACCCGGCCGGCGAGATCGTCTTCGAGCAGGGGAGCGATGCCGACCAGTTCTTCCTGCTGCTTCATGGCCGGCTGCGGGCCACGCAGGTCACTGCCGAGGGCCAGCAAATCGTCGTGCGCGTCATCAATCCGGGCGATCTGTGCGGCATCGCGCGCGCCCTGCGCCGCAACGACTATCCGGCCACCGCGACCGCCGCTGCCGACAGCATCGCGCTGGTCTGGCCGATGAGTGCGTGGGACGGGCTGGTCGCGGCGCATCCGGTGCTCGCCATCAATGCCATGCGCACCATCGGCGGCCGTCTGCAGGAGGCGCAGACCCGCATGCGCGAGCTTGCGACCGAAGCCGTCGAGCGGCGCGTTGCCCATGCGGTGCTGCGGCTCGCCAATCAGGCCGGCAAGCGCGAGGAGGGCGGTGTGCGCATCGACTTCCCGCTGTCCAAGCAGGACATCGCCGAAATGACCGGCACGACGCTCCACACCGTCTCGCGCATCTTCACCGCCTGGGAGGCCGAAGGGCTGATTGAAGGCGGGCGGCAGAAGCTCAAAGTCTGCGATCCGCATGAGCTCGTGCTGATCGGGGACGGACTGAAACCGGGGCGGCTGTAGCCTCGCCGGCATTGGCAATCGCCAGCACGCCTTCGAGCAGGCTGTCATGGGTGATGCCGTGCTCCCGCGCCACATCGGTCAGCGTGTGAAACGGCGCGATCGGACAGCCCACGCACAGCAGCCGACGGTCGATGAACAGCCGCATCGTGGCGGGCCAGCGCCGCATGATTTCGCTCACCGTCAGTTCGTCCAGCTCTGCGGCATTCATGGCCTTCTCCCCTCGATAGGAGCGACCAAAACTATCGATGCGGCGCGCGCCGGTCCTTGCTCGCGGTCAAAGACGCGGGCGGTGAGGTGCTGCCATATGCCGGTATGCAACACGCCCCTGATATCGCCCGCCCCGCTTCCGCCAAGACGGCCCGCACGCCCATCCCGCGCGGCATTGCGCGGCGCGGGCCGCCTCTTCTCTCCTATGGTTTCCGGCCCTTCTTCCTGCTGGCGGGCCTGCTGGCGCTGGTCGCCATGGTTGGCTGGATCGGCGCTCTAGCGCTGGGCTGGGAGGTCGGCGGAAGTTACGGTGCGCTCAATTGGCACGCCCACGAAATGCTCTTCGGCTATGCCAGCGCGGCACTCGCCGGCTTCATGCTCACGGCGATACCCAACTGGACCGGGCGGCTGCCGGTGTCGGGCACGCCGCTGCTGGCCCTTGTTCTGGTGTGGATCGCGGGCCGGCTGGCGATGGCGGTGCCCGACGTTCTTGGGCCCGTCCCGTCCGCCGTCGTCGATGGCGCGTTCCTGCCCGTCATGGCGGCCATCGCCGGCCGTGAGATCGTCGCGGGTCGAAACTGGAAGAACCTCAAGATTCTCGGCGGCCTCACGGCGCTCAGCCTCGCCAATGCGGCATTCCACGTCTCGGTGTTCGTGGGGGGCGAGGCGCTGGCAGCCTCGCGTGCCACCGTCGGCATCTACATCGTGCTGATTGCCCTGGTGGGTGGCCGCATCGTGCCGAGCTTCACGCGCAACTGGCTCGCCAAGGCCGGCTCGGCGGCCCTGCCGCGGCCCTACTCGCATTTTGATACGGTCGCGATCGTGGGGCTGGCGGTGGCCTGCGCGTCCTGGGTGGTCGCGGGCGAGAGTGCAGCGGCGGCGGTGCTCGCTCTCGTCGCGGCGGGCCTCAATGCCATCCGCCTCTGGCGCTGGGTCGGCTGGCGCACGACGGAGGAGCCGCTGCTCCTGGTACTCCATGTCGGCTACGCCTTCATCCCCATCGGCATGCTGTGCGTGGCGCTGTCCGAACTCGGCTTCGTCTCCGCGCCGTCGGCGCTCCACGTCCTCACCGTGGGGGCCATCGGGGTGATGACCTTCGCCGTCATGACGCGCGCCAGCCTCGGCCACACCGGGCGGCCGCTCACCGCGTCGCTCCCCACCTCCATCGCCTATCTGGCGCTCATCGTCGCCGCGGTGGTGCGTCCGTTCGCCGAGCTTCTGCCCGAGGCGTATCACCTGCTGCTCGAGCTTGCCGGCGGGGCCTGGATCGTCGCCTTTGCGCTGTTCGTCGTCGAGTACGGTCCGATCCTGTCTCGCCGCAGCGCGCGGTAGCGTCCAGCTTGCGGGCGGCCAGAATCGGATATAGATGTATTAGCAATGCATCTTATGTGGATGGAGCACATGATGAAGATGAAAACGATTGCGGCAGTGGCCCTCGCGCTTGCCCTGGGCGGGGCGGCATCCGCGGTTGCGGCCGCCGATTTCGAGGTGCTCATGCTCAACAAGGGGACCGACGGCAAGACGATGGGCTTTTCGCCCTCGTTCCTGCGCGTTGAGCCGGGCGACACGGTCACCTTCATTCCGGTCGACAAGGGGCACAATGCCGAAACGATCCTCGGCATGATCCCCGACAATGCAGAGACCTGGAAGGGCAAGGTCGACGAACAGCTCACCGTCACTCTCACCGAGCCCGGCCTCTACGGCTTCAAATGCTTCCCGCACTTCGCCATGGGCATGGTGGGTCTCGTGCAGGTCGGCGACGACCAGTCCAACCTCAAGCAGCTGATGGAAGTCCGTCTGCCCGGCAAGGCGCAGGCCCGCATGATGGAGCTGTTCGCCAAGACGTCGCCGCGCTCCTGAGTCCTTCGGGGCGCATCGGTCGACAGAAAGTACTACCTGCGATACGGCTTTCTCCAACTGGGAGCGGTCCGATGCGCCTCACCGTCTACAGCGACTATTCGCTGCGCCTGCTGATGTATCTGGCCTTACGGCCGGAGCGGCTCTCAACCATCAAGGAGATCGCCGAAGCGTACGGCATCTCGTCCAACCATCTGATGAAGGTCGTGCACCAGCTCGGCCTTGCGGGTTATGTCGAAACCACTCGGGGGCGAAACGGCGGTATGCGCCTGGGGCGTCCGGCGGCCGAGATCGGCCTGGGTGAAGTCATCCGCTATACCGAGCCCGATATGGACATCGTTCCGTGCCTCGAGCCCGAGAACAAGACCTGTCCGCTGCGCCGAGCCTGCCGCCTCAAGGGCGCGCTCGACAGGGCGCGCCTCGCCTTCCTCGGCGTGCTCGACGACTACACGCTGGCCGACCTGACATCCACGCCCGGACCTATGCGCTCGATCCTCGGGCTGTCGTCGGGCCAGGCCCCGAGACCGAACTGAGCCGACCAATGAACGACCGCGTTGCCGCTGCCCGCCTCCATTCGACCGGCCGTCTCATTCCAGAGGGGCTGGACGAGGCCATGGTCCGCGCGGTGGTCGATGTGTTCTATCGCAAGGCGCGGCTCGATCCGGTGATCGGCCCGATCTTCAACCGCGTGATCGCCGATGCCGACTGGCCTGAGCACCTCGATAAGATCGAGAGCTTCTGGTCGTCCATGCTGCTCGGTACGGGCACCTATGGCGGCCGCCCCATGCCCAAGCATCTCGCCATCGGCGATCTGGGCGACCGGCATTTCGCCCAATGGCTCGCTCTGTTCAAGGAAACCGTCGACGATATCTGCCCGCCTGCCGTCGCGGCGCTGTTCGTCGACCGCGCCGAGCGCGTCGCGCACAGTCTGCGGCTCGGTCTCGCCCAATATCGCCGGCAGGACAGTATCGGCATCGACGTGATGCGCGCCGGCACGCCAACCGAAAAGTAGAGACCGCCCCGGATGTCCGGGGCGGTCGGGTTTGCCCTGCGGGCTCAGTGCGACGCGGCAGCGCCCGGCGTGATGTTGCGGGCGGTCAGCCAGGCATTCATCTGGCGGATCTCGAGCTCCTGGTCGGCGATGATGTGCTGGGCGAGGGCGCGCGTCTCGGCATCCTGGCCGTATTGCAGAACCACATTTGCCATGTCGATCGCGCCCTGATGGTGCGGGATCATGCCGAGCACGAAAGCGGCGTCGGGGTCGGGATAGGCCATGCCGTCCATCATCGGGCCGTGCATGTCCGCCATCGTCGCCTCATAGGCCGTCTTTGCCGCCGCGACCTTGTCCGGGTCGGCGGGCACCATCGTCACCATGCCGGTATGCGGGTTCTCCGCATTGGGGCGATGGGTCGCCATCTGCTCACCGTCGAGCGTCACGCGGCCTTCGGGTCCATAGATCATCAGGTGCAGGCCCCAATAGCTGCCGGCGATGATCACCAGGGCCGCGGCAAGCCCGGCCGGCACGGCCTGCAGCGGCAGCTTGAGCTTGGGCAAGAAGTGCATCTCGCGCGTCGGGTCGGCGAAGATCGCGACGATGATCGCCATGATCAGCGCGTGGCCGACAAGGTCGATGCGGCCGAACGGATAGACGGCGGCGTTGAAGATGATGAATAGCGCCACCGCCGACAGCCTGCGGATCAGCGGAGTCCACAGCAGGCCGAACCCCATGGTGAACTCGGCGACACCCGCCATCGGAATGAACACGTCGCGGGGCATGCCGAAGGTGAGGAAGGGCTTTTCGACCACCAGCGGGTAGAACCACTCGGGATAGGCGAACTTTTCGAGGCTCGACCACATCAGCGCGATCGCGACACCCCAGCGCAGCACTTCGAAACGATGCTTGCGCCACTCGGGGTTCTTCGACGCATCGAGCACCAGGTAGCCGGCGACCGCGACACCAAGCGCCAGATAGTCGAGCAGGTGGAAGATGTCGTAGTCGCGCAGCGCCAGCACCCAGAGCAGGATGATGCCGGCGGCCGAGAAGATCTGCGTGCGGCGCGAGAAGATGCCGAAAGCGATCAGCAGTTGCAGCCACGACACCCATTCGGCCGGCGTCTGCAGGTCCGGCGTCAGGTAGACGCCGCCCACCGCGAAGATGGCAACGAAGAACGCGCCGATCACGCAGCGCACGAAATCGTCGAGCCGCAGCCAAAGCGGGTTCGACACCTTGTCGAAGCCCTTGAGCACGATTTCACCGGCGGGCGTCCGCTCGACGAGGCGCGTCGCCACAAAGAAGAACAGCACCAGCGCGATGGCGAGCCAGAACCAGCTATTGGTGAGCGTGTCCGAGATCGGGCGCGGTGCGGCGCCCACGATGTAGGGCGCGAACCATTTGACGTGCGCCTCGGCAGGCGTGGTCATGGCGGCCAACGCCGCCACTGGCGCAAGGGCGGGGGCCAGAGGCGCCCGCATCGCGGCGCCAAGCTTCACGAAAGTCTTCTGCATTTGTCCTCTGCTCTCACTCGCACAGGTCTTCAAGGGCGGTGCGGTCGAGAATCTCGATATCGGCGATCGACCGCAGGCGGATGATACCTTGGTCCTTGAGAAAGCGAAGAGTGCGCGACACGGTCTCGATCGTCATGCCCAGATAGTCGGCGACATCGTTGCGCTGCATCGCCAGGTGCACGACGCGCTCGGCGCCCTGGCGCTCGCTGAGATCCGCGAGGAACGCAGCCATCCTTGCATGGGCGCTGCGGCAGCCCAGCAGCATGAGCTGGTGCTGGGTGCGGGCGAGGCTCTTGAGCGCCATGCGCAGGATCGCCGTCGCCGGCTCCTGCCCGGCCATCGGGCGCAGGATGCGGATGCCGGCGCCGTCGACGCTCTCGGCATACGAATCGTGCTCGTCGCCGGCCTCGAAGCCGAACACATCGCCGGCCGTCAGGAAGCCGGTGATCTGCCGGCGGCCATCGGCCGTCATGCGGCAGATGCGGACGGTGCCGAATTCGACCAGGTAGAGCTCGCGGCCTGCCGCATCGCCCTGCGCGTAGATCGCGGCGTCGGCGGGAAACAGCGTCACCGCTGCCGGCTGCATCGCGGTCAGCAAATCCGATCCGGCGAGGGCACCCTGCGGGAAAACGGCGTTGGCGCGGAATGTCGGCTGGATGTGCATGGCGTGGTCCCTTCGTTCGATGACGCGAAGGTGGACCAGACGGGCGCCGCGGGAAATTCCGGTTCGCCTCCTAGGGACATTACTTAGTGGGGCCGCGGAGCCCGGAAATCCAGGCCTTTGCGAGGCTCAGACGGCGACTGAGTGCCGGGCCGCGCCCCGCTCGAGATAGGCATCGAAGCGGGCCGCGATGGCGCGCACGAAGGGCCTGCCGCGCACGCTCACCGAGACGCCCGCGAGGGTCGGCACGAGCAGTTCGTCGCCGTCGTTGTCCGCATAGCCGCGCAGTTCGGCGACCACGGGTTCCGCCATCGCGCCGAAGCGGGCGCGCAGCTCGTCGAACGAGACGGCGAAGTCGCACATCAGCCGCTCGATGGTGAACGCCCGCAACCTGTCGTCGCCGCTAAAGGCGATGCCGCGCGCCACAGCCAGCCCGTCGGCGGCGATGCGGCGCATATAGTCGCCGGTCGCGGTGACGTTCTGCACATGGCCCTGCGGCAGGCCGCCGATGGAGGAGGCGCCAAAGCCCAGCAGGGCCGGGGCGGCGTCGGTCGTGTAGCCTTGGAAATTGCGGTGGAGGCCACCGCTCGCGGCCGCCTGCGCCAGCCCGTCCGCGGGCAGCGCGAAGTGGTCGATACCGATCGGAACATAGCCGGCCGCGACGATGCGCTCGGCCGCCGCCACCGACTGTTCCAGCCGCTCCTGCGGCGAGGGCAGGGCCGCCTCCTCGATCAGGCGCTGGTGCGTCTTCATCCACGGCACATGCGCGTAGCCGAACAGCGCGATGCGGTCGGGGCGCATATCCAGCGCCTGTTCCACCGTGCGCTCGACCGTTGCGACCGTCTGGTGCGGCAGTCCGTAGAGCACGTCGAGATTGGCGGAGCGCACGCCGCGCGCCCGCATGCCGTCGACCACGTCGCGGGTCTGCTCGAAGGTCTGGAGGCGGTTGATGGCCGCCTGCACGCGCGGGTCGAAGTCCTGGAGGCCGACGCTGATCCGCGTCACCCCTGCCGCGGCGAAGCCGTCATAGCGGTCCGGCGTCATGTCGTTGGGATCGATCTCGATGCTGAACTCGAATCCGCCGTCGATGGCGAACATGGCGCGCACCCGCGCCGCCAGCGCCAGCAAATCGTCCGGGGCGAGCATCGAGGGCGAGCCCCCGCCCAGGTGCAGCGCTACGGCGCGGCCTCGTCCGTCGAGCAGCCCCGACACCGTGCCGATCTCCTTGTGTACTGCCGGCAGATAGGCGGCGATCGGATCGTAGCGCAGCACCTGCTTGGTGTGGCAGCCGCAGAACCAGCATAGCCGGTCGCAGAACGGCACATGCACATAGAGCGACAGCCCGGTCTCGCCGGGCAGTGCCGCCAGCCAGTCGCGATAAATGTCGTTGGTCACTCCGGCATGGAAATGCGGAGCGGTGGGGTAGCTGGTGTAGCGGGGCACGGGCCTGGAGTAGCGCGCGACCAGATCGTCGGGCATGGGTCACCTCGGCTTCACGCATAGGCAAGCCGGCGCGCGCCATCATTGATCCGGATCAAACGGGCCGGCGCCCGGCGTGCGACAAAGCCCGCATGTCCCAGCCGATCGCGCTCAGCTCCGAAGTTCCGGCGACCTGCCGCGCCTGCAATGTGCGGCACGCCGGCATGTGCGCCGTGCTCACGGCCGCCGAGCTGGCGACGATGGCAAGGAGCGCGCGCCGCACGCAGCATGCGCCGGGCGAGCCGCTCGTCGTCGAGGACAGCAAGCTCACGAGCTATGCCAATGTCACCGATGGCGTGGTGAAGCTGTCGCGCGTGCTGCGCAACGGTCGCCAGCAGGTGGTGGGCCTGCAGTTCGCCCCCGATCTTCTCGGCCGGCTGTTCGGCCGCGAGAACCTCGTCAATGTCGAGGCCGCGTCCGAGGTCGACCTCTGCCGCATTCCCAAGGATGTGCTCGAGCAGCTCGTCGCCACCAATCCCGTGCTCAAGCAGCGCCTGCTCGACCAGTCGCTGCAGGATCTCGATGAGGCGCGCGACTGGATGGTGACGCTGGGCCGCAAGGATGCCCGGCAACGCGTCGCGAGCCTGCTGCTGCTGGTCGCGCGCCGCTGTGGCGCTCCCGGCATCGATGACCCCGATCGCGTGGTGTTCGACCTGCCGTTGACGCGATCCGACATGGCCGATTTCCTCGGCCTCACCATCGAGACGGTGTCGCGCCAGATCAGCCGGTTGCGCCATGAGGGTGTGGTGCAGGTCGCCAACCACCGCCATGTTGTCATCCCCAGCCTGCCGCGCCTCGAAACTCTGGCGGGCTAGGGCGTATCGTCCTCGTCGAGGATGCGCTGGCTGGCGCCGTCCATGTCCTCGTACTGGCCCGAGCGCAGCGCCCACAGGAAGATCCCGAGTGCCGCAAGGCCCATCAGCATCGCGACGGGAATGGTGATCGCCAGGCCGCTCATGCGGTGCGCTCCTTCAGCGCGGCAACACCGGGTGCCGTGGCGCGCGGCCGCCGCGTCATGAGCCGCAACCGCATCGCGTTCAGCACCACGATCAGGGACGAGGCCGACATGGCGATGGCGGCGATCAGCGGCGTCACCTGCCCCGAAATGGCGAGAGGCAGCGCAATGGCATTGTAGCCGATGGCGATGCCGAGGTTCTCTACCACGATCCGCGCCGCGCTGCGTGCCGTGTGGATGGCGAAGGGCACGGCGCCCAGGTCGTCGCCCGTCAGCACGAAGTCGGCGGCGCTGCGGCCGATATCGGCCGCGGTCGATGGCGCCATCGACGCATGCGCCGCACGCAGCGCCGGCGCATCGTTGATGCCGTCGCCGACCATCAGCGTCCTGCCGCGCGCCACGTCGGCGAGCTTGTCCTCGGGCGCGAGCGAATGATGCGCTTCGCTGATGCCGGCCTCCCAGGCGGCGGCAAGTACGGGACCGGCGGCATCGCCCGAGAGCAGCCGTACCGGCAGGCCGCGTGCGGTGAGCGTTGCGACGGCGCCGGCGGCGCCGGGGCGCAGGCTGTCCTCGAAGGCGAAGCTGCCGACGGGGCGACCGTCGCGGCTCAGCCACACGCTGCTGTCCGTCGGGTCCGTCACGCCGCACCATCTGGCCGAACCGAGCCGCCATGTCGCGCCGTCGATCTGTGCCTCGATCCCCTTGCCGGCGATTTCGGTGGCCTCGTCGAGCACGCGCGGTGCCTGGTCGAGCCCGTGGGCGATGGCGCGCGACAGCGGATGCGTGCTCGATGCCGCGAGGGCGGCCGCGATCGCTGCCGATGCGTCGTCGGGCAGCGAGGAGCGCACCAGCCGCGGCGTGCCGCTGGTCAGCGTTCCGGTCTTGTCGAAGACGACCGAGTCGATTTCGGCGATGCGCTCGAGCGCCGCGCCGTCCTTCATCAGGATGCCGCGCTCGAACAGCCGCCCGGCGGCGACGACGTGGACGATCGGCACTGCCAGCGCGAGTGCGCAGGGGCAGGTGATGATCAGCACGGCAACGGCATTGGTCAGCGCCGCGTGCCAGTCGCCGCTGATCAGGCCCCAGCCGAGGAAGGTGCCGATGGCGATGGTGTGCACCACCGGCGCATAGAGCGAGGCTGCGCGGTCGGCGATGCGCCGCGGCCGTGTCTTGGCGCCCTCGGCCGCCTCCATCATCGCCGCCATGCGGGCGAGGAAGGAATCGGTCGCGGCGCGTTCGGCGCGCACCTGCACCGGGCCGGCGAGGCTGGCGGCACCGGCGACGACCGGCTGCCCCGCGTCGATCGTATGCGGCAGCGATTCTCCCGTGATGATCGAATAGTCGAAGCTGCTGCCGGGCGAGAGCAGCACGCTATCCACGGGCAGGCGCTCGCCCGCCTTGATCTCGAGCGTCATGCCGGGCTCGATCTCGCTCAGCTTGACGTATTCGCGTGTGCCGTCGGGCCGGACCAGCGTGCCGCCGCGCGGCTGCAGCCGCGCGAGGCCCGAGATCGTGTTGCGCGCGCGTTCGCGCATCAGATGGTCCAGCGTACGGCCGATCAGGAGAAAGAACAGCAGCATCGTCGCGCCATCGAAATAGGCGTGATGCCCCGAATTGATCGTCTCGAACAGGCTGAGCGCGGTCGCAAGGATCACGCCGATCGAGATCGGTACGTCCATATTGGTCTTGCCCACGCGCAGCGCACGCCAGGCCGAGCGGAAGAAGATGCGGCCGGCATAGGCGATGGCGGGCAGGGCGATCAGCGCCGAGATCCAGTGGAACAGGTCGCGCGTCGCGTCATTGGCGCCCGACCATACCGACACCGAAAACAGCATGATGTTGCCGGCGGCAAAGCCCGCGACACCGAGTGCGCGGATCAGCTCGGCCAGCACCGGATCGCCGTCGCTCTCCTGGCTGGGGTCGAGCACATAGGTGTGATAGCCGGCAGCCTTGATCGTCGGTGCGAATGTCGCGGGCGAGCCCTGCGCGGGATCGTAGACGATACGGACGCGGCGTCGCGTGAGGTTGACGCGCGCGGTGCGCACCATGGGCAGCGCCGCCAGCGATGTCTCGATCGTGCGGATGCAGGCGGCGCAATGGGCGTCGGGCACTGCAAATTCGAGTTGTGCCGTGCCGTCCCCGAGCCGGCGACTCAGCGCGCCGAGCGCCGCGCCGTCGTTTTCGATCGCCGCCGGATCGTTCTCGACGACGGCGAAATCGGAGGGCACGCAGCAGGTCATGGCGCGGTCTCGACGCGCATGCGTTCGCGCAGTTCGAACGGCCCGAGTGCTGTGTCGGCCGCGGTCACGGTGGCTTCCCACAGACCCGCCGGCAGCTCCACGGCCGCTTCATAGGCGCCATCGGCCTTGCGTTCGAAGGCGAGAGCCTTGTCGTCGTGCCCGCCTACCGGGCGGTTGAGCAGGATCGACACATCCCCCAGGTCGATCGGGGCTCGTGCGCCATCGAGAATCACCAGTCGCGCTGCCCCGGGGCGATAGGTGAGGACGGCTTCCCAGCCGGCGGCGCGCTGCGCTTCATGGGCGAGGCGCTTCTCCTCGAACTCCTGGCTCGCCACATAGGAGTTGGTGACGACGAGACCGGTCCAGCTCTTCATGGCCAGCGTCGCCATGGTGATGTTGACCGCGATGATGACGCCGAAGAAGCCGACGGCCATCATCAGCATGTGGACCCCGGTGAAGCCCTTGCTCGGTGTTGGCCTGGCGGTGCTCATTTTGCCTCCGGAACTTCGAATGTGGTTTCGGCCTGCGTGCGGACGGCGCCATCGGTTGAGGCGACGCCGATGATGAAGCGGGTCTGTGCCTCCGGCAGCGCCTCGGGCGCGACCTGCACATAGGCGCGCAGCGTCATCACCTTGTCGGGCTCGAGCGGCAGCTCGAGCGACGTCGGGCCGGTACCCGGATGATCGGTGACCGCCAGCGTCGCGCCCGGCAGGCCCTCGACGCTCAGCGTCACGGTGCGCGGCTCGGGTGTCATGTTGAGCACCTTGATGTCGTAGCCATTGCTGACCGCGCCGTCGCGCATTTCCACAAACAGCGGGTTGCGGTCATGCAGCACGCTCACCGAGAGCGGCGAGCGCAGAGCCAATGCCGTCAGCATCCCCAGCCCGATCGCGGTCCAGCCGATGAAGTATACGATGGTGCGCGGACGGATCACCGAGCGCCAGTCGGTCAGGCGGATGGTGTCGACCAGCTTGCCGGTGAGCCTGTCGCGGATGCGGGCCGGCTGCACCACCTTGCCGGTGCCCATGGCGAGCGCCATGTTGTGCTCGTGGTCGGCGAGCGTTGCGTAGGAGATCAGCCCACGCTCCTTGCCAAGCCGGTCCATCACGTCGTCGCACGCATCGATGCACAGCGCGCAGGTGATGCATTCGAGCTGCTGGCCGTCGCGGATGTCGATCCCCATCGGGCACACCACCACGCAGGCATTGCAGTCGACGCAATCGCCCACCGGCTTGTTCTCGGCGATCGCCTTCTTGGCGTGCCGCGAGCGCGGCTCGCCGCGCCAGCCATTGTAGGTGACGGTGAGCGAGTGCTCGTCGAGCATCGCGCCCTGGATGCGCGGCCAGGGGCACATATAGGTGCACACCTGCTCGCGCATCAGGCCGCCGAAGATGTAGGTGGTCGAGGTAAGAAGCGCGATTGTGACATAGGCGACAAGCGGCGCCCTGAGCGTCACCACATCGACGATCAGCGATGGTGCATCGGCGAAGTAGAAGATCCACGCACCGCCCGTGGCGATACCGATCAGGATCCAGATCGCGTGTTTGCTGATCCGCTTCCAGAGCTTACCCAGTGTCCACGGCGCCTTGTCGAGCTTGATGCGGGCATTGCGGTCGCCCTCGATGAAGCCTTCGACGGCGAGGAACAGGTCGACCCATACGGTCTGCGGACAGGCATAGCCGCACCAGGCACGGCCGACCGTAGAGGTGACGAGGAAGAGGCCGAGGCCGGCCATCACAAGGAGGCCCGCGACGTAATAGAATTCCTGCGGCCAGATCTCGATGAAGAAGAAGTAGAAGCGCCGGTTGGCGAGGTCGACCAGTACCGCCTGGTCCGGTGCGTAGGGTCCGCGGTCCCAGCGCAGCCAGGGCGTGATGTAGTAGATGCCCAGCGTGATCAGCATCACCAGCCATTTGAACTGGCGGAAGCGGCCATTGGCGCGCTTGGGGAAGATCTTGGTGCGCGGAGCGTAGAGCGACTGGCGCCGCTCCTTGGAGTTCACCGGCTCGACATCGTAGCGTTGAGAGGTCGGCGGGTCGGAAAGCATGGCAGACTCGGTAGGATCGGATGGCGTCGAGACCGGAGGCTCGCATGCCGGCGGCAGGCCGCTCTTGATCCAGATCAATCCCGGGTCGATTGCGACCCGCCCCGGCGGCTTTGCAGCGGCTCGCAACGGCCTGAAAGGTGGCCGGCCGCCGGGACGGATCGGGGAGCGCGGCGAGCGCCCCCACGGAGAGCGGCCACGCCCTACTGGCCGCCTCCGAGCCCGTGCACATAGATCGCGAGCTGCTTGACCGCCTCGTCGCCCAGGCGCGGCAGCCAGGCCGGCATCACGCCATGCTGCGGCTGTGCGATCTGTGCTTCGATGGCGGCGAGCGAGCCCTCATAGAGCCAGATGCCGTCGTTGAGCGAGGGACCACCCACTTCGATCATGCCCTGGCCGCTCTCGCCGTGGCATGAGCTGCAATTGTCCATGAACAATTGCTCGCCCTCGGGGCTCGCCTCGCCGCCCTCGATGCCCGAGAGCGAGGCGACATAGCGCGCCACGCTGCCGATCTGCGCAGTGTCGAGCAGGCCGTCCGCGAAGGGCGGCATCAGATTGTAGCGCGTGTCGGTGTCCGAGGGCGACCGCGCGCCATGGGCGATGGTCGTGTAGATGTCGTCGATCGTACCGCCCCAGATCCACTCGTCGTCATTGAGGTTGGGGTAGCCCACTGCGCCGGTGGCGCCGGTGCCGTGGCATTGCGAGCAATAGACCTTGAACAGCGAGTTGCCGCCCGCGCTCGCAAAGCGCGACAGGTCCTGGTCGGCGAGGATGTCGCCCACCGGCATTTGCGCGATGCGCGCCAGTATCTCGCCCTGCGCCGCCTTGGCCGCGGCGACTTCCGCCGCGTGGTCGGCGCGGCTCGAATAGCCGAGCAGCCCGGGCGTCGCCGACGAGATCAGCGGCCAGGCCGGAAAAGCGATGGTGTAGCCGATGGCGAACACCACCGAGGCGTAGAAAGTCCAGAGCCACCAGCGCGGCAGCGGGTTGTTGAGCTCCTTGATGCCGTCCCATTCATGGCCGGTGGTTTCGACGCCGGTGACGTCGTCGATCTCGCGTTCGCTCATGTGCGGTCTCCACCGGCAGGATGGTCGTCGTCGAGCGGAATGCGCGCCGCTGCCATGGCGCGCGAGCGGGCGCCGGGCAGCATGATCATCACCACCACGGTGAGGAAGATCGCCACCATGTAGAGCAGCCCCCAGCTATCGGCGAAGTGCCGGAGCATGTCGTAATGTGCGGTGTCCATCGGATCCTCAGCGGTAATTGGCTTGGGCGTCGTAGGTCGTGAAATCGACCAGCGTGCCCAGCATCTGCAGGTAGGCGACGAGCGCATCCATCTCGGTGATCTTCATGGGATCGCCGTCGAAGTCGCCGGTCGTCACCTTGGCGTAGCGCTCGAGCAGCCCCGACGTGTTAGCCTCGAAGCCCGCCTGCGCGATCACGTCGCTGCGGGCATTGGCGATGTCGGCCTCCGTATAGGGCACCCCCACCGCGACATTGGCCTGCAGGTTGGCGGCGATGTTGCCGTAGTCGAGCTCTGTCGACGCGAGGAACGCATATTTCGGCATGATCGATTCGGGCACCAGCGCCCGCGGATCGCTCAGGTGCTGCACATGCCACTCGTTGGAGTAGCGGCCGCCGACGCGCGCCAGGTCGGGCCCGGTGCGCTTGGAACCCCACTGGAACGGATGGTCATACATCGACTCGGCTGCCAGCGAGTAGTTGCCGTAGCGTTCGGTTTCGTCGCGGAACGGCCGGATCATCTGGCTGTGGCAGACATAGCAGCCTTCGCGGATGTAGATGTCGCGGCCGGCGAGTTCGAGCGGGGTGTAGGGCCGCATGCCCTCCACCTTCTCGATGGTGTTCTGGAAGTAGAACAGCGGAGCGACCTCGACGATGCCACCGATCGACACCACCACCAGCGACAGCGACAGCAGGAGAGTGGCGTTGCGCTCGATGACGCCGTGCTTGCCAAGAATATCCAATTGTCTCTCCTATTCGGCCGGCTGCAGTGCAGCGGCAGGCTGGATGATGGGGCGTTCGTTGCGGACCTTGCCGCGAATGGTCATCCAGATGTTGAACGCCATCACCAGGCCGCCCAGCAGGTAGAGGAAGCCGCCGAAGGCGCGGGCGATGTAGTAGGGGTGCAGCGCCGCCACCGATTCCGCGAAGGAATAGACGAGGAAGCCGTCGGCATCGTATTCGCGCCACATCAGGCCCTGCATGATGCCCGACACCCACATCACGGCGGCATAGATCACGATTCCAACGGTCGCCAGCCAGAAGTGCCAGTTGACCAGCCGCAGCGAGTAGAGCTGCTTGCGGCCCCACAGCCTGGGCGCCATGAAGTAGATCGCGCCGAAGGTGATCATGCCGACCCAGCCCAGCGCGCCCGAATGCACGTGGCCGATGGTCCAGTCGGTGTAGTGGCTGAGCCCGTTCACCGACTTGATCGACATCACCGGCCCCTCGAAGGTCGACATGCCGTAAAAGGCGACCGCCACCACCATCATGCGGATGATGGGATCGGTGCGCATCTTGTCCCAGGCGCCGCGCAGCGTCATCAGGCCGTTGATCATGCCGCCCCAGCTGGGCATCCACAGCATGATCGAGAACACCATGCCCAGCGTCTGCGCCCAGTCGGGCAGCGCCGTGTAGTGCAGGTGATGCGGGCCGGCCCAGATGTACATGAAGATCAGCGCCCAGAAGTGGATGATCGACAGCCGGTAGCTGTAGACGGGGCGCTCGGCCTGCTTGGGCATGTAGTAGTACATCATGCCCAGGAAGCCCGCGGTGAGGAAGAAGCCCACGGCATTGTGGCCGTACCACCATTGCGTCAGCGCGTCCTGCACGCCGGCGAACAGCGAGTAGCTCTTGGAGCCGAAGAAGCTCACCGGCACCGCGAGGTTGTTGACCACATGCAGCAGCGCGATGGTCACGATGAAGGCGAGGTAGAACCAGTTGGCCACATAGATGTGCGGTTCCTTGCGCTTGATCAGCGTGCCCAGGAACAGCAGCAGATAGGCGACCCAGACGATGGTGAGCCAGATGTCGACATACCATTCGGGCTCGGCATATTCGCGGCTCTCGGTGATGCCCAGCAGGTAGCCCGTCGCGGCCATCACGATGAAGATCTGGTAGCCCCAGAACACGAACCAGGTGAGCGGTTCGGAGAACAGCCGGGCGCGGCAGGTGCGCTGCACGACGTAGAAGCTCGTCGTCATCAGCGCGGTGCCGCCGAAGGCAAAGACCACCGCTGAAGTGTGCAGCGGCCGCATGCGGCCGAAGTTGAAGAACGGCGCGAGATTGAGGTCGGGAAAAGCCAACTGCAGGGCGATGATCACGCCGACGAGGAAACCGACACAGCCCCAGAACACGGTGAGGATGGTGCCGTAGCGGATGGGCGCATCGAAATAGCCCGCCTGTTCGGCCTCGATCTCGGCCGGCGAGCGCTCCGGGATGCGCGCGACGAACGCCGCGCCGATGGCAAGGACGAGGGCCATCACCGCCATGTGAGAGCGGAAGGGCGCATCCGCCGCCAGTCCCGCGAGGGCAAAACAAATGAACGCGCCGCCCGCGAGCGCGATGAAACCAGGCATGTAGCGCAACGACGCCCCCGATCCGTGCCGTTTGTAGATGCGGCTACCCTTAGGCAGGCGGGCGGGCCGCGCCTTGATCTAGATCAAGGCAAAGCGAGGGGCAGCGGGGCCAAGCTGCGAGGACATGCTCAATCGAGGGGTCAATGCACTCGCCCGCCGTCTTTCCGGACCATCTGAAGCGCACCTTCGAGCGGCAGCTCAAGCTGTGCGACGATCTCGAGGCCGTCGCCGATTCGCTGCCTGCGGGCACGGACCGGCAGTTCTGCCTGCATCTGGCGCGCCAGATCGGCCCGGTGCTGCGCGATGCCCATGCGGTCGAGGAGCAGTTCCTGTTCCCCGGGCTCATCGCGCGCGGCGGCGGCGAACTGGTCGAACGGCTGCGGCTCGAGCATATCGAGGACGAGTGCTTCGGCGAGGAGGTGCAGTACGAACTGCTGCAGCTCGGGCAGGGGCGCGCGGTGCTCGCGCCGGAGGCGACGGGCTACATGCTGCGTGGCTTTTTCGAGGGCATGCGCCGGCACATGCGGCACGAGCTGGAGCTGCTGGGCGATTTGCGCCCCGCGTCCTAGGCGTCGGCGTGGATCGCGTGTCGCACCGCCGAATTGACGGCGTTGCCGGCGAGCGGCAAATCGACGATCTCGGCGACCCATTCCACCAGCCAGGGATGCGGCCGGCTGGCGAGCAGCACCACCGGATGCGCCTTGATGCAGAAGGCGATGGCCTCGTAGTCGGGGCCGGTGAGCGCCTTCTGGTCGACGATCGTGCAGTCGAAGCGGTTGGAAACGAGCCAGGAGCGTGCCGGCGGGGTGTCGCGGATGGTCACGGCAAAGCCCTCCGCCTCGAGGGCGAAGGCCAGGGAACGCCTGAGGTCTGTGTCCGGCGCCACGAGCAGCAGGCGTGCCGAGGGCATCGAAATCTCCATTCCGCCACCGACAGCGGGTGAGGCTGGACTAGACCGGAAACGCGATGCTCCACTTGAGCCGGATCAAATCCGGATCAGGATGGCGTGCCGTCGCCGTCGAGCTCGATGTCCATCGCCATGCGGACCAGCTCGGGCAGGCTGCGCGCCTGCATCTTGGCCATCAGCCCGGCACGGTAGACTTCCACCGTGCGCGGGCTGATCCCCAGGTCTGCGGCGATCGTCTTGTTGGGATGGCCCGCCACCACGCCCCTCAGCACCTGCCGCTCGCGGTCGCTCAGCGTGCCGATGCGCTGCTTCACCTGCTCGATGGCGGCGGCGCTGCGCGTCTGCTCGGCGGCGCGCTCGGCCGCCCGGCCGATCGATTCGATCAGCACGTCGTCGCTGAACGGCTTTTCGATGAAGTCGATGGCGCCGTTCTTCATCGCCTCCACCGCCATCTGGATATCGCCATGGCCCGTCACCATGATCGCCGGCAGCATGGCGTCGGCCGCCTTGAGGCGCTTTAGCAGCTCGATGCCGTCGATGTCGGGCATGCGCAGATCGGTGACGAGGCAGCCATTGGTGACGTTGGGTGCCGCCGCGAGAAAGTCCGTCGCGCTCTGGTGCACGCGCACCGCAAAGCCCGCGCTCGTCAGCAGGAAGGCGAGGGAATTGCGAACGGCCTCTTCGTCGTCGACGATGTGAACCACGGTGTCGCTGGTGCTCAAGGAGCGTCCTCCGGCAGAAGTGGGAGCGAGAAGGTGAAGGTCGCGCCGCCCGCGGCATTGCGGCTCACCGTCAGTTCGCCGCCATGCGATTCGATGATGCGTCGCGAAATCGACAGCCCGATACCCATGCCATGCGGCTTGCTCGTGACAAAGGGCTGGAACAGTTGTGGGGCGATCTCGTCGGAAATGCCCGGTCCGGTGTCCTCCACCTCCACCTGCATGCGGGCGTCCGCTGTCGGCCGGGTACGCACGGTGAGCTGCTTGCGCTCGCTGTCGCGCATCGCCTCCATGGCGTTGCGCATCAGGTTGATCAGCACCTGCTGGATCTGCACGCGGTCGGCCATCACCAGGCCGGGCTCGTCGGAAAAGTCGAACACCGACTTGATGCCGCGCTCCTGCGAGCCGACGAGCGCCAGCGCCCCCGCCTGCTCGATCAGCTTCATGAGGTCCTCGGGTTCCTTGTCGGTGTCGCCCCGCGTCACGAATTCGCGCAGGTGCCGGATGATGTCGCCGGCGCGCAGCGCCTGCTTGGCGGTTTCCTCGAGCGCGCCGCGCAGGGCCGGCGGCACCTCGCCGTCGATCCGGTCGAGCATGCGCCGCGATCCCTGGACATAATTGGCGATCGCCGAAAGCGGCTGGTTGAGTTCATGGGCCAGCGTCGAGGCCATCTCGCCCAGCTCGTTCAGCCGGGCGAGGCGCGCCAGTTCGCTTCGTGCCTGGTCGAGCATCGCCGCCGATTGCTCGCGCTCGGTGAGGTCGCGGATGAAGCCGGTGAAATAGATGCGGTTGCCGCGGCGCATTTCGCCCACGGCGAGCTTCATGGGGAAGGTCGAGCCGTCCTTGCGCCGGCCGACCACGACGCGGTCGACGCCGATGATGCGCTTCTCGCCGGTCGCGAGGTAGCGGTCCATGTAGCCGTCATGCTGCTCGCGATAGGGCGCGGGCATCAGCATGCTGACATTGTGTCCCAGCACTTCGGCGGGCGCATAGCCGAACTGGCGCACGGCCGAGGCATTGAACGACAGCATCTTGCCGTCGGTGTCGATCACCACCATGGCGTCGAGCACGGTGTCGAGGATCGATTGGAGATGGGCGTCGCGTTCGAGCAGCGTCTCCGTGGTGGTGCGCGTCGCGGCCCGGCTCGCAAGCAGGCGTCGCGTCAGCCAGAACAGGCAGCCGAGGCCGGCGAGGGCAAAGGCGGCCGCGCCAACGGCCCGCATCTCCGCCGATACGAGCGGTTCGCCGGCCAGGGCAAGGCCGCCGGTCACCACCAGGCACAGCGCCGCCGCCCCCGCCAGCAGCAGGTCGGTGCGTTCCATGTCCGCGGGCTCGCTCACGCCTGTTCCTCCGCCGCTTCTGCCTCACGGCATACAGAACGGGCGGGGTGGGCTCAAGCGCCGGTCTATTTCAGCAGCCACTCATGCTCGGCCGCGTTGTGGAACTTCCAGGTGCGCCTGGGGCCGGCCATCACGTTGAGATAATACAGGTCGTAGCCATGCACCGCCGCCACCGGATGGTAGCCGCGCGGCACCAGCGTCACATCGCCATCCTCGATCACCAGCGCCTCGTCGAGGCTGCGGTCGTCGGTATAGACGCGCTGCATGGCAAAGCCCTGCGGCGGGTTGAGGCGGTGGTAGTAGGTCTCCTCGAGCAGCGACTCTTCAGGCAGGTTGTCGGTGTCGTGCTTGTGCGGGGGATAGGACGAGGTGTTGCCGCCCGGCGTAATCACCTCGACCACCAGCAGCGAATGGGCGGGCTCGGTTTCGGGCAGGATGTTGGTGACGTAGCGCGTATTGCTGCCCTTGCCGCGCGTGATCTGCGCCGGGATATCGAGAACCCGCGCGGGGTAGTCGCCGCCGCCCGGCGCCGAGCAGCCCGCCAGTTCGAGCCGCGTCGTCGCCGTCACGCGCCAATCGGTATGCGCCGGCACATAGACGGCCGCCGGCGGCCCGTCGAAGGGCGAGCTGCGCCCGCCGAGTTCGCCGAAATCCCTGCCGCCCACCGTCACGCGTCCCGTGCCGCTGAGGAACACCAGGCACAGCTCGCGCGCCCCGGTGTTGTCATGCGCCGACCGGCCCGGCTCGAGCGTGTCGACCTCGAAGCCGACATAGGTCCAGCCGGCACTTTGAGGTGTCACGGTGATGTGGCCGTCGGCCGGCTTCTTGACGCGGAGCTCAGCCATTGGGAAAGCCCTGCGTTTCGACGGCATAGCCGGCTGCCGTCATCACCCGCATCAGCTCCTTGTGGCCCACCTGCGCCATGCGGAGCGGCGGGTTCGCCTTGGGGTCCTGCTCGGCCTCCACCACGAACCAGCCCTCATACCCATAGTCGGCAAAGCGCTGGACGATGGCCCCGAAGTCGAGCGAGCCGTCGCCGGGCACGGTGAAGGCGCCAAGCGCCACGGCGTCGAGGAACGATTGCTTCGTGCGGTCGAGGCCGTCGACCACGGCGCGGCGGATATCCTTCACATGTACGTGGGTGATGCGTGCGTGATGCCTGTCGATCGCCCGCAGCACGTCGCCACCGGCAAAGGCGAGGTGCCCCGCATCGAGCAGCAGCGGAATGCCCGGCCCGGACGCCGCCATGAAGGCATCGAGTTCCGGCTCGGTCTCGACCACGGCCGCCATGTGATGATGATAGCTCAGCGGCATGCCCTGCTGGGCGCACCATTCGCCGAACGCCGTCACCTTCCTGGCATAAGCCTTCATCTCGTCGTCGCCGAGCCTGGGCTTGCGCGCCAGCGGGATGTCACGCCTGCCCTGGATCGAGCGGCCCACCTCGCCATAGACGATGCACGGCGCATTCACCGCCTTGAACAGCTCGATCATGGGCGCGATGCGGTCCTTGTTGGCCGCAAGCTCTTCGTCGACCAACGTGCCCGAGAACCAGCCGCCGCACAGCGTCACATCCGCCGCTTTGAGGATAGGCAGCATCACTGCCGGGTCCTCCGGAAAGCGCCGGCCCTTCTCCATGCCGGTGAACCCCGCCGAGCGCGACTGGCGCAGGCATTCCTCCAGCGATACGTCGTCGCTCAGCTCCGGCAGATCGTCGTTCCACCACGCGATGGGCGACATGCCCAGTTTGGCCTTCATTGCCTGACCTCTTCACTCATCTCAAAGCGCGGGAAGCCGCAGGCTCTACAGCCGCTGCCCCTTCACCGCTGCCTCATATTCCCGCCGCGCCGCGTTCACCTGCGGGCGCGCGCTCACTTCCGGCACCGCGACGTCCCACCAATGTCCGCCGGCCTCGGTCGAGATCAGCGGATCGGTGTCGATCACCAGCACCGTCGTGCGGTCGATCGCCGCGGCGTCCTTCAACCCGGCCTCGAGCTCGGCAATCGAAGCGACCTTGCGCGACCATGCGCCCATCGAGGCGGCGTGCGCGGCAAAGTCGATCTCGGGCAGCGTTTCGTGCTCGGTGTCCTTGAGCAGATTGTTGAAGTTGGCGCCGCCGGTCGCCATCTGCAGGCGGTTGATGCAGCCGAAGCCGCGATTGTCGAGGACGACGATGGTCAGCTTCTTGCCCAGCATCACCGAGCTCGCGATCTCGGAGTTCAGCATCATATAACTGCCGTCGCCCACCATCACGATCACGTCGTGCTCGGGCTTGGCGATCTTGACGCCCAGCCCGCCGGCAATCTCGTAGCCCATGGTCGAGAAGCCGTATTCCATATGGTAGCTGCCGGGGACACCGGCCGGCCAGAGCTTGTGCAGTTCGCCGGGGAGGCCGCCCGCGGCGCACACCAAAGTCGCTTCCGAACCGCGTGCGCGATGCACAGCGCCGATCACCTGCGCGTCCGAGGGCAGGGCGTTGGTCGGGTCGGTCACCGCCTTGGCCTGTCCCAGCCATTTCTCCTTGGCGGCCTTCGCCGTCGCCTGCCAGGCGTCGTCCGCCTGCCAGTTCCCCAGCCGGCCATCGAGCAGGTCAAGGCCGACCTTCGCGTCGGAGATGAGCGGCAGGGCGCGATGCTTGCTCGCGTCGAATGGCTGCACATTGAGCCCGACGATCCGCACACCCTCGGCCTTGAACAGGGCCCACGACCCGGTGGTGAAATCCTGGAGGCGCGAGCCGACCGCGAGCACGAGGTCGGCCTGCTCGGCGAGGAGATTCGAGGCCGACGATCCTGTTACGCCCACCGAACCCATGTTGAGCGGATGATCGTGCGGCAGGCTCGATTTGCCGGCATTGGTTTCCATCACCGGCACGCCATGCCGCTCGGCAAAGGCGCGCAATCCTTCGGCGGCTTCGGAGTAAAGCACGCCGCCGCCGGCGATGATCACGGGCTTGTGCGCCGCCCTGATCGCGGCCACCGCCGCGTCCAGCTCGCCGGCATCCGGCTGCGGCCGGCGCGGCGTCCAGACGCGCTCCTCGAACATCGCCGCCGGATAGTCGAACGCTTCCGCCTGAACGTCCTGGCACAGCGCCAGCGTCACCGGCCCGCATTCGGCGGGGTCGGTCAGAACCTGCATGGCGCGGGCCAGCGCGCTGATCAATTGCTCGGGCCGCGTGATGCGGTCGAAATAGCGGCTCACCGGGCGGAACACGTCATTGGCGCTCACCGTGCCGTCGCCGAAACTCTCGACCTGCTGCAGCACCGGATCGGGCGCGCGGCTGGCGAACACGTCGCCGGGCAGCAGCAGCAGCGGCAGACGGTTCACATGCGCCAGTGCCGCCGCCGTCACCATGTTGGTAGCGCCCGGCCCGATCGAGGAGGTCACCGCCATCATCCGCCGCCGGAAGCTCGCCTTGGCGAAGGCGATGGCGGCGTGCGCCATGCCCTGCTCATTGTGTGCGCGATAGGTCGGCAGCGCGCCGCGCACCTGGTACAGGGCCTCGCCCAGCCCCGCGACATTGCCGTGCCCGAATATCGCGAACACGCCGCCAAAGAGCGGCACGGTCTTGCCGTCGATCACCGTCTTCTGCCGGGTCAGGAACGTCGCGAGGGCCTGCGCCATCGTCAGGCGGATCGTCTTGCTCATTGCTGTTCTCCCACGCGCTGCCAGGTCGCGGTCAGCGCCCCGAACCGTTGCGCCATTTCGTCCACCGCGGCGTCATCGCTCATCGTGCCGGCCAACCACGCCCGCGCCGCATCGGCAAAGATCGTCCGCCCCACGGCGAAGCCCTTGACGGTGCCGACGCTGCGGGCCGCCGTAAAACTCTGTTCCAGTTCTGCCGCCGGTGCGTCGAGCCCGAGCAGCACCACGCCGCGGCAATAGGGGTCGCGCGTGGTGATCACCCGGTCGATCGCCGCCCAGGCGGCGGCACTCGCCTGCGGCTCGAGCTTCCACCAGTCCGGCTTCAGCCCGGCATCGTAGAGCTCGGTGAGCGCCGCGGCGATGGTGGTCTCGTCCAGCGCGCCGTGCTTGCTGGCGATGATCTCGATCAGCACCTCGCGGCCCACCTTGCGGCCGGCCTCATAGGCCTGGCGCAGGTGCTCGATCTGGTCGGCCTTGAGGTCCGCCGGGTCGCCGGGGTGATAAAAGCACAGCACCTTGATCGCGTGGTCCACGGGCCATTCCACCAGCCGGCTGCCCACATCGGGCGAGAACTCGAAGCGCAGCGGGCGCGAGCCCGGCAGTTCGAGCGGCCTCGCGACCCACAGCTTCTCCGCCCCCGCGTCGAACAGCGCCAGCCGGCCATACTTGTCGTCGAGCAGCATGCCGTAGCCCGGCCGGCCGGCGGCGACGCGGCTCGCGGCCTTCACCGCGAGCCGCTTGAAGGCGCCGATCCTTTCGGGCGTGGCGCCAGGCATTTCCTCGAGCTGCGAGCGGTGATCGATGGCGAGCGCCATCAGCGAAGGCATCGGCGTCCGCCGCGTCGTCGCGTGGTGGATATGGTTGAGGGCCGCGTCCTTGCGCAGCGCCCGCTCGGTGCTGCCATGCGCGAGGAAATAGCTGAGCTCGTCCCAGGTCGGATATTCCGGCGCGCAGAGCAGGCGCGACACCGCGAAAGCGCCGCAGGCATTGGCCCAGGTCGCCGACACCGCATGCGGCTCGCCACGCAGCCAGCCGCGCAGGAAGCCCGACATGAAGGCGTCGCCTGCGCCCAGCACGTTGTAGATCTCGATCGGAAAGCCCTGGCCGACAATGCCGTCCTCGAGATCGTCGGGTATTGCCCCGTCATAGACGATGCAGCCCTTGGCGCCGCGCTTGAGCACGATCGTCGCGCCGGTCAGGCCGCGGATGGTCCGCAGCGCCGCCGGCAGATCCGGGGTTCCCGCCGCGATCGCCACCTCCTCCTCGGTGCCCACCACCAGGTCGGTGTCGGCGAGGATCGATTGGTACTCCCGCGTCACCCGGTCGGAGGCGACATAGCGCTCGAAGCCGGCGGCATGTCCGGCCAGCCCCCAGAGGTTGGGCCGGTAGTCGATGTCGAACACCACCTTGCCGCCATGTGCCTTGGCCAGCCGGATGGCCTTGCGCTGCGCCGCCGCGGCATTGGGCGTCGAAAAATGCGTGCCCGTCACCACGATGGCGCCGGCGCGGGCGATGAAGGCTTCGTCGATGTCGCCTTCGCTCAGCGCCATATCGGCGCAGTCGGTGCGGTAGAAGATCATCGGCGACTGCCCTTCGGCCTCGACCGAGAGCAGCACCAGCGCCGTCAGCCGGTCCGGATCGGTGGCGACGCCGGCGGTGTCCACGCCTTCGCGGGCCAGTTGCTCCTTGATGAAGCCGCCCATCTGTTCGGCGCCGACGCGGGTGATCAGCGCCGACCGCAGCCCCAGCCGCGCGGTGCCGACCGAAATGTTTGTCGGGCAGCCGCCCACCGATTTGGCAAAGCTGCCGATGTCCTCGAGCCGCGTGCCGATCTGCTGGCCGTAAAGGTCCACCGACGACCGGCCGATGGCGATCACATCCAGCTTCTGTCCACTCATGACGGTCCTCCGGGGCGGCAGAACGAAATACCCGTTCCGCTTGCCCGTCAATCTGGAATAGTCGTTCCGGTTGCCCCCCGCGCCCGCTTCCCCCGCCTGTGCCGGCGCGTTTCGGCCACGCCCACGGTCAGCGCCATGGCGAGGGCCAGGCTCGCCGACAGCGAGCGGAAGCCCGCCTGGTCGGCCTCGGCCACCTCGAACCACACCGTCGCATGCTCGGCCAGCGGCGACAGCCCCGAATCGGTGAGCGCCACCACCGGCACGCCCCGCGCGGCCATCGCGCGGGCCTGCGCCACCGATTCCGCCGCATAGGGCGAGAACGAGATCACAAAGGCTGCATCCTCCGGGCCGGCGAGTGCCAGCAGGTCGTCGTCGATCCCCGCGGCGGTGCCGACGCTGACGCACTGCACCCGCAGCTTGCCGAAGGCGTAGGCCATGTAGGCCGCGATCGGGTAGGAGCGGCGCCGCGCGATCAGGTAGATCGTCCGCGCTCCGGCGAGCAGGGCCACCGCCCGCTCGAACGTGTCGGCCTCGACGCTGCCGCGCAGTCCGTCCAGCGAGCGCTGCCCCGCGTCGATGAAGCCGTCGAGGAGGCCCAGGCTGCCACGCGCCTCGGTGCCGCTGCTGTCGATCAGCCGCAGCCGCTCCTCATAGGACGAATTGCGCTCGCGCAGACGGTCGCGGAACACCTTCTGCAGGCTCGAAAAGCCGTCGAAGCCGAACTGCTGGGCGAAGCGCACCAGCGTCGAGGGCTGCACCTGCGCCGCCGCGGCGATTCCCGCGGCGGTGCCGAACGCCATCTCGTCGGGATTGCCCAGCGCATAGCCGGCGACGTCGGTCAGCCGCCTGGGCAGCGCCGAGCGCCGCGCCACGATCGCCGCCTTCAGTTCGTCGAAGTCCCGTGGGGGAGTGGACAATTCGTCGCTCTGGGGCATTCCCACCGCCTTGTGATCGGCCCCATTCGCTGGCCAGCGCCGCCGTGTGTCAAGCGGCTGGCGCGTGCCGGCGATGAGTTCTACGCTTCACGCTGCGGGAGGAGACCCATTCGGCACGCTCGCCGTGAGGAAGCTATGACGACATCCGAGCTCGGCGAGCTGCTCACCGCGGTCATCGACCGCATCATCCCGCGCGACGCCGATCCGGGCGCGCTCGAACTCGGCACCGAGGACTTCGTGCGGGACCGCCTGGCCGAGGATGCCGGCCGGCGTGCCGCGATCGAGGCCGGCCTCGCCGCGCTTCCTGCCGGCTTTGCCGCTTCGGACGCGGCCGCGCGCGACGCGGCGCTCGCCGCTGTCGCCGGCGAAGCCTGGTTCGTCGCCCTTAGCGAACTCGTCGCGGAGGGCTTTTATGCCAACCCCGGCAATGGCGGCAATCGCGGTGCCCGCTCCTGGGCGATGATCGGCTACGAGCACGGCCTGCCCGAAGGGCCCGATGGCCCCACCGTGCCGCGCCCGCCCCTGCCGCAGCGCCTCGGTACGCCGCAAACGGAGTACGACGTCGTGATCGTGGGCGCGGGTGCCGCAGGCGGCATCGTGGCGGCGGTGCTGGCGGAGGCCGGCAGGCGCGTCCTCGTGCTCGAGCGCGGTCCGCATCTGGACTATGCGACCGACGGCCGGCGCGACCACCTGCGCAACCAGCGGCTGTCGCGCTACGGGCACAATACCGGCCCCGACATCGCGGGCAATCCGCGCGTCCTCGTCGATGCGCACGGCACCGAGCGCACTCTCCGTCCACACGAGCCGGGCTACCACAACAATGCCGCCGCCGTCGGCAGTGGAACGCTGGTCTATGGGGCGCAGGCCTGGCGCTTCCTGCCCGACGATTTCCGCATGGCGAGCGTCTATGGCGTCCCCTCGGGTTCGTCGCTCACCGACTGGCCGATCGGCTATGACGAGCTGGCGCCGTTCTACGAGCAGGCCGAGTGGGAGATCGGCGTCGCCGGCCAGAGCGAGGACAATCCGCATGCGGGCCACCGCGCCAAACCCTATCCGATGCCGCCGCTGTGGCAGCACAGGACAGCCGAAGTGCTGGCCCGCGGCGCCGGTGCCCTGGGCCTCCGCACCTTCGTGCCGCCGCTTGCCGTCAACACCTTGCCGCGCGACGGGCGCGACGCCTGCATCCAGTGCGGCTCCTGCGTCGGCTTCGCCTGTCCCAGCAATGGCAAGAACGGCACGCAGAACACTGTGCTGCCGCGGGCCTTCGCCACCGGCCGGTGCGAGCACATTGCCCATGCCATGGTGCAGCAGGTCGACACCGACGCGCAGGGCAGGGTGACCGGCGTCACCTTCATCGACGAGAGCGCGGGCGCGCCGACCGTCCGCTCGGTGCGTGCCGCCACCGTGGTGCTCAGCGCCGGCGCCATCGAGAGCGCACGCCTGCTGCTGCTGTCGCGCTCGGCGCATCATCCCGACGGCCTGGGCAATGCGCATGGCCAGGTCGGCCGCAATCTCCAGGGGCACTATTATGCGGCGGCCTGGGGCGAGTTCGACGAGGACATCTACGATCCTCGCGGGCCGGGCGTCAGCATCGCGACCATCGACTACAATCATGGCAATGATGGCATCATCGGCGGGGCCATGCTCGCCGACGATTTCATCATGCTGCCCACCATCTTCTGGAAGACCTCGCGCCCGGCCGACGTGCCGCGCTGGGGCAGCGCGGCCAAGGACTTCATGCGCCATGGCTATCGCCGCATCACCGCGGTGAAGGGACCGGTACACGAGATTCCCAATCCCGATTGCCGCGTCGAACTGGACCGCAATGTCCGCGACCGCTTCGGCCTGCCGGTTGCCCGGCTGTCGGGCGTCGCCCATGCCGAAACGGTGCGCACCACGCAGTTCATGAACGAGCGCGCCGCCGACTGGCTGCGTGCGTCGGGCGCGAAGCGGGCCTGGACCGGCACGCCCATTGCGCGCCTCTCGGCCGAGCAGCACCAGGCCGGCACCTGCCGCATGGGCACTGATCCGGCGAGTTCGGTCACCGATATGTGGGGCCGCGTCTGGGGCCACGACAATCTCTTCGTCTGCGACGCCTCGCTCCACCCCACCAATGGCGGCTTCAACCCGGTCCTCACCATCATGGCGATGGCCTTCCGCAACGCCGCGCACATCGCTCGCGAGCACTGAACGCGCGGCCTTGAGGCGCCGTACCACCCAAGCCAATCGCGCCGGCGGCATGAAGCACCGCATCCCTGTCGCAAAACCGACACACCCTAAGCCCTGTACAAGCGGCGCCGCATGGGCGAACCTGCGCGTCGGGAGTGCGTCTTAAGGGGGAGAAGATGGCCGAGTCCGTCCGCGACAACAGACTGCTTTGGGGGCTCGTGGTCGTCGGTCTGCTTGTGCTTCTCTCCCTGTTCTGGATCTGGAATGTCGGCAACACGCTGTCGGGCGTCGATCAGCGCGGCCAGCAGCTCGAAGCGCGCTTTGCCGATGTCGGTGCGGCCGATGCCGTCGCCGCGCTCGAGGCCAGGCAGGCCGAGCTCGAAGCCAAAATCTCGGCCCTGCAGATGCCCGACCTCGCGCCGGTGCAGCAGCAGGTCGATGAGCTCAAGACCGGTCTCAAGGGGCTCGAGGAGCGCTTCGTGGGCTTCACGATTCCCGGGCTCGAGGATCTCACGGCCCGACTCGCTGCCGTCGAAACCGCCGTCGGCGGCATCGCCCCGGCTGACCTGACCGCTGTCACGGCCGATATCGACGGGCTGAGGACATCGCTCGATGGGCTGCGCACGCAGATCGGCGACCTCGCGCCGGCGCGTGTCGATGAACTGGCAGGCAGGATCGACACCGTGTCGCAGCAGGTTGCGGCCATCGAGATCCCCGATGTTGCCGCGCTCACCACTCGCGTCGATGCGCTCGATACGCGCCTCGGCACGGTCGAAGCGGCGATCGCCGATACGGCGCCGGCCGAACCCGACGCGCTGGCCGCGCGGCTCGATGCCTTCGCCGCGCAACTGGCCGCCATTGCCCCGCTCGAAACCCGGATCGGCGCGGTCGCCACCGATGTCGAAACGCTCAAGACCGGCGTCGCCGCCGCCGCCACATCGATCGAGGTCACCGCGCTCGATACGCGCCTGTCCGATCTGGGCACACAGGTCGACGTCTCAGGCGCTGGCCTCGCGACGGTGCAGGCACAGGCCACCGATCTCGCGACGCAGGTCACCGACCTTGGCGCCGATCTCGCGACGCGCGCCGCAAGCGCCGACGTCACCGCACTCTCCGACCAGCTCACCGCGCTCGGCCAGCAGGTCGCGGCCCTGCCCGCGACCGATACCGCGGCGGTCGAAGCCGATGTGTCGGCGCTTCGGGCCGCGCTCGACACGCTGGCGACGCAGGTTGCCGCCCTGCCGGCCGCCGCCGAGCTTGTCACGCTGCGCACCGACCTCGACCGCATCGCCACCAATCCGCCCGCCGCGCCGCCGCCGCAGGTCATCGAGCGCATCTATTTCGGTCAGAGCGGCACCAGTGTTGCCGAAGCCGAGTTGCCCAAGATTGCCGCGCTCGCCGAGCGCCTCGGCAGCAACCCGTCGGCGCTGTCGCTGGTCGGCTTCTCCGACAGCTCCGGGCCGGCCGAGCTCAATCGCAGCCTGTCGCTGCGCCGCGCCGCGGCCGTGCGGCTGGCGCTGCTCGCCGCGGGCGTCGATCCTGCCGCGCTTACCTCGGTCACGGGCCTCGGCGAAGACGCGCCGCCCATCGATGCAGGCGACGATGCCGACGAGGCGGGCAACCGCGTGGTGCTGATCTACGGTCGCCCGTAGAGGCCAGCCTGGGGCTGGCGCTCGACGATTTCACCCGCCTCGATGCGAGCCTGTGCGCCCAGTTCGGCGCTTTCCCGCGCCGCCGCCACCCTCACCCTGTCGGGACGGTTCTAGCCGCGTTTCCCTCCGGCCTGCTACAAGGCGACTGGACGTGGGCACGGGGTGCGGCAATCGTGAGCAGGCTGGGGATCGGGCTGATCGGCACGGGCTATATGGGCAAGTGCCATGCGCTGGCGTGGACATCCGTCCATGCGGTGTTCGGCGACGTGCCGTCCATCGATCTGGTGCATCTGAGCGAAGTCACCGACGATCTGGCGCGGCAGCGCGCGGGAGAGTTCGGCTTCGCCCGCTCCGGTGCCGACTGGCGGGCGCTGGTCGCCGATCCCGAGGTCGACATCGTCTCGATCACCACGCCCAACCAGTTTCACGCCGAGATGGCCATCGCCGCCCTCGAGGCGGGCAAGCATGTCTGGTGCGAAAAGCCGATGGCAACCAGCCTTGCCGATGCCGAGCGCATGCGCGACGCCGCGCGGATCAGCGGCCGCGTCGCGGTGCTCGGCTACAACTACATCCAGAACCCCATGGTGCGGCAGATCGAGGCCATCCTTGCGGCTGGCAGCATCGGCACGGTCAACCATTTCCGCGTCGAGATGGACGAGGACTTCATGGCCGATCCGACCACCCCCTTCGGCTGGAAGAGCGACGCGAAGTCCGGCTATGGCGCGCTCGACGATTTCGGCGTCCATCCCGTCTCGCTCATCCACACGCTGCTCGGCCGCATTGCCCGCGTGCTGGGGCACCAGGCAATGCCCTATGCGACGCGGCCCGTTCCGGGGGCGCCGCCGCGCGCCGTCGAGACGCACGACATCGCGTCGGTCCTGTGCGAGCTCGACACCGGCGCGTCCGGTGTCATCGCGCTTAGCCGCAGTGCCTGGGGCCGCAAGGGGCGCATCGCGCTCCAGATCTTCGGCGACAGGGGCGCCATTGTCTTCGATCAGGAGCGGTTCAACGAGCTGCAGCTCTATGCCGCCGACGGCGATCCTGCGACGCGCGGCTTCCGCACGATTCTTGCCGCCCCCGTCCACGCGCCCTATGACCGCTTCATTCCCGCGCCAGGCCATGGTCTCGGCTTCAACGACCTCAAGATCATCGAATGCCACGAGCTGCTGCTGCGCCTCGCCGGCAGACCGTCGCGTACCATCGGCTTCGATGCCGGCCTCAGTATCGAACGCACGATCTGGGCGATGCACGAATCGGCGGTGCGCGGCACGTGGACCTCCGTGCCGGAATGACGTTTCAGCCCTGATGTTCATTGTCCTCGGAAACGTCGCTGTCGATGAAACCATGCAGTCGCCGCTGCTGCCGGCGCGCGGTGCCACCGTGCTCGTCGGACCAGCAGTGCGCGATCTGGGCGGCAAGGGCGCCAACCAGGCGATCGTCCTCGCGCGCGCCACAACTGACGTGCGGCTCGTCGCAACCATCGGCAGCGACGATACGGCACGGTGGATCGCGGCGGCGCTCGCCGAGGAGGGGCTCGATCCCGCCCACCTGATCCGCGTCCCGGGCGCCAGCGACCGATCGCTGGTCTTTGTCGGGCCCGATGGCGACAATGCCATCGCCTCGACCAGCCAGTGCTCCGACGCGCTTTCGCCCGCCCATGCCGAGGCGGCTCTGCGCGGCGCGCAACCCGGAGACGTGCTGCTGCTCCAGGGCGGCTGCACCGTCGACACCAACCGGGCCGCCATCGCGGCGGCGAAGGCGCGCGACATGCGCATCGTCTTCAATCCGTCGGCGATGCGGGAGGGGTTCGATACGCTGCTGGCGGGGGTCGACCTCGTCGTGGCCAATGCCGGCGAAGCCGCCGAACTGGTCGGGGACGGGGCGCCGCTCGAGCAGGCCGAGCGCCTTGTCGCCCGCGGCGTCGGCGATGCGGTGGTCACGCTGGGAGCCCGGGGCTCGGTTGCCGCGGGGCGGGGCGGGCAGCACGCCGTGCCCGCCGTTCAGGCGCCGGTGCGGGATACCACCGGCGCCGGCGACACCTATCTGGCAGTCCTTGCTGCTGCCCGCTTCATGCACGGCGCCCCTCTGGCCGCCGCCATGGCCTGGGCGTCTGCCGCCGCCGCCATCACGGTCGGTCGTCCCGGCACGCGGGCTGCCTTCCCCAGCCGCGCCGAGCTGGCGGCCATCGCCGGCAAATGACAATCCTCTGCCGTTTTCGTGCGATTTTGCTGCATACCTTTGCTGACTTTTGGCAGGATTTCGACAGCGATGCGCCGTCGCGGCAGCTTGACTTATCGGTTCACGGGCCTATGGAACGGCCGCTTTTCCACTGGTCCCAGCGTAGCAGGCAGTCCCGACACCCCGATGAACTCCCTCTGGCTGCGCATCCGTCCGTACCTGTCAACGCTCGTGCGCTACATGCACATCAGCTACCTCGAGGCGAAGTCGGGGTATGAGGGCACGGCGCTGGGCATCCTGTGGATACCGGCGACAACGCTCAGCTTCTCGCTGCTGCTCGGCTTCGTCTTCCACCCCAGCGGCACGACGGGACCCATTCCGTTCTTCCTCTATGTGCTGAGCGGCTACGTCACGTGGAACTTCATCTCGGATTCGATCACCCGCAGCACCAACATCATCCAGAGCAAGTTCGAGTTCGCCGTTCACAACAATCTCGGCCTCGCCGGATTGTTCGGGAAAATGCTGGCAGACCGGGGCTTTGAGTTCGCCATGGAGCTGGCGGTGGTGATCATCGCCGTGCTCGTTTTGTCGCCGTTCAGCTATGGCCCGCAGATCCTGCTGCTCGCCATCCTCATCCCGATGATGTGCCTGGTGTCGCTGGCGGCGAGCTATCTGGTCAATTTGCTGACTCTGTTCTTCCCGGACCTGGGGAACGTCGTCAGCACCGGCGTGCGCCTCATGTTCTTTGCCACGCCGATCTTCTGGCTGGTCGAGGATCGGTCGGACTGGCGCGCCCTGCTCGAGGTCTACAATCCGGCCAGCTACTATCTCATGATGATGCGCCAGTCGTTCGGGCTGCAGCCGCTCGTGCTGCATGTGTGGCTGATCGGCGCCGTCATCAGCCTCATCGTCATCGCCGCCGGCGCCATCGCCTACCGGCAGTCCAATTCGTTCGTCCGGAACCTGAGGTAAGCCGCCCATGTCCGGGATCGAAATAAAGAACGCCTCCGTCAGCTACTACCTCCGCCACAAGGGGGATGCGGGCAAGCGCAAGATCGAGCGTGCCGCTGTCGGTGGCCAGATCATCGAGCGCGCGCGCTACCTCGAGATCGCGGCGCTTCGCGACATCACGCTGAGCATCAAGCACGGCGATCGCGTGGGCCTTATCGGGCTCAACGGCTCGGGCAAATCGACGCTGCTCAAGCTCTGCTCCGGTGCGCTCTCGGTGCAGAAGGGCTCGATCGAGATCGATGGCCGCGTCAGCACGCAGTTCTCGCTGGGGGCCGGCATTCGCGGATCGCTGAGCGGCCGGCGCAATACCGAGCTCAAATGCCTCTACATGGGCACCCCGCAGCGCAGCATCAGCGATCGCGTCGAGGAAGTGCGGGAGCTCAGCGGCCTTGGCGGCTATTTCGAGCTGCCGGTGTCGTCCTACTCCGCCGGCATGCGCTCGCGCCTCGTGATGAGCATGATGCGGCTGGTGCGTTCCGACATTCTCATCATGGACGAGTGGATCGGCGCCGCCGACGCGACCGTCAACAAGACGCTCGCCACGCTGCAGAACCAGCTGATCGACAGCGCATCGGTCCTCGTGCTGGCGAGCCACTCGCGCCACATCCTCGAATCCTGGGTGCAGACGCTGGTCTGGCTCGACGGCGGCGTCATTCGCGACATAGGTCCGATCGGCTCCATCTACGATCAGTTCGAAGCCTGGATGGAAAGCCGCTAGAACGCACGGCAGCAGGAGTCGTCAGTGTCGCTATCCGGCGGATTGTCCAGGGCATATTCATTTCTCGTCGAGAGCGTGGTCGATGCCGTTCCGCGGAACCTGCGCGGCCGCGTTCCGCAGCCCCTGCGTGCCCTCGCGCGCCGCATCCTCGCGAACAAGACGATCGTCGACTCCCTCAATCTTCGCCTGTGGGGCGGTTTTTCCACGACGGCCTATGCCGAGATCGAGGCGATCGCCAACGACCCTCGGCACGAGCACAGGTCGCGGGCGCTGCTTGCCCTGGCGCACTGGCACGGCGCGTTCGGCGACAGTGAGAAGGCCGTCGATCTGCTCGCCGTCCAGGCGGCCTCCGATCCGTATGAGGCGGCCGGTTCGCGCTACTATCTTACGCGGGTCTACTACCTCTGCCTCCTCGGGCGCGCCGAAGAGGCACGGGATGTGCTGCGTAGCCTGGGCAGGATGCCTGTCGACGACTCGCTGGCGCTCGCCTGGGCGAGCACCTATTCGCCGACGGCGGCAGGAGCCGGCGCAGATCCGGATGAGGCTCTGGTCTGGATCAACCGCATGTTCGCCGCGCACGGACTGGCCACGATCCGGCGTCGGCACGACGATCGTCCGCTCAGTCTCGACAACCTTGTTGGCGTGGACGTCCCGCCCGTAAAGACGGGGAGCGGCCTCGTGAGCGTCATCGTCCCGACCTACAATGCCGCCGATATGATTGAAACGGCGCTCCGCAGCCTCGCCGAACAGAGCTGGCGCAACATCGAGGTGCTTGTCGTCGACGATGCCAGCAGCGACGGCACCGCCGACGTCGCCGAGCGCTTCTGTGCCACGGACACGCGGTTCCGGGTGATCCGGCGCACCGTCAATGCCGGCAGCTACACCAGCCGCAACGCTGCCCTCGCCGAGGCCCGCGGCGACTACGTCACCATCCTCGATGGCGACGACTGGGCCCACCCGCAGCGCATTGCCCTCCACGTTGCGGACCTCGAGCGCCACAAAGCGCCGTTCAACGTCTCCAACTGGGTGCGTGCCACGGACGATCTTTTGTTCTCGGGAGCGCTACGCCCCGGCGTGGCGATGCCGCTGCGCAACATGGGCTCGTTCTTCGTGCGCCGCTCGGTGATCGACAGGATCGGCGGCTGGCACGAAGTCCGCATCGCCGCCGACACCGAATACATGAAGCGCGCCGAGCTGGTGTCCGGCACGATCACCCGAGGACCCATCGCGCGAGGGGTGCCGCTGGTTCTGGGGCGTCTCGTTTCGACCTCGCTGACGCAGTCGTCGGCGACCAGCATTGCGACGCTCTCGCATGGCGTGCGGCGCGAGTATCATGAACTGGCCGAGTTCTTCCATGCGCGGTTCGGGACAGGCAAGAGCTCACTTGAGGAGCTGGCGAGCTGGCCCGTACGTGGCGCGCCAACAATCATACAGCCAGTGCGCGGGCAGTTGGCCGCGGATGTGCTGCTCCTGGGCGACTGGAACAATGCGCGGGATCTTGCGCGAGGCCGGCCGCTGGCCGACGCTCTGCACAAGGCGGGCAGGCGTGTCGCCTTCTTCCACTACCCCCGCTATTCGGAAGAGGTGCGCAACGTCCTCAATCACGATCTGCGCGACTATGTCTGGGCGAATGGAATGTCGTTCGTGACGGCGGGTGAGCGTGCCAGGTTCGGTTCGGTCATTGTCGTGACGCCCGACGTTTTCGAGCACGCGCTCGACCGCTTCCCCAGCATGGAACTCGATGATCTCACTCTTATCGGAGAGCCGTCGGAGGTATCGGATGCGGCCAGGGCCAATATCGTCGCTGCGTTCGGGCGCGATGGTCGCTGGGCCAGCGCTTCGGATGCAATCGCGGAACGTTAGCGCCGTTCCGCCTTGCCGCCCCCCAGCAGGCGGACCGCTTCCCGCAGTTCCACACCCCAGAGCCGCAGTTGCACGCCCACGGCCGTCAGTCTGTCGCCAAGCGGATAGGGAGCGCGCAGGAAGCGCCATGTGGGGATGATCGGCGAGCCCAGCGTACGCAGCAGGAACGCGGCACGCCGGCCCGGCGAGCCCGCTGCGATCTGGCCGCCCAGCACGCGCCGGCTCTTGGTGGCGATGGCGTCCCAGTCGGCGCGCGCGGGGTGCCCGACGCGCGCGTCGGACACGAAGCGCACGCTGGCACCCTGCGCCACCGCGCGGCGGCAGAATTCGGCGTCGCCACCGGACAAGCGCGTCGCGTCGAAACCTCCGGCGTCCCGGAACAGCGTGGCTGACACCGCGAGATTGGCGGTGGCGCCATAGCCGCGGCTCGCATAGCGCTCCTGCGGGATGCCCTTGAGCATGTCGTAGATTTCATAGGCGTTGCCCGGCGTACCAGCCGGGCGGACGTCGACGCCGCCAACGAGGATGGTTCGCGCAACGGCGCTCTCCGCGACCCGCGACAGGGCGGCGAGCCAGCCGGGCTCAGGCAGGCAGTCCGCATCGGTGAAGGCGAGCCAGTCGCCGGTCGCGAGCGCCGCTGCGGCGTTCCGCGCCGCGTAGGAGCCCGGCCGCTCGCAGGTGATGATCCTGACATTGTCGGGCAATGTGGCGGGCGGCGCGAAGTTGCGCGAGCCGTTGTCGCTGAGGATCACCTCGAAACTGTCGGGCGGTAGCGTCTGCGCCGCAAGGCAGGCCAGCAGCTCAGGCACGAGCTCCCATTGCTCGTAGACAGGCACGAGGACCGAGAGGTGCCGCTCCATCTACGACGCCTTGCGGCGTTCCCCGCGGCCGATGGCGAAATAGTCGAAGCCCTGCGTCTGCATGAAGGCCGGATCGTAGATATTGCGTCCGTCGAAGATCACCGGATGTTTGAGCTGCGACTTGATCGTCTCGAAATCGGCGGACTGGAACACTTTCCACTCGGTCGCGATGATCAGGGCGTCGGCGCCTTTGAGTGCCTCCTCGCGCGTCCCGACCAGATCGAGATCGCTTCGCACGCCATAGATGCGCGCGGTCTCATGCATCGCTTCGGGGTCGTAGGCGCGCACCTTGGCGCCGGCGTTCCACAGCGCCTCCATGATGACGCGCGAAGGCGCCTCGCGCATGTCGTCGGTGTTGGGCTTGAAGGCCAGGCCCCACAGCGCGAACGTCTTACCGTTGAGCTCGCCGCCGAAATACTGCGCGATCTTGTCGAACAGTACCTGTTTCTGCGCCGTGTTGCGTTCCTCCACCGCCGACAGCACCGTGGGCGTCACGCCGGCTTTCTCGGCCGTGCGGATCAATGCCTGCACGTCCTTGGGGAAGCACGAGCCGCCATAGCCGATGCCGGGATAGATGAAGCTGTAGCCGATGCGCGGGTCCGAGCCGATGCCCTTGCGTACCCACTCGATATCGGCGCCCAGCCGGTCGGCAATGCCGGCCATTTCGTTCATGAAGCTGATCTTGGTCGCGAGCATGGCGTTCGCCGCGTACTTGGTCAGCTCGGCGCTGCGCGCATCCATGACGATCATCTTCTCATGGTTGCGGTTGAACGGCGCGTAGAGCTGGCGCAGCAGCATCTCGGCGTCCTTGCTCGAGGTGCCCACGATGATGCGGTCGGGCCGCATGCAGTCGGCCACCGCCGAGCCTTCCTTGAGGAACTCCGGATTGGAGACGACCTCGAAGCCGATCTGTCGGCCTGCCTCGGCGAGCGTCCTGCCCACCACCTCCGCCACGAGGTCGGCGGTCCCCACCGGCACCGTCGATTTGTTGACGATCACCTGCGGCCGGTCCATGTGCTGGGCGATGGTCCGTGCCACCGCCGTCACATATTTGAGGTCGGCCGAGCCATCTTCGTCCGGCGGGGTGCCCACGGCGATGAACTGAATGGCGGCATGCAGCACACCCGCCCTGGCATCGGTGGTAAAGTGCAGGCGCCCTTCCCTGAGGTTGCGCTCGACCAGTCCATCGAGGTCCGGTTCGAAGATGGGAATGTTGCCCGCCTTCAGCCCTTCGATCTTTGCGGCGTTGATGTCGACGCAGAACACATCGTGGCCCACGTCGGCCAGAACGGCCGCCTGGACGAGGCCGACATACCCAATACCGAAGACCGTGACTCGCATCTATGTACCTTGCGGGGGCGTCATTTGCCGGCAAACGCTTAGTGTTGACAGGGATGATGCACAAGCCCCATCTGCCCGGGCCGGTCTGCCGCGGAGTTTGCTGACTTGAACATCTGGCTGGTGCGCGATCTCGAGCCGATCCCCACCGATCCGGGCGATCGTCGGCTGATGCGCGCCGGAATGCTCGCCGAGGCGCTGGCGCGGCGCGGCCACGCGACGACGTGGTTCACCTCGAGCTTCGACCACTACCAGAAGCGCCATCGGACGGATCGCGACAAGACGATTACCCCTGAGCCCAACCTGACCATCGAGGTCTTCCGCGGTCGCGGCTACCGCCGCAATGTGAGCCTGGGGCGGATCGCGCATAACAGCGGCTTTGCCGAGCGCTGGCGGCGGTTTGCCGAGGCCAGTGCCGTGCTGCCCGATGTGCTGGTTATCGATATCCCGACGACCGAGGCGGCAGATGCCGTCGTTCGCTTCGCCACGGCGCGGGGTATCCCCACGGTCCTGTCGATCCGCGATCTCTGGCCCGATTTCTTCGTCGACTACCTGCCGGCGCCGCTGCGGCCGCTGGCCCGGCCGTTCGTCGCGCCCCTCGACCGGCAGGCCCGCTACGCCGCCGGCCATGCGACGAGCCTGTTGGGCATCTCCGACGACTATCTGGACTGGGGCAGGGCCAAGGGGGGGCGCCCCGCCAACGAGCTGGACCGGGTTTTTCCGCTCGGCTACGCGGCCCGGCAGAGGCCCGACGCGGACGCCATCGCCGCCTTTCGCGACAAGCTCGGGCTCGGCGACAAGACGATCATCGGCTTTGTGGGCTCATGGGGCCGCACCTACGACCTTGGGCTGGTCCGTTCAGCGGCCGCAAGCCTCGCCCCGCGCGGCGACCTCGCCTTCGTCATCGCCGGCGACAAGGACACGCGGCCGACCCTGCGCGACGCCCTGGGCAGGCTGCCCAATGTCGTGCTGGCCGGCTGGCTCAGCGCCGACGAAATCGCGCTGCTCGCCAGCGCCAGCGCTATCGGGCTCCTCCCCTACCAGCCCAACGCGCCGCAGGGCCTGCCCAACAAGGTCTTCGAATACATGGCCTATGGTGCCTACCAATTGGCGACGCTCGAGGGCGAGATCGCGCGCTTTTACGCGGAGACCGGGGCAGGGCAGGCGGTTGGCCGCGACCTTGCCGCCGCCATCCCGGCCGCTCTGCCGCTCGCGCTCGACCCGCAGCGGCGCGCCGCGCGCATCGCCCGCTTCGAGCGTCACTACAGCGCCGACGCGGTCTATGGCGGGATGGTCGATCACATCGAACGCGTCGCCGGCATCGGCCGCCTCTAGAACCGGGCGGTGGGGGAGAACTCCTTCGCCGCAGTGGCGTTTTCGCTCTTTTCGGGGGCAATGCGACCCATTAGAACCCTCCGCCATGAGAATATTGGTCACCGGCGGCGCGGGGTTTATCGGCGCCAATTTTGTCACGCATCTGCTCTCGACCGCCGCCATCGAGCGCGTTGTTGTCGTCGACGCCCTGACTTACGCCGGAAACCTTGAGAATCTGGCCGCCGCGCATCGCGATCCGCGGTTCCGCTTCGTCAAGGGCTCCATTCTCGATCGCGGGCTCGTCGAGGACCTGCTCGCTGCCGAGGATATCGGCGTCGTCGCGCACTTTGCGGCCGAAAGCCATGTCGATCGCTCGATCCGGGGGCCTGAGGCGTTCATCGAGACCAATGTCACGGGTACGCTGCGCGTGCTCGAGGCGGCGCGCGCTCATCTCAATGCCCGGCCGGACAAAAAGGACAGTTTCCGCTTCCTGCATGTGTCCACCGATGAGGTGTTCGGCACGCTCGGTCCGACCGATCCGAAATTCTCCGAGGACACGCCCTATTCGCCCAACAGTCCCTACGCCGCGAGCAAGGCGGCGTCGGACCATCTGGTGCGCGCCTGGCACGAGACCTACGGCCTCAACACGCTGATCTCGAACTGCTCGAACAACTACGGGCCGCTACAGTTTCCCGAAAAGCTCATCCCGCTGATCATTCACAATGCGCTCGCCGGCAAGTCGCTGCCCATCTATGGCGACGGCCAGCAGATCCGTGACTGGCTCTATGTCGGCGATCACTGCTCGGCGCTGGCGACCATCATCGCGCGCGGCAAGCCCGGCGAGACCTATGCGGTGGGCGGCAATTCCGAGCGCGCCAATCTCGATGTCGTTGGCACCATCTGCGACCTGCTCGACCACCATCGGCCACGCAATTCCGGCTCCTACCGCGACCAGATTGCCTTCGTCGCCGATCGCCCGGGCCACGATCGCCGCTACGCCATCGATGCGAGCAAGCTCGAGCGCGAGCTCGGCTGGAAACCGGAACAGAATTTCAGTTCGGGCATCGAGGCCACCGTGCTGTGGTATCTCAACAATGGCGAGTGGGTGAACAACGTCACCTCCGGTACCTACCGCGACTGGGTCGCGGAGCAGTACGCGTGAAGCTGGTCCTGTTCGGCAGCGGCGGCCAGGTCGGCCGCGCCCTCGCGCCGCTTCTTGGCGAACTGGGCACTGTCGCTGCCTTCGACCACAAGACCGCCGATTTCGAGCAGCCCGCGACGCTGGCCGCCATCATCGACAGCGAGCGCCCCGACGTGGTGGTCAACGCGGCGGCCTACACGGCGGTCGACGCCGCCGAGGACGACAGCGCTCGCGCCCATCTCGTCAATGGCGAGGCTGTCCGCCATGTCGCCGACGCCGCGCAGCGGCACAACGCGCTCGTCGTCCACTACTCAACCGACTTCGTCTTCGACGGCCGCGCCGACCGGCCCTATCGCGAGACCGACGCGACCAATCCGCTCTCGGCCTATGGCGCGAGCAAGCTCGGGGGCGACGTAGCTCTCGCAGCGAGCGGCGCCGACCATTTGATCTTTCGCGTCACCTGGAACTACTCGCCCGACGGCAAGAACTTCCCGCTCGCCATCCTGCGCCTCGCCAAGGCGCGCGACACGCTCGACGTCGTCTCCGACGAGATCGGTGCCGCGACGTCCGCCGACCTTATCGCTCGCAGCACGGTCGAGGCGTTGCGCCAGACGCTGCCCGATCGCAGCAAGGGTGGACTCTACCATTTGACCGCGTCGGGCGCCGCGAGCCGTGACGAGCTGGCGCGCTTCATCGTGGCGGAAGCGCGCGCGGCGGGCGCCGAGCTGGCGCTGAGTCCCGACAGCATCCGGCCGATCCTGGCGCGCGACTACGCCGCCACCAAGGCCATCCGGCCGTCCAATTCGCGGCTCGACACCACCAGCTTCCAGTCGACATTCGGAATGACTTTGCCGTCCTGGCAGGACGGGATACGGGATTTGATCAACACACTCCGCGAGGGGGGACGTTTATGAGCCGCAAGGGTATTATTCTGGCAGGTGGTTCGGGCACGCGGCTGATGCCGGCGACGGCGCCGGTCAGCAAGCAATTGCTCCCCGTCTACGACAAGCCGATGATCTACTATCCGCTGTCGACGCTGATGGGGGCGGGTATCCGCGACATCCTCATCATCTCGACGCCGCGTGACCTGCCGATGTTCCGCGCCCTGTTCGCCGGGGCATCGGCCTGGGGCATCAACCTCAGCTACGCGGAACAGGCAAAGCCGGAGGGCATTGCCCAGGCGTTCCTCCTCGGCGCCGATTTCATCGGCAGCGACCCGTCGACGCTCATCCTGGGCGACAATTTGTTCTTCGGGCACAACCTGTCGCAGATGATGCTGAGCGCCGATGCGCGGCCGTCCGGCGCGACCGTGTTTGCGCATCACGTCACCGATCCCGAGCGCTATGGCGTTGCCAGCTTCGACGAGACCGGCAAGGTGCTGACGCTCGAGGAAAAGCCGAAGCAGCCCAAGTCGAGTTACGCTGTAACGGGACTCTACTACTATGACGACCAGGTCGTCGACATCGCCCGCGAGCTCAAGCCGTCGGCACGGGGCGAGCTCGAGATCACCGACCTCAACCGAGTCTATCTCGAGCGCGGCGACCTCGGCGTCGAAATCCTCGGCCGCGGCTTCGCCTGGCTCGATACCGGGACGCACGACTCCCTGCTCGACGCCGCGCAGTTCGTCGCCACCATCGAGAAGCGGCAGGGCTGGAAGATCGCCTGCCCCGAAGAGGTCGCCTGGCGCAATGGCTGGATCGACGACGACGCGCTGCTGGCGCTCGCCAAGCCGCTCAGCACCTCGGGCTACGGCGTCTATCTGCGCGAACTGGTGGAGCGTCGATGAACGCGACGCCTCTTGCCCTGCCCGAAGTCCTGCTGCTCGAGCCGCGCGTCTTCGGCGACGATCGCGGCTGGTTCTATGAGAGCTTCAATGCCCGTAGTTTCGCCGAACTCACCGGCCTCGACATCACCTTCGTCCAGGACAACCACTCGCGGTCGTCGCGCGGCGTGCTGCGTGGCCTCCACTATCAGTTGCCGCCCGCCGCGCAGGGCAAGCTGGTGCGCGCCGTCGCCGGCTCCATCTTCGATGTCGCCGTCGACATCCGCCGCTCCTCGCCCACGTTCGGCCGCTGGGTCGGCGAAATCCTCAGCGCCGAAAACAAGCGGCAGCTCTGGGTGCCGGCCGGCTTCGCGCATGGCTTCCTCGCCCTCGAGGACGGCACCGAGGTGCTCTACAAGGCCACCGATTTCTACAACAAGGCGGCCGAGGGCGCCGTGCGCTGGGACGACCCCGAGCTGGCCATCGCGTGGCCGGGCGGGCTGACGCCCTTGCTCGCGCCCAAGGACGCCGCCGCTCCGGCTCTCGCCGACGCACAGCTCTTTGCCTGACGCCGCCAAAGCTCCGTCCGCCCGCCACAACTCCGCCTTTCTCCCGTCAGCATCCGCGTGCTAGCGTTCGCGCACTGACGGTCGCTCGCACTGGGGAATTCCGATGAAACTGAAGCAGCTTGCCAGGCTTGGGGCCGTGGCACTGATCGTGGCCATGAGCGCTACTGGCGCGCTCTCGCAGGAGCAGCGCCGTTATACGACCGGCGCGTCCCCGACGCCTCCCGAACGCCTCGCCGAGCTGCCCGAGGCGCCCGTTTATCGCGACTTCCTCCCGCAGGCGGTCGACCTGTCGCGCTACATGCCCGCCGTCGGCGATCAGCTCAATCAGGGCTCGTGCGTCGGCTGGGCCACGGCCTATGCGGCGCGCGCCTACTACGCCTATCAGGTCGAGCATCGCGACATCGCCGATACGGCCAACATTCCTAGCCCCGCCTGGATCTTCAACATCATCCATCTGGGCACTGACTGTAACCAGGGCTCCTACGTCCCCGATGCGATGGACGTGCTGCGCACCGGTGCTCGCTCGCTCAAGGACTATCCCTACGACGACACGAAGTGTTCGATGCCGCTGCCGCCGCAGCGCGCCAGCGCCAAGGACTTCTCGATTGAAAGCTACGAGATGGTCTGGAACCAGGTTGATCCCAAGGCCAGCCTCGACCAGGTGAAGGGCGCGCTCGCCAAGGGGCATCCGGTGGTGGTCACCGCCGCACTCGACGCCGATTTCTTCAACCTCAATCCGCGCCAGTCGATCTGGCGCTCCAATCCCGACAAGCCCAATGAAGGCGGTCACGCCTTCACGCTGGTGGGCTATGACGACGCGACGCAGACCTTCAAATTCATCAACTCGTGGAACACCGGCTGGGGCGACAAGGGCTATGGCCGCATGACCTATGACACCTTCAAGGCGCGTGTCTGGGAAGGCCACATCATGCACATGGCCGGCGATCCCGAAATTCCGCTCGATGATGCCGATTTCGTCGCCGATGTGATCGATGCCACGCCGCCCCCGCCGCCGTTCAAGCCGCCGCTGATCGTCACGCCCAGCGGGGACGACGTCGCGATGCGCGATCTGGGCGACGACATCGATCTGGGCGCGCTCGCCTGCGGCAAGGTCGATATCGGCACCGACGAGTTCGGCAACTCCATTGCCACCGGCTTTGTCGGCAGCGAAGACGAGATGGCCCGTGTCCAGAACGCGCTGATGGACAAGGTCGACACCGTCGACGTCGCGCTCGCCCCATGGCCCGCCTGCGAAGTGCGGCTCACGCTCGATCCGGCGGTCAACGAATCCGACACGCCGCAGGTGGCGCTGCTGCCCGAATCCCCCGCCGTGGGCGATGCCCTCAATATCGGCATCGAGACCCCCGGCTTTCCGAGCTATCTCTACGCCGCCTACTTCGCGGCCGACGGCAATGTGCTCAATCTGAGCCAGCCGAGCTCGGCCGACCTGCGTCCCAAGGCCGGGCACACCATCGTGCGCTTCGGCGATGCGGAGGGCGGTCAGGTGTCGCTCACCGTCTCGCCGCCGGTCGGCGAGGAACTGCTGGTCGTCGTCTCCTCGGAGAAGCCGCTGTTCGCCGCGGCGCGTCCCGATACCGAGACCTATCGCGATTTCCTCTCGGCCTTGCGCACCGGCGTCCTCTCCGGCGACGCCGGCCGCGTCACCGCCAGCATCGTGCCGGTCACGACCACGGAGTAGTCGCGGCTCGCAGTCGACATCCTCCCCCGCGCGGCGGGGGAGGGGAACCGCGCCGGCCTCCTCAGTCCGGCTCGCTGATCCGCATCTCGACGATCCTGCCGCCGCGCACGGTCACGGTGAACCGGCCCGGCCCGGTGTAGTGGCTCGACGCCCAGTCGGCATCGAACACCGTCACACCGCCCGCGTCCGAGACCACTTTGCTCACCGTCAGCGTACCTTTGGTGCCGATCAGCTCGGTGTCGCTCCATTCCCGGATATGTGCCGGTCCTTTGAAGCTGCGGTTCCGGGCGGCAAGAATACGACAAGAGTCTCATGATTTCGCCGCGATTTTCCCGTCCTAGCTACATTGCGCGGCGGGGGAATCGGCCTCATGTTGCGCCCAGGGTCGTCCCACCAGAACTAAGGTTCTACTCGCCGCCGGAGGTTGCTTGATGCCGCACGATACCCCCCTGATCACAACGATCGTTGCGGGTCTTGTGCTGGCATTCATCTTCGGCGCCATTGCCAATCGCCTCCGCATGCCACCGCTGGTGGGCTATCTGCTCGCGGGCATCGCGGCAGGTCCGTTCACCCCCGGCATCGTTGCGGATGTCGATCTCGCGAGCCAGCTCGCCGAGCTCGGCGTGATCCTGCTGATGTTCGGTGTGGGTCTCCATTTTTCGCTCAAGGACCTGTTGAGCGTCCGCGCCATCGCCATCCCCGGCGCCGTGGTGCAGATCGCCGGTGCCACCATCATGGGCGCGGGCCTCGCCGCGCTCCTCGGCTGGTCGCTTGGTGCCGGCCTCATCTTCGGCCTGGCGCTCTCGGTCGCCTCCACCGTCGTGCTGCTCAAGGCGCTGCAGGACCGGCACATCGTCGAGAGTGAGCGCGGCCGCATTGCCGTCGGCTGGCTCATTGTCGAAGACATCGCGATGGTGCTCGCGCTCGTGCTCATCCCTGCGCTCGCGCCGCTTTTGGGCGGCAGCGAGGTCGAGCTCCATGATCCGTTCATCGATTTGTTCGAGCGTCTCACCGGCATCGCGCCCAATCTGTGGTGGATCCTCGGGCTCACCGTGGTCAAGCTCGCGGCCTTTGTCGGGTTCATGCTGGTGGTCGGCCGGCGGGTGATCCCATGGGGCCTCCACATGACGGCCCACACGGGCAGCCGCGAGCTGTTCCGCCTCGCCGTGCTCGCCATTGCTCTGGGCGTCGCTGCCGGCTCGTCCTATCTGTTCGGCGTCAGCCTCGCGCTGGGCGCGTTCTTTGCCGGCATGATCCTCAGCGAGTCCGAGCTTTCCAACCGCGCGGCGCAGGAAACACTGCCGCTGCGCGATGCCTTCGCGGTGCTGTTCTTCGTGTCGGTCGGCATGCTGTTCGACCCCTCGATCATCGTCGAGAGCCCGCTGCCCATCATCGGCACCGTGTTCATCATCCTTATCGGCAAGTCGGTGCTCGCCTTCCTCATCGGGGTGCTGTTCCGGCAGCCGGTCGGGACAGCACTGACCATCTCGGCAAGTCTCGCCCAGATCGGCGAGTTCTCGTTCATTCTCGCCGCGCTGGGCGTCGGCCTGGGCATCCTGCCGGTCGAAGGCCGCGACCTCATCCTCGCCGGCGCGCTCATCTCGATCATCCTCAATCCGGTGATCTTCTGGATCGCGGAAACCATCCGGCCCCGGCTCGAAGCAAAGGTCGCCGCGCGACACCCAACCATTGTCGTGCCCAACCGGGTCGAACCCGAACTCTCGGCCGCCGCTGCGCCGCCTCCGCCAGTGGCCGAGGAGCTCGACGAGCGCCTGCCCACCACCAAGACCGGCCACACGGTGCTCATCGGCTATGGCCGGGTCGGCTCGGTGGTCGCCGACGGCCTCAAGCGTCAGGGGGCCTCCTTCCTTCTCATCGAGGATTCCGAGAAGCGCATCGCGCTCGCCCACGCCGCCGGCATTGAAGTCATCGCCGGCAACGCCGCCACTTCGGAGACGCTGGCCCTTGCCAATATCGAGGGCGCCAGCACGCTCATCGTCGCCATCCCCAATGCCTTCGAGGCAGGGCAGGCTGTCGAGCAGTCGCGCAAGCACAATGCCGGCCTGGTCATCGTCGCCCGCGCCCATTCGGACGAGGAGGTGACGTATCTGCGTGACCTGGGCGCCAACGAAGTCATCATGGGCGAGCGCGAGATTGGCCTCGGCATGCTCGGCTGGACCAATGGCGAGAACGCCCATCAGGTCGAGACCGAGCGCACCCAGGCGAGCCTCGACGCCGTTGCCGCCGCGCTCAAGCTGCATGATTTGCCGCCGGCGCCCAAAGCCGTTCCGGCCGAGCCGGCGCTGCCGGTCGAGGAGCTCGAAGCCGCCATCGAGGCCGCACATCCCGAGCATGCGGCCGAGGGGCCTGCCGAGCCGCTAGCGCTCGTTCCCGCCTATGGCGAGACGCCCATCGAGGGCGAGGCGGAGGAGGAGCCTCCGGCGCTCGTTGTCGCCGGGGACATGGGCCGGGTCGAACCGGTCCTCGAGGCACCGGTGAGCTACTTCGAGCCGGAGCTGGAGGTCGAGGGGATTGAGGCGCCAGCGGCGCTCGCCACGCCGCCGCCTGCGGCTGAAGCGGCCGATGAGGCCGACTACATCGATATCGAGCCTGACGAGGTCATCGTCGCGCCCGAGCCCGAACCGGTGCCCGGGCCGCCGCGCGCGCCAAAGGCCGGTGCCCCGTCGTCCTCGCCGGGCGTGCCCTACAAGCCCGAAGTGGAACCGGCCGCGGAATAGTTGGCGCGGAGTGGCATTGTTTCCTCGCATCGGGCCGCGATTGCGCTATATCTCGGTCCAACAGATCGACGATCGATGATTTCGCAAAAGGCCAAATACGCGCTCCGGGCGCTGGTGGCGCTGTGCAAGGCGCCGCCCGAAAGCTCGCTGATGATCGCCGAGATCAGCAAGGCGCAGGCCATCCCCAAGAAGTTCCTCGAGCAGATCCTGCTCGAACTCAAGCGCGCCGGCATCGTCATGAGTCGCCGCGGGCGCCTCGGTGGCTACGTGCTCCTGCGCCCCGCCGACAGGCTCACCTTCGGCGAAGTGCTCCGCCTTATCGACGGCCCCATCGCTCCACTCCCCTGCCTCTCCAAGATCGCCTACCGCCGCTGTGCCGACTGCCAGGACGAAGCCACCTGCGAAATCCGCCACGTCTTCGCCCATGTCGTCAAAGCCCAGCGCGAGGTTCTCGACCACACGACATTCGCCGACGCGGTGGCGGCTGGCCGGGTGCCTGAGGCCGTGCTCTAGCGTCTGCTTCCCGCTCTAGGCCGTCTTCGCATCCCGATAGATCGCCCATACCGTGCCCGCGAGGATCAGCGCGAGGCCGATGCCCTTGGGCCCCAGCAGAGACGCGGCGACACACCGTGCCACAGCATGTCGGGCACCAGCGCGAACACCATCACCAGCGCATCCATCGCGGCAACTAGGGCAGGGTTCGCGGTGCGGTTGGAAGGCGGTAGGCAGCAGCGTGTTGGCCGGTAGGTTGAGCGTCGCCGCGACGACTACCCAGAACAGGAAGGCCAGCGCCACTTCCGGTGCCAGCCCGGTGAACGCCTCCGGCGTCAACGGCGCCTGCAGCACGATGCCGATCAGCGGCGCTGCGAGCAGGGCGACGATCGAGCCAAGATAGGTCACCTCCAGCGAGCTCAATGGTCGGCCCTCGACGCCACGGACGTCCTCGCGGTCGAACACGGTCGCCATGATGTTGCTGGCGGCGAAGGTCAGCGCCGCCAGTGCCGCGAACAGTGTAGCGCGGACGCCATCGGCGGTCGCGCGCGGATCCGCCTCGGGCGCGGCGCCCACCGCGTGGTAGAGATAGATTCCAGTCAGCAGCATCGCGACGGCGAGCGCGAAGGGCAGGTCCCACAGCCGCCCCTTGGTCAGCGGCATCCTGAGCGGCAGGGGCAGGCGTGCGATCATGTAGGACGCAGCGATGTGCAGCATGAAGATCGTATAGGTGTGGTTGAGGCTGGGGCTGGCGCTGAAGGCGAGGATCAGCAGCACCGTTGTCGTGGCGAACAGCACGCTGCGGATCAGGTAGGGGAGCACCGTCAGGTTGCGCAGCGACGGTGCCCGCTGGCGCAGCCAGACGAAGACGGCGCAGCAGGCGATGGTCATGATGACGAAGCGCGCCACATAGGTGGGAAACGCACCCATGATCGCCGCCGCCTCGAACAGGCCGAGTTCGGCGAAGGCCAGGTAGAGCGCGGCGAGAATGGCAGGTCGCACGCCGGGGTCGATCCGAACTGACATCGCGCTCACCAGTCGCATTCGTTGTGTCTCTGTCGGTCGACGAGATAGCCCAGCAAGCCTGACAGCCGGCGCAGGCTATCCTGCCCGCATCGACTATCTTGCGCGGCGTTCCGGCCCTTGGCGGCGTAGGCGGCACCGGCGGGCGTTCTTCACACCTGCTTGCCCAAGCCCCTTTGGAGCAAAGCGATTTCTGGCTTTGGCCCCATGCAGAAATGAACTGCACGGAAATTTGCTCGCGAATTTGTCGGGAGAGAAACCTTTTCTCTTTGGCCGAAGTTCTGCAAACTGCGCCTGTCTTGGCAATCCCGACTAACACGGTAGAGTTACGTCAGTTACCTTGGAGGTTCTGATGAAGACAACTGCAACAGTCCTGGCCGTCGGCGCGCTCGTCGCTTCGATCGGCCTTGCGGGAGTAGTAACCGCCCGCGCCGCCGACCAGACACTGCTCAATGTGAGCTACGATCCGACCCGCGAGCTCTACGAAGAGTTCAACGTCGCCTTTGCCAAGCACTGGAACGAGACCACCGGCAATACCGTGACGATCGAGCAGAGCCATGGCGGCTCGGGCAAGCAGGCCCAGGCGGTGATCGACGGGCTCCAGGCCGATGTCGTCACCCTCGCGCTCGAAGGCGACATCAACGCCATTGCCGAGAAGGCCGGTCTGTTCAACACCGACTGGCGCGGCGAGCTGGCCAACAATTCGACGCCCTACACTTCGACGATCGTCTTCCTCGTCCGCAAGGGCAATCCCAAGGCCATCAGCGACTGGGGCGACCTGATCAAGGACGGCGTCGAAGTCATCACGCCCAATCCCAAGACCTCGGGCGGCGCCCGCTGGAACTATCTTGCGGCATGGGCCTGGTCGAACCAGGCCAATGGCGGCGACGAGGCCAAGAACATCGAATTCATCAAGGCGCTGTATGGCCACGTCCCGGTGCTCGACACCGGCGCGCGCGGCTCCACCGTCACCTTCGCGCAGAAGGAACTGGGCGACGTGCTGCTGGCCTGGGAGAACGAAGCCTTCCTCGTGCTCGACGAGTTCGGCGCCGACAATTTCGACGTCGTCTATCCGCCCAGCTCCATCCTTGCCGAGCCACCGGTGACGGTTGTCGACAAGAATGCCGAAGCACATGGCACCACCGAGCTTGCCAAGGCGTATCTCGAGTATCTCTACTCGCCCGAGGGCCAGACGATCGCTGCCAAGAACCACTATCGTCCGTCCGATCCGGCGGCCGTCACCGACCCCGCGCTGCTCGAAGCCTTTCCAAAGATCGATCTGATCTCTATTGATGACCCGCTCTTTGGCGGCTGGGCCACCGCGCAGCCCAAGCACTTCGGGGATGGCGGCATCTTTGACCAGATCTACACCCCTCAAGGTTGAAGCGTCGGCCATGGTGGTCTCCCCCGCCCACCCCGCGAAAGCGGGGTGGACCTTTGTTAAGCCGTCAGTGGTGCCTGGCTTCGGCCTCACCTTTGGCTACACGCTGCTCTATCTGAGCCTGATCGTCCTCATTCCGATCATCGGGTTGTTTCTCAAGGCCGCGCAGGTGCCGCTCGAGGACATCGTGCGGATCGCCACGGCGCCGCGCACGCTCAATGCGCTGCGCGTGAGCTTCGGCGCCTCGTTCATCGCCGCGCTCGTCAACATCGTGTTCGGCCTCATCGTTGCCTGGGTGCTGGTGCGCTACAAATTCCCGGGCCGCCGCCTCATGGATGCTGTTGTCGACCTGCCCTTCGCACTGCCCACCGCTGTCGCCGGCATCGCGCTTTCGACGCTCTACGCGCCCAAGGGCTGGATCGGCTGGCTGGTCAGCGCCAACGGACCGCTGCACCTGGGCTGGAAGATCGCCTACACGCCGACCGGCATCGTCATCGCGCTCATCTTCATCGGACTGCCCTTCGTCGTGCGCACCGTGCAGCCGGTGCTCGAGGAGTTCGAGGCCGAGCTCGAGGAAGCGGCCGCAACGCTCGGCGCCAATCGGTGGCAGACCATCTCCATGGTCATCCTGCCGCGCCTCATGCCCGCCATTCTCACCGGCTTCTCGCTCGCCTTCGCCCGTGCAGTCGGCGAATACGGTTCGGTGATCTTCATTGCGGGCAACCTGCCCAATGTGTCGGAGATCGCGCCGGTCCTCATCGTCATCAAGCTCGAGGAGTTCGACCAGGCGGGTGCGGCGGTCATTGCCGGCATCATGCTGGTCATCGCCTTCGTCATGCTCTTCGTCATCAACCTGATTCAGGCGTGGGCCCGCAGGAGGTTCGGCGATGTATGAGCAGGACGATCTCGTCTATGACAGCCGCCGGCCGATCCTGCCGTCCGATCACACACGGCCGACCACAGAACGCGACTGGATCAAGCGTACGCTGATCGGCATCGCCATCGTGTTCATGCTGGCGGTCATCGTGCTGCCGCTGGTGCTGGTCTTCGTCGAGGCCTTCCGCAAGGGCGCCGGCGAGTATTTCTCGACCTTCGGCGATCCGCAGTCGCAGGCCGCCATCCGCCTGACGCTGCTCGTCGCGGCCATCGCCGTGCCGCTCAATCTCGTCTTCGGCGTCGCTGCTGCCTGGTGCGTCGCCAAGTTCGAGTTTCCCGGCAAAGCCTTCCTCACCACGCTGATCGATCTGCCCTTCTCGGTGTCGCCGGTCGTCTCGGGCATGGTCTATGTGCTGCTGTTCGGCGCGCAGGGCTTCCTCCATCCCTGGATCAAGGGCACCAATATCGAGATCATCTTCGCCGTGCCCGGCATCGTGCTGGCGACGATCTTCGTCACCTTCCCCTTCATCGCCCGCGAGCTGATCCCGCTGATGCAGGATCAGGGCAATGGCGACGAGGAAGCCGCCTTGTCGCTGGGCGCCAATGGCTGGCAGGTGTTCTGGCGTGTCACGCTCCCCAACATCAAATGGGGCCTGCTCTATGGCGTGCTGCTGTGCAATGCGCGCGCCATGGGCGAGTTCGGTGCCGTCAGCGTCGTCTCGGGCCACATCCGGGGCAAGACCACCACCATGCCGCTCGATATCGAAATCCTCTATAACGAGTACAATTTCGCCGCGGCCTTCGCCGTCGCGTCGCTGCTGGCGCTTCTCGCGCTGGTGACGCTTATCGTCAAAACCATCCTCGAGTTCCGCTATGGCGACGAACTCGCGGGCACGAGAAAACACTAGGGGCAGCAGTCGTTGGACATCCGTGTACAAAACGTCCTCAAGCAGTTCTCGCGCTATCCGGCGCTGAACGACGTTTCACTCGACATCCGCTCGGGTGAGCTGATCGCGCTGCTGGGCCCATCGGGCTCAGGCAAGACCACACTGCTGCGCCTCATTGCCGGGCTCGAGACGCCGACGACGGGCCGCATCTTCTTTGGCGACGACGACGCCTCGTCCAAGACCGTGCAGCAGCGCAATGTCGGCTTCGTGTTCCAGGCCTATGCGCTGTTCCGCAACATGACGGTGCTCGAGAACATCTCGTTTGGCCTGAAGGTGCGGCCGCGCGCCACGCGTCCGCCCCGCGCCGAAATCCGCAAGCGCGCCATGGAACTGCTCGACCTCGTGCAGCTCTCGGGCCTGCACGACCGCTTTCCGCAGCAGCTCTCGGGCGGCCAGCGGCAGCGTGTGGCGCTCGCCCGTGCTCTCGCCATCGAGCCGCGCGTGCTGCTGCTCGACGAGCCGTTCGGCGCGCTCGATGCGCAGGTGCGCAAGGAGCTGCGCAAATGGCTGCGCGAGATCCACGACAAGACCGGCCATACAACGGTGTTCGTCACGCACGACCAGGAGGAGGCGCTCGAGCTTGCCGACCGCCTCGTGGTGATGAGCCAGGGCAAGATCGAGCAGGTCGGCACGCCCGACGAGGTCTACGACCGGCCAGACAATCCGTTCGTCTTCAACTTCATCGGCGAGTCCTCGAACCTGCCGGTCGAGATCGACAATGGCGAAGTCTGGGTCGGCGGCCGCGCCGTCGGGCTCGGCGCCGGCGATACGCCCAAGGGGGCGGCGCAATTGTTCTTCCGGCCGCACGATGTGGAGCTGGTCAATGAAGGCGCCGCGCTTGCCGGCGTCGTCGCCGCGTCGCGCCGCGTCGGCGGCACGCGGCGTGTCGAGCTCGAGATCGGCGGCGACGCCCAGCGCATCGAGATCGACCTGCCGTTCGACCACCCGGCCGGCGACAAGACACGAATAGCGTTCCGTCCCAAGCGCTGGCGGCTGTTTTCTACGGTGCGCTGACCGTCGGGCGGCGCGCCTTGGTCGTCACCAGCCAGATGCCGGCGCTGACCAGCAGGAGCGCCGCGAGGTTCTTCCATTCGAGCACGCTCTCGCCCAGCACCAGCGCGGCGAGGATCACGCCGAACACCGGGATCTCGAAGTTGAACACGGCGACCGAGCCCACGGGGTTGTGTTTGAGCAGCAGGCTCCACAGCGCAAACGCCACCGCCGATACCGCGGCGAGATAGACCACGAGCGCTCCGGCCCCGACGCTGAACTGCGCGAAGTGTCCGCCGCCGAACCAACCCATCGCCGTCAGCACAGATCCGCCCAGCAGCAATTGCCAGCCGGTCATCACTGTCGCGTCCATGTCCTGGCTCAGCCGGCGGCCATAGATGGCGGCGAGGGAGCCCGAGAAGGTCGAGACCAGCAGCAGTCCCTCGCCCATCCACGAGAAATGGAAGTCGAACGCGCCGCCTGCCGCGAGGTTCACCGCCACCACGCCGGCAAAGCCGATAAGGCAGCCGAGCGCCTTGCGGCCGTCGAGCTTGTCGTCGGTGTAGATGAGATGCGCCAGCAGCACCGAGAAGAACACCAGCGTCGAGGACAGGATCGAGGTCTTCACCGCCGTCGTGTGCGCCAGTCCGATATAGTAGCAGACATATTGCGCCGTGGTCTGGCCCAGCCCGAGCAGCGTCACCTCGCCGAGCCGCCGCGGCGTCATCGCGATGGTCCGCCGCATCAGCAGCGAATAGCCCAGCAGCATCAGCCCCGCGAGACAGAACCGCATCCCCGCGAACAGCAGCAGCGAGGGCGTATCGCCCGGCGCAATGCCGATCAGCCCATAACCGAACTTCACGGCCGGCACCGCGCTGCCCCAGAGCAGGCAGCACAGCGTCGCGATCAGGATCAGCGCGCGCCGGTCGGCAAAGATCGAGGTCTGGGCCACTTCAGCCGAACACCACCGTGCGCTTGCCGTTGAGCATCACGCGCGACTCGAGGTGGAGCTTCACTGCCCGCGCCAGCACGCGGCTCTCGATGTCGCGGCCGGCGGCCACCAGATCGTCGGCGCTCATGGCGTGGTTCACCCGCGCCGTCTCCTGCTCGATGATCGGCCCCTCGTCGAGGTCGGGGGTCACGTAATGCGCCGTGGCGCCGATAATCTTGACCCCGCGCTCATGCGCCTGGTGATAGGGCTTGGCGCCCTTGAAGCTGGGCAGGAACGAGTGGTGGATGTTGATGATCTGCCCATAGAGCCGCGTCGCGAACTGGTCGCCCAGCACCTGCATGTAACGCGCCAGCACCACCAGTTCGGCGCCCGTTTCCTTGACCAGCCGCAGCACGTCAGCCTCCTGTTCGGGCTTGTCCGACTTGTCGCGCTTGACCGGCAGGTAATGGTAGGGGATGCCCTCATAGTCTGCCGTCGCGCGCGAATCCTCGTGGTTGGAAACGATTGCGGCGACCTCCGCATCGAGCCAGCCGACGCGGATCTGGTAGAGCAGATGCAGCATGGTGTGGTCGAACTTTGAAACCATCACCACGATCTTCTTCTTGCGGCCCTGGTCGACCAGCGCCGTGCGCATGCCGAAGCGCTCGGTCACCGGCCGCAGCGCGCGCTCCAGCGCATCGCGATCGACGCCGTCGGGCGCGGTGAAGGCGAGGCGCATGAAGAAGGTGCCGGTTTCCCGGTCCCAGAACTGGTTGCTCTCGGAAATGTTGGCGTTGAGCGCGGCGAGCTCGGTGGTCACCGCGGCAACGATGCCGGGGCGGTCGGCGCAGCTCAGCGTCAGGACGAAATCGGCGGACATTTATGGCTCCGGAGATGGGGCGCTTGTATCGCGGGGGAGGGGGATCGGGTCAAGCGCACCCGGCAGTCGGCCTCAGGCCTTAGGCGCGCCGTCCGAGCTGGCGTCCGGCGAACCGGACGGGGCGACGGGGGGTGTCCCGTCGCCGGTGGTACCCGGCGGGGACCCCGGCGAATTCTGCGGATAGCGTAGAAAGAGGTTCCACACGCAGTAGGCGAGACCCACCGCCGTGATGGTGATCCACAGCGGATCTCTGCTGAACAGCGCCTCATAGCCGAACCAGACGGCGACCACGGCGGTCACCACCACGCGCCGCCACAGCGGGCGAAAGAAGTCGGCGTCTTTCTGGTTCAGGGCCATGGCGGCCATACCTAAAGCCCGGGGAAGGGCCGCGCAAGCCGCGCGGCCCCTGTTGGTTACGCAGCGGCGAGCCTTTCGCCGCGGGGCGCCTCGGCGAGGTAGATCAGGAGCGAGGCCCCTATGATCAGCGCCGAACCGATCCAGAACCAGATCGTGGGCGTCTGGCTGAGGAAGATGAAGCCGATCACCGCAGTCAGCGGTACCTTGAGGTCGCCGAAGGGCTGCAGATATGTCGCATCCGCGAGCTTGTAGGCGAAGGCCAGCAGGTACTGCGCCGCCGCCGTCAGCACGCCGAGCAGCACCAGCAGCCAGACGCCGATGCCCTCGGGAAGCTGGAACGGGAAGCCGGTCGCGACCCCCGCCGGCAGCAGTCCGGGCACCTGCGAGAGCAGGGTTGCGACGAGCAGGATCAGCAGATGGTTGGGCGTGATCAGCACCAGCAGCGAGACAGTCAGCGTTTCGGGCGACTCGCCGCGCTTGGTCAGGTACTTGGTCAACACGTCCGTCGTCGCCCACAGTGCGGCCGCGGCAATCGGCACCAGCACCAGGATGGTGAAGCCGTCCGTGCCGATCCCCGACACCATCAGCGCGCCGGCAAAGCCGAGGAGGGCGGCGAACAGCCGGACCGGTGAGGCGCGTTCGCCCAGGAACAGCGTCGAGCCCAGCACGATGAACAGCGGTCCCGTCGCCAGCAGCGCCACCACCTGCCACACCGGCATGCCCGAGGCGAAAGCGTAGACGAACACATGCACGCCCAGTGCCGAAACGAAGGCGCGGATCTCGTGCACGACGGGATGGCTGGTCCTGAGATTGCCCACGCCGATGCGGGCGATCAGGGGCAGGGCGATGATGGTCGCCACCAGATACTGCCAGAACGTCATGCCGGTGGAGGGCATGCCGATCGGCCATGCCAGGTAGCTTTGCAGCACATTGGTCCCCGCAAAGGCGAGGCTCGCCGTGAGCATCAGCAGCGCCCCCGAAGTGGGGCGGGAGGTCGTCGAGGAAATCTGGTTCATGTCGTTCCTTTCCGTCACCAGTTTCCTCAGGGTGTACGGACGGGACGCGACCGGCGTGTCGACGGGCCATAGCCCATACGCGCCGGTTTCAAACCCGTTCTCTTTCATCCGGACTGTGACCGTCGGCTCGGGAATCGCACCCAAATCTGCTGACCTCTCCCAGCGGGAGAGCGCTCGCGGGCTAGGCGTTGCCGCCATTACCGCCGGTGGGGAGTTTCACCCCGCCCTGAGAACAATGCCGGTTCATCGTGAACCGACGATGTAATAGATACGCCGGACGCGGCCAGCGATCAACCCGGCTTCGCGCGACGGTCCGGTCGCTGCGGGTTGATAATACAGAATAATCCTGCCGGACCTCTTGTATTATCGCTAATATCGCGCGACCACAGGTTCGGTGGTGAGGACAGTGGAGGCCGGTCATGGGCGCGTTTCAGACGCTGGGGCACATCAATTTCAAGACGCGCGACCTCGCGCGGTCGATCGCTTTTTACAAGCGGCTCGGCTTCGAGCCCTTCCTCGAACTGACCCAGGAAGACGGTCGCCCCTGGATTGTCTATCTGCGCTTCGACGACATGCTCTATCTCGAGCTCACCGGCGGCGGCCCCCCCGCGGAGGAGGCACCCGGCCCCGAGGTCACGGGCTTCAACCATCTGTGCATAACGGTCGACGACATCGAGGCGGCAGCCAGAGAGCTCGCTAGCCTCGGCATCTCCCTGATGCACCCCCTGAGCCCCGGCAAGGGTCTCGACAGCAATCGTGGCGCCTGGGTCGCCGATCCCGATGGCAACCGCATCGAACTCATGCAGATGTCCCCCGACTGCGCCCAATACGAAGCCATCAAGGCCTTCAAGGCCGGCAAGGGCATGACCAGCCTCATCCGTCCATTGAAGTGACGTTCTAGGAGCCATCGCGCCAATTCTCACGTCGGCGGCGCCCGACGCGCGCTCCAACCCGCGGCGCGTTTGCCTGGCGGAGGGCCGGCCCGGGACCTCACGGCCACCGGCGTTTGTGCGGAATAGCGTTCTAGTTGATCTCGATGCCGTTCTTGCTGAACATTTCGAGCATCGTCTGCGCGTCAAAGCACTTGAACTTGGCGTTCTCGATGGCGTTGCTGCCCACCGCGGCGTTCATGACATTCTCGACCACCGCACAGGCCTCCTTGCTGTCGTACTGGCCGATCGGCGTCAGCGTCGCTTCACCGGTCAGCGCGTAGAGAATGAAGAAGATGGCAGTCGTCGACATTGCAGAATCCCCCTTGGTTCAGGGCGGTAGCCTAGCAGCACTCGCTCACTGAGCGGAAGCCTGCGGCAGCTCGGGCCGCAGCAGCCGCTCCGCCAGCAGGCGGAAGGCGGGGCCCAGCTCCGCTACCGACTGAGCGCGGCGGCCGATGCCGTAGCTGGCTGCAAAGAACAGCTGCGCCATCATCCGCGCCCGCATCACCCCGGCAGCAGCCAGTTCGGCCTCGACCAGCGCGACAAGCTCCGTCTCCAGCGCCGCGAACTGGCTCGCCCAGCCGCGATCGTGTTCTTCGTAGAGTTCGTCGGCGTGCGGCGAACTCTCGAGCAGCCGCCAGACCGCCTTGTGCTTGAACGTCATTGCCGCCGCGATGCGCTGCACGGCGTCGCCCTCGCTGGCAAGCGCCCCCCTGAACTCTGCCCGCCAGGCGCCAGTCAGCCGCTCGAGCAGCGCCGCGAACACCGCGTTCTTGTCGGGGAAGTAGGCGTAGAGCGTGGGCTTGGCGACGCCGGCCCGCCGGGCGATCGCCTCCATGCTGGTGCCGCGCAGGCCGTGCTTGAGCACCAGCGCCTGAGCCGCGTCCAGCATTGCATCCCTGCGCGCTTCCGCCGCCATCGAATCCTCATTGAACGGAATGAACGAGTATCATATGTTCCGTTCAGTTGCTACGGAGGACTGCATGGCCGACCGCGTTCTGCTCACCGGAATCTCAGGCTTTCTGAGCGGCCATGTCGCCCTCGAATTGCTGAGGGCGGGATATCAGGTGCGGGGCAGCGTCCGCGACCTCGGCAAGGCCGACAAGGTCTGCGCCACGCTGGCGCGGGCGGGCGCCGATGTGAGTCGCCTCGACTTCGTCGCGCTCGACCTCATGTCCGACGCCGGCTGGGACGATGCGATGGTCGATGTCCGCTACCTCCAACACACCGCCTCGCCCTTCGTCACCCGCGAGCCGAAAGACCGCAACGACCTGATCCGCCCTGCGGTGGAGGGGACGCGCCGCGCCATCTCGGCGGCGCTCCGCGCCGGGGTCGAGCGGATCGTCGTCACCTCCTCGATGGCTGCTGTCATGTATGGTCACGACAAATCCCGCTCCGCCCCCTTTACCGCCGCCGACTGGACCAGCCTCGAGGGCCGCGACGTCTCGGGCTATGTCGAATCCAAGACCCGCGCCGAGCGCGCCGCCTGGGAACTGGTCGACGCCGCCGGCCGGCACGCCGACCTCGCAACCATCAATCCGGGCGCTATTTTCGGGCCGCTGCTCGACGAGGACCCTGGTACGTCGGTGGGCCTGCTCAAGCGGATGTTCGACGGCAGCCTGCCCGCCGCGGCGCGCATTGCCTTCATCGTCGTCGACGTGCGCGACGTCGCCGCCGCGCACGTCGCGGCTATGACCTCTGAGGCCGCGCGCGGCCGGCGTTTCCCCATGGGCAACGGCACCTATACGCTCATGGAGCTCGCCGGCATCCTGCGGCAGGCCATGCCGGAGCGGTCGGGCAAGATGCCGCGCTTCGAGGTGCCCGACTGGATCGTGCGGCTCGTCGCCAATGTCGATGCCGACATTCGCGGCAATCTGGGCGAACTGGGCGTGGTCAAGCGCGCCAGCGCCGACGACGTGAAGCGTCTCCTGGGCCGCGACCTGATTTCGGCCGAAGACGCCACTATCGCCTCGGCGCGCAGCCTCGTCGCCCAGGGTCTCGCCTGAGCCAAAAAAGGGGCTAGGCGCGGCGGGTGCGATTGGTTATGTAGCAACCCGCCGGCGGACGGGGCTGTAGCTCAGTTGGGAGAGCGTATCGTTCGCAATGATAAGGTCAGCGGTTCGATCCCGCTCAGCTCCACCAGCCGGCACTAACTGCTTTGATGGTCCACCTGCCGGCTCAGGGACCAAATGCGTCCAGTCCTAGGATGTTGCTAGCGGCTCAACCGACATTGCCCGTCGCAGCAAATGACGGACGAGTCGGCGATGAGGCTGGTCTACGGCGAAGGCAGAACCGACCGTAAGGTCTCTGCGTCAATCGGCACTTTCCGGTATGAGCATCTGTCAACACGCAGCCGCGAGGTCGACGGCACCCCTGTGATCTCCACGTGATCGTCGCCGGGCATGAGGATGGCTGGGAACGTTGCCGTATCCTCGAGCGGGCTGACCGAGAGGGTGTTCCAGATTAGGTACGGAGAAGCTGGAAGCGCTACGATCGTCATAGGACGAACGGGCCATGGTGCCGATCGTTCGCGATGGGTTTCCAGGTGGACGTCTAGCATTGTGACGTCCGAGCTTCTCGCAAAGAACAGCATATCGCCCGCGTATCCATGCTGCACTGCGCAGGGAACGAACTCGCTCATGCGGAGTGCCTCCCCACGACGGCGCCAGATGACTTGCGTAGTGCCTATCGACGACGGCGCGAAGTTGACCACTAGATTGCGGTAGAAGGCCCAGTTTTGAGTCACGCCCCACGAGGTCCAAATTGCGTTCGAAACCGGGTTGGTAGTCACCACGATGTCGACGTTTCTCGCTGCTTCCGCAAAGGCGTTTCTCCGCTCAGGCCCTAGCGCATGAATGTACGCGTCGACGTCTGCGACTGGAGGCGGCTTCGCGATGGCGTTGACGGCGTTGAAGTATGAGGAGAGGACAGTCGTGCCAGCGTCAACTTCCTTGCGGATGCCACGGGCTTGGTCGATGTCGAGCTTCTCCCATGGAACAACGTAGGTTCCTAACTCGCGGACGAATACTTGGCTATTCCGCTGCGCGGCGGCATCGAGAGTCATCCTCCGTCCGCCCTCTCCGATGCCGATCGCGATCGGCACGATCACGACGGCAAGGATGGCCAATTGCAATGTTGCGGAACTAGGTCGCGCTCTGCGGACAAAGTGCCCGACGAATGCTAGAACTAAGAACGGAGAGATGAAGGTTGCCGCCATGAAGTAGTGCGCGCTTGGCGTGCCGCCGACCGATGGGAGGAGGCCGCCTCCAAAGGCTGCCGCGGCCAGAAATAGCATCGGCGCCAAGGCCTCGTGCTTTCGAGCCATGATCGCGAGGACTATGAGTGCTGGGGGATAGAGGTACACGAATGGCCGCGTTTCCTCCGTGAGCATGGAAGGCAAACGCAACGCGTCAGCAGGCGTGAGTATTTTGAAGGCTTCGCTGTACGGAGCGAAGTACCAATACTGGTCGGCGGCGACATCGCGATTGAAGGCTACGACTTCAAGGGGGTGGCCCATGGTCACAAGGGTGAGCAGAACTATGTAGAGGAAGATGCCTCCAACCATGCCGAGCGCGGCCCACCAGAAGTTGGAACGCCGGGCATGGACTACTAGGAGACACCCGTGCCAGGCGAGAAAGGTCGGAATCGCGAAATCGTTGCTCCACATGAGGGCGATGCCGCTCAGCGCCGAAGCGAGCAAGAGGCGCCAGCCATTCTGACGTAGCGTCAGGGTGAACAGCGGCAGCATGAGCGCGGGGATGGCCGCGCGCCAGGGCAGCAGGCTGTTTCCGGGGCTGGAGGCAACGAGCGCGGCCTCCCAATAGTACCGGCTCAGCAGGAGTGCCGCCCCAATGACCAAGGCTGAGGGTAGCATCGAGCGCATACCGAGTGCGCGCAATGCGGCCCAAGCCGAGGCTGAAATCAGTGCCCCGAATCCTAGAGCCGCAGCCATGCCAGCGGCAAAGTTGGACGCAAAAAGCGTCCCGCCACTCAGCACGAACGGTTGGAATAGTGCCAGGATTGGCCCAACGCCGAGGTAGCTGAAGAAGTCTCGGCCGAGTGCCTCACCGGAGGCCAGCCGCGAAAGCGCTGAGTAGGTTTGGTACAACCCGTCCAGATGAGCGGTCGTGCCGAAGCGCGCCGTGACAGTAGTTGTTGCGATGACGAACGCCACTGCAACGATGCCGATCAGGAGCGGCAACGAGCCGCCTGAAAGAAGGCCGGCAGAGTTCTTGTTCGTAAAATTCGCCGGCATCAACAATTAGCAGCATAGTTCATCTGAGCAATGACTAAGGGATGGCCGGTCTCCGGGCAACTGCGTTGGGCGGTATTCACCTGGTCCTTGAGTCTCAACTTGCCACAAAGGTGCAGCCGACCGATGGACCGTCGGCACGTTGCGGGGGGGCGCGGCATAGCAGGGGACGCCGCCAATCCAACCGAAGCGCACGGCCGGTACCTCCCGCGCCTTCCCATCGCCCCACAGTTGGGGTGGGCTCAGCTCCACCAGCCGGCACTAATCTCCATCGCGCAGCGGCATGGCCGCAGGCCGTGGCACGACCTCCCCCTCGAAAGCACATTGCGCGCCGAGTTGCCGCATGTCGTCCTCGCGGTCGGCGATCCAGCCCTGGATGCGGGGCGGGAAGAAGTTCGTGTTCGGGCGCGCCGCAAAGGCGAAGGTCGGGTGGATGTCCGCCGGTGCCGACACGGTGGCGCGGCCAAGGCCTGCCTCCATCCGCCAGTATCGCGGCACGCGGTTGAGGTAGAGGCCGTAGATCACCGCCTCGCGCTCGCGGGCAGTGAGCGCCGCGGCGCCGATGATCTCGAGCTCGGTCGTCATGTTGGTGCGGTAGCTCGCGACGACGTCCTCGGGCGACATGCCCTTCCAGCCGTCGGTCAGCCCTCCCGGCCTGTCGTCCCAGCGGTGGTAGAGCTTGCGCGGCACCGCGACAAACCCGCCGGCGGCCGCCATTTCGAGTAAGTAGGGCTCGTTGGCCCACAAGCCGCCCACCGCGTTCTGCTGCATGCGCAGGGACGCGCCCACGACGTCCCGCCGCGTCAGCCCGCGCAGCGGTGAACCGCGGTCGGGGGTGACAAAGAACGTCATCAGGCGGTGGGCCGCCGGTCCGTCGAAATCGAGCGCTTTCGAGGTGTGGGTGCTGCCCCCGAAATGGTCCATGTCGCAATAGGCGAGGGCAGCCTGCGGGTGCCGGCGGATCGCGGCCAGCAGCACGGCGGCGTAGTGGGGCTCGATCAGGTCGTCGTGGAAGTAGAAGAAGAAGTACTCGGTATCGACCCGCGACAGCAGGTAGTTGGCGTTCCCGGCCCAGCCCAGATGCTCGCGCTGGTGCACCACCTCGATGCGCCGGTCGGTGCGGGCAAGCGCTTCGCAGATCTCCGCGGTCCGGTCGCTCGAGCGGTCGATCGAAATCAGAATGCGGATGTTGCGGTGCGTCTGGGCTGTGGCACAGGCCACCGCCTTGGCAACGAACGCTTCGGACTCATAGGCCGACAGGCAGATCGTCACGTCCGGTCGCCGCGGGCGCCACAGGCGGGTGAGACGCTCAGCGATCGAGGTCACTGCCCGCCGCCTTGTGCGATCCGGCTGGCGCAAACCTCGGCGAACAGCGGCGCCATTGTCAGTTTGCCCGGATCGATCGAGTGATAGCCCCCTTGGGAGTGCACGCCGATATCGTAGCGATTGTGCAGCTCGCTGCGCGGATCGTCGATATCGGTGTTGCCCCAGGCCACGATCGGGCCGCCCTTGATCCACAGCCCGTCGAGTTCGGCGCCGCGGATCGGCGCCAGGGCGCGCACGATCGCGGCGAGGCCATCGACGGTTCCCGCCACCATCGAGCGACCAGCGGCGCCTTCGGGGCTCGCCGGCCAGTAGGGCGGTTGCATTTCGCTCGACATCTCGGTGACGCAGCTGGGGTACCAGGTGAGGTAGGTCGTCGCGTCGGGGTAGCTCACCACCTCGCCGAACGGTCCAGAGACGATCGTGGCACTGGGCGGGCGCGGCAGGCCGGCGGGCCATTTGAAGCCGACGCCGTATTTGAGGCGGTAGAGCCACGGACGTCCGGCGCCGATCCCGGCGGTCGCGTCGATGGCGAGCCGGCTCTCCCACAGGGCGTTGACGATGGCGGCAAACGGCTCCCGTCGTGTCCGGCCCTCGGCCACCGTGGTGACGCTGCCATCGTCCGCGGCGGTCACCTCGTGGCCCAGCCTGATCTTGATCCTGGGGTGCGTGGCGATGACGGCGCCCAGCCGCCGCGCCAGATCCACCGGATCGATGGCGACCTCCGGCGTATCGAACACGGCGGCGACATGCCCGGGATCGAACGCCGCATCGAGTTCCGCGTCGGACCACCGGCGCACCGGGGCAGCGACATCGCGGCCGAAATAGGCGTGGGGTCGCGCTGCGGACGCGGCCCGCAGCAGATCGTGCGTGGCGGCAAAATATGCGCCGACTTCCGCGACCGAATGCTGGCTGTCGCGGTGGACGACATAGGCGGCGGGGAACGATGTCGGCAGGCGCGCCGCCTCAATGCCGAGATAGCGTTCGAGGAACGGCGCGAAGGCCAGGGCCCCGCGCATCATGGTCCTCGCCGTGGCGAGAGAGGGATCGGCCGCGTACATCCAGCCCAGATGGATCTTGCCCTCATTGGCAATCGCGGTCCGGCTCAGGACGGCGCCGGCGCGCTCGAACAGCACGACGTCGATGCCGCGTTCGGCCAATGCCAGTGCAGTGCAGCAGCCCTGGAGGCCCGCACCGAGAACCGCGACCGTCATCGAGGCAACCCTTTTCTCCTCTGGGGACGCTGCGCGGGCGGTCAGCCCGGCTGGCCGCCGATGGTGGCGACAGCTTCCGAGCCCGCCGCGATGCCCGCCTTGAGGCAGGCTTCGAGGGGCTGGCCCTTAAGCTCGGAGGACAGGAAGGCCGCGGCGAAGGCATCGCCGGCGCCGGTGGTGTCGATCACGTCGCTGAGCGGCGCCGGCATCGACAGCGCGACGCCCTTGCGTCCGCCCACCGCCGCTCCCGCCACGCCACGCTTGAGCACGACGCGATCGTAGAAACGCCCGAGCGTCTGCATCTGGAGATTGATGTCGACCGAGCCGGTCAGCTCCAGTGCTTCGTCGAGATTGGCGAAGATGGTGCCCGTCCCCTGCGTCCATTTGAGGAAGCTCTCGGGTCCCACTTCGCGCAGGAACCCCACAGAGGCCGGGTCGACCGCCGTCGCGATCTTGCGCTCGCGGGCTTCCCTGAGCAGGGCGCTCACGGCGGCGCGCGGGCCCTCGGTGAACAGGCAATAGCCCGACACGACCAGCAGTTTCACCCCGTCGAGCAGGCTCGTGGGCAGGTCGGCGGCGGACAGGTTGAGGTTGGCGCCACGGTCGGTGAGGAAGCTCCGCTCGCCGTCGCTGTCGACGATCGAGATCAGGACGCCCGAGGGCAGTTCGGTGTCGGCGGCGAGCCGGGCATCGACATTGCGGCTGGCGAAATACGCGGCGGTCTTGTCGAGGTCGGCCGCGGCGACGCGCGACACGAAGGTCACGTCCATGCCCAGCCGGCCCAGCCAGACCGCGTGGTTGGCGGCCGAGCCGCCGGGCTTGGAGCGGATGATGGCGCGGCGGTCGGAACCGCGCACCATCGGGCCCTCCGGCATCACGATGATGTCGGTGATGGTGTCGCCGACGACGAGGACCTTGGGCTCAGTCATCGACCTGCCTCGCGGCAAGGGCGACGGCGATCCGGGCAGCCACCGCGGCGTTGTTCTTGACCAGCGCGATGTTGGACACGAGGCTCTTGCCCTCGGTCAGCTCGAAGATGCGCTTGAGCAGGTAGGGTGTCGTCCCCTTGCCCTGGATGCCGGCGGCTTCGGCGTCGGCGAGCGCCCGCTCGATCATTGCGCCGATGAAGGCCGGGTCCATTGCATCCGCCTCGGGGATCGGATTGCCGATCAGCACGCCGCCCATGCCGACCGAGAACTGCGTCTCGAGCAGTTCGGCGACCGCCTCGGGCGTGTCGAGCCGGTGGTCGGCGCGCAGGCCGCTCGAGCGCGTCCAGAAGGCGGGAAAGTCGTCCGTGCCGTAACCGATCACCGGCACGCCCTTGGTCTCGAGCACTTCGAGCGTCTTGGGCAGGTCGAGGATCGCCTTGGCGCCGGCGCAGACGACGGCCACGGGCGTCCGGCTCAGTTCATCGAGGTCGGCGGAAATGTCGAAGCTCAGCTCGGCGCCGCGATGCACGCCGCCAATGCCGCCGGTGGCAAAGAGCTGGATGCCGGCCATCTCTGCCGCCTGCATCGTCGTCGCCACGGTCGTGCCGGCCGTCGCCTGCGCCGTCAGCAGCGCCGCAACGTCCCGGCGCGAGGCCTTGGCGGCGGCCATACCGGTCTCGGCCAGCTGCTCGAGATCGGGCGCAGTGAGGCCGACACGGATGCGCCCTCCCATCAGTGCGATCGTTGCCGGAACGGCTCCCGCCGCCCGCACGATGGCTTCCACCTCGCCCGCCATCTGCAGGTTCTGCGGATAGGGCATGCCGTGGGTGATGATTGTCGATTCGAGGGCGACGACGGCGCGGCCTTGGGCGAGCGCGTCGGCGACTTCGGGGCTGATCGAAAGAACGGATCGGATGGGCACTTATACCTGCACGCAACCGCGGCTCCGTGGCCGCCTTCCCCTTAGAGAGCCCGGCCCGGCGAGCGTCAAGGGGCCGCGGCGATCGTCGCGCCTCAAACTCTTGTCCCAATGGGGTTTTGGCACTAGGGTCCGCCCATTCGCAACGCACGCTTCCGGGGATACTCCGCTGCGCACCATGGTCTTTGGTCCGGACCGTCCGCCGGACCCCGACGCGCTCCTCAGCGCTCAGATCGCTGCCAACAAGTTTCCCGGCGAATCCTCTCGCCGCTTGGCCGAGACGGCCACGTACCCCGATCCAATTCAAGCCGCCGCCGGATGACACCCGTGGCGGTTCAGCTTTTCAACGATCCCCGCCGCCAGAGCGGGTACGCCCCCGATGACAGGAGACGCATCATGAAAAAGACTCTCGCCCTTTCACTGGGCGCGCTGCTGCTCAGCAGCACCGCGGTGCTGGCCCAGGAGGAACCGGTCCTCAACGTCTACAACTGGTCCGACTATATTGCCGAGGACACGATCCCCAAGTTCGAGGCCGAGACGGGCATCAAGGTCAATTACGACGTGTTCGACAGCAACGAGCTGGTCGAGGCCAAGCTGCTGGCCGGCAGCTCGGGCTACGACGTGGTGGTGCCCTCGGGCTTCTTCCTCGAGCGCCAGGTCGCGGCCGGTCTGTTCCTGCCGCTCGACAAGTCCAAGCTCCCCAACCTCGCCAACATGGATCCCGACGTGATGGCGGCCACCGCCGCGCATGACCCCGAGAACAAGTTCGCGGTCGACTACATGTGGGGCACCACGGCGATCGGCTACAATGCCGGCAAGGTGGCGGAGCGCCTCGGCGGCCAGGCGGTCGACACCTGGGATGTCGTGTTCAAGCCCGAACTCGTCGCCAAGCTCGCCGATTGCGGCGTGACGCTGCTCGATGCGCCGGCCGAAGTCATGGCCACCGCGCTCAACTATCTCGGTCTCGATCCCAATTCGGAGAGCCCGGACGACCTCAAGAAGGCGGAAGACCTGCTGATGTCGATCCGCCCGCATGTGCGCTATTTCAATTCGAGCCAGTACATCGATGATCTGGGCAACGGCGAGGTCTGCCTGTCGGTGGGCTATTCGGGCGACGTCTTCATCGCGCAGGCGGCGGCCGCAGAGGCCAATGCCGGCGTCGAAGTGGGCTATGCCATCCCCAAGGAAGGCGCGCTCAAATGGTTCGACCTGTTCGCTATTCCGGCCGATGCGCCGCATCCGGACAACGCGCATAAGTTCATCGACTTCATGATGCGTCCTGATATCGCCGCGGCGAACACCAACTATGTGTACTACGCCTCGGGCAACAAGGCGGCGCTTGAGTTCATCGACGACGAGGTCAAGAACGACCCCGCCATCTACCCGACGCCCGAAGTGTCGGCCAAGCTGTTCAACCTCAAGGCTCACACGCCCGACTACGATGAGCTCTTGACCGAGACCTGGCAGCGGATCAAAGCCGGCTCGTAACACTACGACGGACGGGGCTTCGGCCCCGTCCCCATCCCGGGGGTTTCTCGACCATGGCCAAGAAGCCGCAGCTCGTCGCCGATACGCGCCCCTGGCGCGATCCCGCGGCGAAGCCATTTGTGCGCATCCGCAACGTCACCAAGAAGTTCGGCGACATCGCCGCCGTCGCCGATGTATCGCTCAACATCTACAAGGGCGAGCTGTTCTGCCTGCTGGGCGGTTCGGGCTCGGGCAAGTCGACGCTGCTGCGCATGCTTGCCGGCTTCGAGACGCCGACCTCGGGCACCATCGAGATCGATGGCCAGGACATGTCCAAGGTCGCGCCCTACAACCGGCCTGTGAACATGATGTTCCAGTCCTACGCGCTGTTCCCGCATATGAGCGTGGCGCAGAACATCGCCTACGGGCTCAAGCGCGATGGCCTGCCGCGCGCCGAGATCGAAGCGCGTGTCACCGAGCTCCTGCTGCTCGTCAAGCTGACCGGCTACGAGAACCGCAAGCCCAACCAGCTTTCGGGCGGCCAGCGCCAGCGCGTCGCCCTGGCGCGCGCGCTCGCCAAGCGCCCCAAGCTCCTGCTGCTCGATGAGCCGCTGGGGGCGCTCGACAAGAAGCTGCGCGAGGAGACGCAGTTCGAGCTGGTCAAGATCCAGGAGACGCTTGGCGTCACCTTCATCGTGGTCACCCACGATCAGGAAGAGGCCATGAGTCTTGCGACCCGCATCGGAGTGATGAACCAGGGCGAGATCGCCATGGTGGGCGAGCCGACCGAAATCTACGAGTTCCCCAACTCCCGTTTCGTCGCCAACTTCATCGGCTCGGCCAATATGGTCGAGGGCGTCGTCACCGAGGACGAGCCCGACCATGTGCGCATCCAGTCCAAGGAACTGGGCACCGACATCTATGTGAGCCACGGCGTCGACTGCTCGCCCGAGCAGATCCTGTGGTGGGCTATCCGCCCCGAAAAGATCAACCTCAGCCGCGAGAAGCCGGCCCCGCAGGCGGGCGTCCCGTCCGAGACCAACATGGTCAAGGGCTATGTCGAAGACATCGCCTATCTGGGCGACATGACCGTCTACCAGGTCAAGCTCGACAATGGCCGCTACATCCGCGTCACCAAGACCAACGCCCTGCGCGGCGACCCCGAAGCCATCTCGTGGGACGAGACGGTGTGGGCGAGCTGGGCCGGCACCTCCGGATCGGTCCTCGTGTCATGACAACGGTTCCTGCCGACACCTCCAGCCGCCCGTGGGACTTCGTCCAGCGCGGGCTCGCCGCGGTCGGTATCTCTGGCCGCGGGCTGGTGATCGCCGCGCCGGCGCTGTGGATGACGCTGTTCTTCCTCGTGCCGCTGGCGGTGGTGTTCGGCATTTCACTGTCGGTCAAGCAGTTCGGCCAACCGCCCTATTCGGACCTGCTGACCACCGAAAGCGGCACCGTCCAGCTCACGCTGCATCTGTCGAACTACCTCAAGCTCATCGAAGGCTCGATCGTCGATGGCGGCTTCTGGTTCAATCTCGCCTTCAATCTCATCGTTGCGGCGCTGGCGCTGGTTATCGCCCGCGGCCTGTCTCGTTCGGTCGAGCCGCTGGCTCTGTTTGCCATCTACGCCGTGGCGGTCGTGGCCGGTGCGCTGTTCCTCGTCACGCTCTACACCGCCGACCTCAATGTCTATCTTACGGCCTTCCTGAGCTCGATCCGCATCGCGGCGATTTCGACCGTCATCGCCATCCTGATCGGCTATCCGATGGCCTATGCCATCGCGCTGGCGCCCGATCGCTGGCGCAATATCCTGCTGATGTTGGTGATCCTGCCGTTCTGGACGTCGTTCCTGCTGCGCGTCTATGCGCTCTCGAGCTTCCTGCGCGGAGAGGGGGTCATCAACAACTTCCTCGGCGTCTTCGGCGTGCCGCCGCTGGTGATGATGCAGACCGATTTCGCTGTCTATGTCGGCATCGTCTATTCCTACCTGCCGTTCTTCATCCTGCCGCTCTACACCAACCTAGTGAAGCTCGATCCCGCGCTGCTCGAGGCGTCGGCCGACCTTGGAGCGCGGCCCTATCGCACGTTCCTGTCGATCACCCTGCCGCTGTCGATGCCCGGCGTCGTTGCCGGTGCCATGCTCGTGTTCATTCCCGCCATCGGCGAGTTCGTGATCCCCTCGCTGCTGGGTGGTCCGGGCACGCAGATGATCGGCCGCATCCTGTGGGACGAATTCTTCGGCAAGACCAACTGGCCGCGCGCTGCCGCGCTCGCCATCACCATGCTGATCATCGTCGTGATCCCGATCATGCTGATGCAGCGCGCTCAGAACGCCGTGGTGGAGGGTCGCTGATGCGCCGCTCGCTCACAGTTCCCATCGTCGCCACGCTGGGCTTCCTGTTCCTCTACGCGCCGATCATCGCGCTCGTCATCTTCTCGTTTAACGCCAACCGGCTGGTCACGGTGTGGTCGGGCTTCTCGGTCGCGAGCTACTCGAGCCTGTGGAGCGATCCGCAATTGCTGCCGGCCGCCTGGCTCAGCCTCCAGATCGCAGCGATCGCGGCAACCATCGCGCTGGTGCTTGGTACGCTGTGCGCTTATGCGCTGGTCCGCTTCCGCCGCTTCCGCGGCAAGACCGTGCTGCAGGCGACGGTGTCGGCGCCGCTGGTTATGCCCGACGTCATCACCGGCCTCGCCCTGCTCCTGATGTTTGTTGCCATGCAGTCGCTCATCGGCTGGCCGTCGGGGCGCGGCGTGCTCACCATCGTCATCGCGCACGCGACCTTCTGCACGGCCTATGTCACAGTGGTGGTGCAGAGCCGCCTCACCGACCTCGATCTCAGCCTCGAAGAGGCAGCCATGGACCTCGGCGCCACGCCGGTGCGCGTGTTCTTCGATGTCACGCTGCCCATCATCGCGCCGGCGCTCGTCTCGGGCTGGCTATTGGCCTTCACGCTCTCGCTCGACGACCTCGTGATCGCGAGCTTCGTGTCCGGTCCGGGATCCTCGACCCTGCCGATGGTGATCTATTCCAAGGTCCGCCTTGGCGTCGCGCCCGAAGTCAACGCACTCGCCACCATCATCATCGGGTTCGTCGCCGCCGGCGTGTTCATCGCGACCTTGCTGCAGCTTCGCCGTAAGCCGGCGAAGGCCTGACGCTCAGCGCATGCGGTTGTAGGCGTCCAGCGCCGCGATCTTGTAGGCCTCGGCCAGCGTTGGATAGTTGAGGCATTCTCGACGAAATAGTCGAACGTGCCGCCAAGGTTGAGGACCGCCTGGCCGATATGGATGAGTTCGGTGGCGCCCTCGCCGATGATGTGGGCGCCCAGCAGCCGGCGGCTCTCGAGCACGAAGATCAGCTTCATCATCCCGCCCTCGATGCCGCAGGTTTCGAGTGCGAGATCGGCAGTGGCGCCGACGCGGCCGGCGGCGTAGAGCAGCATTTCAGTGCGGAAGTCTTGGACGGGATGGTGCCGGTGTGCACCGATACGCCGCCGACCCGCAGGCGGTTCTCGACCACCACGACGGACTTGCCGATCTTGGCAGCCTGGATCGCGGCGCGGCGCCCTGCGGGACCCGAACCGATGACGACGAGATCGTGGTTCTTCACTGGCCAGTCCACAACCCGAGGGCGAACGCTACTTCAACTTGCGATGCGCTGCGAAGCTCCCGAGCGCCGGCCGCTAGTACTTCTCGGGGATGTAGAGCTCCGGCGGCACCGGGTGGCGCACATAGTTGGGGCTGTGCACGCGATCGGGCAGCTCGATCTCGGGCTTGGGTACGTCGCCATAAGGGATGAGCGAAAGGAAGTGGTCGATCATGTTGAGCCGGGCGCGCTTCTTGTCCACGGCATGCACCACATGCCACGGGGGCTTCGGCCGTGTGGGTGCGCGCCAGCATCTCCTCCTTGGCCCTGGTGTAGTCTTCCCAATGGACGCGGCTCTCCATGTCCATGGGCGAGAGCTTCCACTGCTTGAGCGGATCGTTGATCCGCATCTTGAAGCGGAACTCCTGCTCCTCGTCGGTGATCGAGAACCAGTATTTGACCACCATGATCCCGGACCGGACGAGCATGCCCTCGAAGGCGGGCACCGAGCGGAAGAACTCCTCGACCTCGTCGGGAGAGGCAAAGCCCATCACGCGCTCGACGCCGGCGCGGTTGTACCAGGAGCGGTCGAACAGCACGATCTCGCCCGCCGTGGGCAAATGCGTCACGTAGCGCTGGAAGTACCATTGGTGCTTCTCGCGCTCGGTGGGCGCGGGCAGGGCGACCACCCGCACCACGCGCGGATTGAGCCGCTGCACCACGCGCTTGATGGCGCCTCTCTTGCCGGCGGAATCGCGGCCCTCGAACAGCACCACGACCTTGAGCCGCTTGTGGACCACCCAGTCCTGCAGCCGCACCAGTTCGTGCTGCAGGCGGAACAGTTCGCGGAAATAGGTCTGGCGGTCGACGCCGGCGCCGCTCCTGCCGGGCTGCGCCAGCTCCTCGGCGACCAGCTCGTCGAGCCGCTCTTCCTCGAACTGGATCTCGAGCTCTTCGTCGAAGCTGTCGGCGAGTTCGGCCTTTATCCTCTCGAGCAGCAGCTCCTGCGCGTCGCTGGTCGGCTTGTCGGTCATGGCATCCCCGGAGTTTGCCGGGAGCAGAACGCAGGTTTGGACGAAGCTATTGTGACATCTTGCAACTGACTGATCGGTCAGTTATTGCTTGCTGACCAATGGGTCAGTTAGAGGCGGGCGCATGGCGGACGAGGAGAGAGGACCCAAGTTCAGGCGGCGCGCGGAGGCCCGGCCCGACGAGGTGCTGGACGCCGCGCTCGACCTGTTCATCGAACGCGGCTTCGCCAGCACCCGGGTCGAAGACATCGCGGCGCGGGCGGGGCTCAGCAAGGGCGCCGTCTACCTCTACTTCCCCAGCAAGGAGGCCGTGCTCGAGGGACTGGTGCGGCGCGCCGTGGTGCCGATCGCGACGAGTGCGCTGAGTTTCATCGAGGGCTATGTCGGCGACCCGCGGACGCCGATCACCTTCGCCATGAAGGCCGTCGCGGCCAAGCTCGCCGATCCCAAGATGCTCGCCATTCCCAAGCTGATGATGCGCGAGATGATCAATTTCCCCGACTTCGCGCAGATGTACCGGCGCGAAGTGCTCGACCACGTCATTCCCGTCATCATCGGGCTGATCCGCACCGGCATCGCCGAGGGCCATCTGCGCTCCGTCGATCCCGAGCTGACGGTGCGCAGCATCGTCGGGCCGATCGTCATGCATGTCCTGATGGACGAGGTGTTCGGCTTCCGGCCCGAAGGCGGGCTGTCGATCGACCGGCTGGTCGACAACCATCTGACGATCCTGTTCGACGGGCTGAGCGCGCCCCAGAGCAACAAGCGCTTCATGGCGACGTGAGGAGGCCGCGATGGATCAGGTTTTTGCCTGGCTGATGGGACTGCTCTCGTTCATTCCCGGGCTCGGCCACGACGCTCCCCCGAGCTGGAACGGCTATGCCGAGCTCGACTACGTCTATGCCGCCGCCCCCGCGGGCGGCACCATCGAGACCATCGCCGTCACCGAAGGCGACACGGTCGCCAAGGGCGATGTGCTGTTCACGCTCGACGCGTCGATCCAGCAGGCGCAGTACGAGGCGGCGGTCGCGCGCGCCAACGCTGCTCGGGCGCAGGTCGCGGCGGCGGAAGCCACGCTCGCCAATCTCCGGACGGGCGCCCGGCCCGAAGAACTGCAGGTGACGCAGGCGACGCTGGCGCAGGCGGAGGCGAACCTCGCGCTCGCCCAGCAGACCTTCAGCCGGACGCAGGATCTGTTCGCCGGGGGCAACGTCCCGAGGTCTCAGCTCGATCAGGCGCAGGCCGGCCTCGATGCGGCCAATGCCAGCGTCCTGCAGCTCAAGGCGCAGCTCGCCGTTGCCCAGCTCCCCGCCCGCAACGATCAGATCGCAGCCGCTTCCGCCACTGTTGCGGCGGCCGAGAGCACGGCGGCGGCGGCCAGCGCCGATGCCGCCAATGCCCAGGCGGCGCTCGACAATCGCACCATCGCCGCGCCCGAAGCAGGGCGGATCGAGCGGCTCTATTATTCCGACGGCGAGGTCGCGGGGGCCGGCGCGCCTGTCGTCTCGATCGCCGGCGAAGGGGCGCTCAGGATCAAGTTCTATATCAACGAGGCGGACCGGCCGGCCTTCCATCTGGGCGACGTGATCGGGGTGACCTGCGACGGCTGCGCTAAGGGACTCACGGCGAGGGTCGATCACTTCGCCTCCGACCCACAGTTCACGCCGCCTATCATCTACTCGCGCGACGAACGCAGCCGGCTGGTGTTCCTGACCGAGGCCGTGATGACCGAACAGACCGGAATTCTCCCTGGCCAACCGGTGAGCATCGGGCGGATCGAGTGAGCGACGATCCGGTCATCGATGTGAGAGGTCTCACCAAGCGCTTCGGCGAGCGCACAGTGGTCGATCACTTCGACATCCGCGTCCCCAGGGGCGCCATCTACGGCTTCCTCGGGCCCAACGGCTCGGGCAAGACCACGACCATCCGCATGCTGTGCGGCCTGCTGACGCCGGACGAGGGCGAGGGCACATGCCTCGGCCTTGATGTGCGGCGCGAGGCGGCGCGCATCAAGGAAGAAGTCGGCTACATGACGCAGAAGTTCTCGTATTACGAGGATCTCACGATCCGCGAGAACCTCGACTTCGTGGCCCGCATGTACCGGCTCGACCGGCGGCGGCAGCGGGTCGACCAGGCGCTCGCCGAGCTCGGCCTCGCCGACCGTTCGCGCCAGCTCGCCGGCTCGCTCTCGGGCGGCTGGAAGCAAAGGCTGGCGCTGGCCGCGTGTCTGCTGCACGAACCCAAGCTCCTGCTGCTCGATGAGCCGACGGCCGGCGTCGATCCCAAGGCACGCCGCGACTTCTGGGACGAGATCCGCCGCCTCAGTGCGCGCGGCGTCACGGTGCTGGTCTCGACGCACTACATGGACGAGGCCGTACAGTGCGACTTCATCACCTACATCGCCTATGGCAAGAAGCTGATCGACGGGCGGTCGAGCGAGATCCCGGCCCTTGTCGGCCTGACCACCTGGCGGGTCGAGGGGCCTGATCTCGCCGGGCTCGAGACGCGCCTCAAGGCCGAGCCGGGAGTGGAACAGGTGGCGCGGTTTGGCGCCGTGCTGCATGTATCGGGGACGGACGCGGGCAAGCTCGAAGCGGTCGCAGCACGCTACGGCGAGGGCTATCGCTGGAGCCTGCAGGTCGCGGGGCTCGAGGAGGCGTTCATCTACCTGATGGCTGGCGCCCGCGACAATTTCGCGGCGGACACGCCACCGGAGATCGCCGCATGAGCTTCTCCCTCAGGCGCTTTGGAGCGGTGCTCTACAAGGAGTTCATCCAGATGCGGCGCGACCGCATCACCTTCGGCATGATGATCGGCCTGCCGCTCATCCAGCTCTTCCTGTTCGGCTTCGCCATCAACGCCGATCCGCGCCATCTGCCCACGCTGGTCGAGATGGGCGACAACGGGCCGCTGACCCGCGCCGTCATCGCTGGTATGCAGCAATCGGGATATTTCGATTTCCGCGGGCAGGTTTCGGGTGTGGCCGCCGGCGAGGACGCCCTGCGGCGCGGCGAGGCGAACTTCGTGGTGGTGATCCCGCCCGACTTCGAGCGCGATGTGGTGCGTGGCCGGGCGCCCGAAATCCTGATCGCCGCTGACGCGTCCGATCCGTCAGCCGTTGGCGGGGCGGCATCGGCGCTCAGCGGCATCGTCACCGTTGCGATCCGTGAGACGCTCACGGGCCCGCTCGCCGGCGGCAGCGCGCCGCCGCCATTTTCCGTCGTTCTCCATCGCCAGTACAATCCCGAGGGCAAGACCTCGACCAACATCGTGCCGGGGCTGCTGGCCATCATCCTGTCGATGACGATGGTGATGATCACCGCTGTCGCCATCGTCAAGGAAAGCGAACGCGGCACCATGGAGATGCTGATCGCCACGCCGGTGCGCCCGTTCGAGGTGATGCTGGGCAAGATCCTGCCCTATGTGTTCGTGGGCTATGTGCAGACCATCGTGTTCATCCTCGCGGCCCGCGCCGTGTTCAACGTGCCGTTCGATGGCAGCTGGTGGGCGTTCTTCATCGGCTTCAATCTGTTCATCGTGGTCAATCTGGCACTCGGCTTCCTGATCTCGACGGCAGCGCGCAACCAGATGCAGGCGATGCAGCTGAGCTTCTTCACCATCCTGCCCTCGATCCTGCTCTCGGGCTTCATGTTCCCGTTCGCCGGCATGCCCGGCTGGGCGCAGTTCATCGGGCAGGCGGTGCCGGCGACGCATTTCCTGCGCGTCATCCGTATGGTGATGCTCAAGGGCGGCGATGTCGCCGACGTCGCCGCTGAGTGCGGCGCCCTGGTGCTCATCCTTGTGGTGATCTCGGCGGCCGCCATGCACCGCTACCGGCAGACGCTGGATTGACGCGTCAGAACCTGCCGGAGAGTGTCGCGGTCAGCGCACTGGCCGAGCCGCCGCTGCCCAGGCTGCCCGTGTAGTCGAGACCGAGGCTGACCTGGCCCATGTCGAGCGCGGTGCCTGCCGAGATGGCGAGAGTGTCAGCCGGCAATGGCGCGCCCGCCACAGTGAAGGCGCTCGTGCCGGCCGCTCTGTTGGTGGTCGACGCGCCGCCGAAGGCGTGGCGCCAGGCGGCCGATGTGCGTAGCGTCAGCGTCATGTCGTCGGCAAGGGCGATCTCGTGCTCGAGGCGGACCCCCAGCGTTGCGACCAGCGCGCTGGCCACCGAGGGATCGACAGTCAGCGCACCGGCACCGGTGCCGCCCTCGGTGTAGCCCGAGGTCGTCGCCATGAGGCCCGCGAGCCCGCCGAACGGCGTGATGGTCGTGCCGTTCATGTCGATGCGGTAGCCGAGCTCGCCGAAGGCCTGCGCGGTCGCACTCGCATAGCTCGCGGTGAAGGTGTCGCTGACCCCGGGGAAGATCACGCGCCGCGTCGCATCGATGTCGCGGCCGGTGATCGCGCCGCCAAAGCTAGCATAGAACGCATCCCACTGCGCCCCGCCATAGGCGCCCAGGGTGATCTCGCTGCTGCGCGCATCCATGTCGCGCGAGGCGATATCGTAGCGCGACTGCCCATAGCCCAGCAGCACACCCAGCCAGCCATCGCCCATTGCGCTGTCGGCGCCGAGCAGAAGGCCGCCCGTCGCATGGTCGACCGCAGGGCCGTTGCCGTCGCCAGGCAGGTGCGAGACCCCGCCATAGGGCGTCGACCACACGCCGCGTGTCCCGCGCCGGTCGAGCGCGGCGTCGCGCACGAAGCGGCCATCGTCGAGCGCGGCGGCAGTGACGCTCGCATAGCCGTCGCCTGAGATGGCATCGAGCGCGCCCGGCGTCTGTGCGCCCGAAAGAACGAGCAGCTGGCCGAAATAGGGAGCTCCCTTGCCGCCGGCGTCGAGCGCCGCGGCGGTCGCGGTCTGGTTCGGTGTCTTGGCGAAATCGCCCAGAGTAAACGAATTGCGCCAAAGGGTCAGGTACACGTTGTTGGCGTCGTAGGTCAGCGCGCCGTCGAAGAAGGCGGAGGTCACGTTGACGGCGTCGTCGAAGGTGCCGGCCACGCCGCCGGCGGCGCTGAGGATCGTGTACTGGGTCACGGCACCGTAGGTGCCGGGCTCCATGGCCACCGAGACGGTGGCCGTGGTGCTGAGCGTGGCGGTGCCGCCGGCGGCGACCTTGTCGCTGCCGCCGGTTGCGTTGACTTCGACGTCGTAATTCGAGCCCGCGTCCATCACCACATTGCCGGCGACGATGAGCGTGCCGATCGAATTGCCGGGCGCCACCGAGCCGCCGCTGGCCGTCAGGCTCCCGATGGTGCCGGTGCCCTTGAGGATGCCGCTGCCGGTCAATTGCAGGTCGAGGCCGGGCAGGGCGGTGTTGACCCGCACGATGCCGTCCTCGGCACGGAGCGAGCCGGTGAAGGTCGAGCCGGTGAAGCTCCAGTCGGAACTGCCGGTCTTGACCAGGCTGTCGAAGCCGGTGAACTGCGTGCCGATCCGATCGAGGTCGAACATCTCCGTGCCCGCGCCGCCGAAGCGCAGCACATCGCCCGTGGCCGAGGCGGCCGACACGTTGCCCTTGATGTCGAAGCCGGGCAGCAGCGTCAGTTGGCCCGGACCGCTGGCAAAGACGATGGCGTCGGTGCCCGTGGCGTCGATGCTGCCGGCAATCTCCATCGTCGCGCCGAGGGCATCGATCAGGACGCCGATGCCGCTCACGCTGGTGACCTCGATGCCGGCACCGCTGCCGATGCTCAGGGCGACCGTGTCGCCGACGGCGTTGATGGCCTGTTCGCTGCGGATCGTGCCGCCCGTTATCCCAATGCGGACGTCGGCGCCGCCTGCGACGATGCCGAGTTCGGAGGTGATGTCGGCGGCCGAGTCGATGCGCGTGATGCCCGCGGCGCCCGAGCCGAGCCCCAGCACCGCGGGGGCGCCCGTGTGGCTGACGATCGTGCCCGCCAGGTCGATGCCGATATTGCCCGGTCCGTCGAGGAAGGCGTAGACCGCGCCGACGAAAGCGTCGATGCCGCCGGTCGCCGTGATGCCGATATTGCCGGTCCCCTCTTTGTAGACGAAGACGCCGCCGCCGTTCGCCGAGGTGATCGAGCCGGTCTGCTCGATCGTGACGTCGGCGTCGCTGATGTGGCTCACAAAGATGCCGGCGCCGTCGTCGGCGGTGATGTCGCCGCTCGAGGTGATGGAGACCGCCGTCTGCACGCAGTCGCACACATCCACCAGGATGCCGGCATATTCCGCGTCGATATCGGCGCCGTTGACGATTTCGATGTCGCCGCCCGAGAGGGGCGCGCCCGAAGCCGAGCGCTCGACATAGATGCCTGCGGGCCCGCCGCTCAGGGGCGGGCCGAGGCCGCCGCGGGCCGAGATCGTCGTGCCGGCGGCCGTCGCGATCGAAACGGCGCCGTGTTCGCCTGCATGGACGATGGCGATGCCGGAATCCTCAGACGCCACGTCGCCCTTGGTTTCGACCTCCACATCGCCGCTCGAGCCGGGATCGTAGAAGACGACGATGCCGGGTCCCGTGCTGTCGATCGGGCCGTTCGCCAGGATCTTGGTGGTCCCCTCGCCCAGGCGCGCAACGAGGATACCCGCGTCGAACGTCGTGATCGCGCCGGCCGCGATATCGACAAGTCCGTCGCCATCGTGGGTGACCTGGACGCCGGCGGAGTTCGAGGTGATGGCGTGGGCGATGTAGAGCAGGACGTCGCCATCCGACAGTTCGTCGACCGCGATGCCTATGTCGGCCGAAGTGATCGACGCGCCGGCCGAGCCGTCATAGCAGACGAGGTCGAACTCGCCGTAGAAGGTGATGGCCGCGGCAACCGGATTAGTGCTGTTGATCGCCTCGCCATTGATGACGGAGGCCGAGTCGCCCGTCGAGGGAAGGTCGGTTTCAAATACCAGGCCGGTCGAGCCGGTATCGACGATGTAGGCCTGGTCGCCCGTGACATTGGGATCGCCGCTTGCCGTCAGCGTGGGCGTCGTGTCGGTCGTCGGGCACAGGGTCGGCGGCATCGGCAGCGGTGGCGCCGCCTGCACGGGCGCGGCAAGCAGCAGCAGGCCGGCCATTGCAGCCAGCCCAACGAGCCTCGCAGACGCAATGCGAAGTCCGAGCCCCAAGACGCTTTTCCCCGTGCCGCGACAGTCGCGGCTGCGCAGGTCGTTCCCGCCTGCTTGGGCGGGACTTTAGAGGCGGGCGGACGGCGCGCAAGTCGATTCAAGTAGAATTCAGAAAGATTCAGAACCCCCGAATGGGAGTTCTACAGTGCCTCCGGCGCCCGATTTCGGCGTCGGAGCAGTAATAGCCGGGCCTAGAGCAGGTAGAGATGGAGCAGGACAGGGTCGGCTTCCGGGTTGGTCGGGCCGGTTTCATCCATGATCTGCGCGCGCCACAGGTCGATTTCGTGCAGCTTGCGGCAGAACTCGGTGCTGTTGTCGGGGTCCATCAGTCGGCATTCGGCGCGCGAGCTCGGCGCACCTGCAGCGATGGCGGGAACCGTCGTCAGCAGCGGCGCGGCGAGCAGCGCGGCGAGGACGAGGGCGGTAGCGGGACGCTTGAGAGACATCGGGTTTCCTTCCGTTAGGTCTCGTTCGATGGGGCGAGACTGGCGGAAGGAGGCTGAATGCTGCTTGAGCGGACTATTCAGCGTAGCCCAGCATCTGGTCCTGGCGCTGGCGCAGCGCATAAAGGCGCGTGGTCTGGTCGGGGGTAGCGTTATAGGCGGTCAGCAATTCGCCCTTTTTGACCGGCGCCGTGACCTTGCCGCCTTCAAGCAGGCCTACCGGCACCGCCTGCTGCGCGCGGGCGTCGGCCGCGGTGAGGGTGAAGCTGCGGTAGCAGGTCTCGCCGATTGCATCGAAAGTCTCGCCGGCCGCGAGGTCGCGCTTGGCCACGGCGCAGACTTCGGCCACGGGCGTGGGCAGCGGCACCATGTCGGGCTTGCCGTAGAGCATGATGCGCGCCGCGGTCAGCGGCACCTCGAGCGAGGTCAGGTGGTAGGGCCGGAAGAACGAGTAATACGGCCCGTGCCCGACATGCAGGTCGTCCATGCGCTCGATGATGCGGGGGTGCTCGGCCTCGACGATGCAGAACACGCCCGGCGCCACGCCCTTGCCCACGGTGAAGTCCACGACACCCTTCCGGTGGAGGATGCCGCCGTCTTCCTTGGGGATCAGCACCTTGACCATCTGGTCGCGGTCGGCGGCGGGCCCGTGCATGCCCGGCACGTCGGGGACGAGGCCCGTGGCATTGGCGATGCAGGCCATCTCGACCATCGTCTTTGAGCCGTCGACGAACTCGACCAGCATGCGCGGGTTCATGTTCCGGCGCGTCGCTTCCTCACGATAGTCGTCAGGCACCGCGTCGCGGTTGAAGGCGTTGTTCTTGCCCTTGCCGGCAGCAACGATGCGGTAGCCCAGCGCGGTGGCGAACTCGATCAGTTCCATGCACGAGCTCGGCTCGTCGCCGGCGCCCACCGAATAGATCACGCCCAGCCGGTCGGCCTCCTGCTTGAGGTAAGGCCCTATGGTGACGTCGGCCTCGACATTCATCATCACCAGGTGCTTGCCGTGCTCCATCGCCAGCAGGTCGAAGTCGGCGGCGACACCCGGCTTGCCGGTCGCGTCGATCACCACGTCGACCAGCGGATTGCGCACCAGCGTGTCGGCCGAGGTGATGGCGAGCTTGCCCGCCTCAATCGCCGCGGTCACCTTGGACGGCGTGTCCGCCTCGACCGCGTGGCTCGTGTCGCCATAGGCGATGGCAGTCGCCTCGAGCGCCGTATGGGGCCGACGCGTCGCAATCGCGGCGATCTCGATGCCGCGCATCAGCATGCCCTGCGTCACGAGGTCGGTGCCCATCTCGCCCGACCCGATCACGCCCACCCGGATCGGCCGGTTCTCGTCGGCGCGCTGCTTGAGGTCGCGGGCGAGGCCCGTGAGGTGGACATTGGTCAGGGGAGCGTAAGGCTGCATGGCGCGGGGGATAGCACTGGACGAGAAGCATGGGAACCGGCGAAACTCCCGCTCATGACATCGGAACTGCGCATCTCCACCACCGGCCGCCTGGGCAGCATCGTCCTCGACCGGCCCAAGGCCATCAACGCCCTCTCGCTCGAGATGATCGAGGGAATCGCCGCCGCCCTCGCGCAGTGGCGGGACGACCCGGACATCGGGGCCGTGCTGTTCGAGGGGGCCGGTGAGAAGGGGTTCTGCGCCGGCGGCGACGTACGCGCGGCGCGCGCGCATGTGATCGAAGGGCGGCCCGAGGACGCCGACCGTTACTTCGCCACCGAATACCGCATGAACGCGCTCATAGCAGGTTATCCCAAGCCTCTGGTGGCCCTGACCCATGGCATCGTGATGGGCGGCGGCATCGGCATTGCCGGCCATTGCGGCATGCGGATCACCCAGCCGGGATCGCGCTTTGCCATGCCGGAATCGGCGATCGGCTTCTTCGCCGATGTCGGGGTAAGCGCCATCCTCGCCAAGGCGCCACTCAACCGGGCCCTGCTGTTCCTCATGAGCGGGGTGAGTGTGGGCGCGTCCGATGCGCTGGCGCTGGGGCTCGCCGATGTCGTGGTGCCATCCGAGGCGGTCGAGCCGTTGCGGCGCGACATCGCCGATGCCGCCCGGTCCAGCCACGCGCGCGAGCACATCGTGCGGCTGATGGCGGCGGGCGCCGTCGTTGCCGGCGAAGCGCCGTTTGCGGCCAAGGCCGACCTGGTGCCGGCGCGGCAATGGGAGAGCCCGGCCGAGTTCGTCGCCGCAGTCGGCGACATTGCGGCGCTCGGCGAGATCGCCGCCGTTCTTGCGCTGCGCAGTCCGAGCTCGCTGGCCGCCACCTTCCACGCCCAGCTCGCCGCGCGCCGGCTGATGGCGGTCGGGCCGACGCTCGAGATGGAGCTGCGGCTTGCCGGCCTGATGGCGCGGCGGGCCGATTTCGTCGAGGGCGTGCGCGCCGTGCTGGTCGACAAGGACCAGGCGCCGCGCTGGTCGCCGGACCGTCTGGAGGCGCTCGACCAGGCGCCCATTCTCGCGGCGGTCGGGGGCCCGCAAAGCGCCTGAAATCGGGCCGCAGCGCCCACAGGGTTAGCACTTCTTAAACCGTTCCCATGGAGACTGCCCGCTTGGCAAAACCCTCGGGGGACGGGCTTTTTATGGCCGAAGCAGCCGACAGCAGGATCGTGGCCTTGCCCGCGATCGTCGACCTCGACGCGCTCGATTTTGTGCGCGACGGGTTGATCGAGGCTGTCGAGCTGGGGGCGGTCAGGGTCGATGCCTCGCAGGTCGAGCGGGTTTCCACCAACGCGCTCTTCATGCTCGTCAGCGCGGCCGAAACGGCCAAGCGCAACAGCATGGGTTTTGAGATTTCAGGGGCCAGCGCGCCCATCAAGGCTGCCATCGACCGGCTCGGTCTCGCGCACGCCTTCTCGGGTTTGATGAAAGGATAGTACCGCATGCGTGTTCTGACGGTCGACGATTCCCGCACCATCCTCGCCATGCTCCACCATACCCTCTCGAACGCGGGCTTCGAGGTGCTGCAGGCCGAAGACGGACAGAAGGGTCTCGACGTGCTCTCGCGCGAGAAGGTCGATGTCGTCATCACCGACATCAACATGCCCGTGATGGACGGCATCGAGTTCATCAAGAATGTGCGCGCCACGGGCGAGTTCAATTCGCTCCCCATCCTGATCCTCACGACCGAAACCAGCCAGGACAAGCGCGACCAGGGGCGCGCTGCCGGCGGCACCGGCTGGATCGTCAAACCGTTCGACCCCGAAAAGCTGATCTCGGTGATCCACCGCGTGGTGCACTGACGGCAAACCGAACCCAGAAGGGTTTCGATCTTGAGTGATCTCGACGATTTCAAAGCCACCTATTTCGACGAATGCTCCGAGCTGCTGCTCGACCTCGAGGAGCAGTTCGCCGCGATAGAGGCCGGCGATCGCAGCGCCGACCGGCTCAATGCCGTGTTCCGCGCCATCCATTCGATCAAGGGTGGGGCAGGGGCTTTCGGGTTCACGGAACTGGTCGCCTTCGCCCACGCCTATGAAACGCTGCTCGACTATGTGCGCGATGGCCGCATCGAGCTCAGCGAGCCGGTCACGGTGCTGTGCATCCGGGCCAACGACCTCGTTGCCGATTTCGTCAACGCGGCCAAGGCCGGAACGAGCCTGGGCGCGACCTACGGCGCCGACGAGCGCAAGCAGTTCGATGCTTTGACCAGCGGCGAAGTCGTTCCTAAGGACGACAACGAGTCAGGCGAGCCGATGGATGATTTCGACATCGACTTCACGCCGGTGATGGTCGAGCTGCCCAGTGCGGCGCCGGAGCCAGAGCCCGTCGAGGATGCCTTTGTGCATGTGCCGCTCGCGGTCGAGAAGGGCCATTGGGAGATTCGTTTCGCGCCGCATCGCGAGCTCTATGCGCGCGCCAACGATCCGCTGCTGCTGTTTCGCGAACTCGCCAATCTGGGCGAGCTCACGGTCGTCGCAAAGCTCAACGAGATTCCGCCGCTGTCGGATTTCGAGCCGTTCGGCGTCTACTGCATCTGGGAGCTGACGCTGGTCTCGCCCGACGCGACGGTCAACGACATCGCCGAAGTGTTCGAGTTCGTCGAAGGCAATTGCGACCTCTCGATCGTGCAGCTTGCCCGCAGTACGCCGGCCGAGCCTTCGCTTGCCGACCTGGCTGCCGTGGTCGCCGTCCCCAGCGCCGCCGCCGTCGACGACGAGCCCGCGCTGAGCTTTGCCGATCTCGCCGATGCGGTGAAGAAGGAAGCGCCGCCGCGTGCCGTCGCTCCGGCGCCCGCCGTCGCCAAGCCCATCGAGACGGCGCCCGCTCCCGTCCTCGCGGCGGTCGATGAGCCCGAGGACCGGCGCACCGGCCCCGAGGATCGCCGCGGCGCCGGCGTGCAGTCGATCCGCGTCGATCTCGACAAGGTCGACCGCGTCGTCAACATGGTGGGCGAGCTGGTGATCACGCAGTCCATGCTGACCCAGCAGATGGACGACACGCTGCGCGCCCGCTACCAGGAACTGGTGCGCGGCCTCGAAGTGCTGGCGCAGACCACCCGCGGCCTGCAGGACGCCGTCATGGCGATCCGCGCGCAGCCGGTGAAGTCGGTGTTCAGCCGCATACCGCGCCTCGTGCGCGAGCTGGCCGCCAAAACGAGCAAGAAGATCCGGCTCGAGACGATCGGCGAAGCCACCGAAATCGACAAGACCGTGATCGAACAGCTCTCCGATCCGCTCACCCACATGATCCGCAACTCGGCCGACCACGGCATCGAGTCGCCGGAAAAGCGCATCGCGGCGGGCAAGCCCGAGATCGGCACCATCCGCCTTTCGGCCGAACAGGCCGGCGGCAACATCCTCATCGCCGTCGAGGACGATGGCGGCGGGATCAATCGCGAGCGCGTGCTCGAAGTGGCGCGCGGCAAGGGCATCGTGGCACAGGACGTGACGCCCACCGATGAGCAGATCGATCAGTTGATCTTCGCGCCCGGGTTCTCGACCGCTGCCGAAGTCAGCGACATCTCCGGCCGTGGCGTGGGCATGGATGTGGTGCTCTCCAATATCAAGAAGATCGGCGGTTCGGTGCATGTGAAGTCGCGCACCGGGCAGGGGACGCGCATGACGCTGCGCCTGCCGCTGACGCTTGCCGTGCTCGACGTGATGCTGGTCAAGGTCGGTCCGTCGCCCTATGTGGTGCCGCTCTCTTCCATCGTCGAGACGATCCAGTGTTCGCGCGCCGATTTCGGCCGCGCGCCGTCGGGCTCCCAGGTGCTGCGCGTGCGCGGCGAGTATGTGCAGGTCGTCGATCTCGCCGACCGCTTCCAGCTCGCGACCGATGTCGAGCTCGCCAACCGCTTCGTGGTGCTGTGCGAGGCCGAGGGCGGCACGAAGGTGGCGCTGGTGGTCGACGACATCATTGGCCAGCAGCAGGTGGTCATCAAGAGTCTCGAAGAGAACTTCGAGTCGATCGAGGGCATCGCCGGGGGCACCATCCTCGGCGACGGGAATGTCGCTCTAATCGTCGACGTGCAGGGCCTGAGGGCGCCGTCGCTTCACAAGAACGCTGCCTAGGACGGGCGCAAGGAGTACTTTATGGACAATCTCGCTTACAAGGACGACTACGGCAATGGCAGCCAGGTCAATGCCCAGAACACGCTGCAGTTGATCGCCTTTTCGATCGGCGAGCAGACCTATGGCGTGGAGATCACCACGGTCCGCGAAATCCGCGCCTGGAACGGCGCAACGCCGCTGCCCAACACGCGCGACTATGTACGCGGCGTGATCAATCTGCGCGGTACGATCGTCCCGATCTTCGACCTGCGCGCCCGCTTCGGCGAAGGCCCGACCTCGCCCACCAAGAACCATGTCGTGGTGGTGATGTCGGTCGGCGACAAATGGGTGGGCATTCTCGTGGATGCGGTGAGCGACATCCTCACCGTCAGCAAGGACGAAATCCACAACGTTCCCGAGGGCAATTCGATCGACACCGAACTGCTCAACGGCATCGTCACCCATGACAGCCGCATGGTCGGCCTGATCGACCTCCATGCCGTGGTGTCGGGCGCCAAGCTCGACGGCTGAGCTCGTCGCCTGCCGCTGAAGCGAACAGGGCGCCACGGGCGCCCTTTCTGTTTTCCGGCGGTCTGGGAGGGTGACCTAGAATAGGTCCACTTCGCCCGTCGACTGGCTCGCGGCGATGCCCGAGAGGGTCGGCACGCGCAGCTCGTCGAGGACGAGATTGGCCCAGATCTCCTCGTAGTCGGAATCGGGCGCCGTGGGTGGCAACAACGCGAATTGGCGGACGGCCAGCGCCATGTTCTGGCAGCGCTGCTCGATGCGGTCCTGGCCCTGCAGCGCGCTCACGATCATCGCGACGGCCTGCTTGGTGCGCTGCTCGGCGTTGAGGTTGCGGTCGCCCAGCACTGCAAGCGCATCCGTGATGCCATCGACCATCGCGGCCGTCTGGCGCGCGGTTTCGTCGAGCTCGCGTGCGAGTTTCTGCAGCGTCATGGATTCGCCTGCCCCCGGAATAGTTGGCTATCCTAGCTGAGAAGTCTGAAAGCCTTCTTACGGGATCGCTCTTGTATCATGCTTGTCCAAACTGGTTAGATATTCACTAAGGAATTCCGCTCTAATCTGATGATAACCTTGTCAGGGGGCGTGAATTTTATGATGCAGGGCCGTCAAGCACCGGCATTCGACCGGGGCGTTGTCACGACCATCCATCAGGGCGACTGTTTGGTAGGCGGCGAAGAAGACCTGACGTTCTCGACCATCCTGGGTTCGTGCATCGCGGCGTGCATCCGCGACGTCGAGGCCAGGGTAGGCGGCATGAACCATTTCCTGCTCGCCGAGCCGTCCGGCTCCGCCCGCGACCGCTATGGCGCGTCGGCGCGCTACGGCGCCTTCGCGATGGAACAGCTCATCAACAAGGTGCTGACGCGCGGCTCGGGCCGGAAGGGCAATCTCGAGATCAAGGTGTTCGGCGGCGGGCTGATCAACTCGGCGCTCACCGATGTGGGGGCCAAGAACATCGAGTTCGTGCGGCAGTTCCTCGCCGACGAGGGCTACACCCTGGCCGGCGAGGACGTCGGCGGCGCCTTCGCGCGCCGGGTGATGTTCAAGCCGCATTCGGGCCGGGCCTTCGTCAAGCGCCTCGATTCCGACGCCGGCGCGAGTGTCGAGCGCGAGGAACTGTCGATCGTGCGCAAGCGTGCCGCGCCGCGGGCGCCCGCACCGGCGGTGGATATCGAGCTGTTCTAGCTTGTGGATATCTTTACCCGGGTAACCGGACTCTTACCGGCCGTGCCCGCCGGTTAGGATTGGTTAACCATTGCGATTTTAGGGTGAGATGCACTCAATCTTACCCCGGTCCGGATGCGCCGCACCCGAGTTGCGTTGATCGTGAACGCCCTGTGGCTTGCGGCTTTCGCCGCGGCGGGCGCTGCGCTTTGGAGCTTCGGCACCGGCTGGCTGGGGCTGCTCCTGGCATTGATCGCCGCCGCCGCCGCCTTCGGCGTCTCCACCGTACTCGCCCAGGGCATCGAGCACGACGTGCAGCTCAAGCTCGCGCAATTGGGCAAGGCGGTGGGCGTGGCCAATGGGCGTGATCTGCGCGACGGTATGAGCATCGAGGCGATCGTCGCCAATCTCGCCGGCCGGCTCGAGCGCGCCAGCCAGTACAAGGCGGCGCTCGGCGGGCTGGCCGAACCCATCGCGCTGGTCTCGCCCGATGGTGAGATCCTCGGCGTCAGCGCCGGGCTCAGCCTCATCGAGCCGCGCGCCATGGAGGGCGTGTCGGTCGATGTCCTCTTCGGCGATGGCTATTACGGCGATGGCGGCGGCGTGCCCGAGGAAAGTCTCGTGCGGATCGGCGGCGTACGCTACGCGGCGCAGCGGCGTGCGGCGGGCGCCGGGCGTTTCGTGGTCGAGCTCAAGCCGGCCGGGGCGTTCATCGCCGACGACGATCTTGATGCCTTCGCCGCGGCGCTCGCCGGCGGGCAGACGCATTTCCGCTTCGACGAGCGCGCCCTCCAGGCCTCGCCGGCGCTGCGCAGCCTCGGCGACGGGCTCGAGGCGCTCGATCTGGGCATCGAAGCCCTCAACCGGCTGGCGGCAGGGGAAAAGCTGACGCCGGCCATGCGGGGCGCCAATGCCGGCATCTCGCCGCAGGTGCGCGACCTCGCCGACCTCATCGGCGCCCTCACCGAGGAGCGCGACGAGGCGGCCGGCGAGCGCGACATGCTCGAGCGCAAGTGCACAGCCGTGCTCGCTGCCATCGACAAATACCGCATCTCGATCACCGCCATGGCGGAGCTGGCCGAGACCTCGCGGGCCGGCCTCACCGGCGCCACCGACGCGCTCGGGCGCGGTCGCGACAAGGCGCGGACCGCCCGGCAGCTCAGCCGCGAGGCGCGCGACGTGCTGGGCAACGCGTCACTCGCGGCCGACCGGGCCGACCGGGCGGCGGGCGGCGTCGAGAGCGCCTCGATCGAGATCGATAAGATGGTCGCCGCCATCGAGGACGTCAGCTTCCGCACCAATCTGCTGGCGCTCAACGCGGCGGTCGAGGCGGCGCGCGCCGGAGAAAAGGGGGCCGGCTTTGCCGTTGTCGCCGACGAGGTGCGCATGCTGGCCCAGCTCACGCAGAAGACGTCGCGCGATATTCGCGGTCTTGTGGGGGTCTCGCGCAGTCATTCGACAGTCGGGGCGCAGGAAGCCTCCGGACTCAAAAATATCCTCGGCGATCTCACCCGGCATTTAGAGAATCTAAGCAATGAAACCGACATGATCGCCGGCGCTCTCGATGAGGGCAGCGGGGCGATCAGCCGGCTCGACACGCAGGTCACCTCGATGGGGGATCAGGCGGTACGGGCCCTGACGCTGCCGGCGAGGCGTCAGGACAAGGCGGTCGGGGGATGATGGATCCAAACGAGTTTGCGCTGGGGGAGCGCGAGTTCGAACGCATCCGTGAGCGGCTTTACGACGTGGCGGGCATTTCGCTGTCGGATGCCAAGCGCACGCTGGTCATCGCCCGCCTCAGCAAGGTGATCCGCGGGCTCAAGCTGCCCAGCTTCGATGCCTATCTCGAATTCCTCGAAACGCAGGGCACCGCGGCGGACGCGCAGGATTTCGTCAACGCCCTCACCACCAATCTCACGCGCTTCTGGCGTGAAGAACATCATTTCACTCATCTGCTCAGCTATGTGGGCGAGTTGATGAAGTCGCGCACAAGCGTTTCCGAGAAGCGCCTGCGCATCTGGTCGGCGGGCTGCTCGACCGGGCAGGAGCCCTATACCATCGCGCTCAGCCTGCTCAACGCCTATCCCGACCTCAAGCGCTGGGATTTCAAGATCCTCGCCACCGATATCGACACCTCGGTCATCGCCAAGGCCGCGGCCGGGCTCTATCCCGAGGGCGAGCTCAACGGGCTGAGCCCCGAGCGGGCGCGGCTGTTCGAGCGGGCGGGCGAAGGGCGCATCCGCATCCCCCAGGCCGTGATGCAGACCGTCAGCTTCAAGCCGCTCAACCTCATGGCGCCCTGGCCCATGAAGGGGCCGTTCGACGCCATCTTCTGCCGCAACGTCGCGATCTATTTCGATAAGGCCACGCAGGGCGAAGTCTTCGGCCGGCTCGGCAAGATCCTCGCGCCGGGCGGCTTCCTCTATATCGGCCACAGCGAGAATCTGGGCACCGGCAGCGCCGGCTTCCGCCTCGTGGGCAAGACCATCTATCAGGCTCGCTCGCATGCAGAGCGGGCAAGGGACGCAGCATGAGCATCAAGGTTCTGATCGTCGACGATTCCGCCGTCATCCGCGAAGTGCTTACCCGCACGCTGGGGCGCGACGGCGACATCACCGTCGTGGGCGCCGCGGTCGATCCGATCGACGCGCGCGACAAGATCAAGACCCTCGCGCCCGATGTCGTCACGCTCGACATCGAAATGCCCAATATGAACGGGCTCGCCTTCCTCGATAAGCTGATGCGGCTCCATCCGCTGCCGGTCGTGATGGTCTCGACGCTCACCACCAAGGGCGCCAGCGAGACGCTGCTGGCGCTCGAGCTGGGCGCTGTCGATTTCGTCGCCAAGCCGTCGCACGATCTGGCGGGCGGGCTCGAGGCGTTTGGTGCCAATCTCCGCGAAAAGGTGCGCGCGGCCGCCCACTCCCATGTCCGCGGCGGTCACGCCCCGCGTCTGGCAGCGCCGGTCAGGCTCGCCATCGCGGCAGCGCCGCGCGGCGCGTTGATGGCCATCGGGGCCTCCACCGGCGGTGTCGAGGCCATTCGCATGGTGCTCTCGACAATGCCGGTCGACTGCCCGCCCATCGTCATCGCCCAGCACATGCCGGCGGGGTTCACCACGCGCTTTGCCGCCCGGCTCGACGAGTTGAGCGAGATCACCGTGGTCGAGGCGGAAGACCGCCTGCCGCTCGAGCCCGGCCATGCCTATGTGGCGCGTGGCGACTGGCATTTGCGGGTCGAGCGCAGTTCGGGGCAGCTCAAATGCCGGCTGTCGCAGGACGAGCTGACCAGTGGCCACCGGCCGAGCGTGGATGTGATGTTCGAGTCGGTGGCGAACGCCGTCGGCCCGCTGGCGGTAGGGGCGATCCTGACCGGCATGGGCCGCGACGGCGCCCGGGGCCTCAAGAAGATGCGCGACGCCGGAGCCTATACGGTGGGGCAGTCGCAGTCGTCGGCGCTCGTCTATGGCATGCCGCGCGTGGCCTTCGAGGAGGGCGCGGTCGTTGAGCAGGCGCCGGTCGAAATGATCGCCGGCAAGCTCGTCGCCGCGCTGGTCCGGATGAAGTCCGCGGCCTAATTCCGAGGGTCCCGATTGAGGGAATTGTAACCCTTTATCCTTAGCTTCTGGCCGATGTGCCGCGTTCCTTTCAGGCACCTAGAGGTTCCGCGTAAAAATGCCCAAGGCCAGCGATGTGAGTGTCCTCATCGTCGACGATCAGCAGTCGATGCGGGGCATCTGCAAGTACATCCTCACCCAGCTCGGCTTTAAGGACATCATCGAGGCCAAGTCGGGCCGCGACGCCCTGGGCCAGCTCGAAAAGTCCAATGTCCATCTGATCATCTCGGACTGGAACATGGAGGATATCGACGGGCTGACGCTGCTGCGCGTTATCCGCAAGCACCCCAAGACCGCCAGCATGCCCTTCATCATGGCCACCGGCCGCTCCGACAAGGAGCAGGTGAAGGAAGCGATCTCGTTCGGCGTCAACAATTACATCATCAAGCCGTTCGACGCGAACACGATGAAGAAGCGCATCGAAGCGGTCATCGGCGCGCTGTCCTAGGCGACGGTCCGACCTTTCCGGCAGCGTTTGGGGCGTCCATAGCGCCCGCCCGCCGGTGATATCGTTGTCTTCCCTCAAAGCGCTTGCCCCCCAGGATTTCCGGGGCATTGGCTGGGACAACTCCTTAGCGAGTTGTTCACCCTGCGCTGCCTACTATTCGCCCGCAAATGTCATGGCCTCAATGGGGGAGGGGTCTGACACGCGCCGCGAAGCCGGCTCGTCCTCCCCTTTTGGAAGAAACCGGAGCCGACGATGAACCTTCTCAAGATGAAGATCGCCCAGAAGCTGCCGCTCATCCTGATCGGCTCGGCGTTGGTGGTCGGCGTGGGTATCGGCATCGCGGCCTATGTGATCGGGCTCAAGACCGTCGACCAGCAGCGCGCCGAGCGCATGGACGCGTCCGTGCAGACCGGCCTAGACGGTGTCCAGGCCTATCTCCACGACGTGTCCATCGACCTGTCGACCGCCGCAGCGCGTCCCGAGACGGCGGTCCAGATCCAGCAGATGCGGCAGGCGTTCCGCACCACCGAGAACGGCCAGCAGGTCCTGCGCGACGCCTACATCACCAATTCCGGCTTCGGGCCGGGCGAACGGCTCACCCTCGATGAGGGCGGGCCGACCGTCGCCAAATACGACGCGCTGCACAAGCGCTACCACGCCTCATGGCGCACCCTGCTGCAGCAGCGCGGCTACGACGATATCCTGCTGTTCAGCGAGGAAGGCCGACTGGTCTACTCCGTGCAGAAGAACGACGATTTCGTCGCCGATTTCGGCAAGGGCAGCGGTGACCCGCTGTCGGAAACCGGCCTGGCCGGAATGATGCGGAAGGCGATGGAACTCGCCGACGGCGAAACGACCTTCATCGACTTCAGCTTCTACGGCCCGACCGGCCGTCCCGAGGCGTTCATGGGCGCGCCGGTGCGGATCGGCGGCAAGCTCGTGGGAGCGCTGGTCTTCCAGCTCTCGGCGGCGCCGCTGTCTAACCGGGTACGCGCCATCCGCGGCCTCGGCATGACGGGCGAAGCCATGATCGTGGGCGCCGACAATCTCATGCGCACGCAGTCGGTATTCTCCGACGACCCCAATGTGCTCGTCACCCCGATCGACGGTCCGGTGATGGATGCGGCGCTGGCGGGCCAGCGCGCCACCGGCACGCTCAGCATCTTCGGTCGCCATATGCTGACCTTCGCGGCGCCGGTCGAATATCAGGGCGTCAAATGGGTCGTGCTCGCGACGCAGACCGAAGCCGAAGTGTTCGCGCCGGTCAACGACATGCGCAACGCCATGATCGCCGTGGGCGGCGCGCTGCTGCTCGTGGCTGCCGGCCTCGGCTTCCTGTTCTCGCGCTCCGTGACGGGGCCGATCAGTCGGCTGACGGGAACGATGCGGTCCCTGGCCGATGGCGATCTCGAGGTCGAGATCAAGGGAGCGAACCGCTCCGACGAGATCGGCGAGATGGCGCGCACTGTCGAAGTGTTCCGCGAGAACGCGCTCAAGATCACCTCCATGACCGACGAGGAGCGCGCCGCCAGCGAGCGCCGGCGCATCGAGCGCACCGCCATGATGCAGCAGTTGCAGAGCGCCTTCGGTCACGTCGTGGATGCCGCCCAGCAGGGCGACTTCAGCCGCCGGGTCGAGGCCCAGTTCCCCGACCGCGAGCTCAACATCATCGCCGCCTCGATCAACAATCTGGTGGAGACGGTGGATCGCGGGCTGGGCGAGACGGGCAGGGTGCTGTCGGCGCTCGCCAGCACCGACCTCACGCACCGCGTCGAGGGCCATTATCAGGGGGCGTTCGAGCAGCTCAAGACCGACACCAATGCGGTGGCCGAAAAGCTCAGCGAGATCGTGGGTCAGCTGCGGGCCACCTCGCGCAACCTCAAGACGGCGACCTCCGAGATTCTGAGCGGCGCCAACGACCTCAGCGAGCGCACCACCAAGCAGGCGGCGACGATCGAGGAGACGTCGGCGACGATGGAGCAGTTGAGCACCACGGTGCTGCAGAACGCGCAGCGGGCCAAGGAAGCCTCACAGGTGGCGGCCGGAGTGACGCGGACCGCCGAGGAGGGCGGCGCGGTCATGGGCAAGGCGACCGATGCGATGGAGCGCATCACGGCGTCGAGCGGCAAGATCAGCAACATCATCGGGCTGATCGACGACATCGCGTTCCAGACCAATTTGTTGGCGCTCAATGCCAGCGTCGAGGCCGCCCGCGCGGGCGAGGCGGGCAAGGGCTTTGCGGTGGTGGCGGTGGAAGTGCGCCGGCTGGCGCAGTCGGCGGCGCAGGCGTCGAGCGAAGTGAAGGGGCTGATCGAGCAGTCGGGGGCGGAGGTCAAGACCGGCTCCAAGCTGGTGACGGAGGCTGCCTCCAAGCTCGAGGCGATGCTCGCGGCAGCACGCTCGTCCAACGAGCTGATGGACGGAATCGCCAAGCAATCGCAGGACCAGGCGGCTTCGATCGAGGAGGTCAACTCGGCCGTCCGGGTGATGGACGAGATGACCCAGCACAATGCCGCCCTGGTGGAAGAGACCAACGCCTCCATCGAGCGCACCGAGGAGCAGGCTTCCGAGCTCGATCGCATCGTCGAGGTGTTCACCATCACCGCCACCCGCGACGCACGGGCTTCTGCCTCGCGCGGTATCAAGGGGCTGCAGGAGCGCGTCACGACGGCGGCCAGATCCTATCTCAGCCGCGGCAATGCCGCGGTCGACGAGGAATGGGCCGAGTTTTAACCCTGACAGCACCTGTCAGCCGCCCATGCAATAAGGGCTCCTGCCGAGACAGGAGCCCTCGATGTTTGACGACGACCTCGACCAGTTGCTGGCGCGATATTCCGCGCCGATGGCCGGACTATTCCGCAAATTGCTTGCTACAGTCCGCGACATTCGGCCGGATCTCACTTGCAAGGTTTCGCATGCGTGGCAGACGGTGAACCTGCATCTGCCCGGCCGCGGCTTCATCATGGCCATCTACGGCTCGCGCGAAGACCGGGTGTTGCTGGTGTTCCAGGACGGCCGCCTGCTCGATTCCCCGCTGCTGGTCGACGACGGCAAGGTCAGGAAAGTGCGCTGGATTCCCTTCAAGCCGGGCCAGAAGCTCCCCGTCGACGACATCGCGATCCTCATCGCCGAGGCTGTTGCGCTCAGGTCCTGACGCGCTATCAAGGGCCTGAACGGAGACCCCGCTTATGGCCCGCATCGGCCTCGTGGCGCATGACGACAAAAAGGACGACCTCGTGGCCTGGGCGGCAAAGCACAGGCACAAGCTCGGCGAGCATGAGCTGTGGGGCACCGGCACCACCGGCGGGCGCATCACCGAGGGCACCGGGCTCAAGGTCACGCGCTTGTTAAGCGGCCCGCTGGGCGGCGACGCGCAGATCGGCGCCATGATCGCCGAGGGGCGGCTCGATGCCTTGATTTTCTTCCAGGATCCCCTCACCGCGCTCCCGCACGACGTCGATGTGAAGGCGCTCACGCGGCTAGCCACGCTCTACAATATTCCCCTCGCGATCAACCATGCGACGGCTGACGCCGTGCTTGCCGCGCTCTGAGCGTTTGACCGTCTGGTCAATCTATGTGCATTAAGCCCCACAAACCGGCCAGATAAGCCGGATCTAGTCTGTCAGACGGGGGCCAGTTGTCCGACGCAGTTATCGACGTCCAGAACGTCTCCAAGGCCTTTGGCGGCCTGCAAGCGGTGCGCAATTGTTCGCTCAAGGTCGAGCGCGGCTCGATCACGGGCCTGATCGGACCGAACGGGGCGGGCAAGTCGACGCTGTTCAACCTGGTGGCCGGCAACATCGTGCCCGACAGCGGCAAGATCATTTTCGACGACAAGGACGTCACCGGCAAACCGCCCTATGAGCTGTTCGGCCTTGGCATGCTGCGCACCTTCCAGATCGCGCATGAATTCTCCAACATGACGGCGCTCGAGAACCTGATGGTGGTGCCCGACGGCCAGCCTGGGGAGACGCTGGGCGCCATGTGGTTCATGCCGGGCGTGGTGCGCCAGCGCGAGATCGCGGTGCGGCAGAAGGCGCTCGACGTCATCGATTTTCTCAAGCTTGCCCACGTCAAGAACGAGCTCGCGGGCAACCTGTCGGGCGGCCAGAAGAAGCTGCTCGAGCTCGGCCGTACGATGATGGTCGATGCCAAGGTGGTGCTGCTCGACGAGGTCGCCGCCGGCGTCAACCGCACGCTGCTGCAGGACCTCGCCGCCAATATCGAGCGCATGAACCAGGAGCTGGGCTACACCTTCTTCGTCATCGAGCACGACATGGATCTGATCGGCCGGCTCTGCGATCCGGTCATCGTGATGGCGGCGGGCGAGAAGATCGCCGAGGGACCCATGGCCGATATCCGCGCCAACCCGGCGATCGTCGAGGCCTATTTCGGCGCACCGGTCGAGGCGGCGTGACATGGCGCTGATCGAAGTCAAGGACGTCATCGGCGGCTACGGTGGAGCGCCCATTCTCAACGGCGTGAACATCGCCATCGAGAAGTCGGACATCGGGGTGATCGTCGGGCCGAATGGCGCGGGGAAGTCGACAACGCTCAAGGCGATCTTCGGTCTCCTCAAGGTCACCGGCGGCAGCGTCATGTTCGACGGGCAGGAGATCACCAACTCGCTGCCCGACAAGCTCGTGCCCAGAGGGCTGAGCTTCGTGCCGCAGGAGAAGAACGTCTTTACCTCGATGAGCGTCGAGGAGAATCTCGAAATGGGTGCCTTCATCCGGCGCGACGACATCTCCGGGACGCTCGAAGAGATCTATTCGATGTTCCCGGTGCTCGCCGAGAAGCGTCGGCAGCCGGCGGGTGAACTGTCGGGCGGCCAGCGCCAGATGGTGGCGATGGGCCGGGCGCTGATGAGCAAGCCCAAGCTGCTGATGCTGGACGAACCGTCGGCGGGCCTCAGCCCAAAATATGTGCTCGAAATTTTCGAGCACATCGTCACCGTCAACAAGGCGGGAGTGGGCATCCTGATGGTCGAGCAGAATGCGCGGCAAGCGCTGGCGTTCGCGTCGCGCGGTTTCGTGCTCGCGTCGGGCAAGAACCGCTACACCGGCACCGGGCCTGAGCTGATCGCCGATCCCGAAGTCGCCAAATCCTTCCTCGGAGGCTGACCGATGGATGAGCTGGTCTTCTTCATCAACAAGGTCATCATTTCGGGCACCGTCATCGGCTCGATCTATGCACTGGGTGCCGTCGGCGTGACGCTGGTGTTCGGTATCCTGCGCTTCGCGCACTTCGCGCATGGCGACATGATGACCCTGGGCGCCTTCTTCACCTATTCGCTGGTTGCGATCCTGGCCACCGCCGGGTTCAGCCTGCCGATTCCGCTCGGTATCGCGCTGATGCCCGTCGCCATGGCGCTCACCTCGGTTGCCGCGCTCGGGCTCGACAAGGGGTTCTATGCCCCGCTGCGGCGCAAAGGCGCCAAGCCCGTCACGCTGCTCATCGCTTCAATCGGTGTCACGCTGATGCTGCAGGGCGTGATCCGCCTGTTCTACGGCACCTCGACGCGCACCTTCTTTGAGAGCGAGCCCAAGGACATCTTCCGCATCGATATGAGCTGGGCCGGCGGCACGCGGCCCATCACCATCACCGAACCGCAGGCATGGATGTTCGGCCTCGTGGTGGTGGCGGTGCTGGCGCTCCATTTCTTCCTCACCCGCTCGCGGCTGGGCAAGGGCATGCGCGCCATGTCCGACAATCCCGACCTCGCCCAGGTCTCGGGCATCAACACGGCGCTCGTCGTGCGCGTCACCTGGATACTCGCCGGCGCGCTGGCGGCGATGGCGGGCACGATGCTCGCGCTCGACGTGTCCTTGAAGCCCGACCTCGCCTTCAACATCATCCTGCCGATCTTTGCGGCGGCGGTGGTGGGCGGCCTCGGCCAGACCTATGGCGCCATCGCGGGCGGCTTCCTCGTGGGCTTTGCCGAAACGCTTGCCGTGTTCGACTGGACGGTGTTCCTCCGGCCTTTCCGCGAGAACCTGCCCGAGTGGCTTGCCACGGCGCAGGGGCTCAGCCTCGTGCCGACCGAGTACAAGCTCACCGTGGCCTTCGTGATCCTCGTGATTGTGCTGCTCGTCCGGCCCACCGGCATCTTCAAGGGGCTCTCGACATGACCCGTCGCGTCCTCATCGCCTATCTGGCGCTCGCCGTCCTCATCGTCGTCATCGGCATGACGCGCGGCGTCTCGACGGCGCTGCTGCTGACCGCCATCTCCTCGATCTACGCGTTGGTGGCGCTCGGCCTCAACATCCAGTTCGGCTATGGTGGACTGTTCAACCTCGCCATCATGGGCCTGCTGATGATCGGCGGCATGACGGTCAGTTCGATTTCGATGCCCATCAACTGGGCGTTCTGGAATTCGGACGGGCCGATGCTGCTGGGTCGCGCCATTCTCGCGGCGGGAGCCGGCGTGCTGCTCATCCTGGGGGCGCGCAACCTCTGGCGCATCGGCATTCCGCGAAGCGTCGTCACCTGGCTCACCGTGCTCGCCTGGCTGGCCGGCTACGTGCTCTATCGCACGCAGATCGACCCGGCTGCGTCCTACATCGAGACGCAGGTGCAGGGCGGCTGGGTGGGCGGCCTCGGGCTGCCGGTCTATGTCGGCTACGCTGTCGCCGGCGCCCTCGCGGGCCTCGCGGCCTGGGTCATCGGCAAGATCTCGCTCGGCCTGCGCAGCGACTATCTCGCCATCGCCACCATCGGCATGAGCGAAATCATCCGCGCCTTCGTCAAGAACATGGACTGGCTGACGCGCGGCACGCTCACGGTCACGCCCATCCCCTGGCCGGTCCCGCTGCCGGGCGCCTACCAGGACGGCGGCGTCGATATCCCGACCTCCTTCGTGTACGGGCAGGGCGGCTTCGTGCTGGTCACGCTCGCCATCCTCATCGTCGCGGTGCTGCTCGTCGAACGCGCCTATGCCGGCCCCTGGGGCCGCATGATGCGCGCCGTGCGCGACAACCACATCGCCGCCAGCTCGATGGGCAAGGACGTCAAGGCGCGGCAGATCGAGATCTTCGTGTTCGGCGCCGTGCTGATGGGCATCGGCGGTGCGCTGCTGAGCTCGTTCAACCAGCTCTTTGATCCCGGCGGGTACATCCCGATCAACCACACCTTCCTCATCTGGGTGATGGTGATCGTGGGCGGCATGGGCAACAGCTATGGCGCCGTGCTCGGCGGCTTCCTCGTCTATCTGATGTGGGCCATGTCGGAGCCCGTGAGCGCGGCCATCTTCGCGCAGGTCTCGCGCGGCACCGTGGCGCTGGGCTGGGGACCGATCCCCGAGATCGACGCCCGCGCTGCGCAGATGCGCGTGTTCGTCCTTGGCCTCGTCATCTGGCTGTCGCTGCGCTTCGCCCCCAAGGGGCTGCTCCCGGAAGTGATCCGACGGCACGTCTAGGGCGGGGCCCTGTCGGGCCGCACCGGTGCCGACAGCCAAGCCGCAAAAAACAAAAGGCCCGGGGCGAACCCCGGGCCTTCGCATTTGCAGAAGCTGCTGCTTACGAGAGCGGGCCGACTTCGACGAAGGCGCCGTCCTTGACGGTCATCTCGACCACCGAACCGGCCACGTCGCCGGCGGCGTCGAACTCGATCGGGCCCGAGGCCCCCTGGTAGTCGATGTCGGTGCCGGCCTTGATCAGTTCGACGGCCTTGCTCCACTCGCCCGGCAGGATCACTTCGCCCGGGGCGTTGGCGACGTCGCGCAGCGCCTGGCTCAGGCCTTCCTTGGCGCCGCCATTCTTCTCGAGCGCCAGGGCGATCAGGAAGAGCGCGTCATAGGACTGCTGCTGGAAGGTCGAACCGGTGGTCATCCCGCCCGCCGCGGCGGCGGCCGCGAACGCGTCCGGACCAGCGCCGGTCGGCTCGGACGGACGCATCGCGGTCATGCCGTCGAGCGCGCCGGCCGGGAAGCCTTCGAGCAGGACGTTGTCGACCATGCCGTCGGCGCCGAAATAGGCCGAGAAGTCGCCCGACTCGATGGCCTGCTGCAGCACCGTCTTGCCCGAGCCATTGGCGTAGGCGAGGACCAGGAGGTTCTGCGTGCCGGTGGCCGCGATCTGGCCGAGCTCGGCGCGGTATTCGGCCTTGCCTTCTTCATGCGCGACGTTGGCGGTGATGGTGCCACCGGCCGCGGTGTAGGCAGCGGCGAAATTGTCGGAGAGACCCTTGCCGTAGTCGTTGTTGACGTAGGTGATGCCCAGTTCCTTGACGCCGCGGGCGACCAGCGCCTTGGCGAACACTTCGGAGTTGTAGGCGTCCGACGGCGAGGTGCGGAATACGAGGTCCTTGTCCTCGAGCGTGGTGATCGTGGCCGCCGTACCCGACGGGGAGATCATCAGCACGCCGTTCGGGATCGCGACGTTGTTGGCCGCGGCGATGGTCACGCCCGAGCACATGGCGCCGACGATGGCGACGGCCCCGTCATTGATGAGCTGGGTGGCCGCAGCGGTGGCCATGTCGGCGGTGACGCAGTTGTCGTCGCCGGTCTGCGTCACGACGTTGCCGCCGAGCAGGCCGCCCTGGTCGTTGATGTTCTTGGCCGCGAGGTTGGCCGATTCCGCCATCGGCGGGGAAAGCGTGTCGAGCGGACCGGTGAAGCCGAGCAGGATGCCGATCTTGGTGTCCGCGGCCAGCGCCGAGGCGCTGGTCGCGAGCAGCAGCGCGGCGGCCAGGCTCGCGGTCTTGTTGAGTTTGGTCATGATGTCCCTCTGCGAAATTGCCCGTCTCCGGCACCCTTCATGGGCATCTTCGAGGCGGGCAATAAAGTGGCGGGAGCGCCGGAAAGGCCCTCCACTGAAAGCGATATTGCACAAAGCCTGCACGCGAGTCATCCCGATTTGATCGAATGGTCAATGCTGGCGAGCCCCGGCAGAATCCCCTAGGGTCCGCCCCCATGTGGTGGATTCTTCTCTCTGCGACAGTGCTTTGGGCGATGCTGGCGGGTCCCCTCGCGGCGCAGGAAACGCCGCCCGATGGCAGCCAGGCCCCGTCGCAGGAGCCGGCGGCGCCCGCCCCCTGCGGCGGCGAAACCATCACCATTGCCCGCATGCAGTGGCCCTCGGCCGAGTTGCTGGCGGAAATCCACGCGCGGCTGATCCGCCAGAATTTTGGTTGCACCGTCGAGATCGTGCCCGGCGATCTCGCCGCGACCGCCTCGTCCATGGGCGTCAACGGCCAGCCGGCCGTCGCCCCCGAACTATGGATCACGCGCGTGGCCGACATCTGGAACGCCGCGCTCAAGAGCCAGGAGGTGCGGCAGGCGGGGACAACTTATGCCGACCCGGTGTTCGAAGGCTGGTTCGTGCCCGCTTACGAAGCCGAGGCGCATCCCGACGTCACCACCATCGAAGGGCTCAAGGCCCGCGCTGCCGACTTCGCCGTCAACGGCCGTCCACGCTTCGTCTCATGTCCGCCCGACTGGGGCTGTGCCGTGGTCAACCGCAACCTGCTCCGCGCGCACGGCATGGACGGCATGTTCGATATTGTCGAGCCGGCCAACCGGTTCGAGCTCGACGCGCTCATTGCCGAGGCCATGAGCCGCAAGGAGCCGCTGCTGTTTTACTACTGGCAGCCCAACGCCATCCTCGCGCAGTTCGGCTTCAGCCCGATCGATCTGGGGCCCTACAACAAGGACAATTTCCTCTGCCTCGGCCGCGTTGCCTGCGCCAATCCGCTGCCGTCGGGCTTTGCCGCCGATCCCGTCATCGTCGCCCTGGCACAATGGGTCTATCTCGAAGCGCCCGAGGTCGCGGCCTATTTCCAGCGCGCTCATCTGCCTTTCGCCGAAATGAACACGCTGCTGCAGAACCTCAACGAGCCGGGCGCGACCGTCGAGGCGGTGGCCGATGCGTTCGTCGCCGCCCGCGGCGAGGTCTGGCAGGCCTGGCTGGGGCAGGGGCCGTAGGCGCCGCCGTCATCCTCCCGTGACCACCAAATGAGAGTGCGTCCACCGCCCGGCGGCGTTAGCCGCTCGCTGCCCGCACCCAGGATTCATCGTGAAAGTTCAGATCCTCGTCGGCGACCAGATCGTCGCCACGCAACTGATCAGCATCGAGTCGTTGCCCACCCAGCCGCCGATGCGGGATATCAAGCGGCTGGCGCTGCAGCGGGCGCTCGAGGACCGCACCATTACCATCAGCCAGTCGCTGGTCGCCGGATTCCGGCTGTTCGACGTGCTGGGGGAGCCCATTCCCGACGATGGGTCGTGATCTCGGATTGCCCATAAGTCTGACTTTCCGCTCTGTTGCCTCTTGATTGAGCACGCGTCTATAACCGTCCCGGGAAAAGCCTCTCGCGTATCTCGGAGTGAAGTGTTGGAACTGAAGCGGATCAACGACCACGTCAGCGTAGCGCCGCAGATCAGCCCGGACGACATGCCTGCCATCAAGGCGGCAGGGTTCACGACCGTCATCAACAATCGCCCGGACGGAGAGTCTCCCGACCAGCCCGCATCGGCCACGATGAAAGCCGCGGCGGAGTCGGCGGGGCTGGCTTACCACCACATCCCGCTCGGCCGCGACGGCGTCTCGCCGCAGATGGTCGAAGAGACGGAGGCCGTCCTCGAGGGGAGCGACGGCCCGGTGCTCGCCTTCTGCCGCTCGGGGACGCGCTCCACTACGCTGTGGGCGCTGAGCCAGGCGGGGAAGCTGCCCGCGCAGGACATCGTCGCGCAGGCTGCACATGCCGGCTACGACATGTCCCACCTGCTGGGACATCTCAGCCAGAAATAGCGGGGAGCCGGAAGGCTCCCTTTTTTGTCTTCGCCGGAGCGTGCTGCTCCTTGCGCCCCTCTGACCGGATCGTAAGCCCATGCCGATCAAGAAAATCCTCGTCGCGAACCGAAGCGAAATCGCCATCCGCGTGTTTCGCGCCGCCAATGAGCTCAACATCAAGACGGTCGCCTGCTACGCCGAAGAGGACAAGCTGGCGCTGCATCGCTTCAAGGCCGACGAGGCGTATCTGATCGGCAAGGGCAAGGGCCCGGTCGAGGCCTATCTCCAGATCGACGAATACATCCGCGTGGCGCGCGCCTCGGGCGCCGATGCGATTCACCCGGGCTACGGCTTGCTGTCGGAATCGCCGGAGTTCGCGGAAGCCTGCGAGGATGCCGGCATCATCTTCATCGGCCCGCGCCCGCAGACCATGCGGGACCTTGGCAACAAGGTCGCGGCCCGCAGCATGGCGATCGCCAGCGATGTGCCCGTCGTTCCCGCCACCGACGCGCTGCCCGACGACATGGACGAGGTCCGGCGCATGGCCGCGGCGATCGGCTATCCGCTGATGCTGAAGGCATCGTGGGGCGGCGGCGGCCGCGGCATGCGGCGCATCATGGACGAGAAGTCGCTGGTGCACGAAGTCAGCGAGGGCAAGCGCGAGGCCAAGGCCGCGTTCGGCAAGGACGAGATGTATCTCGAAAAGCTGATCGAGCGCGCCCGCCATGTCGAGGTGCAGCTCATCGGCGACGACCACGGCAATCTCGTGCACCTGTTCGAGCGCGACTGCTCCGTGCAGCGCCGCAACCAGAAGGTGGTGGAGCGCGCGCCCGCGCCCTATCTGCCGCAGAGCGTGCGCGACGAGCTCACGGCGTCGGCCATCCGCCTCGGCAATGCCGCCAACTATCGCGGCGCCGGCACCGTCGAATTCCTGCTCGATGCCGATACCAACAAGTTCTACTTCATCGAGGTGAACCCGCGCATTCAGGTCGAGCACACGGTCACCGAAGTCGTCACCGGTATCGACATCGTCAAGGCGCAGATTCATCTGCTCGAAGGCGCCGTTATCGGCACGCCCGAATCCGGCGTGCCGTTGCAGGAAGATATCCGGCTCAACGGCAATGCCATCCAGTGCCGCATCACCACCGAGGACCCGGAGGAGAACTTCATTCCGGACTATGGCCGCATCACCGCCTATCGCGAAGCCACCGGCTTCGGCGTGCGGCTCGATGGCGGCACGGCCTATGCCGGCGCGGTGATCACCCGCTTCTACGATCCGCTGCTCGAAAAGGTCACCTGCTGGGCGCCTACCGCCGACGAGGCGATCGCGCGCATGCACCGCGCGTTGCGCGAGTTCCGCATCCGTGGCGTCAGCACGAATCTCGCCTTCCTCGAGAACATCATCACGCATCCCGATTTCATCGAGAACCGCTACACCACGCGCTTCATCGACACGACGCCGGCGCTGTTCGATTTCAAGCGCCGCAAGGATCGCGCCACCAAGCTCCTCACCTACATCGCCGATGTCACCATCAACGGCCATCCCGAAGTGCGCGACCGTCCGCGTCCGCCGGCCGATGCGCTCGAACCGATCCCGCCGCTCTACGAGCCGCTGACGCTCATCGAAGGCTCGCGACAGATTCTCGACCGGCAGGGGCCCGCGGGTCTCGCGAGCTGGATGAAGCAGCAGAAGGGCGTGCTGTTCACCGACACCACCATGCGCGACGCGCACCAGTCGCTGCTTGCGACGCGCATGCGCAGCTACGACATCACGCGCATCGCCGAGAGCTATTCGCGGGGGCTGCCCAATCTGTTCTCGCTCGAATGCTGGGGCGGGGCGACGTTCGATGTCGCCATGCGCTTCCTCAACGAGGACCCGTGGGACAGGCTTGCCGCCATTCGCGAGGGCGCGCCCGACATCCTCACCCAGATGCTGCTGCGCGGCTCCAACGGCGTCGGCTACACCAACTATCCCGACAATGTGGTCAAGTTCTTCGTCCGCCAGGCGGCGAAGGGCGGCGTCGATGTGTTCCGCATCTTCGACTGCCTCAACTGGGTGGAGAACATGCGCGTCTCGATCGACGCGGTGGCCGAGGCGGGCAAGGTGGCCGAAGGCGCCATCTGCTACACCGGCGATCTGCTCGATCCCGATCGCGCCAAATACGACCTCAAATACTACGTCGCGCTGGCCAAGGAGCTCGAGGCGGCGGGCGCGCATGTGCTCGGCCTCAAGGACATGGCGGGCCTGCTGCGTCCGGCCGCGGCAAAGAAGCTCATCGCGACGCTGAAGCAGGAGATCGACCTGCCGATCCACCTTCATACCCACGACACCTCGGGCGCCGCCGCGGCGACGATCATGGCGGCGGTGGAGGCCGGCGTCGATGCCGTCGATGCGGCGATGGATGCGTTCTCGGGCACCACCAGCCAGCCGACCTTCGGCTCGCTCGCGGCAGCGCTCGCCGACACCGATCGCGACCCGGGCTTCGATCCCAAGGTGATCCGCGAAATCTCGTTCTACTGGGAGGCCGTGCGCACGCAGTACCGGGCGTTCGAGAGCGACCTCAAGGGCGGCGCGTCCGAAGTCTATCTGCACGAGATGCCCGGCGGGCAGTTCACCAATCTCAAGGAGCAGGCCCGCTCGCTCGGCCTCGAGTCGCGCTGGCACGAAGTGGCCAAGACCTATGCCGACGTCAACCAGATGTTCGGCGATATCGTCAAGGTGACGCCGAGCTCCAAGGTCGTGGGCGACATGGCGCTGGCGATGGTGTCGTCGGGCCTCACCCGCGCCGATGTCGAAGACCCCAGGAAGGACGTCGCCTTCCCCGAATCCGTCGTCGGCTTCTTCATGGGCGATCTGGGCCAGCCGCCGGGCGGCTTCCCCAAGGACCTGCAGAAGAAGGTGCTCAAGGGCAAGCAGCCGCTCACCGAGCGGCCAGGCTCGTACCTGAAGGATGTCGATCTCGAGGCCGAACGGGCGAAGCTCGAAAAGGAAACCGGCGAGAAGATCGACGATCTGCGCCTCGCCTCGCATTTGATGTATCCCAAAGTCTTCGCCGACTTCCTCAAGACGCAGGACCGCTACGGTCCGACGGCGGTGCTGCCCACGCCAGTTTATTTCTACGGCCTCAGCCAGGGGCAGGAGATCTTCGCCGAGATCGAGCGGGGCAAGACGATGGTCATCAACTATCTCGGCCGCGCCGAGACCAATGAGAAGGGCCAGGTCCGCGTCTTCTTCGATTTGAACGGCCAGCCGCGAACGATCGCCGTGCCGGACCGCCTCAAGGTCGGCGACGTGCAGGTGCGGGCCAAGGCGGCGCTCGGCGATCCCAAGCAGGTCGGCGCGCCGATGCCCGGCGTCATTTCCGGCCTCCTGGTCAAGGTCGGCGACAAGGTTTCCGCCGGCGACGTTCTGCTTTCGATCGAAGCCATGAAGATGGAGACGGCGATCCACGCCGAAGCCGATGGCGTCATCGCCGAGGTAACGGTGAAGCCCGGCGACCAGATCGACAGCAAGGACCTGCTGATCCGGTTCGAGTAGGCTAGGCGCTGGCGCCCATGGCGCCGGCGATCACGCCGAAATCGTGCGCGGTGATCTCGAACAGGCCGAAGCGCATCTGGTAGCCCCAGTTCGTCTTGCCGGCACTGAAGTCGAGTTGGTCGAGCAGGGGGGGATCGGGGCGTCATGCGCATCGGACCAGTCGACGCTGCGACGATAGGCGGTCCAGCCTCCCATCTCGCCGGGATAGATGTCGCCATCCTTCACGCGTCCGATCAGCGTGAAGGCTCGCAGCTTGTCCTTGCCGCCGAAGCTTTCGGTCGGGGAATAGTAGACCACCCCGTCGCCGGGACTGATGCGCCGCAGCGGCGCAGCCTTGCCGTGATTGACCTGCATGAAGCCGACCTTGCCGCGACGGGCATGCTCGGCGGAAGCGACGGCGATCCAGTGCTTCATCGATCTCTCCTCTGCACGAGGGAGACTGGATCGACCCGCTGTCAGGTTTTGGCAGTGGTCAGAGCCGGCGGTAGTCGCCGTCGATCACCGTATTGCCGTCGCTGCGGGTCGAGCGCGCAGTGGCACGCTGCGGCAGCAGGCTCACGATCCAGCTCACCAGCAGCGGAATCACGACGACATCGTCGAGCCAGCCGGCAAACGGAATGAAATCGGGGATGATGTCGAGCGGGCTGATCAGGTAGGCCGGCACCAGCAGCATCAGGGCCTTGAGCCAGATCGGCGTCTCGGGCGCGAGGAAGGCGCGCCACAGCATCATCAATTCGGTACGAAACTGCAGCAGACGGCCCATGGGATCCTCCTCTCGAACGCGTTCGAAATGGGAAGCCGGGCCGCAAGGTTCAAGACCTCAGCTCAGGGCGCCGGTGTCCTTGAGCAGCTTCACGATCGCCATCGCGTGGCCGTGGCCCAGCCCGTAGTCGGCCTTCAGCCAGTCGGTGATCTGCGTCGCCTTGGTGCCCGGCTTGGTCAGGCCGTTGGCCTTGGCAAGCTTCGGCCACGCGGCGGCTCCCACGCCGGTCTGCTTCTCGATATTGTCGATATAGGCCTGAAACGTCATCTTGCCGCCTCCGTAGCCCGCAATCTCGGGCGTCCCGCAGCGTCTGGCAAGGTCTCCATGGGCCCCTATGTCTCCCGGATCGCGTGGCTGCTCGCGCAGCCCTCGACCCTCATCGTGCTCTTTCTCCTGCTCGCCCTCGTCCTCAGTTTCACGCGGCGGCGCTGGCTGGGGCGGACGGCGCTGTTGATGGCGCTGGCCCTGCTGTTGGTTTCGACCTTCACCACCTTCGGCTACTGGCTGATCACGCCGCTCGAGAGCCGCTTCGAGCGGCCCGCCGAGCCGGCCCGCATCGACGGCATCGTCATCCTGGGCGGCGGGATGGATGGCGATGTGAATACCACCCGCGGCGGCTGGGAACTCAACCGTTCCGGCGACCGCATGGTCGAGGGCGTCCGGCTGGCGCTCCGCTACCCCGATGCGAAGGTGCTGTTCGCGGGCGGCGCCAGCATCCTCGCGCCCGGTCAGGAGTCCGAGGCGCTGGCGGCGCGCCGCATGCTGATCGATTTCGGCATCGCGCCCGAGCGCATCGTGCTCGACGAGAAATCGCTCAATACCGAGGAAAATGCCCGTTTCGCCAAGGAACTGGCCGGCGACACCGCCGGGCAGACCTGGCTGCTGGTCACCTCCGCCTTTCATATGCCGCGCGCGGTGGGCCTGTTCCGGTCGGTCGATTTCCCGGTCGTGCCCTGGCCGGCGGACTATCTCGCGAGCGGCGCCGAGGGCTTGCGGTTCAAGCCGGACCAGTCGACCGAGAACCTCGTCGTCACCACGATCGCGCTCAAGGAGTGGATCGGCCTTGCGGCCTATCACTGGACCGGCCGGACCGGCGACCTGCTGCCGGCGCCCTGAGGCGACCGCGTAGCGCATTGTCTTCAAACCGACATCGGCCTATGTGACGGGCAGCAGATGAGCATTCTTGCGCGCAAGCAGACCGTGGGTGTGAACGTTGGCGGCGTGACCGTCGGCGGTGGCGCGCCCATTGTCGTGCAGTCGATGACCAACACCGACACCGCCGACATCGAGGCCACCGTCAAGCAGGTGGCCCAGCTCTGGCGCGCCGGCTCCGAGCTGGTGCGCATCACCGTCGACCGCGACGAGAGCGCCGCCGCGGTGCCCCACATCCGCGACCGGCTCGCCCAGCGCGGCATCACTGTGCCGCTGATCGGCGACTTCCACTATATCGGCCACAAGCTCCTCACTGACCATCCCGCCTGCGCCGAAGCCCTTGCCAAATACCGGATCAATCCGGGCAATGTCGGCTTCAAGGCCAAGCGCGACACGCAGTTCGCCACGCTCATCGAGATCGCTCTCCGCTATGGCAAGCCGGTGCGCATCGGCGTCAATTGGGGCTCGCTCGACGAAGAGCTGCTGACCCGGCTGATGGACGAGAACGCCGCCTCGCCCAACCCGATTTCGGCTGCCGCCGTGCAGCGTGAAGCGATCATCCAGTCGGCGCTGCTCAGCGGCCAGCGGGCCGAAGAGATCGGCCTGGGGCGCGACCGCATCATTATCTCGACCAAGGTTTCGGACGTCCAGAACCTCATCGCCGTCTACCAGGAGCTCTCGGCGCGCTGTGACTATGCGCTGCATCTCGGGCTCACCGAGGCGGGCATGGGCTCCAAGGGCATCGTCGCCTCCTCGGCGGCCATGGGCATCCTGCTGCAGCAGGGGATCGGCGACACCATCCGCGTGTCGCTCACGCCCGAGCCCGGCGGCGACCGCACGCAGGAAGTGCGCGTGGCGCAGGAGCTGCTGCAGACCATGGGCTTCCGCCAGTTCCTGCCCATCGTTGCGGCGTGCCCCGGCTGCGGCCGCACGACCAGCCAGACCTTCCAGGTGCTGGCCAAGGAGATCCAGGACAACCTCACCAGTTCGATGCCCGAATGGCGCGAGCGCTATCCAGGCGTCGAGCAGCTTTCCGTCGCCGTAATGGGCTGCATCGTCAACGGTCCCGGCGAAAGCAAGCACGCCGACATCGGCATCTCCCTTCCCGGCACCGGTGAAACCCCCGCCGCTCCCGTCTTCGTCGACGGCAAGAAGGTCGCGACGCTGCGCGGCGCCGACGTCGCCGAGCAGTTCAAGGCCATGGTCGCCGACTACATAGAACAGCGTTTCGGCAACGGCCGGAAGACGGCGGCGGAGTAGCGCGCCTCATGCAGCACAAGGCGTGCCCGGTTGTGCTCCGCCTGCGCGGCGGTGTGGAAATCCTGGCGTTTCGCCATCCTCAGGCCGGGCTGCAGCTCGTCAAGGGCACCGTCGAGGCGGGCGAGACGCCCGAACAGGCGGCGGTCCGGGAGCTCATGGAGGAGGCAGGTATCGCCGGCGCCCGCGTCACCGGGCGCTTTGGTGCGCACGGGATCGCGGGGAACATGTGGCACTTCTTGCGCATGCAGACCCCCGAGCTGCCCGATAGCTGGACCCACCGCTGCGCTGACGATGGCGGGCACGATTTTGCGTTCTTCTGGCACCGCCTCGGCGATGATGCCGCCGGGGAGTGGCACGCCAGTTTCAGACAGGCGCTGGCGTTCATTGCCGAATCCGCCGACGTACCAACTCCCTAGGCCGCGACCTACGGCTCCAGCTGTCCCGTCTTCGGAACGTCCTCCGCGCTCACATCGGTCTCGTTCCGCGTCTTGTACAGCGAGAAGATCACGCCGCCGGCGAGGATCGACAGTGTCACCAGCAGCGACAGCAGCGTGTCGATGTGGATATGGAGCGGCACGAGGAAGATCTTGATGCCCACCAGCACGAGAATGATCGCCAGCGACGTCTGCAGATAGCGGAAGCGGTTCATCGCCGCGGCGAGCGCGAAGTAGAGCGCGCGGAGGCCGAGGATCGCAAAGATGTTGGACGTGTAGACGATGAAGGTGTCCTGCGTCACCGCGAACACCGCCGGCACCGAGTCGACGGCAAAGATCAGGTCCACCGTCTCCACCATCACCAATGCCACCGCCAACGGCGTCAGCCAGGTGACGAGCTTGCCCGTCGTGGGGTGCGGCTGCTGGACGGTGAAGGCGCGGCCGTGGAGTTGCTTGGTGATGCGGAAGCGCGAGGTGAGAAAGCGGAAGACCGGATTGGTCTGGATGTCCGGTTCATCGTCCTGGTGCCGGAACATGCGGAAGCCGGTGAACACCAGGAAGGCGCCGAACAGGAACAGGATCCAGTTGAACTGATAGACCAGCGCCGCGCCCAGCCCGATCAGGATGGCGCGGAAGGCGATGACACCGAGAATGCCCCAGAACAGCACGCGATGCTGGTAGAGGCGGGGGATGCCGAGGAAGCCGAAGATCGTGGCAATGACGAACATATTGTCCATCGCCAGCGACTGCTCGATCAGATAGCCCGTATAGAACTCCAGTCCAGCGGTGGCGCCGCGCGCCCACCACACCCAGCCGCCAAAGGCCACGGCGATGAGCACGTAGAAGCCATAAAGCGTCAGGCTTTCTTTCGCGCCGATCTCGTGTTCGTCCCGGTGCAGGATTCCCAGGTCGAAGACGAGAAGGGCGACAACGACCGCGATGAACGCGGCCCAGAAATAAACAGGCGTACCCAGAAAATCGCCCATCAGGGCGGCAAGCAGCGACTCCATCGCCGGACCATCTCCATGAAACATTGGAGCAGCTCCGACATCACGCAGGGGTGAACCTGCGTCAGAGGGGCCCGGCGCCGCGTAGGGAAGATGGCAACTCGGCCAGGAGAGGTCAACCCGGCCCCACCTGCTCCTCTATGTCGCAGGGCAGGGCTAGCGGGGCAGGGGAAGCTCGCGCAGCGGTGTGCCGCCATCGATATAGAGCCGGCCGCCCGGTTTGAGCGCCGCCGCGATGGCGGCAAGCGCCGCAGCTTCGATCTCGGGGTGGCGGCCATCGAGCGCCCCCACCCGGATCGCCACGGCGAAGTCGTAGGGCGTCTCGCCCGGCGCAAGGCGGAATGCCTCGGCCTTCGCCTGCCGGAAGCGCAGGTTCGGCAGGTCGCTGGCCGCCTCGGCCTGGGCGATGGCCGCGGTCGAGCGGTCGATCGCCAGCACGGCGCCCTTGCTGCCGATCCGCGACGCCATCTCGCGCGCCATCGCGCCCGGGCCGCAGCCGACCTCGAGCACGCGGGAGCCGGCCCTGAGCGGCAGGGCGTCGACGATCTCGCGCAGCCGGTCCGAAAGCTCAGGCATCGGGCACATCGCAGGCATCGGCCCATTGGCCGCCGCACAGCTCCAGCAGCCGCGACAGCGGCAGCCGCACCGAGGCGTGGGTGCTGCCGCCGGCGGGGATCACCTCGTCATAGATCCGGAGCGACACGTCGCAATAGATGGTGAGCGGCGCGGGCAGGCCGAACGGACAGACGCCGCCCACCTCGTGCGAGGTGAGCCGCAGCACGTCGTCGGGTCCCAGCATGCGCGGCCGCCCGCCAAATGCCGCCTTCGCCTTCTGGTTGGAGAGCCGTGCATCGCCGCGCGTCACCAGCAGGAACTCGCGCTCGCCGACGCGGATCGCGAGGGTCTTGGCGATCTGGCCCGGTGCGCAGCCATGGACGTCGGCCGCCAGCTGCACGGTCGCGGTGCTCGTCTCCGTCACCATGACATGGAGGTCCGGCGCGCGGGCCGCGAGGTCGGCCTGAACCGAGGCAAGGGTCATTTCGGATTGTCCAGAAGCCAGCGATAGAGGTTGGCGCTCACTGTCACCGCAAGGATCAGCACCGCGAGCGCCATGCCGATCGAAAACACGATCGACAGGATGCCGCCGGTGTTGAGGGTCAGCAGCATGCCCAGCAGCATCACGGGCAGCAGTGGCACGGTCACCGCGCCGACCACGAACCAGAAGCGGCCGCGCGTCTGCTGCACCGCTGCCGCGATTCCTGCATCGGCGTCGACGGCCGCGGCGGGGACCAGCGTGATGGTGCGGATGGCAAAGATCCACACGGCGATCAGCATGAAGAAGGTGGGCCACACCAGATAGGTGAGCTCGGCGTTCTCGGGCGTGATGCTCGCCAGTCCCGGCGGCATCACGGCGGCGAAGAAGTAGCCGGGCGCGGCGGTGATGAATGCCAGAACGGCACTCCAGGCAAAGAACCTGCGGGTGGCCTGGGTGTTGCGCAGCGTCTCGGGCGGCACCGTCTGGTTGTTGAGCAGCAGGCGGTAGAGGCTCACAAGATAGGGCGCGGCAAACCAGATGCCGACGATGTTGAGCAGCGTCCCTGCCACCTGCCGGCCGAGCATCGTGTTGATCAGCCGGTCGACGCCGATGCTGATGAAGCCCGACGCGGCGAGGATCAGCACCGCGATCGCCACCGTGCTGCCCGCCCGCTGCAGCAGGCCGATGGCATCGCGGTACGATTTGCTGCTGAGAGTCCAGATCTCGCCCATCAGCTTTCCCGCGTGGCAAAGTAGCGGGCCGCCTCGCGCAGCGTGTCGGCCTCGGTGCCGAACGGCGTGAGCGCGGTAATCGCGTCGTGGACGATGGTGCCGAGATGCCGGCGCGCCGCCTCGACGCCGATGCGGGCGACCAGCGTCTGCTTTCCGGCTTCGGCATCCTTGCCCGTTGCCTTGCCCATGGCTTCGGCCGAGGCGGTGACGTCGAGCAGATCGTCGGCGAGCTGGAAGGCGCGGCCGGCGGCTTCCGCATAGGCCGTGAGGTGGCCGAGCGCATCGTTGCCGGCGCCGCCGAGCAAGGCGCCCATGCGGACGGAGGCGCGGATCAGCGCGCCGGTCTTCATCGCCTGCATGCGCGTAATGGCGATCTCGTTGAGCATGGCGCTCTCGGCCTCGATGTCGCGCATCTGCCCGCCCACCATGCCGCCGGTGCCGGCTCCGGCGGCGAGCTCCACCACCAGCCGGGCGGCGAGCGCACCGTCGCCACCGGTCCCGTGGTCGGCCAAATGGCCGAACGCCAGCGTCAGCAGCGCATCGCCCGCGAGGATCGCCGTCGCGTCGTCATAGGCCCTGTGGACGGTCGGCCGGCCGCGGCGGAGGTCATCGTCGTCCATCGCCGGCAAATCGTCGTGGATCAGCGAATAGCAGTGGATCAGCTCGACCGACACGGCGGCGGCAATGCTGCGTTCGGGCGCGATGCCAAGCATCTGCGCGGTCCGGCGCAGGAGGAAGGGCCGAAGGCGCTTGCCGCCCTCCAGCGTGCCGTGCCGCATGGCGGCAACCAGCCGGGCCGGCGGCTCGCCGGGTCCGGCCAGCCGGCCGGCATCCAGCAGGGTGTCGAGCGCCCGCTCGATCTCGGCGGCGTTCAGCCTGAGCTTGTCGTCGAAACCGGTCATCGGGCGGGCTCTACCGTGAAAGCGTGGCGCGCGCTACTGCGGCGGATGGAGGCATGCCCAAAATGGGGTAGCCAAGCGGGGAATTCTCCACTATAGAGCCCCGACTTTTCCCGGCAGACCCTGAGCTGTCGCGCCGAAATCTCGGCGAAACGTAGAGAATTCACGGAGTTTACGATGGCTGTTCCGAAGCGCAAGACCTCGCCGATGAAGCGCGGTTTCCGCCGTTCCGCCGACGGTCTGGCCGCCAATGCCTATGTCGAGGACAAGGATTCGGGCGAGCTGCGCCGTCCGCATCATATCGACCTCAAGACCGGCATGTATCGCGGCCGCCAGGTCCTCGAGCCGAAGAAGGCCTGATCGGCCCTTTGCAGTATTGAACTTTTGAGCGGCCAGTCCCAAAAGGGCTGGCCGTTTGTATTGGGAGCTTTTCTTGACCTCGATCCGCGTCGAATCTGACTCGATGGGCACGATCAACGTGCCGTCCGACAAATACTACGGGGCGCAGACTGCCCGGTCCCTCGCCAATTTCGACATTGGCGGCGAGAAGATGCCGGCCGAGATCATCCGTGCCTTCGGCATCCTCAAGAAGGCGGCGGCGCTGGCCAATTTCAAGCTGGGGCTGATGGACGAGGCGACACGTGACCTGGTCGTCAAGGCGGCCGACGAGGTCATCTCGGGCAAGCTCAAGGATCACTTCCCGCTGGTCGTGTGGCAGACCGGTTCGGGCACTCAGTCCAACATGAACGTCAATGAGGTCATCTCGAACCGCGCGATCGAGCTCGCCGGCGGCACGATGGGGTCCAAGAAGCCCGTCCACCCCAATGACCACGTCAATATGAGCCAGTCGTCCAACGACACCTATCCCACCGCCATGCACATCGCGGCGGTCGAGGCGATCGAGAACTACCTCGTCGACCGGGTCATGCTGCTGCGCAACACGCTCGATGAGAAGTCCAGGCAGTTCATGGACATCGTCAAGATCGGCCGCACGCATCTGCAGGACGCGACGCCGCTGACGCTGGGCCAGGAGATGAGCGGCTGGGTCGCCCAGCTCGACCTGGCCCTGAGCGCCATCCGGGCCACGCTGCCACAGCTCTACGAGCTGGCGCTCGGCGGGACCGCCGTGGGTACCGGCCTCAATGCTCATCCCAAATATGGCGAGACCGTCGCCGCCGAGATTGCCGCGCTCACCAAGCAACCCTTCGTCACCGCGCCCAACAAGTTTGCCGTGATGGCGGGGCATGACGCCTTTGTGGGCACCCATGGCGCGCTCAAGCAGCTTGCCGTGGCGCTCATGAAGATCGCCAATGACGTGCGCTGGCTCGCCTCCGGTCCGCGTTCGGGCCTGGGCGAAATCACCATTCCAGAGAACGAGCCGGGCTCCTCGATCATGCCGGGCAAGGTCAACCCGACGCAGTCCGAGGCCGTCACGATGCTCGCCGTGCAGGTGATGGGCAACGACGCGGCCATCGGCATCGCCGCGAGCCAGGGCAATTTCGAGCTCAATGTGTTCAAGCCCGTCATCGCCTACAATTTCCTGCAGTCGGTGCGGCTGCTGGCCGATGGCGCCAAGAGCTTCAACGATCATTGCGCCGTGGGCATCGAGCCCGACCGGGCGCGGATCAAGCAGCTCATGGACCAGTCGCTGATGCTCGTGACGGCGCTCAACCGCAAGATCGGCTACGACAACGCCGCCAAGATCGCCAAGAACGCGCACAAAAAGGGCACGACCCTGCGCGAGAGCGCGATCGAGCTGGGCTTGCTCAGCGGCGAGGAGTTCGACGCCGAGGTCAAGCCCGAGCAGATGGTCGGGCCGCTCAAGGTCTAGCCGTGGGCGGCCTGCGGGACTGGGCGCGGGCAATCAAGCGCGACATCGTCGCCATCTGGCTGGCCGGGCGCGACCCGCGGGTGCACTGGCCGGTCAAGCTATTGGCGCTGCTCGTTGCCGGCTACGCCCTCTCGCCGATCGACCTGATCCCCGACTTCATCCCGATCCTGGGCTATCTGGACGATTTCCTGCTGCTGCCGCTCGGCATCCTGCTCGTGGTGCGGCTGCTGCCGCCCGACCTCCTCGCCGAGCACCGTGCGGCTGCGGTCGGCATCCTCGACCGTCCGGTCAGCAAACGCGGCCTGTTCGTCATCATCGCGCTCTGGCTCGCCGCCGCCGTTTTCGCCGGGTGGCTGGCCTGGCGCTGGTTCGCCACGCGCTAGCGGCGCGAGCGCCGGGAGCTCCGCGCCAGGATGCCCAGGCCCACGATGATCACCATCACCGGCCAGTAGAGCGACCATTTGAGATCGAAGAACAGGATCAGCGCCGTGGCGAGCATCAGCGCGCCCACGGTGGCCGAGCCGGCGACCCGGCTCGAAAGCCACCCGTCCACCCGATAGTAGCGCGCGGCTCCCACCAGCGACGCCGCCGCTGGCACGAGGATGAACAGTGCCCACCAGCGGTCGGGCAAAGGCAGGTCCATGCCGAAATTCCGGCCGAGGAAAACGAGCCCCACGGCGATCACCGCAAGGCCGACGATCGGAGCGCCGGGCCAATAGCCATCGTGCCTTCGGGTGTCCGGTCGGCTGTCGCCGTCTCTTCCGGTGTCGCTCATGTGATCCTCCCGCCCTGTGTGCCGTCGAATATTGTAGGCAGCGCGGACCAATACAAGCCGGGGACTGGCGGCGCGGCGCGCTCTTTGCCATTGTCCGGCACGAACCGGACAGGAGTTGCCGATGACCGAGACAGTGATCATTCCGCCCGACGGGCGCCGCGTGAGCGGGGGGCGGTTCATCCCGCCGCTGCTGATCATCCCGTTCCTGCTCTACAACGTTCTGGCGCTGACGCTGATGGGCTGGAACCCAGCCGGCTGGACCAATCCGCTGTTCACGATCCCCATGGTTTCCGGCGTGAGCTGGTCGCTGAGCTGGAGCGACGTGATGCTGGTGATCGGCCTCGTCTGCCTGTTCTTCGAGGTCATCAAGTCGACCAATACCGGCCGCAACTCGGTGATCGAGCACATGGCCTCGACCGCGCTGTTCGTGGTGTTCCTGATCGAGTTCCTGCTGTTCGCGCCGGCCGCGAGCTCCACCTTCTTCATCCTGATGATCATGGCGCTGGTCGATGTCGTTGCCGGCTTCACCATCTCCATCACCGGCGCCGGCCGCGACGTGACAATGGGGAACTGACAGAGCTGCTAGGCTTCGATGTTGAGCCGATAGCCGGGCGGGATGCGCAGCGTCTTGAGCTTCCCGCCCCTGTCATAGATACGCAGCACTTCGAGCGGGGTCGCCTGGTGCTTTACGCGCTGGACCGCGAGATGCTCGCGCTCGGCGATGAGCTGACTCAGGAACTCGGGCTTGGGTGCCTGGCGGAACGACGAAAACCGGACACCGCCGCCAGTGGCGACGGGGATTGACCGGTAGGTCGTTTCGATCTGGCGCACGATGGGCCGTTCCTGTTCCGCCGCGGGACACCTGTCTCATTCTGAGACAGCCTGTTCCGCATTCTGACAGCAACGTCGCAAGGGGCGTGCCGGTTCTCAACCTCTTGTTAAGGTTTTGCGGCAGATTCGCGGCTGATGGTTAAGGGGCTAGAGCTCGAGCCGCATCACGTGACGGCGGGAGCCGGCTTTGCCGATTTCCTCAAAACCCAGCCGCTCGAAGGCGGGCACGAAGCCCATGAAGCGGTAGCTCGGCGATTTGGGATCCACCGGATAGGCTTCGAGCACATTGGCGCCGCGTCTCTTCGCGTAGGCCGTGGCGGCCCCGATCAGTTGTGTCCCGAAGCCCTGTCCACGCAGCTTGCGGTGGACGTACATGCAGGCGAGCGACCAGATCTTCTCGCCCTTTTCCGCCTCCGGCGCGCCGAAGTCGCGATAGGTTTCGCGCGGGGCGATCGACACCCAGGCTACGGGCTCGCCGTCGAGGTAACCCACGAGACCGACGGTCGTGCCGTCTGCGATCCGTGCCTTCATCAGCGGCTTGCGGTCGCTGCCGCGCGGCGCTGCCTTCACCTCTTCGGGCGTCGCGCGCCACGCCATGCACCAGCAGTATTTCGGCGCCCCGGGCGTTTCGAACAGCGACTCGAAGTCCGGCCATCTGGCCTTCGTGACGGGCTTGAAGCTGAGTTTTTGCGTCAGGTGAACTTGTCCTTGGCTGCGCGCAGGGCCGCGAACACAACGGCCGGGTCGACGTCCCGATCCAACCCCATGGCTTTGGCCATTTCAGGCTTGTCGGACCTGAGGAACGGGTTGGTCGCCTTCTCCATGCCCATGCTGACAGGCACGGTGAACTTGCCGTCGGCGCGCATGCGGTTCACTTCCGCCGCCCGGATGTTGAGCGCCGCGTTACGCGGATCGACGCTCAGCGCAAAGCGCGCATTGTCGGCGGTGTATTCGTGGCCGCAGAACATCAGCGTGTGGTCGGGCAGGGCGCGGAGGGCTTTGAGGCCCTCCCACGTCGGGCCGGGCTTGCCTTCCAGCATGCGCCCGCAGCCCATCGAGAACAGCGCGTCCCCCACAAAGACGTGGCCGTCCGCCGAATTATAGAGCGCGATGTGCCCATTCGTGTGGCCCGGCGTCGGGATCACGATGAAGGCGGTCGCGCCCAGCGTCACCGTGTCGTTGTTGCCGACGGTCACGTCGAGCCCGAGGATCTTCTCCGCCTCGGCGCGCGGCCCGGTCACGGTGATGTCGAAGTCTGACTTCAGCACCGGCAGGCCCTCGACATGGTCGCGGTGGTGGTGCGTGATGAAGACGTCGGTCAGCGTCCAGCCGCGATTATTGAGCGCCGATTTGATCGCGCCCGCATCTGGAGCGTCGATCGCCGCGGTGCGGCGCGTTTCGACATCGTGCACGAGGTAGCCATAGTTGTCGGTGCGGCACATGAAGATGTCGACGAGGACCGGCACTTTGCCTTTGCTCCGCAGATGGGTTGAGTGGCAGTGTTCTAATCCCAATATGGCGTCAAAGCCATGACCGAGACGCCATGAACCCCGACGTCAACCGCCTGATCGGCTTCTACAAATCCCCCCTAGGCAAGATTGCCCGGGCGCTGGTGCGCGAGGAGGTGATCCGCCTCGCGGGGAGTACCGACAAGCGGCGCGTGCTGGGGCTGGGCTTTGCCTCGCCCTATCTGCGCTTCACCCTCGAAAAGGCCGAGCGCGTGCTGGTGTTCATGCCCGCCCGGCAGGGCGCCTCCGCCTGGCCGCGCGAGGGGCCGTCGCACACCGTGCTGTGCGATCCGCTCGAAATGCCGCTCACCGACGCGGCGGTCGATCTCATCATCGCCGTCCACACCTTCGAGCATGCCGCCGATGCCGAAGAACTGATGCGCGAAATCTGGCGCGTCGCGGCGCCCAATGCCCGGCTGATCGTGGTCGTGCCGCGCCGCCGCGGCATGTGGGCGGCGGCGGACAACCAGCCCTTCGGCGACGGCAATCCGTTCAGCAAGCCGCAGCTCGAGCGGCTGCTGCGCGACCATTCCTTCGTGCCCGAGCACTGGCGGGTGGCGCTGCACCTGCCGCCGACCAACCACCGATTCTTCATCAAGCTGGCGCGCTTTTGGGAGCGTTTCGGCCGGCTTTTCGGACCGCTCTTTTCCGGCGTGTTCGTGGTGTCGGCCAAAAAGGAGCTGTTTCCGGCCGTTCCCCGCCGCCGGAAGCTCGAGCGCTACGTCCGCGTTCCCTCGCTCGCGCCGCAGGCCGCGACCATGGAGGAGGCCAAGCGCTAAGGCTTTGCGTTCGGCAGGGCCTTTCTCTATGGTCCCGGCGACTTTTTCGACCCCTCTCAGGCCCATGTCAGACCGTCCCGTCCCGCAGCCCGGTATCCTCAAGATCGCGCCCTATGTCCCGGGCAAGTCGCAGGCGGCGCCGGGGGTGGTTCCGATCAAGCTCAGCGCCAACGAATCCCCGCTGGGCGCCTCGCCCGCGGCCCTCGCGGCGCTGCAGGAAGCCGACCGCAGCCCGGAAATCTACCCCGAGGGCACCTCCCGCATCCTGCGCGAAGCGCTGGGTGACGTGCACGGGCTCGATCCGCTGCGGATTGTGTGCGGCAACGGCTCGGACGACCTGCTGCACCTGCTGGCGCAATGCTATCTGGGCGAGCGCGACAATGCGGTGATGAGCCGGCACGGCTTCAACGTCTATCCCATCGTCACGATGGGGGCATCGGCCGAGATCATCATGGCGCCCGAAAAGGACTATCGGGCCGACGTCGACGCGATGCTTGCGGCGGTGACACCGGCGACCAAGATGGTGTTCCTCGCCAACCCGAACAATCCGACCGGCACGTATCTGGGCGGCGAGGAGCTCGAGCGGCTGCATCGCGGCCTCCGTCCCGACATCCTGTTCGTGCTCGACAGCGCCTATGCGGAATATGTCACTGCCGAGGATTACGACGTGGGCATCGGCCTCGTCAGCGGCGCGGAGAACGTCGTGATGGTGCGCACCTTCTCCAAGATGGGGCTTGCCGCTTCCCGCATCGGCTGGATGTATGCGCCCGATCACGTCGTCGACGTCGTCAACCGCATTCGCGGGCCGTTCAACGTCAATCGCCCGGCGCAGTATGCCGGCGCGGCTGCGGCGCGCGACGTCGATTTCACGGTCCGGCTCAAGCAGTACAATGCGCAGTGGCGTGCCTGGTTGACTCGGGCACTGCACGGCAATGCCATCCGGGTCATCGACAGCCAGGCAAATTTCGTCCTCGCGCTATTCGACAGCGCCGAGACCAGCAAAGCGGCGTTTCAGGCGCTGTTCGCCGAGGGGCTGATCGTGCGCGAGATCGAGGTCTATGGCATCGAGAACGGACTGCGCATTTCCATCGGACCCGAACCGGCCATGCGCCGGCTGGTTGAGGTGTTGAAGGCGTTCGGGGCGCCGGGGGCAAGGGACTAGAAGCATGTTCGAGAAACTGGCGCTCATCGGCATCGGTCTCATCGGGTCCTCGATCGCGCGAGCGACCCGGCTCAAGGGGCTAGCCAAAACCATCGCCATCTCGACGCGCAAGCAGGAGACGCTGGACGAGGCGCGCTCGCTGGGCCTGGGCGACACCTATTCGCTCGATCCGGTCGCCGCCGTCAAAGGTGCCGATCTCGTGATCCTCTGCATTCCCGTCCAGGCCTATGGTCCCGTGATGGAGCAGATCGGGCCACATCTCGAGCCCGGCGCGATCCTTTCGGATGTCGGCTCGGTGAAGGCCTATGTCACGCGGCAGATGGCACCGCACACGCCCAAGGGCGTCCATCTCATTCCGGGCCATCCAATCGCGGGCACCGAGCATTCCGGACCGGGCGCCGGCTTCCCCGAGCTTTTCATCAATCGCTGGTGCGTGCTGACGCCCGAGGCTGACGTTGATGTTGCGGCGGTCAGCAAGCTCTCGGCGTTCTGGACGGCGCTCGGCTCCAATGTCGAGACGATGGAGCCCAACCATCACGACATGGTGCTGGCCATCACCAGCCACATCCCGCACCTTGTCGCTTACAACATCGTAGGCACGGTGGCCGACCTCGAACAGGACACGCAGAGCGAGGTCATCAAGTTCTCGGCCTCCGGCTTCCGCGATTTCACGCGCATCGCCGCGTCCGATCCGGTGATGTGGCGCGACGTGTTTCTCACCAATCGCGATGCGGTGCTCGAAATGCTCGGGCGCTTCCTCGAGGACCTCAGCAAGCTGCAGCGCATGGTGCGCGTCGGCGATGGGCCGGGGATGGAGCAGCTCTTTACCCGCACCCGCAAGATCCGCCGCTCGATCATCACCGCCGGGCAGGAAACCGCCGCGCCCGATTTTGGCCGTCCGCATGCTGATGTCGCAACGCTCTCCGGGCCATCGGGTACCGTCGTTCTCGACGGAACGCCGGCCCCGCTGCTCGACATCAATGTCGAGCCCGACCACCCTGTGCGCGAGCATGGCGGCGGCGACGACGCGTAAGCTCGCGCAAGCGGCCGCGTGCGTGTCCTTGCCTTATGGCCGTTCTGCCAGGAACGCCTCGACCTCAGCTCGTGTCGGCGCGCCTAGCCGGCCGCCGAAGCGGGTGCATTTGATCGCGGCTGCAGCCGCGGCAAAGCGGATCGTGTCCGCGATCTCCCAGCCCTCAACGAGCCCTAGCGCGAAGGCGCCGTGAAACACGTCGCCGGCGGCCAGCGTATCGACAGCCTTCACGGCGAAGGCCGGCTGATGCCCACCGGGCCAGAACACGCCGCGCTCTCCGGCGGTCACCGCCACGAACTCCGCCCGCGACCGTGCAAGTAGCCCCACGGCCTTCGCCGGGTCGGGCTCGCCGGTCAGCGCGAAGGCGCCTGGCTCCGAGGCGATGAGGTGCGTCGCGATCGGCACTAGCCGGTCGAGCACGTTCTTGGGGGCAGCTTCCACATCGAGGATGCCGGGCACGTCCAGGTCGCGTGCGGCATGCAGCGCGATTTCCGCCGCGTCGGGCCAGCGCACATCGACGCTGATCGCCGCAACATCGTCGAGCCGCGGCAGGTCGTCGGGTCGCGTCCGGATCGCTGGGTCGTAGTGCGGCACGATGATCCGCTCGCCCGCCTTGTCCATGAAGATCGAGGAGAAGCCGGAGGCCGCGCCGGGCACGCGGCGCAGGGAACTGAGGTCGATTCCGGCTGCCGTCAGGTCGAACACGATCCGCTCGCCTGTCGCATCGTTGCCGATCGACGCCCACAGGCGCGCCCGGCCGCCGAGCCGCACGATGGCGGCCGCCTGCGCCGTGGCCATGCCCTGTGCGACCTGTACCGTGTCGAGCGGGAGATACTTGCCGGGGCCGGCAGGCAGATGGTCGAAGCGGAAGATGGTGTCGAGGGCCAGCGCGCCGACCGTGAGCACCACCCCGCTCATATCGACTTCAGCGCGGCGATGACGTTGCGCCCGTCCTGGCTGTCCCATTCGGCCGGGCCCTGCAGCACGGCGAGCTCGCAGCCATTCTTGTCGATCAGCAGCGTCGAAGGAAGGCCGAGCGCTACCGCAGAGGTCTGGAGCTGCTTGAACGCTTCGAAGGTCGAGTCCGCATAGAGAGGCAGGTTGGCCCACTGGCCTTCGTCGATGAACGCCTTGGCCTTCTCCAGCCCACCCTCGCCGAGGTCGAGATTGATCGGCAGCACAAGGAAGCCGTCGTCGTTCTCGGCCGCTGCCAGCTTGTCCAGCGCCGGCATCTCGGCGCGGCAGGGGATGCACCAGCTCGCCCAGAAATTGACCAGCAGCGCCTTGCCCGCAAAGTCCTTGAGGGTCCTGGGATTGCCGGCTTCGTCGGTGAATTTCATATCCGAATAGCCGCGGCCGGTGCCGGTGCCGTTAAGGGCGGCGAGCTGGCCGACCGCGACCGCGTCGATCTTGCCCGCGGCCGCCGTTTGCGGGGCGCATTGGGCGGCCTGGCCGGTATTGCCCCACCAAAACGCTATCGCTATAGCTACGCCCGCGCCCAACAGGGCTGCGATCGTGGCGCGGCGGGGTGTCAGGCTCGGGCGCTTTGCAACGGGTTCGGACACTCGGAACTCCAAAGGATTCAGCGATGAGCAATCGCATGTGGGGCGGCCGGTTCTCGTCCGGCCCCGACGCCATCATGGAAGAGATCAACGCCTCGATCGGTTTCGATCAAAGGCTCTACCGCCAGGATATCGCCGGATCAATTGCCCATGCGACGATGCTCGCCGAAGCGGGCATTCTGACGCATGAAGATCGCGACGCGATCGTTTCCGGCCTAAACGCTGTCCTCGCCGAAATCGAATCGCAAAAGTTCAACTTTTCGCGCGCGCTCGAAGACATCCACATGAATGTGGAATCGCGTTTGCGCGAGCTGATCGGTGACGCCGCCGGCCGCCTTCACACTGCGCGGTCGCGCAACGACCAGGTCGCCACCGACTTCCGGCTCTATGTCCGCGACGCCATCGACACGCTGCTGGTCCAGGTCAAGACGCTGCAGCTCGCTCTCGTCGAGCGCGCCGACGCCGAAGCCGAAACCATCATGCCTGGCTTCACGCATCTGCAGAGCGCGCAGCCGGTGACCTTCGGCCACCACCTGCTCGCCTATGTCGAAATGCTGGGGCGCGACGCGGGCCGGCTCGAGGATGCCCGCAAGCGGCTCAACGAGTCGCCGCTCGGCTCGGCCGCGCTGGCCGGCACACCCTATCCGATCGACCGCGAGATGACGGCGAGGGCGCTCGGCTTCGACCGGCCGACCGCCAATTCGCTCGATGCCGTGAGCGACCGCGACTTCATCCTCGAAACGCTGGGCGCCGGGGCCATCATGGCGATGCACCTGTCGCGCTTTGCCGAGGAGCTGGTGATCTGGTCGTCGGCGCAGTTCAATTTCATCCGGCTCAGCGACAAGTTCACCACCGGCTCGTCGATCATGCCGCAGAAGCGCAATCCCGACGCGGCCGAGCTGGTGCGTGCCAAGGTGGGCCGCATCATCGGCGCGCTCTCATCGCTGCTGGTGGTCATGAAGGGCCTGCCGCTCGCCTATTCCAAGGACATGCAGGAAGACAAGGAAGTCGCGTTCGACGCGCTCGACGCTCTGTCGCTCTCGCTCGCGGCAATGACTGGCATGGTGCAGGATCTCGAGGTCAATCGCGATCGCATGCGGCAGGCCGCCGCGATGGGCTTTTCCACTGCCACCGATGTTGCCGACTGGCTGGTGCGCCAGGCGAACATCCCGTTCCGCGATGCCCATGAAATCACTGGCCACATCGTCAAGCTGGCCGAGGAGAAGGGCATCCCGCTCGATGGTCTTACCATCGACGACTTCAAGCTGATCGATCACCGCATCGACAGCCGTATCCACAAAGTGCTGTCGGTCGAAAGCTCGGTCCGCGCCCGCCGTTCCTATGGCGGCACGGCGCCCGAAAACGTCCTGGCGCAGGCGGCACGGTGGAAGTCGATCCTGACTGGCACCGAGGTCACCCCGCGCGCCCCGAAGGTGAAGCTGGGTGGCGGCCACGGCGATGGCGGGATCGAGTAGGTCCATGCCGCGTGCCCCCCGGCAGATGCGGCTGACCGAGCGGCATGTCGCCTTGATGAAGCGCGACATTCCCGAGATTCCGGGCCCCATGCCGGGCTACGAGCAGATGACCGAGGACGACTATCTGCGGATCACGGCCGAGCTCCTTGGCCCCCCCACCGACGGCGCGGCGTTCTGGATCTTCGCTTATGGCTCGCTGATCTGGAAGCCGGCCTGCGATGTCGTCGAGCTTCGCACCGGTATCCTGCGCGGCTGGCACCGGGCCTTCTGCCTCGGCTGGAACACGCGCTTCCGCGGCTCGGACGAGGCGCCCGGCCTGATGCTGGCGCTCGATCACGGCGGCTCGTGCAAGGGCGTGCTCTATCGGCTTCCCACCGACGCGGTCGAAGCCAATCTGCGCAAGCTGCTCGAGCGTGAAATGAGCCTCAAGCCATCGGCCTTCCCGCCGCGCTTCGTCAGCGTCGAGAGCGAGCAGGGGCCGATCCGCGCCCTGACCTTTTGCATCAACCGGCGGTCGCCGCGCTATATCCGCGGTCTCACCGAGGAGCAGGTCGCGGACGTGCTCGCGAGGGCGACCGGCAGCCGCGGCTCGATGGCCGAGTATCTCTACGCTACCGTCGACCATCTCGAACGGCTGGGCATTCGCGATCATCATCTGTGGCGGCTGCAGGCGCTTGTCGCCGATCGCATCGACGCCGCCTATCCCACGGAGCACTGAGTGCATCACTTCCAGTATCGCGATGGCGTCCTGTTCGCCGAAGACGTCGACGTCACGACCCTGGCCGGAAAGGTCGGGACGCCGTTCTATGTCTATTCGGCTGCGACGCTGCGCCGCCACGTCAATGTGATGCGCGAGGCGTTCGACGGTATCCCGACGCTCGTTGCCTACGCCATGAAGGCCAACTCCAACCAGGCGGTGCTGCGCGTCATTGCGGGGGAAGGAGCCGGCGCCGATGTGGTGTCCGGCGGCGAACTCGCGCGTGCCATCGCGGCCGGTATCCCGCCGGACAAGATCGTCTTCTCGGGCGTCGGCAAGACCGTCAGCGAGATGCGGCGCGGCATCGAGCTGGGCATCAAGTGCTTCAACCTCGAGAGCGAGCCCGAGCTCGAGCGGTTGAGCGAGATCGCGGCGTCGATGGGCAAGGTCGCGCCCGTCTCCGTGCGCATCAATCCCGATGTGAGCGCGGGCGGTCACGCCAAAATCTCCACCGGCAAGAAGGAGAACAAGTTCGGCATTCCCTTCGGACGCGCCCGCGCGGTCTATGCGCGCATCGCCGCGCTGCCGGGCGTCGAGGCCGTCGGCATCGATATGCACATCGGCAGCCAGATCACCGAGATGGCGCCGTTCGACAATGCCTACGCGCTGATGGCGGAGCTGGTGACGGAACTGCGTGCGCAGGGGCATGCGATCCATCATGTCGATGTGGGCGGTGGTCTGGGCATCCCCTACCATGCCGACGCCGAAGCACCGCCGCTGCCTGTCGAGTATGGCCAGATCGTGCGCAAGCATCTGGGCCGGCTCGGCGTCGAGCTGGTGCTCGAACCCGGACGGCTGATCGTGGGAAATGCCGGCATCCTCGTCACCACCGTCGAGTATGTGAAGGAGGGCGAGCACAATTTCGTCATCGTCGATGCGGCGATGAACGATCTCATCCGGCCCACCCTCTACGAAGCCCATCACGACATCCATGCGGTCAGTCACTCGAACCTGCCGCCGATTGTCGCCGATGTTGTCGGTCCGGTCTGCGAGACGGGCGACTACATCGCGCTCGGCCGCCGCATGCCGGGCGTCAAGCAAGGCGACCTGCTCGCGGTGATGTCGGCGGGCGCCTATGGCGCGGTGATGGCCTCAACCTACAATTCCCGCCCCCTGGTGCCCGAAGTGCTGGTCGACGGCGATAAGTGGCACGTCATCCGGCCGCGCCGCTCGATCGAGGAGCTGCTGGCGCTCGACAGCGTGCCGGACTGGCTCTGAGCTCCTGACTCACCCTGTCAGGAGGGTGCGCGCATCGTCCCTCCATGCCAAGATGGAGGCGCAGATGCCGGACGTCCTGACCAACCGCCAGCTCAATCGCGCCACGCTCGCGCGGCAGATGCTGCTCGAACGTTCGCAGATGACCATCCCCGAAGCGGTCCACTTCCTCGGCGGCCTCCAGGCACAGCAATCGAACGATCCCTATGTCGGACTGTGGAGCCGCCTTGACGCTTTCACGCATGAGGCACTTACGGCGCTGATCGTCGACAGGACGCTGGCGCGCGCGACGACGATGCGCGGCACGCTCCACCTCCACACCGCCGATGATCTCGTCGGCTTCCGCGCCCTGGTGCAGGATTTCCTCGAGGCGATGTGGAAGTCCAATTTCCTGCGCCGCTTCGGCAGCGAGGACAAGGCGAAGGTCCGCCGTGTCGGTGTGCGCATCCTCGACAGGGGACCGATCACCTCGGGCGAGTTGGGCAAGCAGCTCAAGGCGAAGTTCCCGACAGCCGAGGCCCTGTCCTTGTCGGTACTGCTGCAAATGAGTGAAACGCTGATTCAGGTGCCGCCGACCCGGATCTGGGGCAATGGCGCGGCGCCGCTTCTGACGCGCGTCGAGAACTGGCTACCGCCGGCAAGGCCCGCGGTCACGCGCACCGACCTCGTGCGCCGCTACCTCGCGGCCTATGGTCCTGCCAGCATCAACGACATGCAGATATGGTGCCGCCTGACAAAGCTCAGCGCCGAGTTCAGGGCGCTCGACAGCGCGCTCGTCGTTTTCCAGGGCGAGGACGGGCGTGTGCTCTATGACCTGCCCGACGCGCCACGTCCGGCGGCCGATACGCCCGCGCCCGTGCGCTTCCTGCCGCTCTATGACAACGCCTATCTCGGTTATGACAATCGTCGCCGCATGCTCAGCGAAAGCGACATGAAACGCATCAATATCTTCGAGAACTTCAAGCCGGCGGTGCTCGTCGACGGCGTCATCTCGGCGGGCTACGTCGTCTCGCGCCGCAAGGATGCGGCGCGGCTCGAGATCGAGCCCTACCACAGGCTGAGCAAGAAGCAGGTGCGCGAGGTCGAGGCGGAAGGCGAGGCCTTCCTGCGCTTCATGGAGGACGGCGCGGCGAGCTACACGGTCGAGATGCAGCCCTTCGTGGCTTAGCCCGCGAGCTTGCTCAGCGAGGGCATCTCGACGGGCTTGCCGCGCAGGGCGTCATCGACTTTTTCGAGCAGCACCTGCAGCGAGAAGGGTTTGGGCACCACGTCGTAGATCAGCGCCTCGAGGCCGTGCGCGCGCTCGCGCTGGTCGGCAAAGCCGGTCATCAGCATGATGGTGAGGGCGGGAAACTGCGCCGCGACAGTGAGGGCGAGCGCTATGCCATCCATCACCGGCATCTTGATGTCCGAGAGCAGCAGGTCGAAATCGCCGTTCCTTTCGGCGCAGATTTCGGCGGCGATGCCGCCATCCTCCGCCTCGGTGACCTCATGGCCCATATGGGCCAACGCACGGACCACAAAGGCCCGGACGTTATCGTCGTCTTCTGCAACCAGTATGCGTGCCATTTTACACTGTTCCTGCCGGGGTACCGGCGCCCATGGCGCCGGCTCGCGGGGTGGTGAAGCTCAGTCTGACGGTCATGGCGCCTTGCGGCGGCGCGCTGACTTCCGTCGAGAAATCAAGGACATCTCCGGGCGCCATCGATGTCGCCAGCGGTGTGACCGTCCACTCGTAGACCGTGGTGCCGCCGGCATCGACGAGGCTCACCAGCACCGGCGGGACCGGTACCGTCTGGCTCGCAACGGAGCGGATGCGCGAGGTGATAAGCATGACGGACTTGCCGTTGCGGAAGCTCGTCAGGGTCTTGCTGTCCTCGAAGGTCAGCCCGACCACGTTCACTGGCATTCCGATCGACGCGTAGAGCCCGGCGAGGGCGGGGAACCAGCGCACCAGGTCCGTGCGCATCGAAAAGCCGAGCATGAGGATGCTGACCAGCAGCACGAAGGCGCCCAGCCGCGCCGTGCGGCGCACCCGCGCCATCGGCAGCTTCCGGGAAATCCGGGCCTGGCGCTGGTCGAAGGCGCGCTTGGATTTGCTCAGCAGCGCGGGGTCGATCGCGTTGATTTCGGCTTTCTTGGCCCGGGGCGCGAGAGCTGCGCGGATGTCGGCGAGCGTGCGGTCGGGCTCCGGGTCGGGGACGACCTTGGCGGGCAGCACCGTTGCCGTCGTGCGGGCCTCGGCTTCGAACTGAGCGTCGAGAGCGCGCTCATCGGCTGGCGAGAACAGACGATCCTCGTCGATCACCGCGGGCGGCGGCGGGGCGTCGGCCGTCGCGTGCCAGGGTTTCGAGCATTGGGCGCACTGAACTTCCCGGCCGGCCGCGCCAATGGTGCCGTAGGGCACCTGGTAGCGCGTGCCGCAATTCGGGCAAGCGATAACGACCGTCTGGAGGTCCGGTGAGCTCATGGCCGACCCTAGTCGCGGCAGGGTTAAGTTTCCTCAAACTTGCCCATGTTAGGGCCTAGGCAGCATCGTGGTGTGTCGCCAGGCGCCCGGCGACGCGGCCAAGGGAAATTGGGGTTCGGCTGCTATGATTGCGCCGGCTGATTCGGAGAGACGGGCCGAGTGATCGAGTTCACCAATGTCGGTTTGCGCTATGGCCACGGGCCGGAAATCCTCCGGGACCTGAACTTCCGCATCGAACCCGGCTCGTTCCATTTCCTCACCGGCCCCTCCGGCTCGGGCAAGACCAGCCTGCTGCGCCTTCTTCTGCTGTCGCTGAAGCCGAGCCGCGGCAACGTCACCATGTTCGGCCGTGACGTGGGCGCGCTCGACCACGATGCGTTGCTCGATATGCGCCGGCACATCGGCATCGTGTTCCAGGAGTTCCGCCTGCTCGACCACCTGACGACGTTCGAGAATGTGGCGCTGCCGCTCCGCGTCCGCGGCCAGCCGGAATCGGCCTATCGCGACAACGTCACCGAACTGCTGCAATGGGTGGGGCTGGGCGAGCGCATGGATGCACATCCGCCGCTGCTGTCGGGCGGCGAGAAGCAGCGTGCTGCCATCGCGCGCGCGGTCATCGGCCGGCCCGAAATCCTCCTTGCCGACGAGCCCACGGGCAACGTCGATCCGGAGCTGTCGCACAAGCTGGTGCGGCTCTTCGTCGAACTCAACCGGCTGGGCACCACGATCATTCTGGCGACGCACGAGTTGCCGCTGCTCGACAGCTTCACCTATCCGCGCATGACGCTCACCGACGGGCGGGTGTCGTTCCATGACTGATGCCGCCATCGATGCCCCGGCCGCAATCGTCCAGCCGCAGGCGCAGAAGCGCGCGGCTCCCATCGTGCCCGAGCGCTCGGTCGCTGGCCGCACGCTGGTGCTGCTCATCGCCATCATGACGTTCCTGTCGGGCGTTACACTGGGCGGTGTGGTGCTGGTGCAGAAGTCGGCAATCGCCTGGTCGTCGGATGTCGGTCGCGAAGTCACGATCCAGATCAGGCCCGTTGAAGGCGAGGTGATGGAGAGCAATATCCGCACCGCCATCGCGCTCGCCGAGGCGACGCCGGGTGTCGCGCGGGCCTATGTGCTCTCGATCGAGGACAGTCAGAAGCTGCTCGAGCCGTGGCTCGGCTCGGGGCTCGATCTGTCGACCCTCGACATCCCGCGGCTGGTGATCGTCGAGCTCAGCGACACCGTCGACGTCGACCTCACGATGCTGGCGCGCGACATCGCCACCATCAATGGCGCGAGCCTCGACACGCATGCCGCCTGGCGGCAGCAGCTCAATACCATGGCCGGGACCATCGTGTTCTCCGGGCTCCTGGTGCTGGCGCTGATCGTGCTCGCCACGGTGCTTGCCGTCGTGTTCGCAACGCGCGGCACCATGGCGTCCAACCGCGAAATCGTCGACGTGCTCCACTTCATCGGCGCCTCCAATGCCTTCATTGCCGGTGAGTTCCAGGGCCGTTTCCTGGCGCTGGGCCTCCGGGGCGGGCTGATCGGCGGCCTTGCGGCGGTCGCGTTCTTCTTCCTCGTTGCGGGCGCTGCGGGGTCGATTATCCCGGACGAAGCTTCGGCCCAGCTCAGCTTTTTCGTCGGCCGGTTCTCGCTCGGCATCGACGGCATCCTCGGCATCGCGGCCGTGGTTCCGGTGATCGCCGCGCTCACTGCGATAACCTCGCGCCTTACTGTCCGGCGCTTCCTGACGCAGACCTCATAAACGGAGCTGCTTGCGCGGCCCGCGCGTTTGCAGCCATATCGGAGCAAACGGCCGGGCCCACCGGCATGGAGGAAACTTGGCTCTGATCCAGGCCGTACGCACGGCCATCTTCTACCTGCTGTTCCTTGGACAGACGGCGATCCTCGCCATCATCGTGGGCATCATTGCCATCATCTGGCGGCGCCGGACCGCGGTGAGCTGGGCCATCGCCAATTACTGGCGGAACTCCAACGTGTTCATGCTGCGCTGGATCGTCGGCATCAGGACTGAGGTGGAGGGCGGCGAGACCATCCCGCCCGGCCCCTGCATCATCGCGGCCAAGCACCAGAGCGATTGGGACATCTTCGCCATCCTGCCCCATACGGACGAGAAGCCGGCCTACATCGCCAAGCGCGAACTCATCGATATTCCCTTCTTCGGCTGGGCAGCTCAGTCGATCGACACGATCTCGATCGACCGTTCGCTCGGTGCCGGGGCGATCCCGACCATGCTGGCGGAGGCAAAGGCGAAGGTCGCTCGCGGCTGCCGTATCGTCATTTATCCCGAGGGGACGCGCAAAGCCCCCCTGGCTGATCCGGATTACCGGCAGGGCATCGTGCGCATGTACGAAGCGCTGGGCGTGCCGGTGATCCCCGTTGCGCTCAACTCCGGCCTCTATTGGGGCCGCAACAGCCTTGTGATGTGGCCTGGAACGGCGCGCGCCAGATTCCTGCCGGCCATCATGCCCGGGCTTCCCGCTGCCGAGTTCGCGGACCGGCTCAAAACCCTGATCGAGAGCGAAACGACGCGGCTCATTGCCGAGGCCGTCGCCGCCGGGATCGCCCGGCCGCTCAGTGCCGACTTCCGGGCGCGGCTCGCCGCGGCGACTCAAGTGGCAGGGGTCTGACAGACGTCGCCCTACTAGATGTTGACGATGCGGACGAAGCAGCCCATACATCTAGCGTCAGTCGGCGAATTCAGTTGACATTTGCCTCTGATTTGTTCTAGTTTTGTTCCCTTTCGCGTCACGAGGGGATGGGGCTGATGATGATCTTGGCAGAGCGTCGGTTTACGGGGCAGGCCCCCATCAGGCAGGTCAATTGGCGCGGCCGCTCCGGCCGCTTCTATGCATTGACGCCCGAGCGCCTCGACAGCTTTGCGCTCACCACGGCAGGCCTCTACATGCTCGCGCGTGGCGGCGTTCCGGTCTGGGTGGGCTCGGCCCATGATGTGATCAACGACGCGCCGAGCCGGGCCCGCTTCCGCCTGGCGCTGGAAGCGGCGGATCGCGCCTTTCTCGTCGACGCCGAGGCTGACGAACTGAGCCGCATGACCACGGTGTGGGATCTCGAAGGCGCCGAACCGGTTAGCGGCCTCAGCGCGGCCTGAGGTCAGACGCTGCGCACGATCAGCGGCTCGTCCCCATCGAGCGCGGCCACGATCAGTTCCAGTGAGCGGTCCCGGATGCCCAACGAGAGCAGGTGCTTGGCCGTGTTGCGCACATATTCGGTGTTGCGGCCCGATTCGCCCGTTCCCTGCCGCACCAGCGCCACCTGCTCGGCAATCGTCAGCCGCCCGGCAAACTGCACGTGCTTCTCGTTGACCAGATAGGTCAGGGCGCGGACTCGCCGGCCGTCCGTCAGTGTCACCTCGCGCCACGCCTCCCGGTACACGCCGCGATCCTGTTCGCGGGCCTGGAGGTAGTCGAACACTTCGCTCCAGCGCTCCGTAGCCACCTCGAAGGCAACGCCCCGGCAGGAGCCGCCATGGCTCAGGCCGAACACCAGCCCCGGCCGTTCCGGAGTGCCGCGGTGGCGATGGGAGTAGATCGAGAGGGAGCGGTGCGCGCCATGGAGCAGGGCGCGCTCGAAATGCAGGAACGGGAACCCCGGATTCCAGATCAGCGAGCCATAGCCAAAGACATAGGGGTTGCCGTCCGCCATGCATTCTCTTAAGGCGCGCCCCTATTCAGCCGCAAGTCTCCGAAAAGAGGGAGCGGCAAGCTCGCAGAAGGCTCCATGAAGAAGATCATCGCGCTCGGCGTCATCGTGTTCGTTCTGGTTGCCGGTTACGGCGCGGCCTGGCTGTGGGCGGCGGGCCAGGCGACGGCCTATGTGAAGACGCTCGAGACCGCCGACGGCGAGAGCATGCCGCGCGTGGTATGTGCGCAATTTGGCATCAGCGGCTGGCCCTTCGGGTTCGACGCCACCTGTACCAATGCGACCATCACCAGTGGCGACGTCACCGTGACCGTGAGCGGCCTCAAGGCGTCTGCCGAAGTCTATCGGCCCACCCATTTGCTGCTCTTTGCGCAATCTCCGGTGACGGTCGAGGATGCGTTCACCGGCAGCCGTGGCCGGCTGGACTTCACCGATGCGCAGGCGAGCGCCCGGCTCGACGGCTGGCGCATCGGGCGCATCTCGGTAGTGGTCGATGAGCCGGTATGGAACGACACGGTGCTCGAAGACCGGCTGGTGGCCAAGGCCACCAAGGCGGAAGCGCATCTGGTGGACGTGCCGGCCAGGCGCGATACGCGGACGGGCCTTGCAACGCTCGCCAACTATGTGCGGGTCGAGGGACTGGACGCGCCGGGTTTCCAGATCGGCAGCGGCAAGTCCACCTTCGAGGCCGAGATCACGAACCTCCCTGACGATGTGCGCACCTATGGCGATGCGGACCTGCTGCAACGCTGGCAGGCGGCGGGCGGCAAGTTCAGCATTGTCGACTTCAAGGGGGACGACGCGACGAGCAGCTTCGAGGCCACGGGCACACTCGGACTCGATACCGGGGGGCGTGTCGAGGGGCAGGTAAAACTCCATTCCAGGGGCGTCGTCGAACGGCTCGGCCCGATGATCCCCGAGCAATACAAGGGTTGGGTCGTCGGCACTCCTGCCGCTGACGGTTCCTACAGCCAAATCCTCAACATCGCTGCGGGCGTCGTGTTCTCGGGGCTGGTGCCGACCGGGATGATCCCGCCGCTGTTCTAGGCGGTCTTGTCGACGATCCGCATCGCCTCGGCGGTCGCGGTGACCTTGGCGAGCGCACGCTGCTCCGCGGCACCTTCGCCCGCCACCGGAGATTCCCGCAACTGCTCGACGCGCAGGGCGGCATCGAGTTCCATGCGGTGCTTGGCGATCAACGCGATGGCCGCCCCCAGCGTCGGAGCTTCCGAATAGGAGAGGGCGCGAATGGCGTTGTCGAGGCTCATCAGGCGCGCTTGTCGACGACAAGCCCCTGGCCGGAGGGAGCCGGTGCGGACTTGGCGACTTCGGCGACCATGTTCACGAGCGACATTTCCATCTCGTGATTTTTCTTGAGGATCGCCATCTGCGCGGCCTGCTGCGTGCCGGCCATGCGCATCGCCATAAGCTGGGTTGCGACGTCAGTCATATCCATGCCGGCATTCTAGGGCGGCAGGAGTAAACAGAAGTTAACCGGCGTCGCTCGCTTTGGTGTGACGTCCCGGCACCCACAGCACGTCGTTCTTGCCGTTGGCGTTGGCGACGCGGGCAAACACGAAGAGCAGGTCGGAGAGGCGGTTGAGGTAGATCATCGCCTCTGAGTTCACGCCCGGTTCGGTCAGCACCAGCTCGACCACCAGCCGCTCGGCGCGCCGGGTCACTGTGCGCGCCACATGCAGCGCCGCGGCGAGCGGCGTCCCGCCGGGCAGGACAAAGCTGGTCAGCGGGGCGAGCCCCTCATTGTACTGGTCGATCTGCTGTTCGAGCCACTGTGTCTGGGCCGCGGTAATGCGCAGCGACGCTGGCGTTCCTGCCGGATCGGCGCCAGGCGTCGCAAGGTCGGAGCCGAGGTCGAACAGATCATTCTGGATGCGGCCCAGCACCGCGTCGATCTTGGGCATCGAGCTGGTCGACAGCCGTGCCACGCCAATCGTGCCGTTGGCTTCGTCCACCGTACCGAAGCAGTTGACGCGCAGGTCGTATTTGAGCCGGCGCGGCCCGCGCACCAGGCCCGTGGTGCCGTCGTCGCCGGTCTTCGTGTAGATTTTGTTGAGCTTGACCATCGTTCAGCCGCCGTTGCCGCGGCCGAAGAAATAGAGCGCCGCCAGCAGTACCGCGAGCGCCACTGCCTGGGCGATGACGCGGGCGCGCATCAGCATCTGGCTTTTGTTCTGGTCCTGGCCGCGGAACATGTTCCACAGGCCCATGAACAGGATGACCGCGACGGCACCCACGGCGAGAATGACGATGACGTTGAGGATGGTCTGGTTCATGGGGTGTCCAACTGGCTCGGCCGCCGCGACATGCGGGCAATGTAGTCGGTGAGTCCGGCGGCGAGGCGGTCATAGATGGCACGAATCCGCGGGCTGAGAAACAGCTCGCGGTGCGTGGTCAGCCAGACCTCGAGCGGCGGCGGTACGATCATGGGCAGCAGCTCGCGCAGGCCCGGCGTCTCGCGCACCATCCCGCGCTGTGCAAAGCCGACGCCGAGCCCGGCCTTGATCAGCTCCCAGCCCGCCGTCTGGCTGTCGGTGCGCATCGTGAAGTTCTCGCGTGTCAGCTCGAAGCCGATCGCCCTTGCGGCGTTGAGCATCAGGTCCGAGCGGTCAAGGCCGATGAGGTCGTGCCCGTAGAGGTCCTCGGGGACCTGCGGCGTACCGCGGGCGCCGAGATAGGACTGGTGCGCGCAGGCCACGATGGGCAGCTCGCCGAGCTTTTTGGCGATCAGCTCGTGCTGGGTCGGCCGGAACATGCGAACGGCGATGTCGGATTCGCGCAGCAGCAGGTTCTCGACCGAGTCAGAGGGGACCAGCTCGATGGCGATGGCGGGGAACTCCCGCCGCAGCTCGCGCAGTAGCGGCGGCAGGATGTAGTGGCTGGTCACCGTGCTCGAGGTGATCCGCACGGTGCCTTCGAGCTGGCTGGTCGAGCCTTCCGCCACGAGGGCCGCTTCGGCCAGGGACTGCTCGGCGGCCTTCACCGGCTCGTAGAGGCGCAGTGCCGTGGCGGTCGGTTTCAGGCCCTGCAGGGTGCGGTCGAACAGCAGCACGCCCAGCTGCTGCTCCAGCGTCTCGATGTGCCGGCCCAGCGTGGGCTGGCTGTAGCCGATCTTGCGGCCGGCGGCCGAGAGCGAGCCTTCCGCCACCACGGCGGCGAAGCTGCGCCAGAGTGCCCAATCGGGATCAACACTCGCCATGGCATACATTCCTGAATAGCGGTCAGACGATTCTCGCCAATTCAATCTCCAATGTGAATGGCTCATCTAAGCTGCGTCCACAACAGGAGATTGAGAATGAGCAAGCGGGAAGTCGTGGTTCTAGGCGTCAACGGGCATATCGGGCGTGCCGTCGCGGAGGCCTTCGCCGCCAACGGATGGGATGTTGCCGGGATGGCGCGGACGGACAGGCACCGGCTGCCGGGCGTCCGGTTCGTCGCGGGCAATTCCGACTCGGTCGAGGATATGCGCCGCGCCATCGGCGAGGCCCCGGTGGTCGTGAACGCCCTCAATCTGCCCTACGACCAGTGGGACAAAGGGCGGATGGAGGCGCAGATGCGCCGCGTCATCGAGGCTCTGGGCAGCGCCGGCCGGACGGTGCTCTTTCCCGGCAATATCTACAATTTTTCTGCCGCCGACCGGCGCGTGACGCCGGATCTGCCGCAGCGGCCACAGACCCCCCGCGGCGCGATCCGGGTGCGCGTCGAGCAGATGTTCGAGACGGCCGCGGCGGGCGGCGACATCCAGGCGATCATCCTGCGTGCCGGCGACTTCTACGGTCCGGGCAGCAGCAATGACTGGTTCGATCTCGCCATGTTCCGCGAGGTCGCCAAGGGTCGCGTCGCGACGATGGGCACGCCGGGCATCGGCCACAGCTGGGCATACCTGCCCGACCTGGCGCGCGCCTTCGAGGCGCTGGCCTCCATGCGGGCGACGCTGGGCGCCGTCGAGCGTTTCCATTTCGCCGGCCATTTCGTCACGCCCGAGCAGATGCGGGTGGCCATCGAGCGGGCAGTGCCGGTTCCGGTGACGGTGCGTCCGTTCCCGCTCTGGATCATGAAGCTCCTGGGCCTCGTCGATCCCGTCATGCGGGAAACCGGCAAGATGGACTATCTGTGGCGCCGGCCGATGGAGCTTGCCGATCCCCGCCTCGATGCGGTGCTGGGCAAGGGTTTCGGCACGCCGTTCGAGAGCGCTGTCGCCGCGACCGTGGCACCGTTCTTTCCCGGTGCGCAGCAAATTCATCGGTCGCTGGAACTTCCGGCGCAGGCGCGCGTTTGATAGCGTCGCATGCCGCTTCGAACGGCACTCATGACGCAATCGGGCGCTTCTTCTGGACCAATCTGAACGCAAGATGAATGCGAGTCTCACGTCGGCTTAAGCTGGCATGGGTCATCGTCCTGACAAGAACGATCGCTCCTGATGCGTTCCCCCACAACTTAAGGGACAGCACACATGAAAAAGATCTTGGCCATTGCTGCATTGCTGATCGGCAGCTCTGTCGCCGGCACCGCCTTCGCCGACGACATCGCCCTGGGTGAACCGGGCTATGGCGGCACCGGCTGCCCCGACGGCACCGCCTCGGTGACCCTGGCGCCTGACGCCAAGTCGCTCTCGATTCTGTTCGACGAGTACTATGTCGAGGCTGGCGGCGCGACCAACAAGTCGATGCAGCGCAAGAGCTGCAACATCGCCATCCCGGTGCACGTGCCGCAGGGCCTGAGCGTGTCGATCCTCACCATCGACTATCGCGGCTTCAACAGCCTGCCCTCGGGCGCCAAGTCGACCTTCGCCGTCGAGTATTTCTTCGCCGGCGTGCAGGGTCCCAAGTTCAGCAAGACCTTTAATGGTGCGCTGGAGAAGGACTACCTGATCACCAACAAGCTCAAGGCCTCGGCCCTGGTGTGGTCGGCCTGCGGCGCGGACGTGAATCTGCGCACCAACTCGTCCATCCGCGTCCAGACCAAGCAGAACAAGGAAGCGCTGGCGACCGTCGACTCGCAGGACGTGAGCGCGGCAATTGTTTACCAGCTGCAGTGGAAACAGTGCTAAGCTAAGGCTTAGGCTACTGCTCGAAGGGCGGCCTCGTGCCGCCCTTTCTTATTTTCTGCGTGGGGTGATCAATGACAAGACTCGCAATCCTGACGGCCGTGATGCTGGTGGGCAGCAGCGCTGTGGCGCATGCGGCAAGCACCTGTGAGGTCAACCCCACCACACCCGTCTATGCGCCCGACAATTCGGCGATTTCGATCATCTTCGACTCGTTCTTCGCGGAGGCCGGCAATCCGGCCAATTGCAATGTCTCGATCTCCTCCAAGGCCGACGGCACCAACAATCCCGACGAATTCCGCGTCTACCGCGCCGACTATGTGGGCTTTGTGGATGCCGGCGAAACTGCACGTTTCCGCGTGAAGCACGACGGCACGACGGAAGAGGCCGATATCAAGGGCCCCAAGGATGTGGGCGACGAGTACTATTCGCACTTCATCGGCAAGGACGAAAACGGGAACATCACGTCCCGCATGCGCCTGACCCAGGACGAGGGCTTCGGCACCACCATCGACACGCTCGACTATTCGCTGCAGGGCACCATGACGCGCGACCAGGCCGAGGCCTCGCTCGCCGGCTTGGGCCGCGCGCAGACCGCGATGGTCACCCATCTGGACGCAACCTCGGGCCTGCTCACCGGCGGCAACATGACGCTCACGGGCGACAATGAAGTCCGCGTGCTGGGCGGCGTCGGCTCGTTCATTCTGGGCGGCAATGTCCGCTACAACATCTCGGACGGTTTCAGCGTCCTCGGCGGCGCGTCGATCATCGATCAGGGCGCGGGCGGTGCGCATTACACCGGCGGCATGGGCGCCCTGGCGCTCCGCTTCGTCGAGCCGGGCGGCTTCTTTGGTGAAGTGGGCGCCGATGGCGGCATCTATCGCATGCGCTTCTCGCGCACCTACACCGACTCCACCGGTACCCAGACCGTCACCGGGCTCGGCACTGGCGGCATTGGCGCACTCTATGTTCGCGGCGGCGTGGTGTTCGAGCTCGACCAGAGCAACGAAGTCGTGCTGTCGGCCACGGCCAAACAGAGCTTCGTCGGCTTCGGCGACTATCGCGAGACCACCTCGAGCAGCAATCTGTTCTCGGCCGATCTCGCGGGCCAGACCGCCGGCTTCACCACGGTGAAGCTGGGCGCCGACTGGACCACGTCGCTCACCGCGGACGTCGATCTCACCGCACATGTGGGGCTCGGCACCACGATGGCCAACCAGCGCACCAGCGCCTACATCCTGGGCGGCGGTACCACTACCGGGGGCTATGCGAGCACCGTCTTTGCTGAATACGGCCTCAGCCTCGGCTGGGAAGTCGCCCCGGGCAGCACGGTCGAGGGCTTCGTCCAGGGCTCGACCGGCACGGGCATCGGGACCCATGCGCAGATCGGCGCCGCCTACCGAATGAAGTTCTAGGTTAGAACCCTACTGCCGCGCGCACGTCCGCGGCAGTCCATCCCTCCTCTCGAAGGCTCCTCAATGTTGGGGAGCCTTTCGATTTGCTGAGCTTGCGATCGTCGTCGCCCAGGATCAGCCTGTGGAAGGTGTAGATCGGCTGGGGCAGGCCGAGCAGCATCTGCAGCAGCACGTGGATATCGGTCGAGGGCTCCATGTCCCGCCCGCGCGTCACATGCGTAATGGCCTGCGCGTGGTCATCCACCACCACGCTTAGGTGGTAGCTCGTGGGCGTTCCCTTGCGCTGGATCACCGCGTCGCCCCACAACTCCGGCCGGGCGTAACGAATCTGCGGCCGGTCGAGCGGGGTCGGCGCGGCGATCGTAAAGCTCAACGGGCCCGTCAGCTCCGTGGCCCGCGCCAGATCGAGCCGCCACTGGAGCTGCCGCCCAGCGCCGCCGTCCGGGCCATGCAGGCGGCACTTGCCGTCATAGAGCGGGGCGCCGTCGGGGTCGCTGCCATGAGCGCGCGTTGTGATTTCCTGGCGCGAGCAGTCGCAGGGGTAGAGCAGGCCGAGCGCCTTGAGCCGGTCCGCCGCCGTCGCGTAGATCGCAAAGCGCTCCGATTGCACCATCACCGGTTGGGGCCAGTCGAGGCCGAGCCAGTGGAGGTCGTCGGTGAGCGCCTCGGCAAATTCGGGTCGACAGCGCGTGATGTCCGTGTCTTCGAGGCGCAGCAGGAAAGTGCCGCCGAGACGGTCTGCCCAGAAATCGGTAAACAGCGCCGAGTAGGCGTGGCCGAGATGCAGGTAACCGTTGGGGCTCGGGGCGAAACGAAGGATCGGCGAGGGCATGGCCCGCTCTAGCACAGAACGATTGACCACGTCCGAAGCGCTGGCGCGCCAGCTCCGCGCGCTGCTGCGCCGCAACGCGGAGTTGCGTCCCGTCGCGAAACAGGCGGGCCGCTTCGAGATCCGCCTCACCCCCGCCGGCTTCAGCGGCCTCGCCCGCGTCATTTGCGGCCAGCAACTCTCGGTCGCCAGCGCCCGTGCCATCTGGGGGCGGTTCGAGACACTTCCCGGTGCGCACGATCCTGCGACCTATCTGGCGCTGGACGAGGCAGAAGTACGGGCCACCGGGTTCTCCGCCAGCAAATACCGCACCTGCCGCGTCATCGCCGAAGCGATCGTCGCCGGCACGCTCGACCTGCCGCGGGTCGAGACGATGAGCGGGGAGGATGCGACGGCGTACCTTACGGCGCATAAGGGCATCGGTCCGTGGACGGCCGAGATCTACCTGATGTTCTGTACCGGCCATCCGGACATCTTTCCGGTCGGCGATCTTGCCTTGCGCAACGCCGTGGGCCATGCGTTGGGCATGAGCAAATCCCCCACCGAGAAAGAGCTCGCTGCGCTGACGGCCAAATGGGCGCCCTATCGCCACGCGGCGGCGCTGCTGTTCTGGAAATACTATGCCGCGGTGATGCGCAAGACGACGGGAACGGCACTGTGACGCAGACGCTTTCGGGGCCGATGATGCCGCCCAAGGCCGGCGGCGCGCCGAAGCGGCTCATGGTGCTGCTGCACGGCTACGGCGCCGATGGTCAGGACCTGATTTCGCTCGGCTATCAGTGGCGCGAGCTCTGGCCGGACATGCTGTTCGTCGCCCCCAACGCCCCCGACGTCTGCGACATGAGCGCGACGGGCTACCAGTGGTTCCCCATAGGTGGCGAGATGCCGCTCCGCCGGATCCAGGGCGTCGAGGCGGCGCGACCTGTCATCGTCAATTTCCTCATCGACCTGTGGGCGCAGACCGGCATCAGCCCGGGCAGCACCGTCCTCGCCGGGTTCAGCCAGGGCGCCATGATGGCGCTCCATGTGGGCACCTCGCTCGATCAGGGGCTTGCCGGGATCGTCGCGTTCTCGGGTGCGTTCGTCCCGCCCGCGGGCTTCGGTTCGGGCAAGTTCGCCCGCCCGCCCACCGTGCTCGTCCATGGCGACAGCGACGGCGTCGTCGCTCCCGACCTCAGCCGGGAGGCGGCCGAGCTGCTGGCGGCGGACGGCTTCGATGTGCGGCTCCACATCTCGCCCGGCGTCGCCCATGGCATCGCGCCCGACGGGCTCGAATTTGCCACCGCGTTCCTCGTCGAGAACATGGCGCCGACGGCCTAGAACCCCCGGTTTTTGTCGCTTCACAGGCCCGACATACTGCATGTAGTATAAGGGCAATATGAGTGCTGCCGATTCCCAAGGCGGGAGTGTCCGGTGACTATTCATGTGTCACCCGAGTCGTGCCCCGCGCTGGTCCTTAACGCCGACTACCGGCCATTGAGCTACTATCCGCTGTCGCTCTGGTCGTGGCAGGACGCGATCAAGGCGATTTGCCTTGATCGTGTGCAGGTCGTCTCAAGCTACGATCGCATCATCAAATCGCCAAGCTTCGAAATGTTCCTGCCGAGCGTCGTGTCGCTCAAGGAATATGTGAAGCCGGCGCGGCATCCCGCCTTCACGCGCTTCAACGTGTTCCTGCGCGACAAATTCCAGTGCCAGTATTGCGGCTCGCGTGACGACCTCACCTTCGACCACGTCATTCCGCGCTCCAAGGGGGGGCGCACAACGTGGGAAAATGTGGTTGCCGCCTGCGCGCCCTGCAATCTGCGCAAGGCCAACAGGCTGCCGCGCGAGATCAGGATGTTCCCCACGCAAGCGCCCTACCAGCCGACGGTCCACGACCTCCACAATAACGGCCGGGCCTTCCCTCCAAACCATCTGCACCAGAGCTGGCTCGACTATCTCTACTGGGACATCGAGCTCGAGCCCTAACCTCACTCTTGCGCTTTATGCGCCGGGCGGCTCAATTCGCCCTCGTGGGGAGCTTTCATGTCGGTCGGTGTCGTCGTTAATCCTGCCGCGGGCGGCGGGCGTCTGAACGCGGCCTGGCCGCAGCTCGCGGCGATGCTCGAGCAGCGGCTCGGCCCGCTCAGTGTGCTCAGCACGCGCGCGCCGGGCGAGGGGCGCGACCTTGCCGCGCAGCATGTGCGCAACGGCGCGCGGCTGGTGATCGCCGCGGGCGGGGACGGTACCGCCAACGAGGTCGTCGACGGGCTGCTGCTTGCCGGTGGCGGGCCCGAGCTCGGCGTCATCTCCGTCGGCACCGGCCGTGACTTCATTCGCACGCTGGGCGGCCATGCTGATCCCGCGGCCGCGGTCGAGGCCATCGGTTCGGGCCGCACGCGCCGCATCGATGCGGGCAGGGTCACCTTTCTCGATGACGGCGGCCGGCAGGGGGTACGGCACTTCCTCAACGTTGCGAGCCTGGGCGTTTCGGGGCCCACGGTGCGTGCGGTGAATGCCTCCAAGCAGGGGCGGCAGGTGCATGGTAAACTGGCATTCTACTACCACACGGTAGTGGAGCTGTTGCGCTATCGCGCGCAGGATGTCCGGGTGAGCTTCGACGATGGCGAGACCGTCGACGTCCACACGGCGCTCGTCGTCGCAGCCAATGGGCGCTATTTCGGCAGCGGTATGATGATCGCGCCCGATGCGGCGATCGACGACGGCCAGTTCGATGCACTTGTCTATCGCGCCGAGGGCAAGCTGCGCATGATCCTCGACTTCAACCTCATCTATCGCGGCGCCCATGTCGGCCTGCCGCGCGTCAAGCTCAAGCGTTGCCGCTGGCTCGAGGTCGCGCCGCTGGGCGATCCCGCGGCGAACGGCGCGATCCTAGAAGTCGACGGCGAATCCCCCGGCCGCATCCCCGCGCGCTTCGAGGTCCTGCCCGGAGCGCTGACGCTGCGGGCCTAGCTGTCGTTTCCAAGCAGGTTGTTCACACGTTGCCAGGGTGTGAGGCCGCCGATGCCGGCATGGGGCCTGGTTCGGTTGTAGTCGTCGGTCTATGGGCCGATGAGGAGATTGCGCTCGCTGGATGAGGCGTAGGAGCGGGCATAGGCCCACTCGCGCAACGAGGTCTGGATGAAGCGCTCGGCCTTGCCGTTGGTGCGCGGCGTATAGGGCCGGGTGCGGATGTGGCGGATGCCGGCTGTGGCGAGGGCGCTGGCGAACAGCTTGGAGCGATAGGCCGAACCGTTGTCGGTCATGACCCGCTCGACGCTGATGCCAAGCCGGCCGAACCAGGCCACGGCGCGGGTGAGGAAGCCGGTGGCGTCCTCGCGTCCGAGGCTGGGCAGCAGTTCGGTGTAGGCGAGCCGGCTGGCATCGTCGATGGCCACATGCAGATGTTCCCAGCCGATACCCACCACGCGATCCCGGCGGTTGCCGGTCACTCGGTGGCTGGGCCGGCCGATGCGGCCCAGGGTCTTGATATCGAGGTGCACCATCTCGCCGGGGCGCTCCCGCTCGTAACGGATCACCGGCGGTCGGGGCTCGAGCCGGGCCAGCCGATTGAGCCCGAGCCGGCGCAGCACCAGGCCCACGCTCGAGCGCGCCATACCCAGGGCGCGGGCAATGGCCGGTCCCGTCTGACGCTCGCGCCGCAACCGTTCGACCGCGTCGATCTGCTCGGCTCTCAAGGCGTGCGGAAAGGTGTGGGGCGTCGAGCGACGATCGTGCAGTTGCCGATCCCCTGAGCGATAGCGTCGCAGCCACTCATAGGCCCGGCGCCTCGACACACCACTGGCTGCCGCGGCCTCGCCAACCGGCCAGCCATTCTCGATCCGCTCGGCCAAAAGCACTCGACCAGACGGTGTCAGGCGCGCATTCTTGTGGACGTTCATTCGGGGAGCTCCGCTGATCGTTGGTTGGCTTCGCAACCCCAGCTTCTCAGTCCCTCTCCGAATGAACAACCTTCATAGCTTCGACACCTAGCCCTTGCGTCGCGCCTGGAACACCATTGCGGCGAGCAGCATCGCGACGATGGCGATTGAGATCAGCGCGTTGTAGCCCGCGAGCGAAAGGCCGAGGAAGCGGAACTGCACGGCGTCGCAGGCGATGACGGCCTCGAGATTGCCCGAGCTCAGGTCGTTGAAGTTGAGGCCGGTGCCTGTGCCGGTGCAGGCGGTGGGGCCGGGCCACCAGCCCCATTCGACGCCGGCGTGGTAGCCGGCCATGTAAGTCGACCAGGCAAAGATCGCCGCGCCGATGGCCACCGCGGCGTACCACACCGGCAGCGGCAGGCGGTTCCACAGCACCAGTACCAGCGCGAGGACCGGCAGGCCCCAGTAATAGGCCATGCGTTGTTCGAGGCAGAGCTCGCAGGGCACCAGCCCGCCGATCAGCTGGCTGCCCCAGGCGCCCAGGATCGTGGCGAGGCCCAGCACGAAGCTGATGCCGACGAGGATCTTGTCGAGCGGCAGGGGGCGGGTGGTGGTGGAGTCGAGCGCGGTGCTGGTCATGGTCTTGGTCCAAACATTTGACGCCGGATTGAGGCTCTTCCTTGGCCGAAAGCAAGCGCCTCTCGCGCAGGTGATTAGTCTGTCTCCGGGGTAATGTTGAGCCGCTGCTGGATGCCCAGCGCATTGACCGGGGCATTGGGTTTGTCGGTCGACACGAAGTAGGCGAACACGTCGCGCTGCGGCGGTCTGCCGGCTGTGGGCACGATGGTCTTGCCGTCGATGGGCTTGCCCTCCGACAGGGCCCTGAAGCGCTTGGCCCAGGCATCGAGATCGGTCGGCGTGTAGCGCTCCTTGCCGGGCGCGCCCTGCAGGCGGCAATAGGTGAAGTCGGCGGTCTGGTCGACATAGGGCCAGTCGGCGGTGTCGGCGATCACCAGCGCCACATTGTAGGTCTTGAGCAGCTCGATGAAGACCGGATCGGCAAAGGTCGCCGAGCGCACCTCGATCGCCTGCCGGATGCCCCTGGGCAGTTGCTTCAGGAATCCCTCGACGCGCTCGGCGTCGAACTTGAAATTGCCCGGCAACTGCCAGCACACGGCGCCAAGGCGCTTGCCCAGCGCCTCGATCGAGCCGAAGAACAGCTCGAGCGGCTCGGCCACGTCCTTGAGCCGCTTGATATGGGTCACCTTCTGGTGGCCCTTGACCGTGAACACGAAGTCTTCGGGCGTCTGGGCGGCCCAGCCCTCGAAGCTCTCGGGTTTCTGGTTCTGGTAGAAGGTCGAGTTGATCTCGATCGCCGTCACGTGGCGGCTCGCCCAATTGAGCTCCTCTTTCTGCTTGAGCCCCTCGGGGTAGAACTGCCCGTTGCGCCAGTCGGGAAACACCCAGCCGGCCATGCCGGTCCTGATCGTGCCTGCCATGCGATCCTCGCCGAAATCAGGCCGCAATAGACGACGAAGCAGCGGGCGGCGCAATGGCCACGCGCCGCCTCGATTGACGGGCCGGACGGATTTGCTTAAGTCCGCTCACCCCGCGGGCCCCTGTGGTGGAACTGGTAGACGCGCCGGACTCAAAATCCGGTTCCGAAAGGAGTGTCGGTTCGATCCCGACCGGGGGCACCAATCTTCCCGCATCGCCGTCCTCGACAGCATAGATGCCCGGTTCGCGTGCAACTGTCGCGGGCCGGCCGCCGTTATCGTTTACGACAGCGGGGCATTCCGGAAAGGATACCTTCATGCGTTTGGCAATCGCCGTATTGGCATTTGCGGGGCTCGCGTTCGCCGGCACCGGGGCCTCGCAGACGGCCCCCTGTGCGGCGGACTATGTGCTCGCCCCCGACAACTCCGCGCTCTCGATCCTGTTCAGCGATCTCACGGTCGAGGGCAGCGGCAGTGTGCAGTGCACGATCGACGTTCCACTCGAGCTGCCGCAGGGGATGAGCCTTGGGGTCTATCGCGTCGACTATCGTGGCTTTGCCAGCCTTGACAAGAAGGAGGTCGCAACGCTCGACGTCGACTTCGCGCTCGGGCCCAAGGGCAACAGCCGGCAGTTCAAGCGCTCGGTGCGCGGCGCGATGGAAGACGATTTCGCGTTCAGCGAGAACATCGGCGCCGGGCTGATGAAGCGCGTGGGATGTGGCGTCGATGCGCGGCTGCGCGGCAGTGTCTCGCTCTCGCTCAAGGGCAGCGGCGACGCGCTCGCAACGCTCGATACAGGCGACGGCGCCTCGCGCCGCGGCCTCGTCTACCGCTTCAATCTCAAGGCGTGCTGAGCGCTACTTCGTCAGCTCGAGATGCGACTTGATCTCGGCGCTCGAGCCAGGGCGCTTGACGTTGGTGTCCACCACGATGCGGCTGGGGGTGAGCTTCATCACCGAGGTGCCGATGGCGATGCCCTTGAGCTTGGCGTTGAACACCACGGCATTGCCGCTCTTGGTGCCCACCGTCACTTCGCCGCCCGGCGAGGTCGCCTCGTAGCGGCCCGCAGCGTCGTTGTAGGAGACGATGCCCGAGAAGTTCTGCGCGCCGAATTCGGGTACGTCGCACTTCACGCTGAAGTTGATGCCCTCGCTGCGCTGGCGGATGGTGGCGCGACAGCTCAACTCGCCCGTTTCGCCGCCGGTCAGCGTGCCCTTGCCGTTCCAGATGCCCACCAGCCGGCCGAGGAATGCGTTCTCGCTGGCGCCGGCGAGGGCGGGCAGCGGCGTCAGGGCGAGGGCGGTGGCGACGGCAATCGAAACGAGACGGGACATCGGGGCTCCATGCGTGATTCGAGGCAAAATGGCATGCGGCGAAACGGAGCGGGAGAGGCCAAGCGCATCCGTCCACGAAAAGAGCGGCGCCCGGCGGACGCCGCTCGCGGGCGAGGGGGGTGACGTCAGACCGGGGGCAGGAAGCCGTAGGCGGTCCGGTAGTCGCGGATCTGCTGCTCCGAGTAGGCGGGAGCTTCTTCGTCGAAGCCCTGCCAGCCCTCGGCCAAATAGTCCGAGCGACGCCGGTCGAGGTCGACGCCGGCCGCATTGTTGAGGATCGCGGCGGCCGAATCGGCGCGTGTCTCCTCGGCGCGGACCGAGACCAGCGTACCGCCGCGACGCACGCCCTCGGCATAGATGTGCGCGGTCTCCTCGGGGACGCCGGCATTGGCCAGTGCGCCCAGCAGGCCGCCCGCTGCGCCACCCACCGCCGCGCCGGCGAGCGCGCCGACGGCCGTCGCCAGCAGCCAGCCGCCGGCGATGACGGGACCGATGCCGGGGATGGCGATGGTGCCCAGCCCAGCCAGCAGCCCGGCGCCGCCACCGGCGAGGGCGCCGACGCCGGCGCCGGCCGCGGCGCCTTCCTCGGCGTCCATGTCGTCTTCGTACTGGATGTCGCCAGCCACATTGTTGGCGACAATGGAAATGTCGGCGCTCGAGATGCCGGCGTCCTTGAGCGACCGCACGGCGGATGCCGCGTGGTCATAGGTGTCGAACAGGGCGGTGATGGTGCGCATGGGCGTCCTCCTCAGGCAGTGGGTGTGGAGCGCATCTCGCCCCATTGCCGCACCAACGCCGCGCCGCCCGGCGCGTTCCCTCACAGTCCCGCGAAGCGGCGGAGCAGGAACATGGCGAGCACCCCGCCCGCGATCGTCGCCAGCACATTGCGCGTGGCCAGATAGACCAGCGTCGCGGCGGCTGTGGCGAGCCATGCGGCAGGACCGCCCTTGAGCACATCGGGTGCGATCAGAGCGGCGAGAACGGCGCCGGGAATGTTGCGCATCCACAGGGCAACAAAGCCCGTCGTCGGCAAGCGCCCGGCGATCAGGAAGCCGCCGACACGGATGGCATAAGTGACGGCCGCCATGCCCAGGATCGCGAGCAACGCATCAAGCGGCATCGCGCATCCGGTGCTGGAGGAATGCGCCGAGCAGGCTGCCGCCCAGGCCGCCGGCGATGATGTACCAGGTCCCCGGCACCAGCATCGACACGCCGATGGCGATGGCACCACCCGCCAGCCACGGCACGAGATCGCCGCGGCCCTTCCACATGCTGAGCAGCAGCGCGAGGAAGGTCGCGGTGAAAGCGAAGTCGAGTCCATAGGCGGTGGGGTCGTCGATGACCGCGCCCAGCATGCGGCCGGTCAGCGTCGAGCCCACCCAGCCGATCCAGGCGAGCGTCCCCGCGCCCAGCATGAAGGTGGCGCCGCCGCCACCCTTGGCGTGCTCGGCCATCGTCATCGCCCACACCTCGTCGCTGACGAGGAACATGGCAAGCAGCGCGCGCCAGCGCGGCAGGTGCTCGAACTGGGGCCGCAGCGTTGCGGTCATCAGCAGCATGCGCAGATTGATCACCGCCGTCGCGACGACGATCGAGGCGACCGGCAGGCTGAGGGGAGACCACATGTCGATCGCCACGAACTGACTTGCGCCGGCATAAACCAGGCCGCTCATCAGCACGACCTCGAGCGGTGTGAGTCCCGCCTGTCCGGCAAGCACGCCCCATACCACGCCATACGAGGCGATCGAGATCGCGACCGGCAGGAACAGGCGCATCCCGAGGAAGAACGATTTGCGGGGGTGGGGAGCGGGTGCGTGCAACGGCGTTCGAGTCTGGTTCGGGCACAAGCCTAGCAGGCCCTGGCGGGTTGGCCCAATCAGCAATGATGATGGCGCCCATCGCGGGCGGTGATCGATCCTAAGCGATGCTTAGCATTGTCCCTGCCCATCTTGTCCATTGTTGACGCTGATCGTCCGGGCACGATAAAGAGCCCGCCGCACGTTCCAATCCTTGAGCTCTGACCCGCCGGCATCCTAGGGGATGTGAAGTGGCCTCCGGTCCCCTGCGACCGCCTGCCTTGGGCCGTGCAGTTCGCCCTTTCGGGTCAAACGGAGTTCAACGATGGCTGCCCCCATGCACCGCCCGCTCTGGCAGCGGTTCCTTCTGTTCCTCGTGCCGCTGATGATCAGCAACATCCTCCAGTCGCTGTCGGGCACGGTAAACTCGATCTATATCGGCCAGCTGCTGGGCGTCGAAGCGCTCGCGGCGGTGTCGACCTTCTTCCCCATCATGATCCTGCTGATCTCGTTCATCGTCGGGCTCGCCTCGGGCTCGACGGTGCTGATCGGCCAGGCGTTCGGCGCCAGGAACATCGAGAAGGTCAAGCAGGTCACCGGCACCACCATCACCTCGTCCTTCATCCTGGGCATCGTCGTGGCGTTCATCGGCATCTTCTTCACCGAGCCGCTGATGCGTCTCCTCGGCGCACCCGAGAACGTGCTGCAGCAATCGGTCAGCTATGGCCGCATTGTGCTCATCGGCATGCCCGGCTTCTTCATCTTCCTCATCGTCACCTCGGTGCTGCGCGGCGTCGGCGACACGGTCACGCCGATGATCTCGCTGGTGCTGTCGATTGCGGTGGGCCTCGTGGTCACGCCGGCGCTCATCCTGGGCTGGTTCGGTCTGCCGCAGATCGGCGTCGACGCGGCAGCGGTCGCCTTCATCGCCGGCTTCATGGCGGTGCTGGTGTTCCTGTTCTTCTACCTGCGCGCCCGCAACAGCCCGCTCGCCCCCGATGCGGCGCTGCTGCGCGACCTGAGGATCAACCTGCCGCTGCTCGGCACCATCCTCCGCCTCGGCGTCCCCGCCGGCGTGCAGATGATCGTGTCGTCGCTCGCCGCTATCGTCGTGGTGGGCGTCGTCAACCGCTTCGGCTCCAACGCCACGGCGGCCTATGGCGCGGTCAACCAGGTGCTGAGCTATATCCAGTTCCCGGCCATGTCGATCGCCATCGCCACTTCGATCTTCGGCGCACAGGCGATCGGCGCCGGCCAGACCGACCAGCTTCGCCGCATCGTGCGCACGGCACTGATGATGAACCTCATCATCACGGGTGCGCTGGTGATCGTCGCCTATGTGTTCTCGCAGCATCTGGTGGCGCTGTTCATCACCTCGCCCGAGGTCATGGAGATCACTGAAACGCTGCTCCACATCGTGCTGTGGTCGACGGTGCTGTTCGGCTTTGCCTCGGTGTTCTCGGGTATGATGCGCGCCTCGGGCGATGTCATCGTGCCGATGGTGCTGAGTCTTGCCTGTATCCTCATCGTCGAGTTGCCGCTGGCGCTGTTCCTGTCGAGGACGTCGCTGGGCCTGAGCGGCATCTGGTGGGCCTATGCGGCGAGTTTTACCACCATGCTGCTCCTCCAGTCGGGCTACTACTGGTTCTTCTGGAAGAACAAGCCGATCAAGAAGCTGATCTAGGGCGCATCGCGCGCTCGATCCAGTCGACGGCGAAGGGAACGATCTGCCTGGCTTCGACCAGCACGCATGGCGCGGCGCCCACGGTGCCGCGCCGGCCCCTTCCGGTGGCAAGGAACGCCTCGACGATGGTGGCGAAATAGTCATCGGCAAGGCCGTCGGGCGGGTCCGACGTGTCGAATTCCTCGAAACGGCGCCACACAGTTTCTCCCTCCACCAGCATCGGTGTCTCGTAGTGGCGGATGCGCTTGGGCGCGAACGCGGCCAGGTGCTCGGCGTGGTGCAGCAGCGTCATCGTGTCGAGCGGGGCGCCCAGCATCAGCGTCTTGCCGCCGGCCTCCACCAGCTTGCCCAATGGCGATTGCGGCCCGTAGCCATAGTCGAGCGCGTGATCGGCGGTGAACCAGTCGGCCCGGCCACCGATCGCGGCCATCGAGGCGCCGGGATTGCCGCTGCGCCGCGCGCCGGGCGTGGTGCGCAGCATTTCGGGGAAGAAGCCGGTGTCGCGCACCGATCGCGAGGTCAGCGGATCGAAGGGTCGCACCTCGGTACGAAGCTCCGGATGGTCCTCGATGTCGTCCTGGCCGTCCCAGTCGGTGTAGCCGACGATCGTGCCGGCGGGGCCCACGGCATCACGCAGGGCGTCGAGTATCGTCTGGGCGCCGCCCATCACCGGCCCGACCTTGCGCAGCGCCGCATGCACCAGCACCGCGTCCCCAGGCGCGAGGCCGAGGGCAGTGAGGTCAGCCGCGAGGCTCGATCGGGTCGCGAGCGGCGGCTGACTCAGTTGGCCGCACCGGCATAGCGGCGTTCAGGCTTGGGCTCGCTGGCCGCCTCGTGCACGCGGTCGTAATTGGCGCGCGCCTCGCTGACCGAGCCCATGTGCTCGGCGGCCCAGTTCCACAGATTGTCGAGCGGCCCGGTCAGGGTGCGGCCGAGTTCAGTGAGCTGATACTCGACGCGCGGCGGAATCTCGGGATAGACCGTGCGCGTCACGAGGCCGTCGCGCTCGAGATTGCGCAGGGTCAGCGTCAGCATGCGCTGGCTGATGCCGCCGATCGCGTGGCGCAGTTCGTTGAACCGCATGGTCTTGCGGGTCAGGTGGCCCACCACCATCACGCTCCATTTGTCGCCGATGCGGTTGAGGATGTCGCCCATCGCGCCACAGATTTGAACCTGATCGCCGTCCGCCCGGAATGCCATGTGCTGTCGAGTCCTGAGTGATGTAGGCACCAATATAGTGCGGGTTACTGTCTGTGCCTAGGGCTCAAACCGCGCCTTGGTCGCGATTGCGACATGAAGGCACGTGCCTGAGCGTTGACGGGCGCCGCCGCGGCATGGTCGTTCGTCCGGGCTGTTGTGGGAGGCACCGATGAGCGAAGACCGGATCCGCGAGCTGGTGGACCAGATGACGCTGGCCGAGCAGGTGAGCCTGCTGTCGGGCGAGGACATCTGGTCGTTGCCGGCCATTGCCCGCCTCGGCATCCACAAGCTGCGCGTCACCGACGGTCCCAATGGCGCGCGCGGTGGGGGTGGGCTGGTGGGGGGCGTCAAGTCCGCCGCGTTCCCCGTCGGCATCGCGCTCGGCGCCACTTGGAACACCGAGCTGGTCAAGGAAGTGGGCAGCGCCCTTGCCGACGAAGTGAAGTCCAAGGGCGCGCACGTCTCGCTGTCGCCCACCGTCAACATCCACCGATCGGTCACCAATGGCCGCAACTTCGAGTGCTATTCCGAGGACCCGGTGCTGACCGCGCAGCTCAGCGGCGCTTTCATCGCCGGGCTGCAGGAGCAGGGGATCGCGGCCACCATCAAGCATTTCGTCGGCAACGAATCCGAAATCGAGCGCACCACGATCGACTCCATGATCGACGAGCGCACGCTGCGCGAAGTCTACCTCATCCCCTTCGAGCATGCGGTGAAGGTCGCGGGCACCTGGGGCATCATGAGCTCTTACAACCGGCTCAACGGCACCTACACGTCCGAGAACGACTGGCTGCTCACGCAGGTGCTGCGCAATGAGTGGCACTACACGGGCATCGTGATGTCCGACTGGTTCGGCTCGCACGCCACCGCATCCACCGTCAACGCCGGGCTCGATATCGAGATGCCCGGCCCGCCGCGCGACCGTGGCCAGAAGCTCGTCGACGCTGAGGCCGCCGGCGAGGTCAGCGCTGACATGGTGCGCGAGCGCGCCCTCAACGTGCTGCGCCTCATCGACCGCACCGGCGCCATCGACGACGAGCGCCCATACGAGGAGCGCGCCGACGATCGGCCGGCGCATCGTGCGCTGATCCGACGCGCCGGCGCCGAGGGCACGGTGCTGCTGCAGAACCACGGCCTGCTGCCGCTCGACCCCGCCACGGTCGGCCGGGTCGCGGTCATCGGTCCCAATGCGAAGACCGCACAGATCATGGGTGGCGGCAGCGCTCAGCTCAATCCGCACTATGCCGTCTCGCCCTGGGATGGCCTTGCCGCCGTATTCGGCGAAGGGCGGCTCAGCTACGCCATCGGGGCCACCAATCATCGCTACGAGCCCAGGCTCGAGCAGCGCTTCGATGTCGAGTTCTTCAACTCGCCCGACCTCAGCGGCGAGCCCGTGCATCGCGGCGAACAGCAGGGCGGCGAGATCTTCCTGTTCGGCTATGTCGCGCCCGGCATCACCGATCGCCAGGTCTGGTCGGCGCGCTACAGCACCGACTACGTCCCCGCCTATACGGGCGAGCATCGCGTCGGCGTCCTCTCGGCCGGTTTCACGCGCGCCAAGGTCGACGGCCGGCTCGTCGCCGACAATTGGGGCGGCCACTGGAAGGCGGGCCGCAGCTTCTTCGAGGAGGGCTCGGACGAAGTCGTGGGCACCATCTATCTCGAGGCGGGCCGCTCCTATCGGGTCGAGCTCGAGTTCGGCAAGAAGCCGTTCCGCATCCTCGATTTCTCCGCCGCCCGCATCGGCATCGGCCTGCCGCTGGGCGACAAGGCCATTGCCGCCGCGGCCGCATTGGCGCGCGATGCCGATGTCGCCATCGTCTGCGTCGGCCGCACCGGCGAGTGGGACACCGAGGGCTCCGACCTCCTCGACATCAAGCTGCCCGGCCGCCAGGACGAGCTGGTGAGCGCCGTGGCCAGGGCCAACCGCCGCACCATCGTCGTGCTGCAGACTGGCGGCCCCGTCGAAATGCCGTGGCTCGACGACGTCGCAGCGGTCGTCCAGTCCTGGTATCCGGGCCAGGAAGCCGGCAACTCCATCGCCGACGTCCTCACCGGTGCCGCCGAGCCCGGCGGCCGCCTGCCGCAGAGCTTCCCGGTCCGCTGGAACGACAATCCAGTCCACTCGCAGGACCGCGAGATCTATCCGGGTCTCGCCGGCAAGGTGCGCTACGAGGAGGGCGTGTTCGTCGGCTATCGGCACTACGACCGGCAGGGCATCGCGCCGCTGTTCCCGTTCGGCTTCGGCCTCAGCTACACCAGCTTCGAGCTCAGCGACCTCGCCGTCGACGACAGCCGGTTCGAGGCCGATGGCGCGGTGAGCGTCTATGTCACGCTCGCCAATATCGGGGCGCGCGCCGGCAGCGAAGTGGTGCAGCTCTATGTAGGCGACGAGTCCTCGTCGGTGCCGCGTCCCGCCAAGGAGCTCAAGGCGTTCGCCAAGGTGCAGCTGGCGGCCGGCGAAACCGCGCGCGTCAAGCTCGAGCTCGGCGAGCGCGATTTCGCGTTCTACAGCGTCGAGGCGAAGCACTGGGTGGTCGAGCCCGGCGCCTTCACGCTGATGGTGGGAATCTCGGCGGCCGACATCAGGCTCAGCGCCCAGATCCGCCGCAACAACCGCGTACTGATCCCGGTCTAGGCTGCCGCCTGCCGCGGCGTGGTGCCGTACTGCGCCGCATGCAGTCCGACATAATAGTCGAGGTTCTCGTCGGCCAAGCCGAGCGCTTCCAGCACGCGTGCCATGAAGCTCACCGGCGACGTCCCCGCCGCCGTCACGATGCGGTCAGCGAGCACCGCCTCCGCGCCGGTGCGATAGTGCGCCACGCCACCATAGCCGGTCTGGTCGAGCAAGCCGGGCTGGTTGGAGGTATGGGCACGCGTGTCGAGCAGCCCGGACTTCGCCACCTGCAGCGTCGCCGCGCAGATGCCGCACACCACCTTGCCGGCCGCATGGGCCTGGCGCAGCAGGTCGGTCACGTCGGGCGCCGCCTCCGACTCCCAGATCGTGCCGCCGCAGATCAGCAGCACGTCGAGCGCGTCGACGTCGATGTCCTCGACGGCAAGATCGGCCGCGACCCGCATGCCGCCCGATGAGCGGACCGGCTGTTCGCCCGGCGTCGCATAGGCCGTCTCGAAACCATAAAAGCTCCGTCCCGCCGCATTGATCAGCGCGGTCTCCCAATCGGCGAAACCCTCGGTCAGCACTGTCACGATCCTGATCATCTCGATCTCCTTTTCGATGACCCCGGAAATACGGCTCCCCGCTGCCAGAATGTGGCAGCAGACAGCGGTTCAAAATCCTGTCAGCGCCGCCCGCTTTCCTTGAGGCGGTCACACTATGGGGCTACAAGCGATCCCACTGATTTCGCCGAGATATACGATTTTGACACAGGTCGCGCGGATCGCCCGGAAGCTGGCCCTTGGCCTTGTGATGCTCGGGCTCACGATCCAGTCCTCCACCGCTATCCCCTTGCTGCTCGTCGATGCGAGAACACTTCAGGTCCTCTACGAGGAGGACGCCGGCGCGCCGTGGCATCCGGCTTCGCTCACCAAGATGATGACGGCCTATCTCGCCTTCGCCGCGGTCAAGGACGGCCGCATCAGCCTCGATACGCCGGTCACCATCTCGCAGCATGCCTGGAACCAGGCGCCGGCCAAGTCGGGCCTCGACAAGGGCGCCGCCGTCACCCTCAAGGATGCGCTCTACATCATGCTGGTCAAGTCGGCCAACGACATGGCCGTGGCCATCGCCGAGACCATCGGTGGCGACGAGAAGACCTTCGTCAAGCAGATGAACCTGATGGCCGCCGAAATGGACCTCACGGCCACCAATTTCGAGAATGCCAACGGCCTCAACGACGACAAGCAGGTGTCGAGCGCCCGCGACCTCGCAATGCTGGCGCTCTACCTGCAGCGCGACTATCCCGAATATGAGGAGATGTTCCGCGCCCAGGCGGTCAAGATCGGTAAAACGACGCTCAAGACCTCCAACGAAATGCTCGAGCATCTCGACGGCATGACGGGCATGAAGACCGGCTACATCTGCTCGTCGGGTCTCAACATCGTCGCCACCATGCAGCGCGACGGTCGCTCGCTGATCGCCGTGGTGCTCGGCGGCTCGTCGGCGCGCGAGCGTAATGAGCTCGCCGCCCAGCTCTTCCTCCGCGGCCTGTCGGGTGCCCTTTCGCCCACTGGCCGCACCGTCGTGCAGTTGGCCAATTCGGGCGGCGAGCCCACTGACATGCGGCCCTATATCTGCGGCGCCAAGGCCAAGGAATACGTCAAGCAGCGCGAGGCGGATTTCCCGATGGGCCTCAAGGGTCAGCCGAGCTACCTCACCGACGACATCGCCGGCCCGACCTATGTCGCCACCGATCTGGGCAGGGTCGTCACCGGCATCCCGCTGCCCCGGCCGCGTCCCACGCCGCAACTGCAGCTCGCCTCCAACTAGGCGTCCGGCCCCCGCGCGATCGCGAACCGCATCACCTCGCCTTCGAGGGTCATCTCGCAGGCGTGACCGTTCTGCGTGCAGAACAGTGGAATGTCGATCTTGGCGATGGGATCGGTGGCCAGCACGGTGAGGCGCGTGCCGGGCCGCAGCTGTCCCAGCCGCTTCTCCGTCCTCAGCACCGGCAGCGGGCAGCGCAGCCCGCGGCAGTCGATGATTTCGTCAGGCAACGATGACGACCCAGTAGACGCCGTAGGGCGAGGTTTCCTCGTAGACCACGGCGATGCCGGCGCGGGTGACGCTGGTGCCCGACATCACCAGCGATTGCTGGTTGGAATTGCGCCAGCCCGAAAACGTCTCGGCGAAGGTGGCATAGCCGGCCGAGTAGCGGATTTCGCTGGTGCCCTCCGGCTTGGCCGCCTGGCGGCCGGTCTTGGCATAATTGGCGGCGATGATCTTGGCCTGCGCGCTCAGCGCCGGATCCTCGGTCAGCGGCCCGGCGCCCACGGTCGAGCGGTAATGGTTGATGATGCCGATCGCCTCGGCCGAATTGAGCTGCGCCGTCCCCGAATCCATGCGCTGCGTCAGCCCGTCCGACAGCCGGGTCGACGAACATGCCGCCAGGGCCGCCACCAGAATCGCGGCAACGGCAAAGCGGGCGAGGGTGGTGGCAATCATCATCCGGGCGGGCCTTGGGTCAGTGATGGAGATCGCGCCACTATAGACCAGGACGCGCCTTTTGTATGGCGATCCCGGCGGAAAACCGTCTGCCGGCCCGGGCGAGTGGCTTTGGTGGCCCCGATGAGATTCGAACTCATGGCCTTGGGATTAGGAATCCCACGCTCTATCCTGCTGAGCTACGGGACCACTCGCAGGGCTGGATAGCAAATGTCGGCAGCGCTGCAAACAGGTTCGCGGGATAGCGGCGCCTGTGGTCCGGGCGGAACAGGGGGCGCCCGGTCGAGCGCCCCCGAATGAGCCTCTTACTTCTGCTCGCCGAGCCAGCTGAGCATGTCGGCGATTTCCTGCTCCTGGGCGTCGATGACCTTCTGGGCCATGTCGCGGGCCCACTGGCTGTCGCCATGCTTGAGCTCGGCCCGCGCCATGTTGATCGCGCCCTGGTGGTGCGGGATCATGGCGCAGACAAAGGCCACGTCGATGTCGGAGGCCATCATGGCCTGCATCATCTGCGTGTTGGTCTCGTCCATGCCCATGGCGAGGTCCTGGTGGGCCTGGTCCATGCCGCCCATGTCCATCTTCATGGTGCCCATGTCGTGGCTCATGCCGGTCTTGCAGATGTCGGGCAGTTGCGCGGGGATTGCAGCGTCCTGCGCGGTGGCGGGCAGGGCGAGGCCAAGGGTGACGGCGCAGGCCGCCAGAGTGAGTTTCAGCATTTGGACAATCTCTGTGATTTGGTTTGGTGTTGCGTGACGAGCGGGGTCACGCGGCGCAAGGGGGGGCGGAACGGCTTGTCGGCGATCGCGCCGGTCAGCGCCGGCACCGCGTCGGGTTCAGGAGTCGGGGGCCGCTCCGGACCAAACTCCATCTGCGCCGTCGCCACGATGCCGATCAGGCACTGGCCCATCACGCAGCAGGGCGACTCGTCCCGGTCGCATTCGGTCGGCGCGCAGCCGTGCTCGTGCCCGGTCATCAGCATGTGGGCACTGTCCGCCATGCCGGTATGAACAGGCATCGTCTCCGCCATCGCCGCGTCATGGCCGGCGATGCTGCCCAGAAGGAACAGCAGCACGGTCAGGGCGCGAAGCAGGCTGGTGGGGCGAAACGGCATGGCGAGGCTGGCCTACGAAGCCTGTAGCCGCGCCAGGATCTGCTTCATCTGCTCGATCTCCTGGCGCTGCCCGGTCACGATCCCCTCGCACAGCGTCTTGAGTTCGGCATCGGTGATATCGGCCTCCCGGCACATCAGGATCGCGCCCGAGTGGTGCGGGATCATCGAGGCGACGAACTGCTCATTGCCGATCGGCGTCTGCGTGCGGATCCCCGCCAGCGCCAGCACGAAGGCGACGATGAAGACTGCATATAGAACGAGGTTCGCAGTGTGGCTGGGATACATCGAGGGCATCAGCGCCAGCATCAGCACCCCCATCGGCGCTGCCATGGTCACCGCCATCAGCGCCATGTTGGCGTTGTTGAAGAAGTCGCCCCAATTGTCGACCATGCTGAACATCAGGAAGTACATGGCGACGAGGCTCAGGGCCATGTTGAGGGCCAGCGCGGCGTAGGGGCCGAGCCCGCGCCTTGCGTGCGCGGCATGCTGGGGCGTAGCGCCGGTTCGGTGCGGGCCGTGGTCTTGCTGATCCGACATTTGCGTTCGCCTTTGGCTGGTGCCGAGGCAGCGGTGCTAAGGCTTCCCACAGGGGTAAGGTCAATGCCTCTTCCGCCCATCGAGCGCGCACAGCCCGGATTTTGCCGGCCCTGAGCTGTGGCGCGGGCGCAACAAGGCGGCGCAACTGCCCTGCGTAGCGGGATTTTCGCCGCAATCTGCTGCATTCTGTTTTTGACCTTCTCTGGGGCGGGATTTGCTCGCAAGACATGCGGTTTGGGGCGCAGTGGCTGCTGTTGTGATGTCGAGCGTCGCCGCGCCCGCCTGCGAGGGCCTGCGCGATGGGCCCAGGGGCACTGTCACGGAGATCGTCGATGGCGATACACTGCTGCTCGACAACGGTCTTGTCGTCCGCCTCATCGGCATCCAGGCCCCCAAGCTGGCGCTCGGGCGAGAGGGCCATTCCGACTGGCCGGGGGGCGATGCCGCGAGGGCCGCGCTGGTCGCACTCGCCTACAAGAAGCCGGTGCTGTTGCGCTATGGCGGCGAACAGGTCGATCGCCATGGCCGGCTCCTTGCCCAGGTCAGCGTCACGGGCGACGCACCGGTCTGGGTGCAGCAGGCCATGCTCGAGCGCGGGCAGGCGCGCGTCTACTCCTTCCCCGACAACCGGTCCTGCCTTGCAGAATTGATGAGCGCGGAGACTCGGGCACGGGCCGCGGGCCTTGGCATCTGGGGCGATTCTTACTACAGGGTGCGGCGCGCCGACCGGCCGGCCGACCTTGCAAAACGCGCGGGACACTACGAACTGGTCGAGGGCCGCGTGCTGAGCGCCGAGAAAGTCGGCGCGCAGGTGTTCCTGAACTTCGGGCGCTTCTACAAAGAGGACTTCACCGCCGTGATCGATGCGCGAGCGCTTCGTCTGTTTGCCGATGCCGGGATCGACCCAGGCAAGCTCGGCAACGCGCTCGTCCGGGTGCGCGGCTGGATCGATGATCGCGACGGTCCGCGCATCGCGGTGACCCACCCCGAGCAGGTCGAGCTGTTGGCGACCCCATGATCCGTACGCTGCACCTCGCGCTGGCCGCTGTCCTGCTGCTGCTCCTCGCCGGCTGTTCGAGCGTGCTCGGGCCGGGCGTCGCCGTGTCGACCACCGGCGACAATATGGCGCCGCCGGTGACCGACAGCGGCGATCCGGAAGACGACATGATCGGGGCGCGCGAGAATCCCCGCATCGTCGCGTCCTATGGCGGCATCTACTCCGACCGGCCGGCCGAGATCATGCTGGTGCAGATCGTCAGCAAGCTGCTGGCTGCCGCCGACCAACCCAATACCCGCTTCACCGTCACCATCCTCGACAGCGCCGAGGTCAACGCCTTCGCCCTGCCGGGCGGCTACATCTATGTGACCCGCGGCATCCTCGCGCTCGCCAACGACCAGAGCGAATTGGCCGCGGTTCTCGCGCACGAGATCGCGCACGTCGTGCTCAAGCATGCGCGGGCCCGGACCAACCGCATCCGCACCACCGAGATCGTCGACAAGGTGGTCACCGGCGTGTTCGGCGCCGATCCTTCCACCGACCAGTCGTCCAACAAGGCCAAGCTGTCGCTCGCCGCCTTCAGCCAGGCGCAGGAGCTTGCCGCCGACAAGGAAGGCATCCTGATCGCCGGCAAGGCCGGGTTCGATCCGCATGCCGCCGCGCGCTTCCTCGCCGCGATGGGGCGCTTCGCCCAGTTCACCGCCGGCGACGCCGACCAGGGCGACGACTTCCTGAGCTCACATCCCTCGACGCCCGACCGCATCCAGAAGGCCACCGAGCATGCCCGCGCCTTCTTCGGCGCGCCCGGCCTCGGGTCGCAGAACCGCGCCGAATACATGAGCGCGGTGGCCGATATCCTCTATGGCGACAGCCCCAAGCAGGGCGCCATCATCGGCCGCAAATTCGTGCACCCAACGCTCAAATTCACCTTCTCGGTGCCCGAGAACTACAGCCTCCAGATCAGCAAGGGTGCCGTGGTGGGCGTTGCCGGCGACGGCGAGGCGGTGCGCTTCGACAGCGCCGAAGTGCCCGCCAGCATGGCACTCGCCGACTATCTCAAGTCGGGCTGGATCGCGGGGCTCCGTCCCGAGACGGTCACCACCGGCAAGCAGAGCGGCTTCGACACCGCGTCCGGCATCGCGGCGACCGACCAGTGGAACTTCCGAGTCGAGGTCGTGCGCTTCGAGAGCCGCGTCTACCGCTTCATCTTCGCGGCGCGGATCGACAGCGAGCTGTTCGCCCGGGCCGCTGCCTCGACCCTCAAGAGCTTCCGCGCCGCCACCAATGCCGACCTCCGCCAGGTCCGCTCGCTGGCCGTTCGGACGGTCACCGCGGGCGCCGTCGACAGCGCCGACTCGCTCGCCCGCAGGATGGCCGACATCCCGGGCGGCACGAACCTGTTCTACATCCTCAACAACCTCTATCCCGGCGATCCGGTCACCCCTGGCGCTGCCTACAAGGTCGTCGGCGTTCAGTAGACGTCCCGCGTCCTTCGAATGAAAAAGGCCGGCATTGCTGCCGGCCCTTGCATATCTTTGCCCGTCTTTGGGCAGGATCTCGGTTTGGCTTACGCCGCAGCTTCCTCGGCGTCCGGCTCGGTCTTGGGACCGCGGCGCGGGCTCTTGGCGAGCTGCTTTTCGATGAGCTGGATGGCCTCGGTCAGCGTCAGCTTGTTGACCGCGGCGATTTCGCGGCTCATCCGGTCCATCGCCTGCTCGAAGAGCTGGCGTTCCGAATAGCTCTGTTCCGGCTGGTCGTCCGAGCGGTAAAGGTCCCGCACGACTTCGGAAATCGCGATCAGATCGCCCGAATTGATCTTGGCCTCATACTCCTGGGCGCGGCGCGACCACATGGTGCGCTTGACGCGGGCGCGGCCGGTGACGGTGTCGAGCGCCTTCTTGACGGTGTCTTCCTCGGCCAGCTTGCGCATGCCGACGGACTTGATCTTGGCGGTCGGGACGCGCAGCGTCAGCTTGTCCTGTTCGAACGAGATCACGAACAGTTCCAGTTTCAGTCCAGCAACTTCCTGCTCGTCGATAGACGTGATCATCCCCACGCCATGGGCGGGGTAGACGATGTACTCGCCAGTCTTGAATCCGAGGCGCTGCACTGACTTCTTGGCTACCATGAAATACTCCTTTGACGCCGCCGCCGGACTGGTTCTTTGCGGAAGACCGTCCTTGTTACTTATGACGCAGTAAAGCCTTGCTCACGTCCGGCCCCGCTAGACCGTCCGTTGGGTCAGATCAAAGATCCTGTCAAAAAAAGCGTGCCTTGCGGCACGTGGCTGGGTTCTGCATCGATGTTGAGGACCGTAGCACAATTTTCCGGCAGAATCAAAAACTACCGAATCAATCGGGTTAATGGTCCGGCGGACCGGCGGTTTTCCGGTTGTGGACATGCCCATCAGATGGGCACTGCAGCGTCCGCAGGCAATGCCCGCGGCGATCAGTCACCCTGTCCGGGCGCTTCGGAGAAGTACTTCTCCAGCTTATTCTCCACCCCATCCATCTCCTTGGCATCGGACGGCGGGTCGCGCTTCTCGGTGATGTTGGGCCAGGCTGACGCGTATTTTGAGTTGAGCTCCAGCCACTTATCAAGTCCGGGCTCGGTGTCCGGCTTGATCGCTTCGGCCGGACATTCGGGTTCGCACACGCCGCAATCGATACACTCGTCGGGATGGATGACGAGCATGTTTTCGCCTTCATAGAAGCAGTCGACGGGGCAAACCTCGACGCAGTCCATGTATTTGCAGCGGATGCAGTTGTCCGTGACGATGTAGGTCATTGAGGCAGGATGGTCCCGAAACGCGTGGGACTCGGCCCTGGCGGAGGCGCCGGGGACGGTCGGGAGGGTGCTAACGCTTTTCCGCATAGCTCGCAAGTCGGCGGCATTCCGCGGATCGGCGCTCTGCGGGATTTCCTTTCCGTTTGACCTCAACGTTAGTTGAGGTTGTAGCGGTCGAGGAAGAGCACCGTGAGAGTCCCGATGACAAAAGATCGTGCCACCGACCTCGCCGCCATTCGACGTTTCGTGCAGGTGGTGGAGAATGCGCAATGGCAGCGTAATGCAGATGCGTTCCTCGCCTTGTTCGTGCCGGACGCCGTCTGGACCAATCCGGTCGGGCGGCGGCTCACCGGGCTGGAGGAGATTGCGCGTTTCACGCGGCAGGGGCTGGCAGCCTCGCCGCCCGATGTGTTCGCAACCTACAGCGTCGAGCACGTCACATTCCTTGGCGACGACGCTGCGGCCGTGAATATCCGTTCCCGGGCGGTCCGGGCCGACCGCTCGCCGATCGCCGGCGAGCCCGATGGCGCCAAGCTCTATGTCCTCGTGCGGCACAAGAAGGACTGGCTGCTGGCTGCGGGCCACAACACCTTCGTCATGGAAATCGCCATCGAGGCGCAGAGGCGCGAGCTCGAGAGCGCCGACGCTTAATCGTCGGTCAGTCCGTCGATGTCGCGGCGGTCTTTCTTGGTCGGACGGCCGGCACCCGGAGCGCGCTGCCCGAACGCGGGCGCCGCTTCGCGCGGCAGCGGCGCTGGCGACAGGTCCTCGTACAGCCCCTGGGCTTCGGGCGGCGGGCCACGCCGGGTTCCCGGATCGAGGATCTTCCACACCAGCAGGCGGGTGTGCACGGTCATGGTCAGCACGTCGCCTGCGCCGACCTGATGGTCAGTGCGGATCGTCCGCTCGGAATTGACGCGTACCGCGCCGGTTTCGATCAGCCTTTGCGCCAGCGTGCGCGACTTTACGGCGCGTGAGAAGAACAGCCATTTGTCGAGCCGCTGCTTGCCCAAGCGCTACTCTTGCTTGGGATTGCGCAGCGCCGCCAAGGCCGCCCAGGGCGAGTCCGGATCGAGCGGTACATCGCGCTTGGGGCGCGGCTGGTGCTCCTTCCAGTCGTCACGCGGCTTGTCGTTCCGCTTGCCGCCGAACTTCGGCTTGCCCTCGCCATTGCCGTCGAAGCGGCGCGGCTTGCCGGGGCCGCCATTCGACTTGTCGCGATCGGGACGGCGGAAATGCTTGCGCTCGGGCTGGCCCTCGGCGGGCGCCCCCTCGGCGCCCGGGGGGGCACCGCTGGTCGGCGGACGCTGGTAGCGCTGCCGCTTTTCGTGCCGCGGATTGTCGGGACGGCGTCCGCCCGGGAACCAGACCTCGTCGAATTCCGGCTCGGCGACCTTCTCGGCGTCCGGCGCGGGTGCGCCCAGATCGGCGGTCGCCGTGTTGACCTCCGCCGCCTCGACCCTGGGTTCGTCGAGGGGCGTCGCCCCCTCGATCGCATCCATCGCCGCCTCGGTGGCGATCGCGTCGGCCTTGTCCTCGCTGACTTGCTCGTCCGCAGCGACGACCTCGGTTGCAGCAACATCCACCGGCGTCTCGACGGCGGGCGCGGCGAGCTTGGGCGTGCGGCGCACGCGGTAGCCCAGTGAGGTGAGGATCGAGGCGAAGTCTTCGCCTGCGGTTCCCAGCAGCGAGGTCATCTCCACTGTCACGCGGAAGCCGTTGGCTTCGGCCGCCCCGGCCGGCAACTCGCCCTGGTGCGTCTTCGCATCGAGCGCGATCAGCGGCCGGATGATATCGGCGAGGCGTTCGAGAATGTCGACGCGCACGGCACGCCGGCCAGCGACCTTGAAGCCGGCGACTTCATAGAGCTTGGTCGCGACTTCCGGATCGATCTGGAACGATGTTCGCCCGCTGAGCACGGTATGCGGCAGTTCGCTCACGCCGGGCTGGCGGACGCCGCCATGCTTGAGGCCATAGAGGATCAGCGCCAGCTCGCGCGGTGCCGGCTTCAGCGCCAACGGCACATAGATGTGGTAGGCGCCGAACTTGATGCCGAGCTTGCGCATCTTGGCGCGGACATCCTGGTCGAGGCCCTTGACCTCTTCGGACACGGCCTGGCGTGGCATGAGGCCGAGATTCTCGTAAAGCCGATAGGCGAGGCCGCGCGCGGCGCCTTCGAGGTCGGCCGGCGCTTCGAGCTGCAGCACCGGCTCGAGCACGGTGTTGATGTGGTGGCGCAGCCACAGATTGATGCGGTCCTGCACGCGTTCGAGATCGGGACCGGTGAGGGACTCGTCGGCGAGCACTATCAGGCGCGGCGCAAAGAGGCTGTCGCCCTCGGCGAGCGAGGCGACGACTTCGCCGCGCCAGCGCAACTGCCCGTCGGTGGACAGCACAAATTCTTCGTTGGGTGCGCCGGCGAGCCGGTCGGCGCGCTTGGCGATCTCAGGAGCCACGACCTGGGCGGCGGCGCTCGCCAGCGACTTCGCATCGGTCTCGCCGTCAGAGCGTGCGAGAGTGAAGCGGAAGCCCTGGATCGACCCAATGAGATGACCTTCGAGGCTGATCTCGCCGCGGTCGTTGATTTCAGGAGTGGCCATAGATCGGTCTCGCAAGTGGCGCATCAACACACTGGTGCGCCTGTCCACAAATCGTTGGGTGAGCCGCTCGTGCAGGGCGTCGCTCAGCCGGTCCTCGATGTCACGGGTCTTTTCGCGCCAATGGGCGGGGTCTTCAAGCCAGTTTTTCCGATTGGCGATATAGGTCCAGGTCCGGATCTGGCGGATCCGATTGCTGAGCGTGTCGATATCGCCGGCGACGTTGTCGCAGAAACGCACCTGCTCGGCAATCCAGTCGGTGGCGATCGCGCCGTGGCGCCTGAGGTCGGTGTAGATGCGCGTGATAATCTCGCCATGCTGGGCCGGCGAGATATCGCGATAGTCGGGCAAGGCGCAGCACTGCCAGAGCAGCTCGACATTGGTGCGGCCGATCGCGAGCTCGCCTGCTTCGTTTCGCGACAGGAACTCGAGTGCCTGCTGGTCGGTTGCGACCGGGACGCGTGTCAGCGCCCGGCTCTGCGGGCTGATTTCGAGGCTCGCGCGCAAGGTGTCGAGCGAGGTGAAGTCGAGCTCGGAGTTGCGCCACTGCACCTGTCGCACCGGCTCGAAATCGTGGCTTTCGAGCGCGACGATGAGCTCTTCCTCGAAGGGGGCCGCATTGCCCGTCACGCCGAACGTGCCGTTGTGCATATGGCGGCCGGCGCGGCCGGCGATCTGGCCGAATTCCGCCGGGGTCAATGGCCGGGTCTGGTGCCCGTCGAACTTGCGGTCGTCGGCGAAGGCGACATGGTGCACGTCGAGATTGAGCCCCATGCCAATGGCGTCGGTGGCGACGAGGAAGTCGACATCGCCGTTCTGGTACATCTCGACCTGCGCATTGCGCGTGCGGGGCGAAAGCGCGCCCATCACCACGGCGGCGCCGCCGCGCTCGCGGCGGATGAGTTCGGCGATGGCGTAGACCTCGCGGGCCGAGAAGGCGACGATGGCCGATCGTGTCGGCTGGCGGGAGATCTTCCTCGACCCCGCATAGACCAGCGTCGAAAAGCGCGGCCGATGGATGATCTCGGCGTCGGGCAGGAGCGTGCGGATCAGCGGTGCCATCGTCGCAGCACCGAGCAACAGGGTCTCGCTCAGTCCGCGGGCCTTGAGGATGCGGTCGGTGAAGACGTGGCCGCGGTCGAAGTCAGTGGCGACCTGGATTTCGTCCACCGCGACGCACTCAACCGGCATGTCGAGCGGCATGGCCTCGACGGTGCAGACCCAGTAGCGGGCCCTGGGCGGCACGATCCGCTCCTCGCCCGTCACCAGCGCCACGGCGTCCCTGCCGACGCGCTCGGCGACACGGCCATAGACCTCGCGCGCCAGCAGGCGCAGCGGCAGGCCGATCATCCCCGAGCGATGCGCCAGCATCCGCTCGATGGCGAAGAAGGTCTTGCCGGTGTTGGTAGGCCCGAGGATGGCCTTGAGGGAGGAGGCGGCAGTCATCTCGCGGCCTATGTAGGGGAGCGGGGCAGTGCCGCCTAGCCCGGATCGGGAACGCCCGGCGTTAACCAACAGCACAAAGTGAGAACGAACAGGGGGAGAATCGGCTGCTCGGCCCGAGTCCGGCTTTGTTCCCTACTGCCCCTAGTGGTCGCCGGGTCCTGATTCCAGCTAGCAAGCGAAAACGATTGGGGCAAGGTGCCTCAAATGGGCCTCAAGCCGTTCACAGAGCTTACGAATTGGTTGATTTGGTCCGCTCCGGCCGGCGAATCGGGAGAGCGTAAAGGAGAAGTAAACGCGACGAGCGCGAAGATTCTTCGCGCCCTCAGACCCGGCACCCCGTCGCCCGCCGCTTCGCGGTTACCGCATTGACAAAAATCCCGTTGACCGTGCCGAAACGACACGCCGAAAATCTTAGGGTTTCGCTAACCATAATTGTGGCGGCGGAGGCGTTTTGTGGCCATGCGCGAGCGGTGGCTGTCGCTTTGGCACACTGTCGCTCAAGTGGGCAGGCATTCTTGCGCCGGAAGCCGACAGGGGCGGCGGGCCAGCACCATTCTTCACCACGCGCCTGGTCGCACGGACAGTTCGCTGGGTCCCCGGGTCTTCGCCCGGGGATGACGGTGGGTGGGGAGGTAGCGTTGGATGGGCGGCTCACTCATCCCGTCGCTGGACGCCCAGCGCAAGCGGCCCACGGGGGAGACCCGGTTACAGCTTCGCTGGGAAGCGCGAGGGGTCGTACAGAGCCAGCCGCGGCGCGCCAGCGGTGCGAGTCCGCGCTAGTTGAGGCTGGTCAGTACCATCGACAGGTCGCCCATCGAGGTCGTGAGCAGCACGCGATAGGGGATGGCGTAGCCGCTGTCGCCGAGCGGGGCGAACCAGATCAGGATGCGGTCGTCCTGGGCCAGCGAGTTGGTGATCTCGCTGGTGGTGTAGTGGCCGGCGATCGGCTTGTACTTGATGTTGCACAGGACCACGGGGCCCTGGTAGCCGGTGCGCTTGGACGTTGCGACGTCGTCCTTGGCGAAGCTGAAATTGAGGTCGAAGCGTTCGACGCCGGTGAAGATCTTGGCGCGATAGTCGCACAGGCTGCGGCCGAGCTTGCCCTTGCGGATGAAGGAGGCGAGGAAGTCGTTGACCCCGCTCAACTGCTTCCGCTCGATCGGGATGCGGTCGATATTGTTGGCGATCGGCGGGTCGATCACGAACGCCGTCACCGCCGCCTTCTGGTACTGCACGCGGATGTTGAACTCGTCGCCGCCCGAGCGCGTCAGCAGGTCGAAGCTGTTGGAGCGGAGGCCGTCATCGGTGATGGCGCCTGACGAATCCACCTTGGCGATGCCGCTCGCCACCAGCTGCGCCACCCCCGACACATTGGCATCGAGCGACAGGCTGTAGGCGCTGCCGTCGTCGACGAAACGGAACTTGGCGTTGGCGATGATGTTGCCGCCGAGGTTCACCACATAGCTCGCGGTGGCGGTGGTCGCGGCGGCGGAGGGGGCGGCGCCCAGCCCCAGGAGGGCGGCGGCGAGCAGGACAGGCAGGCGAAGACGAGCCAATCGGACCCTCGGGCTGGCGCCCGGCAGGGCGCGAATCGCGGCAGATGGCCAAAATGCCCGGCGCACATGGCGGTGGCAAGGCAGCGCCGGACACGTTCACTTGACGCCGAAGGCCGGCTTCTCTAAGGAGGCGCCTTCAAAATCAAGAACAGACCACCACCCGTTGCCGGGGATGCCTCCGGCCCAGGGACACCTAAAGGACAATTACAATGGCACGCCGTTGCGAGCTGACCGGCAAAGGCCCGATGGTCGGCAATAATGTGAGCCACGCGGTCAACCGGACCCGCCGTCGCTTTCTCCCCAACCTCCTCAATGTCTCGCTGATCTCCGATGCGCTCGGCCGTACGGTCAAGCTGCGCATTTCGGCGAACGCGCTGCGCTCGGTCGAGCACCGCGGCGGTCTCGACGCCTTCCTGGTCAAGGCGGCCGACGCCGACCTCAGCGTCAATGCTCTGGCGCTCAAGAAGGAAGTGAAGGCCGCGCTCGCCGCTGCCTGATCCCTGCGATCGACGATTTCACAATGCCCGCGGGTTCCTCGCGGGCATTGCTGTTTCTGGCCCTCGCAATGGGCTACACTCCCCTCTCGCGCCGGTCTGATGCCGGAGAGCGAGAAACGAAAGGTGCGATATGTTCGCTCGCTTCAGCGTGGCCGTGCTGGCCATGGTGGTGGTCGTCACCGCCTCCAATGTCCTCGTTCAATACCCGGTCCAGTTCGACCTCGGGCCCGTCCATCTGGGCGATATCCTCACCTGGGGGGCGTTCACCTATCCGTTTGCCTTCCTCGTCTCGGACCTGACCAACCGGCACGACGGGCCGAACCGCGCTCGCCTTGTCGTGCTTGCCGGTTTCGTCGTCGGCCTCGTGCTGTCGTTCTGGCTCTCGACGCCGCGTATCGCCATCGCCTCGGGCAGCGCCTTCCTCATCGGCCAGTTGCTCGACATCGCCGTGTTCCAGCGCCTCAGGAATCGCTACTGGCTGATCCCGCCGCTGAGCGCGTCGCTGTTTGGTTCGCTGCTCGATACGGCGATCTTCTTCACGCTCGCCTTCGCGCCGGCCCTCGCCTTCATCGACCTCGGCTTCGGCATGGCGGACAGCTCGCTTGGCTTCCCCGCGCCATGGCTCGGCATCGGTGCGGAGGTCCCGCTCTGGCTGTCGCTCGCGAGCGGCGATTTCGCGGTGAAGTTCCTCGCCGCGCTGCTGCTGCTGGCGCCCTATCGGGTGCTGATGGGCAGGATCATGCCTTTGCCGGCGCCTACTCCGGCAGGCTGAACTCGAGGAGCAGATTGCGCTCCCAGTCGTTGAAATTGTCGTCGGAGATCAGCGTGATGCGGGTCTGGCCGGCGGGCGTTGTGTGGACCGCGACACCCTCCATATTGTCGAGGTCGCCGCCGGTGCCCTCGAACAGCACCTCGCCATTCATCTGCGCGCCTGGCTTCACATCTGCCGCCTTGATGCGCACGAGGCGGGCGGCGAAGGAAATCAGCACCACGCCGCGCTCGAGCACCAGCAGATCGCCATTGGGCAGGAAGGCGCAGTCGGTCGGCACGGTGCCGCCGCCCGAGACATAGCTCAGCGGTCCCTTGTCGCTCTTGCCCAGGAGGTAGGCGGCATGCGCGCCGTCGCCGGCGATGACGCCCTCGGTCAGCAGCAGGGTTGAGCCCGCGACCGGCGAGGCGGGCGGGGCGACGCAGACCGCTTCGAGCGAGTCGTTGGTTTGCGCGCCCGCGAGCCATTGCGGGATCATCACCTCGGTCGCGGGGCCAGTTGGAATGCCGTTCTCGAGATGGAAGTCGGCGACGCGGGTGAGGTTCTCGAAGCCGACCCGCACCACCGAGCGATTGTCGGGACGCTCGATGATGGCGAGCGCCTCAGAGTCGCGGGCGAAGTCGCTGGGGAGATCGGCGCCGCGCGAGTTCTGGATCGGCGCGATCTGCACGCCCACGAGCGACAGCGGTTGCTCATTCTCGTCGTAGATCAGCTGGCCCGAGACGAAATTACCGCGGTCCGATACCATCACCAGCTTGCCTTCGCTGCCCACGAAGCCGATGGCCGAGAGGCCGCCGAAGGTGTCGGTGGCGCTGTTGAGCTGGAGGCCGCCGCGATAGACCAGGCCCTGGACCTGCTGACCCACGCCGGCGCCGAAGAAGCTCTGGAGCTGTACGGCATTGACCGTTGCGTCCTCGCCCAGCGCCGATGATGTCGCCAGCAGGGTGGCCGCAATGGCCAGCAGCCGCTTCATCCGAAGCGGGCCCGGCGATAATCGGCGGGCGAGTCCTCATCGAACAATGCGGCGAGCTCGTCGGTGAGCGCGCCCGCCAGTTCCTCGGCATCGAGCAGCGTCACCGCCCGGCGATAGTAGCGCGTCACGTCGTGGCCGATGCCCACGGCGACGAGCTGGATCGGCGAGCGCGTTTCGATGTCTTCGATCACCTGCCGCAAATGCGCCTCGAGATAGTTGCCCGCGTTGACGCTCTGGGTGGAATCGTCCACCGGCGCGCCATCGGAGATCACCATCAGGATGCGGCGGTTTTCGGACCGCGCCATCAGCCGCTTGCGCGCCCATTCGAGCGCCTCGCCGTCGATGTTTTCCTTGAGCAGGCCCTCGCGCATCATCAGACCGAGGTTGCGCCGTGCGTGTCGCCAGGGCTCGTCGGCCGCCTTGTAGATGATGTGGCGGATGTCGTTGACGCGGCCCGGGCTCGCGGGGCGTCCGGCTTCGAGCCAGGCCTCGCGGCTCTTGCCGCCCTTCCAGGCGCGCGTCGTAAAACCGAGGATCTCGACCTTGACGCCGCAGCGCTCGAGCGTGCGCGCGAGGATGTCGCCGCAGATCGCCGCGATGGTGATGGGGCGGCCGCGCATCGAGCCGGAATTGTCGATCAGCAGCGTCACGACCGTATCGCGGAAATCGGTGTCGCGCTCGACCTTGAAGGAGAGCGCCTGCAGCGGATCGATCACCACGCGGGTCAGGCGTGCCGTATCGAGCAGGCCCTCTTCGAGATCGAAGTCCCAGCTGCGATTCTGCTGCGCCATCAGGCGACGCTGCAGCTTGTTGGCGAGCCGCGCCACGGCGCCGGCAAGATTCTCGAGCTGCTTGTCGAGCAGGGCGCGGAGCTGGTCGAGCTCTTCGGGCGGGCAGAGTTCGCTCGCCTTGACGATCTCGTCGAACTTCTCGGTGAAGATCTTGTAGTTGAACTGGTTGGAGAATTCCTTGGCGTTGTGGCCGGGTGGCGGCAGGGGCGCCTCGTCGCCTGCCTCGCCGGGGGCGTCGTCGTCGGTCTCCTCGAAGTCCTGCTCGGCGCCCTCGGTCTCGCCGGTCTCGTCGCTTTCGCCCGGTGTCTGGTCTTCTTGTGCCTCGGCGTCCTCGCTCTCGCCTTCGCCCTGCTCGGGCGTCTTCTCGTCGTCCTGGCCGCGCTCGGGCTCCTGGTCGTCGCCCGGTTCGTCCTCCTCGCCATCCATGTCGTCGAGGTCGCCCTCGGGCACGAGGTTGAGATCGCGCAGCAGGTGGCGCGCGGCGCGGGCAAACAGCTCCTGGTTCTCGTACTGGCTGAGCAGCGAGGTCAGCGACAGGCCGGCCTTCTGCTCGATTTCCTTCTTCCACAGGTCGACCAGCGCATGGCCCGATGGCGGGATGGCAACGCCGGCGAGCTTTTCGCGCACGATCAGGCCGAGCGCCTCGGCGAGTGGAGCGTCGTCCTTGTTGCTGACTTCCGCGAGGTTGGAACGGAACAGCCGGTCGTCCAGCATCTCGTGGATGTTGCCCGTCATGCCGGGCATGCGCAGGCAACCCAGCGCCTCGACGCGCGCCTGCTCGAGCGCATCGAATGCGGCGCGCGCTTCGGGCTCGGCCGGCGAGCGCTTGCGGTGGATATCGGGGTCGTGACTCGCAAGGCGCAGCGCCATGGCGTCGCCCTGGCCGCGGGCGATGGCAATGTCGCGGCGTGTCGGCAGGCGCGGCAGATTGGCGAGCCGCGCCTTGTCGGAGGTCAGCAGCGGCCGGTCGGCCGAGAAGCTGACCTCGAGCTCGGGCTTACCCGCGACGGCGCGCACGGCCGCGCCCATGGCCGTCTTGAAGACGGCTGTGGTGTCGGGCTTGTTGGGTTTGCGCGGTGCGGTGGCCATTCGTCAGCAACTCGGCAAAGAAACGCGGGCCCCCTCATCGAGGAGAGCCCGATGGTCATCAAAGCTCAGGCAGTCACCGCCAGATTGGCAGCCGACTCCGGCAGGTCTTCGCCGAACACGCGCTGGTAGAACTCGGCCACCACGGGGCGTTCGAGCTCGTCGCACTTGTTGAGGAAGGTCAGCCGGAAGGCAAAGCCGATGTCGCCGAAGATCTGTGCGTTCTCGGCCCAGGTGATCACGGTGCGCGGGCTCATCACGGTCGACAGGTCGCCGTTGATGAAAGCCGAGCGCGTGAGATCTGCGAGGCGCACCATGTTGGAGACGGTCTTCTTGCCCTTCTCGTTCTGGTAGGCCTTGGCCTTGGCCAGCACGATGCCCGCTTCCTTGTCGTGCGGCAGATAGTTGAGCGTGGTCACGATCGACCAGCGGTCCATCTGGCCCTGATTGATCTGCTGGGTGCCGTGGTAGAGGCCGGACGTGTCGCCCAGACCGATGGTGTTGGTCGTCGCGAACAGGCGGAAGGCGGGGTGCGGGGTGATCACGCGGTTCTGGTCGAGCAGCGTCAGGCGGCCCGACGCCTCGAGCACGCGCTGGATGACGAACATCACGTCGGGGCGGCCGGCATCGTACTCGTCGAAGACGAGCGCAATGTTGTTCTGCACGGCCCAGGGCAGGATGCCGTCGCGGAACTCGGTAATCTGCTTGCCGTCCTTGAGGACGATCGCGTCCTTGCCGACGAGGTCGATACGCGAGACGTGGGCGTCCAGATTGACGCGGACCAGCGGCCAATTGAGGCGCGCCGCGACCTGCTCGATATGGGTGGATTTGCCGGTGCCGTGGTAGCCCTGCACCATCACGCGGCGGTTGAAGGCGAAACCGGCGAGGATGGCGAGCGTGGTGTTACGGTCGAACAGATAGTCGGCGTCCACCGGCGGGGTGTGCGGATCGGCATCCGCATAGCCCATAACCTTCATGTCGCTGTCGATGCCGAAGGTCTCGCGGACAGAAAATTCCTGGTTCGGCAGGTTCGTGTAATCGGCCATTTTTTCGTGGGACTCTAAGGAGTTCAGGGCGCCTCGGCTGCCCTCGAGGGTGCGGGCTCTATAGCAGCATCGTTTCCGCGAGGGTAGGGGCGGTTTCGACGCCCCCGCGGCGTCGTGGACGCCCCGGAGTCCGGCTGCCGTGCCGTCTGATCGAATGCTGGTGAAATGAGGCGCCCGCTGCCACAATGTGGCGTCTATCACTGTCGCCTGATGTGTCGGAGGCGGGCATGGGCGGCGGCAACACGGGCATTCAGCTCGGGATCGTGCGTGGCATTTCCTATGGCGTATTCGGTGCCCCCGGCATCTTCATGCCGCAGATACGCGAACTGGGAAGCCGGCTGGCGCGGGTCTACCTGACCTGGAACCAGATCGAGCCCCAGCCCGGCAGCTACGACTGGAGCGCGGTCGACGCATTGCTCGGCCAGCTCGGGCCGGGCGACAGGCTCTGGATCACGGTGGTGACGGCCTCGCGCTGGGCGACGCGGCAGGCGACCGATTTCCTCCCCGCATCGATGCCGCGTGATGTCGCGGCGTACCAGCTGTTCCTCGGTGCCCTCGTCTCCCATTGCCGCGGTGCGGTTGCCTACTGGCAGTGCAACAACGAACCCTCCAATGCCGGATTGTGGTCCGGCTCGGCCGCCGACTATGCCGACCTCGCGACCGTCTTCGCCCGCACCGTCCGCAATGCCGATCCCGATGCCCAGATCGTGCTTGGCGGTTGCGGCTTCGATGTCCTCGGCTCGAATGCCGGCAGCGAGCAGCGCGTGTTCTTCGACGAGGTGCTGGCCAGGGCCGGCGATGCCTTCGACGTGTTCGACGTCCATCTGTACGACGCGCCGCAGCGCATCCCCGCGCATATCGAGGACGCCCGTGCGATGATGCGGCTGCGCGGCATCGACCGGCCCGTTGTCGTAGGCGAGTATGGCGGGCCGACCCTGCTCGGTTTCCCCGAACTCGACAGCGTCATGCAGTCGGTGATGATGGAAGCCTTCGCCGATGGCGAGCCATCGCTCGACAGCGCCGACCTCGCGGCGCAGGGCGAGACGCCGGACCGGCGCGCGATGCGCGCGCTCTATGGCAAGATGGCCGAGTTGCCGCCGACGCTGCAGATGTTCATGCAGGGCTGCCCGCCGGCGCTCGAGGCCAGGCGCCATCGCATTGCCTGCCGCGAAATCGTCACGCGCAACCTTCTTGCCATGGCCGGCGGCGTGACGCTCACGCTGGCCTGGAACCTCGCACCCGAAGTGCCCAACTATCGCGACCCGTTCAACCTGATGGGCTTCATTTCCGACAAGCTGGCGCTGATGAGCTACCAGCACGACGAACTCAGCCGGCGCGAGCCCGCGGCCGAGACCTTTGCCCGTTTCGCCGCGCTCATGTCCGATGCGACCGCCGTGCGCCGCGTCGACACCGACCTCGGTATCGTCGCGATGGAAGTAACGCGTGAGCGCGGGCCGCTCTTTGTGTTCTGGGCCGAGGCCGATCCGTTCACCGGCGAGGACGAACCACCCAAGCTCATCGAGTGGCCGTGGGCGGCTGATACCGCGCATGCGTGCGACGTGTTCGGGATTTCGCGCGACGCGCGGCCGGCAAGCGGCCACCTGAGTCTCGGCGTGTCGGTGACGCCGCTGCTCGTTTCGGCCTGATCAGCGGCGCGTCGCCATCCAGATGGTGTGGCGTGCGCCCTTCCTGCCGTGCCGCTCGCGCACGCCGATCTCCTCGACCTGGAAGCCGCTCTCGCCCAGCCGGCGCGTGAACTTCGCATCCGGATGAGCCGACCACACCGCGAGGACGCCGCCCGGCTTCAGCGCCGCATGCGATTTGGCGAGTCCGGCGAGGCTGTAGAGCCGGTCGTTGCCGTCGCGGCTCAGGCCCTCGGGCCCGTTGTCGACATCGAGCAGGATCGCATCGTAGCCCGCCTTGCGCGCGGCGATCACCCTGCCGACATCGGCGACCTCGATGGCCACGCGCGCATCATCGAGGCAGCCGGCGAAGATGTGCGCCAGGGGACCACGCGCCCATTCGACGATCTCGGGTACGATCTCTGCGACGGTAATCCGCACATCGGCGGGCATTGCAGCCAGTGCCGCCCGCAGGGTGAAGCCCATGCCCAGTCCGCCGATCAGCACATGTGGCTGCCGGCGTGCCGCGATGCGGGCCCAGCTCAGGGTCGCGAGATCTTCCTCCGAGCCGCTCATGCGGCTGTTCATGAGCGGGTTGGTGCCCGCCATGATGACGAACTCGTCGCCGCGCTGCATCAGCCGCAGCGGCGCGCCCTCACCGGGAACAGTGGCGGTGCCGAGCAGTGTCCATGGCCGCATGCTCAGACCTTCGGGTCAGGCGACCACGAAGCCCTTCTGCTTGAGGTGGGAATAGGCGGCGATGATCGCGCGCAGCCGGTCTTCCGACGTCTTGTCGCCACCATTGGCATCGGGGTGATGGATTTTCACCAAGGCCTTGTACGCGCGTTTGATCTCTTCGGATTTGGCGCTGGTCTTGAACCCCAGCGTCTCGAAGGCGCGGCGATCATTCTCGTGCATCTTGATGACGCGTTCGGGGGCCGGGCCGCGCGCATTGGCACGGGCGTAGCGTGCCCAGATGTGCAGCGGATCCGAGAAGCGACGGGTGCCCTGCGCATCGGGGTCGCGCTTGGGCATGCGCGGACCGTTGTAGGCGCCCGGCTTGGTGCCCAGGCCCCAGCTCGGCCGGCCGTCTGTCTGCGATGTGGTATAGAGATGCTTCTCGCGCTCGGCCTCGGTCATGTCAGCAAAGAAGTTGAACGCCGTGTTGTAGTGGCGGACATGCTCGAGGCAGAAATGATGATACTGCCCCTCGAACCGGTGGCCCTTGGGTGCCTTGTAGACGCCGGGCTGGTCGCAGCCTTCCCAGGCGCAGTCGTGGATATCCCGCGGCGGTTCCGGCGCATGGGTGCGCGGCTGGATCCTGATCCGGTCGAAGAGCTTGGAATCTATACTCATCAGTCCTAGTTACGCTTCGAAATCCAACGAAGGCCCAAGAGGGGTACCCATATGCCTGTTCGCGAGGCGATTGTCGAAAAACTTTCGGCGAAATTCGCCCCCACCCACCTTGAAGTGATCGATGAGTCACACCGACATCAAGGGCACGCAGGGTCGCGCCCGGGAGGCGAGAGCCACTTCCGCGTGCGCATCGCATCGCCGGCCCTGACCGGTACCCGCGTCGCCCAGCATCGTGCCGTCATGGAAGCGCTCGACGCCGAGATCAAAGGCGGCGTGCATGCGCTGGCGATCGAGGTGATTTCCCCGGGTTCTCCACAGGCCTGAACCTGCGGTCGTCCGCATTGAATATGGGATGCCGCGCTTAGGACTCAAGTTTGCGGCCATTAGATGGCTGCTGCCTATCTTGTGACGGGTCCTGCCGAAATCGCCGGACGCTGTGGCAACCTTACCATTTTGCGGCGGAACTCCGGCGCGCCCACGGCACGGCGTCAAACTCCGAGCGAAATGTCGCCCCCCTCGCTGCCTAGCACTTTACGTGCAGACAGCTTTCAGGAGGGCGCAATGAAGATGTCTCTGCGGCGGGCGATGTTGCTCGCCCTCATGTGTACGGGCCTGCCCTACGCAGCGGACGCCGCCGACAGCACGCTGGTGCTGGTCATGGGGGGCGAAGCCTATGACGGGCCGCCTAGATTCGAGGTCGACTTCGCCGGCAAGCCGATCGGCGAGGGCACCGTGGCGGCCGCGATCGACACCGCCGAAGCCGGCCGCTTCGCCGATCAGAAGGACAAGACCCCTTACGTGCAGAGTTTCACCTTCGCCATTCCCGAAGAGGCCTTCAAGCCAGATGGTCCCGTGACCGTGCGCTTCCTCAACGAGGCCAATGGCGGCGAGGGGTCGAACCGCGACCGCAATCTGTTCCTCGCCTCGGTGACGCTCAACGGCCGTGCCATCACCGCGTCGGGCCTCTCCACCGAGGAAGGCCGCCGTCCCGTCGCCAACGAAATGCTGGGCGAGTTTCTGGTCATTCCTGATGGCAGCAAGAACGCTGTTTCGGAGGCACCGGAGGGCGGTTGGCCCCTGCCGCTGCTCGATGTCGTAGAGCCGGTCGCGTCCAAGGTCGCGGTGGCAGAGGCGGCGCCTGCCGCGGCGGCTGAGCCGGTGGAGCCTGCCGCTCCCGCGGCCGGCGACATCGCGGCGCTCGATCCCGACCCCGAAGCCAGCCATTGCGATCTCGACGAAAGGTACAACGTCATCGGCTTCAACTCGAACTCAAACGAGCTAACGCCCAAGCTGATCGAGCGGCTCGACCAGGTGGCGGCCGACATCGGCGAGCGGCAGTGCAACGTCACGGTCACCGGCTATTCGAGCAAGCAGGGCTCGATCGCCTCCAATGCGCTGTTCGCCATCGAGCGGGCGCAGAACTCGCTGCAATATCTGCAGCGGAAGGGCGTCAAATTCATCAAGGCCAGCGCCACTGGCGTCGGCGCCACCGATGAGTTCGGGCCCGATTTCGCGTCCAACCGACGGGTGGTGATCACGGTCACACCCTGAGAACGATCCGCCTCGAGCACTTTGCCATTCCCTCCCTCTCGCCGGGGAGGGATGGGTGGGCCTCACGGCCCGCCTTCCGGCGTCGCCTTGTCCTCCGCAAGGGCAAGGCCCAGTGGTTAGTCTGTAGTCGATCTGGATCCCGGCCGGAGGCAATTTCCGCGATATCGCGGCGCCGGGATGACGCCGGAGCCGGGGCCCGCAGTTCGCACGAGCTGCGGGCCCCGTTCCGTTCTAGCGCATCTGCTCGAGATAGGCGCGCACCGCTGCCGGATCGACGTCCTTCTCGATGAAGCTCTGGCCGATGCCGCGGGTGAGAATGAAGGTCAGCGCACCGCGGGCGACCTTCTTGTCCTGCGCGATGGCGTCCATCAGATGATCGGTGCCGGGCAGTTCGCCGGGGATGTCGCCCAGCCTGGTGGGCAGGCCCGAGCGTCGGAGGTGGGCCTCGACGCGGCCGGTATCCTGGCTCGGCGCAAGGCCGAGTTGCGCCGAAAAGCCGTGCGCCAGCACCATGCCGATGCTCACGCCCTCGCCATGCAGCAGCCGGTCGGAATAGCCGGTGGCGGATTCGAGGGCGTGGCCGAAGGTGTGGCCGAGATTGAGCAGAGCGCGCACGCCCGTCTCCTTCTCGTCGGCCAGCACGAAGCGGGTCTTGGCCTCGCAGGCGCGGGCGATCGCGGCGGCGCGGGCCGGGCCGCCGGCGAAGATTTCGGGCTGGTTCGCCTCGAGCCAGAATAAGAAATCCTCATCGTCGATAAGGCCGTATTTCACCACTTCGGCATATCCGGCCGCGAACTGGCGCGGCGGCAGGGTGGCGAGCGCTGTGATGTCGGCGAGCACCAGTTTTGGCTGGTGGAAGGCGCCGATCAGGTTCTTGCCATGCGGCGAGTTGATGCCGGTCTTGCCGCCCACGGAACTGTCGACCTGCGCTAGCAGCGATGTGGGGATCTGGACGAAGTCCATGCCGCGCCGCGTCACCGCGGCCGCAAAGCCGGCGAGATCGCCGATCACGCCGCCGCCCAGCGCCAGCACGATGTCGCCGCGCTCGAGCCGCGCCTCGAGCAGACCCTCGACCACGTCGTTGAGCCGCGCGATTGATTTCGTACTCTCGCCATTGGGCACGACGATTGCAGCGTGCCGTGCGCCCGCCGCATCGAGCGAGCGGGCGAGGCGCGGCAGTTGCGCCGTCGCTACTTCGCTGTCGGTGACAATGCCAAAGCGGCGGCCCGGGAACATCGCGGTCAGCCGTTCGCCGGCGCCCTCGAGCAGGTTCTCGCCGATCAGGATGTCGTAGGCGCGCTCGCCCAGGGGGACGTGAACGCGGGTCGGCTCGGTCATTGCGGTTCTCTCAAATGCGCCAGCAGCGCGTCGATCACATCGCTTGCCACCTGGTCCTGCGGCACGTCGGTGCTCACCACCGTCACGTCGGCTTCGGCATAGGTAGGATAGCGCCTGTCGATCAGGTCCATCAGCGTCTGGCGCGGATTGACGGTCTTGAGCAAAGGGCGATTGGAACGGCGTTGTACGCGCTGGAACAGCAGCTCGAAATCGGCCCGCATCCACACCGAAACCGCGCACTCCTTGACCAGCGCGCGCGTCTCGCCATTCATGAAGGCGCCGCCGCCGGTGCCGAGCACCAGATCCTTGTCCTTGAGCAGGCGCGCAATCACGCGCACTTCGCCCTGGCGGAAATCGGCCTCGCCATGCGCGGCAAAGATATCCTCGATGCTCATCCCCGCGGCGCGCTCCACTTCCTCGTCGCTATCAACGAAATGGCGGCCCAGCCGGGCCGCGAGGCGGCGGCCCACAGTGGTCTTGCCGGCCCCCATCATGCCCACGAGCACGATCGGGCGACCTTCGAGCAGGGCGTTGAGCTCGTCCTTGTGCGCGTCCTTTTGCGGTGCCGCGGCAGTCATGTGGCGGGTTCCCCAGGGCTCGCCGCGTTGAAGCGTTAGGGGAGGGTAAAGTCAATCCTGCTATCAAGCGGCCACGCCGTGCCCTTGATCGTGCCACACAAGCGCGAGACAAAGTCCGTCCAGCCTTGGGGACCTCATGCCGACCCTGATCCGCCTGTTTCTCGTGCTCGTCGTGCTCGCCGGCCTCGGCTTTGCGGGCATGTTCGCGCTCGCGATGGTCGTCGATCCGGGCGAAAAAGACATCACCATCAAGATTCCGGCGCGTGAGCTGATCCCTGCCGAGGCGCCCGACACCATCGACGTCAACGACCTTCCGGCTCCCGTCAATGTCGCCCCGCGCGCCAGTTCGGAGGCTGCGCCGTCCTCGGAAGCCCCGGTCGAAGGCGGCGAGTCCGGCGTCGAGACCGTCGTGTCCCCCGGTACCGAATGAGCGGCCACCACCTCGTCGAGGCGTTCCTCGAAATGATGAGCGCCGAACGCGGTGCGGCCCGCAACACCATCGAGGCCTATCGGCGCGACCTCGGCGACTATGCCGGCTATCTGGCGGGCAAGGGCAGATCGGCGCAGTCGGCGCAACGCGAGGATATCGTCGCCTATCTCGCCTTCCTGGATGCGCAGGGGCTCGCGGCTTCATCGGCGGCACGGAGGCTTTCGGCGCTGCGGCAGTTCCACAAATTCCTGTGTGCCGACCAGATCCGTTCCGACGATCCCACGCGCATCGTCGCCAGCCCGCGCACGCGCCGTCCGCTGCCGAGCGTGCTGTCGGTGGTCGAAGTCGACACGCTGTTGGCTACGGCGCAGGCTGAAGCCAATGCCGACGTGCCGCCGCAGCAGACGGAGGCCGCGCTTCGCCTCTATGTGCTGCTCGAGCTGCTCTATGCCACCGGCATGCGCGTCAGCGAACTCGTGAGCCTGCGCCGCTCCGCCGTGATGCGCGATGCCTCCTTCCTCATCATCACCGGCAAGGGCAACAAGGAGCGGATCGTGCCGGTCAATGACGGCGCCCGCGACGCGGTCCGCGCCTGGGTCGCGGTCTTGCCGCCGGGCCCTTGGCTGTTCCCCGCCAATGGCGAGACCGGCTATCTGAGCCGCCAGGTCTTCGCCCGCGACCTCAAGGGGCTCGCCGCGCGCGCCGGCATCGCAGCGGCGCGCGTCGCGCCCCACGTCCTCCGCCACGCCTTTGCCAGCCATCTGTTGCAGGGCGGCGCCGATCTGCGCGTCGTGCAGACGCTGCTCGGCCATGCCGATATCTCGACCACGCAGATCTACACCCACGTGCTCGATGAGAAGCTCAGGACGCTGGTCGAAACGCACCACCCGCTGGCGGAGAAGGGTTAGCGCCGCCACACGTCGAGCCGCACCCCCGGATCGAGCACCTCCCGCTCCACTACGCGCAGCCCCGCCTGGGCCAGCACCTCGTCCGGCCAGCCCGTGGAGAAGCACGGCACGCCATCGGGCAGCAGCGCGCCATCCACGGTCACGAGGTCGAAGCGCGTGAAGCGCCGCAGGAAGTAGTCGAATACCTGCTGGCCGCCGACCACGGCAACGACACCGTCGGTTACTCCCAGTTCCGCGGCGACGTCGCGAAAGTCCAGTCCGGCAGGGTTCCACAGCGCCACCAGATCATCGATCGGCTCGAACCGTTCGACCCTGCTCGTCACCACGAGCCGGCGCCGGCCGGGGTTGGGGTGAGCCTCATGGCCGAGGCGGCCAAGCACGACGAGTTGCGCGCGGTCGAGCGCTGCCTGGAAGCGGACCCAGTCCTTGTCGTTGCGCAGCGCGGCAGGCATCTGCCGCAGATGATCGGCGATGCGCCCGTCAGCGCTCACCACCGCGTGTCCGACGATCTCGATGCTCATGCGCTTGACAAGGCTCCAAGTGTATTACATATGTAGCACACTAACTCGGCATGAGCTCATGCCCGGTTCAGTGCGAAAATCGCAATTGCCAGAACCTTGTTCAGGCAATTGCCACAAAGGCTTCGTTACTAGCCGCCACTATCGTCCGACACCACAGAGGGAAATCATCGTGCTCACAATCTCCAGGGCAGCTCTGCTCGCCGCAACGCTCGGCTTCGCCATCCCCGTCCTGCCGGTTGTCGCCCAGGACACCGCGTCCCCCACCCAGGCCGTCCCCTTCGCCTTCGAGCTCAAGATCCCGAGCGTCGAGGCCGTCGATTCCTCGATGTCCGAGGACCAGATCAAGGACGTCTTCACCAGCAATTTCCTGACACATGCCGACCAGCTCGCGACGCTGAACGCCACAAGCATCACGATTCCCGAGCTCAGCGCCGTGTTCACCATCGAAGGTGAAACCGCCACCGTCACCTATCGCGACATCGTCCTCGATAACGTCAAGGACGGCCTCGCCGCCAAGCTCAGCGTCGCCTCGGGCGAAAGCGTCTCGGCTGGCGAGACCACGACGTACAGCGCGATCAGCGCCGACAATTTCGACATGAAGCGGCTGCTCGAATTCACCGGCATCGTGAAGGGCGATCCGACCGCGCCGTTCAAGCCGATCTACACGTCCGGTGTGTCGGGCGGCAGCACGCAGGGCGGCCCGCTCTATAGCTGCACCTTCGGCGGCAACAGCACCGAGGCGCTCGAAGCGCGGCCGGTCGGCACCACGCTCCAGGAGGTGCTCGGCGTGATCGAGCAGTTCAAGGATGCCGACGAGCCGCCGCCGGAAGCTCTCGACGTCATCGTCGGCTATGCCATCGACATCTTCCGCGCCTTTCGCGGCGGCGCCGGCACGGTCGGCGCGGTCGACTGCACGGTGCCCGGCGAGACGCCGGTCTCGATCAAGCTTGCCGGCGCATCGAGCGGCAATTTCGAATCCGCCATCTACCCCGAGATCAAGGTGGGCGCGATTTCGGTCGACGCGGGTGCCATGGGAAATGGCTCGCTGGGCGAGTTCGTGCTCCGGCCGATCGACTTCAACCCGACGCTCGCCGCGCTCGAATCGGCCAAGGGCCAGCTCAGCGAAGCCTGGTTCGAACAGAACTGGCGCCAGCTCATCCCGTCCTGGGACGGCATGAGCTTTGCCAATTTCGCCATCGACGCGATGACGCCCGAGCAGCCGGCCGACGCCTATACCGGTGCGCCCGCGCGCCCGAGCGAGCGCGTCCAGGCCAAGGTCGCCAATTTCGACCTCAGCCTGGGCAACTACGTCATCGGCATTCCCACCGACGTGTCGATGTCCGCATCGGGCGTCGAAATCCCGCTGCCCAAGGACACGACCGATCCGCAGATCATGACGCTGCTCGCCGCCGGCCTCACCGGCGTCAATCTTGGCTTTGACGCCGTCGCCGCCTGGGACGAGGCCGCGAGCGCGATCTCGGTCGAGAAGCTCGCCCTCGCCGCGGTGGATCTGGGCAGCATGTCGATCAGCGCCAATATCGGCAACGCCACCGAGCAGCTCTTTGCCGTCGACCCCAATGTCGCCATGGCCTCCGGCTTCGCGCTCACCGTCAAGGACGTGACTATCCACGTCACCGATGACGGCTTGGGCGAGATCGTCTGGCCGCTGGCCGCGGCCGAGCAGGGCCAGACCGATGTCGAGGCCTACCGCACGCAGATGGCGGGCTTTGCCGAGGGTCTGGCGATCCAGCTCATCGGGCCCACCGATGCGGCCCGCCAACTCGGCGCCGCGCTCGGCGAGTTCGTCACCGGCGGCAAGGGCGAGATCACCATCACCATCAAGTCCAAGAACCCGCAGGGCCTGCCGATGGCCATGTTCATCGCCGCCCAGAACGATCCGTCCATCCTCGCCGGACAGGTCGACATCACCGGTTCGGCCAACTAGGCCAAACTTGACTCGGGCGGCCCCGGTCGCCACTTTCCAGCCACGATGCGCGGCGACATCGCCGCGCATCACTCATTTCAGGCGAGGCGCATGCAGTCCTATCTCGATTTCGAAAAGCCGGTCGCCGATCTCGAAGGCAAGATCGCCGAGCTCAAGTCGCTGTCAGGGGATGCCCGCGCGGTCACCATCGACGACGAAATCAACGGGCTGACGGCGCGCGCCGACCAGGCGCTCGCCGATATCTACCGCAAGCTCACCCCCTGGCAGAAGACGCAGGTCGCGCGGCATCCGCAGCGCCCGCATTTCTCCGACTACATCAAGGGCCTCATCACCGAGTGGCAGCCGCTTGCCGGCGACCGCAAATACGCGGAAGACCCGGCAGTGCAGGCCGGCTTCGGCCGCTTCAACGGCACGCCCATCGCCATCCTCGGCCAGGAGAAGGGCAACACCACCGAGACGCGGCTCAAGCACAATTTCGGCATGGCGCGCCCCGAGGGCTACCGCAAGGCCGTGCGCGTCATGGACATGGCCGACCGCTTCAACATTCCCGTCATCTCGTTCGTCGACACCGCCGGCGCCTATCCCGGCATCGGCGCCGAGGAGCGCGGGCAGGCCGAAGCGATCGCCCGCTGCACCGAGAAGTGCCTCGAGATCGGCGTGCCCAACCTTGCCATCATCATCGGCGAGGGCGGCTCGGGCGGTGCCATCGCCATTGCCACGGCCAACCGCGTGCTGATGCTCGAGAACGCCATCTACGCCGTGGCGTCGCCGGAGGCCTCGGCCTCGATCCTGTGGAAGGATGCGGCGCGCGCGCAGGATGCCGCCAACAACATGAAGATCACCGCTCAGGATCTGCTCGGCTTCGGCGTCATCGACGGCATCATCCCCGAGCCGGCGGGCGGCGCACACCGCCACGCCAATACGGTGATGACCAACGCGGCCACGGCTATTTCCACGTTCCTCCGCGACTTCCCCGGCACCAAATCGCGCCTCCAGGTGCGCGAGGAGCGCCGCGAGAAGTTCATGGCGATCGGCAGTACGCTGAACTGAGGTTTCAGTGCCGGGCGGCGCAGGCGATCGCCTGCGTCCGGCTGGTCACCCGCAGCTTCCGCAGAATTTCGCTCATGTGGTAGTCGATCGCCCGGCGCGACTGGCCGAGGATGGTTGCGATGTCGCCGTTCGACTTGCCCGCGGCAGCCCAGTTCAGAATTTCGAGCTGCCGGTTGGTCAGCCCGGCTTCGCGCAGCCGCGCGGTTGCATCGAGCGCGTCAGCCGCAAAGCTCAGCGCGCGGATGCGCGCAATTGCGAGGATGATGTCGGCGTAGGCTAGTCGCTCGGCGTCGATGCCGACGGCCTGGTCGGCGCGCCGCATGATCTCTACCGGGATGCCGAACGCGGCCAGTCCTTCGGCCACACAGGTATCGAGGGCCAGACGGTCGCCGGCCGCTTCAATGCGTGGAACAATTTCCGACAGCCTGCGTGCCGGCATCTTAAACAATCGGCGCGGCCTGGTGCCGGACGCCGTCCAATCTGACGCTCAAAGTCGGCCGAAGCCGCACCATCAGCCTGCATGGGCATGGTTGACAACTGGTTAACCGATCAGTCGGCACCGCTGGTTTTCCGGCCCTAGGGTTGTCCCATCGCGCGAATTGCGCCTTTTTGCCCAGGGATTGGCATGAACAATACTGACGAGCTCGTTGCTGCCCTCGAAACACGTCTCGACTTCATCGGCCTCGACAAGCCGGCGCTCGACCGTCTCGGCCAGGCGCAGGGCTATGTCGACAAGCACCTGCCGCTGGCCATGGAGCTGTTCTATCGCAAGCTCGCGACGGTTCCCGAGGTCTCCCGCTTCTTCTCCGGCGAGAGCCAGATGAAGCGCGCTGAAGGCAGCCAGGTGAACCACTGGAAGAAGATCGCCGCCGGCCAGTTCGACGCCCAATATGTGGAAGCGGCGCAGCGTATCGGCCTGCGTCATGCCAAGATCGGGCTCGAGCCCCGCTGGTACATCGGCGGCTATGGCATGATCGTCGAAACGCTGCTCCGCGGCGTGGTGCACGATTTCGCCGCCGACCACATGGTGCGCGAACAGAAGGGCCTGTTCGCGAGGGGCGCGGATCCGGCCAAGACGCTTGCCGATGCCGATGTGCTCGGCGGCATGCTCGCCGCCATCGTCAAGGCGGTGCTGGTTGATATCGACCACGCCGTCACCGTCTATTTCGACAAGATGACCAGCGACGCCGCGGCCAGCGCGCAGGCCAATGCCGACAAGATCATGCACGCCGTCACCGCCACCGGCGACGTGCTGCAGAAGCTCTCGGCGGGCGACCTGCGCGACCGCATCGATGTCGACCTCGATCCCGCCATGCAGAAGCTCAAGGACGACACCAACAATGTCGCCGAGCGGCTCACCGACATCGTGCGGCAACTGCGCGGCACCTCGGGTTCGCTCAAGATCGCGACCGGCGAAATCCTTGCCGGCGCCAACGACCTCGCCGAGCGCACCTCCAAGCAGGCGACCGTCGTCGCCGAAACTTCCTCCGCCATGGAACAGCTCGCCAGCACCGTCAGCGACAATGCCAAGCGCGCCGATTCCGCGAATGTGCAGGCGCGTGCCGTGGCGCAGACGGCCGAGGACACCGGCAGCGTGATGACGTCCGCCAATGCAGCGATGGAGCGCATCTCCACTTCGTCGGGCAAGATTTCCAACATCATCGGCATGATTGACGACATCGCGTTCCAGACCAACCTCCTCGCGCTCAATGCCTCGGTCGAGGCGGCGCGGGCGGGCGAGGCCGGCAAGGGCTTTGCCGTCGTCGCCATCGAGGTGCGACGGCTCGCCCAGTCGGCAGCCGAGGCTTCCGCCGAAGTGAAAGCGCTGATCGAACAGTCCGGCACCGAGGTAGCGGGCGGCTCCAAGCTCGTCTCGGAGGCCGCGCACAAGCTGGGCGCCATGCTCACCGGCATCCGCGAGAACAGCGAGCTGATCGAGGGTATCGCCCGGGCGACGCAGGAGCAGTCGGCAACCATCGGGCAGGTGTTTGCCGCAGTGCGGCAGATCGACGAGATGACGCAGCACAATGCGGCGCTGGTCGAGGAGACCAATGCCGCCATCGAGCAGACCGAGAACCAGGCGCGGGAGCTCGACGGCATCGTCGACGTGTTCCTCGTGGGCGGCGGCGCCGAGCCCGCCCGGGCGCCGGGACGCGAGCCGCAGCCGCGCGCCGCCGCGCCGGCGCGCGTCCGTCTCAGCCACGGCAATGCGGCGATCAGCCAGGACTGGGCGGAGTTCTGACGCCCAGCCCCACTTCCACCACCTTCACATTGTCGTGGTGTTGCGCCGCGGTGACTGCGCGGTAACCATGGGGCGTGTAGTCATGTCCCGTTAGTTCTCGGGGCAGATTCGTCTTTATGGCCGTGACGTTTAGCAGGTTGTTCGGGTTCGCGATGGTGCTCGTCGCAACGCTGGCTCTGGCGGGCTGCGGCGGCATCATGCCCAAGTCGTCGTCGCTGCGCGCCTCGCAGTCGCTCAAATCCGCGACGCTTACCAAGCTCAAGGACATGGGGTCCTCGCCCGGCCAGGCGATGATGATCCGGCTGTTCAAGCAGACCAACGAGTTCGAGGTCTGGAAGCGCACGACGGCGGGCACCTACAAGCTGTTCAAGACCTACGAGATCTGCGCCTATTCGGGCACGCTGGGTCCCAAGATCAAGGAAGGCGACCGCCAGGCGCCCGAGGGCTTCTACAACATCACGCCCGGCCTGATGAATCCGAATTCGAGCTACTATCTGAGCTTCGATACGGGCTTCCCCAACAAGTTCGACCGCGCCTATGGCCGTACCGGTTCCGACCTGATGGTGCATGGCGACTGCTCGTCGCGCGGCTGCTACTCGATGACCGACGAGGCCATCGCAGAAATCTACGCGCTGGTCCGCGAGAGCTTTGCGGGCGGCAATCCGGTCGTGCAGATGCAGATCTATCCCTTCCGCATGACGCCGCAGCGCCTCGCGGCCTACTCGACCAATCCCAACATCGGCTTCTGGCAGAACCTCAAGGAAGGCTACGACCGCTTCGAGCTCGCCAAGATGCCGCCGAGCTGGGACGTGTGCGAGAAGAAGTACGTCTTCGACCTCAAGCGCGAGGACGGCAGCCCGCTCGAGGCAGCTGCCGCATGTCCGCCCCGCAGCAACGATTCGCTGTGGACGGCCCTGCAGGCCAAGCAGGCCGCCGACGATGCGGTCTACAAGACCGAGGTCGCGGCCATATCGAGCCGCGAGGCCAAGAATGCCGCAGCGGTGCAGGCCGAGGCCGAGGCTAAGGCTGCGGCCAAGGCGCGCGGCGATGCCATGGGCAATTTCGTGGGCGGCCTGTTTGGCGGCGGCCAGCCGGCTCCAGCCGAAACCCCCACCGAGACGCCCGCTTCGGATGGCGGCGCGCCGGTTCCGGCGCCGGCGCCCAAAGGCACCTGACCGCCTCCATTTTTGACACGATCCGCAGTAAGACTGCCGCCATGTTCAGGGGCACCTTCTCGTGAATCGCGCGCTCACCGCTTTCGTCACCGGCCTGTGCCTCGTCGGCGTGATGGCCGTGGCCGGCCTCGTCTGGCCGGTGCTCAGCGGCTATCTTGGGCCGCGTGGAGATATTGAGATCAGCGAACCCCGATACGATCGCACGAAACTCCAGGCCGACCTCGCCTCCGCCGGCTTCGGCCTTGGCGACGCGGCCTATGTCCGCATCTTCAAGCGCGAGCACCTGCTCGAACTCTGGATGGCGAGCGCCGACGGCGGCTTCGAGCTCTTCCGTTCCTATCCGATCTGCAAATATTCGGGCCAGCTCGGCCCCAAGCTCGCTGAGGGCGACAAGCAGGCGCCCGAAGGTTTCTACCGGGTGGCGCGCAAGCAGCTCAATCCGAACTCACGGCACCATCTCGCCTTCAACATCGGCTTCCCCAATGCACTCGACCGGGACCTGGGCCGCACCGGTTCGTTCCTCATGGTGCATGGCGGCTGCACGTCGGTGGGCTGCTACGCCATGACCGACGAACAGATCGACGAAATCTACGCTGTCATAGAGGCCGCACTCGACCGCGGCCAGCGCGAAGTCGACGTCTCCATCTTTCCGTTCCGTATGACTGAAACGGCGCTCCAGGCGACGGCTGGCGACGAATGGTCACCGTTCTGGCAGAACCTCAAGCAGGGTTTCGATCTGTTCGAACAGCACAAGGCACCGCCCCGGGTGGCCGCCTGCGATGGCAGCTACGTCTATGGCGATGATGCGCTTGGGCCGGACTGCAAGCCGATCACGGGATGGGTCTGATGGACCGGCTCATCGCTCTGCTCGCCGCTCTCGTCGGCCTTATCGCGCTGGGCGGCGCGCTGCTCGTCCATAACAGCGCCACCGCGACGATGGAGCGGCAGGCCGCGGAGATTGCCGGACTCAAGGGCGCGCTGAACGGCGTGCTGTCGGCGTCGCCCGCCGACCAGGCGGCGCCGTCGCCCGCATCGGCCGCTCCAGTCGCGACCGATACCCCGGCGGCTGAGACCATCGCGGCGCTCGAGCGCCGCATCGCCGCACTCGAAAAGACCAGCAGCACGCAGGCGATCGAGCTTGCCGCGGCCCGTGCCGCGCTCGACGCGCGCGCCGGCCTTGCGCCGTCGGCGCCCGTCACCGAAGTCGCCACCGTCGAACAGCCGGACTCGTCGGCCACGCCGGCGGCCTATTCGGCGGATGGCCCAACCACCGACTGCATTCCGCTCGGCACGCGCTTCATGGCGCAGTCGGGCGACAGCTTCCCCATCTGCAAGACCAGCGCGGTGGTCAACGTCACCGCTGTGAGCGAAGGCAGTGCCATCGTCGAGGGGGCGGGGGCTGTCACCGCGGGCGGCTTCGCGGCCCTGCCGGTGCAGGGCTGCACCGTCATGGTCTTTACCGCTGACGCCTCCGGCTTCGCCGAGCTGCGCGTCAGCTGCACCTAGGCAGCGGGCGCCTCGAGCTCGATCAACTCGGCTCTGCCGGTCTCGATGAGCTGCTTCAGGCTGCCCTGGATCAGCGACGTCCAGGCATCGGAGCAGGTGTCGTAGCACTCGACCTGCGGCGCGAGGCCGACATGGGTGAACACCACGCGCGTACCGCCTTCGCCGGGCTCGATGTCGAAGATGATGGTCGTGCCGGCCCATTCGTTCCTGTCCGCCACGAAGTTCAGCGTGCCTTCCGTCACACGCCAGGCGACGCGCCGGTTCGGCACCAGATCGATGACCTGCTGCCGCGAATAGTGGATGTCCCTGTAGCGGTAGGTGAACACGTCGCCCAGACGGTCGGCGATGCCCGTGTGTTCGCCGCTCCACCAGGCGCGCGGATTGACGATGGCGGCGTATGCCGCTTCGGGGCTCTGGCTCACGGTGAATGTGGTGGTGAAGTCGGTCATGTCGTTCTCCCTGGGGTTGCGGCGGGCAAAGCTCCGCCAGTGACGGCGACTGATGTCCCCGGTCGGTTAGATCGTTGTTTCAGTAAACTCTCAGGGTTCGCGCCTGAGATCCTGCAGCGCGTAGCGTCGGGCGTAGACGTCCTGCATGCCGCGCCAAGCCGTTTCGAAGCTTCCGGGCGGCGCTCCATCGAGCACCGCGCCCAGATGCGCGAGGTAGACGTGCCAGCCCGGCAGCATGAGGTTGCTGTTGGCGTAGGGCATGCCGCGATGCTCGAAGACGACGCGCGTGCCAGCGCCCGCCGGCGCCAGCTCCCAGCGCGCCACCGACACCGGGGCGTGGTCGCTGTGCCAGTCATATTCGAGCAGCGTCGGGGGTTCCCAGATACGGACGCGTCCGCGCATCGGCTTCAATCCGTCGAGCATCGTTTCGTAGCGGCCGCCGACGAACGGCTCGACATAGGACTGGCCCATCCAGTCGGTGAGCCGCGCCGGTTCGGTCAGCGACTTCCACACGCTGTCGACCGGCCGGCGGTAGAGGCGCTCGAAACGCACATCGATATAGTCGCCGCGGCGTTCGAAGGTGCCGAGGCGGTCGGTGGCTGCGCTCATCTCAATCGGTCCGATCCAGATGGTCGCCCAGTGCGTCGAGCCGGCTCGCCCAGAATTCACGATACGGCGCGAGCCAGGCGTCGAGTTCGGCGAGAGGCCCGGGGTCGAGGCTGTAGAGCCGCCGCGGTCCGTCGATGCGGATGGTCACCAGCCCCGCCTCGCGCAGCGCCTTGAGGTGCTTGGAGACGTTGGGCTGCGGCAGCGCGAGCGTATCGACCAGCGTCCCCGCCGCAGTCTCGCCGCGCCGGAGCAAAGCGAGGATGTCGCGGCGCACCGGATCGGCAATGGCTGTGAAGATTTCCATGACAGGAATATGTCGATGAAAGCATATTCCTGTCAATGCATATTATTGAGCGAGGAACGCCATAGGGTTAGTCCTTGAGAGTGAAGGCCATGACGTAGTCGCCCGTTACCGGGGAATCGGCCGCCCCTCCGACCGAGATCAGCACATACTGCCTGCCAGATGCGGGCGAGATGTAGGTCATAGGGGTGGCGGACGAGCCGACCGGTAGCCGGTACTTCCAGACTTCCTGCCCCGTGGCGGCGTCGTAGGCGCGCAGATAGTAGTCTTGGAACCCAGCGAAGAAGACGAGCCCACCGGCTGTGGCCGTGGTGCCCGCATAAGTCGGCATGCCCATCGGCATGGCGAGGTGCGCCTTGATGCCAAGCGGCCCCAACTCTTCGGCCGTGCCCGCAGGGACCTGCCAGGCGACGGTGCGCGTGGTCATGTCCACCGCGGTGATCGTGCCGAACGGTGGTTCGACGCACGGCACGCCGATCGGTGACAGCCACATCTCCGTGGCCATGCCATAGGGTGTACCCTTTTGCGGCGACGGGCCATGACCCGTACCGTCGGCATGTACCGTCTTGGCGAATTCCGGGTAGTCGGCACTTGGCATCAACATGAAGCGCGTTGGTACGCGGATGTCGTTCAAGAATACGAGGTTGTTTGGGACGTCGACCGACATCGACCCCCAGTTGAAGCCGCCCAGGTTGCCGGGTTGCTCGATCGTCCAGCGGTTGAGGCCGATCGGCGTCATGTTGCCGTAGTACTGGTACTGGCGGAACAGGATGCGGCAGACCAATTGATCGAAGGTCGTCAGACCCCACATCTTGGCTTCGGTCAGCGTTTCGGCGCCGATGGTCGGCATACCCACCGAGAAGGGCTGGGTCGGCGACAGGTGCGGCGTCTCCTCCGGCACCGCTCCCTGCTGCGGCACGGGCAGTTCGGCCACCTCGGCGACGGGTTCACCCGTCGCGCGGTCCAGCAGGAAGAGCTGCGCGCGCTTGGTGCTTTGCAGCACGGCCTTGATGACCCCGCCCTTGCCGTCCGGGACATCGATCAGGGCGGGCTGCGAGGGCAAGTCATAGTCCCACAGGTCATGATGGACCGTCTGGAACTTCCAGCGCTCGCGGCCGGTTGTGACGTCCAACGCGACCAGGGTTGCGTTGTACTCGTTGGAGAAGGCAGGGCGGTTCGCGCCGAAATAGTCGGGCGTGGTGTTGCCGAGCGGCGCGTAGATCAACCCGAGCTCATCATCGTAGGCCGCAGTGGTCCACATGTTGGGGGTCTCGCGGGTGTAGGTTTCGCCCGGCGGGGGGAGCCTGGTGATAGCCGGATTGCCAAGATCCCAAGCCCATTCGAGTTCGCCGGTCACCACGTTGAAGGCGCGGATAACGCCTGAGGGCTCGCCCACCTCTTGGTTGTCGACGACCCATCCGCCGACGACGATCTTGTCCCGGGCGACAAGCGGCGCCGAAGTCTGGAAGTAGAATCCCGTGGTGATCTGGCCCATGTCTGCGCCGAGCGAGACGATGCCGGCCGTGCCGAAGCGCTCGCACAGCTTGCCGTCGGCGGCATCGATCTCGATCAGGCGGGCATCAATCGTGGTCAGCACCAGTCGTTCATTGCAGGCCTGACCGGCAACCTGCTGCTCGGCCGGCAGCTTGTAGTAGCCGATGCCGCGGCAGCGCTGCCAGAAGGGCCCCTTTGCCTGGGGGTCGTAGCGCCACTTCTCGGTGCCCGTGTCGGGGTCGAGTGCGATAATCACGTTCTGCGTCGTGCAGGAGTAGATCGTGTCGCCGATCTGCAGCGGCGTGTTCTGGTCTATGCCAACATCGCCGCGCCCTGAGCGGAACGTCCACGCCAGGTCGAGCTTGCCGACGTTCTCGCGGTTGATCTGGGTGAAGGGCGAATACCGTCGCCCCATCGTGTCACGGGCGTAGGCGGTCCAGTCGGCCGCGGTGTTGTCGCCCGTGGCTGCCGTGTAGGCCGGGATGCTGGCTGACCGCGTGATAGCGCCGTGCGGCTGGAAGGTGAGATAGAACCCGCCAATGAACAGAAGCAGCGCGACCGCGGCGACGCTGTAGAACCAGCGTCCCGCGGCTCCTCTCTGGAGGGTCGGTATGACAAGCGCCGCGAAGCCCGCCACCGCAATCGGCACCATCAAGCGGGCGAAGAGCGGCCAGAAGTCTAGACCGGCTTCCCAGATGGCCCACGCCGCGCTCAGGATCGCCGACGCGATGGCGATGGTGGCGCCGGCAGCACTGCCTCGCCACATCAGGACGGCAGCGGCCAGCCAGCCGATGCCCAGTGCCACATAGTACCAGCTGCCGCCCAAGCCCACCAACCAGCCACCGCCAACGGTGAGTCCGAGCCCCATCAGGGCAAGGACAACAAGGAATGCGCGCGAGAGAAACAGCATAGCGGACACCTCCTGGTAGGAGCTGGCAGCCGCCAACCCTGCGCGAGAAGACTGCACCGAGCCCCTGCGACTGCCCATACCGAATTCGTCGCATTGATGTATTTGCGAGCTGTCATTGCCTGTTTACGAGGCAGGTCGACGTGGCCTACGCTGCTGCTGTGCGTCCAGGCTCATCGGGCGCGACCACCGTTCCGCGACTGTTGCTCGCGTCGGCTGCCCTTCGTCAAAGATATGAAGCCTGCGACACCAGCGTCACGGTCGAATGAGCTTGAGCACCGCGCCCCGGTGAGCGGCGATATGATCGGTCCTGTCGCTCCGGATCTCGTACTGAGGGTCGGCGGCCGAAGCCCGGCGGGTGTGACCCTTGTAGTCAAAGTCGTTGGTATGGACAGCTATGATCGTCCCCGAGACCTGCCCGGCCTCGGAGTTCCAACTAACGTGGTCGCCAATGCGGAAAGTCGGTCGCACGCCTCTCTCCCGACAGGCTGAAGCACCTGCTGGGGCCACCCTTACCCAGCTAGAAGCTGCCGTGGCAGTGCTTGAACTGCCGCTGCGTGCCAATTTGTACAGCAAAATCAACAAGATATGATGGAATGATTTTGCGTGCCTACCTTTTGCCTAACTCGATTGTGCGCCCGCTGCTATTCCCTTTGAAATAGTCCAAACGCATCAAAACCCCAAGACGCAAGTTCGCGGCAGACCGCAACCTTGTCAGAGCCGACTTTGTTGACAATCAATGACATATCCTTTTCTGCCTGAGCAGAGGCCAGTTTGCTGTTCTTATTTGATATATTGCGTGGGTTCCAATCTGGTTGAGGCGTAGTGATATAATAAAGGTCAGTGAGTTCGACAAATATATCGATCATGCTTATATTGTTGACGCTGATTCGAACCTGCTGACAGTTCTTGTTCATATTCTGCATAAATGCGAGGAAGCTGATATTCCACTGCATGGACTGCGGTTGCGGGTAATTTGGATATCCCGGCTTGAATTCCTGTGCGGTCGCGCCGCCACTGGCGATAAGTGCGCCGAGAAGAACAACCAGCGCTGAGATATGAACTCTCGTCTTCATAGAAATCTCTCCAAGCGTGCTGGAGTTTCAGCACAACGACGTTGCGGGCACAACGACAACGAAAAGGGGTTACAGCCCCAAGTCAGCTCGCTTGTCATTGACGCGCTTGCGCAGCGCCTCAGCAATCTGCTGACAGCGCAATGCCAGGAACAGGTCCTGATTGCCGCTCAGTGCGTTTGGCTTGGCTGGATAAGCGTTGAAAGCTCCGATCAGCAGCCCGAAGCCCAGTATGACGCCCAGTATGCCAAGTGGGCTAAATGTCCACTTTGCCAAGAACGCCACCAAACCACCGATCCCAAGCACCAGCGCAATTACGATGAGCAGCGTACGCTTGCCGCCTTCCTTCTCCCGCAGCTCGTTGATCTCGTTGTCGAATGAGGCGCTGAACTTGCTGAACGCTGCATCCGTGCGCGACTTCGGCATAGCTGCTAGCTCATCAATGGATTGCGTCCCAAACTCCCTGTCGAAGAACGCCCCTATACGGTCAAGCGCGCGCTGCGACACCTTCTTGAAATTCGCGTCGTAGCGAGCCTTTTGACGCTTATCGCGCTCGATCTTCTGATGCGCTGAAACTACCTGGTCTCGAACCCAATTCTCGTTTGACGGCATACCCAAAGCCTCCCTGCTGCAGAGCACTTTGTGCATAGGTCGAAGCTGATGGGCAAAGCCGTATGGCTCTGATTATCCGAGCCAATTCCGGTTGTTTTCTGCCTTCGCTGACCGGCACAAACTCCGAAAAGGAGTGCGGCCGGAGTGGATGGAGGGAAGCTGGCAAGGCGTTTGCTGCTGCTCCGTTCATGGGAACGGCAACACATGCCAATGGCCGGTTCGATCATTGCCGGCGACATCGTCCTGCTGGCGCTTGCACGTGATGACGGCGATGCCGCCCGCGTAAAGGACTTCCACCTCTCACTGCACTACAGCGAGGATCGCGTTAGTCAGGTCTTGAAGCAGCTGGTGCGTGATGGCTGGCTTACGATGGAGCGCGACGAGGCTGACAAGCGCATGCGAAAGGTGCATGCAAGTGACCGGCTTCGGCTGCTGTTCGGCGAATATCAGCGGTTCTTACTGGAGCTGCTAAGCCATTCTGAGGCGGAGGTAGCTGAATGGCGCAGCATTCCCGGTGGCAGCAACGCGCCCGCCGGCGAAGGGGGCTAGACCCTAATGACGAAATGAAGTGCTTCTTGCGTCTTGGATTGAGACACCAGCTCAAGTTGCAGCTGTCTGACCAGGTGGGGGATGTCGATCGATGCTAGTGGATCGGTGCATATAGCCTCTAGTGTCTGTCCGCGGGTCATCAATTTAAGCTGGCGTTTCGCCCTGATGGCCGGCTGAGGGCACTTGAGACCCTTGAGGTCGAGCACAACGTCGGCCATGCCAATTGCTCCAAAATGCCCTGTGGACGATCGACTGACGCACCCCCATAACAATGAATTCCAAGGGTAACGCATCGAGTCGGTCAAATGAGCATAGCGGAGTTAGCGGACACTACCTACAGCCTGGATGGGCGCTTCGATCCCATACGGGCTGAGATAGCACATGAGTATGCTGCCCCGCACGCAAAGCCCTGGATAATCGGCTTCTCTGGGGGCAAGGACAGCACGCTCGTTGCCCATCTGGTCATTGAGCATCTTCTCTCCTTGCCAAAAAGCGACCGCAGGCGCGAGGTTCACGTTGTATCGAACGATACCCTCGTCGAAAGCCCGTTGGTGATCACGCACATCCGGACGGTCCTTGACGAAATCAGGAATGCAGCTTCCGCATTTTCCCTTCCAGTCACCGTTGCGATTACTCAGCCCGATGATGATCACACATTTTGGGTCAACCTCATAGGCAGAGGCTACCCTTCCCCAAACAGGACCTTTCGGTGGTGCACGGACCGCATGAAGATCCAGCCGACCAGCAGGTATGTGCGCACACAGGCTGGCTTATCAGGAGAGGTAATATTGCTTCTCGGGGTCAGGCGCAGCGAAAGTGCAACACGCGCTGGAGTTGTGGCGCGATATGACAACGGAGGAAGGCTAAACAAGCACAACGATCTTGAAGGCTGCCTTGTCTTTCGACCGATCGTTGAGCTGGACGTGGACGATGTGTGGGAATTCTTGTCGGAGCATCGTCCACCGTGGGGTGGCAGCCACGACAGGCTTATCCAACTGTACAGAGACGCCGGCGGTGGAGAGTGCCCTGTTGTAACATCTAAAGATGACGCGCCGTCCTGTGGCACGTCATCGTCCCGCTTTGGGTGCTGGACTTGTACTGTGGTAGAGAAGGACAAGAGCCTAGCCGGATTTGTTGAGGCGGGCTTTGAGGAGTTTGCACCGCTTCTCGACTTCCGAGACTGGCTTGTCGAAATTCGCAATGACCCGGAGCGTAGACTTGCGAGGAGGCGTGATGGTCGGATAACGATCACGGCAAACGGCACGTTTATCCCGGGGCCGTTCAACATTTCGACCCGATCTGAAATACTAGACCGGCTTCTGGTGCTTCAAAGTGCGGTTGGTCACACGCTAATTGGTGACAGTGAGATTGTGAAAATCCGAGAGCTTTGGGTTCAAGATGCGTTGACGAGCACAGCTCGCATGCAGAGTGAGCAAGAGACAGTTTCTTAAACTTGGAATTTGGGGGGCGCGTTGGCTAGAAGCGTGGTCGTGCTGCTAAACAGCGACGAGGGTCGTAAGCTTGTGAAGTCTCGCTGCAAAGAAGCGGGAATTCGAATGTCTGACCTTGAGGAGCTTATTGATGCCGAGCTTCAGCAACTCGGCAAGAAGCGAAAAGCAGGTCTCTGGGAAGAGTTCGACCGTATATTCGACGGCTTCGACGATGGGGAGGGAGAATAAACTTGTACCTCAAGGCCGTTGAGCTGCGTGACTGGCGATCATACCGTAGTGCACGCTTCGAGTTTCCTCGTCCCCAGGAAGACCGCAACGTCGTACTGGTTATGGCTCCCAATGAGCATGGTAAGACAAGCTTCTTCGAGGCGGTCACGCTGGGCCTGTTTGGCCGGGAAGGCTTGCCTCTGGTGCCTCGAGCTCGAGCGGCGACGGGAACTGACCTGAGTGAGCGACTCAACACGTCGTATAGTCAGTTCCTTTCGGCGGCACTTCATAGGCGGGCTCTCCAACAGGGGCGCTCAAGCTGCTCCGTTTCGCTAGAGATGGAGGATGATGAAGGCGAGCCCATTGAACTCACGCGAAAGTGGCACTTCCGGCAAGATGGTGCACACAGGCTGTATGACGATGAGCTGAACATATTCGAGGGAGTTCAAAGGCGGCCAGTCGCGCCGCCTTTTGGGGTAGAGGACGCTGATGGATGGTATCGCGACTTCATCGCCCAGAGGTTCTTGCCATCAAGCCTAGCTGAGTTCTTCCTGTTCGACGGTGAACAGGTTCAGAGGTACGCGAACCGGGGGATGAGCGGGCAGGTGCGCAGCGGCATCGAGGGACTTCTCGGGCTCCCGGTTCTACGAAGCTTGAGAGAATCCCTCGCAAAGTACGCTCAGGCCCGCCGCAGTGGCGCGGCCGCCCCGTCAGACGTGACGGTCAAGCAGGTAGAAGCAGAAATAGCGCTGCTAGAACAACAACAAGCAGAACAAAGAGCAAAACGAGACAACGGCGCTGCGTTGATCCCTGGCCTCGAACAGGAGGTCGAGCAAATAGCGCAACAACTCGGTGGTCGCGGTGAGGGGACAATGGCGCTTGTGGCCGGTCTCATCAGGGACGAGGAGAGCTTCAGGGCCGAGGCTGCGCGTGCTACAGAGGCTCTAATGAGGCTGATGTCGGAAGACGTTGCTCTCGGTCTCTCCGGCCCCCAGCTTCGCGCTGAAACTAAGGCGCGATTAGAGAGTGAAGCAAAGCGCGAGCGCTGGGAAAGCGGGAAGAACGAAGGAAATGCCAACCTAGATCGGTTTACCAGCGACCTTGAACGCAGGCTGGAAGGTCTACCGTTGGTGACGGCAGCGAACTCAGTAGCCATTGTTGGGGTGGTGAAAGAGGCATGGGAAGCTCTGTGGTATCCTGCCCCAACAGACGCGGCCGACGAGTATCTCCATCCCGCGCTCAGTGGAAACCTGCGGGCTCAGACCATCGAGCGTCTTGAGGCAATCGATCGCCGCAGTGGCAGTGAGTTGGCAGAACTAGTCTCGCGTTTTCGGACAGCCGTCGAAACTGCCGAAGCGAAGAAGCGCGAACGACTTCAGCTGGAGCAAAATGCGCCGGAAGCTGAGGCGCTCAGCGCAAGGCTGAAGGATGCGTCATCGGAGTTGGGCAAGCTTCGCGAGCAACGAGATGAGGCTGTTCGCGCCCTAACCAGCATTGAGGGCCAACTGGCGGCCAAGCGTCAGGAGCTTGGGAGACATGTTGATAAGATCGGGCGTGGAGCGCCTGCCCTTCGCAGGGCGCAATATGCTGATCGTGCTTCCGCCCTACTGACACAATTGCTGGAGGACGCTGTACCGAGTGAGGTCGGCGCAGTCGCTCGGGAGATGACGTCTGCTTGGAAGAGCATGGCGCACATGTCGGATCGGGTTGATCACATTGAGATCACTGCTGACTGTGAGGTGCGCATGATATCGAAGAATGGGGAAGACCTTCACACGATTGAGAAGTCGGCCGGCGCCTCGCAAGTTTTTACTCAGGCGTTGATTGCTGCAATCACGCGCGTCAGTGGCATAACGTTCCCGTTCATTGTGGATACCCCGCTGGCTCGGCTAAGCCGAGAGCAGCGGCTAGGCGTCTTGCGGACGTTCACTCAGCATGCTGGACAGGTAATCCTGCTGTCCACCGACGAAGAGGTTGTCGAGGACAAGCTAGACGCGATCATTGACCGCATCTCCAAAGTCTATGAGCTGAAGGTCAGTCATGACGACGGTGTGTCTGTCACTACCATTCACGAAGGCTATTCCGGAACCGGAGCGCATTGATGCCATTCAGCATTGTTGAGCTGACCAACGCCAGCTACCGTACGAGTCGATTTGCTGATGAGCAATGCGGTCAGTTGCTGACGCGGTTAGGGCACAAGGTGCGCTATCTTCCTGCCCGTCTTGCCATATCCAGATCACTGGGGCTTGCTAGCCCTCCAGCCGTAAATTCCATTGAGGACGATGAGATGTCCTCTGCCATCAAGGGCCAGCAGCTGTTTGGGGAAGGCGCTGACCCTGGAGCGTGGTTAGCACTGATAACGCAGCGCTCTGGAAAGTTGGACCTCAGCCGCAAGGAATTTCAGGCGCTTGTAGCCGCGCATTGGCATCGAGGAGCGCAACTGCTGACTGACGATTGGGAGGAGGCCAATGGCAACCTTTCCGCATTCGTCGCAAGGTTAGCCGACTTGGCAAGTTTCAGCGGAAATCGGAGTACTGCACTAACGGGTTTGGATCCGTCCTCCGCTGTGGCCGCCGAGGTAGTCCTGCCGTTTGGCGAAGTAGCCGAGGACGCCAGCACTGGCGAGCGTGTCTTATTCCCGCTCAACGCGCCTGGTGGTAGTCCCCATATGGCGATAATGGGGGGCGCGGGGTCAGGGAAGACGAGAACCGCCGTCTTCATGCTGAAGCGACTAAGAGAGATCGCCGAAGTCCCTTTGCTGGCCTTCGATTTCAAGGGAGACCTTTCTGATAATCTAGCCTCCGTTTTCGGAGCTGATGTTCTTAGTCCGCCTCGGGTTCCAATACCGCTTGATGTGCTTCATGTCGCTCACAAGGATGACACTAGCCTCAAGGAGGCCTCGGCGAAAATCCGGGAGTCAGTGATCCGCGTAAAGATGGAGAAGGCGGGAGGCCTTCAATCGGATGCACTCCGGGAGGCAATCTTGACGGTGTTGCGAGCGGGAGCACGTGGCGGTCAAGCTGACTTGCTAGCAGTAGCCAAGGCTCTCGAAGCCGAGTACCAGCAGCGCCAGAAAAAGCCGGATGCGTTGTCGTCTACGCTGAACGAGCTGACGCAGTTTCGACTGTTCGAGCCCAGTCTATCTCCTTCAGATTTCTTTCGGCGCAGCTGGATCATAAAGCTTCCGCAAGACAGTTCGGCCGAGATGCGGCGACTTGTTATCAACCTGACCCTAGACGCGCTCGACAGGTGGATAAACTCCCTGCCTGACGCGCCTCTCACGGATGGTCGGAGAGGTCTGCGCCATCTGACGCTGCTTGACGAAGCGCATGTCATACTCTCGACCCGGCTCCCGGCGCTGTCGAACTTGGTCCGCATGAGCCGATCAAAGGGTGGGGTGGTGATGCTCGTGTCACAGTCCCCGGATGACTTTGATGGCGACGACGAAGGCTATCTCGACAACATGGGGCTGACAGCGGCATTCGCAACGCAAGCTAAGGCGGGGCCGACACGCACCATCTTCGGTAGCGGTGTGTCGCTGAATGACCTGCCCGTTGGGAATGCCGTATGTCGCATTCGCACAGATGCCCGGACCCGACGAGTAGTTGCGTGGCGGCCTTAGCGACACTTTCTGCGCAACGTCACAAAATCTGGCATATGTGATGTTGCGAGCTACGCGCTTGAAATCGAACGATAATCTGCGCACTTTTCTCCGGTTGTCCTAGCGAACATCAGAAAGCATGCTGTCTGCGTTGGGATAGTTATCCAAGCAGGTGAGCATGAAGCAGGCGCAGGTACTAACCGAGAAGGATACAAAGCGGGTGCTGGCGCATATCGCGCGCAAGCCGTTCGCAGCACGCAATAGGTGCATGCTGCAACTGAGCTGGCTGTCGGGGATGCGCGTCGGGGAGATTTCAGCACTGACAGTTGGCGACGTGGTCGACGCCGATGGGCGCATCCGCAGCCAAATCCAGCTCAAGGCCGAACAGACGAAGGGCGATGCTGCGAGAACCGTGCTGCTCAACGCACAGGCGCAGACGGAGCTTTCGATCTACCTGCACAGCGTCAGCAACCCCAAGCCGAACGATCCGCTGTTTCTGAGCAGGGTAGGGAAGCGCTTTTCGGCCAACAGTCTGTGCCAAGTGTTCCTGCGCATCTACGACGAGGCGGGTTTGGACAAGGCAACGTCGCACAGTGGCAGGCGCACGTTCATTACAACGCTGGCGCACAAAGGCGTTAATGTGCGGGTGCTAGCAGAGCTGGCCGGGCACCGGTCGATTGCCACGACGCAGCGCTACATTGAGCTGAACGAAAATGTCCTTAGGGCTGCGGTGGAGTTAGCTTAGTCATCTTGCGTGAGCTGAGTTTGGCTGGTTTTGCCGGCTGACGCTCGACCTTCTTGGCCAGCGCTCTATCATCCAAAGGCTTGTCCCTTCCAGTCTCTTCCAAGATCTCTGAATTAGAAATTTCCATCAGGACTTTGTCTAGATGCCGCAGGTCGCGTCGTGTTGCTGAACCATTAGAGACGAGTGGCAAGAGTTCGCGAACTCGCCTGTTGATCTCAAGAGCTTCAGAACGATTTACGTTTTTGGCTTTGCATGGGAATAGCCCTATTGCGTCGACCGTGCGCACAAGGTGCATGTCGGGTTTGCAAGCCAAGCCAAGGTCGGTGAGAAAGTGCATTGTTGTAATATGCCCCCAACCATCACCGAGCACTTTTCCCAAGTGATCGACAGCATCAGCAAGGGGCAAGTCATGTAGGTACTTGAAAGGGTAAACACCGTCGCTGGCCGCTACGGACCGTAGATGCCGTCCCGCACTGAAGATCGCGTTGGAAAGATGGTAAGCAATTCCGCCTTCCGACTGCAGACGCTTGATCATTTCTCCCGGAGTTCGATAGCTCTCATTGAGCTTCCAATTCAAAGGCCGAAGGGTGCCATTCTTGTCAGGCACCATAGGACGTTCTGCTGTCGGGATCTGCTCAACGAAATAGTCGCCAGAGAGGTTCTCTGCTCTCCAAACGTCAGGGGGCACGTTGTCCGCGAACCACTTCGTTCTTTTTAGAGCGCGGTCTCCGTCCTGGTTGGTGTGCAAGGGCTTGTCCCAAAGCGTCTCCCAGATTTCCTGCGGAGAAGCAGTCCTGCAATCAATGATGGAGTCTGCGAGTTCGTCCGCCTTTGCCAGTATGGAGACAGGGAGCTGGGCTTTAAGTTCGAGAAGTTTTCTCGCGGCGGCTTGTAACTCGTCGTCCATCAGACTCTCCCTTTGGCTCACCGGAGGTTCAGTTTGTTCTGGCTCAGCCAAGCCTGTTGCAGCACATCAGCCTACTTTGCTGATGGCAGCGTCGCTGTATTTTTCCCGTACAGCGAGCGTGCTTCTCTCTCAAACCCGTCTAGCCTGGCAACACGCTGCTCGAACGTGTCGTTGCCAACCTCGCGCTCATCATCGAAGTAGCGGAAAAGGCTCCACAAGCCGACTGTCGTTGCAACGAGATTTTCGCCCAAGTTGCTGATCTGCCCTTTCGCTGTGGCGCTGTGCATGAGGCGACTGAGTATGTCCGCAACCTCGTAAGTCTCTTCTTTGAGCTTTGCGTAAGCTATTCGGCGCAATGAGCTTTCCAGTTTGCGCAGCCGTTCGATCGCATCCAACTTCACCCAAATGTTGTGGGCGATCAGGATAGCAAGCGAGACCTCGTCGATATTGTGGCTAGATGCATGACCTGGAGGCGCAAGAATGTCCCCGAAGACGACACCTTTGTCGTACTTGCCGAGGATTGGGCCTTCGACGTCGGGATATGTGCGGTCTGAAGGAAAGGCGTTGCGGTTTTCGCTTTCGAACTTGGACGCCTTTATCTGAAAGGGCGCAGTGGTAATGGCAGAGCCCTTTTGCTCAACGACCCTTTCGTAGACAGTGCCGAACTGTCCCACGGACTTAAACTCGCTGGACGAGTCACTTGTCACGACGAGCGGAGCGCGAGTTTCGCCCTTCGCTACATAGGCTCTGCCGATAGTCCGTCGCATGACGTCGCATATGATGGCCACCTGCGGACTGCCTTGACCGAGTATGTGCAGGTATTCAGGCTTGTGTCCTTGATCCAACATGTAGAGGACGAGGTTGAGAGCGACGTGCAGGTTGTGCGAAGCGGCGCTGCAGAAGCACCAGCCAACCGCATATCCCTCTTCATTGAACCACTTCGTTTCGTCAAACCAGCGACATGCTTGTTGGAAGTCTTCTCCATGAAGCGTGTTTAGGAACTTGACCTTGCCAGTCGAATGCCGAGCGTAGTCACGTAAGTTTTCGTTGGTCAGTTGAAGCGCGTGCTCAAACTCAATCGGCTTACCGCCGACCTTCGTCCACGTTGGCACTTCCAGCACCACAGCTAGATCAGCGATTGCCTCCTGCCATCTGATCACTTTGGGCAGAACGGTCTGCCTGTCATTTAGCCGCCAAACGCCCTTGCCAATCTGGAAACCACCGCTATCGGCCAGCAAGAACGTAGCGTCTCTATCACGATCAAACAGAACGCGATCAACCAGAGCGGCTTTGGCTAGATCAAGCTCTGCGTGACCAGCTGAATAGAGGGCATATGGGTGGCTGAAGCGCGGTTTTTTGCCGTTGTACCAGTTGAACTCATCGAGGCTGGCGAAGCTGCCGTGCGGCATGTTCTTGCGAGGCATCGGACGCCCAAACGTCTTTGTCCAAGTCGGCTGCAACGATGGCAAGTAGGGGTGGATGTTCGGATTGGAGTAATGCACGTCACTGGACCTCGAAGATCACCGAATATGACATGGCATTCTCCGCCGACGCGCTCATGCGAAGGTAGCCAGCGGCTTGGTCGAGGGTAACTTCGGAATTGGTCGCGAGGCGCAGCAGCTTGCTACACACTGCCTTCAGCAGCTTCAGCTGGCCTTTGTTGACGTTGATATTGCCAGCTACAGCCGCCTTTGCGCCCTTCACTGACAGCACCGGGCCAAGCTGGAATGTCGCTATAGGCTTGCCCGGCTCGTGCTGCATAAGGGGTGCAAGCTTGGCTTCACCAAACGACTGACCTCCACTCCAAGCCGAAGTGGCAACAATATGTGTGGCTGTTTGGGTGCCGCCATCCAGCTCGATGAAGATGCTGGCATCAACGGCTTCGCCTAAGGTTGGCGACTTGCCTTTGTCTTGATACCAAAGTTTCACGTCGGGGACTTCAAACTCATCGGCAGTAACGACGAGCGTGTCCTTGTCCCAACCTACTGCGCGGACGTGCTTCGAAATCGGCATCAGCGTGAAGCAAATGTCGCCCCATTTTGAAACGGGCAAAGTGATGCCATTGCCGGACAGGAAGTCGAAATCCAAAGGTGCCGACAGCGTAGCGACAGCCCCATCACCTACGACGGTGAACTGTACCTCGCTGTTGCTGACGGTGTAGGAGGCGAGCTTGTCTGGGTCTTTGCCGTTGGTCACGAGCTTCAACACGCGCTGCAAATGAGGCAGCAAATCCAGCGGCTTCCTAGTCGGCGGTAGCAGGCTCGATCCCAACTTGGTCAGTACCGCTTTCGGCGCGCTCACGCTTGGTGGGATCATCCCGTAGACGACGATCTGACCATTTTCGTAGCGAGCAACGAGTTCAATCTCGTCTCCGTCCGCGATACCCGGCGGTGGCGCAACTCCCTGCAATGGAAAGGTCATGTTTGAAAGGTTGTTGCTCGCCTCCGCTCGACCCAGCGCGATAGCTTTTGGTTTGTCCACTGGGATTACGCCGAGTGACCGCATCGTGGCAGTTATGCCCTTATCGACCTTCGCCTTGAACTCCGTGGCCGATATGCCGCTGACATACGCCGCTTCCATCAAACGCCCATAGCGCGAGACGTACATTCTGACTGCGCTGCTGTCCTTGTTGGGGACATCGTCAACAGCTAGCCTTACAATCTTGTGGTAGACCGACGTGCTATCGTAGGTGATGCCTAACTCACTGAGCTTTGCGTCGATCAGGGAGTGCTGATCAGCATATTGCTGAACGAACGTGTACAGCGTCACGGCAAATTCGGATGTGGATGAGCTGTGCTTGTTGCCCGCCGCTATGTAGCGATCGCGGACCTTGCCGAAATTGCTTTCGTCATCGATTGCGATGACTGCCAGGCGCTTGAGTTCCTTGACGAGATCCTTGGAAATGACAAGCGCTGGTGTTTTCATCGGCTCCCCCAAACCGGGCGCAGCCTGTCATGCCTCGCTTGCTTCGCGCAATCTCGGCTTTGGGTGCATTTCGGAATTTTTCGAGTAACACGTGTTACATCCGAAATTTCTTTTCCACCGTGTCCTAGCCCACGCTTCGCGCGTGCTGCTCAACTTCGTTCGCGCTGTCTCGCAAGCTCGTCGCCTCACTCGTTCGCTGTTTCTTTAACCTTCGACGCTCGTCGTCGTGTAGCGTAGAGACTGTTGAACGCTGTGCGCTGCGGTATTTCACTCGTGGCTTCGCTACAGCCGCACCAGCTATGGCGCGGCTGCTTGTTAGTCCACTTCACCACCACTCAGGCAATTTCTAACGCGGGAGCCCCGCAACTGAGTGCTATCGTTTGATCCTGCCCGATTGAGCTAGTGAAGTGCGTGTTTTCCCAGTCGATCGTGTTGATCGACAGGTGATCAAGCATATACGGCAAATGAGCGCCTACGACGGGCTGACCCCAGAACAGGCGACGCTTCACTTTGCAGTTGTAGTGGGGACCGAGGGCACGTTTCCAAAGCTTGGCTGCAAGGCGCAGCAGTTCGAGTTGCGACATGTGCATCGGGGTCGCCATTTGAAAATGAGCATGCCAGCCCACATCGGGGGAGTGATGTAGCACCACGAGGCGCTCAATTTTGGTTTGAGAAGTACGCCTCAGGGCTCGCTCATCTAAGCCGGCGAAATAGCGGCTGAGCTTTTTCGACAGCCATATGTCGTCCCTGCCTGCTCCGGTGCCTGTTGCGCTGTCGGGAACGTGCACCGAAAAGGCCATATCTAGTTTCGCCTGCTTCGCCCCTACCCAGTCTATAACCACTTGTTGGTGTTGCCTCGGCCTTAGCATGTGTAGCCGTTCCTGCGTGACCACTCCGCAATCTGCTCCTTGGTGAAGCTCTTGCACTCACTGGCGGGCCCGAATGTGTTCTGCCGGTACGGTACAAGGCATTGCCGCTGATGACCGCCCCATCTGTTGTTTGATGGCCCCTGCAAATGTGCAGGCATGTCCGAACGCAGTGCCCAATTCTGTTGCTTTTTCGTAGTTCTTTTCCTCATCGAATATCTCCTCGTCTCGATAAATAACTTCAGCGTGCTTGCGAGCACGGCGTTGTTATTTATGTCCGTGACTACAATCACGGTGCGAAACAGGTGGAGAAAAGGGATGATCGATACGATCTATGAGGAGCTAAAGAGGCTTGGTGCAGTCAGCAGCAGAACGGCGTTCAGCGAGGACTGGCTAGGCATGGAAGGGAGCTATTTTCGCGGTCGCCGTGGACGAGATGGCGATGCCAGTTCAAAGGCGTTGGCAACATGTGCAGCGCGGCTTCGACGCCGAGCATCGGCACTGCGAGACAGTTCGATGCCGCAGGTGCGGGAGTGCAGCGAGCGATACCTCGCCCTTGCCGACAGCTGTGTCAGTGAGCTGCTGACACTATGCGAGCGCTGACATGCGAATTGATGACTTGGGGTTGCCGAGCGAACGAGAGCGCCTCGAACTGGACCAATACGACGCTGAGGGCGTGGCGCTGATAAGGATAAAGCTTGCCGCAATTCAGCGGGCGAGGGTGCGGCTTTGGCAGTTAGCGCAAACGCCTCGTTCAAGACGCAGTTCGCTCCACGCAGACGAGATTTCGCTGGCTTGGTTTCACCTCGCGCAACTGCAATTTGCACTTGGCATCCTCGTTCGGCACTTGCGCAAGTTCCGCGAGGGTAGGCGTCGCACCGAGCTGGCATCTGCTTTGCGTTTGCAGCGCCCTACAGCCACAAAGCTCCACCGGCCCGCTACCCATATAGTGGCCCGCCCAAGTTGAAGCTGTAGAGCTCTTCCCCTGCTTCGCTAGTGCAAGGGGCCAAGCGTGGTATCTGATATGGTAAGTTGGTTGCGAACGGGGTTGAGTGATGCGGCTCTACCACTTTCTTTCAAAACACTGGGCTCTGGACGACATCGTGAGACGTCGACTGAAACTGTCGAGGATCGATGGTCTCAACGATCCGTTCGAACTTCTATCTGTAGCGCTAGATGATCGTGATCGGCGGAAGGTGGTCGATCACTGGAAGAAGGAGATGACGCAGCGGTACGGTCTCATCTGCTTCAGCAGGCGTTCGTCGAACCCAGTCCAGTGGTCCCACTATGCCGAGCGCCATACGGGAATATGCCTAGGTTTTGACGTGCCTGAGAACGTAGCAATGCCAGTGCGCTATGTGCGACACAGAGACGTGCCTGAAATTCTCGAGCACATGCTCAGCGATAGTGAGCACGCCGAAAACCTGATGAAGACCGTTCTGGCGACGAAGTACTCGCACTGGCGATATGAGGCGGAAGTGCGGACCTTCCATCGATTGGAAGCGGCTATCGACGGACAGTTCTTCGCCGAATTTGGACCTGATCTCATTCTGCGTGAGGTAATCGTCGGCGCTCTGTCCAATACGACGAGGGCTGAGGTTGACAATGCGATTGGAGCCTTGTCCGGTGTCACCGCCTACAAGAAGCGCTTGGCCTTCAAGACATTTTCTGTCGTGCGAAATCGAGACGCCAAGCTTTGGAAGTAGTGCCCCTTATCCAAACAAGAAGCATTTTTCGGTAGGAATATCAGATAGATGGCCACATGCTTGCTTCATCGGAACGCGATGGAGAGCATGATGAATATGCTGAAGGAACTGACGTTTGCGGCTGTGCCGCGTGAGAATTCGCTGTCGCCCCAGCAGAAGCGGCGCAACAAGCTGATCGCCCATTTGCGGGAGCAACTGGCAGTGGCCGAAGCAGAAATCGACGGCCGCATCCATGTCGTCAAGAAGCGCCGCTGGGAGCGCACGCAGGACGGGCAGAAGCATCTGGTCGAGGTGAACAAGCGGCTGAAGCAGTGGTGGAAACGGCAGCAGGACGGCAAGCTGCTGCTCACCGTGCGCTATGGCGCAAAGGCCATCGAGTTTGAGAAGGGCAAGGACGCGGTGCTGCTTGCCGATGTGCGTGAACTGGCAACGGTGCTGCCGAAGCTGATTGCCGCGACTGAAGCCGGCGAACTGGATGCCCACATTAACGCTGTGACAAAGGCCAAGCAGCCGACGGTGATGAAGCGCTAGACGACGCCTGCTAAAGCAACCTCAACGAGCGCGGGTCATTCCGCGCTCGTCTTCTGAATGCCAAAACAGCCCTTACCCATGCATGGACTGCCACCACCACGCCCTCAGGTCTTCCGTCGGGAGACGCGGGGCTATGCAACATGACAGACTTGATGATCTAGTGGGCTCTATTGCGCTTGTTGCAGGCAGCCAGCGGAGAAGTTCATGAGACTCTTGGCAATGAGTGTGACGCTCGCCTTGACTGCCCCGGCATGGGCGGCCGAGGGCGACAGCTGGGAATGTCGGGTAATTTCGTTCGATCAAGCGTCGCCCTTCTACGATGAGGGCGACGAACACGCGGCGATGAACATGCGCAAGACCTATACGCTAGTCGATGGTGGTCAAGACATCACGGTCGTGACGCACAGTTCCGATGTGCCATCGCGCTCCGAGCGGTACACCGTCGTTCTGCGCGGGATCGAGGACATCGCTGTGGCATCGAAGGGCGCTGGGCTCAAGACCCTCGTGATGGCAACAGTAGGGTTGCCCGAAATAGATGGAGCCGTGCCAGCTACCCTGGCGACACAGTCTTCTGGTGGTTTCTACGTCTCGGCTTTGGCATGCAGACAACTCTAGAGTGCTGGGTTCTGACATCACGGCCGTCGGATCGGGCGTTGTGATAGAGCCCAAATCCAAGCGCTGGCGTCTGCTTTGCGTTTGCAGCGCCCTACAGCCCCAAAGTCCCGCCTGCCCGCTACCCATATAGCTGCGCCGCCAATTTGAAGCTGTAGGGGCAAATTGCCTAAGGCGCATTGCTATCGCAAGCCGCACCGACTCATGCCGGCACAGGGTTGTCGCCGCCAACCGCCGATAACCGTGCGCTAACCCCTGCGTGGCAGCATCACAGTCGGCGGAAACGTACCGAGTACCGCTAGCTAGTTCTCTTTCAGCTTGTGCGTGTCCTTGAGCTTGCCGCCCAACGCAGTGGCCATCAGCTTCGGCGTCGCCTGCTTGCCGTAGTACTGCTGGATCATCTCGACGCTGGTGCCCATGTTGCGGGCCACGTCATAGATGCCGATGCCGTCACGCAGCGCCATCACCGCATAGTAGTGCCGCAAGCTGTAGAGCGAGAAGCCATCGCCAGCGGAATTGGTCTTTCGATTGGCAAGCGCCAGCACCTTCGCAAACTGGTCGGCCAGCGAAATTACCTGCGATCCGTCTCCCATTGCGAAGAACCAGGCATTGGGATCCGGCTTTTCGCCCTTGCTGGCGAGCACACGCTCAACGTGCGGTACGACAGACGCCACCGGAATGACATCACGTTCACCCGTCTTGCCGCGCACCACAAAGCGATAGTTCAGCCGACTATGATGGTCGTAGAGCTTGTGAATGTCGCGAACCTTGAGATTGTTCGCTTCACCCACTCTCATGCCGGAACGAGCGAGGATTACGACATAATCCTCAAGCAGCTGCCGCGTGTGGAGGTGTTTGGGGTTCTTGCAGGCTTTGATCCACTTACCGATGGCATCGAGCACGCCACGATAATCGCCGTTCTCAAACGCCGGACGAACGCGCTTCTTTTTCGGGGTGTACGTGAAGATCGGCAGCGGGAGTAAACCACGCCACCCTTGCTCGTGCGCCCACTTGATCACTGCTTTGGCAATCATCATGTCGAACTGAAGCGTCTTGTCGGTCGGATTGATCTTCACATTGCGCTTCTTCGCCTCATTTGGGCGCTGCGTATAGTAGTCCCTGCGCCACTGGACGTAGTCGCGTAGCTCTTTGTCACCGATAGCGGTAATGAGCTTGCTGCCCGCATATGCCTGCCAAAACCGCACGACGCGCTTGACCTGTCGCAGCATGCCGTCTGACGTGCGACCTTGCCGGTTCTCAGCTTCGCGGTATTTCACATATTCGTCGATCACCTCGCCAAACGTCTTGGCGCTGATCGGAATGCCATGCTCGGCACTGAATTCGAATTTGTGGACGAGCTTTTCGGCAGCTTTGATTGCTACAGCAAGGTCGCCGGTTTTGAGGCTGCGATAGACGTATTTCCCGTCTACCCGAATGCGTGCCTGGTAGGTGCCTTCGCGCTTAAAGACGACTGCGTTGTCGTCAATTTGCGTTAGGTCTTCCATCCGGTTTGCCTAGCATTTGCCTAGGAATGCACACAGGAACCACATTTGCATATGTGGTGCCTATGTGCAACCGGAAGAAATACCTGTTATATTACAAGCACTTAGAACGCTCCGTGGCAGTGCTTGAACTTCTTGCCCGAGCCGCACGGGCAGGGGGCGTTGCGCTGCACGCCCACCAGCAGCTTGGGATCGATGGGCCGTAGCCGCGGATCGGCGTCGAGCACGTCGTTGTCGCCGTCGGCCAGCGGACCCGCCGCAGCGAGGCGGCCGCCGATCGTGCCGGACACCTGGCTCTCGGCATCGTTCTCGCCGGTCGTGGGGTCGATGTGGATTTCGCTGACGCGGCTCATATCGGGCACCTGCGGCGGCTCGGGCGCGCGCATCTGCACTTCGACGAAGCTCAGCTGCTTGATCACCAGCTCGCGCATGTCGGTGAGCAGCTTCTGGAACAGCTCGTAGGCTTCCTGCTTGTACTCGTTGAGCGGATCGCGCTGGGCGAGGCCGCGCCAGCCCACCACCTTGCTGAGGTGATCGAGCGTGACGAGATGGTCGCGCCAGAGCTGGTCGATCGCCTGCAGCAGCAGCGACTTCTCGACCTGCCGCATGATCTCGGGCGTGTACTTGGCGACCTTGGCCGCCGCGGCTTCATCGGCGGCCTTGACGAGGCGCTCGCGCACGATCTCGACGTCGATGCCCTCCTCATGCGTCCAGTCGGTGGTGTCGATGACGAGGTTGAGCTGGGTCTTGAGCTCCTCGTTGAGCTGATCCATCCGCCACTGCTCGGGATAGGCGCGCTCGGGAATGGAGCGGGCGATGACGGCGTCGACCACGTCGTGGCGCATGTCCTGGATGGTCTCCTGGACGTCTTCCTTGTCCATGAGCTCGAGGCGCTGCTCGAAGATGACCTTGCGCTGGTCATTCATCACGTCGTCATATTTGAGGATGTTCTTGCGGATGTCGAAGTTGCGCGCTTCGACGCGGCCCTGCGCCCGCTCGATGGCCTTGGTCACCCACGGATGGGTGATCGACTCGCCCTGCTCGAGGCCGAGCTTGCCCAGCATCGAATCCATCGACTCCACGGGGAAGATGCGCATCAGGTCGTCCTGCAGGCTCAGGAAGAACTTGCTGTGGCCCGGATCGCCCTGGCGGCCCGAACGGCCGCGGAGCTGGTTGTCGATGCGGCGGCTTTCATGGCGCTCGGTGCCGATCACCATCAGGCCGCCGGCGGCGAGCGCCTTTTCCTTGTCGCGCGCGATCTGCTCCTTGATCCTACCGATCTTGATGTCGCGTTCGACGCCCTCGAGGCCCGTGGCCTCCTTTTCGATGCGCATTTCGAGATTGCCGCCGAGCTGGATGTCGGTGCCGCGGCCCGCCATGTTGGTGGCGATGGTCACGGCGCCGGGGACGCCCGCATCGGCGATGATGTGCGCTTCCTGCTCGTGGTAGCGCGCATTGAGCACCTGCATATTGCCGATGCCCTTTTTCTTGAGCAGGTCGGCGAGCATTTCCGACTTCTCGATCGAGGTCGTGCCCACGAGCACCGGCTGGCCGCGCTTCTGGCAGTCGATGATCAGGTCGGCGATCTCGGAGAATTTCTCGTCCGCCGTGCGGAAGATCGCATCGTCCTCGTCGAGGCGCTTGATCTCCACATTGGTGGGCACGGTGATGACGTTGAGGCCGTAGATATTGGCGAACTCTTCGGCTTCCGTCGCCGCCGTACCGGTCATGCCGGCGAGCTTCTTATAGAGGCGGAAATAGTTCTGGAACGTGATCGAGGCCAGCGTCTGGTTCTCGGGCTGGATTTTGACGCGCTCCTTGGCCTCGAGCGCCTGGTGCAGGCCCTCGGAGTAGCGGCGGCCCGGCATCATGCGGCCGGTGAACTCGTCGATGATCACGACTTCGTCGTTGCGGACGATGTAGTCCTTGTCCTTGGAGAACATCTTGTGGGCCCGCAGCGCCGAGTTGGCGTGATGCACCAGATTGACGTTCTCGATGTCGTAGAGGCCCTCGCCCTTGAGCAGGCCGGCGTCGCGGAACAGGCCCTCGAGCTTTTCGGTGCCGCTCTCGGTGAAGGTGATCGAGCGCTGCTTCTCGTCGTGGTCGAAGTCGCCCTCGACGATGCCCTTCATGATGTCGTCGACAGCGAGGTAGAGCTCGGAGCGGTCTTCGGTGGGGCCCGAGATGATGAGCGGCGTGCGCGCCTCGTCGATCAGGATCGAGTCCACCTCGTCCACGATCGCATAGGCGTGGCCGCGCTGCGCCATCTGGTTGCGCGCATACTTCATGTTGTCGCGCAGATAGTCGAAGCCGAATTCGTTGTTGGTGCCGTAGGTCACGTCCGCGGCGTAGCTCTGGCGGCGCTCGGCGTCGCTGAGGCCGTGCACGATGATGCCGGTCGACAGGCCGAGGAAATTGTAGATCTGGCCCATCCACTGGCTGTCGCGGCGGGCGAGGTAGTCGTTGACCGTCACCACATGCACGCCCTTGCCCTCGAGCGCGTTGAGGTAGACGGGGAGGGTGGCGACCAGCGTCTTGCCTTCACCGGTGCGCATCTCGGCGATCGAGCGCTCGTTGAGCACCATGCCGCCGATGAGCTGCACGTCGAAATGGCGCATGCCCAGAACGCGCCTCGACGCCTCGCGCACGACGGCGAAGGCGGGGACCAGCAGGTCTTCGAGCTTGCGGCCCTTGGCCAGCTCGGCCTTGAACTCGTCGGTCTTGGCTTTCAGCTCCGCGTCGCTCAGCTTGGCCATCTGCGGCTCGAGCGCATTGATGGCATCGACCTTCGGCTGATATTTCTTGATCTGCCGGTCGTTGGCAGAGCCGAAGATCGCCTTGGCGATAGCGGCGAAAACCATGGGGACTTTCCTTGTCTTGATGGCGCCATCTTTCGGGCGCGGACGGCGGCTTCTCTGACAACGCGTTTAGCGTGAAAAACCGCCGCTTTTCGGGCGTTTGAAAGCGTTGGGCTATGTAAGAGCGGGGGTCTCTATTGTCAACGGAGCGCAAATGGGCGACAGCTTCCGGCGCGCACCGTCGGGGGCCGGGCGTTCAACGGAGCGACAAGAGTTACATGACGTCCCAATCCCGCCCGGCAATGCTGCCCTTTCTCCTGAAAACACTGGCGCTTGCGCTGGTTCTGGCCGTCGCGCCCGCAGCCGTCCAGGCGCAGGATGCGGCCAGTTCATCCGAGCCGCCGTCGCAGGAGCAGCCCGCGCCGCAACCTGGTCCGGACACGGTTGTTGCCACGGTCGGCGGCGAGCCGATCACCGAAGCCGACCTCGCCTTCGCGGCCGAAGATATCGGGGCCGACCTCAACCAGATCCCGCCCGACCAGATCCGGGCCGTCCTCCTCGCCCAGATGATCGACCTCAAGCTCATGGCGCAGGCCGGCGACAAGCAGGGGCTCAAGGAAGACCAGCTCTTCAAGCTTCGCCTCGACTACCTGACCGACCGGGCGCTCCGCCGCGCCTTCGCCAAGGTCGCCATCTCCGACACCATCACGCCCGAGGCGATCAAGGCCGAATACGACAAGCAGGTCGCCGCCATTCCCGACGAGGACGAGGTCCACGCGCGTCACATTCTGGTGAGCACCGAAGACGACGCCAAGGCGATCAAGGCGGAACTGGATGCCGGTGCCGATTTCGTCGAGCTGGCCAAACAGAAGTCGATCGAGCCCAATGCTGCCCAGTCCGGCGGCGATCTGGGCTACTTCAAGCGCGCGGTGATGGTGAAGCCCTTCGCCGACGCTGCCTTCGCCATGGAAGTGGGCGCCATCTCCGAGCCGATCCAGACCCAGTTCGGCTGGCACATCATCAAGGTCGAAGACCGCCGTCCCGCCGCCAAACCGTCGCTTGAGGAACTGACGCCGCAGATCGGCCAGCAGCTCTATGTCGACAAGTACCGCGCGCTGTTCGACCAGCTTCGCCAGTCGGCCACTATCGATATCCCCGACGCCACCCTCGCCGACCAGGTCAACCAGCAGTTCGGCCCGGCGCAGTAAGCCCGGAGGTCGGGTTCGTCACAAGCGCCGGCCCGGCGAGCAACCGGGCCGGCGTTTTGGGATGGCGCTGCGAACGCTGCGCACCCACCGCCCTTCGCCGGGCTGACGGGCCCCCTGGCCCGGGACCCCCCGCGGTCGCCGGCAACCCTTGCTCGTCTTGCAGGCTTCGCCGACATCGTGCATTGGGACTCACCACCCGAAAGGCAGGCGCAAATGGCCCATCCCGTCTCCCCCCTCGCTCCCAAGACCTACCCCGACCTGCCTCAGATCGCGGGCGTGCGCTTCGCTACCGCGGAAGCCGGGATCAAGTACAAAAACCGCACCGACGTGCTGCTTGCCGCTTTCGACGAAGGCACGACCGTCGCGGGCGTGTTCACCTCGTCCAAATGTCCGTCGGCACCTGTCGACTGGTGCCGGGCCAATCTCAAGCATGGTAAGGCGCGCGGCCTGCTGGTGAATTCGGGCAACGCCAATGCCTTCACTGGCAAGAAGGGCGTCGAGACGGTGAAGCTCTCGGCCGAGATCGTCTCCGCGGCGCTCGATGTTCCCCAGACCAGCATCTACCTTGCCTCGACCGGCGTCATCGGCGAGCCGCTGCCCGCCGAAAAGTTCGCCACCGTCGCCGGGGAAGCGGCGCTCCGCCTCGCGCCCGGCCCGTCAATGGACGAGGCCAAGGCGATCATGACCACCGACACCTATCCCAAGGCGGCGTTCGCGACGGTCGATTTCGACGGCGTCACCGTTTCCATCTCGGGCATCGCCAAGGGCTCGGGGATGATCGCGCCGGCCATGGCGACGATGCTGAGCTTTGTGTTCACCGATGCGCCGATCGATGCGACGATCCTGCAGGGCCTGCTGCAGCCGCTGATCCAGCGCTCGTTCAATTCGGTCACCGTCGACAGCGACACCTCGACCTCCGACACCTGCCTCGTGTTTGCGACCGGCAGGGCGAACATCGATCCAATCGTGAGCGCCGACGATCCGCGAGCGAAGGTTTTCGCCGAGGCGCTGGGCGACGTGCTGCACGAACTCGCGATCCTCGTGGTCCGCGACGGCGAGGGCGCCACCAAGATGGTGACCGTCACCGTCGAAGGCGCCATCTCCGATGCGAGCGCCTTCCGCATCGCGCAGTCGATCGGCAATTCGCCGCTGGTCAAGACCGCCATCGCCGGTGAGGACGCCAATTGGGGGCGCGTGGTCATGGCGGTGGGCAAGGCGGGCGAGCCGGCCGACCGCGACAGGCTGTCGATCGCTTTCGGCGACTATGTGCTGGCCGAAAACGGCGAGCGTGCCGCGTCCTATGACGAGGCGGCGGTGTCCGCCTATATGAAGAACGAAGAACTCGACATTCGCGTTGCGCTCGGCCTCGGCGAGGGCAGTGCGACGGTCTACACCTGCGACCTCACGCACGGTTATATCGACATCAATGGCAGCTACCGGAGCTGATCGTGGCGGTGCCCAGCGTCCTTGCGGTCGAGACGGCCGCGCTCACCGCATGGCCGGGGCTCCACACCGCTTATGACGGGCACTGGGTCTGGCGCGCCGCACGCGGCTATTCCAACCGCGCCAACTCGATCCAGTGCCTCGATGCGACCGACGACGCCAACGCCGCCGACCGCATCGCGCACTTCTCCGAAATGTTCGTACGGCATGGCCTCAAGCCGATCTGCAAGGTCTCGCCGCTCACCGCTCCCGGCATCCTCGCCGTGCTCGACGAGCTGATGTGGGAGGCCTATGAGCCGAGCCGCGTGCTGCGCATGGAGATGGCCGAGCGCGAATGGGAGCCGCGCCATCACACGGCACTGTTCGCGCCCGCCGATCCGGAGTGGCGTCTCACCCAGGCGAGAATGAGCGGCTATTCCGACTATTCGATCGAGTCCGTCCGCCTCATCATCGAGCGCATCGCCTGCGATACGCGCGGCGTGCTCGCCTACGACAAGGACGGCGTTCCAGCCGCGGCGGCGCTGGCCGGCGTCGCCAATGGCATCGGCATCTTCGGCAATGTCGTGTCGAACCCGACTCATCGCGGGCAGGGCTATGGCCGGGCCGTCATGTGCGCGGCGCTCAACTGGTGCCGCGATGCGGGCGCGGTTGCCGCCGGCATACAGGTTGCCGCACCCAATGGGCCCGCCGTCACGCTCTATGGCTCGCTCGGCTTTGCCGACGGCTACGACTACTCCTACCGCCGCCCGAGGATTGCCGCATGAGCACGCCACCCATCATGCTCGTTGTTGCCTGCGCCCTGGTCGATGCCGACCGGCGCGTCCTCATCGCCCAGCGTCCGCCGGGCAAGCAGCTTGCCGGCCTGTGGGAGTTTCCGGGCGGCAAGCTCGAGCCGGGCGAGAGTCCCGAGGCGGCGCTGATCCGCGAACTGGAGGAGGAGCTTGGCGTTTCGACCAAGACGGCCTGCCTCGCGCCTCTGACATTTGCCTCCCATTCTTACGAAAGCTTTCATCTTCTGATGCCACTTTTCGTCTGCCGTAAGTGGCAGGGCCTCCCGCAGGCGCGGGAACACTCGGCCCTCAAATGGGTGCGCCCGCAGAACCTGCGAGACTATCCGATGCCACCGGCGGACTTGCCGCTGATCGCCCCGCTCTGCGATCTGCTGTGAAGGGGGTAGTCATGGTGACGATACAGCGCTTCATAACAGCAGACGACGGCGCGACGGCTATCGAGTACGGCCTCATCGTCGCCCTCATCGGCGTTGCCCTCATCACCGCAGCCATGACCTTCGGCGACAGCGTCCTCGCCATGTTCGGCTTCGTGCGCGACAATGCCGGTGGCGCCATGGACAATGCTGGCATCTAGCCGCGCGGCTTGAGGATCTCGGTCAGGCTGATTTCGGCGCTGCCGGGCTTGAGCGGCTTCTGCTGGCTCTCATGCGGCGCCCAGCCGCTCATCCACACGATTTCGAGCGTCGCCCGCACCCGCCCGTCCGGATCGCCGGCCAGCGACTCATAGGCCGCCGCCGCCGCCTGGATCAGCTTGAGTGTCGCCATCCGGTGCGGCCGGTCCGCCAGCGGGTTCGACGCCCCGAGCGCCTTGAGCTCGCGCATCAGCGAGAGCGGCGACTGGTAGCGCACAATATGCGTTTCGACATCGCTCACGGGCAGCGCCAGTCCCGCCCGCTGCAGCAGGCCCGCCGCTTCGCTCAGCGGAATGAAGGGTGCCACCCGCAGGAAGGCACCACCGCTCACCTCCGCATCGGCCGTCAGGAACGCCTCGCGCAGTTCGGTCAGGCTGTCGCCACCGATCGCGGCGGCAAGGAACAGTCCATCGCCGCGCAGATGGGCGCGGGCCCGGGCGAGAAAGCCCGGTACATCGTCGACAACATCGAGATCGAAGATCGACACGATCAGATCGTAGTCCCGACGCGGCAGGTCGAGCATCTCGGGGTCGACCTGCGGCACGCCCTGCAGCGGGCAGACCGTCGAGACGCGCTCATAGGCGAACGTCCCGTTGGCGCTGCGCCCTGCCAGCGGCAGCACGCTCGCATCGGGCGCCATGATTAGCGCCTGCTCGAAGTCGCGCGTCACCGTGCCCAGCCGGTCCTCGAGGTCGGCCAGTACCAGCCGGGTGACGAAGTCGTCGTGCCCCTTGGGCCGCCGCTCGAGGTGGCGGGCGATCAGTTGGCGGTCGAAGACTTTTGGCGCGAGCGTGATGTCGGGCATTGGCTGGAGCGCCCCGGCGATGGCAGGATGGCGTTATGGAGATGGGGGCGTCGGTTGTCAAAACGAGCGTCGTGCGGCCCTTGCGCTGGCTGGGCGCCACGCTGCTCGACCAGCTCTATCCGCCCGTCTGCCTCGCCTGCGATGCGCCCGTCGCCAGCGCCGATGCCTTGTGCAGTGCCTGTTTCCGGTCACTGCGCGCGATCACCGCGCCGCTCTGCCCGGTACTCGGCCTGCCCTTCGAAGCCTCGCTCGGCCCCGATGCGCGCTCGGCCGAAGCCATCGCCGACCCACCCCCCTTCGATCGCGCCCGTTCGGCGGTGGTCTACAACGACGTCGCCCGTGCCCTCGTGGGCAAGCTCAAATATGGCGATCGGCCCGAGCTCGCCCGCTTCTGCGCGCGGCTGATGGCGCTGGCCGGGCACGAGCTGTGGGGGAGCGACGCGGTGCTGGTGCCGGTGCCGCTGCATCGCGCCCGCCTGTTCTCGCGGCGTTACAACCAGTCCACCGAACTCGCCCGGGCGCTCGGCCGGATCACCGGCCTGCCGGTCGATGCGGCGCTGGTCGTGCGGCGCAAGAATACGCCGCATCAGGTCGGGCTCAGCGGCGACGCGCGCCGGCGCAATGTCGCCGGCGCCTTTGCGCATCATCCCGACAGCCTCAACCGGCTCCGCGGGCGCCGGGTCGTGCTTGTCGATGACGTCATCACCACCGGCGCCACGGTCAAGGCAGTGACGCGGGCGCTCAAATCCGGTGGCGCAAGCCACGTGGATGTGGTGAGCTTTGCCCGAGTAGTGACCGGATCCGACGCCTGACCAATGGGTGACCTTCGCATCAATCGACCGCCCCGCTTCCGCCGGATGTTCTGGCAGCGGCCGGCCGATATCTCCGCCGCCGACATTCCCGGCATCGGGCACAATGGCGGCCCGCCGCTCGACGAGCATATCCCCGAATGGGGCGTGGGGGGCATCGGCACCTACTTCGCCTGGCGCACCGCGTCCGAGGATGCGTTCAAGAAGGTGCCCGCCGAAACCGCCATCCGCCGGGCGAAGAAGGCCGAGGCGCTCGGCCTCACCTACCGCGAGTACCAGCTCGAGATCCTCGAGCGCGGCCGTTACCTCCAGACGGAGGATGTCGAGCGGATCGCCCAGATCAAGGCCAGGCGTTCACAGCGTTGAGAGCGGATTTGCACCTGTCGCGACGCCACTCCATATGAGAGCCATGAGCAAGGTCCAGATCTACACCACCGGCTGGTGCCCCTATTGCAGTGCCGCCAAGGCGCTGCTCGATGACAAGGGCGTCGCCTACGAGGAAATCGACGTCACCGATCCGACGCTGCGCATGGACATGGTCGAGCGTGCGCACGGCCGCCGCACTGTGCCGCAGATCTTCATCGGCGAGCGCCATGTCGGCGGCTATGACGATCTCTCCGCGCTCGAGCGGCGCGGCCAGCTCGATCCGCTCCTCGTCTGATGCTGCGCATCGCCGCGCTGCAGATGAATTCGGGCACGGACCCCGGTCCCAACCTCGATGCATTGGCGGCGCTGGCCCGGGACGCGGCTGCACAGGGTGCCCAATATGCGTTGAGCCCTGAAGTCAGCGTCGTTTTCGCCGAGAACCGCGAGGGGCTGCGCGCCGTCGCCAGGCCCTGGGAGGGCAATCCGGCGATCGCACGCTGCGCCGGGATTGCCCGCGAGACCGGCTTGTTCCTGCACCTCGGCTCGCTCGCTGTGGCACTTGAGGACGGCCGCTTCGCCAACCGGTCGGTGCTGCTCCGACCCGACGGCTCCGTCGCCGCGACCTACGACAAGATCCATCTGTTCGACGCGACGCTGCCCGGCGTGCGCGAGTATCGCGAGAGCGCCACCTATGCGGGCGGCGATGTCGCCGTGGTGGCCGAGGCCGCCGGCATCCGGCTCGGCATGACGATCTGCTACGATGTCCGCTTTCCGGCGCTGCACCGGGCGCTGGCCGTCGCCGGGGCCGACCTCATCTCGGTTCCCGCCGCCTTCACGGTTCCCACTGGCGAGGCGCATTGGGAGGTGCTGCTGCGCGCCCGCGCCATCGAAACGGGCTGCTACGTCATTGCCGCGGCGCAGGCGGGACGGCACCAGAACGGCCGCACGACCTACGGCCATTCGATGATTGTCGATCCCTGGGGCCGGGTTGTCGGGGCGCTCGGCGGCGAGGGGGCAGGGGTGCTGGTCGCCGATATCGATCCCGATGCTGTGGCCGAAGCGCGCGGACGCGTGCCGGCGCTTGCGAACGCCCGGCAATTTTCGCTATCCGTTAACCCTACGGGCGCACTCTGATCGCCCAAGAGGTATTCTGGCGTGATCCACTACTCGCTCGTCTGCGACAAGTCCCACAAGTTCGACGGCTGGTTCTCCAACGCAGCGGCCTATGACGCGCAGAAACTGCGCGGCCTCGTCACCTGCCCGATCTGCCTCACGACCGCCGTCGACAAGGCAATTATGGCGCCTGCGGTCAACCGCACCGACGGTACCGAGAAGGTCTCGCTTTCGATCGGCCATCCGCAGCACCAGCAGTTGCGTGAAGCCATGCTCGCGCTCCGCAACAAGGTGACGAGCGAGGCCGACTATGTCGGCGACAAGTTCGCCGAGGAAGCCCGCAAGATCCATTTCAAGGAAGTGGACGCGCGCGGCATCTATGGCGAGGCGACCAAGGAAGAAGTCGCGGCGTTGGTCGAAGACGGCGTCGATTTCATGCCGCTCCCGTCGGTCAAGGAAGAGCACAACTAGCTCTCCGCGGCGGGTGCGGGGTTGCTTGCCGTGCTCGGCGCGCTGCTCAGTCCGGCGTTCGATTTCGCCGTCCCGGGCTCGCTGGTGTGGATTGCCGCCCTCTGGCAGCTCGCTTATGCCCCCATTCTCGCCTTCGTTCTGCGCGAGCCGAAGGCTAGGCAAGCGGCGCCGATGCGCTAGTATTCGCCGGGGTTTGGGCATGAGCGACGTCTTCATTTCGTACAAGCGGCGGCTGCGGCCGCAGGTCGAGCGCATCGCCAGCGCGCTGCGCGAACTGCGCCTCGACGTCTGGTTCGATGCGGCGCTCGAGCCCGGCGTCAGCTTCTCGGCCGAGATCAGCCACGAGGTCCGCAACGCCGGCTGCGTGCTGGTATGCTGGAGCAACGACGCCTTTCCGCATGGCGGCGACGAAAACGGCTGGGTGCTGGGTGAGGCGTCGATCGGCCGCAAGCGGGGCCGGCTCGTCACCGTCACGCTCGAGGACACCGAGTTCGATCCGCCATGGAACATGATCCACAGCGAGCGGCTCGTCGGCTTCGACCCCACCGACTTCACCGCAGACCGGTCAGCGTGGCGCGGCATGCTCGCCGCCATCGGCCGGCTGATCGAGCGCCCCGGTCTCGCCGACTATGACCGCGCCATTTCCGCCGGCACGGCGGACGCGCTCAAGGGCTGGGTGCAAAGCTACCCCAAGGACACGCTCGCCGAGACAGTGTGGGCGCGCATCGAGGACATCGAGCTGGCGACCGTGCGCAAGCGCCTCGCCGAAGAACGCGTGCAGCCGGCGCCGGCCGCGGGCCTGGCGTCCGCCACCGATATGGAACCCGACCGGGTCTATGCCGCGTTGCCCGAAATCGTCGTCGAGGCACCCAAGGCCGATGCGGCACCGGCGCCGGCGACACCGCTGCAGCCGGCTGCGGCTGGTGCGATGCCGGCACGGCGGCTGTCGCCCCAGCTTGCCGTTGCCATCGCGACCGGCACCTGCGTCATCGGTTCCGTCATTGCGGCGCTCACCATCGGCGAGGAGTCGGAAGGGAACCTGTTCAATACCTTCGCCTTCGGCGGCCCCGCGGCCGGCATGATCATCCTCGCCATCGCGATGGTGGTCAGTGGCTACCTCACGGTCTGGCGCGCCGTCGCGCTGGCCCTTGCCGGCTATGTCGGCTTCTTCATCGCGATCTACTGCGCCGATTTCCTCACCCGCTCGGCCCCCTCCTTCGGGACCGAGGGCGCCGACATCTTCGGCGGCTTCGTGCTGGGCGGCCTTGGCGCGTTCGTCGTGCTGTTCACCCTGGTGATGCTGGCGCGCAACCCCAATCTCGGCCGGCTCATCCCCATCGTCCTGTCCGGCGTGCTGCTGACCGGCGTTGCCACTGCCATCGTCATGGTGGTGCCGGGGATTTCGATCCATCGCGGCAACTACATCGTGTGGGGCGCTGCCGTGTGGTACGCCGCGCTCGGTCTGGTCCTGATGTGGTTGCTGGCCCAGCCGCGGGGGGGCTAAGGCGCATGGCCGACGTCTTCATCTCCTACAAGAGCCGCATGCGCCCCAGGGTGCGCGAGATCGCGGCGGCTCTCGAGGAACTCGGCCTCACTGTGTGGTTCGATGCCGAGCTCGAAGCGGGCCGCAGCTTCGCCGCCGTCATCAATTCCGAGCTCGCCAAGGCGCGCTGCGTCATCGTGTGCTGGACGCCCGATGCCTTCGCGCCCGAGGACGGGTCGGAGATCAGCTGGGTCGAGGCCGAGGCCTCCATCGCGCGCGACCGCAAGGTGATCGTGCCGGTCATGCTCGAGCGCGTGCCGCTCAAGGCGCCGTGGAACATGTTTCATACCGAGCGGCTGATGGACTGGTCGCCTGCGCTTGTTGCGACGCACGGTCCCTGGCTCGCAACGCTCGAGGTCATCGGCCGCCATGTCGGGCGGCCCGGCCTCGCTGATTATGCGCGAGCGGGCGACGATCCGGCTGCGCTTGCGGCCTGGGCACGCGCCTATCCGGAAGACCCGCGCGCGCCTGCCGTGCCCGCCGACGGCAAGCCCGATCCGACGCTGCCGGCGCGGCGGGCGATCCGCCAGATCGCGCAGATGCCCGTGGCGATGCGCTGGCTGCTGGGTGCGACGCTGTTCAACACCATCGCGGCGATCCTCCTGCTGCTGCGCTTCGGGCCCGACGCGAGCGGCAATGCCTCCGCCTTCATCAATGCCGGCCCGATCCTTTCGGCGACGGTGTGGGCGCTGGCGCTGTGGCGCTCCAAGGTGCTCGACATCGGCCGGGCGCTGTTCACCATCATGGCCTCGATTGTCGGCTTCGTTGTCGCCATCTTCAGCGCTCCACTGGTCGAGCCGCTGATGGCCCTGTTCAACACGCCCAGCGACCAGGCCCGCGGCTTCATCAATGGCGTGCTGTCGGGCTTCGGTGGCGCGTTCGTGTCGCTGGGCGGCATCGCGCTGCTGATCGGCAATGTCGGCCGCGACCGCTGGATCAAGATATTACTGGGCAGCCTCGCGCTCGGCCTGGCTTGCGGCGTTCTCGGCCTGGGCGTGCTCAAGCCGCTCTACCAGAGCAACTTCTTCTGGATCTCGGTGGTGTGGACCTTCGTCTACGGGTTGCTGCTCACGCGGCTTGCGCTCGGCCGTTCCGCCAGCAGCATGTAGTTGATCCCCATATCGGGGCTCTTCCGCCACTCGTCGGCGAGCGGATGGAAGACGACGCCGGTGCGGTCGGCCATGCGGAGGCCGTTGCGGGTGATCAGGGCTTCGAGCTCGTCGGGCGTCAGAAACTTGTTCCAGTCATGCGTGCCCGGCGGCAGCCAGCGCAGCACATACTCGGCGGCGAATTTGGCGAAGGCCAGGGCGCGCGCCGTGCGGTTGATGGTCGCCGAAACCAGCAGGCCGCCAGGTGCGACGAGGTCGGCACAGCTCTTCATGTAGAGCGGCACGTTGGCGACGTGCTCGACGACTTCCATGTTGAGCACGATGTCGAATGTCGCGCCCGTCGCGGCCAGTGCTTCCGACGTCGTTTCGCGATAGTCGATGCCGAGCCCCATGCGCTCGGCATGGAGCGTTGCCACCGCGATATTCTTGGCTCCCGCATCGATGCCGGTGACCGTAGCGCCGAGCCGGGTCAGGGGTTCGGTCAGTAGGCCGCCGCCGCAGCCGATGTCGAGCACGCGCAGCCCCTCGAGCGGCCGCATCATCGTCTCGTCGCGGCCGAAATGCCGGAGCGCCCAGTCGCGGATATAGGCGAGCCGCACCGGGTTGAATTTGTGCAGCGGCTTGAACTTGCCTGCGGGGTCCCACCATTCGTCGGCCATGGCCGCGAATTTGGCGATCTCGGAGCTGTCGATGGTGGTGTCGGTCATGCCGTTGCCGTTTGAGCCGGAGTGTTCCTGTCGATGATCGCCTGCGCCACGATGAGCACCACGGAGATAGCAACGACCGGATAGACGAGGAGGTTCACCACCGTCCAGCCGCTCGCCACCAGGATGCCGCCGGACGAGAACGAGGCGATGGCGACGATCGAGAACAGGATGAACTCGTTCATGGCCTGCACGCGGAAGGCTTCCTCGGGCCGGTAGAGTTCGGCCACCATGGCGGTCGAGGCGATGAAGCCGAAGTTCCAGCCGACGCCGAGCAGGATCAGCGCGATCCAGAAGTGCCACAGGCTTGTGCCCAGCAGCGCGACCGTCGCCGACGCTGCGATGAGCAGCAGCCCGGCCGCGGCGATGCCGGGTTTGCCGAAGCGCGCGATCAGGCTGCCAGTAAAGAAGCTCGGCCCGAACATGGCGATCACATGCCACTGGATGCCGGTCTGCGCGTCGGCATGGCTGTGATGGTGCTCGATCATCGCCAGTGGCGTTGCGGTCATCACAAGGCTCATCAGCGCGTAGGACGATACCGCGGCCAGCAGCGCGATCAGGAATTTGGGCTTCCTGAGGAAGCTGAGCAGCGGCCGTCCGGTCGCGCCCTGTACCACGGGCGGTGGCGGCGGCACGTTGAGGCGCGACAGGACGATGGCGGTAAGCGCGAACAGCGCCACCAGCGCGAGGAACGGCCCCGCCAGCGGTACGCCGGGGATCAGCGGCTGTGCGTGGATGGCCAACTGTGGCCCGACCACGCCGGTCACGACGCCGCCGGCCATTACCCATGAGATGGCCCGCGGGCGGAAGTCGGGGGGCGATGCATCCGCCGCCGCGAAGCGGTATTGTTGCGCGAACGCGCCCGCGGCGCCCAGGAACACCATGCCCAGGCAATAGAGCCAGAAACCGTCGGACATGATGCCGGCGGTGACGATGGCCGCGCCGACCGCGCCGAAGGCGGTGCCGGTCATGAAGCCGTTGCGCCGACCGATCCGCCGCATCGTCATGGCGGCGGGAATGGAGGCGAGCGCCGGGCCCAGGATGAAGGCCGAGACCGGCACCGTCGCGAGCGCCATCTGGTCGTGCGGCAGGAGTGCCGCGCCGACCAGCCCGCCGGTGCCGATGGCGATCGGTCCGGCCGAGCCGCCGATGGCGGAGGCAAGGGCGAGGAGAAGCGCGGCGCGCTTGGCCTGGGGGAGGGGGAGTGCGGTGGTCATGGCTCCCTCCTTACACCCTCGGCTCCGAACCGTGGAAGGGCCGCCACCGCCGGACGCCGTCGAGCTGCCGCGCCGGACGCGGGCGGACCACCGCGCCGCCCAGCGCCGCTCCTTGCACCTGCTGGGGCTTTGTGGCATGTCCCGGCCAATTCATAAGCGTACCGCCGGGTTCGGCCCGGCGGCCGGAGAGTCTCTTGGTCCGTATCGTCATGAAGTTCGGCGGCACATCGGTCGCCACCGTCGAGCGGATCCGGCAGGCCGCGCGCCACGTCAAGCGCGAGGTCGACGCCGGCAACCAGGTATCCGTCGTGGTTTCGGCCATGTCGGGCAAGACCAATGAGCTCGTGGGCTGGGTCAACGAGAGCTCGAAGCTGCACGATGCGCGCGAATATGACGCCGTCGTCGCCTCGGGCGAGCAGGTCACGGCCGGGCTGATGGCGATCGTCCTCAGCGAAATGGGCGTACCGTCGCGTTCGTTCCAGGGCTGGCAGGTGCCGATCCATACCGACGACGCCCACGGCGCGGCGCGGATCATCGAAATCGTTCCCAACGAGCTCGATGCCCGGATGAACGAGGGCTGGGTGCCCGTCATCACCGGCTTCCAGGGCATCGTGCCCGAAACCGGCCGCATCACCACGCTTGGCCGCGGCGGCTCGGATACCTCGGCCGTGGCCATCGCGGCGGCCGTGGGGGCCGACCGATGCGACATCTACACGGATGTAGATGGCGTCTACACCACCGACCCGCGCATCGACCCCAAGGCCAAGCGGCTCAACCGCATCGCGTTCGAGGAAATGCTCGAAATGGCCTCGCTGGGGGCCAAGGTGCTGATGATCCGGTCGGTCGAGATGGCGATGGCGCACAAGGTGCGGCTCGTCGTCCGCTCCACTTTCGACGATCCGGATGCCCCCCAGATTGCCCCGGATGGAACGCCCGGCGTGCCCGGCACGCTGGTATGCGATGAGGATGAGATCATGGAAAAGCAGATCGTTTCGGGCGTCACGCTCGCCAAGGCCGAGGCCAAGATCACGCTGCGCGACGTCAAGGACCGGCCCGGCGTCGCCGCCGCCGTGTTCGGCGCGCTGGCCGACGAATCCATCGTCGTCGACATGATCGTCCAGAACATCTCCGAAGACGGTTCGGTCACCGACATCACCTTCACCGTGCCCGACAGCGAGTACGATAAGTCGATCCGCGCGCTCGAGGCGGCGAAAGCGTCCGGACATGTCGATTATGACCGGATCAATGGGTCCAAGGGTGGCGCAAAGGTGTCGGTGGTGGGCGTGGGCATGCGCAACCATGCGGGCGTCGCCGCCAGCATGTTCAAGGCCTTGGCCGACAAGGGCATCAACATCCAGCTGATCACCACCTCCGAAATCAAGACCTCGGTGTTGATCGACGACGAATATGCCGAGCTTGCGGTTCGGGCCCTCCATACGTATTACGGGCTGGACAAGCCGGGCGCCTGATCAGGGCGGTCGCCCGGCCTTCCAAGAGGAGGCGGTGCGGGGCCGCTAAGCGTGATGGCGACAGCGATGAGCGGTCCGCGCGTGCTGCTGCGGCAGTTGCGCGAAACCATGGCGGAGCCGCTGGCTTCGCAGGATCGCCTCGACAAGATCGTCGCGCTCATCGCCACCAACATGCACACCGATGTGTGCTCGTTCTACGTGCTGCGCGACGACAACGCGCTCGAGCTGTTCGCCACCTTCGGCCTCAAGCGCGAGTCGGTCCACATGACGACGCTGCGCGTGGGCGAGGGGCTTGTCGGCCTCATCGCCGCCCAGGCCGAGGCGCTGTCGCTCGAGGATGCGCCCTCCCATCCAGCCTTCGCCTACCGGCCCGAGACGGGCGAAGACCCGTTCCGCGCCTTCCTCGGCGTCCCCGTGCTGCGCGCCGGCCAGACGCTGGGCGTGCTCGTCGTCCAGAACAAGGACAGCCGCCTCTATGGCGAGGACGAGACCGAGGCGCTGCTGACCACCGCCACCATTCTCGCCGAGATGATCGCGACGTCGGAGTTTGACACGCTGATCAAGCCGGGGCAGGACATCGATCTGCGCCGGCCGCGGATGTTCCAGGGGCAGTCCTTCACCGAGGGCATCGCGCTGGGCAAGGTGGTGCTGCACGATCCGCGCGTCGTGGTCACCAATTTCATCGCCGAGGATACCGAGCAGGAATCGCGGCGGCTCGATGCGGCGCTGGCCACGATGCGCGTCTCGATCGACGACATGCTCAGCCATGGCGACATGGGCGCGGGGACCGAGCACCGCGACATCCTTGAAACCTACCGCATGTTCGCCAATGACCGGGGCTGGGTCGACCGGCTCGAGGAGGCCATCGCCAACGGCCTCACCGCCGAAGCGGCGGTGGAGCGGGTGCAGAACGACACCCGGGCGCGCATGCTGCGCTCCACCGATCCCTATATCCGCGACCGCCTGCACGATTTCGACGATCTCGCCAACCGGCTGCTGCGCGTCCTCACCGGCGACGGCACGGCGCCCACGCATCGCGAGCTGCCCGAGAACGCCATTCTGGTGGCGCGCAATATGGGCCCGGCCGAGCTGCTCGAATATGACCGCACGCGCCTGCGCGCCATCGTGCTGGAGGAGGGGGGCTCGACCGCGCATGTGGCCATCGTGGCGCGCTCGCTCGGTCTCGTGGCGGTGGGGCAGGCGCAGAATATCGTCTCGATCTGCGAGAATGGCGACGACATCATCGTCGATGGTCCCGCCGGCACCGTGCATCTGCGGCCGACGCGCGAGCTCGAGCAGACCTATGCCGACAAGGTCCGCGTCACGGCCAAGCGGCGCGCGCACTATCTCGCGCTCAAGGACAAGCCGTCGGTGACGCGCGACGGTGTGGCGATCACGCTGCTCCACAATTCGGGCCTCGTCGCCGACCTGCCCATGCTGCGCGACACCGGTGCCGAGGGCGTCGGCCTGTTCCGCACCGAACTGCAGTTCATGATCGCCTCGCGCCTGCCCAAGGTGCAGGAGCAGGTGGCGCTCTACCGCGAAGCCATCCGGCTCAGCGAGGGCAAGCCCATCGTCTTCCGCCTGCTCGATGTGGGTGGCGACAAGGTCATTCCCTATCTGCGCGCCGCGGCCGAAGAGAATCCCGCGATGGGGTTCCGCTCGCTGCGCCTCGCGCTCGACCGCCCCGGCCTGCTGCGGACGCAGGTCCGGGCGCTGCTGACGGCTGCCGATGGCGGGCCGATGAAGATCCTCGTGCCCATGGTCACCGAGACCTGGGAGTTCGTCGAGACCAAGCGCGTCATCCGCCTCGAGCTCGAGCGCCTGATCCGCGCCGGGGGCAAGCCGCCCTCCGAGCTCAAGGTCGGCGCCATGATCGAGGTGCCCTCGCTGCTGTTCGAGCTCGACCATGTGCTGCCCGAGTGCGATTTCGTCTCGATCGGCTCGAATGACCTGATCATGTTCCTCAATGCTGCCGACCGCGCCAACAACCGCGTGTCCAAGACCTACGACCCCATTGCCCTGCCGCGCCTGCGGGCGCTCCGTCACATCGTCGACATGGCCGGCCGCTACGGCGTGCCCATCACCATGTGCGGCGAGCTTGCCGGCCGTACCGTCGAGGCGCTGGCGCTGATGGCCATCGGCATGACGCGCCTGTCCATGTCGCCGCCCGCCGTCGGGCCGATCAAGGAAATGGTCATGGGCATGGAGCTCAAGCCCATCCGCACCGCTGTCGCCGCCGCCCTCGGCGAGGGCCAGCACGGCGTCGGCATCCGCGAATTGCTGGTGGACTTGGCGACCAGGCAAGGGCTGGTCATATGATACGCTGCCTCTCACTCCTTGCCGTCCTGCTAGCCACAGGCCCGGCTTCTGCCATCTGCTTCGATCCGAGCTTCTATGACTCGACTCCGACCCCGCCCAGTAGCTTCAGTAAACCGGACGTCCCGTTTTGCCTCTCCAGTTATGCCTACACAAAGGAGCACACATGCTCCCAGTGGGAGCTCGACAGCTACTTCGACGATGTGGCGGACTATGTTGACGATCTGCAGAGGTTCTACGCAGAAGCCGTGGCCTTTGCGAACGAGGCAGTCCGGTTCTCGAACGAGGCGTACGACTACGCCCAGTGCGAAGCAAACGACGTAAATACGCAGCACGAGTAGAATGCCGTCCCTGCCTGAAGACAAACTCGCGCAGCTTGAAAAGCGCTTCGACAGCGTCGAGGCCGCGCTTTCCTCCGGCCCGTCGGCCGAGGAGTATGTGCGACTCAGCAAGGAATATGCGGAGCTCGAGCCCGTCGTCCGCCCCATCATCGCCTGGCGCAAGGCCGCGGCCGACCTGGCCTCGGCCGAAGAACTCGCATCCTCGGGCGACCGCGAGATGGCCGAGATGGCTGATGCCGAGATTGCCGAGCTGAAGCCGCGGCTTGCGCAGATGGAGCAGGACATCCGCATCCTGCTGCTGCCCCGCGACGCGGCGGACGAAAAGAACGTCATTCTCGAAGTTCGTGCCGGTACCGGCGGCGACGAAGCGGCGCTGTTCGCCGGCGACCTGCTGCGCATGTATCAGCGCTATGCCGACCTCCAGGGCTGGAAGGTCGAGATCATGGAAGAGGCCGATGGCGAGGTCGGCGGCTACAAGGAAGTGATCGCCCGCATCTCGGGCAAGGGCGCCTATGCCCGGCTCAAATACGAGTCGGGCGTACATCGCGTGCAGCGCGTCCCGGAGACCGAGGCGTCGGGCCGCATCCACACCTCCGCCGCCACCGTCGCCGTGCTGCCCGAGGTCGAGGATATCGACATCGAGATCCGCAACGAGGACATCCGCATCGACACGATGCGGTCCTCCGGTGCCGGCGGCCAGCACGTCAACACCACCGATTCCGCGGTGCGCATCACGCACATCCCGACCGGCATTGTCGTCACCTCCTCGCTCAAGTCGCAGCACCAGAACCGGGCGCAGGCGATGGTCGTGCTGCGGGCGCGGCTCTACGAGGAGCAGCGCAACGCCCGCGACACGGCGCGGGCCGATGCGCGGCGCGAGCAGGTGGGCTCGGGCGATCGCTCCGAGCGCATCCGGACCTACAATTTTCCGCAGGGGCGGGTGACCGACCATCGGATCAACCTCACGCTCTACAAGCTCGACCGGGTGATTGCCGGGGACGCGCTGGACGAGCTGATCTCGGCGCTCATTACCGAGGACCAGGCGGCCCAGCTCGCCGCCATGGAAGGGCTCAACTGAGCGCCGCCGTGTCCATCGGCCTCGCCTGGCGGCAGGTCCGCGACCGCTTCCGGCAGGCGGGGCTCGACACGCCGGAACTCGATGCCCGCCTCATCGCGCAACATGTCTTCGGCCTCGACGCCATGGCGCTGGTGCGGCGCGAGCGTGAAGTCATGTCGCCGCAATGGGCGACCGAGCTCGAGCGCGCCGCGCTCCGCCGCCTCGCCGGCGAGCCGGTCAGCCGCATCATCGGCGAGCGTGAATTCTGGGGCCTGCGCCTCGCGCTCAACGAGGCGACGCTCGATCCGCGTCCGGAGACCGAACTCCTCGTCGGCGACGCCATCGCCTTTGCCGAACACAAACGCGCGCCGCGCATCGCCGATCTGGGCACCGGCTCGGGCGCCATCGTCATCGCGATTCTGAGCGCGCTTCCCAAGGCCAGGGCGTTTGCCACCGATATTTCGGAGCCGGCGCTCGCGGCGGCGAAGGCCAATGCCGAGCGCCATCATGTCGCCGACCGGGTCGATTTCCGCCTCGGCCCCTGGTGGCAGGCCGTGCCGCACCAGGAATTGTTCGACCTCATCGTGTCCAATCCGCCCTACATTGCGCGCGAAGAAATCGCTTCGCTGCAGCCCGAAGTGCGGCTTTTCGACCCAAAAGCGGCACTCGACGGGGGCTGGGACGGGCTCGAAGCCTACCGCGCCATTGCCTCGCAGGCGGCGCGCCGGCTCAATCCGGGTGGGCTGCTGCTGCTCGAAATCGGGGCCAATCAGGGCGAAACGGTCAGCCGAATCTTCTCGCGGGCCGGGTTCGGCCGCATCGAGGTGCAAAAAGACCTGGCGGGCCTTGATCGGCTGGTCCTGGCTTCCCATTCTTGAGGAAACCGAAACCCCAGGGGCCAATCGAGGGCATTTTCTGCTTGGAATAGCAGGGCGAACCGGTTAGCTTCCGGTTGCTGTCTATGGCGCGGGTTGAGCGCCAGAAGGTGACAGCCACCCGCTCATCGGCGATGCTGGATTGCCAGCAAGGGTACCCCGGATATGGAACCCGGCCTGACGTGATGAGCCAAAAGTGGTTCAGCCGGTACAGCTCTCGGACAAGATCCCGCCCTTTGGGCCGCCCGTTTGGGCGCCACTGGCGTAGCGGGCCTGGGACGAACGCAACCCCATAGGCTCATTTTGAAGGCGTATAGCGACCAATGAGACCAAACCAGAATAACAAGAACCGCCAGCGTGGACGGAACAACAATGGCGGGCGCAAGCACGTCAACCCGCTGAGCCGGAACTTCGAATCCAACGGCCCGGACGTGAAGGTGCGCGGCAACGCGGCCCATATCGCCGAGAAATATCTGCAGCTCGCCCGCGACGCGCAGTCCTCCGGCGACCCGGTCCTGGCCGAGAACTATCTGCAGCACGCAGAGCACTATTTCCGTATCGTTGCGGCCGCCCAGCAGGCGCAGCAATATCGTGACCAGCCCGGCGCGCAGGCGCCAGAGGTCGACGAAGACGACGATTTCCCGCCCATCAATGACCGCTTCGCTTCGCCCGAGCCGGCCGTGCCGTTCCGGCCGCAGCCGCAGCCGGGCAATGGCGACCAGCCGGGCTTCGCCGCCGCCGAGGGCGGCAGCGAAGAGGGCGGCGAGCAGTCCCAGCCGCAGGGCGAGGCCGCGACGGCCGAGGACGGCCAGTCCGCCGCCGGCCAGCAGGGCGAGGGCGGCGACGGCCATCGCCGCCGCGACCGCAATCGGCGCCGCCGGGGCCGCGGGCCGGCCGAAGGCGGCCAGGGCGGCGAGGATCCGGCCAGTTCGCCGCAACCGGAGGTCGCGCTGCCGGCCTTCCTCACCGCCGGCGGCAATACGCCGGCCGAGTAAGCGCCGGACGGGCAACGCATTGAAAAAGGGGTGCTTCGGCGCCCCTTTTTCCTATTCGGACTCTCCCTATATCTTGCTCGAAGTCAGGGAAACGCGCCGCCTGTCGGGCGTTTCTCACACCAACGCTTCGAGCGACCGAACCGGTGCCAGATCGAGGGCCGGGCGGCGTGGCAAAAGGAGAGTTGCCTTGAATATCGAGAAATACACCGAGCGGGCGCGCGGGTTCATCCAGAGCGCGCAGCAGATGGCGCTGGGGCGCGGCCACCAGCAGTTCGCGCCGGTTCACCTGCTCAAGGTGCTGATGGACGACGACCAGGGGCTTGCCTCCGGTCTCATCGATCGCGCCGGCGGCGACAGCAAGGCGGTTCGCGCCGGCGTCGAAGCCGCCCTCAACAAAATTCCCCAGGTCAGCGGCGACGGCTCGCAGCTCTATCTCAGCCGCGAACTGGCGCGCGTGTTCGACACCGCCGAATCGGCGGCGCAGAAGGCCGGCGATTCGTTCGTCACGGTCGAGCGCATGCTGCTCGCGCTGGTCATCGACAAGGATACCGATGCGGGCAGGATCCTGTCGTCGGCCGGCGTCACCCCCAATGCGCTGAACCAGGCCATCGAGACCATCCGCAAGGGCCGTACGGCCGATTCCGCCTCGGCCGAGTCGCAGTATGACGCGCTCAAGAAATATGCCCGCGACCTCACCCAGGCGGTGCGCGACGGCAAGCTCGATCCGGTCATCGGCCGCGACGAGGAGATTCGTCGCACCATCCAGGTGCTCAGCCGCCGCACCAAGAACAACCCGGTCCTCATCGGCGAGCCCGGCGTGGGCAAGACCGCCATCGCCGAAGGCCTCGCGATCCGCATCGTCAATGGCGACGTGCCCGAATCGCTCAAGGGCAAGTCGCTGATGGCGCTCGACCTGGGCGCCCTGATCGCCGGCGCGAAGTATCGCGGCGAGTTCGAGGAGCGCCTCAAGGCCGTGCTCAACGAGATCACGGCGTCCGACGGCCAGATCATCCTGTTCATCGACGAGATGCATACGCTGGTCGGCGCCGGCAAGGCGGATGGCGCGATGGACGCGTCCAATCTGCTGAAGCCCGCGCTGGCGCGCGGCGAGCTCCATTGCGTGGGCGCGACGACGCTCGACGAGTACCGCAAGCATGTCGAGAAGGACGCGGCGCTCGCCCGCCGCTTCCAGCCGGTGTTCGTCAGCGAACCCACCGTCGAGGACGCGATCTCGATCCTGCGCGGCCTCAAGGAAAAGTACGAGCTGCATCACGGCATCCGCATCTCGGACTCCGCCATCGTTGCCGCGGCCACGCTGAGCAACCGCTACATCGCCGACCGCTTCCTGCCCGACAAGGCCATCGACCTGATGGACGAGGCCGCGGCGCGGCTGCGCATGGCGGTCGACAGCAAGCCCGAAGCCCTCGATGAGCTCGATCGCCGGATCATGCAGCTCAAGATCGAGCGCGAGGCGCTGAAGAAGGAGACCGACGAAGGTTCGCGCAACCGTCTCGACAAGCTCGAAGGCGAACTGCTCGATCTGGAAGACGAGGCGCAGGCACTGTCGACCAAGTGGCTCGCCGAGAAGGAGCGCGTGCAGGGCAGCCAGAAGCTCAAGGAAGAACTCGACGCCGCCCGCAGCCAGCTCGAGATCGCCCAGCGATCGGGCGACCTCGCGAAGGCGGGTGAGCTTGCCTATGGCGTGATCCCGGGGCTCGAAAAGCGCATCAAGGAAGCCGAGCAGAACAAGGGCTCGGGCGAGGGCGACATGGTGTCCGAAGTGGTCACCGCCTCCGACATCGCCCAGGTCGTGTCGCGCTGGACCGGTATTCCAGTCGATCGCATGCTCGAGGGCGAGCGCGAAAAGCTCGTTGCCATGGAAGGCTCGCTGGGCAAGCGTGTCATCGGGCAGGAGGAGGCCGTCGCGGCCGTCTCCCGCGCCGTGCGCCGCTCGCGCGCCGGCCTGCAGGACCCGAACCGGCCGATCGGCTCGTTCATGTTCCTCGGGCCCACCGGGGTCGGCAAGACGGAGCTCACCAAGGCGCTCGCCGAATTCCTGTTCGACGACGAGCATGCGATGGTGCGCCTCGACATGTCCGAGTTCATGGAGAAGCACTCGGTGGCGCGACTGATCGGCGCCCCTCCGGGCTATGTCGGCTACGACGAGGGCGGCGTGCTCACCGAGGCGGTGCGCCGCCGGCCGTACCAGGTCGTGCTGTTCGACGAGATCGAGAAGGCGCACCCCGATGTCTTCAACGTCCTGCTGCAGGTGCTCGATGACGGGCGGCTGACTGACGGGCAGGGCCGGACGGTCGACTTCCGCAACACCATCATCATCATGACCTCCAACCTTGGCGCCCAGTATCTGGTCGAGCTCAAGGAGAACGAGTCGGTGGAGCTGGTGCGCGGCAAGGTGCTCGACGCGGTCAAGGCGGCGTTCCGGCCGGAGTTCCTCAACCGGGTGGACGACATCATCCTGTTCCATCGGCTGCAGCGCATCCATATGGGCGACATCGTCGAGATCCAGCTCCGCCGCCTGGGCGAGCTGCTCAAGGATCGCGACATCACCCTGACGCTCACCGAAAAGGGCAAGGAGTGGCTCGCCAATGAGGGCTACGACCCGGCCTATGGTGCCCGCCCGCTTAAGCGCGTCATCCAGCGCGAGGTGCAGGATCGGCTCGCCGAGGCGATCCTGAGCGGCGACGTGCAGGACGGCCAGAGGGTGCTGGTCGATGCCGGCGACGCCGGCCTCCTGCTGGTGCCCGAGCTCGAGGGCGAGCCCGTCGCTCCGGCGGCAGCGGCCTGAAATCGACTATTGCGAAGGGCGGCTCACGGGCCGCCCTTTTTGTTTGTCCCCGAATCGGAAACCAATCCCCGGATGAGCAATCCCTTCTTCGAGACCTGGTCCACGCCCTACGGGGTCCCGCCCTTCGACGCGATCGAGACGACGCACTTCCGGCCCGCCTATGCGCAGGCGCTGGAGGAGCACAGCGGCGAGATCGCACAGATCGCCGCCAGGGCCGATGCGCCGACCTTCGAGAACACCATCGTCGCGCTCGAGAACGCCGGCAAATTGCTGCGGCGGGTCGAGATGATCTTCGGGCAGCTGAGCTCGGCCGATACCAATGACGAACTGCAGGCGGTCGAGCGCGAGGTCGTGCCGCTGGTGACGCGGCACTGGACCGGCATCTACCTCAATCCGGCGCTGTTTGCCCGTATCGACGATCTCCACCGGCGCCGCGATTCGCTTGGCCTCGATCCCGAATCGCTGCGCGTGCTCGAGCGCTACCACCTCGATTTCGTGCGCACGGGCGCGCGTCTGACCGATTCCCAGCGCGAGCGCTTCGCGGCGATCATGGAGCGGCTCGCGACGCTGGGCACGACGTTCGGGCAGAACGTCCTCGCGGACGAAGCCAATGTGGTGTTCGCGCTCACCGAAGCCGAGGTGGACGGCCTCCCCGAATTCGCGCGCGCCGCGGCCGCCGAGACGGCGCGGGACCGCAAGCTCAACGCGCCCTATGCCGCCACGACGTCGCGCTCCTCGGTCGAGCCGATTCTGCACTTCGCCACCGATCGCGGCGTGCGCGAGAAGGTGTTCCGCGCCTTCGTCAATCGCGGCCACAATGGCAATGCCCACGACAACCGCAAGGTGATCGCCGAGATGGCGACGCTGCGCGCCGAGCTGGCCCAGCTTCTCGGCTACGAGACCTATGCCGCCTACAAGCTCGACGATTCGATGGCCCGGACACCCGCGGCAGCGCAGAAGCTGCTCGAGGATGTGTGGGCGCCGGGTCGCAAGCGGGCCGAAGAGGATCGCGATGCGCTGCAGGAGCTGATGGGTGAAGGCAGGCTCGAAGCCTGGGACTGGCGCTACTACGCCGAGAAGCTGCGCGTCGCCCGCTACGATTTCGACGAGAACGAGCTCAAGCCCTATTTCGAGCTCGACCGGGTGATCGGCGCCGCCTTCTACACGGCCGAACGGCTGTTCGGCGCGACGTTCAGGTTGCTCGACGACATCCCCGTGTACCACCCGGATGTGCGTGTCTGGGCGGTCGAGCGCGAGGGGCGGGTGATCGGCCTGTTCTATGGCGATTTTTTCGCGCGGCCGAGCAAGCGCAGCGGCGCGTGGATGACCTCGTTCCGCGACCAGCAGAAGCTGGGCGGCGAGGTGATTCCGCTGGTGGTCAACACCTGCAATTTCAACAAGCCGCCCGAGCACGAACCGGCGCTGCTGTCGCTCGACGAAGCCAGAACGGTGTTCCACGAATTCGGCCACGGCCTGCATGGCCTCCTGTCCAACGTCACCTATCCGCGCCTGTCGGGCACCAACACGGCGCGCGATTTCGTCGAGCTACCCAGCCAGCTCTACGAGCACTGGCTGGAGACGGCGCCGGTGCTGGCGCGGCTCACGCACTACAAAACCGGCGCAGCGATTCCCGAGGCGCTGCTCGAGCGCATGACGGCGGCGCGCAAGGCCAACAAGGGCTTCGAGACCGTCGAGTTCATCTCCTCGGGGCTGCTCGACATGGCCTATCACCAGATCCCCGCGGGCACCGCGGTCGACGCCGACGCGATAGAGCAGGGGACGCTCGCCCAGATCGGCACGCCCGGCGAGATCGCGCTGCGGCACGCCAGCGCGCATTTCGGGCACATCTTCTCGGGCGATGGCTACGCGGCCGGATACTACTCCTATCTGTGGTCCGAGGTGCTCGATGCCGACGGATTCACTGCCTTCGAGGAGGCGGGCGATCCGTTCGATCCGGCGACCGCGGGGCGGCTTTACACCTATGTCTATTCGGGCGGTGGGTCGCGTGACTATGCCGAGGCCTATCGCCGGTTCCGCGGCCGCGATCCCGACATCAACGGCCTTCTGGCCAAGCGCGGATTCGCCACGCTGCAACCGATCGAGGACGGCGCTGCTCTGTAGGCGGCGCGTCTCGCGGGCTTGCCTTCACGGCGGGCCCGGTATAGAACAAAACGCGAACATTACGGCGGCGGCGATGGCCAGATACGAGATCGACTATTTCGAGATTCCGGCCGCGGATGCGGGCAAGACCAGCGCCTTTTTCACTGCGGCGTTCGGCTTTGCCGCGCTCGCCTACGGTCCCGACTATATCGAGGTGCGCGAGGCCGGCGTGCTCGGCGGCGTCAATGGTGATGCGGGAGATCGTCCGGCGGCGCCGTTGATCGGGATACGGACCGACGACATCGCGGCGGCCGAGAGGGCGATCGTTGCGGCGGGTGGCACGATTACCAAGCCAGCCTATCCGTTCCCGGGAGGCAGGCGGCTGTTCTTCCGCGAGCCGGGCGGTGCCGAGCTGCTGGTTTACCAGCCCAACGACTAGCGGTTGGCCGAACGAGCCCGTTTGGATCGCTCGGTCCAGAGCGCAGGAAAGACAACTAGCCGTTGCTGGCAGGAGCGCTCGCCGCGGCAACGCGGATGGGCGCCGCGTCGCGCTGCATCAGATCGTTGATCTGCGCGATGGTCTGCTTGAAGGCGCCGGCGTCCTGGGCGGGAAGCGTGTGGTCGCGCGGCAGTTTTACGCTCAGCGGATCGACGAAGCGGCCGTTGACCTTGATCTCGAAGTGCAAATGGTTGCCCGTCGAATTGCCGGTCGAGCCGACATAGCCGATCAACTGGCCCTGCCGCACCTTGACGCCCGGCTTGATGCCGTCGGCAAAGGCGCTCTGGTGGCCGTAGCCGGTTTCGTAGCCGTTGACGTGCTTGATCTCGATGTAGCGGCCGTAGCCCGAGACCCATTGCGCCTTTTCGACGACGCCGTCGCCGGAGGCGTAGATCGGCGTTCCACGCGGCGCGGCGAGGTCGACACCGGTATGCAGGCGGCGCGACTTGAAGATCGGGTGCACGCGATAGCCGAAGCGGCTGGCGAGGCGTCCGCCGCCCTGCAGCGGGCGCCGCGTCAGGAAGCGCTTACCGGTTTCGCCCTCGGGATCGTAGAAGTCCACCGTGCCGTCATTGGTGCGGAAACGGTAGAGCTGCCGCACGGTAGAACCGAGTTTCAATGCGACGTAGAGCAGGTCCTGATGCCCTTCGGCGTCCTTCTCGGTCTGCAGCACTTCGATCGAATCGCCGGCGGCGATCTTCTTGGTCAGGTCGACGTCATAGGCGAACATCGCCACGATGCGCTTGGTGATGTCGTCGTGGATATCGTGCTTGCGGGCCGTCTCCCAGATGGCGCGATAGACGCTGGGAAGGTTGGAGACGTTCACCTCTTCGGTGTCTTCCTCGGGGAAGGCGATCTCGGAGGGTGCGAGGCCCAACACGTAGGCGCCGCGGTCGGTCAGCGCGACGGTTGCCGCGTGCTGGTCGGTGTTGCTCGCATCGTCGTGCACATAGATGGACAGGCGATAGGGGATCAGCACGTCGGAGGTGCGCGAGGCGCCGAACAGGATGCGCAGGCGCGCGCCGGTGGGCAGCGTCGTCGAGGGATAGACGTTGGTGAGCGTGGCGCTGATCGCCTCGATCATCTTGTCGGTAAAGCCGTTCTTGAGCAGCAGATCTTCGATCTTGCTGGGCTCCTTGACGGTGATGATGCGTTCGGTGCGGCCGAGGCCGGCCTCGGTGGCCGTCGTCTTCTTGGGCATCACCGTGAGGTTTTCGACCACGCTGGTCATGCCGCCCGGCTCGACGATGCCGAGATCCTCGACTGCGGGCGCGTCGGGCGCATAGCCGAGCGCGACGTCGGGGCCGGCATTGCCGCCTTCGCCAAAGAAGTTCTCGAGCGTCTGGCGCACATAGGCTTCGGCGCCCTGGTCGGAGACCGAGCGCGGCGGCACGAAGGAGACCGGCAGCGGCGAGCTCGAAATGGAGACTTCGCCCTCGACCTCGGCACCATAGATGTTGGTGTTGGCGTCGTCGGGCGCGACGATCGGCTGGGTGGAATCGATCATCGCCTGCGGATCGTAAGCGGGGATGTCTTCCGACAGTGCTGTCGCCGCGGTCGCGAGCGTCGCGCGAATACGCACGAAGGGCTGTTTCTTGATCAGGTCGCGGCCGTCCACCGTCTCGCGGATCGAGGCCTCGACGATTTCGAGCTCGGACTTGGCGACGGTGGTGGGGCGGACGCGGTTGGTCTTGGAAATGAGGTCGGTCGCCGATTCATGGTCGGACGTCACGATCTGCAGCGCCTCATAGGCGGTCGAGAAGGTGTCCTGGCCCTGGAAGCTCACATAGAGCGCGGCGCCCATCAGCATCACCGAGGTGAGGCCGGTCATTACCGTGCCGGTCAGCCAGGCGAAGCTCAGCTCGCGGCCCTGGGGGATTTCACCGTCCGTCGAGGCGACGGTGAGCGCCGGCCCGTCTTCGAAGCCGGCCCGCACCAAAGCGAGCGTGCGATTGCGTTGCGCCGGATTCACCCTCGGTCTTGCCCCGTCCCCGTGATCGATGTCCGGCCCGGCCCGCGTCGCAGGCAACTCAGCGCCCGAATTCATGGCGCGGCCGTCGGCGCCC